>Ga0308171_1000151_pt1 | contig 208706 bp, 194 predicted proteins | sample PhyGR1_FD_202135 | JGI IMG/M metagenome (GOLD analysis project Ga0308171, IMG submission 202135) | Phyllosphere microbial communities from UC Gill Tract Community Farm, Albany, California, United States - DLSLSG.R1 | ecosystem: Host-associated > Plants > Phyllosphere > Unclassified | place...
GTTGACTGAAGCAGCTGTGCAAGCAGAGCCACTTCAAGAAAGTGGCGGACTCAGCAGGATTCGAACCTGCGACCGCTCGGTTCGTAGCCGAGTACTCTATCCAGCTGAGCTATGAGTCCGCGATTGGAAGTTTTATACCAGTTACCGCTGGTTGACTGAAGCAGCTGTGCAAGCAGAGCCACTTCAAGAAAGTGGCGGACTCAGCAGGATTCGAACCTGCGACCGCTCGGTTCGTAGCCGAGTACTCTATCCAGCTGAGCTATGAGTCCGCGATTGGTAGTTTTAGACCAGTTACCACTGGTTGATTGAAGCAGCCTTGCAAACAAAGCCACTTCAAAAGTGGCGGACTCAGCAGGATTCGAACCTGCGACCGCTCGGTTCGTAGCCGAGTACTCTATCCAGCTGAGCTATGAGTCCGTGTCTTGCCGCGCATTATAGGTCGCTGAAACATTTTTGCAAGAACGTTTTCGTTTAAAAACAACTACTTAGCGTTCCTACCGTTTACAGCGCCCTACGCAAATAATGGCGGTGAAGGGGGGATTCGAACCCCCGATACCCTTATGAGGTATACTCCCTTAGCAGGGGAGCGCCTTCGGCCACTCGGCCACCTCACCGCAACACGAGGCGAATATTAAACAGGATCTTCCTCGCTTGCAACCCTTTTTTTTAAAAAAACTTCAAAAGAATTAAAGGCTTGGCTCCTCGTCCTTCTCTTTCTTGATCCGCAGGTAGATTTCCTCGCGGTGAACAGCCACTTCTTTCGGGGCGCTGACGCCAATACGCACCTGGTTGCCTTTGACGCCAAGCACCGTCACGGTGATCTCGCCGTCTCCAATGATCAGGCTCTCGGCGCACCGACGAGTCAGAATCAACATAGCTTTCTCCTTACGCAAAACATTCAGGGGTAACAGTCTTTGGTATCAGGGCCTGGTCGTGGACGACGACCAGGCCCCGGTTACTCGCCACACAGGGCAGGACAGGCCATGCGTGGCGAGCAGAAACGCGAAGGGCGCGGCAAGCCGCGCCCTTCCTGGCAGCGCCTTACTCGCCCTGTCGAACAGGTGCGTCGAGCTCGAACGCGGTGTGCAGCGCGCGCACGGCCAGCTCCAGGTACTTCTCTTCGATCACTACCGAAACCTTGATCTCGGAGGTGGAGATCATCTGGATGTTGATGCTCTCCTTGGCCAGCGCTTCGAACATGCGGCTGGCAACACCGGCGTGCGAACGCATGCCGACGCCAACGATCGAGACCTTGGCGATCTTGGTGTCGCCGATCACTTCACGGGCACCGATTTCGCGGGCAGTGTTTTCCAGCACGTTTTTCGCGCTCTCGTACTCGTTGCGGTGTACGGTGAAGGTGAAGTCGGTGGTGTTATCGTGGGCAACGTTCTGCACGATCATGTCGACTTCGATGTTCGAAGCGCTGATCGGGCCGAGGATCTTGAAGGCCACACCTGGGGTGTCCGGCACGCCGCGAATGGTCAGCTTGGCTTCATCACGGTTGAAGGCGATACCGGAAATGATCGGCTGTTCCATGGATTCCTCTTCATCAATGGTAATGAGGGTACCCGGACCCTCCTTGAAGCTGTGCAGCACGCGCAGCGGTACGTTGTACTTGCCGGCGAACTCCACCGAACGGATCTGCAGCACCTTGGAACCGAGGCTGGCCATTTCCAGCATCTCTTCGAAGGTGATCTTCTCCAGGCGACGGGCCTGTGGCACAACGCGCGGGTCGGTGGTGTAGACGCCATCGACGTCGGTGTAGATCTGGCACTCGTCAGCCTTCAGCGCCGCCGCCAGGGCCACGCCAGTGGTGTCGGAGCCGCCACGGCCCAGGGTGGTGATGCTGCCGTGCTCGTCGACGCCCTGGAAGCCTGCTACCACGACCACGCGGCCTTCCTTGAGGTCGGCACGAATCTTCTGGTCGTCGATCTGCAGGATGCGCGCCTTGTTGTGCGAGCTGTCGGTGAGGATGCGCACCTGGTTGCCGGTGTAAGACACCGCTGGCACACCACGCTTGATCAAGGCCATGGTCAGCAGGGCGATGGTGACCTGCTCACCGGTCGACACGATCACGTCCAGTTCACGCGGAACCGGCTGATCGGTGATCTGCTTGGCCAGGTCGATCAGGCGATTGGTTTCACCGCTCATGGCCGACAGCACAACCACCAGGTCGTCGCCCGCTTCACGGTGTTTCTTGACCTTTTCGGCTACCTGCTCGATCCGCTCGATGGAACCGACAGAGGTGCCGCCAAATTTCTGTACGATCAACGCCATTTCAATGGTGCCTCAGCCCATACAGGGCCCCAAAAAACAATCCAACATGAAGAGGCCGGCGACTAGACCGCCGGCCCCTTCATCTCAAAGTCCCTGCTCTGCGAATGGCACGGCCAGCGCCAGGGCCTGGTCCAGTGCAGCAACGTCGACGCCACCACCCTGGGCCATGTCCGGACGGCCACCGCCCTTGCCACCCACCGCCGCAGCGGCTTGTTTCATCAGATCGCCAGCCTTGAGTTGGCTGGAGAGGTCTTTGGTCACGCCGGCCACCAGCACAACCTTGCCCTCATGCTCGCTGCCCAGCAGGATCACTGCGTGGCCGAGCTTGTTCTTCAACTGATCGACCAGGGCCAGCAAGGCCTTGCCGTCCTGCCCATCCAGGCGGGCGGCGAGGACCTTGGCACCCTTGACCTCAACAGCCGCGTTGGAGAGATCGTCCCCGGCGGCGCTGGCGGCTTTGGCCTGCAGCTGTTCCAGCTGCTTCTCCAGCTGGCGGTTGCGCTCGAGCACAGCCGACAGCTTGTCGATCAGGTTGTCGCGGTTACCCTTGACCAGTTGCGCGGCTTCCTTGACCTGCTCTTCGGCAGCGTTCAGGTAGGCCAACGCAGCGGCGCCGGTAACTGCTTCGATACGGCGTACGCCAGAGGCCACGCCGCCTTCGCTGATGATCTTGAACAGGCTGATATCACCGGTGCGCTTGGCGTGGATACCGCCGCACAGCTCTACCGAGAAATCACCACCCATGCTCAGCACACGCACGGTGTCGCCGTACTTCTCGCCGAACAGCGCCATGGCACCTTTGGCCTTGGCGGTTTCGATGTCGGTCAGTTCGGTTGTCACCGGGGTGTTTTTGCGCACTTCGCGGTTGACGATGTCTTCCAGGGCCTTGATCTGCTCTGGCTTCAGCGCCTCGAAGTGGCTGAAGTCGAAACGCAGGCGCTGGCTGTCAACCAGCGAGCCCTTCTGCTGTACGTGCTCGCCCAGCACCTGGCGCAGCGCTTCGTGCAGCAGGTGGGTGGCGGAGTGGTTCAGCGAGGTAGCGTGCTGCACGTCGGCATCGACCTTGGCCTCGACCGGCGAACCGATTACCAGCGCACCGCTGGCGACCACGCCGTGGTGCAGGAAGGCACCGCCAGTCTTGGTGGTGTCGCGCACGTCGAAGCGCGCAGCGCCGGCCTGCAGGAAGCCGGTATCACCCACCTGGCCACCGGATTCGGCGTAGAACGGCGTGCGGTCGAGCACGACCACGCCCTGTTCGCCTTCACCCAACTGGTCGACGGCCTGGCCGTCCTTGTACAGGGCGATGATCTTGCCCTGGCCTTCGGTGGCTTCGTAGCCGAGGAATTCAGTGGCGCTGTCGACCTTGACCACGCTGTTGTAGTCCATGCCGAAGGCGCTGGCGGAACGCGCACGCTCACGCTGGGCGTCCATCTCGCGCTCGAAGCCGGCTTCATCGATGGTCAGCTCGCGCTCACGGGCGATGTCGGCAGTCAGGTCCATCGGGAAGCCGTAGGTGTCATACAGCTTGAACACCACGTCGCCCGGTACCACGTCGCCTTTCAGCTGGGCCAGGTCCTGCTCGAGGATGCGCAGGCCTTGCTCGAGGGTCTTGGCGAACTGCTCTTCTTCAGCTTTCAGCACGCGCTCGATGTGCGCTTGCTGGCTCTTCAGCTCAGGGAAGGCTTCGCCCATTTCGGCGGCCAGTGCGGCAACGATCTGGTAGAAGAAGCTGCCCTTGGCGCCCAGTTTGTTGCCGTGACGGCAGGCACGACGAATGATGCGACGCAGCACATAGCCACGGCCTTCGTTGGACGGCAGCACACCGTCGGCGATCAGGAAACCGCACGAGCGAATGTGGTCGGCGACCACTTTCAGCGACGCCTGGCCATCATTGCTGCAACCGATGGCCTTGGCCGCAGCTGCCAGCAAGTTCTGGAACAGGTCGATCTCGTAGTTCGAGTGCACGTGCTGCAGCACGGCGCTGACGCGCTCCAGGCCCATACCGGTGTCCACCGACGGCGCTGGTAGCGGGTGCAGCACGCCGTCGGCGGTGCGGTTGAACTGCATGAAGACGTTGTTCCAGATCTCGATGTAGCGGTCGCCGTCTTCTTCTGGCGAGCCCGGTGGGCCGCCCCAGATGTCCGCGCCGTGGTCGTAGAAGATCTCGGTGCACGGGCCGCACGGGCCAGTGTCACCCATGGTCCAGAAGTTGTCGGAGGCGTAAGGGGCGCCTTTGTTGTCGCCGATGCGTACCATGCGCTCGGCCGGCACGCCAATTTCCTTGGTCCAGATGTCGTAGGCTTCGTCGTCAGTGGCGTAGACGGTGACCCAGAGCTTTTCCTTGGGCAGGTTCAGCCATTGTGCCGACGTCAGGAAGGTCCAGGCGAACGTGATGGCGTCGCGCTTGAAATAGTCGCCGAAGCTGAAGTTGCCCAGCATTTCGAAGAAGGTATGGTGACGCGCGGTGTAACCGACGTTTTCCAGGTCGTTGTGCTTGCCACCGGCGCGCACGCACTTCTGGCTACTGACAGCACGGGTGTAGGCACGCTTCTCCGCGCCGAGGAAGCAGTCCTTGAACTGGTTCATGCCGGCATTGGTGAACAGCAGGGTCGGGTCGTTGTTCGGGATCAACGAACTGGAGGCGACTCGGGTATGTCCCTGCTCTTCGAAGAAGCGAAGGAAGGCTTCACGGATTTCTGCGCTTTTCATAGGTTCTTCCACGGAAACGGCGGCCGTTTGGGCTGATACGTCGAATCGACGAAACGACGGCAAAGGGCGCCATTATATCCAGCCTGAACGGCGGATGCAGTGTGTTTATACGCCCGAAACGGTCAATCGGCATGAAATCGTCATTTCGGACTTCAAAGTGGAGGCTATACGGTTCAGCGCCTCGTCACAACGCCCCCTCCTCGTCCATCTTGCCCCTAGATAAGTACCACTCCTCGCCTGCACAACCCTTTAGCTTTGGCCGCAGCGACAACCGCCGCCCCCCCATCCACAGCAAGCGAGCCTTCTCATGCACCCCAACCCCGTCTATTTCATTTCTGGCAGGACCAGCGGTTTTCAACAGCAGGCAGACACGTCCATCGATGGCCAAGCCGTTCATCGCTTCTACGAATACCGGGACGACAAGATAGACGTCCTTCTGGAACAGGTATGGTTTGATCAGGGCCAGATCCCGGGCAAGCACCACATGGTGATTCAGAGCCATGCCTCGGCGGTCGATGTCGACATTTCCGCCTACGACTGCCACCTCAAAGCCATGGTCGGCAACAAGAGGTTCATCCTCGCGCCTACGCACAGACAAACCCTGATCATCAGAACAGCATCGGGTAAGGCCAACGTGCCCGTGGCGAAGGAAGTGACGACGCCTGTGATCATTCAGGCCGCAAAAGGCCGCGCACACATCACCACCGGCGGCGGCATCACCGAGGTCTTCACCGGCAGTAGCGATGCACAAATCAACGTGGGCCAGGGGCTGACATTCATCAAGCGCGGCTCGGCGAGCGACCGTATCGGCGGTCATATCCAGGGAATCGACGGTCATATCCTGGTCGACGACCCCCATGAATCAGTCATTTATGCCCGTAACCAGGCGGGTGACGCCCGCTTCGAGCAACCCCTCTCTGCCCCGCTCGCCGCACTCGCCAGCCACACACTCGACATAGAAGGCAGCGATACCTTCAAACAGGCCGTCCACAACCACCTGGTGTTTCTTTGCCACACGGATTGCGGCCAGCAACTTCTGACTCAACTGGCGAAACGGTCCTGGATAAGGCTCACCGAAACACAGCTGGCCACCCGTTTCGACGTCTACAGCTCAGACCCGACCGACAATGACCATTTCCTGCGACGAGACAGCAAACTGGAGTGGGTAGCCGGCTTGCCGGCCGAGGGCGGAAACCTGGCATTCAACCTGACGCGCTCGGACAGCGACAATTTGCCGCTGCTCGACTTTTACCGTTGCTTGTGCGAAGCGTACAGCGCCTTCAAAGGTACGACGGTACCTGGCCACACCTCAATCAGCACTATCGATCGCAGGCAGATCCAGGTCGACAACGCACACCTGCAAGCAATTGGCCTGCCGAGCGGCCCTCTGTACGATTTCGACAATAACCCCGACACGGCGCCAACCGACACCAACCCATCACCCTTCAACGAAAACGCGCTGCGAATGGAACTGGGCCTGCCAGTACGCACCTACTACTGAGCGAGCCCATGTGGTGCGCCGGGACGGGCACCACCTCCGCCATCAGCCCAGCCGCTGCCCCGAATCCGGCACAATGAGAATCCCCGCGCGCAGGCCGTTCTTAACCTTGGGGTTGGGGAAGATGATGCGCGCACCCTCCTCCTCGACCACCCAGCGCGTCTCGGCCAGGTCTTCGGCCAGCAGGTAACCCTTGCTCAACTCGGAAAAGTTCTCGATGTCCGCCGGCAAATGCAGGTGGAAACTGTCGCTGTGCTTGATGATTTCGCGGGCGACGCTGAACAGCTGCAGGCCATCCAGCGAGCCCTCACCCTCTGGCTCGGTGCCTTCGATGATCTGGATCAGGCGCTGCTCCAGCCGGTCGAGGTTGACCTGCTCGTTCTGGCCGAACGGGCGGGCCTTGCCCAGCTCCAGGGTGAAGGCTTCGGCCTCCAGCTGTTCGTAGGTAAAGGCACTGAAAGTGATGGAGGATTTGCTCTGCAGCAGCACCGCCTCCATACCGGCTGCCGCCAGGCGCGCCAGTTCGCGACGGGAGTGCTTGCGCCCCTCTTTATAGGGGTACAAGGCGAATTGCTCGATCTTCGAACCGCGGATGGCGGTATGCAGGTCGTAATGCAGGCGGCTACGCCCCGGCTTGCTGAAGAACACCCGGGCGAATTGTTCCAGCTCGGCGGCACGCAAGGCTTCGAAACCACTGGAAAGCTCATGGCGGCCATTGAACAGCCGGTTGATGTCCTGCTCGATGAAGCGCTCACCCTTGCGGATCGCCGCTGGGTTGCCGAACAGGAACAGCAGCCGTGCCTTGGGTTTGATCTTGCCGTTGGCCACGCCGTGCAGCAGTCGTTCGAGCAATTCGATCGGCGCCGTTTCGTTGCCATGGATGCCAGCAGACAACAGCAAGTCCAGCCCGCAATCATCGTTTTCGGCGGGGCGCACTTCGAGCGCGCCCTCCCCCAGCCAGCGCAAACGCGCGCCCTTGGGTGTCACTTGGGTCTTCTCGGCCGGTTCGTGATCGGTGAGGGTCAGCTCAAGCAATTTGCCAAGGGCGAGCATAGGGACTTCCTTAGTGGTGGTGGCCGCAGTCGGGGCCATGGACGTGATCGTCGTCTTCGCCAACCTCGGCCGGCTCCATTTCCAGCTGCAGGCTGACCAGGTTGGTGGCCATCGGGCGCAGCAGCAGGTTGGCGTATTCGGTGTCGTCTTCGTCGACGTCCACACCGATCAGCAACTGGCCACGGCCGTCCTGCTGAATCCACACTTCCTTGCCTTGCCAAACCACGGCAAAGCGGGTGCAGGAGGTTTCCAGCTGGGTGCCGTCTTCATCTTCGAGGATCAGGCGCAGGGCGTCGGTCATTGCAAAGTCTCTCTTCAAGGTTGGCGTTGGAACGGGTATACCGAGCCCAACTTCAGGATCTGGGTCAATTGGTCCAGTGCCGTACGGCATTCCACCAGCAGTTGCGGGTCGGCCAGGTCCGCTTCGCCCAAGCGATCGCGGTAATGCTTGTCGACCCACTGCACCAAGGTGTCGTACAGCGGGGCGGTCATGATAACGCCTTGGTTGACCGCCGCCAGTTCCGATTCCTTCAACGCCACGCGCAAACGCAGGCAAGCCGGGCCGCCGCCGTTCTGCATGCTTTGCTTGAGGTCGAATACCTTGACCTCCTTCACCGGGCCACCCTGGCTGGTCAGCTGGCCCAGGTAGGCCCAGACCCGCTCATTGTTGCGGCACTCTTCCGGCACCACCAGCAGCATGGAACCGTCATCGCGGCTGAGCAGTTGGCTGTTGAACAGGTAGGAGCGCACGGCATCCTCTACCGCCACCGCTGCCCGCGGTACACAGATGGCCTGGAAGTTGCCACCCTTGCTGGCCAGTTTAGCTCGCAGCTGGCCAAGCACCGCGTCGGTCTCGAGGAAAGCGTCCTCGTGGTAGAACAGCACCTCGCCGTTACCCACCGAAATCACATCGTTGTGGAACACGCCCTGGTCGATCACTGCAGGGTTCTGTTGAGCGTAGACCACCCCGCCATCGCTCAGCCCATGCAGCCGGGCCACGGCCTGCGAGGCTTCCAGGGTTTGCCGGGCCGGGTACTTCTGCGGCGCCGGGTAACGGCTGTCGAACGCACTGCGGCCATAGACGAAGAACTCCACACCCGCGTCGCCATAGGCACGGCAGAAACGCGTGTGGTTGGCCGCGCCCTCGTCACCGAACTGTGCCACGGCAGGCAATGCTTCGTGGTGGGCAAAGTGTTTCTCGTTGTTGAACATCGCGCCCAGCACACGGCTGGTGGTCGGGTGCTCAATGCTGCGGTGATACTTGCAGTTCAGGTTGGCGGCGGTGAAATGCACGCGGCCATCTGCAGTGTCGGCACTGGGGCTGACCGTGGCGGCATTGGCCACCCACATGCTCGACGCCGAGCAACTGGCCACCAGCAGGGGCATGGCCTCTTTGGCAGCACGCTGGATCACCTCGGCATCGCTGCCGCTAAAGCCCAGGCGGCGCAGCGCAGCCACATCCGGTCGTTCTTGGGGCGCCAACACGCCCTGCTTGAAGCCCATGTCGGCCAGCGCTTTCATTTTCGCCAGGCCCTGGCGCGCGGCTTCGCGCGGGTTGGAACCCTGCTGGCTGTTGCTCTGCGAAGCCACGTTGCCGTAAGACAGGCCGCCATAGTTGTGGGTAGGCCCCACCAGGCCATCAAAATTCACTTCATAGGATTTCATCGGCTAGGCTCCGTGACCTGTTGTTATAGGGTGACGCCCGGCGTCAGGGTCGCCGGCAAGGCAAGGCTGGCGGTCTCCAGCGAAGCCACGGGGTAAGCGCAGTAGTCTGCCGCGTAATAGGCACTGGCCCGATGGTTGCCACTGGCACCCACGCCACCGAACGGCGCACTGCTGGCGGCGCCGGTCAGTTGCTTGTTCCAGTTGACGATACCGGCGCGGCTGCGCAGCCAGAAGTACTGGTAGCGGGCACGCGAGTCGGAGAGCAACCCGGCGGCGAGACCGTACTGGGTGTTGTTGGCCTCATCGATGGCAGCATCGAAATCGGCATAACGGATCACCTGCAGCAGCGGCCCAAAGAACTCTTCGTCCGGGCGCTCGGCCACGGCCGTGACATCGACAATGCCCGGGGTCAGCAACGCAGCACCGGCCTGCGGCTGGGTCATTTCCAGCAGCTTCACGCCACCTTTGGCGGCCAGTTCGGCCTGGGCCGTAATCAGCGCACGCGCCGCCTGCAGCGAAATGACCGAGCCCATGAACGGTGCCGGCTGCTCATCGAACGCCCCCACCGTGATGGTTTTGCACACCTCGACCAGGCGCACGATCAGCGCATCACCCCAGGCGCCTTGGGGCACCAGCAGCCGCCGCGCGCAGGTGCAACGCTGGCCGGCGGAGATGAACGCCGACTGGATGATGGTGTACACCGCAGCGTCCAGGTCCCTCACCTCGTCTACCACGAGCGGGTTGTTGCCGCCCATTTCCAGGGCCAGGATCTTGTCCGGGCGACCGGCGAACTGCTGGTGCAGCAGGTTGCCGGTGCGGCTGGAACCGGTGAAGAACAGGCCATCGATCCCCGGGTTGGCGGCCAGTGCCACACCGGTTTCCCGCGCGCCCTGCACCAGGTTCAGCACGCCCGCCGGCAGGCCGGCGGCGATCCAGCAGTTGACGGTCAGCTCGGCAACCTTGGGCGTCAGCTCGCTGGGCTTGAACACCACGCAGTTACCCGCCAACAGCGCCGGCACGATATGGCCATTGGGCAGATGACCGGGGAAGTTGTAGGGGCCGAACACCGCTACCACGCCATGGGGCTTGTGCCGCAGCACGGCCGTGGCGTCGGCCAGCGGGCCGCTCTTTTCCCCGGTGCGCTCGCGGTAGCTTTGTACCGAGATCGCCACCTTGTTGATCATGCTGGTGACTTCGGTCGCCGATTCCCACAGGGGCTTGCCGGTTTCCTCACCGATGCACTGGGCCAAGGCTTCGGCATGCTTTTTCAGCTGCTCGGTGAACTTCTCCAGCACGTCGATACGCGCTTCCAGGCTCAGTTGCGCCCACGCCGGAAAGGTCTGACGGGCTGCCTGGACGGCGGCGTCCACCTGGCTGGCGTCAGCGCCCTGCCCTTGCCAGATGACAGCCTGGGTCACCGGGTTCAGCGACTGCAGGGCTTCGCCCTGCCCCGCCAGCCAATTGCCTGCGATGTAATGCGTGGTCATTTACTGGGCCTCCCGGCTGGCCGATAGCGGCACGGCACGCACGTTGTCGCCGGCACCCATGCGCAGACGCTTGGCGGTCAACGGGTCGACCACCAAGGTCCCGGCGGCCAGCCGCGCAGGCGCGGCAGTGATGCGGCAATCGTCGCGTTTGCGGTTGTGGATGATGTAAGGGGTGGCGTCGTCGCCCGGCGTGCCGACCGCCAGCACCAGCGTCTGGCTCTCGCGCACCGCGCGGATCTTGGCGGTATCACACTCGATGGCCGGGCCTGCGTCGAAGATGTCGACATAGCCCTGGTAGTTGAAGCCTTCCTGCTTGAGCATGGCCAGCGCCGGCTCGGTGTCGACGTGCACGCGGCCGATCACGTCGCGCGCCGCCTCGGACAGGAAGCAGGTGTACAGGGGGAACTTGGGCATCAGCTCGGCGATGAACGACTTGTTGCCAACACCGGTCAGGTAGTCCGCCTGGCTGAACTCCATCTTGAAGAAATGCCGGCCAAGGCTTTCCCAGAAAGGCGAACGCCCCTGCTCGTCGGACATACCGCGCATTTCGGCAATGATCTTCTTGCCAAACAGCTCCGGGAACTCGGCAATGAACAGCATCCGCGCACGCGACAGCAGGCGGCCATTGAGCCCGGAGCGGTGATCGCTGCGCAGGAACAGCGAGCACAGCTCGGAATTGCCGGTCAGGTCGTTGGCAAGGAACAGGGTGGGGATTTCGCGATAGATCTTAAGCTCCTGCGAAGCGCTGACGGTAAGGCCGACCCGATAGTTGTACCAAGGCTCGCGCAGGCCGACGGCACCGGCGATGGCACTGATGCCGACCACCAGGCCTTCGTCGTTTTCCAGCACGAACAGGTAATCGGTGTCGCCACGCTCGGCTTCGCCACGGAAGCTCTTTTCCGCCCAGCCAACGCGATGCCCCAGGCGTTCTTCGTTGGCCGGCAGCGTGGTCAGCCCGGTGGTACCGGTGCTGCGTGCCAATTCGATCAACGCAGGCAAATCGCTGCTGCGTACAGGACGAACGATCATGCTATCTCCTTGTGCGGCGGCGTCGGCCGGCGCAAAACTCTTCTAACGCATCAATCCCGAAACGTCTGTTACCAGACCTCAGACCGCGACCAGGCGCACGCTGCCGCCCTCGCCCACACCCAGCGCATCGGCCGCCGCCAGGCTCAGGCACACCGGTTTGCCGGGCACCCAATCCAGGTCCAGCAGCACCGCGCGGTAGTCCTGTAACTGGCCATTGCACACCAGGTACGGACGCCCGCCCTTGCCTGGGGCGTCCTCGATTTTCACCGGCGCCGAGCGGCTCTGGGCAATCGAGCGAATGCCAGAGGTGCGCGCATGCAGGGTCGGGCCACCGTCGAAGATGTCGATGTAGTGCTCGGTTTCGAAGCCTTCGCGCATGAGGATGTCGAAGGTGATCTGCGCGCGCGGGTGCACCTGGCCCATGGCTTCCTGCGCCTCATCGGGCAGCAGCGGCACGTAGATCGGGTAGTGCGGCATCAGTTCGGCGAGGAAGGTTCGGCTCTTCAGGCCACACAGGCGTTCGGCGTCGGAGTAGTTGAGGTCGAAGAAATTGCGGCCGATGGCATCCCAGAACGGCGATTCGCCATTCTCGTCGCTGTAGCCGACGATTTCGGTCACTACCGAGTCGGCGAAACGCTCCGGGTGCGCGGCCATGAACAGCAGGCGACCGCGCGAATTGAGCTCGGCCCAGCCGCTGTTCACCAGCTCCGGCAATACATAGAAGCTGGTCAGCAGGCTGTTGCCGGTCAGGTCATGACACAACGACAGCACGTGGATCTTGTTGTGGATCTTCAGCTCGCGCGAAGCGTGCACGAAGGTCTCGTTACGAAAACTATAGAAAGGCTCGGAATACCCAGCCGAAGCGACAATGGCCGAGCAGCCTGCCAGCTTGCCAGTCTCGCTGTCTTCGAGCACAAAGAAATAGCTTTCCTCGCCGTTGAAGCTGACCTCGGCGGCGAAGGAAGTCTCGGAAGCGGCGATCTTGTCGCCCAGGCGAGCAGCGTCGTCCGGCAGCGAGGTGACACCAATGGGGCTGTCTGCAGCCATGCGCTGCACTTCGTTCAGATCAGCCATTTGCGCGGGGCGCATCACCAGCATGGTGTCACTCCTTTGGAATACGGGCCGCTCACGGCGGCACGGAAAAACGGCAGGTACACGGGCACCTGCAGTGGAATCGGGTATCGCCGGCCAGGCCCGGGAATGGCCTTTGCCGGCGAAGGTGGCGCAGGCGGATCAGCCCTTGGTCAGGGTGGCCACGGCGCGCTCGAAGCGGTCCAGGCCTTCGTCGATGTCGGCGTCTTCAACCACCAGGCTTGGCGCAAAACGCACCACGTCCGGGCCGGCCTGCAGCACCATCACGCCTTCTTTCTCGGCGGCGTTGAGCACGTCCTTGGCCTTGCCTTGCCAGGCCTCGGTCAGCACGCAGCCGAGCAGCAGGCCGACACCACGCACCTGGGAGAACAGGCTGTACTTCTGGCCAATCTGTTCCAGGCGGGTCTTGAAACGTGTGTGCTTGGCCTTGATGCCGGCCAGGGTTTCAGGGGTATTGACCACATCCAGCACCGCGCAGGCGACGGCGCAGCCCAGCGGGTTGCCGCCGTAAGTGGTGCCGTGGGTGCCGACGGCCAGGTGCTTGGCCAGTTCGGTGGTGGTCAGCATGGCGCCGATAGGGAAGCCACCGCCCAGGCTCTTGGCACTGGTCAGGATGTCGGGCGTCACGCCGTAGTGCTGGTAGGCATACAGCGAACCGGTACGGCCCACGCCGGTCTGCACTTCGTCGAAGATCAGCAGGGCGTTGTGCTCGTCGCACAGCTTGCGAGCGCCTTCCAGGTAAGCCAGGTCTGCCGGTACCACGCCGCTTTCGCCCTGGATCGGTTCAATCACCACAGCGCAGGTCTTGTCGGAAATCTGGGCTTTCAGTGCTTCCAGGTCGTTGTACGGCACGTGGCTGATGCCGGTGATCTTCGGGCCGAAACCGTCGGAGTACTTAGGCTGGCCACCGACGCTGACGGTGAACAGGGTACGGCCGTGGAAGCTGTTCACGGTGGCGATGATTTCGTGCTTTTCCGGGCCAAAGCGGTCATGGGCGACGCGACGGGCCAGCTTGAACGCGGCCTCGTTGGCCTCGGCGCCGGAGTTGCAGAAGAACGCCCGGTCGGCAAAGGTGGCGTCCACCAGCTTGTGGGCCAGGCGCAGGGCCGGCTCGTTGGTGAACACGTTGGATACGTGCCAGAGGGTGTTGGCCTGGTCGGTCAGGGCCTTGACCAGCGCCGGATGGCAGTGGCCCAGGGCATTTACCGCGATGCCACCGGCAAAGTCGATCAACTCGCGACCCGACTGGTCCCACACACGGGAACCCTCGCCTCGCACAGGAATGAAGGCCGCCGGAGAATAGTTGGGGACCATGACCTGGTCGAAATCGGCACGTTGCACCGGGGCTTGCTCAACGGACATCTGAGTCTCCTGAAGAGGAACGCTGGCCTGGAAGTGGGCGAGCGATGGGGGGATTGTAAGGACTGATCCGCGCCTGTCCTTGCGGCCAAGCGACAACTTGTTACAGCGCAAAACCCAGTTTTGACAAGGCTTTCGGCAATGCGACAAACACTGTCGCAATCGCGCAGTGTACGGGAGAGAGGATGCTGGGTGAACGGGTGTTCACATAGGTTTGTGGGAGACGGGGATGTTCGGCGATGTTGATGTGTTGCCTGTGAGATCGAGCACCGCGCGGGCGGCGCTCGATTTCCGCCCCACCATCACCCCCAAGGCATACACCCCGGGCCCCACGCATCATCAGCCCTTTTCGGCAGGCGCCGAGCTCAGTTCGAACGGGCTGCTGCTGCGCCGCTGGTTGCGGTCTTCCCGTGGCGTGGCGCCAAAGAAGTTGCGATAGGCACTGGAAAAATGCGGCCCCGAGGAGAAGCCACAGGACAAGCCGATCTGGATGATCGACTTGCTGGTCTGCATCAGCATCTGCCGCGCCTTGTTCAGCCGCAGCTCCAGGTAGTACTGGCTCGGCACGCGGTTCAGGTACTGCTTGAAGATGCGCTCCAGCTGCCGACGCGACACGCACACATGCTGGGCAATCTCGTCAGTGGTCAGCGGCTCTTCGATGTTGGCTTCCATCAACAGCACCGCCTGGGTCAATTTGGGATGGCTAGAACCCAGGCGGTTCTGCAGCGGAATGCGCTGACGCTCGCCACCCTCGCGGATGCGCTCCACCACCAGCTCTTCCGACACTGCCCCCGCCAGTTCCGCCCCGTGATCACGGGCCAGCACTGCCAGCAACAGGTCGGCCACGGCGATGCCGCCACAGGCAGTCATGCGATCACGATCCCAGTCGAACAAGTGACTGGTGGCAATGACCTTGGGGAAGCGTTCGGCAAAATCGTCCTGCCAGCGCCAGTGCACCGCAGCCCGGTAACCGTCGAGCAGGCCCAGCATCGCCAGCGGATACACCCCGGCAGCCAGGCCACCGACCGTGCAGCCACTGCGCGCCAGCTGCTTGAGCGCAGTCGACAAAGCAGCCCCTACCGCCGCAGGCGGCTCGTCAGCGAGCAGGAACAGTTTGTGGCAACCCTCCAGGCGGCCGGTCCACGGCTCGCCCGGCAGGCGCCACTCCCCCTCTGGCGCGGGCTCTGCCTGCAGGAAGGCCAGTTCGTAGACCACATCCGGATGCACCCGCTGCGCCACCTGCAACACTTCCTCGGCCAGCGCCAGGGTCAAGGGCCTGGTGCTGGGCCAGATGAGAAAACCGATTCGCTGGGTGGTCATAGGGTGCGGTCCGAAACCTGAGGTCGTTCGAGTCTGTGCGCCGGGTCAGGCTGCGCTCGTAGCGCAGCATGCCCTATTCTGGTGCAAAAATGCAGCTTTTACTTCAGACTGCCGGAGAGGAACTGCTTCAGGCGCTCCGACTGCGGGTTGGCCAATACTTCGCGTGGGCAGCCCGCCTCTTCCACCAGACCTTTGTGCAGGAACACCAGCTGATTGGAGACCTCGCGAGCAAAGCCCATTTCGTGGGTCACCACCACCATGGTCCGGCCTTCCTGAGCCAGCGCCTGCATGACCTTGAGCACATCACCCACCAGCTCCGGGTCTAGCGCCGAAGTCGGCTCGTCGAACAGCATAACCTCTGGCTCCACGGCCAGGGCCCGGGCAATTGCCACACGCTGTTGCTCACCACCCGACATATGCCCGGGGAAGGCGTCCTTGCGGTGGGAGACACCCACCTTGGCCAGGTAGTGCTCGGCCTTTTCAACGGCTTCTTTCTTGCTCATGCCCAGCACGTGTACCGGCGCCTCGATCACGTTCTCCAGCGCCGTCATGTGCGACCACAGGTTGAAGTGCTGGAACACCATCGACAGGCGCGAGCGCATGCGCTGCAACTGACGCGGGTCGGAGGCCTTCAGCGCGCCGTCCTTGCCGGCCACCAGCTTGAGCTCTTCGTTGTTGAGCAGGATCTTGCCGGCGTGCGGCTGCTCCAGCAGGTTGATGCAGCGCAGGAAGGTCGACTTGCCCGAACCACTGGAGCCGATGATGCTGATGACGTCGCCGGCCTTGGCCGCCAGGGAAACACCCTTGAGCACTTCATGGCTGCCGTAGCGCTTGTGCAGGTCTTGGACTTCGAGTTTGTACATGCTGTCGATTCTCACAAAGCGGTCAGTGCTTGCGCGGCGCCAGGTAGCCGAGCCAGCGGCGTTCGGCCATCTTGAACAGGCGCACCAGGATGAAGGTCAGGCACAGGTAGAACACGCCCGCCGTGATGTAGGCCTCGAAAGGCAGGTAGTACTGGGCATTGACCGTGCGTGCGGCACCGGTGATGTCGATCAGGGTGACGATCGACGCCAGGCTGGTGGTCTGCAGCATCATGATCACTTCGTTGCTGTACTGCGGCAGCGCCCGGCGCAGGGCCGATGGCAGCAGGATGCGCCGGTACATCTTCATGCGCGACATGCCCATGGCCTTGGCCGCCTCGATCTCGCCGTGGGGCGTGGCCTTGAGGCTGCCGGCGATAATTTCTGCGGTGTAGGCACTGGTGTTGACACCGAACGCCAGGCAGGCGCAGAACGTGGCGCTGGACAGCAGCGGCCAGGCGAAGCTTTCACGTACCGCCTCGAACTGCGCCAGGCCGTAGTAGATCAGGAACAGCTGCACCAGCATCGGCGTGCCGCGAATCACGTAGGTGTAGAGCCACGCCACGAGATTGACCACAGGCTGCTTCGACACGCGCATCAGGCCTAGCGGAATGGCCGCCAACAGGCCGAAGAACAGCGAAATCGCCAGCAACTTGAGGGTGGTCAGCAGGCCGCCGAAGTACAACGGCAATGCCTCCCAGACGACGTTGTAGTCGAAGATCATAGTTCAGCCACCTTGACGCCCACCGAGTAGCGGCGCTCGAGATACTTCAGGGCCAGCAGCGAGACGCTGGTCAGCACCAGGTACAGGGCAGCCACCGCCAGGAAGAAGGTGAAAGGCTCGCGGGTGGCGTCGGCCGCCTGCTTGGCCTTGAACATCATGTCCTGCAGGCCGACGACCGAAATCAGCGCGGTGGCCTTGGTAAGCACCAGCCAGTTGTTGGTGAAACCCGGGATCGCCAGGCGAATCATTTGCGGCACCTGGATGCGGAAGAACACCTGGCGGTTGCTCATGCCATACGCCACGCCCGCTTCGGCCTGGCCCTTGGGAATACCGAGGAAGGCACCGCGGAAGGTTTCTGACAGGTACGCGCCAAAGATGAAGCCCAGCGTGCCGATACCCGCCGCCAGCGGGTTCAGGTCGATGTAGTCTTCGTAGCCGAGCAGCGGTGCCACCCGGTTGATGATGTCTTGCCCGCCGTAGAAAATCAGCAGGATCAGGACCAGGTCCGGAATACCACGGATAACGGTGGAATACAGATCGCCCAGCCAGGCCAGCCAGCGCACCGGCGACAAGCGCAGCGCCACACCGATCAGGCCGAGCACGATGGCCAGGGCCATCGACGACAGGGCGAGCTGCAGCGTCAGCCACGCCCCGTCGAGGATGACTGCCCCGTAGCCTTTCAACATGATGAGGTCCTCGACCTAGAGAATGAAAAATGGTGCAAACCTCAGAGCCTCTGCTGTTTGCACCATTGCACAGGTGAAACCCGATGTCTTAGTTCGAGTCTGGACCGTAGATGTCGAAGTTGAAGTACTTCTTCTCGATTTCTTTGTACTTGCCGTTGGCACGGATGGCGTCGATGGCCGCGTTGATGCGCTCGACGTTCGCCTTGTCACCCTTGCGCACGGCAATGCCGATACCGTCACCGAAGTACTTGGCGTCGGTGAAGGCCGGGCCTACGAAGGCAAAACCCTTGCCGGCGTCGGTCTTGAGGAAGCCGTCTTCCAGCAGGGTGGCGTCAGCCACGGTGCCGTCGAGGCGGCCGGCTGCCACGTCCAGGTAGATTTCGTTCTGGGTGCCGTAAGGCACCACGGTGGCACCTTTGGCGCCCAGCACTTCCTTGGCGAAGCGGTCATGGATCGAGCCGCGCTGCACGCCGATCTTCTTGCCTTTGAGCTCATCCAGGCTTTCGCTGACAGCGGTGCCGTCCTTCATGACCAGGCGCGCCGGGGTCAGGTAGTAGCGCTTGGTGAAGTCGACCGACTTCTTGCGGTCTTCAGTGATCGACATGGACGACAGAATGGCGTCGATCTTGCGCACTTTCAGCGCCGGGATCAGGCCGTCGAACTCCTGCTCGACCCAGGTGCACTTGGCTTTCATCTGTTCGCACAGGGCGTTGCCGATGTCGTAGTCGAAACCGGCGATGCTGCCATCGGGCTGCTTGAAGGCGAAGGGTGGGTAGGCAGCTTCAATGCCGATTTTCAGGGGTTTTTCATCGGCCTGCGACACCAGGGAAAACACAGACAGCGCCAGGGCGCCAAGCAGTGCGAGCTTCTTCATCAGGTAACTCCATCGGTACGGGGCAATACAAGGCAGGTAACAACTGCCCGATATGCGAATGGGTACAACGCGAGCCGCGCAGGGTTCGACCAAGGTCGCAGACCACGAGCGAGTGAGTGGCATTTTAGCGACAGCCCGGTAGTCGATATTTCTTCAAAGCGACAACTACTTACAGAAGCGCTTGAAACCGCTGCGGGCGATGTTGACAGCCAGTGCAAAATATGCAAAAGCGCAAGAAATAGAACCTATAGACCTAGCAATTCCTGGGCCTATTATTGGCAAAGCCTTGTACTACGGCAAGTGTAGCGTGCTGTGTTGCACAAAATGGCTACGGGAACGCACCGAAACGGGCCTGATTTGTTTCTTCGCGCCCCGAACTTGTGCAGCACCGGTGACAGAACAGTTACCGATGAATGTCGGGTAACAGTAAAGCAAAAACCCCGCCGGTTGCCCGGGCGGGGTTTAGTCTGGTCGTGGCGTGTGCAAGCAGCCCTGTGGGAGCGGGCGTGCCCGCGAAGCAGTCAACGCGGTGGATGGCACCGGCTGCGCCGGTGTTCGCGGGCACGCCTGCTCCCACATAAAGCCACTCCCACAAGGGCCCGCGCTCTGCCTCGATATCAGGCCGAAGCCAGGTTCATGGCCTTGTGGGTATCGATCAGGTGCTGCACCACACCCGGGTCAGCCAGTGTCGAGATATCGCCCAGCGCATCGTACTCACCGGTGGCAATCTTGCGCAGGATACGGCGCATGATCTTGCCCGAACGGGTCTTCGGCAGGCCCGGCGCCCACTGGATCACGTCCGGCGAGGCAATCGGGCCGATTTCCTTGCGCACCCAGTTTTTCAGTTCCAGGCGCAACTGCTCACTGGCCTCGATACCGGAATTGAGGGTGACATACACATAGATGCCCTGGCCCTTGATGTCGTGCGGTACACCAACCACTGCAGCCTCGGCAACTTTCGAATGCGCGACCATGGCGCTTTCGATTTCGGCAGTACCCATGCGGTGACCGGAGACGTTGAGCACGTCATCCACACGACCGGTGATCCAGTAGTAGCCATCTTCGTCGCGGCGCGCACCGTCGCCGGTGAAGTACATGCCACGGAAGGTCTTGAAGTAGGTGTCGACAAAGCGGTCGTGGTCGCCGTACAGCGAACGCGACTGGCCTGGCCAGGAGTCGAGGATCACCAGGTTGCCTTCGGCCGCACCCTCGATCAGGTTACCCAGGTTGTCCACCAGGGCGGGCACCACACCAAAGAACGGGCGGGTTGCCGAGCCCGGCTTGAGGCCGGTAGCGCCCGGCAGCGGGCTGATCAGGATGCCGCCGGTTTCGGTCTGCCACCAGGTGTCGACGATCGGGCAGCGCTCCTTGCCTACAGTCTTGTAGTACCAGTTCCACGCTTCAGGGTTGATCGGCTCGCCCACCGAGCCAAGCAGACGCAGGCTGGAACCATCGGCCCCTTCAACAGCGGCCTGCCCTTCGGCCATCATCGCGCGGATGGCGGTTGGCGCGGTGTAGAGGATGTTGACCTTGTGCTTGTCGACGATCTTCGAGACGCGGGTAATGTCCGGGTAGTTCGGCACGCCTTCGAAAAGCAAGGTAGTGGCGCCGTTGGCCAGCGGGCCGTAGACGATGTAGCTGTGGCCAGTGACCCAACCGACGTCGGCGGTGCACCAGTAGACCTCGCCCGGGCGATAGTCGAACACGCGCTCATGGGTCAGCGCGGCATACACCAGGTAACCGCCGGTGGTGTGCAGCACACCCTTCGGCTTGCCCGTGGAGCCAGAGGTATAAAGGATGAACAGCGCTTCTTCAGCACCCATTTCCTTTGGCGCGCAGTGGCTGGAGGCCACTTTCATCAGGTCTTCGTACCAGATGTCGCGGTGCTGGTGCCAGGCGATATCACCACCGGTGCGCTTGCACACGATGATCTTCTGCACGCTTTTGGTTTCAGGATTGGTCAGCGCCAGGTCGACGTTGGCCTTGAGCGGGGTACGACGGCCGCCACGCACGCCTTCGTCGGCGGTGATCACCACCTTGGACTCGCAATCGATGATGCGGCCGGCCAGCGCTTCAGGGGAGAAGCCACCGAACACCACCGAGTGGATCGCACCAATACGGGCACAGGCCAGCATGGCCACCACGGCCTCGGGGATCATCGGCATGTAGATGGTGACCACGTCACCACGGTGCACGTCCTGGCCACGCAGGGCGTTGGCGAACTTGCAGACCTGCTCGTGCAGTTCACGGTAAGTGATGTTGCGGTGTTCGGAAGGGTCGTCGCCTTCCCAGATGATGGCCAGCTGATCACCGCGCTCTTCGAGGTGGCGGTCCAGGCAGTTGGAGGAAACGTTCAGAGTGCCGTCGGCGAACCATTTGATATCGACGTGGTGGTCGTCAAAGGAGGTTTGCTTGACCTTGGTGAACGGTTTGATCCAGTCGATACGCTGGGCCTGCTCGCGCCAGAAGCCGTCCGGGTTGATCACCGATTTCTGGTACATGGCCTTGTAGGTGGCCTCGTCGGTCAGGGTAGTGGCCGCAACCTCGGGACGAACGGGATACAGTGGAGCCGCACTCATCTGTGTTACCTCGGTGTAATAGTTGTTTTTGTATGGAACCGTTTGTAACTGTACCAGAGCGACAAAAGCCATTCGACGTTGGTAGTAATTTGGTACGCCCGTTCCGGCAAAGCCCTCTAGCTCGGGCATTACAGCCCATGGGGGCAAAAAAATAAGGGGTTAACACGGGATTGTTACAGATTCTGTCAAAACACTTTATCAAAAGACCCACTGTTTCGGCCTTGGCCAGCGCCATAAAATTCACCTCGCCAGCAACGGCAAGGCGATTAACAACTGGTAACAGCCCCCACGAAGGCAAGCGTTAATCTCCATCTAATCCCGATAGTTAAAACTAGCAATACTCGCGGCGCCATAAGCGCCGCGTGCCCCCTCACGACCTTAGACAGGTAAATAGAAAATGAAAGCTTTACTGGTATTGGTACTTGGCAGTCTTTGCGGCGCGGCGATGGCCGGCGAAGCCAAAGATGCCGAGCAGATTCCGGTTGAACAGTACAGTTACTCGCAGCACCTGGACATTGCCCGCGTCATTTCCATGAGCGAAGTGCCCAATGTGTGCGAAGTCGTGCCAGCCCGCATGACCTACGAGGACTCCCAGGGCCAGAAGCACATTCTCGAATACCGCGTGATGGGGAACGGCTGCTCCAACGGCTGATACCTTGTGAATCGGGGGCCCTGCGGGCCCCTATCGCGACACAAGGCCGCTCCTACAGGTATTGCGCAATCCTCAAACCCGCGCCGTACCTGTAGGAGCGGCCTTGCGCCGCGAAAGGACTGCGAAGCAGTCCCAAGTTCTTTGCCTGACAACTAATCCGCAGACTTGTTAAGCGAGTAATCCCTCAACTTGTTGGCAATTGTCGTGTGCGAAACACCCAATCTTTTGCCCAAAGCCCGACTACTCGAAAACTCTCCCATCAAACTTTCCAGTACCGCCTTTTCAAAGCGCCCGACAATCTGCGAAAGATCCCCTTCCAGCGAAAACTCACCCAACGGTTGCCGCGCGCCATAATCCGGCAAGCGAATATGCTCGCTTTTGACCACGCCGCCTTCACATAAAGAAACCGCCTGGAACAATACGTTTTCCAACTGCCTTACATTACCTGGCCAATGGTATTGCCCAAGTTTGTCCATTGCGGCCGGCGCCAGGCGGGGCATGGCGCAGCCAATCTGCCGGCTGGCCTGATCGAGAAAGTGCTGTACCAGCCCTTCCAGCCCATCCATGCACTCACGCAAAGGCGGAATGTGCAGCGACAATACGTTGAGGCGGTGATACAGGTCCTGGCGAAACTCGCCACGGGCACACAGCTCGGACAAATCCACCTGGGTCGCGCAAATCACCCGCACATCCAGGTAGACCTCTTCATCGCTGCCTACCCGGCGGAAGCAGCCGTCCTGCAGAAAGCGCAGCAGCTTCACTTGCAGGCGCGGGCTCATCTCCCCTACCCCGTCAAGAAACAGCGTGCCGCCAGCGGTCAGCTCCAGCAACCCCAGCTTGCCCTCCGCCCGCGCCCCTTCGAATGCCCCGGGGCCGTAGCCAAACAGCTCAGTCTCGGCCATCGACTCCGGCAACCCGGCGCAATTGAGCGCCATCAGCGGCGACTGTCCGCGCGGGCTGGCCAGGTGGCAGGCGCGCGCCAGCAGCTCCTTGCCGGTACCGGTCTCGCCTTCAATCAGCAAGGGGGCATCCAGCGGTGCCATGCGCCGCGCCTCACGCACCACGGCGGCCATGACCCGCGAGCTCTGGAAGATGCTGTCGAAACCGCGCAGTTCCTGCTTGCGCACGTTATAGATACGCTCGCCGATGCGATCAGCCCGGTGCAGGGTAAGTACCGCGCCCGCCAACGCCTCACTGTCATCGTGCTCAGACTGCAACGGCGCGATATCGGCCAGGAACACATCGCCTTTGACCTTGATGCGCATGCCGTTGATGCGCGACTTGTTGGCCCGCACCAGCTCCGGCAGGTCGAAGTCTTCCACGTAGCGCGCCAGCGGCATGCCGGGCACCTCGTCCACCCGCACCCCCAGCAGCTGCGCCGCAGTACGGTTGGCGGCGACGATACTGCCGCCCATGTCGATCGACAGCACCGGGAAATCCAGCGCGCCCAGCAGTGCGTTCAGCTCCATGTGCCTGCGCTCGCTGGGCATCAGCCCCACGCGCTTGACGCCGAATACCCCGGCAATCGCCTCGAACTTGGGCCGCAATGCCTGGAACTGCAGGTTGATCAGGTTCGGGCAATGCAGGTAGATGGCGTTGCCGTGGTCGCCGCCCACCTCACCGCGCAGCACGTTAATGCCGTACTCCACCAGCAGGTTGAGGATGTCGCGCAGGATGCCAATACGGTTCTGGCAATGCACTTTGATACGCATGAGGGCTCTCGAAGCGCCAATGTTTTTCAACACCGCGCAGAAAATTCGTAAAGATAAGCTGACAAAAACCGCGCAACCATCAGCCAGATGCGTCGGATTTTCCGACACCTGCTCTATTTTGTAAAATTATCGTTACGAAAGTAGGGGTGACGAGCAACTACAAGCCCTGCCATCCATCGTGCAAACCGACCCGGGTGGGGATATTACTTAGGCATGTCCTGCACATAACAAGAAAAGCCCTCACCAGGAGAGCCTCATGAAACAGACGCAATACGTGGCACGCGAGCCCGATGCGCATGGTTTTATCGATTACCCGCAGCAAGAGCATGCGGTATGGAACACCCTGATCACTCGCCAGCTGAAAGTGATCGAAGGCCGCGCGTGCCAGGAATATCTGGACGGCATCGACCAGCTCAAGCTGCCCCATGACCGTATTCCGCAGCTGGGCGAGGTCAACAAGGTGCTGGGCGCCACCACCGGCTGGCAAGTTGCCCGGGTACCGGCGCTGATCCCCTTCCAGACTTTCTTCGAATTGCTGGCCAGCAAGCGCTTCCCGGTCGCCACCTTCATCCGTACCCCGGAAGAGCTGGACTACCTGCAAGAGCCCGATATCTTCCACGAAATCTTCGGCCACTGCCCGCTGCTGACCAATCCGTGGTTCGCCGAGTTCACCCACACCTACGGCAAGCTGGGCCTGGCTGCGACCAAGGAACAACGCGTATACCTGGCGCGCCTGTACTGGATGACCATCGAGTTTGGCCTTATGGAAACCCCGCAGGGTCGCAAGATCTATGGCGGCGGCATCCTCTCGTCGCCCAAGGAGACCGTCTACAGTCTGTCTGGCGAGCCCGAGCACCAGGCTTTCGACCCGATCGAGGCGATGCGCACGCCGTACCGCATCGACATCCTGCAGCCGCTGTATTTCGTGCTGCCGAACATGAAGCGCCTGTTCGACCTGGCCCACGAAGACATCATGGGCATGGTCCATAAGGCCATGCAGCTGGGCCTGCACGCGCCGAAGTTTCCACCCAAGGTCGCCGCCTGAGCGACCTTGCCGATAACAACTCGAACTGGAAAGACACCCCATGAATGCCTTGAACCAAGCCCATTGCGAAGCCTGCCGCGCCGACGCACCGAAAGTCTCCGACGAAGAGCTGGCCGAGCTGATTCGCGAAATCCCGGACTGGAACATTGAAGTACGTGACGGCCACATGGAGCTTGAGCGCGTGTTCCTGTTCAAGAACTTCAAGCACGCCTTGGCGTTCACCAACGCCGTGGGCGAAATCGCCGAAGCCGAAGGCCACCACCCAGGGCTGCTGACCGAGTGGGGCAAGGTTACCGTCACTTGGTGGAGCCACTCGATCAAAGGCCTGCACCGCAACGACTTCATCATGTGCGCGCGCACTGACAAGGTGGCTGAATCGGCTGAAGGCCGTAAGTAATCGCTTAGAAACTGGGGTCGCTTCGCGCCCTTCGCGGGCTTGCCCGCTCCCACAAAGACGGCGCGCGCCTCTGGTTTTCGCGGTCCCTGTGGGAGCGGGCAAGCCCGCGAAGGGGCGCGAAGCGGCCCCAATTATTTGCAGGAAAAATGTGCGCTGTTCGCCCGCAAAACCGACAAGCGACCGGTAAAAAATCCAAACTGTCATCCAGACTTGTGTATCCTGCCCCAGCTTTGCGAAGCTTCAACCGCGCCTGGCGCAGACTTTTCACTCACACTTGCGAGGAACGACGAGATGCACGAAATCCCGAATCTTCCCTTCCCAAGCCTGAACCCAGAAGAGCCATCCGTGACCGTTCACGCCGAACCGGCAGCAGCCGTCGAGCAGGATGGTGACGATCAATCCAGCGCTGACCAGGAATAACTGCGCATCCCCGACTGTGTGAAAACGGCTGACCTGCGGGCTACCCCCGTCATCACGTTTTCACACCGTCCTGAACACACGTAGGTCCCCATGCCCGACTCACCGCGCCCCCTTGCGGTCACCCTGCAAGTCGTCTCCATCGTCCTCTTCACCTTCATCGGCTACCTGAACATCGGCATCCCACTGGCCGTGCTGCCCGGCTATGTGCATAACGACCTGGGTTTCAGCGCCGTGGTCGCTGGCCTGGTGATCAGCGTGCAGTACCTGGCCACCTTGCTCAGCCGCCCCACCGCCAGCCGCATCATCGACAACCATGGCAGCAAGAAAGCCGTCATGTATGGCTTGGTCGGCTGCGGGCTTAGCGGGGTGTTCATGCTGGCCTGCGCCTTCCTCACCCACCTGCCATGGCTGAGCCTGACCTGCCTGCTGGTAGGCCGCCTGGTGCTGGGCAGCGCCGAAAGCCTGGTGGGCTCGGGCGCGATTGGCTGGGGCATCGGCAGGGTGGGCGCCGAAAACACCGCCAAGGTCATCTCCTGGAACGGCATCGCCAGCTATGGCGCACTGGCCATCGGCGCGCCCCTGGGTGTGCTGATGGTCAAGGGCCTGGGGCTGTGGAGCATGGGCGTCAGCATCATCCTGCTGTGCGCCCTTGGCCTGCTGCTGGCCTGGCCCAAGCAGGCCGCGCCTATTGTCAGCGGTGTACGCCTGCCGTTCCTGCGGGTGCTGGGCAAGGTGTTCCCGCACGGCTCGGGACTGGCCCTGGGCTCGATCGGCTTTGGCACCATCGCCACCTTCATCACCCTGTACTACGCCAGCCGTGGCTGGGCTGATGCGGCGTTGACCCTGAGCTTGTTCGGCGCCAGCTTCATCAGCGCGCGGCTGCTGTTCGGCAACCTGATCAACCGGATTGGCGGGTTCAGGGTGGCGATTGCCTGCCTGTCGGTGGAAACACTCGGGCTGCTGATGCTGTGGCTGGCCCCCAGTGCCGAACTGGCACTGGCGGGTGCAGCACTGAGCGGGTTTGGTTTCTCACTGGTGTTCCCGGCATTGGGCGTGGAGGCGGTGAACCAGGTGTCGGCGGCCAACCGCGGCGCGGCGGTGGGGGCGTATTCGCTGTTCATCGATTTGTCGCTGGGGGTGACCGGGCCACTGGTGGGCGCGGTGGCGGCGGGGTTCGGGTTTGCTTCGATGTTTCTGTTTGCGGCGGCTGCCGCGGCTTGCGGGCTGGTGTTGAGCCTGTATCTGTACCGGCAGGCGCGGAGTAGCCGCAGCCACTAACAAGCGGGGGCGCTTTGCGCCCCATTCGCGGCACAAGGCCGCTCCTACAGGGGGCACGCTATCACTTGTAGGAGCGGCCTTGTGCCGCGAATGGGCTGCAAAGCAGCCCCGAGGCCCTGAAGATTAACGCTGGGCGTACTGCAACACCACTTCCAGCGGGTGGCGCATCTTGCGCTCGGTCATGCGCTTGACCTGGCTACGGCACGAGTAGCCCGTCGCCAACGGCTCCCCTTCCTTGTCCAGCTTGGTCGCCCAGCTCTGCTCGAAGATGGTCCGCGATGTCTCCTGGTTACGTGCCTCGTGCCCGTAGGTACCGGACATGCCGCAGCACCCCGTCGCCTCGGTCACCAGCTTCAGGCCCAAACGCTCAAACACCTGCTCCCACTGCCGGGTGCTGGCTGGCACGTTGGTCTTCTCGGTGCAATGCGCCATCAGGCGGAAGTTGCCCGGCGCGGTCGGCGCCTGCTCGGGCAGCACATCCATCAGCCACTCCTGCGGCAACAGCACCTTGGGGCAACCTTCCAGCCCTGGCACTTTCTGGTATTCCTGGCGATACACCAGGGTCATCGCCGGGTCCAGGCCCACCAGGGGCACGCCGCAGTCGGCCAGGGCCTTGAGCTGGGTGGCGTTGCGGATCGCCGCCTTGGCGAATGCACCGAGGAAGCCCTGCACATGCAGCGGTTTGCCGTTGGCGCTGTACGGCGCCAGGAACACCCGATGACCCAGCCGGTGGGCCAGGTCGATAAAGGCTGACAGCAGCGGCGTCTCGAAGTAGCGGGTAAAGGCGTCCTGCACCAGCACGATGCTGCGTTCGCGCTGGGCCGGGGTCAGTTCACGCAGGGCCGGCACACTGGCCACGCCAACGCGGCAGCGGGTCAGGGTGGCCTGGAAGTTGAAACGGCTGATCAGCGGGCTGTCGACCATGCCGATCTTGTCGGCCAGCAGCCTGGTCACCCACTTCGAGCCCATCACCGCGTTGTACAGCCCTGGCGCGTGGGCCAGGTACGGAATGCTGAATTCCAGCGAGCCAATCAGGTAGTCACGCAGCGGGCGCTGGTAGCGGCCGTGGTACAACTCGAGGAAGCGTGAACGGAAGTCCGGCACGTTGACCTTGATCGGGCACTGCCCGGCGCACGACTTGCACGCCAGGCATCCGGCCATGGCGTCGTACACTTCATGGGAGAAATCTTCCTGCCCCTGGCTGCGTGCGCGGTTGTTGCGCAGGCGCGCTGGCAGGCCCTTGAGCCACGACACCTTGTTGCGCGCCGCGGCCAGCACGTCGATGTTCGCCTCGCCCTGCAGGCGCAGCCATTCGCGCATCAGCGAAGCACGGCCCTTGGGCGAATGCTGGCGTTCGCGGGTGGCCTTCCACGACGGGCACATGGCGTCGTTGGGGTCGTAGTTGTAGCAGGCGCCGTTGCCGTTACAGTGCACGGCACTGGGGAAGTCCTGCCACACGCGCTCGTCGATGGTACGGTCGAGGTCGCCGCGCAGGGTCACGCCATCGACCGGGGTCAGGCCTTCGGCGCTGCCTGGCGGGGTGCAGATCTTGCCCGGGTTGAGCTGGTTGTGCGGGTCAAAGGCACCCTTCAGGCGCTGCAGCGCCGGGTACAGCTCGCCGAAGTACTCCGGCACGTATTCGGAGCGCAGGCCTTTGCCGTGCTCGCCCCACAGCAAACCGCCGTAGCTTTTGGTCAGCGCCGCCACCGCATCGGAAATCGGCTTCACCAGCGCAGCCTGGGCCGGGTCTTTCATGTCCAGTGCCGGGCGTACGTGAAGCACGCCAGCATCGACGTGGCCAAACATGCCGTAGGTCAGGCCGTAGCCATCGAGCAGCGCGCGGAAGTCGGCGATGTAGTCGGCCAACTGCTCCGGCGGTACCGCGGTGTCTTCGACAAACGGCTGCGGGCGCACCTCGCCCTCGACGTTACCCAGCAAGCCCACCGAGCGCTTGCGCATGACGTAGACGCGAGTGACCGCCTCGGCGCCTTCTGCCAGGGTATGCCCCAGGCGCTCGACGCTGGTGTCCGCCTGCAAGTGTTCGACAAAAGCCTGCACCCGGGCGTTGACCTCGGCCGGCTCGTCGCCACAGAACTCCACCAGGTTGATGCCCAGGGTGGGGCGCTCGGGGTCGGCCGGGAAGTATTCGGCAACGCTGTGCCAGACGATGTCTTTCATCGCCAGCATCAACACCCTGGAGTCGACGGTCTCGATCGACAGTGGCTTGTGTGCCATCAGCGCGTTGGCGTCGCGCAGGGCATCCATGAAGCTGGTGTAGCGCACGTTGACCAGCACCGCGTACTTGGGGATCGGCAGCACGTTGAGCTTGGCTTCGACCACGTAACCCAGCGAGCCTTCGGCGCCACACAGCACGCTGTTGAGGTTGAAGCGGCCCTGCTCGTCGCGCAGGTGCGCCAGGTCGTAGCCGGTCAGGCAACGGTTGAGTTTGGGGAAGGTGGTTTCGATCAGTTCAGCCTGAGTTTCCTGAATCTCGCGGGCCATGCGGTACACCTCGCCGACCCGGCCGGGCGCGGCGCAGGCCTGCTCCAGCGCGGCATCGTCGATCGGCAGGCTGTGCAGGCGCTCGCCACCGAGCAGCACGCTGTGCAGCTCCAGTACGTGGTCGCGGGTCTTGCCATAGGTGCAGCTGCCTTGGCCGCTGGCGTCGGTGTTGATCATGCCGCCGACCGTGGCGCGGTTGGAGGTGGACAGTTCGGGGGCGAAGAACAGGCCGTGCGGCTTGAGCGCCGCATTGAGCTGGTCCTTGACCGTACCGGCCTGCACCCGCACCCAGCGCTCCTCGACGTTGATTTCGAGGATCTTGTTCATGTGCCGCGACAGGTCGACGACAATGCCGTCGGTCAACGACTGGCCGTTGGTGCCGGTACCACCACCGCGCGGGGTCAGCTTGACGTCCTGGAAGCGCGGGTCACCCATCAGCGTGGCAACCCGCGCCACGTCGTCGGCGTCCAGCGGGAACACCGCCGCCTGAGGCAAGCGCTGGTAGATCGAGTTATCGGTGGCCAGCACGGTACGGGTGCCGTAGTCGGCACTGATCTGGCCACGGAAGCCGCTGCTGCGCAGGGCTTCGAGGAATTCGGGGTAGTTGGCGCTCGGTGCAACGGTCGGCAGCTGGGCGATCATCGAAGGATGGCCTCTTGATATTGGCTAATTCACGGGATTCCTGTCGCTCCGGCATAGGTGTTGCCATGCCAGGGTGACGTATAGGCCAATGTTCCTGTAGTTTCGCCTCAGGGGCAAACGGATAATCCTGCCGCTATCAATGACTTTTATGAATGAATTACCGCCACCTGACACCGTCCATGTCGCTGCTGCTGGCATTCGAGGCCGCCGCCCGGCATGAAAGCTACACCCGCGCCGCTGCCGAACTGTCACTGACCCAGAGCGCGGTCAGCCGCCAGGTGCAGGCGCTGGAACAACAACTGGGCCTGACCCTGTTTCGCCGCGAAGGCCGCCAGGTGCAGCTGACCGATGTCGGCCGGCTTTACCAGCGCGAGCTCAGCGAGGCATTGGGGCGCATCCGCAGCGCCACCCTGCAGGCACTGGCCTACCAGTCAGGGGTGGGCACCTTGCGCCTGGCCACCCTGCCCACCTTCGGCTCGAAATGGCTGCTGCCGAGGCTGCATGCGTTCTACAGCGCCCACCCGGGCATGCTGGTGCACATTCATTCGCGCATCGAAGCCATCAACTTCGACACCAGCGAAATCGATGCCGCCATCGGTGTGGCCAGCCATGATCTGCCGGGGCTGATCTGCCATCGCCTGCACGCCGAGGAACTGGTGGTGATCCTGCCGCCGGAGGCCGGTGCAGATAGCCAGGGCTGGAGCCCGGCAAGGATCAGTGAAGAGGTGCTGCTGAATGTGGCCAACAACCCCCATGCGTGGGGCGAGTGGTTTTCGCACCATGGCCTGCCGCACCGGTCGATGCGCCTGGGGCCGAGCTTTGAGCTGACGTCGCACCTGATTCAGGCCGTACGGGCCGGGATTGGTATCGGTCTTGTGCCGCGCATTCTGGTAGAAGAGGAGTTGGCTAAGGCAGAGCTGTACAGCCCTGGGGTGGCATTTGCCAGCCAGCGTAGTTACTACCTGATCTATCCGCCCCGGAATGAGGCCTTGCCATCGTTACGGGCGTTCAGGAGCTGGTTGCTGGAACAGATCTGAAGGATACGTTGCCTGTGCCGGCCTCTTCGCAGCGCAAGGCTGCTCCTACACACGGAACGGCGTTCGCCTGTAGGAGCAGCCTTGTGCTGCGAAGAGGCCGGCACAGACAACAAAAAACCCCAAGTCAGTCGCCTGATTTGGGGTTTCTGCAGACTACATTGCCGAGTTACTTGGCTGCGGTACCCGCAACCCCACCGGCATTCATCCTGCGGCGCGGCTTGACCATGTAGACAACGAACATCGCAAACAGCCACACCGGGATCGCATACACCGAAACCTGGATGCCCGGGATCATCAGCATGATGCCCAGAATCAGCACCACGAAGGCCATTACCACGTAGTTGCCATAGGGATACCACAGCGCCTTGAACAGCGGCTTCTGGCCAGTACGGTCCAGGTGCTGACGGAACTTCAGGTGCGAGTAGCTGATCATCGCCCAGTTGATCACCAGGGTAGCCACTACCAGCGACATCAGCAGCTCCAGGGCGTTCTGCGGCATCAGGTAGTTGAGCAGCACGGCGACAAAGGTAACGGCAGCCGACACTAGGATCGCACGTACTGGCACGCCACGCTTGTCGACCTTGGCCAGCGACGCCGGGGCATCGCCCTGCTCGGCCATGCCCAGCAGCATGCGGGCGTTGCAGTAGGTGCCGCTGTTGTACACCGACAGCGCGGCGGTCAATACCACGAAGTTCAGCAGGTGGGCGGCCACGTCACTGCCCAGCAGCGAGAACACCTGCACGAACGGGCTGCTGCCGTAGCTGCCACCCGAGGCATCGATGCTGGCGACCAGGTTGTCCCACGGGGTCAGCGACAGCAGCACCACCAAGGCACCGACATAGAAGATCAGGATGCGGTAGATGACCTGGTTGATCGCCTTCGGGATCACGGTCTTGGGCTTGTCGGCCTCGGCAGCGGTGAAGCCAAGCATTTCCAGGCCACCGAAGGAGAACATGATGAACGCCAGGGCCATGACCAGCCCGCTGACACCGTTCGGGAAGAAGCCGCCATGGGACCACAGGTTGGCGATGGTGGCGTCCGGGCCACCGCTGCCGCTGGTGAGCAGGTAGGCACCCAGGCCGATCATGCTGACGATGGCCACGACCTTGATGATGGCAAACCAGAATTCGGCTTCACCGAAGAACTTCACGTTCATCAGGTTGATGGCGTTGATCAGCACGAAGAACGCCGCCGCCGTGACCCAGGTAGGGATCTCCGGCCACCAGTAGTGAACATACTTGCCGACCGCCGAAAGCTCCGACATGCCCACCAGGATGTACAGCACCCAGCAGTTCCAGCCCGACAGAAAGCCGGCGAAACCACCCCAGTAAGTGTGGGCAAAGTGGCTGAACGAGCCGGCCACCGGCTCTTCGACAATCATTTCGCCAAGCTGGCGCATGATCATGAAGGCGATGAAGCCGCAAATGGCGTAGCCAAGGATCATTGACGGGCCGGCGGATTTCATCACGCCTGCCGAGCCGAGGAACAGGCCGGTACCAATCGCACCACCAAGGGCGATCAACTGGATGTGGCGGTTCTTCAGGCCCCGCTTGAGCTCGCCTGAATGCATGTTTTGTCCACTCATGAACGAAGTCACCTGCATTGTTTTTATCTGTGACGGAATCGGACCCACCGCGCTCGTGGCGCAGCGGAATGGGCAAGGTGGTTACCTTGGGTTTCTTGACCTCAGGTGCCGCCGGAGCGGGTCAACCAGGCGTGATCAAGAGTGCGCGGTACGCAAGAGGGTCACAGGTAAAACGCGGCGCACTGTATACCCCTGCAAACGCGCAGGCGTCAACGCGTTGCGTCCTTCCATCCGGAAAAAACGCAGCGATCCTGTGGTGTGGGCCTTGAAAGGCGGAGTGATCGGCGTACATGGCGCCTCCATTTGTTGTTTTGTCAGCCCGGCTCTGTGGACGGGCTCTTGCACACGGCAATGGCGGCTATAACACCGTGGGGACGGGGGTTTGGGCAAGGGTGGGAGGGCCCAGGACAGCGGCTTTGGCACCTGGACGCCGGCAAGGTTTGTTTACACGATTGGGCTTGATCTGAAATGCGGACTGAAAACGGCTACATTCGTATAAATTTCTTTACAGGGCGGTTCAGGAACTTGCCAGTCGTCCGAAAAATCTTTTTTGTTCAATATCTTGGGGCCGCTTTGCGGCCCTTTTCGCGGCACAAGGCCGCTCCTACAATGGCCGCGCAAGACCTTATAGACCGGTCGTATGGGCTGCAAAGCAGCCGCCAATTCCCACAGGCATAAAAAAACCAGCCCGAAGGCTGGTTTCTTGATTACCACACTGGCTTATCAGCCACGCGGCTTGCCGCGACCACGGCCTGCCGGCTTGTCACCCTCAGGCTTGCCCGGGCGCTTGCGCATATCGCTTGGGCGCTCGGCCACCGTGCTGCCACGGTTAGGTTTACGCGGAGCCTCTTCACGCGGCTGACGCGCCTGGCGCTCGCCAGTGGCGGCACCTTCGTGAGCCGGGCGCAGGTTGCGCACGCGCTCGCCACGGCCCAGCGGGCGGGTCGACTTGCGCTGCAGGCGCTCCATCTTGTCCTTGGCCTTGAGCTTCATGGCAGGCAGCGCCACTGGCTGCAGGCCCACTTCGGCAGCCAGGATGTCGATTTCGCCCTGGGTCATTTCACGCCAGCGGCCCATCGGCAGGTCGGAGTTGAGGAACACCGGGCCGAAACGCACGCGCTTCAGGCGGCTGACCACCATGCCCTGCGATTCCCACAGGCGACGTACTTCACGGTTACGGCCTTCCATCACCACGCAGTGGTACCAGTGGTTGAAGCCTTCGCCTCCTGGTGCCTTCTGGATGTCGGTGAACTTGGCCGGGCCGTCTTCCAGCATTACGCCGGCTTTCAGGCGCTCGATCATCTCGTCGTCGACTTCACCACGCACACGTACCGCGTACTCTCGGTCCATCTCGTAGGACGGGTGCATCAGGCGGTTGGCCAGCTCACCGTCGGTGGTGAACAGCAGCAAGCCGGTGGTGTTGATGTCGAGGCGGCCGATGTTGATCCAGCGGCCTTCTTTTGGCCGTGGCAGGCGGTCAAACACGGTCGGACGGCCTTCCGGGTCGTCACGGGTGCAGATTTCGCCATCGGGCTTGTTGTACATGATCACCCGGCGAGTGGCCTCGGCGGCCTCTTCGCGCTTGATCAGCTTGCCGTCTACGGCAATGGCGTCGTGCAGGTCGACGCGCTGGCCAAGGGTGGCTGCGACGCCGTTGACCTTGATGCGGCCCTGGCTGATCCAGGCCTCGACGTCACGGCGCGAACCCACGCCAATGCGCGCCAGCACTTTCTGCAGCTTTTCGCCGGATGGCGGGGTGATTTCGGTATCTTGCAGGTCTTGCTCACTCATCTGGGCACCTCCCGGTGTAGGAATGAAAACAGGTTCTTGGCGACGAACGCGCCAAAAGGCCGCGCATCATACGCGGTTCGGCAATGGAACGCACTGGAGGTTAGAGGGTTTTGCAAGTATTGGGAGCGGTTTCAGCCTAGTGGTCTTGTGTTGAGCTCACTGGCCCTATCGCCGGCACTGCCAAAAGAAGAATCAGGGCTGTAACTTGCCCTCTTCTTCCACGGAAGCCTCGGGCTCGTCTTCGCGCAAATCATCAAAATCAATCTTCAGCCCCTCCTCCATGGCATCAAGCTCCACCAGCAAGCTACGGAAGCTGGTTTCGTCCTTAGGCTCTTCAACCTCTTCGTCCCCAAGGCTGGCATCCGCCAACGCCTGCAGGTGCGCCGGCACGGGCGCGTCATCCGGGTCGAGCAGCGGCTCCGGCTCCATTTCGCGCAACTCTGCCAAGGCCGGCAGCTCATCCAGGCTCTTTAGGTTGAAATGGTCGAGAAACCCTTTGGTGGTGGCAAACATCGCTGGCCGCCCGGGCACTTCGCGGTAGCCAACCACACGAATCCACTCGCGCTCGACCAGGGTTCTGATGATGTTGCTGTTCACCGCAACGCCCCGTACGTCTTCAATCTCGCCACGGGTGATGGGCTGGCGGTAGGCGATCAGGGCCAGGGTTTCGAGCAGCGCGCGCGAATAACGCTGCGGGCGCTCTTCCCACAGGCGCCCAACCCAGGGCGCAAAGTCTTCGCGGATTTGCAGGCGGTAGCCGCTGGCCACTTCCTTGAGTTCGAAGGCACGGCCGCTGCACGACTTGCCAAGCACCTCAAGGGCCTGCTTGAACACGTGGGGCTCAGGGCGCTCGCCCTCTTCGAGCAGCTCGTACAGGCGCTCCAGGGATTGCGGCTTGCCCGAAGCCAGCAAAAAAGCTTCGATCAGTGACGCCAGGTCGCGGGGGTCATTCAGGTTCATCAGGTTCTTCAACAAGCGCTGGGCGAAGCCGCACGTGGATGGCGGCGAAGGGTTCATTCTGCACCAGTTCGATCAGCGATTCCTTCACCAGTTCGAGCACCGCCATGAAGGTCACCACCACACCCAGCTTGCCCTCTTCGGCGGCAAACAGCGCGCCGAACGGCACAAAAGCACCGCCCTTGAGGCGCTCCAGCACCTGGCTCATGCGCTCGCGGGTAGACAAGGTCTCACGGCTGATCTGGTGGCTTTCGAACAGGTCGTTGCGGCGCATTACCTCGGCCATGGACACCAGCAGCTCTTCCAGGCTGACCTGCGGCAACAGCTTGCGCACCTTGGCCTGCGGTGCTTCCAGGCGCGGCACCACGACATCGCGGCCCACCCGTGGCAGTTCGTCGATGCCTTCGGCTGCGGCCTTGAAACGCTCATACTCCTGCAGGCGGCGGATCAGCTCGGCGCGCGGGTCGCCCTCCTCCTCCTCGACATCGGCTGAACGGGGCAGCAGCATGCGCGACTTGATCTCGGCCAGCATGGCGGCCATCACCAGGTACTCGGCGGCCAGCTCCAGGCGCACGCTCTTCATCAGCTCCACATAGCCCATGTACTGGCGGGTGATTTCCGCCACCGGGATGTCGAGGATGTCGATGTTCTGCTTGCGGATCAGGTACAGCAGCAGGTCCAGCGGCCCTTCGAAGGCTTCGAGGATGACTTCCAGGGCATCCGGCGGGATGTACAGGTCCAGCGGCATTTCGGTCAGGGCTTCGCCGTAGACCAAGGCCAGTTGCAGCTGCCGAGGCGACTCGGCCTGCTCAGCCGGTGCCTCGGGCGTTTCCACCTGGCTCACGCGCTGACCAGAAACGGCGTGGGGTCGCCGCAGCCCTCGCGGATCAGTTCCGGCTCATCGCCGGACAAGTCGATGATGGTCGACGCCTTGAGGTCGCCGAAACCGCCGTCGATCACCAGGTCGACGTGGTGCTCCAGCCGCTCACGGATTTCGTGAGGGTCGGTCATCGGCTCGCTGTCGCCCGGCAGGATCAGGCTCACGCTCATCAGCGGCTCGCCCAACTCGGCCAGCAAGGCCAGCGTGATGGCGTGGGCCGGTACGCGCAGGCCAATGGTGCGACGCTTGTCATGCAACAGCAGCCGCGGCACTTCACGGGTGCCGTTGAGGATGAAGGTATATGGCCCCGGCACATGCGCCTTGAGCAGACGGAAGGTGCCGGTGTCCACCTTGGCGTACAACCCCAGCTGAGACATGTCACAGCACATCAGGGTGAAGTTGTGCGTCTTGTCCAGCCCGCGCAGGCGACGCACCCGCTCAATCGCCGCCTTGTCACCCATCTGGCAGCCCAGCGCGTAGGCCGAGTCGGTCGGGTACACCACCACGCCACCCTTGCGGATGATCTCGACGGCCTGTTTTATCAGGCGCGCCTGGGGGTTCTCCGGATGAATCTGGAAAAATTGGCTCACGTAGTCATCCTGTTCATAGCGCCAAAGGCTGTTCATGGCTGAATCGACGCCACAGAGGTGGCAGGTCCTCGGGCAAAGGCCGGTAGGCACCGATCTCTCCCCAGGTGCCGGGGCCGTGGAAGTCACTGCCAGCGCTTGCCAGCAGGCCGAACTCACGCGTAAGGATGGACATCGTGCCCACCTGCTCGGCCGGCATCATCCCGTTGACCACCTCAAGTGCCTGCCCACCTGCCTGAATATAGTCGGCAATCAGCCTTCTGCGCTTGCTGCGGGTCAGGTCGTAATGCATCGGGTGGGCCAGGCTCACCCATGCTTTGGACTGGCGCAGGGTGGCGACAGTTTCGTCGAGGGTCGGCCAGTGCTGCTTGACGTCGCCCAGCTTGCCGGCACCCAGCCATTTGCGAAACGCCTCACCACGGTCCTTGACGTGCCCGGCACGCACCAGGTACTCGGCAAAATGCGGGCGCGCCGGGGCGTTGCCGCTGTCGCCCAGTTCGTGCTGAACGGCGCGGGCGCCCTCCAGCGTGCCGGGCATGCCTTTGGCGGCCAGCCGCTTGTCGATTTCTTCGGCGCGCAACCACCGCCCCCGATGCAGTGATTCAATCGCTGCCAGCAAGGGCGGCGCGTCCAGCGGGAAGTCATAACCCAGCACATGGATGGTCGCGCCACCCCAGGTGCACGACAATTCCACCCCGCTGACCCAATGCATGCCCCGTTCAGTGCAGGCCTGGCGTGCTTCGACCAGGCCTTCGAGGGTGTCATGGTCAGTCAGTGCCAGCGTTTGCACCCCGTGCTCATGGGCCCGGGCAACCAGTACCGAGGGCGACAGGGCGCCGTCGGAGGCCGTACTGTGACAGTGCAGATCAACATTCATGGAGGAGCGCTTTCGCTGGAATCGATGTTTGTTATTATGCCGTCACATCCCGATTCTGGCTGCCATTGTGAAACAATTCATCGATTTCATCCCGCTGCTGCTGTTCTTCATCGTCTACAAGCTGGACCCGCGCCCCATGGAAGTCGCCGGCCACAGCTTCGAATTCGGCGGTATCTACAGTGCCACGGCCATGCTGATCATCAGCTCGCTGGTGGTGTACGGCGCGCTGTTCCTGCGCCAGCGCAAGCTGGAAAAGGGCCAGTGGCTGACCCTGGTGGCCTGCCTGGTATTTGGCGGCCTGACCCTGACCTTCCACAGTGAAACCTTCCTCAAGTGGAAAGCGCCGGTGGTGAACTGGCTGTTCGCCTTGGGCTTTGCCGGCAGCCACTTCATCGGTGACCGGGTGCTGATCAAGCGCATCATGGGCCATGCCCTGACCCTGCCCGATGCCGTCTGGTCCCGGCTGAACGTTGCCTGGATCGGCTTCTTCCTGTTCTGCGGCGCGGCCAACCTGTTCGTCGCCTTCACCTTCCAGGACTTCTGGGTCGACTTCAAGGTGTTCGGCAGCCTGGGCATGACCGTGATCTTCCTGGTGGCGCAAGGCGTGTACCTGTCGCGCCACCTGCACGACGACCCTTCCATTACCAAACCCAAGGATTGACATGCTCTACGCCATCATCGCCAGCGACGTCGCAAACTCCCTGGAAAAGCGCCTGGCTGCCCGCCCGGCGCACATCGAACGCCTGCAGCAGCTCAAGGCCGAAGGCCGCGTGGTGCTGGCCGGCCCACACCCAGCCATCGACAGCAACGACCCGGGCGAAGCCGGTTTCAGCGGTAGCCTGATCGTTGCCGAATTCGAATCGCTGGCTGCGGCGCAGGCCTGGGCCGATGCCGATCCTTACATTGCTGCAGGCGTGTACGACAAAGTCGTCGTCAAGCCGTTCAAGCAAGTACTTCCTTGACCTGAAACTGAGTCGCCTTCCTCGCGGGCTTGCCCGCGAAGAAGGCGACGCGCTACCCGCAGTTATACGATTGCCATCAGTCTGCGGTATCTTTGCCACTGGCGGGCCGAATAGCCGCCGTCAATGGTTGAATTGAGTGAGTCATGAGCGAGCTGTTACTGATTGATGATGACCAGGAGCTGTGCGAGCTGCTCGGCAGCTGGCTGACCCAGGAAGGGTTCACCGTGCGTGCCTGCCACGATGGCCAGAGCGCACGCCAGGCCCTGGCCGAATACGCGCCGGCGGCCGTGGTACTGGACGTGATGCTGCCCGATGGCAGCGGCCTGGAGCTGCTCAAGCAATTGCGCAGCGAGCATACCGAGCTGCCGGTACTGATGCTCTCTGCACGGGGTGAGCCGCTGGACCGCATTCTCGGCCTGGAACTGGGCGCCGACGACTACCTGGCCAAACCTTGCGATCCGCGCGAGCTCACAGCCCGCCTGCGGGCAGTACTGCGCCGCAGCCACCCCACCGCCACCACCAGCCAGGTGGAACTGGGCGACCTGGTGTACAGCCCGGCACGTGGCGTGGCCAGCATCGACGGCCGTGAAATGACCCTGACCCTGTCGGAAAGCCGCATTCTTGAAGCCCTGCTGCGCCAACCCGGCGAACCGCTGGACAAGCAGGAGCTGGCGCAGATCGGCCTGGGCCGCAAACTGACCCTGTACGACCGCAGCCTGGACATGCATGTCAGCAACCTGCGCAAGAAGATCGGCCCACATGCCGATGGCCGTCCACGCATCGTGGCGCTGCGTAGCCGTGGCTATTACTACTGCCTCTGACCATCTTTACCGAGCCTTTACCATCCGCTGACTGCGCTTGACGGTGATCTCCCTAGACTGTGCTCATCCGGTGACCACCGGCCTATGAAAGGAGAGACACCATGCGCAAGACCCTTATCGCCCTGATGTTCGCCGCCGCCCTGCCGACCGTGGCCATGGCCATGCCTGAAGGCGGCCCGCGTCACGACGGCCCGCATCATCGCGGTGATGCGCCTTTCCATCAACTGGACCTGAGCCGCGACCAGCGCCAGCAGATCGGCAAGCTGATGGGCGAGCAGATGCAGCAGCGCCGTGAAATCAACGAGCGCTACCTGGCCAAGCTGCCAGCCGCCGACCAGAAAGCCATGAAGGACGAGCTGCAAGCCAGCCGCGACAAGACCGACACCGCAGTGCGCAATCTGCTCAAACCTGAGCAGCAGAAGAAGTTCGACGAACTGCAAAAGGAACGCGCCGCAAAGAAAGCCGAGTGGCAGGAGTTCCAGGCCTGGAAAGCTGAAAAAGGCACCAAGGCTCAGTAAGCTGTACGCCCGATGCCCGGCCCGTTTCCCGCGGGCCGGGCTTTTACCGTTTACAGGAGGTGCACTTGCGTTCACTGTTCTGGCGCATTCTGGCCAGTTTCTGGCTGGCCATTACCCTGGTCGCAGGCCTGTCGATCCTGCTGGGCCACATGCTCAACCAGGACGCCTGGATCCTTAGCCGCCACCCGGGCCTGAATACCCTGGCCAGCAAGTGGGCCAAGCATTACGAGCAGGAAGGCCTGGATTCGGCGCAGCACTTTCTGGAACGACGCAAGGATCGCTACAAGATCGACGTGCAGGTGCTCGACGACAGTGGCGAGGCCGTGGTGCCCGGCACCTTCCCACGCCGTGCGGCAGCCTTCGAGGCACGCCAGCACAATGACGAGCGGCGCCTGCCATGGCGCCGGCTGACCGAGGAATACACCAGCCCCGAGACCGGCGATACCTACCTGCTGATCTACCGCATTCCCCATCCGGCGCTGGATGCCTGGCACCGCGAAAGCCTGATGTGGCCGCTCAGTGCCTTGGGGATTGCGCTGGTGGTACTGACCCTGTTCAGCCTGCTGGTCACCCTGTCCATCACCCGCCCGCTAAGCCGCCTGCGCAGCGCGGTGCATGACCTGGGCCAGACCACCTACCAGCAGAACAGCCTGGCGCAACTGGCGGCCCGGCGTGACGAGTTTGGCGTGCTGGCCAAGGACTTCAACAAGATGGGCGCGCGCCTGCAAAGCACCATTGGCAGCCAGCGCCAGTTACTGCGCGATGTATCCCATGAGCTGCGCTCGCCGCTGGCCAGGCTGCGCATCGCGCTGGCTTTGGCCGAGCGCGCCGGGCCCGAGCAGCGCGACACTTTGTGGCCGCGCCTGACCCGCGAGTGCGACCGCCTGGAAGACCTGATCAGCGAAATCCTTGCCTTGGCCCGGGTCGATGCCGAGCAGGCGCATGCCGAGCCGGTCGACCTCAATGCCCTGCTCGGCAGCGTACGCAAGGACGCCCTGCTCAGCGCACCAGACCAGGACGTGCGCCTGGAGGCGCAGCCGGGGTTGACCCTGCAAGGTTGGCCAACGCTGATCGAACGCGCCGTGGACAACCTGCTGCGCAATGCCCTGCGCTTCAACCCGCCGGGTCAGCCGGTGGAAGTGAGCGCCGTGCGTGAGCAGGACCGCATCGTGATCAGCGTGCGTGACCATGGGCCCGGGGCGGCAGCCGAACACCTGCAGCAGCTGGGCGAACCGTTCTTCCGCGCACCGGGGCAGGACGCGCCGGGGCATGGCCTGGGGCTGGCGATCGCGCGCAAGGCGGCAGAGCGCCATGGCGGGAGTCTGGTGCTGGACAACCATCCACAGGGAGGGTTTGTGGCCAGGCTGGAGTTGCCCTTGGCTGAAGCTACTGGCAGTTGATGTGATCTTCGCGGGTGAACCCGCTCCCACAGGGACTGTGCAAGCCTTGAAACTTGCGCCGTACCTGTGGGAGCGGGTTCACCCGCGAAGAGGCCGGAAGCCTCAATGGATCAATCAGCCTGAAACGGATTATTCGCCCCAGGCGCTGACGAACTCGGCAGTGTCCAGCACCGGCGCCGTACGCGGCTCGGTCAGCGGCGTGCCGACATACAGGTAGCCGATCAACTCTTCGTTCTCGGCCAACCCCAGGCCCTTGTGTACATGAGCATCAAACGCCATGTCCCCGGTGCGCCACACCGCCCCGACGCCTTGCGCATGCGCGGCAATCAGAATGCCGTGGGCTGCACAGCCTGCGGCCAGGCGCTGCTCGGACTTGGGTACCTTGAAGTGGTCCTGCAGCTTGGCAATTACCACGATCAGCAACGGCGCCCGCAGTGGCATCGCACGGGCCTTGTCCAGCGCTGCCTGGCTGGCATCGCCCTTGTTCTGCACGGCCTCAGCGAACAGCTCGCCCAGCTTTTCACGGCCCTGGCCTTCGATGGTGAGGAAACGCCATGGCCGCAGCTGACCATGATCCGGGGCGCGCAAGGCAGCCTGGAACAGCGCCTCGCGCTGGGCGGCATTGGGTGCCGGTTCGGTCAGGCGTGGCACGGAAACACGGTTGAGCAATGCGTCGAGAGCCTCCATCGGCTACCCTCCTGGCAGTTGAATGTGCGGCCATTCTAGCGTTTACATCACCAGACCCATAGGTAGAATGGCGCCCTTCCGTTTCAAGTCAGAGCAGATCACATGGCGTTGCCGACCTTAAGGATCATTGGTTTCATCATCGGCATCTTCCTGATTACCCTCGCCGTCGGCATGGCCGTGCCCATGGCAACCCTGGTGATCTTCGAGCGCACCGGTGACATGCCGTCCTTCCTCTGGTCGAGCCTGATCACCTTCATCGCCGGCCTGGCCCTGGTGGTACCGGGCCGCCCTGAGCATGTGCACCTGCGCCCGCGTGACATGTACCTGCTAACGGTCAGCAGCTGGCTGGTGGTGTGCGTGTTTGCCGCCTTGCCGTTCCTGCTGACCCAGCACATCAGCTACACCGATGCCTTCTTCGAGAGCATGTCGGGCATTACCGCTACCGGCGCTACCGTGCTCAGCGGGCTCGATACCATGTCCCCGGGTATCCTCATGTGGCGCTCGATGCTGCACTGGCTGGGCGGCATCGGCTTCATCGCCATGGCGGTAGCGATCCTGCCATTGCTGCGCATCGGTGGCATGCGCCTGTTCCAGACCGAATCGTCCGACCGTTCGGAAAAGGTAATGCCGCGCTCGCACATGGTCGCCAAGTCGATCGTCGGGGTGTACGTCGGCTTCTCGATCCTCGGCGCGCTGGCCTTCTGGTGGGCGGGCATGAGCCCGTTCGATGCAATCAACCACGCCATGTCGGCCATCTCCACCGGTGGTTTCTCCACCTCCGACCAGTCGCTGGCAAAATGGGATATACCGGCCGTGCACTGGGTCGCGGTGGTGGTCATGATCATGGGCAGCCTGCCGTTCACCCTTTATGTAGCCACCCTGCGCGGCAACCGCAAGGCGCTGATCCGTGACCAGCAGGTGCAGGGTTTGCTGGGCATGCTGCTCGTTACCTGGCTGGTGCTGGGCACCTGGTACTGGTACAGCACCAACCTGCACTGGCTCGACGCCCTGCGCCACGTGGCGTTGAACGTGACCTCGGTGGTCACCACCACAGGCTTCGCCCTGGGCGACTACAGCCTGTGGGGCAACTTCTCGCTGATGCTGTTCTTCTACCTGGGCTTCGTCGGCGGCTGCTCCGGCTCAACGGCAGGCGGTATCAAGATTTTCCGCTTCCAGGTGGCCTACATCCTGCTCAAGGCCAGCCTCAACCAACTGATCCACCCACGCGCGGTGATCAAGCAGAAATACAATGGCCACCGGCTCGACGAAGACATCGTGCGTTCGATTCTGACGTTCTCGTTCTTCTTCGCCATCACCATCTGCGTCATGGCCCTGCTGCTGTCGTTACTGGGCGTGGACTGGATGACCGCATTGACCGGTGCAGCCGGCACGGTGTCGGGTGTGGGCCCGGGCCTGGGTGAAGTGATCGGCCCGTCGGGCAACTATGCCACGCTGCCTGACGCAGCCAAGTGGATCCTGGCGGCCGGCATGCTGCTTGGCCGCCTGGAAATCATTACGGTGCTGGTGCTGTGTATGCCGGCGTTCTGGCGTCACTGACCACTTCGGGATCCGCGCCCAGGCGGGCGCGATACTCGCTGGGGGTAACATCGAACCAGCGGCGGAACGCCCGGTAGAAGTTGCTGGGGTCGGCAAAACCCAGCAGGTAGGCGGTTTCCAGCAGTGTCATGCCCGGCTGGGCCAGGTATTGTTCGGCCAGCTCGCGACGGGTGTCATCGAGCAACGTCTGGAAACTGGTGCCCTCCTCCTGCAGCCGCCGCTGCAAGGTGCGCTGCGACAGGTGCAGGGCCTGAGCCAGGGTTTCGCGCTTGGGCTCGCCCTGCGGCAGGATGCGGCACAACACCTGGCGCACGCGGTGGGTAACCCGGCTTTCGGAAAAGCGTGCCAGGTACTCCCCGGCAAAACGGTCGTGCAACACCGCCATGGCCTCGTTGGCAGTCGGCAGCGGCGCTTCCATGTCGGCCCGCTCGAATACCAGCGCATCGTGCGGCGCACCGAACACCAGGGGTGAATGGAACGCCACCTTGTAGGGCTCGACATTCTTTGGCTGCGGCCCCTGCACCAATACCCGGCGCGGCTGCACCGGCCGACCGCTGAGCCATTTGCACAACGCCAGCGCACAGGCCAGCGATGCTTCGGCACTGTGCCGGGTCGGCGGCAAGTGGTCACCATGCACCGTCAGGATCAGCGAGTAGCCTTCGGCGCCAAGGACAAAACTGAGGTCGGAGCTTTCGGCGATGATGCGCTGGTAACGCACCAGGCGCTGGAAACCCTCGGCCAACGTGCGGCTGGACATCAATGCATAGCCCACCACATGGAACGACGCAGGGCGTACCACCCGCGCCATGTTCAGGCCGATGGCTTCATTGCCCGACAACTCCACCGCCAACTGCCAGAGCCGGGTCATGGAGTCCTGCGGGAAACGTGCATCGGGGTCGTCAAGGGCAGCGAAGTCCAGCCCCAGCTGCTTGAACATGGACGGGCAGTCCAGTCCTTCCAGTTCGAGTGCCTTCACAATCCCTGATGCCCAACTGGCTGACGTGGTTCTTTCGCTCATGACAGGCTTCTTTTTACCGACCGCTCCTGCGGTGAACCCCAAGGATACTCATTTGGCGCCTATTGTCACTGATAGGCCCCGTCAGTCACTCTAGACTCGAATCAGGCTCCACGCCGTGCATCTTGTCCAGAAGTATTAATCCCGGAGCACTGCCATGAACCGCACAGCGCAGTATCGCAGTTTTGCCGAGTTCTACCCCTACTACCTGGGGGAGCACAGCAATCCCACCTGCCGCCGGCTGCACTTTGTCGGCACCAGCCTGGTGATTGCCCTGCTGGCCTATACCATCGGCAGTGGCAAATGGTTGCTGCTGCTGGCCGTGCCCCTGTTTGGCTACGGCTTTGCCTGGGTCGGGCATTTCTTTTTTGAAAAGAACCGGCCGGCGACCTTCACCTACCCGCTGTACAGCCTGGCCGGGGATTTCGTGATGTTCAGGGATATCCTGCTGGGCAAGATCAGCCTGTAGATTCAGCAGCCCCACGGCCCTCAAGCCCTACGCCGGCTCGCGCAACGCCGCCACCGCCTGCGCTTCCCGCGCCTGGGCGTCGGCCAGCCGGTACAGCTCGATGCTGCCATCCCAGTGCTCGATCAGCGCCGTGCACGACTCCACCCAGTCCCCGCAATTGAGGTACTCCACCTCCCCCACCTTGCGGATCTCGGCATGGTGGATATGCCCGCACACCACCCCATGAAAGCCACGCCGGGTGCACTCGTGGGCAATGGCATCCTCGAAGTCGCTGATGAAGTTCACCGCGCCCTTGACCTTGTGCTTCAGGTACGCCGACAGCGACCAGTAACCATAGCCATACCGCGCACGCCAGTGGTTGAGCCAGCGGTTGAGCACCAGGGTGAACTCATAGGCACGGTCACCGAGAAAGGCCAGCCAGCGGTGGTAACGGGTAATCACGTCGAACTGGTCGCCATGGATCACCAACAGGCGTCGCCCATCGGCGGTCAGGTGCTCGGCTTCATCCACCAGCTGGATGTTGCCCAGGATCAGCCTGGAGTATCGGCGCAGGAATTCGTCATGGTTGCCGGTGACGTAGATCACCTCGGTACCGCGCTTGCTCATGGTCAGCAGGCGACGGATCACGTTGGTGTGGGCTTGCGGCCAGTAGATGCCGCCGCGCAGTTTCCAGCCATCGATGATGTCACCTACCAGGTACACACGGTCGGCCTGGTAACCCTTGAGGAACTGCGAAAGGTGTTCGGCCTGGCAGTCGCGGGTCCCCAGGTGCACATCGGAGATCCACAAGGTACGCACGCGTTGCTTGCGCGAGGGACGGGAGAGTTCGGCATGGGTCATGGACAGGCTCCGGCGCAGTTTGCTGGAGACTGGCAGGCGCGCATGACAGCGCCGTGGCAAAACGGTTACGAGTGATGGCCTGCAGGGAATGAGGCACAATGCGCATCTGCCCTGCGAGGACACCCCCATGACCGCCGGCCCGATCCTCTCGCTGCGCCACTATCGCGACAGCCTGATCGCCCACAGCCACGAACACCCGCAACTGGTGTTTGGCCTGCGCGGCCGCCTGGAGTTCGAGGTGCAGGGGCAAGGCGCCGGGATCGACCGGCAGGGGCTGGTGGTGGTACCGGCGGGCGCGCATCACACCTGCGCCAGCGATGCCGGCAGCCACTGCCTGGTGCTAGATGTGCCTGGGGAGCAGTGGCTGTACGAGCAGTTGGGCGAGCATGCCGATGCCAGCCGCCGCCTGCTCGACCGCCCCGCCGCGCTGGGCCTGGACAACCGTCAGCAGCAGTTGGTCGACTGGCTGGCGGCCAGCCCCATGGACGACCCGCTGATTGCCCGGCAAGGCGCAGCGCTGTTGTTGGCAAGCCTGAACCCAACGGCGGCAGCCAACGTGCGCCCCAGCCAGCGCTTGCCTTATGCCGCGTTCGATGCGCACATCGAGCAACATGCTGCCTACCCACTGCAGGTGGCCGACCTGGCGCGGCTGGCCGGGCTGTCCAGTGCCCGGCTGCACGCGCGTTTTATCGCGGAATGCGGGATGACGCCGATGGACTACATTCGCCAGCGGCGGTTGCTGAAGGCGCGGCGGCTGGTGATGCAGACCTTGTTGCCGATGGGGGAAATTGCGGCGCAGGTGGGGTATGGCTCGCAGAGTGCGTTTTCAGCGGCGATGTTGCGGGCGTTCGGGTGTGCGCCAAGGGCTTTGCGGCGAGAGCCTGGCGACAACTGACAGCAGTCTTGCGACAGAAATCGTTGGCCTGTGGTTTTACACTTTGCCAGTGCCGGCCTCTTCGCAGCACAAGGCTGCTCCTACAGGGCCTGTACGTATTCTGTAGGAGCAGCCTTGTGCTGCGAAGAGGCCGGCACAGTCGATAAAGATCTTGAGCAAGGACCACCATGAACCACCGCACTGCATTGGGCGCCCTGCACATTGGCGCACTGTTCTTCGGCCTGACCGGCGTCTTCGGCAAACTGGCCGCCAGCGCCAGCCCGGCGATCATCGTGTTCGGCCGCGCCGCCTTCGCCGTACTCGCCCTGTCCCTGTTCGCCAGCCTGACCGGCCCGGGCTGGCAACGCCTGAGCAGCCAGGACATCCGCCGCCTGCTGCTCGGCGGTGTGCTGCTGGCCGGCCACTGGGTCAGTTTCTTCATCGCCGTCAAAGTCGGCGGCGTGGCCATCGCCACCCTCGGCTTCGCCAGCTTCCCGGCCTTCACCGTCATCCTTGAAGGCGTGCTGTTCCGCGAACGCATCCGCCGCAACGAGGCCGTGCTGGTAGTGTTGGTCAGCATCGGCCTGATACTGGTCACGCCGGCCTTCGACCTGGCCAGCGAGGCCACTGGCGGCCTGCTCTGGGCACTGCTTTCGGGGTTGCTGTTCTCGCTGCTGTCCCTCACCAACCGCGCCGGCTCCGGGCGTTTGCCAGCGGTACAGGCTGCACTGTGGCAGAACCTGGTGGTAGGCCTGTGCCTGCTGCCGTTTGCAGCACCCGGCCTGGCAGGCGTGGCCGCCATGGACTGGCTATGGATCGCCCTGCTCGGCATATTCTGCACCGGCGTGGCGCACAGCCTGTTCGTCGCCAGCCTGGCAGTGATCAAGGCGCGCACCGCCGCCGTGGTATTCGGCATGGAGCCAGTCTACGGCATTGCCGTGGCCTGGGCGGTGTTCGCCGAAACCCCGACCCTGCGCATGCTGCTGGGCGGCGCGCTGATCATCTTCGCCATCGTGCTGTCCAGCCGCATGGCCACCGAGCAACCGCCCAAGCAGCGGCCTCTGGCCGAGAGCGCCTGATCAGCGGTCGTTGTGGCCAAGGTCACGCTGCGGGTCGATCTGGTCGCGCACCCGCTGCTTCAGCACCTTGGCTTCGGGGAAACCGCCGTCGGCCTTGCGCTCCCAGATCTGCACGCCATTGCAAGTGATGCGGAAGACGCCGCCGGTACCCGGCTCCAGCGCCACCCGGCCAAGATCGTCGGTGAAGGTGCTGAGCAGCTCCTGGGCCAGCCAGGCAGCACGCAGCAGCCATTGGCACTGGGTGCAATAAGTAATGACGATTTCGGGCTTGTTGTCGGCCATGCTGAGGCATCTCCAGGTGAGGGGCCGCTTATACTAGCGGTCTTTAGCCCACGGTTTGAGACTCACGATGCGCCGTTTGCTGTTCTGTTTCATCCTTGTTCTCACCTCGCTTACGGCCATCGCCGCCGAATCTGCCAGGCCAAAGGTCGGCCTGGTGTTGTCGGGCGGCGCGGCCCGTGGCCTGGCCCACATTGGTGTGCTCAAAGCCCTGGAAGAACAGGGCGTGCGCATCGACGCCATCGCCGGCACCAGCATGGGCGCAGTGGTCGGCGGGCTGTATGCATCGGGCTACAGTGTCGAAGAGCTGGAAAAACTCGCCACCACCCTCGACTGGCAACAGGCGCTGTCCGATGCCCCGCCGCGCAAGGACGTGCCGTTCCGGCGCAAGCAGGATGACCGCGACTTCCTGGTCAAGCAGAAGCTCAGCTTTCGTGACGACGGCAGCCTGGGCCTGCCGCTGGGGGTAATCCAGGGCCAGAACCTGTCACTGCTGCTGGAAAGCAAACTGGCGCACACCGCCGACACCCGCGACTTCGACAAACTGCCCATACCCTTCCGCGCGGTGGCCACCGACATCGCCAGCGGCGAAAAAGTGGTATTCCGCCGCGGTCACCTGCCCCAGGTAATCCGTGCCAGCATGTCGATCCCCGCCGTGTTCGCCCCGGTCGAACTGGACGGCCGCCTGCTGGTGGACGGCGGCATGGTCGACAACATCCCGGTGGACGTGGCCCGGGAAATGGGCGTGGACCTGGCCATCGTGGTCGACATTGGTACCCCGCTGCGCGATCGCAAGCAATTACTGACCGTTGTCGACGTGCTCAATCAGTCGATCACCCTGATGACCCGGCGCAATTCGGAAGAACAACTGGCCAGCCTGCACCGTGACGACATCCTCATCCAGCCATCGCTGACTGCCTTCGGCGTGACCGACTTCGGCCGTGCACGGGACATGATTGACGCCGGTTACCGCGCCACCCGGCTGCTCGACCCACGCCTTGCCGCCTTGCGCCAGCCCGAGGGCGACAGCAGCCTGGCCGCGGCCCGCTCGCCGCGCCAGCGCACGCCGGTAATCACCGCGATCCGGATCGAGAACGACTCCAAGGTCAGCGATGACGTGATCCGCTCGTACATCCGTCAGCCGATCGACGCACCGCTGGAGCTGGACCGCCTGCAGACCGACATGGGCACGCTGTACGGCCTGGACTACTTCGACCGGGTGCAGTACCGCGTGGTGCACAAGGGCAACGACAACACCCTGGTGATCAACGCTCGCGGTAGACGCGGCGGCACCGACTACCTGCGCCTGGGCCTGAACCTGTCGGACGACCTGCGCGGTGACAGTGCCTTCAACCTGGGCGCCAGCTACCGGGTCAACGGCATCAACAGCCTGGGTGCGGAATGGCTGACCCGTGGCCAGATCGGCGACCAGCAAGAACTGTACAGCGAGTTCTACCAGCCGCTGGACGTGGGTTCGCGCTACTTCATCGCGCCGTACCTGGACGTCAGCTCACAGAATATCGAAGCCACCCTGGACAACGACCCCGTCGCCGAGTACCGCCTGGAGCGCTACGGCTTTGGCCTGAACGTCGGGCGGCAGATTGGCACCAACGGTGAAGTACGCCTGGGCGTGGGCAAGGCCTGGGGCGAGGCCGAAGTGCGCATCGGCGACCAGGACCTGCCCAAGGTCAGCTTCAATGAAGGCTTCTATGAGCTGAAATACTCGTTCGACACCCTCGACAACGTGTATTTCCCGCACAGCGGTGAGGACATCAGCCTGACCTTGCGCAAGTACGACAAGTCGCTGGACTCTGACCAGGATTACCGGCAGTGGCTGTTCAACCTGGACAAGGCAATCAGCAGCGGGCCGAACACGTTCGTGCTGGGCGGGCGCTACGGCCGCACGCTGGATGACACCGAAGTGGTGACATCGAGCTTCGTGATGGGTGGGGCGCGTGAGCTGTCAGGCTTCCGCCAGGACTCGGTATCGGGGCAGAACGTGAGCCTGCTGCGCATGGTCTACTACCGCAGGCTGACGCCACGGGCCTACGTACCGCTGGACTTCCCGCTGTACATTGGCGGGTCGCTGGAGCGTGGGCGCGTGTGGAACAACGACAACGAGTTCGACAGTGGCTACATCAACGCGGCGAGTATCTTTCTGGGGCTGGAGACGCCGCTGGGGCCGCTGAACCTCAGCTATGGCACTAACAGTGCACATCAGCAGGCGGTGTACCTGAACCTTGGGCATACTTTCTGAATCGTCGGGGGCTGCTTTGCAGCCCCAGGGGCCTCAGGATTTTTCGAGGTTGGCCAGGATCGTGGCATGCACGCGCATGCACACCTGCAACTCTGCCTCGTCCACCCCGGTAAACAGCTCCACCCGCAGTTGATTGGCGATGGTTTCGATCTGGTCGATCAGCGGCTTGGCCGGCGGGCACAGCAAGATCTTCTTGGCTCGTCGGTCTTCTAACACGGCCTGCCGGCGCACCAGCCCTTGGGCTTCCAGGCTGTCGAGCAGGCGCGCCAGGGTCGGGCCTTCGACCCCCACGCTTTGGGCCAGCTCACGCTGGGTGGGGGCTTCTTCGAACCGCGCCAGGTGCAGCAACACCAGCCAGCGCGCCTGGGACAGGTTCAGCCCGGCCAGGCGGCGGTCCAGCTCGGCACGCCAGCCCCGGGACATCTGGGCCAGCTGCATGCCGAAGCGGTGTTGGTTGTCGGTCAGGGGCATAAGCAACTCATTGAACAGATCTAATTATTAGGCAGCTAACCATGACCTGCCCCACGAGGCAAGGCTCGCGCCCTCCTCATTGTTCGATAATCGTCAAAAAGCATGACAAAGGTCAGCAGATGGCGGTTCTGCCCTCGATCTGCATGCCAGTCACATCTCGAACTCGGCCGCCAGCGCCGCACGCACGCAATACAGCACACCCTCCGGCACACGGCCCGCAAACTGCGGCGCAATGGCCGACACCGGCGGCAGCTCGCCCTCGCCATCCAGGAAGGCATCCTGCACTTCCATCAGCAGGTCTTCCGGCAGGTCGAGGGCCTGGTCGAGGCTCAGCTCCTGGCGGCCCAGCGCCTCGGCCAGCAGGCTATACACGTTCTTCTCGCTGCAGTTGAGCTGCCCGGCGATCTGCGCCGGGGTCATGCCGGCCCGGGCCAGGCTGACCAGTTCGTGGCGCAGGTCGAGCACCACTTTCGGCGCCTCTTCGGTGCCACCGCTGCTGTTCAGCACTTCGAGAAACGCCTGGCCGTAGCGTTCCAGCTTGCGCGCGCCCACACCGCTGACCTGGGCCATGTCGCTGAGGCTGACCGGCTGGCTGCGCAGCATTTCCAGCAGCGTCGAGTCGGGGAAGATGACATAGGGCGGCACACTGTGCTCCTCCGCCAGCTTGCGCCGCAGGGTACGCAGCGCTTCCCACAGCTCGCGCTCTTCGGCACGCACCAACTGGCTGGCAGGGCTGCCGCCACCGGACGACGAGGACTTGGCCGTGGTCTGCGGCTTGAGGTCGCGACGCAGTTGCAAGGTCACCTCGCCGCGCAGCAGCGGCCGGCAGCTGTCGGACAGGCGCAGCCCGCCGTAGCCTTCCAGGTCGATGTCGACCAGGCCGCGCGCTACCAGTTGGCGGAACAGCGATCGCCATTCGACCTCGGCCAGGCCCTTGCCGACGCCGAACACCGACAGCTTCTCGTGGCCGAAATTGCGCACCTTCTCGTTGTCCTTGCCCAGCAGCACATCGACCAGGTGGCCCACGCCATAGCGCTGGCCCGTACGGAACACCGCCGACAGTGCCTGACGGGCCGGCTCGGTGGCGTCCCAGGTCTGGATGTTGTCGACACAGTTGTCGCAGTGCCCGCACGGCTGTTCGAGGGTTTCGTCGAAATAGGCCAGCAGCGACTGGCGACGGCAGCGGGTTTCTTCGCACAGCGCCAGCATGGCGTCGAGCTTGTGCTGCTCGATGCGCTTGTGGCGCTCGTCACCTTCGGAGTTCTGCAGCATCTGCTTGAGCATCACCATGTCTTGCAGGCCGTAGGCCATCCAGGCATCGGATGGCAGGCCGTCACGGCCGGCACGGCCGGTTTCCTGGTAATAGGCCTCAAGCGACTTGGGCAGGTCGAGGTGGGCAACGAAGCGCACGTTGGGTTTGTCGATGCCCATGCCGAAGGCAATGGTGGCGACCATGATCAGCCCTTCCTCGTTGACGAAGCGGTGCTGGTTGGCCGAACGGGTCTCGGCGGCCAGGCCAGCGTGGTACGGCAATGCCGGGAAGCCCTGTTCACAAAGGAAGGCAGCGGTTTCGTCGACCTTCTTGCGCGACAGGCAGTAGACAATGCCGGCGTTGCCGCGGCGCTCGCCGAGGAAGGCCATCAGCTGCTTGCGCGGCGCTTCCTTGGGTACGATGCGGTAGAAGATGTTCGGCCGGTCGAAGCTCGACAGGAAGCGCTCGGCGCCTTGCAGGTGCAGGCGCTGGACGATCTCTTCGCGGGTTCGCATGTCGGCGGTGGCGGTCAGCGCGATGCGCGGCACATGCGGGAACAGCTCGGCCAACTGCCCCAGCTGCAGGTATTCGGGGCGGAAATCGTGGCCCCATTGCGACACGCAGTGCGCCTCGTCGATGGCAAACAGCGAGATATCCAGCTCGCGCAGGAAGTCGAGCATACGCGGCTGCACCAGGCGCTCGGGCGCCAGGTACAGCATCTTCACTTCGCCACGGCGCAGGCGCCCGGCCAGTTCACGCTGCTGCTCCGCCGTCAGGGTCGAGTTCAGGGCGGCGGCCGATACACCCAGTTCGTCCAGCGTGGCGACCTGGTCGTCCATCAGCGCAATCAGCGGCGAGACCACTACCGTCAGGCCCGGGCGCAGCAGCCCCGGCACCTGGAAACACAGCGACTTGCCGCCACCGGTGGGCATCAGCACCAAGGCGTCGCCGCCATTGGCCACGCATTCGATGATTGCTGCCTGGCGCCCACGGAAACTGTCGTAGCCGAAAATGTCCTTGAGAACGCGCTGAGCCTGTTCGAGCATGTGCAACTCCACAAATCGCCGTACCATCCTGGATACAGGCTGGACGAAAAACCCGCTCCGCACACGCCAAATGCGTAAGCGGTTTTTGCCAGGCGCCGATAAAATCCGCCCCTGGATGAAAAATCGCGGAGTATACCGCAGCACTGCACCGCACAGGGCACCACGGCGATAGACGTTCCCTTTACCCCGCTACCCTTGCTTGGTGCTAGAATTCGGTATCGTTTATTCCCCAAGGTAGCCCTGTAATGTCCTTCGCCGAGCAACTGACCCGCCTGCAAGCCTTCCTCGACGCCGACGAGCTGCACGAAGAGGCGCTGGACTACGTCGCCGCCCACGGCTACCTCACCGCCCTGTCGATCAACGCCGAGGACGTGCCCGAGCGCGAATGGATCGATGCCCTGTTCGCCGAAGAGCCGCACTACGCCAGCGAGGCCCAGCGCACCGAAATCGAAGCCACCCTGGTGGCGTTGAAAGCGCACATTGCCCGCCAGCTGGCCAGCGACGAAGAATTCGACCTGCCATGCGACCTGGACCTGACCGACGAGCCGGACGATTCCGACCTGCGCGGCTGGTGCATCGGCTTCATGGAAGGCGTGTTCCTGCGTGAAGAGGCCTGGTTCGAGAACGCCGAAGAAGAAGTCAGCGAGATGCTGCTGCCGATCATGGTTGGCTCGGGCCTGTTCGACGAACAGCCAGAGTTCGCGGACATCGCCAGCAATGCCAACCTGCAGGACGACATGATCGTACAGATCCCCGAGGCGCTGAGCGCACTGTTCCTGCTGCTGCACGCTCCTGACGAAAAACCGGCGCTGCTCAAGCCACGCCACCACTAAGTCGCCTGTGCGCTACCTGCTGCTGGCCATCGGCTGGCTCAGCGTTGCGCTGGGGGTGTTGGGGATTTTCCTTCCGGTATTGCCCACCACCCCGTTCCTGCTATTGGCGGCGGCCTGCTTTGCCCGCAGCTCGCCGCGCTTTCACCACTGGCTGGTCCATCACCCGAAGCTCGGGCCGTGGATCCGCGACTACCTTAGTGGTGAAGGCATCCCCCTCAAGGGCAAGGTCTACGCCATCGGCCTGATGTGGGCCAGCATCGGCCTATCGTGCTATCTGGTGCCCCTGTTCTGGGCGCGCGCCTTCATGTTGACCAGCGCTGTGCTGGTAAGCCTGTATATCGTCAGACAGAAAACCCTGCACACAAGAAAGTGACATTTTTTTGTCGCCAAATATCACTTTCGCCTAACTGACGTTTTCTTTATCCGAAATGGTTCTGGAACCGCCTAAAAGCCTTATAAATACTGGCTTTAGCGGCTTATTGCTCGTTCGCCCTCGACATGTTTTGTCGTCATTGTTAGACAATATATGTCTTATATGGCAATTTGATATGAATAAATCTTCTTATCTATCGCGTTGAATGTACTTAGCTGTGTTGTTAAAAACCTGCAACACTATACGCGATAATTTTTCGTCATTTTTTTGGCGAGCAGCAGGATCAATTCCAGGATCAGGGAGATGTACCCATGCGCGTTTTGAACCCCATCACCAGTGCATTACTGTTGGCCCTGGCGAGTGCCAACGTACAGGCGATGTCGATCACCGAGGCCGTCCAGAGCGCCGTGGACTACCACCCGCAGGTCAGCTCCAATCGCAACAGCAAGCTGTCGGCCGATGAAGACGTCAAGTTTGCGCGTGGTGGCTACTACCCTTCCGTGGATTTGGTTGCTGGCTATGGCCGCCAGCGTTCGGACAACGCTACCACCCGTGCCGAGGGTAACCACAACAAGGAAACCCTCAACTACACCCAGTCCGAGCTGCGCCTGCGGCAGATGATTTTCGACGGTTTCAACACCGCGAACGAAGTGGGCCGCACTGAAGCGGTGTCCACCTCCCGCGCCTACTACACCCAGGCCGTTGCCCAGGATGTTGCCCTGCGTGCGACCGAGGTGTACCTGGAAGTGCTCAAGCGCCGCGAGCTGGTGACCCTGGCCAAGAACAACCTGCAAGCCCACCTGCGCGTCAACGACCAGATCGGCCTGCGTAACGAGCGCGGCGTCGGCAGCACCGCCGACCTTGACCAGTCCCGCGCACGTCGCGCCCTGGCGGAAAACAACCTGGACACCGCCGAAGTCGACCTGGCCGATGCCGAGGCCAACTTCTTCAGCGTGGTCGGCCGTGCCCCGGACGAGCTGGAAAGCCCGGCGAGCATCAAGGGCGAGGTGCCTGAGACCCTCGACGGCGCGCGCGACAGCATGCGCCAGAACAACCCTTACATCAAATCCGCCCAGGCTGACGTCAACGCCGCCGAGCAGCAATACGAAGTTGGCAAGTCGACCTTCTACCCGCGCTTCGACGCCATTCTGGCAACCGGTGCCAATAACAACACCGGCGGCGAAAAAGGCCACAACAACAACGACTGGCAGGCCGGTGTAGAGATGAACTACAACCTGTTCCGCGGCGGCAGCGACAAGGCCCGCCTGCAGTCTGACGCGCACAAGATCAACCAGGCCCTGGACATCCGCAACAACGCCCTGCGTGAGCTGACCGAAAACCTGAGCCTGGCGTGGAACGCCATGAACAACGCCAGCAAGCAGCTGCCGACCGCGCGTGAATACGCCGAGACCACCAAGCGCGTGCGTGCCGCCTACCAGGACCAGTTCGGTCTGGGCCAGCGTACCCTGCTGGACGTGCTGGACAGTGAGAACGAGCTGTACAACGCCGATCGTCGCTACACCGAAGTACGCTACACCGAGGAGTTCTCGCGCTACCGCGTGCTGGCGACCATGGGTGAGCTGCTGAGCAAACAGCGTATTTCGCTGCCGCCAGAGGCGCTGGCTACCACCGAGGTGCGTACCGAGGCGCGTTTGCCTGAGATGCGTTGATCGGCTTTAGATTTTGGGGCCGCTTTGCGGCCCATCGCGACACAAGGCCGCTCCCACAAGCGTTGCGCGCATGCCGCCCTTTGCGGGGTCTTCTGTAGGAGCAGCCTTGTGCTGCGAATGGCCTGCAAAGCAGCCCCCGGCCCTCACTCGACCCCGTGGTTGCGCTGGAACGTCTCCACCCCCATGGCCCTGATCTGCCCCTCGATCAACGCCTCGAACGGCGCCAGCAGTGCATCGAAGCAGGCCGGTTGCTCCAGCGCATTCAAAGCCCCCACCACCGCCTCGATAGTCGACAGCGCCCCCGCCTCCGCCGCCTTGCGCAGCCGATAACGCGAAGGTGCGACTGCCCCCAGCGTCACCCGTGGCAACCCCTCCAGTAGCGGGTTCATGTACAGCAGCTTGCGCGCCTTGCGCCAGGTGCCGTCGGGCACGATCAGCAGCAACGGTGTGTCATCGTTCTTGCCATAGGCCGTCAGCACCTGAGCGTCATCGCCCGGGAACAGCAGGGCCGGCCGGTAACCAGGCGTTGCCAGCCATTCAGCCAAGTCATCAAATACCTCGCCTACCCGCAGCTCGGCGTTGTTCAGGCCAAGGGCAGCAAGGCGCGCAGTGTTCAGGGCATGGGCGGTTTCACTGGGGTGCTGCAGCAGGATGACGCGGGTGCGGCTGTCGAGCGCGGGAATCAGTGGGCAGAGGCAATGGTCGAGCGGGCGCTGGCAGCGCTCGCAGCGGGGTCTGGGCATGGGGTTCTCCTTGGCGGGAACAGTTTGCCACAGAACCGCGGCCCGCTTTGCGGGCCATTCGCAGCACAAGGCTGCTCCTACAGGAGATCGCGATGGCTTTGTAGGAGCAGCCTTGTGCTGCGAATGGGCCGCAAAGCGGACCCAGCGATTTCAGCGGTTGAAGCGCTCCGCCAAGCTATGCAGGTACTCGGCCATGCGCTCCAGGTCCTGGCTGATTTCTGCCCCCTGCCTGGCCTGCCCGGCACTCTGGTCACACAGCTGGGCAATCCTCACGATCTGCTGGTTGATGTCCTCGGCCACATGGCTCTGCTGCTCCGACGCCGTCGCCATCTGCTGGCTCATGCCGGTGATGCGGCTGACCGCCTGGGCAATCCCGCTCAAGGCCGCCTGCACCGCCTCGACGCTGTGCACGCTGTCCCGCGAGATCTGTTCACCCCGGTTGGCGGTGCTCACCGCCCGCTCTGCTCCTGCGCGCAACGAGGCAATGATGTGGTGAATCTCATCGGTGGATGCGCGGGTCCGCTGGGCCAGCGAACGCACTTCATCGGCCACCACGGCAAACCCCCGCCCCTGCTCACCTGCGCGTGCCGCCTCGATGGCAGCGTTGAGCGCCAGCAGGTTGGTCTGCTCGGCAATCGAGGTAATCACATCGACCACGCTGCCGATGGACTGGGTCTGCTCGGCCAGCGCATTGACCGCCTGACCGATGTCGTTGACGGCATCACTCATGCTGCCCATGGCTTTAAGGCTTTGCAGCGCCAGCTCGCTGCCCTGCTGCGCCAGCTGGTCGGCATCGCCGGCCGCATGCGCCGTGCTTTGCACGTTGTGGGTGACCTGCTGGATGGTCGCCGCCATCTGCGCAATGGCCGTGGCCGACTGGTCGGTCTCGCTGCGCTGGCGGTCGAGCATCTGCGCCTGGGCATCGGACAGATCGGACGACTGCGCGGCCCGCGACTTCACCCCGACCCCGGCGTCCACCAGGCGGGTCAGGGCCGTTTGCAGGCGCGCTTCCTCGCTGATGATGGCCAGGTCAAGCTGGCCCAGCAGGCCCGGGTTGTCGCTGTAGGTCAGCGCCACCAACGGGCTGGTGAAGGCTTTGGGGTGCTCGGCCAACGTGCGGCGGATAGCCTGGTTCTGCCGGTGCTCGACCAGGTACCAGGCCAGCAGCAGGCTCGCCATCAGGATCCCAAGCGCTGCATAGGGCGGCAGCCACAGGTAACCGGCCGCCGACAGCAGGCCCGCGCCGATCAGCGGCCAGCCATGGCCCAACCCATGCCCCAGCCGCGCGACCCACGGCACGGCTGCACGGTCGGCCCGCAGGCGCGCATACAGCGCCTCGGCGCGGCGGATCTGCTCGCGCGTGGGTACCGAGCGCACCGACTCGTAACCACTGATGCGGCCCTGCTCGTAGATTGCCGTGACGTAGGCGCTGACCCAGTAGTAGTCGCCGTTCTTCGCCCGGTTCTTGACCACCCCCATCCACGGTTTGCCCTGCTTGATCGTCTCCCACATATGCCCGAAAACCGATGGCGGCATATCCGGGTGGCGCACCAGGTTGTGGGGTTGGCCGACCAGCTCGTCGTAGGTAAACCCGCTGATCGCCACGAAGGCTTCGTTGCAGTAAGTGATGCGGCTGTTGAGGTCAGTCGTGGAAATCAGGCGTTGATCGCTGGAGAAGGTTCTTTCGTGCTCAGTGACGGGCAAATTCATGCGCATCTGGGCGATCCTTGCAGGATGAAATAAGGGAAAAATCATCAGCGCAAGTTGATATGTAGCAGAGCGCTATCAGGTTAGCGGTCAGCTTTTGCCGGAATTTAACACCGCCCGACGGAATGCATGAATGTGTCGCGCCTCAGCCCACGTTCAGCTGGCTTTTGAGCAGGTCGCGGAAGGTCTGGATCAAGGGTTCACGGCTACGCCCACGGCGAATGATCAGCGAAAACGGGGCCTGGTAGCCGAAGGTCGACGGCGACAGCACGCGCAAGTCGCCCTTGTCGACCCAGGCCTGGGCGTAGTGTTCGGGCAAGTAGCCGATATAGGCCCCGGAAAGGATCAGGATCAGCTGCGCCTCCATGCTTTCAACCGTCGCCGCACTGTGCTTGAAGCCATGCCGGGCCAGTTCGGCCTGGCTCCAATAACCACGCCCGACCATGCGCTGCTGGGTAACGACCTGCTCGGGGATGCGACGCTCGTTATACAACGGGTGGCGGCTGCTGCAGTACAGCCAGTGCTGTTCACGGTACAACGGCTGGTAAAGCAGGCCGCTCATGCGCGAGGAGAACGCACCAATGGCCAGGTCCAGGCGGTTGTCCTGCACCCCCAGTTGCAGCTCGTAAGGGCTGGACACCGACAGGTGCAGGTGCACCGCCGGGTGCTCCTGGCTGTAGGCGCCGATGGCTTCGGCCAGCGGCAAGGCCCGGTCGCCGACCGTGGAGTCGATAACCCCGAGGTTGAGGGTGCCACGCAACTCGCCCTTGAGGGCAGCGGCATACTGCTCGAAGCCATCCAGTTCGGCCAGAAGCCGCAGGGTTTCCTGGTGGAACAGCTCGCCCTTGCTGGTCAGGCTGAAACCGCCACGGCCGCGGTGGCACAGCACGATGCCCAGCGCGCCTTCCAACTGGCTCATGTAGGTGCTGATGGCCGAGGTCGACAGGTTCAGCTCGCGCTGCGCGTTGGCGAAGCCCTGGTGGCGCGCCACGCTGATGAAGATGCGCAGCAGTTTCAGGTCGGGCAATGTCGAGGCCATGGTGCAACGGTTCCGCAAGGGTATTTGCGCGCAGTCTAACCGCTCTGCCGGCCTTTAGTTCAGAAATTCCTGAACTAAGTATTTGTCGGTAGCGATTCTTCCGCGGCACTACCTTGAGCAGACTTGGCCGAAATGTCCCTGCCCGCCGGCAAAACCACACTTGAAAGGCGCGCGGCGGCACAGGTTCGAACAAACAAAACAATCGACCGACTGATGAGGCCCACCGTGGACAAGACTCTCCACCAACCACTGGGCGGCAACGAAATGCCGCGTTTCGGCGGCATCGCCACCATGCTCCGTCTCCCCCACCTGCAAAGTGCCCAAGGCCTGGATGCTGCCTTCATCGGCGTGCCCCTGGACATCGGTACCTCGCTGCGCTCTGGCACCCGCTTCGGCCCACGGCAGATCCGCGCCGAATCGGTGATGATCCGCCCGTACAACATGGCCACCGGTGCCGCCCCGTTCGACTCGCTGTCGGTGGCCGACATCGGTGACGTGGCGATCAACACCTTCAACCTGCTGGACGCCGTGCGCATCATCGAAGAAGCGTATGACGAGATCGTCGAGCACAACGTCATCCCGATGACCCTGGGCGGTGACCACACCATCACCCTGCCGATCCTGCGTGCGCTGCACAAGAAGCACGGCAAGATCGGCCTGGTGCACATCGATGCCCACGCCGACGTCAACGACCACATGTTCGGCGAAAAGATCGCCCACGGCACTACCTTCCGCCGCGCCGTGGAAGAAGGCCTGCTTGATTGCGACCGCGTGGTACAGATCGGCCTGCGCGCCCAGGGCTACACCGCCGATGACTTCAACTGGAGCCGCCGCCAGGGCTTCCGCGTGGTTCAGGCCGAAGAGTGCTGGCACAAATCGCTGGAGCCACTGATGGCCGAAGTCCGGGAAAAGGTCGGCGGCGGCCCGGTTTACCTGTCGTTCGACATCGACGGCATTGACCCGGCCTGGGCGCCCGGTACCGGCACTCCGGAAATCGGCGGCTTGACCACCATCCAGGCGATGGAGATCATTCGCGGCTGCCACGGCCTGGACCTGATCGGCTGTGACCTCGTCGAAGTCTCCCCGCCTTACGACACCACCGGCAACACCTCGCTGCTCGGCGCCAACCTGCTGTTCGAGATGCTCTGCGTGCTACCAGGCGTCGTGCGTCGTTAATACCGCTACACCCCGGCAGGAGCCATGAGGGAGGGCCACAGAGGCCCGCCAACAACACGACAAGACCGCCGGGCGCCGCAAGCCGCCCGCGTGGTCGATCTCGCCATAATAAAGATAATCGGGAGACCCCCAATGGCCTTGGACATCATTGTTGTAATGATCTATACCGCCGGCATGCTCGGGCTTGGCTGGTATGGCATGCGGCGCGCAAAAACCCATGAAGACTACCTGGTAGCCGGGCGCAACCTGGGCCCTGTGCTGTACATGGGCACCATGGCCACCACCGTGCTCGGTGGCGCTTCCACCGTCGGCACCGTGCGCCTGGGCTACGTCCACGGCATCTCCGGCTTCTGGCTGTGCGCAGCCCTGGGCCTGGGCATCATCGCCATCAACCTGTTCCTGGCCAAACCGTTGCTGCGCCTGCGCATCTTCACCGTGACCCAAGTGCTTGAGCAACGCTACAACCCCACCGCACGCCAGGCCAGCGCCGTGATCATGCTGGCTTACGCACTGATGATCGGCGTCACCTCGACCCTGGCCATGGCCACCGTATTGCAGGTGCTGCTGGATCTGCCGTTCTGGGCTTCGCTGCTGCTCGGCGGCGGTGTGGTGGTGCTGTACTCCACCATTGGCGGCATGTGGTCGCTGACCCTGACCGACATCGTCCAGTTCGTGATCAAGACCGTCGGCCTGATGTTCATCCTGCTGCCGGTGTGCCTGTACAAGGCCGGTGGCTGGGACACCCTGGTGGCCAAACTGCCAGCGGCCAGCTTCCAGCTGACCACCATTGGCTGGGACACCATCATCACCTACTTCCTGATCTACTTCTTCGGCATCCTCATCGGCCAGGATATCTGGCAGCGGGTGTTCACCGCGCGTGACGAAAAGGTCTGCCAGCGTGCCGGTACCGTTGCCGGTGTGTACTGTGTGGTGTACGGCCTGGCCTGCGCCGCCATCGGCATGGCCGCGCATGTGCTGATGCCCGACCTGGCCAACCCGAACAACGCCTTTGCCGAGATGATCAAAAGCACCCTGCCCGATGGCATCCGTGGCCTGCTGATGGCCGCAGCCCTGGCAGCCATGATGTCCACCGCCAGTGCCGGCCTGCTGGCCGCCTCGACCACCGTGACCGAAGACCTGCTGCCCAAGCTGCGTGGCGGCAAGCAGTCGAGCCTGGGCATGAGCCGCCTGTTCACCCTGCTCACCGGCCTGGTGGTGCTGGGCATCGCGCTGATGGTGAACGATGTGATCAATGCACTGACCCTGGCCTACAACCTGTTGGTCGGTGGCATGCTGATCCCGCTGATCGGGGCGATCTTCTGGAAGCGTGCGACCACCGCCGGCGCGATTGCCAGCATGTCGCTGGGCTTTGCCACCGCGCTGCTGTTCATGTTCAAGGACGGGCTGGAAGCCAACACGCCGATCTACTACAGCCTGGCGATCGGCTTGGTGAGCTTCGTAGCGGTTAGCCTGATGTCGCGCAAACCAGTCGGTGCGGTGAATCTGGCCTGACCATTAGCCTGAAGCGGCCCTATCGCCGGCAAGGCAGTTCCCACAAAGAATGCACGGGGCCTGAGGCTTGCGCAGTATCTGTAGGAGCTGGCTTGCCGGCGATAGGGCCAGAAGAGATAACCATCAACTCTCGGACACAAAAAGGCCGCTACACCCACCCAGGTGCAGCGGCCTTTTTGTTCAATCAGCGACGACGCGGTTGGCGTTTGCGCTGCTCTTCGTCAGTCGGGATCGGCACCGGCTGCAAGGGTGGTGGAATCAGCCCCAGGGCGACCGCCAGGTCGTGGAGCCAGTTGGACAGTGGTTTATTCATAATGCCCCCTTGACGGGTCAGCCTCACGGCGAATCAATCCTGGGATGTTTCATACAGATCATAGCCTGATGTCCTGTATTACGCATGCCTATGCTCTTACAGATAAGGGCCATTTTGACGCGGATCAAGCCGTAGCGGCGCATTCCGACGACTGGTTAATCGTTTCGCATTGTTGCAGGTCGATCCACGCCTGCAAATTCGCCCCACGCATACCCTGGCGCCACATCAGCCAGGTGACCGCCTGATCGAACGGCGCCTGCAGCGGGTGCACCCTTACCTGGGTGCGCCCAGGCAGGCTGTCGAGCATCGACTGGGCCATCATCGCCACGCCTGCACCGGCGATCACGCAGGCCAGCATGCTCTGGTAGGACTCAATCTCCATCACCCGGCCCATCGGCGTGTGGGCATGGGCATACCACGCCTCCAGGCGCATGCGGTACGAACAGCCCTGGCGGAAGGTGAACACCGCCTTGCTCGCCACATCCTTGGCAGTGTGCACCGCTGGGTGCTCGGGGCTGGTGATCAGCACCAGCTGCTCTTCGCACAGCGGCACGCCATCCAGCCCGGCCAGGCTCGGCGGGCCATCTACCAAGGCAGCGTCCAGTGTGTGGCCAAGCAGGCCTTCAAGCAACTCGCCGCTAGGCGCTGCGCGCACCTGCAGGTTCACCGCGGGGTAGGCCTGGTGATAACGCGCCAGCAACGCTGGCAGGTGGGTCGCAGCGGTGCTGTACATGGTCCCCAGCACGAAGTCGCCGGCCGGCTGGCCGCCGCGCACAGCGGCCAGCGCCTCGTCGCGCAAGGCCGACAGGCGGTTGGCGTACTCCAGCAGCACCTTGCCCGCCGGCGACAGCTGCAGGCGCTGGCGCTCACGCAGGAACAACCCGACACCCAGTTGCTCCTCAAGCTGGCGCAAACGCGTCGACAGGTTCGATGGCACACGGTGCAAGCGTTCGGCGGCACGGGTGACCGAGCCTTCTTCGGCCACGGCCTGGAAGATACGCAGCTGGCTGAATTCCACAGCATTCTCCAAAACAGAACAACTTGATCATCATTATTCAATTTTATTGAAAATGAAACCGCCCTAACCTGCCAGTCATCGCTTACATCCGTGCAGGAGACCTGTCATGTCGCCCCTCATTCAACTGCTGGCCAGCGCCGTGGCGCTGATGATGGCCATGGGCATCGGCCGTTTTGCCCTCACCCCGCAACTGCCGCAACTGATCGCCGAAGGCCAGTTCGACTTGACGGTCGCCGGGCTGGTCGCGGCCGCCAACTACCTGGGCTATTTCATTGGCGCGGTGGACGCCATGTTCGCCCGCTCACCCGGCCAGGTGCGCCTGCGCCTGCATGGGGGGCTGTGGCTGTGCGTGCTGCTGACCCTGGCCTCATGGGCCGCCGACGGGTTCTGGAGCCACCTGCTGCTGCGCTTTGGCACCGGCGTGGCCAGTGCCTGGGTGCTGGTGATGATCACCAGCCTCAGCCAACAGGTGGCCAATGCGCACAACCACCAACGGCTGGGTGCCCTGGTGTTTGCAGGGCCCGGCCTGGGCATCGCCGTGACCGGCCTGTTGGCACTGGTGGCGCACTTGGCTGGGCTGGGCTCGGCAGCACTGTGGCTGATCTATGCCGTGGCCGCGCTGGTGATGCTGTTGGCCGTGCGGCCTTGGTTGCCACGCGTTATACAAGCTGCGCCAACCTCATCGCCCTCGCACCCGGGCCCGACCCGCAGCGTCGGCATTGGCCGCCTGGCGCTGGTATACGCGCTGTACGGCGTGGGTTACATCCTGCCAGCCACCTTCCTCTCACAGATGGCCAACCAGCAGTTTCGCGGGCAGTGGATGGCCGACCTGTTCTGGCCGGCGTTTGGCCTGTCGGCAGCGCTGGGAGTGATGCTGGTGAGCCTGCGCCGTGGTGGCCGCACCTCGACCTGGCTCACCGCCACCTTGTGGTTGCAAGGGCTTGGCGTGCTGGCCTGCCTGATGGGCGGGGGTATCGGGTTGGCGCTGGGAGTGGTGCTGTGTGGCGGGCCGTTCCTGGCCTGCATGCAACTGGTGATGCAACGCTCGCGGGAGCTGGCACCGCATGCCACACAGCGCAATGCCGGGCTGCTGACCGCGTGCTTTGCCCTGGGGCAGTTGAGCGGGCCGTTGTTGGCTGCGGTCAGTAGCCATTACAGCGGCGGCCTGCAGCCGGCGTTGATGCTGGCGGCGGTGGGCCTGGGGCTGGCGGGCGTGCTGGTGATCACCAGCGGGCAGAGTATCCAAGGTTGCCAGGCAGCAACCCGCTCAGCCTGATTAACTGGTTTTGCCTGTACCGGCCCTATCGCCGGCAAGCCAGCTCCCACCGGTATCCGTACCAGTTCAAGGCCTGAGGTACTCCTGTGGGAGCTGGCTTGCCGGCGATAGGGCCAGCATAGGCAACCTTCAACCCACCAGCTTGCGCAATTGTTGCTTCACCCAAGGCTCGGCACTCACCAGAACCACGCCCAGCAACACCAACAGCGCGCCGATCACGAAATTGGCGCTTAGCGGCTCGTCCAGCAACAGCACCCCAAAGGTCACCCCAAACAGCGGCGTAATGAACGAAAAAACCGCCAGGTTGGACGCCAGGTACTTGCGCAGCAACCAGAACCAGGTCAGGTAACTGATGAACGACACCACGACCCCCTGGAACAGTACACTGCCCATCGCCAGAGGTGTCAGCGACACGGCGCCGATCTGCCCGCTAAGCAGGGCAATCAGCAGCAGGCCGGCAAAACCCACCGCCAGCTGATAGAACAAGGTCAAGGTTGCCGGTGCTTCCGACAGCCGCGAGCAGCGCACCACTACGGTGGTCGCCCCCCACGCCAGGCCGGCAATCACGCCAAAGGCATCGCCTAGCAGCATGCGGCCATCCATTTCCTCGAACGACATGCCGCCAGCAAACGCCATGGCTATGCCGCCAAATGCCAACAAAATCCCCAGCCACTGCAAAAACCGCAGCCGCTCGCTGGGTAGCCGGAAGTGCAGGCCCAACGCGGTGAACACCGGTGCGGTATAGAGAAACACCGACATGTGCGCCGCCGACGTCAGCTTCAGGCCTTCGGCGATGAACAGGAATTCCACACCGAACAGCCCGCCCGCGAGCAAACCCGCGCGCCATGTGCTGCCGACCTGATCCCAGCCACCGCGCCAGCACAGCATCAGCGCCACCAGCACAGCTGCGATGCCATTGCGCAGCGCGGCCTGCATCACCGGCGCGATGTCGACGGCGGCGGTCTTGATCAGCACCTGCTGGCAACCCCAGATCAGGCACAGCCCCAGCATCACCTGAAAGGCAAAGGCGTCAGGGTTCTTGCGGACCGCGCTCATAGGCGGGCCTGTGGGGTGATAGAAGGCATGGGCAAAGGCTCGGCAGTATTCAGAAGCTACCGATTATCGGGTTTCCCTACCCGCTCTTGCCAGCCTCAAAACGACCTCAAGCGATCTGCGCCTTCGAAGACACCTGTTCGAAGGTTGCCTCATCCAGCGCATCCGCCTGTTCGTCCAGCACCTGGCGCGGGTGTTCAAAGCCCGGGATGCTGCTGTCGATCAGGCTCAACAAGCGTAACCCGCGCTCGGTCAGCACGAAGTTTTCGCCATTGCCGCCCTCTTCTTCCGGGCGGCTTTCGATGAAGCCACGCTCGAACAGCAACTTTTCATACTCGCAAGCATGGGTTTTAAGGTGGTCCAGGTCCCCCACCGGCTCACCTTTGGCGGCCTGCGCCGCGGCGTGCTGTTCGGCATAGGGGCGTGGCGTAAAGCTGTGACCGGCGCCGTTCTGCACTTCGTGCAGCAAACGTTCGATCAGGTCCCAATCGTAGGCGATGCTCATGGCTACGGGCTCCTGCTGTGGACGGAAGGGGTACACAGGTTGGGACCTGCCGGCGCAAGCGGTGTTCCGAGAGATGAAGGCTGGATGGATGCCACGGTCTGAAGCCGCGTAGGCAGCAATAGACAGAAACCATTTGCTGCCTCGTCTTGTGTAGTTTAAAAACTACATCACTTGATGAAGAAACCCGAATCCAGATTCTGCGTTCGTGGAGGATGCAAAATGACTGAAACCTTCTCTGAATTCGATCCTGCCGCGTACCTCACTACACCTGAAGCAATCGCGCAGTTCATGACCGATGCACTTGAAACCGGCGATGCCAGCTATGTCGCTAAAGCTGTCGGCGTGGTTGCACGCGCCAAGGGCATGAGCGAACTGGCGAAAGAGACTGGGCTGTCCCGAGAGCAGCTTTACAGGTCATTCAGCGAGCATGGCAATCCTACGCTGAAGTCGTTTCTGATCGTGATGAAGGCGTTGGAAATAGACATGACGGCGCGGCCTCACCTCGCCAGGGGATAACGCTTCTGCGCCATCGGTCGCCAAAGCTGAACTTGCTTGCCGCCGCAACGTTCCACCGCGCATAGCCACCGCTAGAGGTAAAAAGGATGAAACCGCTGCTGCCGATTACCTGCGTCATTGCACTGACCTGCGCCCTGCCCGTCTGGGCCTGCACACCGGAAGAAGCCACGCAGAAACGTGAAGAGCTGGCCGGGTTGGTTACCCAGTTGACCGAGCAGAACCCGCAGAAGGCCAAGGAGATCAACGACGAGCTTCAGGGAATGGATCTAGGTACGGCGAGCAAGGACTTGCCCGACAAGTGCCAGCTGATAGACCAGCGGATCAAGGAACTGAAAACGGCGGAGAAGAAGGCTGATTGACCGGTTGCCTTCGATGGCTCCATCGCCGGCAAGCCAGCCCCACAGGTCCCGCTGAATTCAGCGTCTATGGTTTCACTGTGGGAGCTGGCTTGCCGGCGATAGGGCCTTGATAGCTACTTATTCAGCAGCAGGCTTGCGCTTTTTCAGCGGCGCCAGGCCGTCAGCGCTGGCCAGAGGTGCATTGGCCCGCGGTTTGGCGGTTGGCTTGCGCTTGGCGGCAGCTTTCTTGTCGCCGGTTTTCTTGTCAACTTTCTTCTTCTTGGCGCCAACAGCCTTGCCCGAGGCCTTGACCTTCTTAGGCCCGCTGTAGGTGCCTTTCACTTCCTTGATCACACGGCGCTCGAACTGCTGCTTGAGGTAGCGTTCGATGCTCGACATCAGGTTCCAGTCGTTGTGGGTGATCAGCGAGATCGCCAGGCCTTCGCCACCGGCACGGCCGGTACGGCCCACGCGGTGTACGTACTCGTCACCGCTGCGAGGCATGTCGAAGTTGATCACCAGGTCCAGGCCGTCGATATCCAGGCCGCGAGCCGCCACGTCGGTAGCCACCAGCACCTTGGAGCTGCCCTGCTTGAAGCGCTCGATGGCCAGTTTGCGGTCTTTCTGGTCCTTCTCGCCGTGCAACACGAAAGCCTTCACGTCCTTGGCCACCAGGTGACCGTAGATGCGGTCGGCCATGGCGCGGGTGTTGGTGAAGATGATCGCCTTGTCGAAGGTTTCGTTGGCCAGCAGCCACTGCGCGATGTGCTCTTTGTGCTGGTCGTGGTCGGCGGTGATGATCTGCTGGCGGGTGCCTTCGGCCAGCTGCGAGACGCTGTTGAGCATCAGGTGCTCAGGGTCTTTCAGCACCTTGCCGATGATATCGCGCAGGGCAGCGCCACCGGTGGTGGCGGAGAACAGCAGGGTCTGCTCGCGGTTCTCGCACTCCTTGCACAGGCGCTCCATGTCTTCGGCAAAGCCCATATCCAGCATGCGGTCGGCTTCGTCGAGGATAAGTACCTGCACGTGGGACAGGTCGAGGTTGCCGGCGTTGAGCTGCTCAAGCAGGCGGCCCGGGGTGCCGATCAGCACGTCCGGCACCTTGCGCAGCATGGCGGCCTGCTCCTTGAAGTCTTCGCCGCCGGTCACCAGGCCCGCCTTGATGTAAGTGAACTGCGAGAACAGCTCCACCTGCTTCAAGGTTTGCTGGGCCAGCTCGCGGGTCGGCAGCAGGATCAGCGCACGGATCTCGACGCGCCCGCCTTTCAGGTCGACCAGGCGGTTGAGCAGCGGCAGTACGAAGGCCGCCGTCTTGCCACTGCCGGTCTGCGCAGTCACACGCAGGTCGCGCCCTTGCAGGGCCAGGGGGATGGCCGCGGCCTGCACCGGGGTCGGCTCGACAAATTTAAGCTCGGCCACGGCTTTAAGCAGGCGTTCATGCAGGGCGAATTGGGAGAACACGGAGGTAACCTCAGGCAAGTGCGGGAAATTCAGTTGCATAGGGTAACGTTTTCTGCCGCCTTAGCCGAATTTCTTTTGGCAACTTTGTCGCCATCCGCGCTCTAATGGCACCTCGTTTCACAACAAGACTGTACCCAAACCCATGGATATACAACGAATCTGGCGTGACTCCCTCGACCTGTGGGGCACCCTCGACCAACACCCCATGCTGCACGCGGCCATCGGCCTGGCGGCGCTGCTGCTGATTTCCCTGGTGGTCGGCCGCCTGGCGCGCTTCCTGATGCTGCATGGCGCCCGTCTGCTGGCCCGCCAGCCTGCCCTGAAGTGGCTGGACGACCTGCGCCATAACAAGGTGTTCCACCGCCTGGCGCAAACCACGCCCTCGCTGGTGCTGCAGTTTGGCCTGAAGCTGGTGCCGGAGCTGTCCGACACTGCCCAGCACTTCCTGGGCAATGTCGCCCTGGCCTTTACCCTGCTGTTCATGACCATGGCACTGTCGTGCCTGCTGGATGCACTGCTCGACATCTACGCCCGCACCGAACACGCCCGCACACGCTCCATCAAGGGCTACGTGCAACTGGCCAAGATGATGCTGTGGATCTTCGCCTCGATCGTCATCGTCGCCACCCTGATCGACCGCTCACCGTTACTGCTGCTGTCGGGCCTGGGTGCCATGTCGGCGGTGCTGCTGTTGGTCTACAAGGACACCCTGCTGTCGTTCGTCGCCAGCGTGCAACTCACCAGCAACGACATGCTGCACGTGGGTGACTGGATCGAAATGCCGCAGGTGGGTGCTGATGGTGACGTGGTGGACATCACCCTGCACACGGTGAAGGTGCAGAACTTCGACAAGACGATTGTCTCCATCCCCACCTGGCGCCTGATGAGCGAGTCGTTCCGCAACTACCGCGGCATGCAGCAGTCCGGTGGCCGGCGGATCAAGCGCAGCCTATTCATCGACGCGGCCGGTGTGCGCTTTCTGACCCGCGAAGAGGAGCAGCGCCTGAGCCAGGTACAGCTGCTGGGCGACTACCTGGCCGGCAAGCGCCAGGAGCTGCAGAACTGGAACGAAGCCCTGGGGCCTGTCGCCGAGCTGGCGGCCAACCGCCGCAAGCTGACCAACATCGGCACCTTCCGTGCGTTTGCCCTGGCCTACCTGAAAAACCACCCCAACGTGCACCCGAACATGACCTGCATGGTGCGGCAGATGCAGACCACGGCCGAAGGCGTGCCGCTGGAGATCTACTGCTTCACCACTACCACGGTGTGGGCGGACTATGAGCGGATTCAGGGGGATATCTTCGACTATTTGCTGGCGGTGTTGCCGGAGTTCGGGTTGAGCCTGTATCAGCAGCCCAGTGGCAATGACATGCGGGTGGGGTTGAGTGGGCGTGCGGCGCAAGAGCCTGTGTCGCGTCGGCTGGAAGAGATGAGCGAGGTTTGAGATTGCCGGGGCTGCTTTGCAGCCCATTCGCAGCACAAGGCTGCTCCTACAAGATGTACGCGTTCCCTGTAGGAGCAGCCTTGTGCTGCGAATGGGGCGCAAAGCGCCCCCGAATCACCCCGCGTAACCTAGCAGGTACAACAGCCCGGTCAAGGTCACCAGCGATGCCACGGTCGACAACAGGATCGTCCGGGAAATCAGCCCCGCCTCGCGGTTGTAATACTCCGCCAGCATGAACGGCCCGGTGCCGGTCGGCAGGGCCGCCAGCAGCACCGCCGAAGCCGCCCACATGCTCGGCAGGCTGAATACCTTGTATGCCAGCACCCAGGTCAACGCCGGCTGCCCCACCAGCTTCAAGCCCACCAGTGGCCACGGGCTGGCTTGCGCACCCGCACGCTTTTCTGCCAGGAATGCACCCAGCGATACCAAGGCGCACGGCGTGGTGGCTAGCGCCAGCATGTCCAGAAAATGCAGCACCGGCTCGGCCAGCCCCAACCCGCTCATGGCCCAGCCAGCCCCCGCCAGCGGCGAAATCACCAGCGGGTTCTTCGCCAGCGCCTTGCCAACGACCACCACGGCGCGACCGATACGCCGCTCCTCCTGTAGCCCGACTTCGATCAGGGTCAGCGAAATGGCGAACACCAGGCACACCACGATCAACGATGAAATCAGCGCCGGCTGCAAGCCCGCCTGGCCGAACAGCAGCAGGCACAACGGGATGCCTATATAGCCGGTGTTGGCATACCCCGCACTGAGCCCGTCGATGCTAGATGCTACCAGGCCATGGCCGCTGTTCAGGCGCCACAACAGCGTGACCACGAACATGGCCAGGGCGCCCGTGCCAAAGGCCGCGATGAACCCCGGGTGCCAAATCTCGCTCCAGGTGGCAGTGGCCGTTACCTTGAACAGCAACGCCGGCAGGCACAGCCAGACCACCATCTTGTTGATTTCGGCGGCGGCCTTGTCACCCAGCTTGTTGGTCTTGCGGCATAGATAACCGACCAGGATCAGGGCGAAGATCGGCGCAACAATGACGAAGATGGTGTGCATGTCAGGCCTTGTTGGCCAGCGGAGCCTGCGCGCGTGCGCCCAACCGGCTCAGCCACACCGACGCCAGGATGATCCCGCCGCCAATGAACAGCCGCCCTAGCGGCTCGTGCTGGTTCCAGATCAGCAGGTTCAACAGCAACCCCACCGGCACATGCAGGTTGTTCATGACCGCCAGTGTGCCGCCAGAAACCATGCACGCGCCCTTGTTCCACCAGTACAGGCCCAGCGCCGTCGGGCACAGGCCCAGGAACAGCAGCACCAGCCATTGCACATCGGTACTCGGCAGGTGCTGGGCATTGCCGAACAGCAGGAAGGCCGGCAGCACCACCAGCAAGGCCCCCAAGTAGAAGTAGCCAAAACGGGCGTAGTGCGGCAGGTCACTGGGGTTGCGCGCGACCAGGTGGCGGTACAGCACCTGGCCGGCGGCATAGGTGAAGTTGGCCAGTTGCAGCAACAGGAAGCCGATGAAGAACTCGCCGCTGATGCTGTCGAAGCGGATCACCGCGGCACCGGCTACCGCCACCAGCGCAGCCAGCAGTGCCCATGGGTTGAAACGCCGGTTCATGGCGTCTTCGATCAACGTCACGTGCAACGGCGTGAGGATGGTGAATAGCAGCACCTCTGGCACCGTGAGTACGCGGAAGCTCAGGTACAGGCAGACGTAGGTAATGCCGTACTGCAGGGCGCCGATCAGCAGCATCGAGCGCATGAAGCGCGGTTGGACCTGGCGCCAGCGGGTCAGCGGCAAGAATACCAGGCCGGCCAGCAGCACCCTTGCGAGCACGGCAAAGTAGCTGTCGACGTGCCCGGCCAGGTACTCGCCGATCAGGCTGAAGGAAAACGCCTGGATCAGCGCGACGATTATCAGGTAGCCCATGGTTGCCTCTCATGAATCAAGGCCGCGACCTTAGCGGGTTGCGGCGAATGAGTTCAACCATGAGGAATGTAGGGGCTGTACCTGCGTCTTCGCGGGCACGCCCGCTCCCACAGGTACACCACAGGTCTCAGGTGCTGCGATATCCCTGTGGGAGCGGGCGTGCCCGCGAAGGGGCAGGCTCAGGTCCCCTCATGGCTCCATGCATAAAAAAGCCCGGCCATTGGCCGGGCAGGTACACCCAAAGGAGCAAAAACAGGTGTCAGGGTTGGGAATTCAGTAAACCTCAGGCCACCGCCGCCAGTTTGGCCTTGGCCTGGTTGACACCCTTCTCGTGGAACTCGCCGCTCATGTTCAGGCCTTCGGCATGGATGAAGTCGACATCGTGAATGCCGATGAAAGCCATCACCTGACGCAGGTACGGTTCCTGATGGTCGCTGGTAGCGCCGGCATGGATACCGCCGCGGGCAGTCAGGACGATGGCGCGCTTGCCGGTCAGCAGGCCCTGCGGGCCAGTGGGGGTGTACTTGAAGGTGATGCCGGCACGCAGCACGTGGTCCAGCCAGGCCTTGAGGGTGCTGGGGATGGTGAAGTTGTACATGGGTGCGGCCATCACCAGCACGTCGGCAGCCAGCAATTCATCCGTCAATTGGTTGGAACGGGCCAGCGCATCCAGTTCGGCGGCGCTGCGCTGTTCTTCGGGCTTCATCCAGCCACCCAGCAGGTTGGCGTCCAGGTGCGGCACCGGGTCTACGGCCAGGTCACGCACAGTAATCTGATCAGCCGGGTGAGCGGCCTGCCATTGCTGGATGAAATCACGGGTCAGCTGACGGGAAACGGAATCCTGCTGGCGGGCGCTGCTTTCAATGATCAGTACGCGGGACATGGGGTGCCTCCATTGGCAAAAGGGTGCGATTCGATGGAGGTGAGATTAAGGCTTGACCTATCGATAAAAAAGCGTAAAAAGTGGGTTCAATCAATCGATTAATCAGTTTTATTCCGCGCTGCAGTTCAAGGCGATCCGCAGTTTGATGATCTGCCGATTGAATTTGGCGGTGACATCGACGCTTTTGCCGGCCGGAACGTTCACCCGGCGTACCCGCGGTGCTTCCGGGCCGTTGCGGAAGGTGACCTTGCACGCCGCCGGTACTTGCCCATAGTTGTTCAGGGTAATCGCGCCAATGTCGTAGGCCGTGTCATAGGCGGTGTAGTCGAGCTTGACCCCGGTCAGTTCCTTCTCCACATCGATGGGATAAGCCATGGCCCCGAGGGGCAGGCACATCAGTATTGCCGCACAACATTTCTTCATGGGCCGCTCTCCTTGAAAGAGCGCAGCTTAGGACAACAGGAGCGAAAGATGAAAGCGCCGCGCGTAACCCTTGACCAGTGGCGGACCCTGCAAGCAGTGGTCGATCACGGTGGGTTTGCCCAGGCCGCCGAGGCACTGCACCGTTCGCAGTCCTCGGTCAGCTACACGGTGGCCCGCATGCAGGAACAACTGGGCGTGCCATTGCTGCGCATCGACGGCCGCAAGGCGGTACTCACCGAGGCGGGCAACGTGCTGCTGCGCCGCTCACGCCACCTGGTCAAGCAGGCCAGCCAGCTCGAAGACCTTGCCCACCACATGGAACAAGGCTGGGAAGCCGAGGTGCGGCTGGTGGTCGATGCCGCCTACCCCAGTGCGCGGCTGGTACGTGCCCTGGCCGCGTTCATGCCGCAAAGCCGCGGCTGCCGGGTGCGCCTGCGTGAAGAAGTATTGTCTGGCGTAGAAGAAGTGATGCACGAAGGTATCGCCGACCTGGCCATCAGCAGCTACAGCATTGGCGGCTACCTGGGCGCCGAGCTGAGCGCGGTGGAGTTCGTCGCCGTCGCCCACCCCGAACACAGCCTGCACCGCCTGGGCCGGGAACTCACCTTCCAGGACCTGGAAAGCCAGCTGCAGGTAGTTATCCGCGACTCCGGCCGCGCACAACCACGCGACGTCGGCTGGCTGGGTGCCGAGCAGCGCTGGACCGTGGGCAGCCTGGGCACTGCTGCCACCTTTGTCAGCAGTGGCCTTGGCTTTGCCTGGCTGCCCCGGCACATGATCGAGCGCGAGCTGACTGAAGGCGTGCTCAAACCGCTGCAACTGGATCAGGGTGGCAGCCGTCACCCACTGTTCTACCTTTATTCGAGCAAAGAGAAGACCCTGGGCCCGGCCACGCAGATTCTCATCGACCTGCTGCGCAACTTCGACACCGCGCCACTGGACGTGCCCTTCGCAGCCCCCCCGCAAGCCTGAGAGGACCGCGCCCATGGCCTATTTCGAACACGAAGGATGCGCACTGCATTACGAGGAATATGGCCAGGGCGAACCCTTGGTGTTGCTGCACGGCCTGGGCTCCAGCTGCCAGGACTGGGAGTTGCAGGTGCCGGTGCTCAGCCGTCATTACCGGGTGATCCTCATGGACATCCGCGGCCACGGTCGCTCCGACAAGCCCCGCGACGGCTACCAGATCGCCACCTTCAGTGCCGACCTGCTGGCCCTGCTCGAACACCTGCACACAGGCCCGGTGCACTTCGTTGGCCTGTCCATGGGCGGCATGGTGGGTTTTCAGTTCGCTGTAGACCACCCTCAATGGTTGCGCAGCCTGTGCATCGTCAACAGCGCCCCCGAGGTCAAGCGCCGCACCCGTAGTGACTGGGCCTGGTGGCTCAAGCGCTGGGGCCTGGCGCGCCTGCTCAGTGTCGAAACCGTCGGCAAGGGCCTGGCCGAGCGCCTGTTCCCCAAGCCCCATCAAGCAGACCTGCGGCAGAAGATGGCCCAGCGTTGGGCGCGCAATGACAAACGGGCCTACCTCAAGAGCTTCGACGCCATAGTCGACTGGGGCGTGCAGGAACGCATCGGGCAGATCCACTGTCCTACCCTGGTGATCGCCGCCGACCACGATTACACCCCGATACAACTGAAAGAGCGTTACGTGGCCCTGATGCCGAACGCCAGGCTGGTCGTTGTCGACGATTCCCGGCACGCTACGCCCCTCGATCAACCCGAGGTCTTCAACCAGACCCTGCTGCAGTTCCTTGCAGCCGCTTCCACCTCTCAAGGATCTTTGAGCCCATGCTGAAAAAACTCCTGCTCACCGCCTGCTCGGTCGCCTTCGCCACCAGCGTCATGGCTTCCGACAAGACCCCGCACGTCATGCTCGACACCAGTTTCGGCCAGGTCGAAATCGAGCTGAACGCCGAGAAGGCGCCGATCAGTACCAAGAACTTCCTCGAGTACGTCGACAGCGGCTTCTACAACAACACCATTTTCCACCGCGTGATCCCCGGCTTCATGGTCCAGGGCGGCGGCTTTACTGACCAGATGGTACAGAAGAACACCAACGACCCGATCAAGAACGAGGCCAGCAATGGCCTGCTGAACACCCGCGGCACCCTGTCGATGGCGCGCACCTCCAACCCGAACTCCGCCACCAGCCAGTTCTTCATCAACGTAGCCGACAACGATTTCCTCAACCCGGGGCGCGACGCCGGGTACGCCGTGTTCGGCAAGGTGACCAAGGGTATGGACGTGGTCGACCAGATCGTCAACTCGCAAACCACCACCAAAAAAGGCATGCGTGATGTACCGGCCGACCCGGTCTACATCAAGTCGGCCAAACGCATCGACTGACCGCAGGCTGCACAGGGACGTGCAACCGCCTGAGGGCCGGATGGAACAGGAGTGTCGTTACCCATGCTGTACCGTCGTTTTGAACAGCTGATCGATATCTTTCGCGAAGCACCCAGTGAATCGCCCCCCACCACCGTGTGGCCGTTCTACCTGTATTACCTGCGCCAGGTCTGGCCCAGCTTCCTCGCCTTGCTGGTGGTCGGCCTGTTCGCCTCGCTGATCGAGGTGGCGATGTTCAGCTACCTCAGCCGCATCATCGACCTGGCCCAGGGCACGCCGAATGCCAGCTTCTTCAGCGAGCACAGCGGTGAACTGATCTGGATGCTGGTGGTGATCCTGCTGCTGCGGCCGTTGTTTTTTGGCCTGCACGACCTGCTGGTACACCAGACCATCAACCCCGGCATGACCAGCCTGATCCGCTGGCAAAACCACACCTATGTGCTCAAGCAGAGCCTGAATTTCTTCCAGAGCGACTTCGCCGGGCGCATTGCCCAGCGCATCATGCAGACCGGCAACTCGCTGCGTGATTCTGCCGTGCAGGCGGTGGACGCGTTGTGGCATGTGCTGATCTATGCGATCACCTCGCTGGTGCTGTTTGCAGAAGCCGACTGGCGCCTGATGCTGCCGCTGCTGGTCTGGATCGCCGGCTACATCGCCGCGCTGTTCTACTTCGTGCCACGGGTCAAGGAGCGCTCGGTGATCTCGTCCGACGCTCGCTCCAAGCTCATGGGGCGTATCGTCGACGGCTATACCAACATCGCGACGCTGAAGCTGTTCGCCCACACCGACTACGAGCAGCAGTACGCACGTGAGGCGATCCGCGAGCAAACCGAGAAAACCCAGCTGGCTTCACGGGTAATTACCAGCATGGACGTGGTCATCACCACCCTCAACGGCCTGCTGGTGGTCGCCACCACCGGCCTTGCCCTGTGGCTGTGGAGCCAATCGCTGATCACCGTGGGTGCCATCGCCCTGGCCACTGGCCTGGTGATCCGCATCGTCAACATGTCGGGCTGGATCATGTGGGTGGTCAACGGCATCTTCGAGAACATCGGCATGGTCCAGGACGGCCTGCAGACCATCGCCCAGCCGGTTACCGTCACCGACCCGCCCAACGCGCCGGCGCTCAAGGTCAGCCGCGGCGCGGTGCATTTCGATGATGTCGACTTCCACTATGGCAAGGGTGCCAACGTGATCGAAGGGCTCGACCTGAACATTCGCCCGGGCGAAAAAATCGGCCTGATCGGCCCGTCCGGCGCGGGCAAGTCGACGTTGGTCAACCTGCTGTTGCGCCTCTATGACGTGCAGGGCGGGCGCATCCTCATCGATGGCCAGAACATTGCCGAAGTCAGCCAGGCCAGCCTGCGCGCGCAGATCGGCATGATCACCCAGGACACCTCGTTGCTGCACCGCTCGATCCGCGACAACCTGCTGTATGGCCGCCCCGGCGCCAGCGAGGCGGAGTTGCACGAAGCGGTTCGCCGCGCCCGCGCCGACGAGTTCATCCCGCAACTGTCGGACGCCCAAGGGCGCACCGGCTTCGATGCCCATGTGGGTGAGCGCGGGGTCAAGTTGTCGGGCGGCCAACGCCAGCGCATCGCCATTGCCCGGGTGCTGTTGAAGAACGCGCCGATCCTGATCATGGACGAAGCCACTTCGGCGCTGGACTCGGAGGTGGAGGCGGCCATCCAGGAAAGCCTGGAGACGCTCATGCAAGGCAAGACGGTGATCGCCATCGCCCACCGGCTGTCGACCATTGCCCGGATGGACCGCCTGGTGGTGCTGGACAAGGGCCGGATTGTCGAAAGTGGCAGCCATGCGCAGTTGCTGGAGCAACAAGGGTTGTATGCCCGGTTGTGGCACCACCAGACCGGGGGCTTTGTCGGGGTCGACTGACTCCTGCACCGGCCTCTTCGCGGGCTTGCCCGCTCCCACAGGATCACCGCAGGCTGTCAGAACTGTGCAATACCTGTGGGAGCGGGCAGGCCCGCGAAGAGGCCGGCACAGGCAACACAAAATGCTCAGTCCCGGCGGTAGGGCAACATCCCCCTCGCCTCCTCGGCATACCCCTTGACCCCTTCGCGCTCCTGCAGCAGGAAATCCTCCACCGCCCGCCGCAACCCCGGGTGCAGCAGGTAATGCCAGGACCGCGTCAACACAGGCTCAAACCCGCGTATCAACTTGTGCTCGCCCTGTGCCCCGGCATCGAAACGCTGGTAACCCTCGGCAATGGCAAAGTCCATGCCCTGGTAGAAACACGTCTCGAAATGCAGCCGGTCGAACTCATCCAGGCAGCCCCAGTAGCGGCCAAACAGGCTATCGCCGCCCACCAGGCTCAAGGCCATGGCCACATCACGCCCACCCTGGCGGGCCATCACCACGCGCACCGCCTCGGGCATGCGCTCGGCCAGCAGACTGAAAAATTCGCGCGTCAGGTAGGGGGCACGACGGCGCACCGCATAGGTGTTGGCATAGCACAGAAAGACGAAATCCCACTGTGCCTCGTCCAGTTCATCACCGCGGTACCAGCGGAAGTCGATACCCTGCCCCGCCACCTGCTCGCGCTCCTTGCGCATCTGCTTGCGCTTGCGCGAGCTCAGGCTGTCGAGAAAATCCTGGAAGTCGCGATAGCCCCGGTTTTGCCAGTGGAACTGACAGCCCAGGCGCTCCAACCACCCTGGCAGGCCCGCTAACTGCGCGTCCAGCGCCGGGTCGGTGAAGTTGATGTGCGCACTGGAAAGTCCGCCCTTGCCCAGATACTCCGGCAGGGCCTGCAGCATAAGCAAACCGTCAGCCGGGTCGGCCGTCAGCAGGCGTGGGCCGCTGACCGGGCTGAACGGCACAGCGCCGAGCAGCTTGGGGTAGTAGGCAATACCGGCCCGGTCACAAGCATCGGCCCAGCCGTGATCGAACACATACTCGCCAAACGAGTGCCACTTGCGGTATGCCGGCAGCAGCGCCCGTACCCGCCCGTCACGCTCTAGCACCAGGTGCTCGGCGGCCCAGCCGGTGTTGCGCTGCACACTGCCGCTGTCTTCCATCGCGCTGAGGAAGGCATGGCGCAGGAACGGTTGGCCCGCCGGCACCAGGGCATCCCAGGTGGCCGCCGGAAAATCACGCAAATGGGCAAGGCTATACAGGCTGGTCACGGTTTCGGCTCGCTGTCTGAAGGCGTTCAGTATCCCCAAGGAACGCTCCGCACTCAAATGACGAAAGCCGGGCTGATCCTTTTACTCTCAATTACTTAACAACAGTGCCACTAATTAGACATTAATCTGTCATTGGCCCCCGCAATACTTGCGCCTGTTTTCCGGAACCCCAGAACCTGTCTATTCAGGCCCTTTCCGAAGACATGCCAACGCAGGGGCAGGCGCTTGAGCCTCCCCCATTTTTTTTCAGTAGGGAGAACCTTATGCGTCTTGTTTCTACACTTACCGGAGTGAGCCTCACCGGCATGATGCTGGCTCTGAGCGCCCCGGCCAGTGCTGCTGTCGACGCCAAGCTGCTCGAAATGCTCCGCGCCAACGGCTCGATCAACCAGGCGCAGTACAACGAACTGCAGGGCGACCTGGCAAAAGAAACCAAGGAAAAGGCCGACCAGAAAGCTCAGTCCGAACGTATGAGCTCCTTTGAACAAAAAGTGGCATGGGCCGCCAAGACCCAGATCAAGGGTGACGTGCGCCTGCGTTACGAAGACGTCAACGTCGATGACCCGAACAGCAGCAGCGGCAACCAGGACCGCCAGCGAGTGCGTGCCCGTGTCGGCTTCTACAGCGAGATCAACCCGCAGGTCGACGCCGGCGTTCGTATAGCCACCGGCAGCAGCGCCGACCGGCGCTCGACCAACCAGAGCCTCGACAACTACTTTGACAAGAAGTCGCTGTGGGTCGACCTCGCCTACCTCGACTGGCACCCTACTGCAGTCCCTAACCTGCACCTCATTGGCGGCAAGATGCCACAGCCTTGGGTAAGCATGGGCGACATCATCTGGGATAGCGACATCAACCCGGAAGGTGTGGCTGCCACTTACAAGGCTGACCTGGGCGGAGCCGAAGTCTTTGCCAGCGCGGGTCAGTACACCCTGAAAGACAACGTCGATGGTGATGGTGTCCAGTACAAGCACGATGCGCAGGTTTACCACGGCCAGTTGGGCGCCAAGTTCGCCCCTGCTGACGTGCTCAAGCTCACCGTGGGTGCCAGCATCTATGGTTACGACAACGACAAGGAAGCAGCCATCCTGCAGTCGTTCGGCAACACCACCAACGAGTTCAATCTGGTGGAAGGCTTTGGCCAGATCGATTTCACCGGCTTGGCCATTCCATTGTCGGCCTATGGTCAGTATGTGAAGAATACCGAGAGCACCGATGGCGAAGATCAAGCCTGGCTGGCTGGTTTGAAAACCAAGGTGGGAGCCTGGAGCCTGGACTACAACTACCGCGATGTGCAGCGTAACGCGGTGGTCAGCCTGTTCACCGATTCGGACTTTGGCAACGGCTTCACCGGTTCGCGTGGTCACAAGTTCAAGGTCGGTTACGAGATCGACAAGAACTTCTCCCTGGGTGCTGCCTACCTGATGGCCAAGACAGATCTGTCGCAGCTGCCGAACAGCAATGCTGACGTAGACACCCTGCAGGTGGACCTGGAAGCCAAGTTCTAAGCGGCAACCTCTCTGCTTCACGCTGAAGCGGGAAACGCCGACCCCATCCGGCGTTTCCCGCTTTTTTTTGCCTGTGAAATTGTAAGGGGCTGCTTTGCAGCCCATTCGCAGCACAAGGCTGCTCCTACAGGGGGACGCGATCCCTTGTAGGAGCAGCCTTGTGCTGCGAATGGGCCGCAAAGCGGCCCCGGCTATCTCGGATCAGATCAAGCAATCAGCGCTTGCGCAGAATCACGCTACCAATCGAATACCCCGCACCAAACGAACTCAACACGCCCAGCGAGCCCTTGGCCAGGTCATCCTGGTACAGGTGGAAGGCAATCACCGACCCCGCCGAACTGGTGTTGGCATAACGGTCGAGAATCACCGGTGCATCCTCCTCGGCCACTTCACGCCCCAGCAGCTTCTTGACGATCAGGTGGTTCATGCTGAGGTTCGCCTGGTGCAGCCAGAAGCGCTTCACATCGCTCGGTTGCAGGCCGTTTTCCTGCAGGTGCTCACCGATCAGCTCGGCCACTTTCGGGCACACCTCGCGGAACACCTTGCGGCCTTCCTGGATGAACAGTTTGTCTGCCGCACCCTCACCCTCTTCCGCCGCACGGTTGAGGAAGCCGAAGTTGTTGCGGATGTTGTTGGAAAACTCGGTCCACAACTTGCTGCTGACGATGTCGAACTGATGCGCCGAGGTGGCCTGGTCGGCACGCTCGATCAGCACCGCCGTGGCGGCATCACCGAAAATGAAGTGGCTGTCACGGTCACGGAAGTTCAGGTGGCCAGTGCACACCTCCGGGTTGACCATCAGTACCGCGCGCGCCTGGCCCAGGGCCACACTGTTGGCGGCGGTCTGGATGCCGAAGGTGGCCGACGAGCAGGCCACGTTCATGTCGAAGGCAAAGCCCTGGATGCCCAGCGCCTGTTGTACTTCGATAGCAATGGCCGGGTATGGGCGCTGCAAGTTGGAGCAGGCGACGATCACCCCGTCGACATCGGCAGCCGTGCGGCCGGCGCGCTCCAAGGCCTGGCGAGCGGCGGCCACGGCCATTTCGCAGAGCACCGACGGTTCGTCGTTGGAACGCTCTGGCAGGCGTGGCTTCATGCGCTGGGGGTCGAGGATGCCGGCCTTGTCCATGACGAAGCGGCTCTTGATGCCCGAGGCCTTTTCGATGAATGCCGCGTCGGACACCGGCGCCGCTTCGACTTCACCGCGCTCGATGGCGGCGGCGTTGTCCTGGTTGAATTGCTGCGACCAGGCGTTGAAGGAGGCCACCAGTTCTTCGTTGGAAATGCTCTGGGCCGGGGTAAACAGGCCGGTGCCGCTGATCACGACGTTATGCACGGTCGTTCCTCTGGTCAAAGGCCATCGCCACGGGGCGCTGGCTGGAAATATGGCAGGTTAATGGCACTTTAGTGCCAATTCAGGGGTGTACGCTCACCCCTGTGGGAGCGGGCGTGCCCGCGAAGGGCCGCAAAGCGGCCCCAAATTGCACCAATATTGCCACAACTGTAGAAGTTTAGCCTTCCACCTGACTCCACTGTTTGCTCAGTCGCTTGTCGGAAATCGGCACCTTGGTCCCCAACTGCTGGGCAAACAACGACACCCGATATTCCTCCAGCCACCAACGGTACAAAGCCAGTTGCTCATCACGCTTGCCCTCTTGGGCGTGCTTGTCGGCACGGGCCTTGTACTGCGCCCACAGGTTGGCCAGCTCGCCGGACCAGACCCGGTCCTTCTGCACTTGCGAACCCAGCTTCTCCAGGCGCAGTTCCACCGCCTTGAGGTAGCGTGGCAGCTCCTTGAACCACGCCGCAGGCGTTTCGCGCACAAAGCCCGGGTACACCAGGTTGCTTAGCTGCTGCTTGATGTCGTTCAGCGCCACCGCCTGGCTCAGGTCGATCTTGCCCTTGAAGCGCTTCTGCAGGCCATGCCAGAGCTTAAGCACCTCCAACGTCAGCCGCGCCAGGCGCTCGGCATGCTCGGCCCAGCTGCCGCGCTTGCGTTCAGCCAGCCCGGCCAGGGCCGCGCCATCACGAGGCAGTGGTTGTTCTCCCTCGAGAATGCAGCTGTCAAGGCTGGCCAGCAGAATGTCTTCGACCAGCGCCTCGACCCGGCCCATGTCACGGTACAGCAGGCCCAGTTCGGTCAGCCCCGGCAGCTTGCCGCGCAGGAACTTGGCCGGCTCGGCCAGTTGCTGCAGCAACAGCCGTTGCAACGCGCGGCGGTGCTGGAACTCGGCTTCGGCCTGGGTCGAGAAGCGCCCTTCGCGCACGGTGCCGTTGTCTTCGACCAGCGCCGGGTACACGGTCATCGACAGGCCGGCAATCTTCTGCTGGGCGGTCTGTTTCACTTCGCTGAAGGCTTTGGCCTGTACCGGCTGTTCGCTTTTGGCATCACGCGGCACAGCCAGCGCTGCCTGGCTGGCAGCGGCAAAGCGGGCGGTCAGCTCGGCCAGGTCGCGGCCTTCGCCAAGGAACTTGCCTTGGCCATCGACCACTTCGATGTTCATCCGCAGGTGGCCTTCGACCAGCTTGACCGATTCGTCCCAGGCCTCATCGGACACCCGCGCACCGGTCATGCGCAACAGCTCCTGGCCCAGGGCCTGCGGCAGCGCCCCTTGGCCGAACGTCATGCGCGCCAGCGAGGCCTTGACGAAGTCCGGCACCGGCACGAAGTTCTTGCGCAGGGCCTTTGGCAAGTTGCGCACCAGCGCCACGCACTTGGCTTCCAGCAGGCCCGGCACCAGCCATTCCAGGCGTTCACCGGGCAGGCTTGGCAACAGCGGTGCCGGCACCCGCACAGTCACGCCGTCACGCGGGTGGCCGGGCTCGAAATGGTAGCTCAGCGGCAGGCGCAGCTCGCCCACTTGCATGCTGTCGGGGTACTGCGCTGCGGTCACCTCGCTGGCCTCGCGGGCCAGCACGTCTTCCTCGCGCATGATCAGCAGGTTGGCGTCCTTCTGGCTGCCCATGCGGTACCAGCTGTCGAAGGTCGCGGTCTGGTGGATTTCCGCCGGCAGGCGCGCTTCGTAGAAGGCGTACAGCGTTTCTTCGTCGGCTAGGATGTCGCGCCGGCGGGCCTTGGCCTCCAGCTCGTCAAGCTCCTCAAGCAGGCGTTTGTTGGCAGTCAGGCACTTGGCTCGCGACTGGATTTCGCCCCCCACCAGGCCTTCGCGGATAAACAGCTCGCGCGAGGTAACCGGGTCGATCGGGCCGTAGTGCACCGGGCGGCGGCCAACCAGAATCAGGCCGTACAAGGTGATCTGCTCATAGGCCACCACCTGCCCGCGCTTCTTCTCCCAGTGCGGTTCAAAGTGGTTCTTCTTGACCAGGTGGCCAGCCAGCGGCTCGATCCAGTCCGGCTCGATCTTGGCCACCATGCGCGCATACAGCTTGGTGGTCTCGACCAGTTCGGCGGCCATTACCCACTGCGGGCGCTTGCGCCCCAGGCCCGACGACGGGTGTACCCAGAAGCGCCGTTGGCGGGCACCCTGGTAGTCGCCCTCTTCGGTCTTCTGGCCGATCTGGCTCAGCAGGCCACTGAGGATGGCCTTGTGCATCTTCAGGTAGTCGGACGGTTCCTTGTTCACCGTCAACTGCAGCTCACGGCAGATCAGTGCCAGCTGGCGGTGGGCATCGCGCCATTCACGCAGGCGCAGGTAATTCAGGAAGTTCTTGCGGCACCAGTTGCGCAACGGGTTGGCCGTCAGCGCCTGGCGCTGCTCTTCAAAACCACGCCACAGGTTGACCAGCGCGGCGAAGTCGGAGTCCACGTCCTTCCACTGTGCGTGGGCCTGGTCGGCGGCCTGCTGGCGCTCCGGCGGGCGTTCGCGCGGGTCCTGGACCGACAGCGCACTGGTGACGATCAGCACTTCCTGCAAGCTGCCCAGGCGTGCGCCTTCAAGCAGCATGCGGCCCAGCCGTGGGTCGACCGGCAGGCGCGCCAGCTGGCGGCCGATCGGGGTCAGCTGGTTCTCGCGGTTGACCGCCGACAGCTCTTGCAACAGGTTGAAGCCATCGCTGATGGCCTTGCCATCCGGCGGCTCGATGAACGGGAAGGCATCGATCGCGCCCAGGCGCAGGTGCAGCATCTGCAGGATCACCGCCGCCAGGTTGGTGCGCAGGATCTCAGGGTCGGTGAACGCGGGCCGGCTGTTGAAATCTTCTTCGCTGTACAGGCGTACGCAGATGCCGGGCTCGACCCGGCCGCAGCGGCCTTTGCGCTGGTTGGCACTGGCTTGGGACACCGCCTCGATGGGCAGGCGCTGTACCTTGGCGCGGTAGCTGTAGCGGCTGATGCGCGCGGTACCGGTGTCGATCACGTAGCGGATGCCAGGCACGGTCAGCGAGGTTTCGGCAACGTTGGTGGCCAGCACCACGCGGCGCCCGGTGTGCGGTTGGAAGATGCGCTGCTGCTCGGCCGGCGACAGGCGCGCGTACAACGGCAAAATCTCGGTGTGGCGCAGCTGCGCCTTGCGCAGGATCTCGGCGGCATCGCGGATTTCCCGCTCGCCCGGCAAAAAGATCAGCACATCGCCCGGGCCCTTGCCCTCACTGCGCTCATGGTGCGCCAGCTCATCCAGGGTGGCGAGGATGGCCTGGTCGACGGTGAGGTCGTCTTCGATCTGGTTGCCTTCCTCGTCCTGCTCGCTGGTCAGCGGGCGGTACCAGGTTTCTACCGGGAAGGTGCGCCCGGACACCTCGATGATTGGCGCGTTATCGAAGTGCCTGGAGAAGCGCTCCAGGTCGATGGTCGCCGAGGTTATGATCAGCTTCAGGTCCGGCCGACGATGCAGCAGGGTCTTCAGGTAGCCGAGCAGGAAGTCGATGTTCAGGCTGCGCTCGTGGGCTTCGTCGACAATGATGGTGTCGTAGCGCTCCAGCAGGCGGTCGTGCTGGGTTTCGGCCAGCAGGATGCCGTCGGTCATCAGCTTGACCAGGGTGTTGGAATCGCTCTGGTCTTCGAAACGCACCTGGTAGCCGACCAGCCCGCCCAGCGGCGTGCCCAGCTCCTCGGCGACCCGCGCCGCCACGCTGCGCGCGGCGATCCGGCGCGGCTGGGTGTGGGCGATCAGGCCATGGCTGCCACGGCCCAGCTCCAGGCAGATTTTCGGCAGCTGGGTGGTCTTGCCCGACCCGGTTTCGCCGGCGATCACCAGCACCTGGTTTTCGGCCAGGGCCTTCTTGATTTCATCACGCTTGGCGGCGATCGGCAGGTTGTCGTCGTAGCGCACGGTCGGCACGCTCTGCTGGCGCGCGGTGACCTGGGCGCAAGACGCCTGGACCTTTTCCACCCACTGCGCCAGCTTCGCCTCGTCGGGGCGCTTGCGCAGTTCGTGCAGCTGCCGGCGCAGGCGATGGCGGTCGGCGATCATGGCGTGGTCGAGGTTTTGCAGCAGTTTGTCGATGGCGTGGTCAGTCATGGGGCTTTTTAGTGATGCAGGTGAGCCTGCTTTTTCATGATCGGCATTCGAAGGATGCGCGATTGTCGCAGATTTGGGCCTACTTTGCTGTCCAGGCTGGCACGGTCCCTGTAGGAGCGGCCTTGTGCCGCGATGGGCTGCGGCAGCAGCCCCAGGATTTGCGCCCCAGCACACATTGCCGGGGCCGCTTTGCGGCCCATTCGCGGCACAAGGCCGCTCCTACAGGGATCGCGTAGCGGCTGAAAGTTTAGCAAGGGCATATGTAAAGGTTGCCATTCACTGCTTTAATCAACCTTACGCCGCATGTGAGTATCAAAGGCATGACTCCCGTCCAGCTCATCGCCCCACCGTCGTCCCGCCCTTCGCTACCGAAGGCCCGGAGCCGTGCCGGGGAAAATCCGCTGGTTCACATCATCCTCGCCTTCTGGGCTTTGTGGCACTGCCGCCACGCGCGCCCACCGGACACCTCGCTCACGCCATTGTGACCAAACCCGGCCTCCTTCTGGCCGTTTGACTCAACTGGGCCGCCTGCTTGTGCGGTGGCCCTGTGCGCCCGTGAGCGAATCAATCATGCACTTTGCACCCGTAGAGCAGGCTTCCCGTTTCCTGGCCGAAAACCCCGATATCGAGCTGTTCGAGCTCTTTATCCTCGACGCCAACGGCGTACCGCGCGGCAAGCTGTTGCACCGCGAGGAACTGCTGGCCGTTTACCAGACCGGCCGGCCGCTGCCCAGCACCATCCTCGGCCTGACCCTGAACGGTGACGACGTAGAAAACTCGGGCCTGGTGTGGGATGTGGGCGACATCGACTGCCGCGCCTACCCGCTTGAAGGCAGCCTGGTGCGCTTGCCCTGGCGCCGGGTGCCAACCGCTGCCGTGCAGGTCAGCATGCACCCGAGCGAAGGCCTGCCGGCCAGCATCGCCGACCCGCGTCATGTGCTGCTGCGCACCATCGAAGCGCTGAAAGCCGACGGCTACCACCCGGTAATGGCCTGCGAGCTGGAATTCTTCCTGCTCGACCAGCACCGCGATGCCCAAGGCCGCCCGCAACCGGCGCTGGACAACGACGGTGGCCGCCCGCGCGCCACTCAGGTCTATGGCCTGCGTGAACTGGAGCAGATCGAACCGTTTCTCGCCGACCTGTACGCCGCCTGCAAGGCCCAAGGCATTCCGGCGCGTACCGCCATTTCGGAATACGCCCCAGGCCAGGTGGAAATCACCCTGGAGCACGGCGATGCGCTGCAGGCGATGGACCAGGCCGTGCGCTACAAGCGCCTGGTGAAAGGCGTGGCCCATGCCCACGGCATGCAGGCCTGCTTCATGGCCAAGCCGTTTGCCAACCTGGCCGGTACCGGCATGCACATGCACCTGAGCCTGGCCGACAGTGCGGGCAACAACCTGTTCGCCAGTGAAGACAAAGCCGGCACCCCGCTGCTGCGCCAGGCTGTGGCCGGCATGCTGCGCCACCTGCGCGACTCGCTGCTGCTGTTCTGCCCCAACGCCAACTCGTTCCGCCGCTTCCAGGCCAACAGCTATGCGCCGCTGGCGCCGACCTGGGGCGTGGACAACCGCACCGTGAGCCTGCGTGTGCCAGGCGGCCCGGCCAACAGCCGGCATGTGGAACACCGCATTTGCGGCGCCGATGCCAACCCCTACCTGGCCGCAGCGGCCATTCTCGCCGCCAGCCACCGGGGCATCCGCGAACAGCTGGACCCGGGCGCACCGGTGGAAGGCAACGGCTATGCCCAGGCCACCGAACACCTGCCCACCGACTGGCTGACTGCCCTCGATGCCCTGCAACATTCCCATTGGGCCCGCGAAGCATTGGGCGAAGACTTCCTTGGCGTGTACCTGAAGGTCAAACGCGCCGAGTACCGCCAGTTCATGGCCGAAGTCAGCGAGCAGGACTGGCGCTGGTACCTGCACCAGGCCTGAGCCCCTACATAACAAGGAACACCCATGAACGCAGCATTCAACAAAGGCCCGGCGCAACGTGCGCCGTCCTACTACAGCGCCACCCTCAACGACCACACCGAGTACCCGCAACTCAAGGGCACGGTGCAGGTGGACGTGGCCATCATCGGTGGCGGCTTCACCGGCGTCGCCACGGCGGTGGAGCTGGCCGAGCGAGGCCTGAAGGTGGCTATCGTCGAAACCAACCGCATCGGCTGGGGCGCCAGCGGGCGCAATGGCGGCCAGGTCACCGGCAGCCTGTCGGGCGACGAGGCCATGCGCACGCAGATGCGTAGCCACCTGGGCGCCGACGTCGACGATTTCATCTGGCACCTGCGCTGGCGCGGGCACCAGGTGATCGAACAGCGCGTGGCGCGCTATGGCATCGACTGCGACCTCAAGCACGGCCACCTGCATGCGGCGATGAAGCCCTCGCACATGGACGAGCTGCGTGCCTTCGAGGCCGAGGCCCGCCGCCGCGGCATGGGCGAGCAGGTGCAATTGCTCGACCGCGCGGCAGTGGCCGAGCACCTGCAGAGCCCGCTGTACCTCGGCGCGTTGAAGAACCTGCGCAACCTGCACCTGCACCCGCTTAACCTGTGCCTGGGTGAGGCCCGCGCTGCCCACAGCCTGGGTGCGCTTATCTTCGAGAACTCCGAGGTGCTGGACATCGTCCACGGCCCGCGCCCGGCGGTGGTTACCGCCCATGGCCGGGTCGAGGCACGCCAGGTGATGCTGGCCGGCGATGTGTACCACAAACTGGAAAAGCGCCAGCTCAAGGGCAAGATATTCCCGGCCATGGGCGGCATCGTCACCACCGCGCCGCTGGGTGAGCTGGCCGAGCAGATCAACCCGAAGGACCTGGCGGTGTACGACTGCCGCTTCGTGCTCGATTATTACCGCCTGACCGCCGACAAGCGCCTGCTGTTCGGGGGCGGCGCCAACTACTCGGGGAAGGATTCACGCGACATCGAAGGCGAACTGCGCCCGTGCATCGAACGCACCTTCCCGGCCCTCAAAGGCGTGCCCATCGAGTTCCAGTGGAGCTGCGCCATGGGGATCGTGGTCAACCGGATCCCGCAGCTGGGCAAGCTGTCGGACAACGTGTGGTACTGCCAGGGTTATTCGGGGCACGGCATTGCCACCAGCCACATCATGGGCGAGATCATGGCCGAAGCGTTGACCGGGACACTGGAGAAGTTTGACACTTTTGCCCAGTGCAAGCATGTGCGGGTGCCGATGGGGGATTTGCTGGGCAACCCGCTGCTGGCGGCGGGGATGTGGTACTACCAGATGCTGGAAAAACTGCGCTGAGCCTGAAAGCGGTGCAACCTCTGTAGGAGCGGCCTTGTGCCGCGAAAGGGCCGCAAAGCGGCCCCAGGTTTTCAGTGGTGTTGCTGGAATTGCTGGGGCCGCTTTGCGGCCCTTTCGCAGCACAAGGCTGCTCCTACAGGGACCGCGCTGGCGGGGCGTCAGGCGATCTTCTTCAAGCCTTGCTTCTTGAGCTCTTCATCGCGCAGCTCGCGGCGCAGGATCTTGCCCACGTTGGTGGTCGGCAGCGAATCGCGGAACTCGATCAGGCGCGGTACCTTGTAGCCGGTAACGTTGGCACGCATATGCTCCATCACCTGCTCCTTGGTCACGGTCATGCCCGGCTTGACCACGATGAACACCTTGATCACTTCACCCGACTTCTCGTCGGGCACACCAATGGCTGCGCACTGCAGCACACCCGGCAAGGCCGCCAACACGTCTTCCAGCTCATTGGGGTACACGTTGAAGCCCGAGACCAGGATCATGTCCTTCTTGCGGTCTACGATGCGCATGTAACCGTCGGCCTGGATCAGGGCGATATCGCCGGTCTTCAACCAGCCTTCGCTGTCGAGGATCTCGGCGGTGGCGTCTTCGCGCTGCCAGTAGCCCTTCATCACCTGCGGGCCCTTGACGCACAACTCGCCCACCTCGCCCAGCGGTAGCTCGTTGCCGGCGTCGTCGATGATCTTGCACAAGGTCGATGGCACCGGAATGCCAATGGTACCCACCTGGTTCGCTTCTGCCGGGTTCACCGCTGCCACCGGGCTGGTTTCGGTCATACCGTACCCTTCGCATATGGCGCAGCCGGTAACGGCCTTCCAGCGCTCGGCCACGCTCAATTGCAGGGCCATGCCGCCCGACAGGGTGATTTTCAACGACGAGAAGTCCAGCGCACGGAACGCCTCGTTGTTGCACAGGGCAACGAACAGGGTGTTGAGGCCGACAAAGCCGCTGAACTTCCACTTGCCCAGTTCCTTGACCATGGCCGGCAGGTCACGCGGGTTGCTGATAAGCACGTTGTGGTTGCCGATCAGCATCATGGCCATGCAATGGAAGGTGAAGGCGTAGATGTGGTACAGCGGCAGCGGGGTGATGAGGATTTCACAGCCTTCATGCAGGTTCGAGCCCATCAGTGCACGGCACTGCAGCATGTTGGCCACCAGGTTGCGGTGGGTCAGCATGGCGCCCTTGGCCACGCCGGTGGTGCCACCAGTGTACTGCAGCACGGCCACGTCGTTGGCCTGCGGGTTGGCCTCGGTCACCGGCTGGCCCTTGCCCAGGGCCAGGGCGTCGTTGAAGCGCACGGCCTGCGGCAGGCTGTAGGCCGGCACCATCTTCTTCACGTACTTGATCACGCTATTGATCAGCAGGCGTTTGAGCGGCGGCAGCAGGTCGGCCACTTCGGTGACGATGACGTGCCTGACCTGAGTCTTGGGTACCACCTTCTCGGCCAGGTGAGCCATGTTCGCCAGGCACACCAAGGCCTTGGCGCCGGAGTCGTTGAACTGGTGTTCCATCTCCCGCGCGGTATACAGCGGGTTGGTGTTGACCACGATCAACCCGGCACGCATGGCACCGAAGACCGCGACCGGGTATTGCATGACGTTGGGCAGTTGCACGGCAATGCGGTCACCGGGCTTGAGGTCGGTATGCTGCTGCAGCCAGGCGGCAAACGCCCCCGACAGCGCATACAGCTCGCCATAAGTGATAGTCTTGCCCAGGTTGCTAAAGGCCGGTTTGTCGGCAAAGCGTTGGCAGGATTGCTTGAGTACTGCCTGGATATTGGGGAATTCGTCAGGATTGATTTCCGCCGTAATCCCGGCTGGGTACTTATCCTTCCAAAAATTTTCGATCATGGAAGCCCACTCCTTCAGCAACAGCGAAGTTCGATTGGCGCGTCGATGCGCTTATTATTGATATGAGACGGCGGTTCGTTGCAAACCGGATCGTCTGAAAGCGGGCCGAGAGTAACAGCTTTGCCTGGGGTCGCCTAGAGGCCAAAACAGGCCTTGCAGTCACAAAAATGACTCAATGAACAATACAGGTCATTTTTAGAGTTTTTAACCAAAATGTCGCAGATCAGGCTGAAACAGGCCTGTTAGACCACCTTCAAGGCATTCGCGGGTGAACCCGCTGCCACAGGGGACCGCACAAAGCTTGGAGGCTGTGCAGTACCTGTGGGAGCGGGTTCACCCGCGAAACAGCCAACATAGACTCAAGCTATGTCCCGCAACTCCCGCCGCAGGATCTTGCCCACCGGCGTCATCGGCAACGAATCACGCAGCACGATGTGCTTGGGTACCTTGTAGCCGGTGAAGTTGGCTTTGCAGTAGGCCTTGAGCTCATCCACGCTCACCCCGCCCTCGCGCGGCACCACAAACAGCTTCACCGCCTCGCCTGAGCGCTCGTCCGGCACGCCGATGGCTGCACAGTTGGCAACCTTGGGGTGGCCCATCACCACGTCCTCGATCTCGTTGGGGTACACGTTGAAGCCCGAGACGATAATCATGTCCTTCTTGCGGTCGACGATGCGGGTGAAACCGTCCGGGTCGATCACCGCGATATCCCCGGTCTTGAACCAGCCGTCCGCATCCAGCGCTTGAGCAGTGGCCTCAGGCTGCTGCCAGTAACCCTTCATCACCTGCGGGCCCTTGATGCACAACTCGCCCCGCTCGCCCAGCGGCAATTCGTTGCCGTCATCGTCGATAACCTTGAACGCGGTACCCGCCACCGGGATGCCCACGGTGCCCAGGCGCGCCAGTTGGCCATAGGGGTTGGTGCTGGCCACCGGCGAGGTTTCTGTCAGGCCGTAGCCTTCGACAATGCGGCACCCGGTAAGGGCCTCCCAGCGTTCGGCAGTGGCCTTGACCAGCGCCGTGCCGCCGGAGTTGGTGACTTTCAGCGCCGAGAAATCCAGCTGGCGGAAACCGGGGTGGTCCATCAGCGCGACAAACAGGGTGTTCAGCCCCAACAGCGCCGAGAAACGCCACTTGCCCAGCTCCTTGATGAAGCCGGGGATGTCACGTGGGTTGGTGATCAGGACGTTGTGGTTGCCGGTGACCATCATGCACATGCAGTTCGCGGTGAAGGCATAGATGTGGTACAGCGGCAGCGGCGCGATCATCACCTCCTGGCCGTCCTTGAGCAGCTTCTGCCCGTCGGGGCCGTGCTGCGAGAAGCAGGCGAGCACCTGCAACATGTTGGCCACCAGGTTGCCGTGGGTGAGCATGGCGCCCTTGGCCAGGCCAGTGGTGCCGCCGGTGTACTGCAGCACGGCAATGTCGTCCAGGCTCAACGGCACCGGTTTGGGCGACTGCTCGCGGCCTTGGCGCAGCACCTGCTTGAACGATATCGCCTGGGGCAGCTGGTAGGCCGGTACCATCTTCTTCAGCTTGTCGACCACGGTGTTGATCAGCCAGCCCTTGGCGGCGGGCAACAGGTCGCCCATCTTCGCCTCGATCAGGTACTCGATGCCGGTATCGGGCAGCACCTCCTGCACGCGCTTGCCGAACATGTTCAGGTACACCAGCGCACGTGCGCCACTGTCCTTGAACTGGTGGCGCATTTCGCGCTCGGTGTACAGCGGGTTGGTGTTGACCACGATCAGGCCGGCACGCATGGCACCGAAGACGGCGATCGGGTATTGCAGCACGTTGGGCATCTGCACCGCGATGCGGTCGCCCGGCTTGAGGTCGGTGTGCTGCTGCAACCAGGCAGCAAATGCTGCCGAATGTCGCTCCAGCTCCGCGTAGGTCAGGGTCACGCCCAGGTTGCTGAACGCCGGGCGGTCGGCAAAGCGCTTGCAGGAGCGCTCGAACACCTCGACGACCGAGGTGTAGGCATTGATGTCGATGGTGGAAGGCACGCCCGCCGGGCGCTTGTCATTCCAGAAGTCGGCTTGCATTTATTATTGTTCCTCTGCCTGGACCTGCACTGCGTCCTTTAGTCCTTTACCTGATCGCCTGCAGGCGAAAAGGCGTTGATCCGACGTTAGCAGGTAAGCCCAAGGCGGCATATACGCCAAGTGCCGCCATTAACATTGTGAATCTTATTTGTGCCCTTCCTGCAATCCGGCCGGTTGTGCATACACTGTTCGGGTACCCGCGCGCACAAGGACCCGCCATGCCCCACGACGCCTTCTGGCTACCCGCCAGCGAGCACTGCAGCCTGCACGTGCACCAATGGCTGCCGGCCACACCGGTAAAGGCCGTGGTGCTGCTGGCCCATGGCATGGCCGAGCATGCCGGGCGCTACCTGCGCCTGGGCCATGCCCTGAGCGAGGCGGGCTTTGCCCTGTTCGCTGCCGACCAACGCGGCCACGGGCGCACCGCCGAGCTGGGCAGCCTCGGCCTGTTCGCCCGCCATCATGGCTGGAATGCCGTAGTCAACGACCTTGGGCTGCTGGCCCAGCACATCGGGCAGCAGTTCCCGGGCACACCGTTGTTTCTGTTCGGCCACAGCATGGGCAGCTACATCGCCCAGGCTTACCTGCTGCACCACAGCGCCAGCCTTCACGGGGCGATTCTCAGTGGCTCCAACTACCAACCGGCGGCGCTGTATCGCGTGGCGCGGCTGATTGCCAGGCTGGAGGCCTGGCGCCAGGGGCCGCAGGGCAAGAGTGCGCTGATCGAATGGTTGTCGTTCGGTTCGTTCAACAAAGCGTTCAAGCCCAACCGCACGGCGTTCGACTGGCTTAGCCGCGACCCAGCCGAGGTCGACCTGTACGTCAGCGACCCGTTGTGCGGCTTTCGCTGCAGCAACCAGCTGTGGCTCGACCTGCTCCAAGGCTTGGCGCAAATCAGCCAGCCGAGTAACCTCGCGCAGATCGATCCGAACCTGCCCATGCTGGTAATCGGTGGTGAATGTGATCCGGTCAGTGCCGGCAAGCGTCTCACCCATTTGGCCGACGCTCTGCGCGCGACCGGCAATCGACATGTACAGCTGCGCGTCTATCCTGAGGCGCGGCACGAAGTACTCAACGAAACCAACCGTGACGAGGTCACCGCCGATATTCTCGGCTGGCTTGAACAGGCGCTGGCCCTTGGCCGCCCTGTGCGCAGTGAATGATAGCCGCCCTCGCCCAACGCTTAAGGAAGCACCGATGTCCCAGGTCACCAACACGCCTTACGAAGCCCTCGAAGTTGGCCAGACGGCCGAGTACAAGAAGTCCGTTGAAGAACGCGACATCCAGCTGTTTGCTGCGATGTCCGGTGACCACAACCCGGTTCACCTGGATGCCGAGTTTGCCGCCAAGAGCATGTTCCGCGAGCGTATTGCCCATGGCATGTTCAGCGGCGCGCTGATCAGTGCTGCAGTGGCCTGCACCCTGCCTGGCCCTGGCACCATCTACCTGGGCCAGCAGATGAGCTTCCAGAAGCCGGTGAAAATTGGCGACACCCTGACCGTGCGCCTGGAGATTCTCGAGAAGCTGCCCAAGTTCAAGGTGCGCATCGCCACCAATGTGTACAACCAGAACAATGAGCTGGTGGTGCAGGGTGAGGCCGAGATCCTGGCGCCGCGTAAGCAGCAGACAGTCGAGCTGGTCTCGCCGCCGAATTTCGTGGCTAGCTGAAAACCGAATTAGCCAGTTCCGGCCCTATCGCCGGCAAGCCAGCTCCCACAGGATCACCACAGGCCTTCACATTCTGGTGATCCTGTGGGGGCTGGCTTGCCGGCGACAGGGCCGGTACCGCCACCCTCATTCAAGCGCCTGTAACCGCTGTTCGATATGCCGCCGCTCCGGCGCCTGCCGGGTTAGCGCCAGCGCCTGCCGCCACGCCGCACGCGCCTCCTCCACCTGCCCCAGCTGATAATGCAGCTCGGCCCGCGCCGCATGCGCCAGGTGATAGTCCAGCAGTTCCCCCCGCGCCAGTATCCCTTCGACCTCCCGCAGGCCAACTTCCGGCCCGTCCCGCTTCGCCAGCGCCACCGCCCGGTTCAGCTCCACCACCGCTGACGGCCAGTGCCGCTGCAACACGTCATACAGCCCGACAATCTCCGTCCAGTCAGTCTCTTGTGCCGTAGCTGCTTCAGCGTGCACCGCAGCGATCGCCGCCTGTACGGTGTAGGCGCCAAATGCCCGGCTTTGCAGGGCCTGGCGCACCAGCTCGCAGCCCTCGTCAATGCGTTGCCGGTCCCACAGGCTGCGGTCCTGCTGTTCCAGCACCACCAGGTTGCCGTGGGCATCGGCTCGCGCCTGCTGCCGGGACGCCTGCAGCAGCATCAAGGCCAGCAGGCCGATCGCCTCCGCATCAGGCAACAATTGCACCAGCAGCCGCGCCAGGCGAATGGCTTCATCGCTCAGTTCCTGCTGCAGCAGTGACTCGCCCGAGGACGCCGAATAGCCTTCGTTGAATACCAGGTAGATCACCCGCAACACGCTCTCCAGGCGCTCGGGCAGCTCGTTCAGTTCCGGCACCTGATACGGGATGCCAGCGTCGCGGATCTTGGCTTTGGCGCGGACGATGCGCTGGGCGATGGTGGCCGGGCTTTGCAGGAAGGCGCGGGCAATCTGCTCGGTGGTCAGGTCGCAGACTTCGCGCAGGGTCAGCGGCACCTGGGCATCGGCTGACAGCGCCGGGTGGCAGCAGGTGAAGATCAGCCGCAATCGGTCATCCGCCAACAACTCTTCTTCACTGGGGTCGTGTGCCTGGCCGTCGAGCAGCATGCTCAGGTCTGCCTGAGAGCGGTCGAAACGGGCCCGTCGGCGCAACGCATCGATGGCCTTGAAACGCCCGGTGGAAACCAGCCAGGCCCGTGGGCTATCGGGGATACCATCGCGCTGCCAGCGCTCGACGGCGATGAAGAAGGCATCATGCATGGCCTCCTCTGCCAGGTCGAAATCACCCAGCAGGCGGATCAACGTCGCCAGGATGCGTCGCGAATCCCGCCGGTACACGGCCTCGACTTCGGCACGCACCTGCGCCAGTGCCGTCATCAGTCGGGCATCCGCTGGGTCACCACCTCCACCAGGCGGTCCAGGCTTTCTCCCCAGCCCTGGTAGAAGCCCATTTCCTCATGGGCCCGGCAGTCAGCGGCATTCCAGTGCCAGGCGCGGGCGGTATAGCGGGTTTTGCCCTGCTCCTCGTCAAAGCTGATGACGGCAGTCATGAAGGCCTTGTCCGACGGCACCCAACCGGGGCCAAAGGCATCGGTGAACACCAGCCGGCGCGGCGCGGCAATTTCCAGAAAAACGCCCTGGGTCGGGTATTCACTACCATCCGGCGCCCGCATCAGGGTGCGGAATACCCCCCCAACCCACAACTGCATCTCGCACTCCGGGGTGGTCATGCCCTGCGGCCCCCACCACTGCATCAGCCACTGGGGTTCGGTCCAGGCGCGAAACACCTTGGCCGGCGGTGCGTCGATCAGGCGGCTGATGGACAACTCGTGTTGTGCTTGCGCGGGGTGTGCAAGGCTCATGCTGATGGTTCTCCGTAGCTGTCAGGGTTGCAGTTCGCGCACCGGTCGCACCTCGACACTGCCGACCCGTGCCGCCGGGATGCCCTTGGCGATGTTCAGCGCTTCGTTCAGGTCGCGGGCTTCCACCAGATAGAAGCCGGCGAGTTGCTCCTTGGTTTCGGCAAACGGGCCGTCGGTCAGGCTCATGTGCCCGTTACGCACCCGCACCGTGGTGGCGGTTTGCACAGGCTTGAGCGCCTCGGCCGCCAGCATTCGCCCCGAGCCATGCACGGCTTCGGCGTAGGCCATGCATTCGGCGTCTTCCGGGCTGTCGGGCAGGCTGTGCAACAGCCCCTCGTCACAATAGACCAGGCACAGGTATTTCATGGTCGCCTCCAGGGCATCGGCAAAGTGCGTTTGGCGATAACGGCTCAGGGCTTGAGATCGAACAGGGCTTTTTGCGTTTCCATGTCGAAAGGCGCCGACCAGTGTTCGTGGACGACCTGCCACTGGTCACCTTTCCGACGATAGCCCACGGTGGCGCGCATGAAGCCGCACTGGCTTTCGTCGTCGCCCGGGCCGCAGCGGTTCAGCCAGTGGGCCAGGGCCAGGTCGCCCGCGGCATGTACGGTGAGTTCGGCCAGTTCGAAGACCATGGGGCCGGTGCACATGCCCATGCACATTTCCCAGTGCGCCGTGTAGGCGGCCTTGCCTTTGAATTGCAGGGCCTGGATGGCATCGAAGGCAACGATATCATCGGCATAGGGGGCGGTGATATTGGGGATGTCACGATCGCGCACGGCCTGCATCCAGCGTTCGATCAGTTGGCGGATCTCGGTTTCGGCTGCGGTGCTCATCGGGGTGCCTCCGACAGTACGTAAGGTTTTGACACGCAGTGCGGCGTGCCTTCACCTATGGTCGAACGGAGAGCGGAGGAATCGACAGGCCTTGGTAACTATTCTGTTCAGTGACGGCAGGATATTACCTATGCGCTGCGTTAGAGCAGCGTGGCTCAGGCCATCGCGGCTTGTTCAAATACCTCATCAGCCCACTGATTCAGGCTTTTACCGGCAGCACGGGCAGCGACACTCGCCGCAGCATGAACCTCAGGCCGAATTCTCAGCATGACCTTACCCGAAGCAGGCTTCTCCGGAGTAATGCCCTGCTCTGCACAATCGGCCAGGTAATCCTCCAGTGCATCGCGGAACGCTTCATGCAATTCGGGCACCGACCTTGCGTGAAAACTGATGATGTCTCGCATACCGAGCACACGGCCGACGAAAATGTCATCACGCTCGTCGTACTCGATACGAGCGGCGTAGCCTTTGTAGCGCATGCAACTCATGTCCTGACCCCTGCCCGTAATAGAAATTCGCGAGCTTCTTCAATCTGATACCGCTTGGCTTCTTTACCTGGATGAGGCCGGTGACACCTCCAGCAGTGCTCACCAAGCAGCAGCTTGACCCTTGAGCCTTGCCGCTCCTGCACCTGGCCACCGAGATGGAGTATCAATGCCTCAATTTCGGAAAAAGCCAACGACGCCGTTGTCGGCGTTCGGAAAATTGCGTCGAGAATTTTGCGGTATCGAGTGTTCATCGAAAAATGCTATCAAATTAAGATAGCACTTTTTCCTCGATATTCATTCAGGATTTTACATTGCCGAGCTGTAAGACCGCTGATGGCCCTCTAGCCTGGGGAAGCAAGAGAGCCATCAATCTTTGACAAGGCCCGATCAACCCTGCTGACAACCCTCACCCATGGCCCGATACTGGATGGTGTGCACCTGGCCCTGGTGGTCTTCGTAGGTCATGGTCGCAGGCACCACTTCGCAGACATTGGGGATGGTCGAGAGGTTGATCACCCGTTTGATGTCCAGGTTCATGGTGTAGTCGTACTGCTGTGCCACAGGCTGGCTGGAGACAGGTTGGGCCTCGTCGGCAAGGGCGAACGAGGACAGACCGACCAATGCAAGAATCAGTAATGGTTTCATGTGGGTTTGCCTTTTGAGCATTCAAGCTGATCGATTGACTTCTGATGCCGTCAATGGCGCGGAGAAGTTGCCATCTACGGTGAAGATGGCACGAAGTACCGATCCCGCTTCGTACTGCCAGGGGGGATGAGTAAAATTTTACTCCCGGTTCGCAATAGTTGAACCCTGAAGTCGGATATTCACCCTTGCCGTATTTGCAACAATCTGCGTCAAATTGGCCGCAAAATCTCACGCCAGAGCCTTTGGCGTGCTTTCAGGGCAGGACCCGCCATCTCATTAAAAAAAATTCACTGCTCGAAACTCTCGGCCACAGAACGCCGGCTGCTGGACCACTTTTACCGCCAACAGGGCTCGCGCATGCGGGCTGCGGGCGACGCTGAACTGTGGGTGGCAAGGGCCCCGGGCATCGTTGCAGGCTTGAGCCTGAGTGGGGTGGGTGAAGGCTTTTGGTTGACGGGACTGTTCGTGGACCCGCAGCAGCGTGGCCAAGGCGTGGCCGGGCAATTGATCGAGGCGGCGCTGGAACAGGAAAAGGGACCAACCTGGCTGTTCTGCCACCCGGACCTGGTGCCGTTTTATGCGCGCCTGGGTTTCCACATGGCCGTGCAACTGCCCGAAACCCTGGCCGGTCGCCTACAACGCTACCAGCGTAGCAAACGCCTGATAGCGCTACAGCGGGGTCAGTCGTCGCTGAGCTCAAGCCCGGGGAATAGCACCTCGGTGTAGCCGAACTTGGCAAAGTCCTGAATACGCGACGGGTACAGCCGGCCGATCAGGTGGTCGCACTCATGCTGCACGACCCGCGCATGAAAGCCGTCGGCAACGCGGTTGATCGGGCTGCCCTGGGGGTCGACCCCTTCGTAGCAAATATGCTTGAAGCGTGGCACCACACCCCGCAGACCCGGTACCGACAGGCAACCTTCCCAGCCGTCCTCCACTTCAGTGGACATCGGCGTGATGACCGGGTTGATCAAAATGGTCTGCGGCACCGCTTCGGCATCCGGGTAGCGCTCGCTGCGCTCGAAGCCGAAAATCACCAACTGCAGGTCGATACCAATCTGTGGCGCGGCCAGGCCTACGCCGCCCACATGGCGCATGGTTTCGAACATGTCGTCGATCAATTGCTGCAGTTCGGCAGTACCGAGCATGTGCTCGGGCACTGGCGGGGCGATGCGCAGCAGGCGTTCGTCGCCCATCTTTAAAATGTCACGGATCATCTGGGGTTCGGCTCGGAAGGTTGGTGCTGGCTCGGTTGCGGGTGTTCATGGCCCAGCACGGTGATGGTTTCCGGGGCCTTGTGCCCTTCGAAATCCTTCTCGCCAGGGTTCTTGCCCTCGCTCGACATGTGCTCGATCACCGCATTCATCTCCGCGCCCAGCAGCAACACGGCAGCGGAAATGTAGAAATACAGCAACAGCACGATGATTGCACCAATACTGCCGTACATGGCGTTGTAGTCGGCGAAGGTTTTCACGTAGTAGGCAAAGCCCAGTGACGCCACGATCCACACCACCACTGCCAGTACCGAGCCGGGGGTGATGAAGCGAAACTTCTGTTTTACGTCAGGCATTACGTAGTAGATCAGGGCCACCGCCACCATCAGCAATATGATGATCACCGGCCAGCGCAGGATGGTCCAAAGCGTGACGATGAACTCCTGCATGCCGATCTGGGCGGCGATCCATTCCATCACCTGCGGGCCCAGCACCATCAGCGCTGCGGCCGCCAACAGCATGCCAGCCAGGCCGATGGTGTAGAAAATGGAAAGCGGGATACGCTTCCACACCGGGCGGCCTTCGGGCACATCGTAAGCAGCGTTCATCGCGCTCATCATCAGGCGCACGCCAGCCGACGCGGTCCACAAGGCAATCACGATACCCACCGACAACAGCCCGCCCTTGGACTGCTGCAACTGGTCGATCACCGGGTTGACCTGTTCCAGTGCCTGAGGTGGCAGCACCAGTTCCGATTGCAGGCGCAGCCACGAAAAGAAGTCCGGCAAATGCAGGAAACCAATCAGGGCAATGAGGAACAGCAAGAAAGGGAACAGCGAGAACAGCGCCTGGTAAGCCAGCGCGGAGGCGTAGGTGGACATCTCGTCATCAAGAAATTCCTTGACGGTACGAACCAGCACGCGGTGCAAGGGCAGGCCCTGCAGGGCGGAAAAAATCATAGCGTCTCCTTTCGCCGCTCGATCGATTCAACAGACAAGTCTAATAGACCATACCGCTGCTGTGCTGCTCCCGGCCAATGCATCAAAAATTGTGTAAGCCTGTATCAGCCTCTTCGCGAGCACGCCCGCTCCCACAGCCAGGTACTTGTGGGAGCGGGCGTGCCCGCGAAGAGGCCGGTTCAGGTTGCCTCAAATCAAGGCTTCTTCACTGCATCCTTTACATCGCCCTTGACCTGCTGCGCCTCGCCTTTAAGCTCCTGCGCCTTGCCTTCGGCGCGCAGCTTGTCGTTGTCGGTCACCTTGCCAACACCCTGTTTCACGTTGCCGATTGCTTCGTTGGCCAGACCTTTCGCTTTGTCTTTAGTACCGCTCATGGCAAAACTCCTGCAAATGGAGACACGTGAACCGTGTCGACAGAAGGTGGACCCACTACCCTCGCCGGGAGTTTCAACGGATTTTCCAGTCACAAGCCGAGCGGTAAAACTGCGGGCGAATACCGCACCAAATCACCCCGGCGCACCTACGCAGCTGGCATCGCTGCCCTAAAATGCCCGCAAACGTCCGCCCAGAGCAGGCTGACACTCGATAAAAACAATGTTTTCCGGATACCCGCACCCATGCGTCTGATGCCTGCGCTGGTGGCCTTGCTGCCACTGCTCCCCCTGCCCGCCCTGGCCGCCGCACCGGCCAACCCCGAAACCCTGCGTGTCGAGCGCTACGCTGACGACGACCAACCGGGCTCGCTGCGCTGGGCCATCGAAACCAGTAACCAGAACCCCGGCCACTACAGCATCGACATTGCCGCCGTCGGCAAGCCGCCCTACGTGATCCGCCCCAGCCGTGCGCTGCCGGAAATCAAGGGCCCGGTGCGCATCACCGGCCTGCCTTGGGCCCGCGATGGCCAATACATCGCCATCGACGGTTCGGCCTACATCAAGGACCAGGGCGTACGTACCTGCCCCGGCGCCCTGCCCGGCCAGTTCGGCACCAACGTGCGCACCACCACCAACCCCGGGCTGGTGCTGCGCGACACCCAGGGCGTGCACCTGAGCGGCCTGGAAGTGCGCAACTTCTGCATCGGCATCCTGGTCAACCGCGCCAGCGGCAACGTGATCGAAGACAACCGCATCGTCGCCAACAAAGGTGGCGCGGGCATCATGCTGACCGGTGACGACGGCGCGGGTAACCCCACCGCCACCACCACGAACAACAACAAGGTGCTGCGCAACCAACTGATCGACAATGGCGACGGCCTGGAGCTGACCCGCGGAGCGGCATTCAACCTGGTGGCCGACAACCTGTTCCGCTCCACGGCGGCCAACCCCGAACCCTCGCAGGGTATCGAGATTCTGCTGGGCAACGACAACAGCGTGGTGCGCAACCGCTTCGAGAACTACTCCGACGGCCTGCAGATCAACTGGGGCAAGCGCAACTACCTGGCGGCCAACACCTTCAGCGGCAACTCGATCGGCGTCAGCGTCACCGGCGAGGGCAACATCCTCGACGGCAACCTGATCCACGGCAACCGCATCGGCGTTGCACTGCGCCCGGAACCGGATGCTACCGCCACGCGCCTGAGCGGCAACCGCATCTGGGGTAACAGCCAGGATATCCGCCGCTGTGAAGCGGGCGGTTCGTGCGTGCCGGGCCAACGCACCGGCGCCATCGTGTTTGGCGTGCCTGCGCAGGCGCATGCGCTGTATGTAGGTTCGCGCGGGGTGGGCGCCGACTTGCCGAAGAAAGACCAGGCGATCATCTGCGATGCCAACGGCGAGCCCAAGCCTTGCCAGCCGCTGCCCAACCATAACCAGCAGGCGCCAAGGCTGATTGCGCTGGAAGGCAATGTGTTGCGCGGTGAAGTACAGGGGCCGGTGTCGAGCCTGCTGCGGGTGGAGTTCTTTGGCAATGCCGAGGCGAATGGCACCGAGGCGGAGCAGTACCTCGGGGAGGTGCTGGTGAACAGTGACAAGCAGGGGCAAGCCCGGTTCGCACAAGTGCTAGAGAACATCGGTGGGTTGCGCAGCTTTACCGCGACCGTGACCACTGCCGATGGGGCAACCTCCGAGTTGAGCCAACCTGTTCGGCGCTAACAACACCGACCCTCATCGGTTAATACGGCCGTTGTAGGAGCGGCCTTGTGCCGCGAAGGGGCTGCAAAGCAGCCCCAAGGTTCTAGCATCCGAGCCAATATTGCCGGGGCCGCTCCGCGGCCCTTTCGCGGCACAAGGCCGCTCCTACACTGACCGCGTCAGCCCCAACGCAAAGGTCTTCATCAAACCTTGCCCCGCCCCGTGCCACCCCTCACAATGCAGGCCTTCATAGCGTCAACCCGCAGGAACCTGCATGAAACTCGACAAACCCGCCGCCATCGCCCGGCGCAACGAAGCATTGGCCAAGCCGGTGCTGAACAGCAGCAACACCCTGTTCGCCATCCTGGACAACAAACGCAACCTGTGGTGGTTCGAAGTGCCCGTGAAGCTGCTGGGCAAGGGCCAGGCCGACTGGGTCAACCTGCTGCTGCACACGCCAGAGAGCGATGAGCTGCAGCACCTGAAAGTGCCCACCAACTTCCTCAAGGCTCACCTGGAGCAGATGGAAGTGCGCAAGCCCGGCAAGCGGCGCTCCACCATCAGCCTGGCCCTCAGCGCCGACCGCGACTCGCTGCTGCGCGACACCCGTCCGGGTGGCGAGCAGCTGGACTTCCGCAACTTCGTACAGCCGTAAGGCCGTCAGGCCTTTTCGATACGATCGTCATGGATGACGATCAGGCCCTGCTTGAACAACGCGCCGATGGCCTTCTTGAAGTTGCCCTTGCTGACGTTGAACAGCTTGCTGATCAGGGCCGGGTCGCTCTTGTCGCACACGCCCAACACCCCACCTTCAGCCTCCAGGCGCGCCATGATCTGCTCTTGCAGGCTGTCGGCCAGGGCCGCACCTACCGGTTGCAGGCTCAGGGCGATCTTGCCGTCGTGGCGCACTTCCTTGATGAAGCCCTTCTCATGCATGCCCGAACGCAGGAACTTGAACACCTCGTTCTTGTGGATCAGGCCCCAGTGACGGTTGTTGATGATGGCCTTGAAGCCCATCGGCGTTTCGCCGGCCACCAGCAACTCGACCGGTTGCCCGACTTTGTAGTCGGCCGGGGTGACGTCGAGGTAACGGTCCAGGCGTGACGTGGCGGTGATGCGGCGGGTGCGCTTGTCGAGGTAGACGTGCACCACGCAGTAATCGCCGATCTTCAGGTGCCGTGCCTCTTCCGAGTACGGCATCAGCAGGTCCTTGGGCAGGCCCCAGTCCAGGAAGATACCGGCACCGTTGATGTCCTTGACCTTGAGGCTGGCGAACTCACCCACCTGCACCTTGGGCTTTTCGGTGGTGGCGATCAGCTGGTCTTCGCTGTCCAGGTAGATGAACACGTTCAGCCAGTCATCCACCTCGGTTTCGGCGTTTTTCGGGATGTAGCGCCCGGGCAGCAGGATCTCGCCATCGGCGCCGCCGTCCAGGTACAGGCCGAAGTCCACGTGCTTCACGATTTGCAAACTGTTGTAACGCCCAAGCAGAGCCATTTCTGATGATCCTCAAGACAAGGGGGCTATTTTCCAGACAGACACGGGGTGGTGTCAAAGCTTCCGGACGGTTGCCCCTTTGTGCTTGAGCTTTCGGGGCGATGGATCAGAAATCGTAGCGCAGGTTCAGCATGGTGTTACGCGGGGCACCGTAGTGGGCGTAGCTACCGGCCATGCCTGCGTAGTACTTCTCATCGAACAGGTTGTTCACGTTGAGCGTGGCCGACAAGTTGTCATTGATCTGATAGCGGGCCATCAGGCTGGCAACCGTATAGTCATCTTGCGTCACCCGCGTGTTCAAGCGCACATACGACAGCGACGAACTCGAATTCCAGCTTGCGCCACCGCCAATGGTCAGTTTGTTCCAGTCACCCTGCAGGCGGTAAGTTGTCCACAAACGGAAGGTGTCCATGGGGAGCTGAGTATTCTGACGATTGCCATCGGAATCTTCTGTGCGTGAATGGCTGTAGCCTGTCTGGATGTTCCAACCCGGTAGTACTTCACCAGCCAATTCAAGGTCAATGCCCTTGGTTTCCGCACCATCAATGGCCCGATAGGCTTGAGTATGATTAGGTGTCTCGTTGGTGCCATCTACGACTGCAAAATTATCGCGCTGAATGAAGTACACCGCCGCATTGGCATTCAAGCGCCCGCCATAAAACTCACCTTTCCAGCCCAGCTCGTAGTTTTTGCCAACTACAGGTTCGAGGGTCTGCCCGGAAACATCTTCCGAAGACTGCGGCTTGAAGATGTCGGTGTAACTGGCATAGACAGACTGCTCATCCGTGAGGTCGTAGACGATGCCAGCATAAGGGGTGACAACGCCATTTTCGCGTATCTTGGTTGGTGGCGTCCGAGTGGTACTTGTCAGCACGTTGAGCGAATAATCGTAGTTGTACTTGGAAACACGAGCTCCGAGAATTAAGTGCAAGTCTTCAGTAACGTTGAATCTGCCTGCGAGGTAGTACCCGCTCTGCCGGCTAGCGACGTTGTAATCCAGAAAAGGCACGTAGCTGTTGTCAGCAGGCCTCGACAGCTGGTTATTCCAGTTGTAATAGTCAATTGTTGTAGAAGGCGCATCGGATTCGTCGTGCTGGTTTTCGTAATCCTGGAAGTTGTAACCCATGATCAATTCATGGCGCTGCCCCAGCAGCTCAAATGGACCTTGAAGCGTCACGTCGACACCTTTCTGGGTCTGAGTGGCCTTGGCCCTGGCTGGGATGATCGGTACAGCACCGGTTGCCTGGTTGATATAGGCAACGTTTGTTGTCGTACGCAAATAGGCGGAATCGGTATCGCGGTCCACATCCATGTAGTTGGCAGCGATCTTGAACTGCCAGTCATTGGCCAGTTCTTGCTCAAGACCGAACGTGTAATTGGTGGTCTCTATTTCGTCGTACATCCAGCGTGCGCCAGAGCTTTTTGAGCGAGAAAAATCAGTAGGCTGTCCGTTACTGAACAGCATGGGAACGCCCGGCCCCCCATCGGCCCGATACTTCTGGCGATCAATGCTGAAGCGGCCAACCGTAGTGTCGCTCAGGTCTGCCTCAACCACGCCATAGACCAGATCACGCTTCTGACTGTACCAGTCCATGAACGTGTCGTTGTCCTGTTTCACCGCAACGAATCGGCCACGCACATTACCGCTATCTGTCAGCGGCCCTGAAACATCCGCCTCGGCACGGTAGTAATCCCAAGAGCCAACACCTGCCTGAATGTGAGACTTGAACTCACGGGTCGGGCGCTTGCGGATCAGGTTGACAACCCCACTCGGATCACCCGCGCCTGTCATCAGGCCTGTGGCGCCGCGAATGATTTCGACCCGATCATAAAGGGCCATGTCCAACAAGGTGCTGGGCATGTTGCGTGTCTGGTTCTCCTGCGTGGTGGTTACGCCATCAATCTGATAGGTGTTGATCGCACTGCCACGGGAGTAGATGTTGAAGCGCTCTCCGCCGTCCTGGGACATGGTGATGCCCGGCGTCTGGTTGAGCACATCGGTCATGCTCGCCAAGTGCTGGTCGTCCATGCGCTGGCGCGTGATGACGGTAATCGTTTGTGGCGTCTCGCGGATCGACAGGTTCATCTTGGTCGCCGTGCTGGTCGATCCGGTCGTATAGGACCCGGTCCCCTCAGTTATAGCCCCCAGCCCCATGGCATTGATGCTTGTCGCGCCCAGTTCGAGCGCTCCATCCGTCGAGCGTGGCACCAGCACGTAATTGCCATTGCTCGCGGCGATCACCTGAAGGTCACTGGCCACCAGCAACCGGGCAAAACCTTGCTCGACGCTGTATGTCCCCTGCAAACCCGGGCTGCGCTTGCCCTGGGTCAGTTCGGCTTCAAACGACAACACCACCCCGGCATCGCTGGCAAAGCGGCTGAGCACCGCACCCAGTGGCCCTGCGGCGATGGCATAGCTGCGAGCGGCTTCGGCGGCACTGGCTTGCCCGGTGCTAGTCAGTGGATGAACTACCCCGGCCTGCAGCAGCAAGGCGGCGCTGAACATGGCGACAACGAGGGGTTTTCTAGGGTAGCTGTGGCGGGTAACACGGGGGTGCATGGGGGGCTCCTTCAAAGGCCAGTGGTGGCGGTTTGCAGGAGGGGTCGTGTGAACCCGGAAAACCGACAATGCAAACGAGAAATATTTTAAAAAACTGTTTCCTGCACTATGGGGTCGCTTTGCGACCCTTCGCGGGCATGCCCGCTCCCACATTTACTGCAACAGCCTTGCCCCCAGTGGGAGCGGGCGCGCCCGCGAAGGGCTGCGCAGCAGCCCCAATCCCAGGTTCAGGCTAAAGGCCGCACCCGCACCCAGAACCGGGTACGTGTCTCGATCCGCACCGGCAGCGCCTGTGCAATCGCCTCCAGCGCCCGCGCCGTATCGTCCAGCGGGAAGGCCCCGGAAAGGCGCAGGTACGCAACCTCCCTGGCACACTCGATAAAGCCCGGGCGATAACGCTGCAATTCGTCCAGCACCCGGCCGAGCGGCCAGTTGTCTATTACCAGCCGGCCATTCACCCACTCGTCCCTGTTGGGGTCGAGCGCCTGTGGTTCGGGCAATGGCCCAGCCCCGAAGCGCAAGCTCATGCCCGCCTCTACCCGCAACGGCTCGGCATCTGCCCGGTTGCGCACGGCAACAGCGTGTTCCAGCACATCCAGTTCGGTCTGCCCGTCCAGTTGGCGCACGACAAAACGCGTACCCAACGCGCGCATCTCGCCCTGCTGGCTGCGCACACTGAGAGGTCGTGCATCCTTGGCTGTGGTCACCATGATTTCCCCGGCGCGCAGGATGATCAGGCGCTGGTGATAGTCGTAGCGGATGTCCACGGCACTGGCCGTGTTCAGGGTGAGCTGGGTGCCATCTTCCAGGCGCAGCTGCCGCCGCTCGCCCGTGGCCGTGCGCACATCGGCCAGCCACAGCGGCGTCTGCCGGTAGCCAGTCCAGGCCAGGCCCGACACGCCAAGGCCCAGCACCAGGCCCTTGAGCACGGTACGCCTGCCTGCCAGTGGTTGTTCCACCACCAACGTGCGCTGCGCCACGGTCGCCGGCACGCTGCACAGCTCGGCGTGAAAGGCCTCCAGCCGCTGCCAGGCCCACTGATGAACAGGGTCGCCCTGGTGCCACGCCTGCCAACGCTGATACAGCGCCGGGTAGTCCGCCCCGGCACTCAAACGGGCATGCCACTGCGCCGCATCGCGCAGCGCCTGGCGTTGCTGCGCCGGGCTCACAGCTCGGCATCCAGCGCGAACAGCAGGCACTGTTCGGTGGCCTTGGCGATGTATTTGGTCACCGAACTTACAGACACCCCCAGGCGCTCGCCGATTTCGGCATAGCTCAAGTCTTCGAGGTGCGACAGAAACAGCGCCTGGCGCACCTTGTGGTTCAGGCCGTCCAGCATGGCATCGAGCTGCAACAAGGTTTCCAGCAGGATCACCCGTTGCTCGGCAGACACCTCCAGCAACTCCGGCTCCAGTGCCAACGCCTCCAGGTAGGCCTGCTCAAGCGAGCGCCTGCGCAAATGGTCGACCATCACCCGCTTGGCCACCGTCGCCAGAAAATTGCGTGGCTCACGCAACGGGTGGGCCACCGTGCTGGCGATCAGCCGCACGAAGGTGTCCTGGGTCAAGTCCGCCGCCCGCTCCCGGTCGCCCAGGCGCCGGCGCAGCCAGCCTTGCAGCCAGCCGCTGTGGTCGCGGTACAGGCAGTGCATGTCATCGTGCGGTGCAGGCGGGACCTTGTACACGCAATCATCCTTGTAACGATGCGGATAAGAATTAGTCGCAATAATAGTGTGATTGCCAATGGAAGGGAATCGCCATTGCTGCGATGCAATGGAACCCTGCGGCTAACCTTACCTCTACCGATTGGCCGCCACTGCAAGGAACAGCACATGCCTGCACGCCTGTCCAAAGCCCTGCTTATCACCCTCGGCTTCGCCCTGGCCCTGGCCGCCTGCAGCCGTATCGACCTGGCCTACCGCAACCTGGACCGCTTGGTGCCGTGGTCGCTGGGTGATTACCTGGACATGAACAGCGAGCAGAAGGCCTTGCTCGACGACCGCTTGCGCGAACACCTGGCCTGGCATTGCAAGACCCAGCTGCCCGGCTACATCGACTGGCTGGACCGGGTACGCGGCATGGTCGCCGATGGCCAGGTGACCGACCAGGCTCTGCAGCAACGTACCCGCGAGGCCCGTGAGGCGATTGGCCGGGTGGCAGAGGAGATCACCCCGTCGGCCACCGAACTGTTGCGCGGCATGAGCGACAGCCAGGTGGCAGAAATGCGCGAGGCGTTCCGCGAGGACATCAGCGAACGGCAGAAAAAATACGTGGATACCCCGCTGCCCAAGCAGGTCGCCCGGCGTAGCGAACGTATGGAGAAACGCCTGACTCCGTGGTTTGGCGAGTTGACCGCAGCACAGAAGCAGCGGGTGCAGGCCTGGTCCGCAGCACTGGGCGACCAGAACCGCGAATGGATCGCCAACCGCGCCCACTGGCAGCAGCAATTGTTGCTGGCGATGAACCAGCGCAACGACGCCAGCTTCGAGCCACGCCTGGCGACGCTGCTGCAACGCAAGGAAAGCTTGTGGACGCCTGAATACCGCTCAGCATTTCAAAATACCGAACAACAGGCGCGCAGTTTGCTGGTGGACCTGGTGCAGCAGAGTACGCCGCAGCAGCGACGGTTCTTGCAAGAAAAGCTGGGCAAGGTGCGCACGGACTTCAGTGAGTTGAAGTGTTTGAAGGGGTAATTGCGAACACCAGGTCCGGCCTCTTCGCGGGTAAACCCGCTCCCACAATGACCCCACTGGTTTCGAATCCTGTACTGTTCCTGTGGGAGCGGGTTCACCCGCGAAGAGGCCGGGCCTGGTAAAGCACGATTACCGGGCCTTGCGCCGGTAGGGAAACACATCAATCACCTTCCCCTCGCGAATTGCCGCCTGCAGCCCCTTCCAGTAATCCGCGTCATACAACTCCCCATGCAAGCGGCTGAACAACCGTCGCTGGCCAATATCGGCAAACAGGAACGGCGGAAACTCTTCGGGGAACACGTCATGCGGCCCGATCGAATACCACGGCTCGCCCGACATCTCGTCCTCCGGGTAACGCGGTGGCGGGATATGGCGGAAGTTTACCTCGGTCAGGAAGCTGATCTCGTCGTAGTCGTAAAACACCACCCGGCCATGGCGGGTAACGCCAAAGTTCTTCAGCAACATGTCGCCGGGGAAAATGTTTGCCGCCGCCAGCTGCTTGATGGCCAGGCCGTAATCCTCCAGCGCCTCCAGCACCTGGCCTTCGCTGGCATGCTCCAGGTACAGGTTCAATGGCGTCATGCGCCGCTCGGTCCAGCAGTGACGGATCAGTACCGTGTCACCCTCCAGTATTACCGTCGACGGCGCCACCTCCAGCAGTTCGGCCAGGCACTCCGGCGCGAACTTGCCCTGTGGGAAGCGAAAATCGGCAAACTCCTGGGTATCGGCCAGGCGCCCCACGCGGTCGACGCTTTTCACCAGCCGGTACTTGTCGATCACCGTCGCGCGGTCGACGGTTTTCGATGGCGAGAAGCGGTCCTTGATGATCTTGAACACGGTGTTGAAGCCCGGCAGGGTGAACACGCTCATGACCATACCGCGCACCCCAGGCGCCATGACAAAGCGGTCTTCGCTGCCGGCCAGGTGGTTGATCAGCGCCCGGTAGAACTCCGACTTGCCGTGTTTGTAGAAACCGATGGAAGTGTACAGCTCGGCAATGTGCTTGCCCGGCAAAATGCGTTTGAGGAAGTTGACGAACTCTGCCGGCACCGGCACATCGACCATGAAATAGGAGCGGGTGAAGGAAAAGATGATCGACACCTCGGCCTCGTCCGTGATCAGGCCATCGGCCTCGATACCATGCCCTTCGCGGTGCAGCAGCGGTATCACCAGCGGCCACTGCTCATCGCTGTTGTACAGCCGGCCGACCAGGTAGGCACCCTTGTTGCGGTACAGCACCGGCGAAAACAGCTCCACCGCCAGCGTCGGGTCTTTGCAAACCCAATCCGGCAGGCACTCGCGCAGTTGCTCTTCAAGGCGCGACACGTCGCTTTCAAGGTCGCCATAGGCGAATGCGTAGTCGGAAAGAATGGTCCGCAGCAGGCCCTGAAGATTGCCATCGGGGCGGTAGGTACAGGTTTGTGTGGCACGCTGGTGGCTGCGGATGGACGGCCGGGTGGTGTGGATGAACATGCAGCCGTCGCTGATCTGGTCATGGCTGAACAGGCTGCAGAACAACGAGTTGTACCAGGTCTCGGACAATTCATCGTCCAGGCGCGGGTCGATCAGGCGTATGTAGGCACTTTTCACCAGAGGCCACTGCTCGACCTCCAGCAGCACCTCGTCATCGAACGCATCACGCAACCAGCCGTTGACCTCGCCGACCTTCTGTTCGTAAAGGTTGATCCGAGCGGCGGCTGCCCGCTGGCTGTCTTGCCAACGCGCCTGCTCGAAGCGCTCGCGGGCGCCGAGGGTGATGCGGCGGAAATGCTCGCGATAGTCGTCGAAGCCATCGAGGATCATCCGGGCGATCTCGCCGGCAGGCCAGTGCTGGGTCATGCAGGACACCTCGGTGCGGGGTGAGATAGACAGCTTAGTCGCACTATCGAGGGTGTGGAGCCTGTGCCGGCCTCTTCGCGGGTAAACCCGCTCCCACAGGTAAAGCACGGCACTTGAAGCTTGTGGTGTACCTGTGGGAGCGGGTTCACCCGCGAAGGGGCCGGGACAGGATTGCACCGCAAGAAAGCGCAAGAATCCCCCCGCCCCCTGGCGTACACTCGCGCCCTGCCCTGTACCCGGAGACCGCCGTGAGCCCCATCGCCCTAGCCCGCCTGCTGACACTTGCTGCCGTCTGGGGGGCGAGCTTTTTGTTCATGCGCATCATCGCCCCCGAGCTGGGCACGGTGCCGACCGCATTCTTCCGTGTGTCCATTGCCTGCCTGGGGTTGATCGGCATCGTCGCGGCCGCCCGCGTGCGGTGGGACTTCCAGGGCAAGCTGGGTGCCTGCCTGGTGCTGGGCATGATCAACTCCGGTATCCCGGCCACCTTCTATTCCGTTGCCGCTCAGGTATTGCCGGCCGGCTACTCGGCGATCTTCAACGCCACCACACCACTGATGGGCGTGCTGATCGGCATGCTGTTCTTCCGCGAGCCCATGACCCTGCCCAAGATGTGCGGCATCTTCCTTGGCCTGTTTGGCGTCGGCATCCTCAGCGGCGCCGGGCCAGTGGCGCTGGACATGGCCCTGGTGCAAGGCGCCCTCGCCTGCCTGGCGGCCACCACCTGCTACGGCTTTGCCGGCTTCCTTGCCCGCCGCTGGGTCAGCGGCCTGGACAGCCGCCTGTCAGCGCTGGGCAGCATGCTCGGCGCCACCTTGCTGCTAAGCCCACTGTTCGCCTGGAGCGCGCTGAGCCAGCCACCCGCCAGCTGGGGCGGCTGGCAGGTGTGGCTGTCGCTGCTGGGCCTGGGGCTGTTGTGCACGGCGTTCGCCTACATCCTGTACTTCCGCCTGCTGGAAGAAATCGGACCGGTAAAGGCCAGCACCGTGACCTTCCTGATCCCGGTGTTCGGTGTATTGTGGGGGGCGTGGCTACTGGACGAGTCGCTGTCCATGGGGCACCTGTACGGCGGCTTACTGATTGGCATGGCACTGTGGCTGGTGCTGCGCCCGGCGCGCAACTGAAGCGGGGCAGACGATGAACAGCGTGTACAAGAAGGTCTTGTTCCGCCTGGAACAGGACGAAAACGGCTACCCACCTGCCTCAGTCGAGGGCCTGTGGGCCAAGGCTGTGGAAGGCGGCTATACGGTCGACAACATCCCCTTCCATGTCTACGGCATTGCCCCGGGTGATGTGATTGCCACCCGTGAAGAAGACGGCGAAACCTGGTTCGATGCACTGTGCAGCAGCAACGGCAGCTCGGTGTTCCGGGTGCTGGTAAAGCCCCCGGAAACCCTGGACCAGGTACGTGCGGCCTTGCAGGACTTCGGCTGCAACTGCGAAACCGAGCAGGCCGTGAAGATGCTGGCTGTCGAGGTCCCGACGCAACGTTCGCTCGACACACTGCTCTACTACCTGCTCACCCAGCGCGAAGCCGGCCTGCTGGACTTCGAGGAAGGCGTGCTACGCCACACCATCCCCGAAGAATTCCGCTAGGGCCTACGCCTGGGCAAGGCGCGCGGCGGGCTTGCGAAACACGAACAGCAGGCCCACCACGATCAACCCCATGCCCAGCAGGCTGAGCGGTGCCAGGCGGTTGCCGAAGATCAGGAAGTCCATCACAGCAGTGACTGCCGGCACCAGGTATAACAGGCTGGTGACATTGACCAGGTTGCCCTTGGCGATCAGCCGGTACAGCAACAAGGTCGCCAACAAAGAGACCACCAGGCCCATCCACAGCAGCGCGCCGACAAAGCCGCCGGTCCACTCGACATGCAGCGGTTGCAACGGTGCGAACAGCGCGCACATGGCAAAGCCGGCCAGGTACTGCAACGGCAGCGTGCCCATGGGGTTGTCGGTGATGCGCTTTTGCAGGATCGAACCCAGGGTCATGCTGGCCAGCGCCAGCAGGGCAAACAGCATGCCTGCCAGCGACACCCCGCCCAGGTTGATGCCCTGGTACACCACCATGATCAAGCCGCCCAGCCCCAGACCCAGCCCGAACAAACGGCTCCAGGAGCGTTGGCGCTCCATCAGCACCACGGTAAGGATCGGTTGTACCCCCATGACCGTGGCCATGACGCCAGGGGTGACATGGGTGTTGAGCGCCAGCAAGTAGAAGATCTGATAGGCGCCAAGCAGCACACACCCGGTACCCAAGGCACGCAGAATCGCCCCACGGGTGCGCGGCCAGCGCAGCCCCAACAGCGGGCCGATCAACAACAGGCCGGCCAAGGCCAGCGCCGAACGCAACAGCAGGAAGGCGAACGGGCTGGCATGCGCCAGGCCCAACTTGGAGACGATTGCACCGCTGCTCCACAGCAAGACGAACAGGCTGGTAGTGGCCGCCGAGGCCACGGAAGTTTTGGAAAAGACAGACATGTATGCACCTGTATTCGGGCAAAAAGCCGAACGGTGGGCGTGAACTTCAGCAGGGGAAGTAGCCGACCGTGTTCAGTAGGTTGCGTGTGCGAAGCGGGTCGGCAAGAAGCCGATCAGCCCAGCACGACCACGCAAGGAGGCGGAGCTACGCCGCCTACGACGCCACTGACAGGTGGTGGGTAGTGACTGATCATGACCGGCTGCTGACTGCCACGCACAACCATGCCCGCGACTGGCGCGAGGGCAAAGCGTGTAGTGGAAGGGATGGCTGGCATGAACAGGGTCTTCGAGGAAGTGAATGCACTGGAATATAGCGTGGGATTCTTCGCGGGACAAGTCCCGCGAAGAGGCCCGATCAGCCTACAAAATCAGAATAACCAGCGGTACAGCAGATACGCCACCACTACCGCCAGCACCGGCCGCAGCACGCGGTAGGCCTTGGGGTTGGCGCGCTTGAACTGCTTCACGTGGGTGCTGATTTTATTGCTGAACCGCTTGCTCCAGGCATACGCCTGGTTGATGCCGCCCACGCGCTCGTCGTCGGTGTTCTGCGGCGCGGTGGCGCGGCCGAGGAAAGCACTGACCTGGCGGTTGATGCGGGTCATCAGCGGGCTGCTCAGCGGGCGCTCGATGTCGCAGAACAGGATAACGCGGGTAACGTCGGTCTCGTTCTTCACCCAGTGCACGTAGGTTTCGTCGAACATCACGTCCTCGCCATCACGCCAGGCGTATTCCTCGCCATCGACGTAGATGCGGCAAGCATCGGAATTCGGCGTGGACAGGCCCAGGTGATAGCGCAGCGAGCCTGCGAACGGATCGCGGTGCGGGTTCAGGTGGCTGCCGCCGGGCAACAGGGCGAACATCGCGCCCTTGACGTTGGGGATGCTGCTGACCAGCTCGACGGTGCGCGGGCACAGGGCTTCGGCCGAAGGCAGCGGTTTGTCATACCACTTCAGGTAAAAACGCTTCCAGCCTTTCTTGAAGAACGAACCGAAGCCGGCGTCGTTGTCCTTTTCGGCGGCGCGAATGTAGCCTTCATCGAACAGGCGCATGGCCTCTTCGCGGATGTCTTCCCAGTTGTCCTTCAGCACGTCCAGCTCAGGGAAGCGCTGGCGGTCCAGGTAGGGTTTGGACGGCACGCCGGAAAACAGGTACATCAGGGCGTTGTAGGGGGCGAACAACGCCGAATGGTTGACGAACTGGCGCAACACCGGCAGGCGAGCCTTGCCGCGCAGGTGCACGAACAGCACGCTGCCGAAGAACACCAGCAGGACACCCGCCTTGGCTGCAAAGGAAAAGGTCATGCTTCACTCCTTGGAAAGGAGACAGGGCTGCGCAGCCTGGCTCCTGAAAATCATCCTGCCATCATAAACCGATCCCGCCGCGGTAAAAACAACCCGGGCGGGATCGCATTCATGAAGATTTTGCAATAAACCACGCCGCCAAACGTTGCGTCGGATCAGCGGCGAGGCCGATTATTGCTGGTTTTCCTGCTCGCTGAACATGTCGCTGAACAGCATGCTCGACAGATAACGCTCACCCGAATCGGGCAAAATTACGACGATGGTCTTACCCTGCATTTCGGGTTTTTCGGCCAGGCGCACCGCGGCGGCCATTGCCGCACCACACGAAATACCACAAAGGATGCCCTCCTCCTGCATCAGGCGAATGGCCATGGCCTTGGACTCTTCATCGGTCACCGTCACCACTTGGTCGACAATCGACAGGTCGAGGTTTTTCGGCACGAAACCGGCGCCAATGCCCTGGATCTTGTGCGGGCTGGGCTTGAGCTCTTCGCCCGCCAGGGTCTGGGTGATCAGCGGCGATGACACGGGCTCGACAGCCACCGACAGGATTGCCTTGCCCTGGGTGTGCTTGATGTAGCGCGACACACCGGTGATGGTGCCGCCGGTGCCCACGCCCGCCACCAGTACGTCGACTGCGCCGTCAGTGTCGTTCCAGATTTCCGGGCCGGTGGTTTTTTCGTGGATGGCCGGGTTGGCCGGGTTCTCGAACTGGCCCGGCAGGAAATACTGGGCCGGGTCGGAGGCGACGATTTCGTTGGCCTTCTCGATGGCGCCCTTCATGCCTTTTGCCGGCTCGGTCAGCACCAGTTCGGCGCCCAGTGCCTTCAACACCTTGCGCCGCTCCAGGCTCATGGAGGCTGGCATGGTCAGCATCAGCTTGTAGCCACGGGCGGCGGCAACAAAGGCCAGGCCGATACCGGTGTTGCCCGAGGTAGGCTCGACGATGGTCATGCCCGGCTTGAGCTTGCCGCTGCTCTCTGCGTCCCAGACCATGTTCGCGCCGATGCGGCATTTGACCGAGTAGCCAGGGTTGCGCCCTTCGATCTTGGCCAGGATGGTCACGCCACGCGGGGCGATGCGGTTGATCTGCACCAGCGGTGTGTTGCCGATGGAGTGGGCGTTGTCTGCAAAGATACGGCTCATGGCAGGGGTCCTTGGCATGAAAAACAGCAGGGAAAGACCCCAAGGGTAAGCCCCGACCGGTGGCCCGTAAAGCCTGTTCGAACTCGACCGGGCGCGTTGCGGTCAACCACACATCCCGCCTTGGAGACGCCCTGATGAGAGCCCGTTACCGCTGGCCGCTGATCGGCCTGGGCAGCCTGATCGTGCTGCTGGTAGCCCTGCACCTGGCCCTGCCCTACCTGGTGCGCGATTACCTGAACGACAAACTGGCCGACATGGGCGATTACCGTGGCCAGGTCGCCGACGTGGACCTGGCCTGGTGGCGCGGCGCATACCAGATCAACGGGCTGAAGATCGTCAAGACCAGCGGCAAGGTACCGGTACCGTTTCTGGACGCGCCGCTGATCGACCTTTCGGTGAGCTGGCATTCGCTGTGGTCCGACAGAGCGGTGGTGGCCGAAGTGACCTTCGTGCGCCCGGAGCTGAACTTCGTCGACGGTGGCAGCAAGCAAGCGTCGCAGACCGGCCGGGGTACCGACTGGCGCCAGCAACTGGAAAAACTGCTGCCCATCACGCTCAACGAAGTGCGCATCGACAATGGCGTGCTGACGTTCCGCAACTTCAACTCCAAGCCACCGGTCGACCTCAAGGCCACCCGGCTGAACGCCAACATCCGCAACCTGACCAATGTTCGAGACCCCAAAGGCCGTCGCGATGCGAGTTTCGAAGGTACTGCCCTGATCGCGGGCGATGCGAAGGTAGAAAGCCGTGCCACGTTCGACCCGTTCAGTGATTTCGATGACTTCGAATTCAGGCTGCGCGCCACCGGCATCGAGCTGCGCAAACTGAACGACTTCGCCAGCGCCTATGGCAAATTCGATTTCAATGCCGGTCACGGGGACGTGGTCATCGAGGCGCAGGCGGAAAACGGCCGGCTAAACGGCTACATAAAGCCGCTGCTGCGTGATGTCGATGTATTCGACTGGCAACAGGACGTCGAGGAAAAGGACAAGGGCTTCTTCCGCTCGGTGTGGGAAGCGGTGGTGGGGGCGACCGAGACGGTGCTGAAAAACCAGCCGAAAAACCAGTTTGCCACCCGGGTGGAGCTTAGTGGCAGCGTGCGCAAGCAGGATGTCAGCGCCTTCGAGGCGTTTTTGCAAATCCTGCGCAACGGGTTTATCCAGGCGTTCAATGCCCGATACGAGCGAGGGGCGCCGGATTCCGACTGAGTGCGCGTGACGGGGCATTCAGGGACTGAATACCCGGTCTGCGTTTCCAGCCGCTCAACCCCGCGTTATAGTCGGTAACAAATCGAAAACAGGTGTTGGGCCTTTCGCGGGCACGCCCGCTCCCACAGGTAACCCACAGCTCCAGGAATGTGTGCAATACCTGTGGGAGCGGGCGTGCCCGCGAAGAGGCCCTGACAGGCATACGGCAGAGGACAGACCCATGAAGTTCGAAGGCACCCGCGACTACGTCGCCACAGACGACCTGAAACTGGCGGTAAACGCGGCCATCACCCTCGAACGCCCGCTGCTGGTCAAAGGCGAGCCCGGCACCGGCAAGACCATGCTTGCCGAGCAGCTGGCGGCCTCGTTCGGCGCGCGGCTGATCACCTGGCACATCAAGTCCACCACCAAGGCCCACCAGGGCCTGTACGAGTACGACGCGGTCAGCCGCCTGCGTGACTCGCAGCTGGGCGTGGACAAGGTGCACGATGTGCGCAATTACCTGAAAAAGGGCAAGCTGTGGGAGGCTTTCGAGGCTGATGAGCGGGTCATCCTGCTGATCGACGAAATCGACAAGGCCGACATCGAGTTCCCCAACGACCTGCTGCAAGAGTTGGACAAGATGGAGTTCTACGTCTACGAAATCGACGAGACCATCAAGGCCAGACAGCGCCCGATCATCATTATTACCTCCAACAACGAAAAAGAGCTGCCGGACGCGTTCCTGCGCCGCTGCTTCTTCCACTACATCGCCTTCCCCGACCGCACCACGCTGCAGCAGATCGTCGACGTGCACTACCCGAACATCAGCCAGTCGCTGGTCAGCGAAGCCCTGGATGTGTTCTTCGACGTGCGCAAGGTGCCGGGCCTGAAGAAAAAACCGTCCACCTCCGAGCTGGTCGACTGGCTCAAGCTGCTGATGGCCGACAACATCGGTGAAGCCGTACTGCGCGAGCGCGATCCGACCAAGGCCATCCCGCCGCTGGCCGGCGCGCTGGTAAAAAACGAGCAAGACGTGCAGCTGCTGGAGCGCCTGGCCTTCATGAGCCGGCGCGGCAACCGCTGACGGGAGCCGGGCCATGCTGCTCAACCTGTTCAATGAAATGCGCGCGGCCAAGGTGCCGGTGTCGGTACGCGAGTTGCTGGACCTTCACCAGGCCCTGCAAAAGCATGTGGTGTTCGCCGACATGGACGAATTCTACTACCTCGCGCGCGCCATCCTGGTGAAGGACGAACGCCATTTCGACAAGTTCGACCGGGCCTTCGCTGCCTACTTCAAAGGCCTGGAAAACCTCGACCGCCACATCGAGGCGCTGATCCCCGAAGACTGGTTGCGCAAGGAGTTCGAGCGTTCGCTCACGGATGAAGAGCGTGCGCAGATCCAGTCCCTGGGTGGCCTGGACAAGCTGATCGAGGAATTCAAGAAACGCCTTGAGGAGCAAAAGGAACGCCATGCCGGCGGTAACAAGTGGGTCGGCACCGGCGGCACCAGCCCGTTCGGCTCGGGTGGTTTCAACCCCGAAGGCATCCGCGTGGGCGAGGCAGGCAAACGCCAGGGCAAGGCGGTAAAGGTGTGGGACCAGCGCGAGTACAAGAACCTCGACGACCAGGTTGAACTGGGCACGCGCAACATCAAGCTGGCCCTGCGCCGGCTGCGCAAGTTCGCCCGTGAAGGCGCCGCCGAAGAGCTGGATATCGACGGCACCATCGACCATACCGCACGCGACGCCGGCTTGCTGAACATCCAGATGCGCCCCGAGCGGCGCAATACGGTAAAGCTGCTGTTGCTGTTCGACATCGGCGGCTCGATGGACGCCCACATCAAGGTTTGCGAAGAGCTGTTCTCGGCCTGCAAGACCGAGTTCAAGCACCTGGAGTACTACTACTTCCACAACTGCGTGTACGAGTCGGTGTGGAAGAACAACCTGCGCCGCACCTCGGAGCGCTATTCCACCTTCGACCTGCTGCACAAGTATGGCGACGACTACAAAGTGGTGTTCATCGGCGATGCGGCCATGGCGCCCTACGAAATCACCCAGCCGGGCGGCAGCGTGGAGCACTGGAACGAAGAGGCCGGGTATGTGTGGCTGCAGCGCTTCATGGAAAAATTCAAGAAGATCATCTGGATCAACCCTTACCCCAAGCAGGCCTGGGACTACACCGCATCGACCCATCTGGTGCGGGACCTGATCGAGGACAAGATGTACCCGCTGACCTTGCAGGGGCTGGAAGAAGGGATGCGCTACCTGTCCAAGTGATGTTGCCGGTGCCGGCCTTTTCGCGGGCTCGCCCGCTCCCACAAGTGCACCACAGACCCTGAGTTTTGTGGAATACCTGTGGGAGCGGGCAAGCCCGCGAAAGGGCCAGCAGCCTTACAACCAACGGCCCAGGTAAACCTGGTGCTCCCGCCAGGCCTCATCCTGCACCACCGCCCTGAACCGCGCCACCGCCCCCGGCATGCACTGCGCCAGTTGCGCCAGCGCCAACGGCGTCAACGCCCCCAGCCGCGGATACCCGCCAATGGTCTGCCGATCATTGAGCAACACAATCGGCTGCCCATCCGGCGGCACCTGCACCGCCCCCAGCGGTATCCCTTCAGAAATCATCGGCGCCCCCTGGTAAACCAGCTGCGGCCCCAACAGGCGGATGCCCATGCGGTCAGCCCGGCTGTCCAGCGTCCACTCCCGGTTGAAGGCTTCGAACAGGCTGGTACCGCTGAAATCACCGATCTGTGCGCCCATCACCAGGTCGAGCACAGGCTTTTCTGCGTACTGCGGACGCAGCGCTGGCGGCACCTCGCGCAGGGTTGCATCGCTACCGGTAAACGCTAACGCCTGGCCTTTGGCCAGCGCCGCACCCTGGCCACAGATGCCACCCAGTGCTTCACGTACCACCGTGGCACAACTGCCCAGTACATCTTCGCCCAGGAACCCGCCCGGTGCCGCCAGGTATGCTCGCACACCCTGCTTTGGCTGCTTCAGGGTCAAGCGCTGGCCCTTGCCCAGGGCAAAGCTGCGCCAGGGCGCGACAGGCTGGTCATCGACTCGGGCATCCAGGTCGGCACCGGCCAGGGCCAGCACGCAATCCTGTTCGGCCACCATGCAAAAGCCACCCAGCGCCACCTCGACCACCGGCGCCCCCAACGGGTTGCCCAGCAGCCAGTTGGCCCAGCGCATCGCTACCCAGTCCAGCGCCCCGCCCTGGGTCACGCCCAGGTGGCGTACGCCAAAGCGCCCGGCATCCTGCAACTGGCACAGCGGCGTGCTGGCCTCGATCTTCAATTGCTTCATCCTTGGGCCTCCACGTCGCCGCCCATCGCCAGGAACTCGCTGCGCGAAACCGGCACGAAACGCACCCGGTCGCCGGGTTGCAACAGGCTGTAGCCGTCACGGTCACGGTCGAACAGGCGCACCGGCGTGCGCCCGATCAGGTTCCAGCCACCCGGCGATACCGCCGGATACGCCGCCGTCTGGCGCTCGGCGATGCCCACGCTACCCGCCGCCACCCGCTTGCGCGGGGTGCTCAGGCGTGGGCTGGCCAGGCGTTCGTCGACCAGGCCCATGAAACCGAAACCGGGGGCGAAGCCCAAGGCGAACACGGGATAATCACGTTCGCTGTGCAAGCGCACAACCTCGGCTTCACTCAGCCCGCTGCGGGCCGCCAGCACAGGCAGTTCAGGGCCGACGCTGGCGTCGTACCACACCGGGATCTCGTGGCGCCGGCCGCCGCTGCCGGTGTCTGGCTGCAAACCCTCCAGCGCCTGGTTGATCAGCGCCCTCGCCTCGCCCGGTGGCAGGTCGAACTGCACCATCAGCGTGGTGTAGGACGGCACCAGGTCCAGCAGGTGCTCGCCGAACACGCCGCTCAGGCGCTGGCTGGCGGCCAGCATCCACGGCATGTTGGCCTCGTCGATACGGTCGAACAGGCGCACCATCAGGCTGTCGATGGCCACCACTTCGATGCGCGCTTTCATTGCGGCTCCAGGGCGTCGAAAGCCTGGCGTATCTGCCGCACCGCCGCCACCGAACTGTCGTTGTCGCCATGCACGCAGAGGGTGCTGGCCTGCAGGCGCAGGGCGCTGCCATCGTCCGCCACCAGCGTATCGCCACGGGCCAGGCGCACCGCCTGCTCCACCACCAACGCCGGGTCGTGATGCACCGCGCCAGGCAAACGGCGCGACACCAGGTGGCCGCTGGCGGTGTAGGCGCGGTCGGCGAACGCCTCGAACCACAGCGGCACACCGATTTCATCGCCCAGGGCCTGGGCGGCGCGGTTGTCGGCGGTGGCCATCAGCATCAGAGGCAGGTTGCTGTCGTAGGCCGCCACAGCTTCCAGTACGGTACGCAGCTTGAGCGGGTCGGCCATCATGTCGTTGTACAGCGCGCCATGGGGCTTCACATAAGCCACGCGGCCACCCAGCACTTTGCAGATGCCGTCCAGCGCACCGATCTGGTAGTGCAGCAGGTCGCGGATTTCCTCGGGGCTGCAGGCCATGGAGCGGCGGCCGAAGCCGACCAGGTCCGGGTAGGCCGGGTGCGCGCCGATGGTTACCCCATGCTCCAGCGCCAAGGCCACGGTGCGGCGCATGATGCCGGGATCGCCGGCGTGGTAGCCACAGGCAATGTTGGCGCAATCGATGTAGGGCATTACCTCGGCGTCCAGGCCCATGCGCCAGCTGCCGAAACTCTCGCCCATGTCGCAATTGAGTAGCAGGCGTTCCACCACGCGGTCTCCCTTGTTGTTGTTCATAGGCTTACCTTACCGCGCCTGCAGCTGTTTGCCGCGTGTTTCCGGCAGGCTCAGGGCCGCCACGATCACAATGCCGTAGGACACCGCAGAGAACACCCCGATACCCACGCCCAGCGGCACGTTCTGGCCGAGCATGCCGATCAGCAACGGGAACAACGCCGCAATGACCTTGCCAATGTTGTAGCAGAAGCCCTGCCCCGAACCACGAATGCGCGTAGGGAACAGTTCGGTCAAAAACGCCCCCATGCCGCTGAAGATGCCCGAGGCGAAGAAGCCCAGCGGGAAGCCCAGCCACAGCATCACGCCATCGCTGACCGGCATCTGCGTGTATAGCAGCACGATGACGAACGAACCCACGGCGAACAGGATGAAGTTCTTCTTGCGTCCCAGCAGATCGGACAGGTACGCGCTGACCACATAGCCCACGTACGAGCCGACAATCACCATGGCCAGGTAGCCACCGGTGCCCAGCACGCTCAGGCCGCGCTCGTTCTTGAGGAAGGTCGGCAGCCACGAGGTGATGGCGTAGTAGCCACCCAGTGCACCAGTGGTCAGCAGCGACGCCCGAACGGTGGTCCAGAGCATGCCCGGGGCGAAGATTTCGTAGAAGTGCGAAGGTGCCTCGGCGCTTTCCACCGCCTTGGCCGCGCGGTACACCTCCGGGTCCTTGACCAGGCGGCGCACGAATATCACGAACACCGCCGGTACCAGCCCCAGCAGGAACAGCGCGCGCCAGGCCTGTTCTGGCGGCAGCCAGGAGAACAGCAGCGCGTAGAGAATCGCCGTGAGGCCCCAGCCGATGGCCCAGCCGGACTGCACCATGCCCACCGCCTTGCCACGGTCCTGGGCACGGATCACCTCGCCGATCAGCACCGCGCCAGCGGTCCATTCACCACCGAAGCCAAAGCCCATAAGGGTCCGGGCGATCAGCAACTGTTCGTAGTTCTGGGCAAAGCCGCAAAGGAAGGTAAAGAAAGCGAACCACAGCACCGTCAATTGCAGGGTGCGCACCCGGCCGATGCGGTCGGAAAGGATTCCGGCGATCCAGCCGCCCACGGCCGAGGCGATCAGCGTGCTGGTATGGATCAACCCGGCTTCGGTGGTGGTGATGCCCCACAGCATGATCAGCGTGGGGATGACAAAACTGAGCATCTGCGTGTCCATGCCGTCCAGGCCATAGCCGATCTTGCAGCTCCAGAAGGTGCGTCGTTGCTGTTTGTCGATGTCGCGGTACCAGGCGAAAGGCCCGGACGAAGGTGGGGAACTGACCTGCTGCTGCACGCCGGTGGGGTTCATGGATGCCTCGGCTTGTTGGTATTGTTTTATGGGCGACATAAAGCGTCGCGGCCTGCGTGCCATTGTTCAGAGGCCGCGACAACTGAGTCCAACGATAAAAACCGCCGGTCTGGAACAAGAAAAACTGATCATGAACCTTCGCTTCCTCGAAACCTTCGTCTGGGTCGCCCGGCTGAAAAGCTTCCGCCTGACGGCAGAAAAGCTGTTCACCACCCAAGCTTCCGTGTCCAGCCGCATTGCCGCGCTGGAGGCAGACCTTGGTGTGAAGCTGTTGCTGCGCGATTCGCGCGGGGTGAGCCTGACCCCGGAAGGCGGCAAGGTACTGGAGTACGCCGAACGCATGCTGGAAACCGCCAAGGCCATGAAGCAGTCGCTGGACAGCGACCGGGCAAAAGTCGGGCGCATTCGCATCGGGGTGATGGACACGGTGATCCACACCTGGATGAGCGCGCTGGTGGCCGAGTTGACCGAGCGTTACCCGCAGATGGAAATCGAACTGGTGGCCGACACCGCGTTGAACCTGCGCGAGCAGTTGCAGAAGGGCTTTCTCGACGTGATTTTGCAGACCGACCTGCTGCGCGAGCAATCGATCCGCAGCCTGGACCTGGCGCGCTACCCGATGGGCTGGGTAGTGGCTGCCGGCTCTCACCAGCACCGGGACTATGCGTCGCTGGCCGAGCTTGGGCGCGAGCGCATCATTACCTTCTCGAAAAATTCACGGCCGCACCAAGAGGTGCTTAGCCTGCTGCAGGCTGCGGGGGCAGAGGCGCCGCGGTTGAACTGCGTGAACTCGGTGGCGGCGATTACCCGGCTTTTGCGCGACGGCTTTGGCATTGGCGCTCTGCCGCCGGCATTAGTGGATGCCGAGTTGGGCCGGGGTGAGCTGATGTTGCTTCAAGGGCTGCAACCGCCGCCTAGCCTGGAGCTGGTGGTGGCGTGGCAGACAGGGGTGGCGTTGGTCGATGAAGTGGTCGGGGTGTGCAGACAGGTGCTGGAGCGGTATGCGCGGGATGTGGGTGGCCAGCGGATAGTACTCATCTGACCGGCTAACGCGGTCTTTGTGGGAGCGGCCTTGTGTCGCGAAATGGCCGCTCCCACAGGCGCCGTGCAGCCTAGCGCCAGCTTTCTTTCACCGCCCTGCGCCGCCCGCCCAGAATCACCCAGCCAAGCCCCAGCAACAGGCTTTCGACCACGAAGGCCAGCACAAACCCCGCGCCAACACCCCAGCCAATCGCCTCGGGCACCAGCAGGATCTGGTAGCTGTAACCATTGAGCGTTTCTTCGCGCAGCTGCGGGTCGGCCTGCACCAGCACATGCCAGGTACGCTGGGCCCAAGGCCCTTGCAGCGCCTGCCATTCGTTTTCCAGCAGTTGGTTGCGGATCATCAGGCTTTCGATGCTGTTGGCATCACTGTTGAACACCGGGTCGTCACTGCTGCGGTAATGCTGCAGCAACGCCTGCAAGTCGCCCTTGAAGAAGCGCTCGGCCGTTTGCCGGAACCCATCAAGCGCCTCGCGTGATTCGAACAGGTGCGCCTCCACCCGTTGGCTATAGTCCTTGACCAGCCCCGGGACCTGGATACCGGCCAGCAGGCCGAAGGTGAACAGCAGCAACCGCAGGTAACTTCTGAACATGCAGCGTCCTTAGCTCTGGCCGTGCGCCACGCACTCGCCGTGCCGCCACAGGGCCCATTGACCCGGCTCGTAGCGGTGCCAGGTCTCGTTCTCGGTCAAGGCCTCGGTGGCAATCACCGTGACCACGTCGTTGGGGGTGGTTTCGGTATGAAAATCGACGATCAGGTCGACATCCTTCAACCGCGCGGCGCCAAACGGCGCACGGCGGGTAATGTGCACCAGCTTGGTCGAGCAGAAGCAGAACAGCCAGTCGCCGTCGCTGAGCATGCAGTTGAACACGCCCAGGCCACGGTAGCCGGCACAGGCTTCGACCAGCACCGGTAGCAGCTGTTCCACCGGCACCGGCTCGGGGAAGGCACTGCGGATGCGGTTGAGCAGGTCGCAGAAAGCCGCTTCGCTGTCGGTGTCGCCCACCGGCCGGTAGAAGCTGGCCAGGCCCTTGAAGTCGCCCAATTGCCCGTTGTGCGCGAAGCACCAGTTGCGGCCCCACATTTCCCGCATGAACGGGTGGGTGTTGGACAGGCACACCCGGCCGACGTTGGCCTGGCGGATATGGCCAATTACCACTTCGCTCTTGATCGGGTAGCGCTGCACCAGGTTGGCCACTTCCGACTCGCTGCTCGCGGCCGGGTCCTGGAACAGGCGCAGGCCACGGCCTTCGTAGAAACCGATACCCCAGCCATCACGGTGCGGGCCGGTACGGCCACCGCGCTGCATCAGGCCGGTGAAGCTGAAAACGATGTCGGTGGGGACGTTGGCACTCATGCCCAGCAGTTCGCACACAGGCGTGTCTCCTCCGTTTACAGACGGGGCTCGACCCGGCCATTGCCGCGGGGTGCGGCAGGGCGTGGGTCGTCGCGGTAACGGTCGCCGCGCTCAGCGGCCAAGGGCGCTTGCCCGCCGACCTGGTTATCCTCGTCCGCCTGGCGCTTGGCGGCGGCCTCGGCTTGCGCACGGCGCTCGTTGGCGCGCTTTTCCAGCGGCCAGCGCAGCAGCACGAAGAGGAAATACAGGCCGAAGGCGATCATGCCGTACATGGCGAAGTCGGACACCGCACGCCAGGCGTTGTTACCGACCTTGAAGGCGACATCCAGGGCGGTGATGGCGATGGCGGGGGCGAAGCTGTCCTTGACCGGGTCGACCACGGTCGGGGTCAGCAGCAGCACTGCCAGCACCACCCGCAGCGGTTCGCGCAGCCAGCGCCACATCCAGCCGGTGACCTTGAAGGCCACCAGCAGGCAGCCCAGGGCGGCCACGGCGTACAGGCCCCAGGCGAAGGTGTAGTCGTTCTCGGTCATGGTGTTCGTGCAAGCCAGGCAAAGAGATGCCTATGATAAACACTTTTCCGGGCGCAGACAGTGTTTGCCTGTCCCTAGCCAAGAGATCACCAATGCCCAACAAGCCTCAGCCGCCCATCGCCCACGCCGACAACGCCGCCGACCCGTACGCCTGGCTGCAGCAGCGCGACACCCCCGAGGTACTCGCCTACCTGCAAGCCGAAAACGCCTACCAGGAAGCCTGCCTGGCCGACCAGGCGCCGTTGCGCGAGCAATTGTTCGAAGAGATCAAGGGCCGCATCCTGGAAACCGACCTGTCGATGCCGGCACCCTGGGGCCCTTACCTGTATTACACCCGCACCACCGCAGGCGACGAATACCCACGCCACTACCGCTGCCCGCGCCCGGCCGACGACTCGAACACCGTCGATGAAAGCCAGGAGCAGCTGCTGCTCGACCCCAACGCCCTGGCCAATGGCGGCTTCCTGTCGCTGGGGGCGTTCAACGTCAGCCCCGACCACCGCCTGCTGGCCTACAGCCTCGATACCAGCGGCGATGAAATCTACACCCTGTACGTCAAGGACCTGGCCACTGCCAGCATCACCGCCCTGCCCTTCGACGACTGCGACGGCAGCCTGACCTGGGCCAACGACAGCCAGACGCTGTTCTTCGCCGAACTGGACGACACCCACCGGCCTTGGCGCCTGCGCCGCCACACCCTGGGCAACGACGATGCGCCGACGGTGTTCGAAGAACCAGACGGGCGCTTCTTCCTGCACTGCTACCGCACCAGTTCCGAGTGCCAGCTGGTGCTGCTGCTGAACAGCAAGACCACCAGCGAGGCCTGGGTACTGGACGCCGAAACCCCGCAGGCGCCGTTCACCTGCCTGGCGCCGCGTGTCGAAGGCCATGAGTACTTCCCCGACCATGGCCAGCTCGATGGCGAGTGGCGCTGGTTCATCCGCACCAACCAGGACGGTATCAACTTCGCCCTGTACCACGCCCCGGTCACACCGGTGCCCAGCCGTGAACAATGGCAGGTGCTGGTGGCACACCGCGACGCGATCATGCTCGAAGGCCTCAGCCTGAATGCCGGCGCCCTCACCCTGAGCCTGCGCGAAGGCGGCCTGCCGATCATCGAAGTTCGCCCGCAAGGCCTGCCGGCCTACCGCGTGGAACTCCCCGACGCTGCCTACAGCCTGTACGTGCAGGACAGCCTGGAGTTCGCCGGTACGCGCATACGCCTGCGCTACGAGGCGCTCAACCGCCCAGCCCAGGTGCGCCAGCTGGCGCTGGCCACGGGCGCCCAGGCGGTGCTCAAGGAAACCCCGGTGCTGGGTGCGTTCGATGCCGATGACTACGTGAGCGAGCGCCTGTGGGCAACCGCCGCGGACGGCACCCAGGTGCCGATCAGCCTGGTGCGTCGCCGCCAGGACCTGGGCAAAACCGTGCCGCTGTACCTGTACGGTTACGGCGCCTATGGCGAAAGCCTCGACCCGTGGTTCTCCCATGCCCGCTTGAGCCTGCTGGAACGCGGCGTGGCCTTTGCCATCGCCCACGTGCGCGGCGGCGGCGAGCTGGGCGAAGCCTGGTACCGCGCCGGCAAGCAGGAGCACAAGCCCAACACCTTCAGCGACTTCATCGCCTGCGCCGAGCACCTGATTGCCGAGGGCGTGACTACTGCCGAGCGGCTGGCCATCAGCGGCGGCAGCGCCGGCGGCCTGCTGATAGGCGCAGTGCTGAACCTGCGGCCCGAGCTGTTCCGCTGTGCGATTGCCGAAGTGCCGTTTGTCGACGTGCTCAACACCATGCTCGACCCCGAGCTGCCACTGACGGTGACCGAGTACGACGAATGGGGCAACCCGGAGGAGCCGGAGGTGTATGAGCGGATCAAGGCGTATGCGCCCTACGAAAATGTAAAAGCGCAGGCCTACCCGGCGATGCTGGTGGTAGCGGGCTACAACGACAGCCGCGTGCAGTACTGGGAAGCAGCCAAGTGGGTAGCGCGCTTGCGGACGCGCAAGACCGACAACAACCTGCTGCTGCTCAAGACCGAGATGGGGGCTGGGCACGGCGGGATGAGCGGGCGGTACCAGGGGTTGAAGGATGTGGCGCTGGAATATGCGTTCGTGTTTGGCGAATTAGGTATCGCATGAAGGGAGGTTTGAGCACCTGCGCGATACCTGTGGGAGCGGCGCAGACCACTCATGCTCAATCATCCTGCGCCGCCGGCCTCGGCGGGTCTTGGCGCAACCCCGGCAATGGCTGGTCCTTGGGCGGCCCGGGCACTGGCATTGGCGGCAACAAGGGCGCCCCCGGCTGGCTGTCGTAGGCCTTGGGCGGTGTACTCGGGGTTATCTGCGGGTATGGCGTGGGCGTGGGCGTACCCGGTGCACCAGGCACTGGCGTAGTGAGTCGTGGTGGCGTGCTGGCAGCTTCGGCCATGGGCAGGCCAGCCATCAACAACGCGGTGAGGATCGCGTGAAACATCAGCAACCTCCTGTCGGGAACCTGCTTACAGGCTACGCCTAAATCACCGCTTTCGCCTGTCCGCCTGCCCTGCAAGCGCGCTAGACTCAATGCCATAACCGTCATTTGCCTGATCAGAACAAAGGAAACACCATGAGCTCCACCTCTTCCGCCGCCGCCACCGCGCGCCTCGACCGCATCCTGGCCGATGCCAAGCGTGACAAGGAAATGGGCTACCGCGACAAGGCCCTGAGAATGTACCCGCACGTGTGCGGCCGCTGCGCCCGCGAATTCGCCGGCAAGCGCCTGAGCGAGCTGACCGTGCACCACCGTGACCACAACCACGACAACAACCCGCAGGACGGCTCCAACTGGGAGCTGCTATGCCTGTACTGCCACGACAACGAGCATTCGCGCTACACCGACCAGCAGTACTTCAGCGAAGGCTCCACCAGCACGCCGAGCATCGCCAAGGCCACCCACAACCCGTTCGCCGCGCTGGCGGGCATGTTGAAGAAAGACTGACTATCGATTCGGCCCCCGCTACTACCGGGCAGCCCGTATAATCGCGCTTTTTTCGCGAAGGGCCCCGGTACGTGGCAAACAAACGATACAGCTGCATCGGCCTGTTCAACCCCAAGTCGGCAGAAAACGTCGGCTCGGTGATGCGCGCTGCGGGCTGCTATGGCGTCAATTCGGTGTTCTACACCGGCAAACGCTACGAACGCGCGCGTGACTTCGTCACCGACACCAAGCGCGTGCACTACGACATCCCGTTGATCGGCATCGATGACCTGCAGCGCATCATCCCGCTGGGCTGTACGCCGGTGGCCGTGGAGCTGGTGGAAGGTGCGCGCCCACTGCCGGACTATACCCACCCGGACCGGGCCATCTACATCTTCGGGCCGGAAGACGGCAGCCTCAGCCCCGAAGTGCGGGCGTGGTGCGAAGAAACCATCTACATCCCCACCGAAGGCTGCATGAACCTGGCGGCGACAGTGAACGTGGTGCTGTATGACCGCTTGGCCAAAGGGCTGAATACCCGCTCGGGGCCCAAGTTCAAATAAAAAGGCCGCCACTGCGACAGCAGGGCGGCCAGGTGCTGAACTCCGTCAGAACAGCACCGCTCTTGCTCAGATCACGAAGCGTTGATCCAGATGGTCTTCAGCTCCGTGTACTGGTCGTGTGCCCAGATGGACTTGTCGCGCCCACCAAAGCCAGACTCTTTGTAGCCACCGAACGGCGTAGTCACGTCACCTTCGCCGAAGCAGTTGACCGTGACCACCCCCGCGCGGATTTCCCGCGACAGGCGCAACGCATTGCGCAGGCTGCCGGTGTACGCTGAAGCCGCCAGGCCGTAGATGGTGTCGTTGGCCAGTTCGATGGCTTCATCGATGGTCTCGAAGCTAGTCACGCTCAGCACCGGGCCAAAGATTTCTTCCACAAACAGCTTGTTGTCGCGGCCCACGTTGTCGACGATGGTCGGCTGCACGTACACGCCTTGCTCGGTTTCGCCACCCTGGACAATGCTGAGTTTTTGCTCGGCAGCGTATTCCAGGTACGACTTCACCTTCTCGAAGTGCGACTTGCTCACCATGGCGCCCAGGCGATTGTCCGGGTCCATCGGGTCGCCCAGTTTCCAGTCCTTCAGGTGCTTGGCCATCAGGCCCAGCAGCTCATCCTTCACATCCTTGTGCACGATCAGGCGCGAAGAAGCAGAGCAGTTCTCGCCCATGTTCCAGAACGCGCCGGCGGTGACGAACTGGGCCACTTCGTCCAGGTCTTCGCAGTCGTTCATGACCACGGCCGGGTTCTTGCCACCTAGCTCCAGGACGATGCGCTTGAGGTTGGACTCGGCAGCGTATTTCAGGAACAGGCGGCCAGTGTCGGTGGAGCCGGTGAAGCTGACCATCGGGATGTCCATGTGGCGGCCGATGGCCTCGCCCACTTCACGGCCACCACCAGGCACCAGGTTGAACACACCGGCCGGAATACCAGCCTCATGGGCCAGCTCGGCCACGCGCAGTGCGCTGAGGGTGGTTTCCTTGGCGGGCTTGACCACGATCGAGCAACCGGCGGCGAGCGACGGGGCGATCTTCCAGGCCAGCATCAGCAGCGGGAAGTTCCACGGCAGCACCAGGCCGACCACGCCGATGGCTTCACGCACCACCATGGTCACGGCAGCATTGCCGGTCGGGGCAGTGGCGTCGTAGATCTTGTCGATCAGCTCGGCGTGCCAGCGAATGGTGTGGATGGTTTCCGGCACATCGACGGTCTGGCACTCGCTGACCGGCTTGCCGCTGTCCAGCGCTTCCAGCACCGCCAGTTCGTGGGCGTTGTCTTCCAGCAGCTGGGCGAACTTCTGCAACACGTGCTTGCGGTCGTTCGGCTGCATCTTCGACCAGGTGCCCTCTTCGAACACACGCTTGGCAGCCGCTACGGCCACGTTGACGTCATTGACGTCACAGGCGGCGACTTCGGCCAGTTGCTTGCCGGTGGCCGGGTTGGTGGTGACGAAGGTGCGGCCCGAGATGGCATCACGGAATTCACCGTCGATAAATGCCTGGGTGCGCAGTTGCAGGTCAGCGGCGATGGCCGCGTATTGTTCCTTGCTCAGCAATTCAGCCATTTTTCCAGCCTCCTTATTTAATCTGGGCGATGGTGGCCTTCAGTTCGCTGACCACACGTTGCAGTTCCTGCTTCTCGCCAGCGTCGAGGTCGTACAGCGGCTTGCGCACGCCACCGGTGCTCAAGCCATTGAGGGCGCAGCCGTACTTGATCGACTGGACGAACTTGCCACCTTCCAGGAAGTCCATCAGCGGCATCATGGCGGCCATGATCTTGCGGCCTTTGGCAAAGTTCTTTTCGATCACGCAGGCCTCGTACAGGGCCACGTGCTCACGCGGAATGAAGTTGGAGCCGGCGCAGACCCAGCTCTGGGCGCCCCAGGCGAAGAACTCCAGGGCCTGGTCGTCCCAGCCGCACGACAGCTGGATGTTCGGGCGATGGATGGCCAGGCGGTGCAGTTGGGCCATGTCGCCGGAGCTTTCCTTGATGGCGACGATGTTCTTCACATCAGCCACGGCATCGAAGAACTCTTCGCCCATGCTTACGCTCATGCGGCCCGGGTAGTTGTAGAGCATGATCGGCAGGTCGGCAGCGGCGTCGACCGCTTTGACGTGCAAGGCGATTTCCTGTTGGGTCGGCAGGGCGTACGGCGGTGTGCCGACCAGCAGCGCGTCAGCCTTGATCTCCTTGGCGTGCTGGGCGAAAGCCACGGCGTCTTCGGTGCGGATGCCACCGGTACCGACGATCAGCGGCAGGCGGCCGTTGAGCACGTCCTTGGCCTGGGCGGCCAGCTCGATGCGCTCCTGGGTGGTGTGGGCGTAGTACTCGCCGGTGGAGCCACCAATGATGACGCCGTGGATTTTCGACTCGACCAGGTATTCGAGGACCTCGGCGAACGCCGCCTTGTCGATCGAGCCGTCCGCAGCCAGCGGGGTGATTGCCGGGGTGTAGATGCCTTCGAATTTCACGGTAGGTTCTCCAGTGCGTTGCTCAGTGTTGTAAAGAGTCGCCACGCAACCACGCGGCGGCTTAAGGTTTCAGCTCAACGAAGCCGCTTGTTGCAGGTTCAGCGAACGGGTTTCCGGGGCCAGGGCGACCGAGAAGGCCAGGCCGACAAAGGTCACGGCGGCAGCGGCATACATGGTGGCGCCGATGCCATAGCTGTCGAGCGCGATGGGCACCAGCCAGGTGCCGACTGCAGCACCGATCCGCGACATGGAAGTGCCCACGCCCACGGCGCCGGCACGGATTTCAGTAGGGAACAATTCGTTGGGGTACACCAGTTGCAGCACTTGGGCGCCACCGATGAACAGGGCATAGGCACCGAACAGCACCAGGATCAGCATCTCGTTGCCATTGCTGAAGGCACCCAGGCCCAGCAGTGCCAGCCCAGACCAGAAGAAGCTGTGCAGCAGCGTGGTGCGCCGACCGAGGGTGTTGAGCAGGCGGGTGCCCACGATGCAGCCCACCACGAACAGGAAAGTGATGGCGATGGAGCCGATCGATGCCCAGTCACCTTTCAGGTTCAGCGCGCCCAGCACTTTCGGGGCGAATGCGTACACGGCGAATACCGGGATCACCGAGCAGGTCCAGAACATGGTGACGAACAGCATGCGTTTGCCGTAGCCGGAGTGCAGCAGGCTGAGGAACGACAGCTTGCGGGCCTTGGGCTCTTCCGGCAGGTTGTTCAGCGAAAAACCGTTGCCGTAGACGCGCTTGATCACCTGCTCGGCCTCGGCCAAGCGGCCTTTGCTGATCAGCCAGCGCGGCGATTCCGGGGTACCCAGGCGGATGGCGAACAGCAGCGCACCAATGACGGCAGCACTGGCCAGCACCAGGCGCCAGGCATCGTCGCCACCCTGGCGCAGGATGGCCTCACCGGCCAGGTAGGCGGTAGCGGCGCCGGCAAACCACAACACCGTCAGGGTAGCCAGGCGCGGGCCACGGTTCTTCTTGGGCAGGAACTCCACCAGCAGCGAAGTTGCAACCGGGTATTCGATGCCTACGGCAATGCCGATGGCAAACCGCAGCAGGAACAGAACCAGCGCCGACTCCACCCATAACTGCGCGACCGAGGCCAGGATAAACAGGGTCGGGCCAACGAAAAACACGCGTTTGCGGCCGAAGCGGTCGGTTAGCCAACCGCCGAAAAAACCACCGAAGAAAATGCCGATCAACGCCGAAGCGGCGATCATGCCCTGCCAGAAACTGTTCAGGCTCAGGCCTGCAGACATCTGCACCATGGCCACGCCAATGATGCTCAGTACATAGCCATCGACGAACGAACCGCCGCCAGAACGCAAGGTCAGCAATTGGTGGAAGTTGTTGATCGGTACATCTTCAATCGAAACATTCGGATTTGTCATTGTTGTTCCTGCCATTTCGGCTACATGCACATTTTCAAGGCGAGCGTGTCCGCGAAACTGAAAACTGCCTTCAGCCCCGGGTGATCGGACGACGCATCTCGATCATAAAATTCGGGCAAGCCGTGCCCGTGCCGGCCAACTAACGCCGACGTAAAATGCTCTTTGGTCTAACTCAGGCAGCGATCAGCTTTCTTTGCCAGCGCGGAACTGCCCCCACATCAGGTTGGCGTTCAAGCCCAAGGAAACCAAGGGCTGCGGCGGGTTTGCACAAGGCCCTGGGGCATTGAGCAAAAACTCGATCAGTTCGTGCTTGTCGCCCGCCAGCCAGTCGGCCAGCAACTTGCCGGTGACCGTGCCTCGGGTAACGCCCAGGCCGTTACAACACAGTGCGCCGACGACATTAGGCGCCAACTTGCCGAAGAAGCCCATGTGATTGCGCGACAGTGCCAGCGCACCGCCCCAGGTATATTCAAAGTTCACCCCAGGCAACATCGGAAAACGCCGGGCGAACGATTCGCGGTGGCGCTGAACAAAGCGTTCCAGATATTTGCGGTTGCTACGGCCGTCGGGGTTGTAGCTGAAGCTGTTACGGATCAGCAGGCGGTTGTCGACGGTGCGGCGCAGGGTGGTGCCGAACGGGTCGGCCGGGATCACGCCCCAGTAGGGTTTACCGCCCAGGCGCGCCTGTTCTTCCTCGGTCAGCGGGCGGGTGATACTGGCGTAGGTAAACACCGGCAGCATGCGCCCCTTGAGGAAACCGAAGCTCATGCCGAAGGCGTTGGTGGTGAGCACCAGCTTGTCGGCGGTGATCGAACCCTTGGCGTGGCGCAGCACCACCTTGTCGCCGTACTCGACGTCGGTGATCGGTGTGTGCTCGTACAGCGAGACGTTGGACGGCAGGCTATCGGCCAGGCCTTTGACCAGCGCCGAGGGTTGCAACAAGGCTGTGCCTGGCGTGAACAGGCCTTTGCGGTAGAAATCCGTGCCGATATGATCAGGCAGGTCGCGGCCCTCGATCACTCCGTAGGGTTGACCCAGTTTGTCCAGGCCGCGGCGGTAGGCATCCAGCACGGCAATGCCGCGGTCTTCGATGGCCGCCTGGTATTTGCCGCAATGGCGGAACTGGCAATCGATGTTGTAGCGCTCGATCAGGTCCTTGAGGCATTGCTGCCCACCCAGGTTGAGCTTGAGGATCGTCTTGGCGATGTCGATGTCACCAATGTAATCCTCGGCGCCGATATCGTGCGGCAGGTCGATGGCAAAGCCGGCGTTGCGCCCGGAAGTGCCGAAGCCAACCTCCTGCGCTTCGACCAGTACGATCTCGTCATGCGGAAAGTTCGTTGCCAGCTGCCGCGCGGCAGCCAGCCCGGTGAAGCCTGCGCCGACCACCACCCAGCGCGCCTGGCTGTGCCCACTGTGGGCCGGCCGTGGCGTACGCGGTTTGCTCAGGTGGTACCAGCCACAGGTGGCATCATCGGCAGGTAACGAACTTATTCTTGTCATCTCACTAACCTGGATCTTGTTGTCGACGGGTGGTCAACGCCGGTGGCCTGACTTTGGTAATTCATATCTGAATCGGTACATCCAGCCCTTGCGGCGCGGCGTACTCGGCCATGCGGCGGCGCGACAGTTCGAAGTGATCGCGCACCAGCTGGCCAGCCGCTTGCGGGTCGCGGCGCTCGATGGCCTGAATCATCTGCTCGTGCTGCTCGCAGGCGATTTCGAGGTCGCGCTGCATGTCATCGGTAGTGGGATGGCGATAGAAGATCTTGCCCAATCGGGTGTGATCGATCAGCAGGCGACGCAGGCTCGGCATCAGGTAGTCGTTGTGCGCCATCTTGCCGATTTCCAGGTGGAAGGCGTCGTTGTAGAGCACGCGGTTTTCAACGTCGCGTTCTTCGATGGCCTGACGGAACTGGGCCTGGATAGCCTTGAGCACCTCGATTTCTTCAGCGCTGGCGTAAGTGGCGGCCAGCTGGGTAGTGGCCACGTAGATAAGCGGCGCCGCAACGTAGAAGCTGTGCAGCGACTCGTGATTCATGGCGGCGACGCGTGGCGCGCGGTTGGCTTCCAGCTCGATGTAGCCTTCAGCGGCAATCTGGCGCAGCAGCTCGCGGACCGGGGGGCGCGACAGGCCAAACTCGTCGCACAGGGCCAGTTCGTCCACCACGGCGCCCGGGGCCAGTTCCATGCTCATGATCCGGCGGCGCAGTGCTTCGGCGAGGACGGCTTTGCGGTCCTGCGGCACTTCTGCAGCGAGTGGTTGGACGGTGGCTTTCATGGCGGCCTTCTTTGTTGTCATAGAGCTGTGTCTACTATTTGTATAACGACTATAGGGCACTGTTAGACAATGTGTCTACAGCATTCTCGATGAACGGTGAAAACTGCCTGGCCCTTTGTTTTCAAGGGCTACAGCGGCTCCCGGGGTTTGATTAAACACCCTTGGGGGTGCATTGCCAAACCAGACAGGTAATTGGCCAAATGCGACACAGCGAGCACTTTTGGCGCCGCTGGGCGACCCGAATGAACGCCGGCGGCCTGCGGCAGGTCAGCTGCTTACATTTCACACGGAGGTCTTGCCATGCTCGATATCCACGCTGCTGCGGCTTCGCAGCATAATGTTCATGGTCTGGAGCGGGTCAGTTCGCTGGCCGGCGGGGCGCTGATGCTCAGCAAGGGGCTGCGCCATGGCGGGCTGGTCGGCTTGCTGCAGATGGTGGTGGGCGGTATTGCGGTGGCACGCGGGGTCAGCGGGCATTGCTCGACCAAGGCGTGGTGGCAGCGGCATCGGCAGGAGTACCACCGGTTGCGTTCGGATATTGAACGCAGTGCGGCGGAGCTGGAGGCGTTGAAGGCCAGTGCCAAGGCGGCGACGAGGGGAGTGACGGTGACCGGTAAGGATCCGTTGGCTGACAGCTGATCTTTTTATCGCCTGGACCGGCCTCTTCGCGGGGCAAGCCCGCTTCCACAGGTGCCGCACAGTGTTCGAGGTGCAGCCGGCAGGGACGTCTAGCGCAACGCCTTGCTTTGTAGTACCTCGGACTTGCGGCCCAGCACGTTCTCGCTGATTTGCACGAACTCTTCGGTGGTTACGCTGGGCAGCCGCATCAGCCCGCGCACCACATCGTCCAGCGAACGCTTGGCCTGGGTATGAATGCGGATTTCCTTGTCCAGTGCCTGTAGCAGGATTACCCCGCGGGCTACCTGGGCCGGGCTTGCGCGTTCGCCCTTGAGCTGGGTGACCTTGGCGCCCTGCTTGCTCAGGCGCGCCTGCCAGGCCTGGTAGCGGTCATCGCTGACCCCGCCCGAACGGCGCAGCAACTCGCTGGCGTAGTAGTCGGTCAGGCTTTCCACCAGCCAGTCATTGCCGTCGCGCCCACGGATCTGCGCAAACAGCTGCACCACTTCGCGCAGTAACGGGCTGCTGCCGTTCTCGCTCACCATCGGCCGGGCGCTGTGCAGGTACAGCGAACCCTGCGCGGCCATTGCCCCGCGCCACATGCCGTCACGGGCACCGACCAGCAGCAGCTTTGGCGGGTTGCGCGGGAACACCGCCTGCAGCTGCGGCCAGACGTAGGTCAGCAAGGTCAGGCTGTCCATGCGCCGCATGCCCTGCCCCACCGGCGCGGCCACGGTGACCTCGGTATCGCCCAGGCGGGCACGGCGGCTACCCAGGTCGCCGGCCAGCATCCAGCCAGTCGGGCGGTCGAACAGGCGTGAAACGTTGTCAATGCGGAATTTGTCCTTGCCAATGCGTGGCCAGGAGGTCTCGATACTCTTCCAGCCCTCGGGCAAGTCGAACGCCAGGCGCGCCACCAGCTCGGTGCCATCTTGCTGGTCAAGCCGCGCAGGCGGTACCAGCTGGTCGCCGAGGAACAGCGCCCAGTGCGGGGTAATACGTGAGGAATAGGCACCGCTGGCGAGCTGCTGGTCCAGCTGCACGCGGTAGCTGAGGCTGGTCTTGCCAGCCGCCGGCTGCCACACGCCACGCTGGCCCTTGAGTTGCCATTGGCCATCAGCCTGGAAGCCGCTGAAGGCACCCGCCTTGCCCAGGTCGAAGTCGAGGCTGCGCACAGCACTGCCTTCTGCCAGGGTCAGGCGGACTTCCGCCTGGCCACTGGCGGGCAACAGGCGCACCTGGTAGTCAAGGTCGACCTTTTTCGCCCAGGCTGGCGAACTGGCCATCAGGCCCAACAGCAAGAACAGCTGGCAACGCATACAGAAACTCCTTGTTTCCCCGTGGCAGCGGGCCGCGCCGGTCAGCTGGCGCGGAAGATCAGGTGGTCTTCCCAGTCGTCTTCGTGCACATCCTGCTCCCTGAGCATACGCCCCGCCTGGGAAATGCGCTGTTCATGGACCTGCTGGCGATCGCCACAGACAAGATGGTGCCAGGCCGGCAGGTCCTTGCCCTCGCTGACCAGGCGATAACCGCAGGTGCTTGGCAGCCACGTGAACTGGTCGGCCTTGCCCGGGGTGAGCTGGATGCAGTCCGGTACATGCGCGAAGCGGTTGGGGTAGTCGCTGCACTGGCAGGTATCCATGTCCAGCAACTTGCAGGCGATACGCGTGTAATAGACGCTATTGTCGTCTTCGTCCTCGAGCTTTTGCAGGCAGCACAGGCCGCAGCCGTCGCACAGCGACTCCCACTCTTGCGGGCTGAGTTGTTCGAGGGTCTTGCGCCGCCAGAACGGCGCGTTTTCAGCGATCATCACACGGTTTCCTGCATTCATCTTGGGGCCACGGCGCGCGGCGGCGCCAGTCTAGAGCCTGGCCTTCGGCAAAGCCAGACCGCTTGTCAGTCGCGACGGGACGCAGTAGCGTGCCGCTTTCCCGTACGTTTGCAGGAGCTGTCATGAGCGCCACCCCCCGCATTGCCGATTACGCCATCAACGAACAGTTCATCAACCGCTGGTCGCCACGCGCCTTCACCGCCGAGCCGATCAGCGAAGAAACCCTGCTGAGCTTCCTGGAAGCCGCACGCTGGGCACCGTCGGCGTACAACTCGCAGCCTTGGCGCTTCCTGTATGCACGTCGCGACACGCCGAACTGGGAGCGCTACCTGAACCTGCTGGTGCCGTTCAACCGCAGCTGGGCGCAACAAGCCTCGGCGCTGGTGCTGATCATTTCCAAGACCACCTTTGCAGCCCCGGGCGCCACAGAAGAAAAACCGGCGCTGTGGCACACCTTCGACACAGGTTCCGCCTGGGGCCACCTGGCCCTGCAGGCCAGCATCAGCGGCTGGCATACCCATGGCATGGCCGGATTCGACCAGGACCTGGCGCGTCAGGAACTGAAGGTTCCCGAGGGCTACGTGCTGCATGCCATGGTGGCGATTGGCAAGCTGGGTGACAAGGCCAGCCTGGATGAAGCGCTGCAGTCGCGTGAAGTGCCAAGCCCGCGCAAGCCGTTGAGCGAGCTGGCTGCCGAGGGTGATTTCAGCCTGTAAGGCCTGTGTAGGCTGCACTGGCCTCTTCGCAGCACAAGGCTGCTCCTACAGGATCTCCATCGCCGGGTAGGAGCAGCCTTGTGCTGCGAAGAGGCCAATACCGGCACTACAAATCAGTAGCCCTTGACGAAGTCCACTTCCCCACGCAACCCCTGCCCCGCTTCATAAGCCCGCACATTCTCGACAAACAACCGCACCATCGCCGCCGGCGAGGTGGGTGCCGAACTGTGCCCGGTCAGCAACAGCCCCCAGGCGGTCCAGAACGGGTGTTGTTTGGGTAGTGGTTCCTGCCGGCAGACATCAATCACCGCACCGGCCAGATGGCCTTCCTTCAGCGCTTCGACCAGGTCGGCATCGACCACAGCCACGCCACGCCCGGCATTGATGAACAACGCCGTGGGCAGGAAGCACTTGAACAGCGCCGCGTCATACAGGTCATGGGTAGCCGGGGTGTCCGGCAGCAGGTTGATCACGTAGTCGACCTGGCCAACCATGCGCGGCAAGTCGGCCAGGGCCGCCACCTCGACGAACGGTGCCTGTTCCCGGGCGGTGCTGGCCACACCGTACAGCACCACACCAAACGGTTGCAGGAACTCGGCCACACGCTGGCCAATGTCGCCGGTGCCGACAATCAGCACTTTGCGCCCTTCCAGCGTGCGCCCCGGGCGGTCATCCCAGCGCCGCTCGACCTGGCTGACCAGGCGCGACAGCACCTCGCGCTCATGACCAAGCATGTAGGTCAGCATGTACTCGGCCATCACCTGGCCGAAAATGCCCACCGCACGGGTCAGGCGATAGTCACGCGGCAGGCCGTCGGCCAGCAACGGCGTGATACCGGCCCACGTCGATTGCATCCACTGCGGCTTGAGGCCCTGGCGCAGCAAGCTTGCCAGCAGGTCCGGCTGGCCCAGCCACACCGTGCACTGCGATGCCTGCTGCGCCAGTTCGGCGGAGTCACCGCTGGTCAGGATTTCCACTTCAGGCGCTGTTTCACGCAATAGCCCGGCGTATCGAGCATGCTCATGCTCAGCAATCAGTACACGCATGGTCAGACCGGGTCGTTACGGCGCAGCAGCTCTTCGGGCAGGTGCTCGATGTACTCATCTTCCAGCGGCGGCATCTGCAGGTGGTAGCCCTGGTTGTCGAGGTTTTCCAACACCTTGGTGATGTCCTCGCGGGCCAGCTTGCGCTCGGGGCTGAGCACCAGGTCAAACGCGTGGATGGGGGTACCGAAGGCCGGCAGCAGCCCTTCGGGCACGCGCTCCAGGCCCTCGGCCTTGAGCACGTAGAGGTACATTTCGTTCTTGCGGGGGCTCTTGTAGATCGAGCAAATGCGTTTCATCGGGTCTCTCCGGCACCTGCGAGGTTGTCCAGCAGGGCCTGGCCCATGCGCTCACGGCGCCAGCCGCGCAGCGAATCGGGCAGTTGATAAGGGCCATTGGGGTAGCCACTCTTGAGCAGCGCCTCCAGGGCTTTCTTGCGCAGCATCAGCTCGGGGGCAATGCCCAGGCGCTCACCTTCGGCCTGGCCGATGGCACGCAGCTGCTTGAGGACGCCGGCGGCCTCGATCGGCAATGGCTCGGGCAACGGCGCTGGCCACTGCTCGGCAGGCAGGCTGCCGGCACGCTTGATCAGCTGGATGAGAAACTCACCGTCCTGACGAATGGTGCGCGGGTGCATCTCGTCGATCTTGGCCAGCGCCGACAGGTTGCCTGGCTGGCTCTTGGCCATGGGCCACAACGAGTGTTCCTTGAGGATGCGGTTACGCGGCACATCGCGGTTGCGGGCTTCGCGCTCGCGCCAGGCGCACAGTTCACGCAGCACCGCCAGTTGCTGGGGGGCCAACTTCCAGGCGAGCTTGACGTCGCGGTACAGGCTTTCGGGCTCGACTTCACGACGCAATGCGGCCACCAGTTCGGCACCGTCCTCCAGCACCCAGGCGTACTTGTCGTCGGACAAGCGCGGGCGCAGCGCGGTGAACAGCTCGGCCAGGTGCACGGCATCCTCGGCAGCGTAGCTGACCTGGGTTTCCGAGAGCGGGCGCTGCAGCCAGTCGGAACGGGTCTCGCCCTTGGGCAGCTCGATACCCAGCACCTCTTGCACCAGGCGCGAATAGCCCATGCTGAAGCCCAGGTTCAGGTAACCGGCAGCCAGCTGGGTGTCGAACAGCGGCTGCGGCAGCTTGCCGGTCAGGCGCAGCAGCACTTCAAGGTCTTCGCTGCAGGCGTGCAGCACCTTGACCACGCCACTGTCTTCCAGCAGGTCGGCCAAGGGCTGCCAGTTGCCGATCAACAGCGGGTCGATCAGGAAGGCCCGCTGGCCGTCACCGATCTGAATCAGCCCGGCTTTCGGGTAAAAGGTGTCGACCCGCATGAATTCGGTGTCGACGGCGACAAAGGGCAGTTGGTGCCAGTCGCGGCAGTGTTCGGCCAGGCTCTGGTCGTCACGGATCCAGTGAATTTCGATGGCCACGAGGCTCTCCCACTAACATTGGCGCGCAGTATATACGGCGCGGGCACTGCTGGTGAAACCTGCGCCATCCCTGGAGTAGATAAACGGCGCTGCAAACCGGCCCTTTTTTGTAGGAGCAGCCTTGTGCTGCGAAAGGGCCGGTGCAGGCATTCTGGTAATGGGCTGGCTGTACCGGCCTCTTCGCAGCACAAGGCTGCTCCTACAGGGGGAGGTACAGCCATGCATTCAGCGCTTGGCCGCCAGCCAAGGCCGGCAGCTGGCGAACAGGTCCAGCGACTGCTGGTAGAGCTCGGTGTGCACCTGCAACAGGCCGAGCATGGAGTGGAACAGGTTGTCCTGCGACAGTGGGGCATCGCTGAGCTTGGCCAGGCAGTCGGTGTCGAGGCCGAAGTCTTCCTTGTAGCTGTCGGAGAACCAGGTCAGCAGCGGCACGTGCTTCTGCTGCTCTGGGGCGATGGCGTAAGGCGTGCCGTGCAGGAACAGGTTGTACTCGCCCAGCGACTCGCCATGGTCGGACAGGTAGATCATGGCCGTGTCGACTTTGTCCTGTTTGCTGCGCAAGGTGTCGATCAGCGACGCCAGCACCTTGTCGGTATAGGCCAGGGTGTTGTCGTAGCCGTTGATGATTTCCTGCTCGCTGCACTGGTTCAGCGCGTTGCTCTGGCACACCGGCGTGAAGCGCTCGCCGCCATTGGGGTAGCGCTTGAAGTATTCCGGGCCGTGGCTGCCCATCTGGTGCAGCACCAGCACGGTATCCTTGTCGAGGTTGTCGATCAGCTCGTCCAGGCCTTGCAGCAGGATCTGGTCATGGCATTCGCCATTGGCGCACAGCTGGGGGTCCTTGAGGTTGCTGACATCAATGAACTGCACGCGGTCGCAGGTACCCTTGCAGCCTGACTGGTTGTCACGCCATTGCACCGCCAGGCCGGCACGCTGAAGGATGTCCAGCAGCCCTTCGCGGTTCTTCGCCACGCGGGCGTCGTAATCCTTGCGCTTCATGCCCGAGAACATGCACGGCACCGAAACTGCCGTTTCCGTACCGCACGAGTGCACGTCGGAAAACGCCAGCAGGCCCTGTTCCCTGGCCAGTTTCGGCGTGGTATCGCGGTCATAGCCCAGCACGCCGAAATGGTCTGCACGGGCACTTTCACCCACCACCAGCACTGTCAGCGACTTGCGCTCATGTTTTTGCCAGGCGGCATCACGCTTGGCATCTTCGCCATAGTGCTGGAACGGGCGCGAAGCAGTACCGACTCGCTCGCTGACATAACCAATGGAGGCCCCGACGATATTGCTCGGGGTCAGCATCAGACGCAGTTCGTGGTGGTTGCGAAACAGCGATGACAAGCCTTGATAGTTGATCAGCGCTACCGAGCCAAGGCCCACCACACAGGCACCACTGACCACCAGCTTGCCCAGCAGCTCACGGTGCCAGGGGCGGTAGGCGACAGGCGCTTTCCACAGCAGCACCGAAGGCAATACACCCAGCAGCAGGATATAGGCAGCAAACTTCAGCGACATCAAGTCGCGCACTTCTGCAACATTGGTCTCCGCCATATTGCGGAACATGCCGGCATCAATAAGTACACCGTACTGGTTCATGAAGTAAGCCACACCGGCTCCACTCATGAACAACACGATAAGTAACGGCTTCAATATATAGCGGAAGGCAAACAAGGTGAGGATCAAATTGAAGGCAAACAACATCAGCACGGCAAATGCCAGGCTCAGCCACAGCCCCGACAGGCCGGCGGGCACGACCGCTTGCAGATGCTCCCAAAGGAACATGTTGAAGCCAATCAGCAGGTAAAGGCTGGCCAGCAGCGTGACCCATTCAGTCCGCAGGGATTTGAAGTTGAGCATCAGTGTTCGCAATCAAGAGTGATTATCAACCCCCAGGCCGCATGGCACCGCGGGAAAGTTGGGCGAACTCTAGAAAGCGCGTCATCAATTTTTCGTGAAAAGGACGGTAACAATTTAGTGAAGCTGCGTCTTTTATCAATTACCTGACAGCGGTTCAGCTGGCATTCAGCCTGGCAGCCGTCACAAGCCTGCGCAAACGCGGCTATCCTCAGTGGTCAGGACCTTACCGACAACCCTGACAGAGGTGAAGAAATGCCAGTTCCGCATGATCTGCTCGCTGACCTGCACGTTACCGCTGATGCATTCCAGGCGCTCATAGACAAGGACCCGACGCTGCACACGCTGCACAAGGAATACAACGCCAAGGACAAGGAGGTGGTCGCCGCCGAAGGCAACGGTACCAACGACGACGCCGTCAACCGTCTGCGCAAGGAACGGTTGCTGATCAAGGACAAGATCGAACGGATCATCCATCCGCCCAAATCCTGACAAAAATTCATCAAACCTGCTGGCCTCTTCGCGGGCTCGCCCGCGAAGAGGCCAGCAGCCCTTACACTGCAGCCAGCGCTTTCAGTGCACCATCCAGGTCCTCGATCAGGTCGCGGTAATCCTCGATCCCCATCGACAGCCGCAGCAGGTTCTCGCTGATCCCCATCACGCCTTTCTGCTCCGGGCTCAGCGAGCAGTGCGACATGGTCCACGAGTGGTTGATCATGCTCTCCACCCCGCCCAGCGAGTCCGCCAGCACAAAAATCTGCAACGCCTCCACCAGGCGGTTGAGCGCGGCCCTGTCACCCTTGACCTTCATCGCCACCACCGCCCCGCCACTGCGCATCTGGCGTTTGCACAGTTCATGCTGGGGGTGGCTTTCCAGCCCCGGGTAATACACCTGCTCGATCTGCGCATGCCCTTCGAGGAAGCGTGCCACCTGCAGGGCGTTGCTGCATTGGCGTTCCATGCGCACATCCAGGGTTTTCAGGCCGCGCAGGGCTAGGTAGCAGTCGAACGGCCCCTGCACCGCGCCAATCGCCATGCTGATGCGGCGCAGGCGCGCCAGCAGCGCATCATTGGCCGCCACTACCACGCCACCGGTCAGGTCGGAGTGGCCGCCGATGTACTTGCTGGCCGAGTGCATCACCAGGTCCACGCCCAGGGTGATCGGGCGCTGGTTCCACGGTGAGCAGAAGGTGTTGTCGATGCAGGTAAGGATACGCCGCGCCCTGGCCAGGTCGCACACGGCCTTGATGTCGACCAGGTGCAGCAACGGGTTGGTCGGCGACTCGATCCAGATCAGCTGGGTTTCCGGCTTGATGGCGGCGGCCACGGCCTCAAGATCGTTGAGGTCGACATAGGTGGTGGTCAGGCCCGAGGTACGGCTGCGGTAGTCTTCCAGGATGCGGAAGGTGCCGCCATACACGCCGTTCATCACTACCACATGGGAATCCTTGGGCAGCAGCTCCAGCACCGTCGCAGTGGCATTCACCCCCGAGGCACAGGCCACCGCGCCCACGCCTTCCTCCAGGGCGGCGACACAGGTTTCGTAGGCATGCCGGGTGGGGTTGCCGACCCGGCTGTAGGAGTATTCCGGCTTGTCGTCCAGGCTGCGCTTGGTGAACGAGCTGGCGGTGACGATGGCCGGGAAGATGGCGTTTTCGGCGACGCTGAACTGCTCGCCGGCGTGAATGGTACGGGTGGCGAAATTGCGCGGCTTGTCGGACATGGTCAGGCCCATTGGCAGAGTGAAGGCTGCAACTATCGCACAACCCAAATCTTCTGGCCTTGGGGTAATCTGTGAAAAATTTTTCTACACGGCTCGCGCGCGATATGGACAGTTTCGACCAGCACATTCTTACCCTGCTACAGCGCGATGCCTCGATCTCGCTCAAGGACCTGGCCGAGGCCGTCAACCTGTCCACCACGCCGTGCTGGAAGCGGGTCAAGCGCCTGGAAGAAGAAGGCTACATACTTGGCCGTGTCGCCCTGCTGGACCCCGAACGGCTAGGGCTGGGGCTGACGGTGTTCGTCCAGCTCAAGACCCAGCGCCACGACAGCGCCTGGCTGGAGCAGTTTGCCGCGACCGTGACCGGGTTCGAGGAAGTGATGGAGTTTTACCGCATGTCGGGGGACTGGGATTACATGCTGCGGGTGGTGGTGGGGGATATTGCGGCGTATGACCGGTTCTACAAAAAGCTGATTACCCGTACCGATGGGCTGTCCAACATCACCTCCAGTTTTGCCATGGAGCAGATGAAATACACCACGGCCTACCCGGTGCATCGGTGATCAAGGACTGCTTTGCAGCCCATTCGCGGCACAAGGCCGCTCCTACAGGGGAATGCGATCACCTGTAGGAGCGGCCTTGTGCCGCGAAGAGGCCAGCTCAGGCAACCGGTCAATCCGAAGCCAACACCGCGGCAATGCGGTTCCCCGCCTTGGCTTTCTCGACCTTGATGGCCACAAATTTCGAGGTCGGGGTGTAGGTCCCCTCGCCATAACTTTCCAGCGGCACCAGTGGGTTGGTCTCCGGGTAATACGCCGCCGCCTGCCCCTCAGGCACGTCATACGCCACCAGGCGGAACCCCGACACCCGCCGCTCCACGCCATCCTCCCACAGCGACACCAGGTCCACCTGCTCACCCGGCTCGAAGCCCAGGCGGCGGATGTCGGCCTCGTTGACGAACACCACTTCACGCAGGCCGAACACCCCGCGGTAGCGGTCATCCAGGCCATACAGGGTGGTGTTGTACTGGTCATGCGAGCGCAGCGTCTGCAGGATCAGGTCGGGCTTGTCACCCCGCGCCAGTACCTTGGCGTTGACCAACTCTTCCGGCAGTGCGTGGGGCATGAAGCGGGCCTTGCCCGTGGCCGTGCGGAAGTTGCGATCGGCGGCATTGTTGCCCAGGTGGAAACCGCCCGGGCTGTGCAGGCGTTGGTTGAAGCCGGTGAAACCCGGGATCACGTCGGCGATCATGTCACGAATGCGGTTGTAGTCGGCCACCGCATACTCCCAGTCGATCGGCTGATTGCCCAGCGTGGCCTTGGCCATGCCGGCGACGATCCACGGTTCGGAGCGCATGTGCGGCGAACGCGGGCGCAACTGGCCGTTGGAGATGTGCACCATGCTGAAGGTGTCCTCCACGGTCACGCCTTGCGGCCCTTCGGCCTGCAGGTCGATTTCGGTACGGCCCAGGCACGGCAGGATCAGCGCATCGCGGCCTGTCACCAGGTGCGAGCGGTTGAGCTTGGTGGAAATCTGCACGGTCAACGCGCAGTTCTGCAGGGCCGCGTGGGTGCGCGGGGTGTCCGGGGTGGCTTGGGCGAAGTTGCCGCCCAGGGCGATGAACACCTTGGCCCGGCCCTCTTCCATGGCCTTGATCGCCAGCACCGCATTGTGCCCGTGGGCCCGCGGCACGCGGAACTGGAAGCGTTTTTCGATGGCGTCGAGCAGCGCCGCCTTGGGCTTCTCGTCGATGCCCATGGTGCGGTCGCCCTGCACGTTGCTGTGGCCGCGCACCGGCGACAGGCCGGCGCCGGGCTTGCCGACGTTGCCGCGCAGCAGCTGCAGGTTGACGATTTCCTGCACGGTCGGCACCGAATGGCGGTGCTGGGTGACGCCCATGGCCCAGCACATGATCACCCGCTCGGCCTTGCGGTACATGCGTGCGGCCAGCTCGATCTCGGCCAGGGTCAGGCCCGACTGTTTGACGATGTGTTCCCACGAGGTAGCGTCCACCGCTGCCAGGTAGTCATCGACGCCGCTGGTGTGCTCGGCGATGAAAGCATGGTCGAACACCGCCGGCTCGCCCTTGGCCTGAGCTTCGCGCTCCCACTGCAAGAGGAATTTGGCAATGCCACGCATGGCCGCCATGTCACCACCCAAGGCCGGGCGGAAGTAGGCGCTGGACGTCGGCTCGGAGCCGTTGCTGAGCATTTCGAACGGGTGCTGCGGGTGCTGGAAGCGCTCCAGGCCACGCTCTTTGAGCGGGTTGAAGCACACCACCTGGGCCCCGCGCTTGACCGCCTCACGCAGCGGTTCGAGCATGCGTGGGTGGTTGGTGCCGGGGTTCTGGCCGATGACAAAGATGGCGTCGGCCAGCTCCAGATCGTGAAACACCACGGTGCCCTTGCCCACCCCGAGGGTTTCCGACATGCCGGCGCCGCTGGCTTCGTGGCACATGTTCGAGCAATCGGGGAAGTTGTTGGTGCCGTAAGCGCGCACGAACAGCTGGTACAGGAACGCCGCCTCGTTGCTGGCCCGGCCCGAGGTGTAGAACTCGGCCTCATCGGGCGACTGCAGAGCACGCAGGTGCGTGGCGACCAGCTCGAAGGCCTCCTGCCAGGTGGTTTCGACATAGTGATCGGTGGCAGCGTCGTAGCGCATCGGGTGCGTGAGGCGGCCCTGGTATTCGAGCCAATAGTCGGTCTGGTCCTTCAGCGCGCTGACGCTGTACTTGGCGAAGAAGGCCGGGTCGACCGAGCGGCCGGTGGCTTCCCAGTTAACCGCCTTGGCGCCGTTTTCGCAGAACTTGACCATATCGCTTTCCGGCGACTCGCCCCAGGCACAGCCGGGGCAGTCGAAGCCGCCGTTCTGGTTGGTCTTGAGCATGGCCCGCAGGTTCTTGAAGGCATTTTCGCTGCCCAGCCAGCTTTTGGTGACGCTCTTGAGCGCCCCCCAGCCAGCGGCGGCGCCCTTGTAGTCCCTGATGTGTTCGTCCTGGCTCATGCGATGAATCCTCACGCTTCGATGCTTTTTTCCAGCCTATTGAGCGCGAGGCAGGGGCGTCCAATCGAAAGATCTTACGGTGTGATAAGCGGTTTCGATCATGGGCGGGAATGGGGTTGCAGTATTCGCGGGTACGCCCGCTCCCACAGGATTACCTTGCACCTCAGCCCTGTGATGTACCTGTGGGAGCGGGCATGCCCGCGAACGAGGCGACTCGGTGCAGGCTTGGGAATGCCATGATAGAGGCCGTCGATCAAGCAGTCGGACAAAGCAATTTGACGCACCTGCGGCCAGGTTATAGCTTGGAGTTGTGTCCCAACCCATTCGAGCGCGAACGTGGAACAGAACAGCCGGGCCCTGATCGACGGCTTCAACCGGAAAATCGACTACCTGCGGATGTCGGTCACCGACCGCTGTGACTTCCGTTGCGTGTACTGCATGGCAGAAGACATGCAGTTTCTGCCGCGCCAGCAAATCCTCAGCCTCGAAGAACTGTTCCAGGTGGCCGAGCGCTTCGTCGCCCTGGGCACCCGCAAGATCCGCCTGACCGGCGGCGAGCCATTGGTACGCCAGGGCATCGTCGAGTTGTGCGGGCGCATTGCCGCCCTGCCCGGCTTGCGTGAACTGTGCATGACCAGCAACGGCTCACAACTCGGGCGCCTGGCCCAGCCGCTGTTCGATGCCGGCGTGACGCGCCTGAACATCAGCCTCGACAGCCTGGACGCCGACCGCTTCAAGCAGCTGACCCGCACCGGCGACCTGCATCAGGTCATCGCCGGTATCGACGCCGCACGCAAGGCCGGGTTCAAGCGCACCAAGCTCAACTGCGTGGTGCTCAAGGGCCGCAACGATCATGAACTGGTCGACCTGGTGCGCTTCGCCATTGATCGCGAACTGGACATCACCTTCATCGAAGAAATGCCGCTAGGGGTGATCAGCGAGCACGAACGCGGCGAGTCGTTCTGCTCCAGTGATGAAGTACGTGAGCGCCTGGCTGAGCAGTTCACCCTGATCGAATCCACCGAATCCTCACAGGGCCCGGCCCGCTACTGGCGGCTGGCCGAAACCGCGAACACCCGAGTCGGCTTCATATCGCCGCACAGCCATAATTTCTGCGCCACCTGCAACCGCGTGCGCCTGACGGTCGAAGGCCGCCTGCTGCTGTGCCTGGGCAATGAACATTCGGTGGACTTGAAGCATGTGCTGCGCGCGCACCCTGGCAATGCCGAACGCCTGGAAAAGGCCATCCGCGATTCGCTGCACCTCAAGCCCTACCGTCATCACTTCGAAGTCGGTGGCGACGTGCAGATCCTGCGCTTCATGAACATGACCGGCGGCTAAGCGGCCGTCTCTGGAAATCCATGATCGTCCACCCAACCCCAGATGTGCTGCGCGTGCTGTTCACCCTCAAGGGTTCGATCGTCAAGCGCATTGCCCTGCGCTGCCTGATGGTGACCCTGCTGGCCGCGCTGATCGTGCTGATCGAGCGCCATTACCCGGCGTTTTTCTACCCGGTGAGTGCCACGCCGTTCACCTTGCTGGGCCTGTCGCTGTCGATCTTCATGAGCTTTCGCAACAACGCCTGCTATGACCGTTGGTGGGAGGGCCGCAAAGCTTGGGGCAAGCTGATCATCGAAACCCGCTCGTTCGTGCGTGAAAGCGTGGTCATTACAGATGAAAAACTGCGTAACCAACTGCTGCGTAGCCTGTGCGGTTTTGCCCATGCATTGAATGCGCGGCTGCGCGGTGAGGACGAACTGGCGGCTGCCCGGCCATGGCTCGCCCGACCAGAGGCGATCAGCCCGCACAACGTGTGCGATGGCATCCTGCGCGAAATTGGCCAGCATTGCTCAAGGCTGGCAGAGCAACAGCAGATCAGTGACTGGCGATACAGTTTGCTGGAGCAGCGACTGGTAGGGTTGACCGAAGTGCAGGCCACCTGTGAGCGGATCAAGGGTACACCCTTGCCGTTCCCCTATACGCTGCTGCTGCACCGTACCATCTACATCTTCTGCATTCTGCTGCCGTTTGCCCTGGCCGAGCCGCTGGGCTGGCTGGCGCCACTGTTCACCACCATCGTGGGGTACACGTTCTTCGGGCTGGATGCGATTGGCAACGAGCTGGAAGACCCGTTCGGGCGCGATGAAAATGATCTGCCGACCGATGCCATGGTGCGTACTGTGGAGCGGGATGTGCTTGCGGCGCTCGGAGTCGAGCCGCTGCCGCCGGTGCTCCTACCTGTGGACTATGTATTGCGCTGAGTAATTAAAAAAACCTGTTCGCATAGAATCCAGCTCTAAAGCCACTAGCATTTTTACTAGTTTTACAGAATCCAGAGGTTAGTTAAGGTGAGCTTATTTCTAGCGGAGCGCGCCCATGAAAAGCCCACATCCTCAACGCCTATTTTACAACAGCAACAAATTAAGCTCGATTATTCAAGACAAAGAACACACTGCCATCATGCACGGCAGCCAATTGCCACTTGCTGAAAAGGTACTAGCAGGCGGGGACGCAGTAGCCCACACCCGCATGCTAAGCACTGACCGCCTGGATTCCACCATAGTTAACTCGACAAACGCTGAGCAGCACGTATTAACATTCACCCCATACGGGTATATCGATCCACTTCAAATCAAGTCACTACTGGGCTTTACCGGCCAGCTGCGGCAAGCTGTGACAGGATGCTACCTATTAGGCAGCCGCCGAGCCTTCAACCCGATAACAATGAGATTCAACAGTTATGACGACCGAAGCCCTTTTGCAGAAGGTAATATCAATGGGTATGCTTATTGTGGGTGCGACCCTATAAACTACACTGACCCTTCCGGGAGATCGCGATGGGGTTGGATCAAGAAAAATATACTCCGAATAACCCCTAATACAGCAAAATACGATACCGCATTTGAGCGTGGCCGACAACAAGGCTACAACGAGGCCCGTTCTGCTAACCAATATGAGTATGAGCAAGGATTCGATGCCGGCCACACCACTGGGTTTGACAAAGGAATCAATGCCGGCCACAAGATTGGGTTTAACAAAGGAGTCATACAAGGAAATGAATACGGACATATGAACGGCATGAATTACGGCTCCGTATGGGGATTTGCAGAAGGCAAAATATCAGGAAGTAAAAGACTCAATCGTCCTCTTCAAACTTTTCCCGAACGAGCTGAGCACATCCTAACACTACCACTACCTCTCGGAAATGTAAGGAGCAAGTATTTTAATGCCAACCAAAATCAAATGATTAGCAACCTGGCCAACCTGCGGCATCAGGAGGCTGGACTACCACCGATCTATCCCCTTGATCTGAACATTAGCCCAACGTGGAACAGTGAAACATATATTCAATTTATTCGAGAGAGCAGGCATACATCCCCCTTCAACCCCACCGGTAGCTAAATCCTATCAAATGTCTGATCTTTGCAAATAGCAGGTAGATCTGTTCAAGGCAACTGAATACTACGCCTCACCCGCATTCTGACCGAGGATCAGATGTTTGACGAAGTTGCACGGCCGATGGCGGGCATCCAGCTGCTCGGCCAGAATCCCTTCCCATGCCGTACGACAGGCCCCGGTAGAGCCCGGCAGGCAGCACACCAACGTGTGGTTCGACAAACCTGCCAACGCCCGGCTCTGCACGGTCGAGGTGCCGATATCCAGAATCGACAACGCCCGGAACAGCTCACCAAAACCGTCGATGCGTTTGTCCAGCAGGCACTCGACTGCCTCCGGCGTGCTGTCTCGCCCGGTAAAGCCGGTGCCGCCCGTAATCAGCACCACCTGCACCTGCTCATCGGCAATCCAGGTCGCCACCTGGGCGCGGATCTTGTACAGGTCGTCCTTGAGCAGCGCCCGCGCCACCAGCCGGTGGCCGATCTCTACCGAACGGCTCGCCAGCAGCTCGCCAGAGGTATCGTTGTCGTAGGTACGGGTGTCGCTGACGGTCAGCACGGCGATGTTCAGCGGTATGAAGACTGCATCGGGTTGAACGCGCACGGTAAAGCTCCTTGAATGGCATTGTCGCCACGCTAGAGGCACGGCCCGAGGGCGTCCAATCAATATGGCGTACCGGGCGATCAATGACATCTATCGCAGACGTGGGTTAAGGTCTGCATAACCAGACGCCAGGCACTTTCATGGACATCAAGCAGCTCAAGTTCCTCATCGCCCTCGACCAGACCCGCCATTTCGGCCAGGCGGCGGCGTTGTGCCATATCACCCAGCCGACGCTGTCCATGCGCCTGCGCAACCTGGAGGACGAACTGGAGCTGGTGCTGGTCAAGCGTGGCCAGCGCTTCGAAGGTTTTACCGAGGCCGGCGAGCGCATCCTGGCCTGGGCCCGTACCCTGCTCGCCGCCCACGACGGCCTGCAGGCCGAGGCTGCCAGCTGCCGCGGCCAGGTGGTCGGCAGCCTGCGCCTGGGCACCGTGCCGCTGGCCAGCTTCAACCCCATGCACCTGCTGCTGCCCCTGCGCGAAAAATACCCCGAACTGCACTTTCAGCTCAGCTCGCTGAGCTCGGAACAGGTCATCGACGGGCTCAGCCGCAACCAGCTCGACCTGGGTATCTGCTACCTGGACCAGGTCAACACCAGCTTCTTTGAAGTGATCGAACTGGGCACTACCACCATGGGCCTGCTGCACGACACCCGGCACTTCCAGTTCGCCAGCGACCCGCTGCGCTGGGATGCACTCAGCGACATACCACTGGGCCTGCTGAGCAAAGGCATGCACTACCGTCAGTCTCTGGACCTGAGCTTCCGCAGCCGCGGCCTGGAGCCGAATGCGGTGCTGGAAAGCGACTCAACCTTCCAGCTGATCCAGGCCATCAACACCGGCATGTGCTGCGCGATCATGCCGCTGGACTGCGGCCTGGAAGACCTCAGCGAGCACCTGCGCATCGTGCCGGTGGCCGACGCCGCCATCCACAGCCCGGTCGGCCTGCTGTTGCGCCGCAGCGAGCCGCGCTCGGCGATTGCCGAACAGTGCTTCGCCGAGGCGCGGGCACTGTTTCAAGCCACCTGATCGCTGGTTGCCTGGCGGTACTGGCGCGGGGTAAAGCCGGTCAGTTGCTTGAACTGGCGGCTGAAGGCGCTGTGGTCGGTGTAGCCGCAGCACATCGCCACGTCCGTGATGGGCAGGTCCGAATGCAACAGGCGGTGGGCGTGTTCCAGGCGTGCCTTGTGGATCATCTGCCGGGGCGTGAGGTGGAACACCCGCTTGCAGTAGCGCTCCAGCTGGGCCACGGAAATACCGGCGATGCGGGTCAGCTCGCCCATGCTGATCGGCTGGTGAAAGTGCTGGCGAATGTGCTCGTCCACGGCGGCCAGCCGCTGATAGGCGGGGTGGCTGTCGGCGGCTGATTGCAGGTCGACCGAAATGCCGACCAGGCCGATGATCTCGCCCGCCTGGTTGTACAGCGGGCGCTTGTGGGTCAGGCACCAGCCGGGTTCACGGCTGCCGTACAGGTGCAGCTCCAGTTGGTCCTCCAGCACCCTCCCTTCCTTGAGCACCCGGCGGTCCTGTTCGGTGTAGCCGGGGCCGAGCTGTGCCGGGAATACCTCGGCACTGGTCTTGCCCAGCAACGGTTGCAGGCGCTTGAGGCCACAGCGCTGGACCAGGGTGTTGTTGGCCAGCACATAGCGGGCAGCCGGGTCCTTGATGAAGATGGCGGCGTTGGGGATGGCGTCGAGGATCGGCAGCAGCAGCGACACACCGGCAAGCAGGGCCTCGAGGGTGGCGGGGCGGTGCTGGTCGAGGGACTGGTAGAGGGTTGCCAGGGGGGTGTTGGTCATTTTCTCTATCTCGGTTTGCTGGGCGGGCCTCTTCGCAGCACAAGGCTGCTCCTACAGGCCTTGATAGCCATGCGGTCCTTGTAGGAGCAACCTTGTGCTGCGAAGAGGCCAGCACTGGCGCTGCATCTCTCAAACCCTTATCCGGTATGGCCTACAGCCTATCCACCAGCCCACCCTGGCCACCAGCTTTTTTTGCAACTGTGCCGATTTCGTCATCCCCCCTGCAGAAAATCATCAAGAACCGTCGCCCCGACCGGTTCACTCTATGCCCCACGCAAGCCGCCCAAGTCCTACAAGAGCGCGGCCCAAAAAGCCGCATCTCGTGACATCAGACCTGCCTATCCAATAACCAACAAAAAGGCGAACCCATGTCAGGCAAATTCAAAAAACAGTTATCACTGCTGGACCTCACCTTCATCGGCCTAGGGGCCATTTTCGGCTCCGGCTGGCTGTTCGCCGCCAGCCACGTGTCGGCCATCGCCGGCCCGGCCGGCATCCTCTCCTGGTTCCTCGGCGGGTTCGCCGTACTGCTGCTGGGCATCGTCTACTGCGAGCTGGGCGCCGCCTTGCCGCGTGCCGGTGGCGTGGTGCGCTACCCGGTTTACTCGCACGGCCCACTGCTCGGCTACCTGATGGGTTTCATCACCCTGATCGCCTTTTCCAGCCTGATCGCCATCGAAGTGGTCGCCTCACGCCAATACGCCGCCGCCTGGTTCCCCGGGCTGACCAAGGCCGGCTCCAGCGACCCGACCGTGCTTGGCTGGCTGGTGCAGTTCGCCCTGCTGGGGTTGTTCTTCTTCCTCAACTACCGCAGCGTGAAAACCTTCGCCAAGGCCAACAACCTGGTCAGCGTGTTCAAGTTCATCGTGCCGCTGCTGGTAATCGGCGTGCTGTTCACCTTCTTCAAGCCAGAAAACTTCGAGGTCCAGGGCTTTGCCCCGTTCGGCCTGTCCGGGGTGGAAATGGCCGTGTCGGCAGGCGGCATCATCTTCGCCTACCTGGGCCTGACGCCGATCATTTCAGTGGCCAGCGAGGTGAAGAACCCACAGCGCACCATCCCTATCGCACTGATTTTGTCGGTGCTGCTGTCCACCGCGATCTACGCCCTGCTGCAACTGGCCTTCCTCGGCAGCGTGCCCACCGAAATGCTGGCCAACGGCTGGGCCAGCGTGACCAAGGAACTGGCCTTGCCCTACCGTGACATCGCCCTGGCCCTGGGTGTGGGCTGGCTGGCCTACCTGGTGGTGGCCGACGCCGTGATCTCGCCCAGTGGCTGCGGCAACATCTACATGAACGCCACCCCGCGGGTGATCTACGGCTGGGCGCAAACCGGCACCTTCTTCAAGTACTTCACCCGCATCGATGCAGAATCCGGCATCCCGCGCCCGGCCCTGTGGCTGACGTTTGGCCTGTCGGTGTTCTGGACCCTGCCGTTCCCCTCGTGGGAAGCGCTGATCAACGTGGTATCGGCTGCCCTGGTACTGAGCTACGCCGTCGCCCCGGTCACCGTCGCCGCCCTGCGCCGCAATGCACCAGACATGCCGCGCCCGTTCCGGGTCAAGGGCATGGCCGTGCTCGGCCCGCTGTCGTTCATCATCGCCGCGCTGATCGTGTACTGGTCGGGCTGGAACACCGTGTCGTGGCTGCTGGCCCTGCAAATCGTGATGTTCGTGCTGTACCTGCTGTGCAGCCGTTTCGTACCCACCCAACACCTGTCGCTGGCCCAGCAAGTGCGCGCGTCGGCATGGCTGATCGGCTTCTACGCGGTGACCATCCTGCTGTCGTGGTTGGGCAGCTTCGGCGGCCTGGGTGTGCTCGGCCACCCGTTCGACACCGTGGCTGTGGCCGCCTGCGCGCTGGGCATCTACTACTGGGGCGCCGCGACTGGCGTGCCTGCCCACCTGGTGCGCCTGGAAGGTGAAGACGAAAGCGAAGCCGCCGCTGAAACCTATACCCGCCGCCCTGCCGCCGTCGCTTCCTGATCTTTTACGCAAGGGACAAGCCCATGAAACAGATACACGTCATCGACTCCCACACTGGCGGCGAACCGACCCGCCTGGTGATGAAGGGCTTCCCGCAACTGCACGGCCGCAGCATGGCCGAACAGCGCGACGAACTGCGCGAGCTGCACGACCCATGGCGCCGTGCCTGCCTGCTGGAGCCACGCGGCAACGATGTGCTGGTCGGCGCGCTGTATTGCCCACCGGTGTCGGCCGACGCTACCTGCGGGGTGATCTTCTTCAACAACGCCGGCTACCTGAACATGTGCGGCCACGGCACCATCGGCCTGGTCGCCTCGTTGCAGCACCTGGGCCTGATCGCACCGGGTGTGCACAAAATCGACACCCCGGTCGGCCAGGTCAGCGCCACCCTGCATGAAGACGGCGCCATCACCGTCGGCAACGTGCCCTCCTACCGCTACCGCCAACAGGTCGCGGTGGACGTGCCCGGCCATGGCGTGGTGCATGGCGACATCGCCTGGGGCGGCAACTGGTTCTTCCTGGTTTCCGAACACGGCCAGCGTATCGAGCTGGCCAACCGTGAGGCGCTGACCGAGTACACCTGGGCCATGCTCAAAGCCCTGGAAGCCCAGGGCATCACCGGTGAAAACGGCGCGCTTATCGACCACGTCGAGCTGTTTGCCGACGACGCCAACGCCGACAGCCGCAACTTCGTGATGTGCCCCGGCAAGGCCTACGACCGCTCGCCCTGCGGCACCGGCACCAGCGCCAAGCTGGCCTGCCTGGCCGCCGACGGCAAGCTTGCCGAAGGCCAGACCTGGGTACAGGCCAGTATCACCGGCAGCCAGTTCCATGGCCGCTACGAGCGCGACGGCGAGCACATTCGCCCGTTCATCACCGGCCGCGCCTACATGACCGCCGACAGCACCCTGCTGATCGACGAACAGGACCCGTTCGCCTGGGGCATCTGACCCCGCCTTTTTCCGACTGAATACTGCGAGGAGTGACAACAATGACCAACAACATCTTCACCGGCACCATGCCCGCCCTGATGACCCCATGCACCGCCGAACGCAAGCCGGACTTCGACGCCCTGGTGCGCAAGGGCCGTGAACTGATCGAGGCCGGCATGAGCGCTGTGGTGTATTGCGGCTCGATGGGCGACTGGCCGCTGCTGACCGAGGCCGAGCGCCAGGAAGGCGTGGCGCGCCTGGTGGCCGCCGGCATCCCGACCATTGTCGGCACCGGCGCGGTAAACACCCGTGAAGCGGTAGCGCATGCCGCCCATGCAGCCGAAGTGGGCGCCGCCGGCCTGATGGTCATCCCTCGCGTGCTCAGCCGCGGTGCTTCGCTGATCGCCCAGAAACACCACTTCTCGGCCATCCTCGCGGCGGCGCCCAAGCTGCCAGCGGTGATCTACAACAGCCCCTACTACGGTTTTGCCACGCGCGCCGACCTGTTCTTCGAGCTGCGCCGCGAATTCCCCAACCTGATCGGCTTCAAGGAATTCGGTGGTGGCGCCGACCTGCGTTACGCCGCCGAACACATCACCTCCAAGGATGACGACGTGACGCTGATGGTCGGCGTGGACACCCAGGTGGTGCATGGCTTCGTCAACTGCAACGCCACCGGTGCCATCACCGGTATCGGCAACGCCCTGCCCCGCGAGGTGCTGCACCTGGTAAGCCTGAGCAAGCAGGCGGCCAAGGGCGACGCCAAGGCCCGCCGCCTGGCGCGCGAGCTGGAAGCGGCGCTGGCTGTGCTGTCGTCGTTCGATGAAGGCTGCGACCTGGTGCTGTACTACAAGCACCTGATGGTGCTGAACGGCGACAGCGAGTACAGCCTGCACTTCAACGAAACCGACGTGCTGACCGATGCCCAGCGCAACTATGCCGAACAGCAGTACGCGCTGTTCCGCAACTGGTACGCCAGCTGGTCGGCCGAGCAGAACATCGCCTGACCAAACCCCTGCTTGGGCCCTTGTAGGAGCGGCCTTGTGCCGCGAAGGGAAAGCAGCCCCAGCATTTCAGCGCAGACACACAAATTGCTGGGGCTGCTTTGCAGCCCTTCGCGGCACAAGGCCGCTCCTACAGGGGTTGCGGTTCACGTTGATACCCGAATTTGATTCACAAGGAGGCTACATGACCCTCACCGGCTACATGCTGATCGGCCAGACGCCGGTAACCGGCAGCCGCGAAGCCATCCGCGGCATCGACCCGGCCACCGGCCAGCCACTGGAACCGGCCTACCTGGGCGGCACCGGCGAACACGTGGCCCAAGCCTGCGCCCTGGCCTGGGCGGCGTTCGATGGCTACCGCGAAACCACGCTCGAACAACGGGCACAATTCCTCGAAACCATCGCCACCCAGATCGAAGCGCTGGGCGATGCCCTGATCGACCGCGCCGTGGCCGAAAGCGGCCTGCCCAAGGCGCGTATCCAGGGCGAGCGTGGCCGCACCTGTACCCAGCTACGCACCTTCGCCCGGGTAGTGCGGGCCGGTGAATGGCTGGATGTGCGGGTCGACAACGCCCAGCCAGAACGCCAGCCCTTGCCGCGCGCCGACCTGCGCCAGCGCCAGGTGGCCCTGGGGCCGGTAGCCGTGTTCGGCGCCAGCAATTTCCCGCTGGCCTTCTCGGTGGCCGGTGGCGACACCGCATCGGCATTGGCGGCTGGCTGCCCAGTGGTGGTCAAGGCCCACAGCGCCCACCCGGGCACCAGCGAACTGGTCGGCCAGGCGGTGGCGCAAGCGGTGAAGCTGTGCGGCTTGCCGGCCGGCGTATTCTCGCTGTTGTACGGCTCCGGCCGTGAAGTCGGCATCGCGCTGGTCAGCGACCCGCGCATCAAGGCCGTTGGCTTTACCGGCTCACGCAGCGGTGGTATCGCGCTGTGCCAGGCGGCCCAGGCCCGCCCGGAGCCGATCCCGGTGTACGCCGAAATGAGTTCGATCAACCCGGTGTTCCTGTTCGAGGCGGCCCTGCAGGCCCGTGCCGAAGCGCTGGCGCAAGGCTTCGTCGCCTCGTTGACCCAAGGTGCCGGCCAGTTCTGCACCAACCCCGGGCTGGTGATTGCCCCCCAAGGGCCGGCTTTACAGCGGTTTATCGACGCTGCCAGCGAGCACGTGCGCCAGGCCGCTGCGCAAACCATGCTCACCCCGGGCATCTTCAATGCTTACCAGGCCGGTGTCGGTGGCTTGGCAGGAAACGCCAATGCCCAGGCTGCGGCCAGCGGGCAGGCCGGGCAAGGCCCCAACCAATGCCAGGCGCAATTGTTCGTCACCCAAGCCGAAGCCTTCCTCGCCGACCCGGCGTTGCAAGCTGAAGTGTTTGGCGCGGCGTCGCTGGTGGTGGCGTGCGCCAGCGATGAACAGGTACACCAAGTGGCCGAGCACCTGGAAGGCCAGTTGACCGCTACCCTGCAACTGGACGATGCCGACATCGACCGCGCCCGTGCGCTGCTGCCGACCCTTGAACGCAAGGCTGGGCGCATTCTGGTCAATGGCTGGCCGACCGGCGTCGAGGTGTGCGATGCCATGGTCCATGGCGGGCCGTTCCCGGCCACCTCCGATTCCCGTACGACCTCGGTGGGCACGGCGGCGATCCTGCGGTTCCTGCGCCCGGTGTGCTACCAGGACTTCCCTGATGCCCTTCTGCCGCACGCATTGCAGCACGGCAACCCGCTGCAGCTGCGGCGCCTGCTCGACGGCAAACGGGAAGGCTGAGCATGGTCGAAAACCCTGAAGCCGATATCGCCGTGGTGGGCGCCGGGATTGTCGGCGTTGCCTGTGCCCTGCAACTGGCCCGCCAGGGCCGCCGGGTGCTATTGGTCGACCGCCAGGCACCCGGCCATGGGGCGTCCTATGGCAACGCCGGGCACCTGGCCACCGAGCAGGTGTTCCCGATTGCCGACCTGTCGATCCTCAAGCGCTTGCCGCGCATGCTGCTGGACCCGATGGGCCCACTGCGCCTGGACTGGAAGTACCTGCCCACGGCCATGCCCTGGTTCACCCGCCTGCTGCTCAACCTGCGCCCGGTGCCGTACCAGCGCAGTGTGGCCGGCATCCGCACGCTGAACGAAGGCAGCCTGGGTGCATGGCAGCGCCTGCTGGGCTCGATCGGGCGCAGCGACCTGTTCCAGGAAGATGGTTCGTTGCTGGTGTTCGAGAAGCCTGAGTCACGCCAGGCACTGGAGGCGTTGCGCACCCGCATGCAACAGCAGGCGGTGCCGGTGGACGTCTGGTCGGCCGAAACCGTGCGCGAGGCAGCGCCGCAACTGAGCCCGTCACTGCTGGGCGGGTTGTTCTTTCCGCGCACCGGGCACTTCATCGACCCTTACCGGGTTGTGTGCGAACTGTTCGAAGCGGCCAAGGCCAACGGCGTGCGCTTTGTTCAGGCGCAGGTCGATGGCGGGCAATTGCACAGTGCGGGCGTGAGCCTGGCCAGCGACCAGGGCACGCTCAATGCCCGCCAGGTGCTGATCAGCTGTGGTGCCCATTCTGCGAAACTGACCGCCGCGCTGACGGGCAAGCGGGTACTGCTAGACACAGAACGCGGTTACCACCTGATGTTGCCGGGTGAGCACCAGCGCCTGCCGTTTGCAGTCACCTCGCTGGAGCGCAAGTTCATCATGACGCCCATGGCTGAAGGCTTGCGCCTGGCCGGCACGGTGGAGTTCGCCGGGCTGGAGGCACCGCCAAGCATGCAACGGGCTTGGCAGTTGCACCGGTTGAGCAAGGGGTTGTTCCGGCAAGACTTGAGCGTCGAAGGGGCGACGCCGTGGATGGGCTTCCGGCCATCGTTACCGGACTCGCTGCCGGTGATCGACAGGGTGTGTGATGGGCGGGTGCTGTTGGCGTTTGGGCATCAGCACCTGGGGTTGACGCAGGCGGCGGTGACGGCGGAATGGGTGGGGCTGTTGGCTGAGCGGGCCGCTGGGCCTGAGATGGGAGCCTACCGGTTGGATCGGTTCTAGATTCGGGGGCCGCCGGGCGGCCCATTCGCGGCACAAGGCCGCTCCTACAAAAAGCACGCGTTATCCTGTAGGAGCGGCCTTGTGCCGCGAATGGGCTGCATGGCAGCCCCTCCAAGCCTCAGCGATAGCGCTCAAGCCAGTGCGCATACGGCGCCGGCAAGGTCCAGGAGGCTTTCTCCACCCCCAGTTCCTTGGCGGCAAAGTAGGCCCAGTGCGGGTCGGCCAGGTGCGCACGCCCTACCGAAACCAGGTCCAGCTGGTTTGCCTGCAACGCGGCCTCAGCCAGCTGCGGTGTGCCAAAGCCCCACGCCGAAGTCACCGGCAGCTTCGCCTCGCGGCGCACACGCTCGGCAATCGGCCCCATGAACGCCGGGCCCCACGGGATGTTGGTCTCGGGAATGGTGAAACCGACACTTACGCTCAGCAGGTCAAGGCCGCCAGCCTTGAAGCGGCGCGCCAGTTCGATCGACTCTTCCAGGGTCTGCTCGTCGCGGCCATCGTATTCCAGCACACCAAAGCGCGCGGTCAACGGCAGGTTCTCTGGCCATACTTCACGCACCGCAGCCAGGGTTTCCAGCAGGAAGCGGCTGCGGTTGTCGAAGCTGCCACCGTAGGCATCGGTCCGCTTGTTGGTGTGCTCGGAGAAGAAGCTCTGGCCCAGGTAGCCGTGGGCAAAGTGCAGTTCGATCCATTCGAAGCCGGCATCACGCGCACGGCGGGCGGCATCGACGAAGTCCTGCTTGACCCGGGCAATGTCGTCCAGGGTCATTTCGCGTGGCACTTTCGGCAGGTTCGCGCCAAAGGCAATGGCAGACGGGGCGATGGTTTCCCAGCCGCGCGCGTCGTCGGCGGCAATGTGGTCGTCACCCTCCCACGGGCGGTTGGCGCTGGCCTTACGACCGGCGTGGGCGATCTGGATGCCCGGCACCGAACCTGCAGCCTTGATGGCCTGTACCACCGGTACGAACGCCTGGGCGTGGGCATCGCTCCAGATACCGGCACAACCGGGGGTGATGCGACCTTCCGGTGCCACCGCCGTGGCCTCCACCACCAGCAGACCGGCACCACCACGGGCCAGGCCGGCGTAGTGCACGTGGTGCCAGTCGTTGATCATGCCGTCTTCAGCCATGTATTGGCACATTGGCGGAATGGCGATGCGGTTACGCAGGGTGACGTCTTTGAGGGTATAGGGTTCGAACAGGGCGGACATGGGAAACTCCGGGTTCATCTGAATACTGTTGTTCGATCATAATCGAACTATGGCAATTAGTGAAACCCCCGTTATCATGTCGGCCATGCGAGCCTATAAACATCCCAACGCTGAAGACCTGATCCTTGAACGCCTGCTCTATGCGCTCAGCGACCCCGTGCGCCTGGAAATCGTCCGCCACCTGGCCGGCGTTGCCGAGGCCAGCTGTGGCGAGCTGGACGGGGGGCGGCCCAAGTCGAGCATGTCGCACCACTTCCGCGTGCTACGTGATGCGGGGTTGGTGCATACCCGCAATGTGGGGACGACCCATATGAATTCATTGCGCAGCGAAATGCTGGGCGAGCGGTTTCCCGGGCTGCTGGAGTGCATCCTGCGCCAAAGATGATTTTGCCGCAGGCCCCGGGGGTAGTGATGAGCCCGTGGGCCCATCAATACGTCGAACCGCCGCGCAAAGGCCCGAACAGGCAAAAAAAAACCACGAGGTTTACCCCGTGGCTTCTTTCACGACAATGGCCGATTACAGCGCCATGTCGTTCTCAGGCTTGCTTTCAACCGGCTCGCTGGCCGCGCCACCGAAATCGACGCTGGCGTCGATCACTGGCGGTTTCTCCAGCTGCAGTACTTCAGCGGTATAGTTCCACTCTTTCTGGGTGGCCGCCGCCGAATCGTTCAGCTTGGTGCCGTAGCTCGGCACGATCTGCTTGATCTTGGCCTGCCACTCTGGGGTAGCGACCTTTTCCTTGAACACGGTTTCCAGCACGGTCAGCATGATCGGCGCAGCAGTCGAAGCACCTGGCGATGCACCCAGCAGGCCGGCAATGGTACGGTCTTCGGACGCGACCACTTCGGTGCCCAGCTTCAGCACGCCGCCCTTCTCGGCATCACGCTTGATGATCTGCACACGCTGGCCGGCCTGCCACAGGCGCCAGTCTTCCTTCTTGGCATTCGGGAAGTAGGTGCGCAGGGCTTCGAAGCGGTCATCGTCAGACAGCATCAGCTGGCCAGCGAGGTACTCCACCAGCGGGTACTGCTCGATACCGACCTTGGTCATCGGCCACACGTTGTGGGTGGTGGTGCTGCTCAGCAGGTCCAGGTACGAGCCGTTCTTCAGGAACTTGGTCGAGAAGGTGGCAAATGGGCCAAACAGGATCACGCGCTTGCCGTCCAGCACGCGGGTGTCCAGGTGCGGTACCGACATGGGTGGCGCGCCAGTCGAGGCAATGCCGTAGGCCTTGGCCATGTGCTGCATCGCAATGGTCGGATTCTCGGTCACCAGGAACGAGCCACCCACCGGGAAGCCTGCGTATTCCTTGGCTTCAGGAATACCCGACTTCTGCAGCAGCTTCAGTGCGCCGCCGCCGGCACCGATGAACAGGAACTTGGCATCGGTAGCCGATTCGGTACCGTCCTTCAGGTTCTTGTACTCGACGTGCCAGGAGCCGTCCTTGTTGCGGGTGATGTCCTGCACTTCGCTGGACAGCTTCAGGTCGAACTTGTCCTGGGTCTTCAGGTGGCCGACCATCTGGCGGGTGATCTCGCCGAAGTTGACGTCGGTGCCGATTGGCGTCCAGGTCACGGCCAGCTTCTGGTTCGGGTCGCGCCCTTCCATCATCAACGGGACCCACTTGGCGATCTGCGCGTGGTCCTCGGAGTACTGCATCGGGCGGAACAGCGGGCTGGCCTGCAGCGCGTCGTAACGCTTTTTCAGGAACTTGATGTTGTCATCGCCCCACACGAAGCTCATGTGCGGAGTGGTGTTGATGAACGAGTGCGGGTTCTTCAGCACGCCCTGGCGAACCTGCCAGGCCCAGAACTGACGGGAGATCTGGAAGGCTTCGTTGATTTCGATGGCCTTGGAGATATTGACGTTGCCGTCTTTGTCTTCCGGGGTGTAGTTCAGCTCGGCCAGCGCGGAGTGGCCGGTACCGGCGTTGTTCCAGCCGTTGGAGCTTTCTTCAGCCACGCCGTCCAGGCGCTCGACCATTTCCATCGACCAGCTTGGCTCCAGCTCGTGCAGCCACACAGCCAGGGTGGAGCTCATGATGCCGCCGCCGACCAGCAGCACATCTACTTTTTTGGTTTCTGCGGCGTGCGCTTGCATGAAGCTCGCAGCGACAGCCAGACCCAGCAAGGTCTTGCCAGCTTTCTTGAACATTGATCTATTCCAGTCAGGAGAACGGAGGGAGGGCCTGTGGCTGGCCCAGGTGTTCCGTGTTCTTCAGCGCAGGCTTGTTGTTGATCATTGTTCGGCAGCCAGAGAACCAGAAAACGACTCGGCCTTTTGTCGAATTGACCGACAGGGCTGAATCGTTTTTCTGATTGTATCCGAAATGCCAGCGCAAACAAATTGCCGGTCCTCGCGTCAAGGTGACGGGTTGTCCCAGGGTATACCCGCAAGCTTTGCAGTGATTGCAGTATTCTCTCGGCGCCCCTACTATTGCGATCATTTCTCATTCGCACCATTATGCGCTCGCGCCGGATGCCGCCGTGGTTTCGATCCCAGAGCTGAACACCTCGCTCCATACCCTGTACCACAGCCACTCGCGCTGGTTGCTCGGCTTTCTGTACCGCCGCCTGGGCAGCCGCTGCGATGCCGCGGACCTTGTGCAGGACACCTTCGTGCGCATCCTCAACCGCCCAAGGCAGTTCGACGGTGCACGCGGCGAGCGCTCGTACCTGGCGACCATTGCCCGCGGCCTGTGCGTGGACCACTGGCGCCGGCAAAAGCTTGAACAGGCCTGGTTGCAGCAATTGGCCTTGCAGCCCGAGGCACTACAGCCCTCCCCCGAACAGCGCGCGATCATTGTCGAGACCCTGCACGAGGTGGACGCCATGCTGCTGCGTTTGCCGAGCAAGGTGCGCCAGGCATTCCTGCTGGCGCAGATCGATGGCCTGGCCTACCGCGATATCGCCGCGCACATTGGCGTGAGCGAACGCATGATCAAGAAATACCTGGCCCAGGCTTTTCTGCATTGCGCCATTCTTGAAGCCGAACTCGACGGCTTGCTGGTGGAGTGACGCCATGACCGCGCCCGCGCAAAAACTCAGCCACGCCAGCCTGCAGCAGGCCGCGCACTGGTACGTGCAGTTGCAGGACGAAAACGCCGCACCGCAGTTGCACACGCAGTGGCAACACTGGTTTGACCAGCACGGCGACCATCAGGCGGCCTGGCACTATGTGCAACGGGTCGGCCAGCGGTTTGCCCCGTTGCAAGCCGAAGGCGCAGCGGCGGGCCGGGCACTGCGCGAGCACGACGCACGTCGCTTTAGCCGGCGCACCGGGCTCAAGTCGCTGCTGGTGCTTGGTGCTGGCTCCCTGCTTGGCTGGCGGGCGTGGCACGGTGCCCCGTTATCGGGCTGGGATGCCGACATGGCCACCGGCATCGGTGAAATCCGCGAAACCCGCCTGGCCGATGGCAGCCAGTTGTGGCTGGGGGCGCAAAGTGCTGTGGACCTGGAATTCTCCACACTCAGCCGGGTACTGAAGCTGCGCTTTGGCGAGCTGCTGGTGGAAACCGCCCACGATCCGCGCCGCCCGTTCTTCGTCGACACAGCACAAGGGCGCATGCAGGCGCTGGGCACGCGCTTTGCGGTGTGCCAGCAGGGGGAGCGCACCAGGCTGGATGTGTACGCGGGCGCCGTGGAGGTGTGCACGGCTCAAAGCGGTGAGCGCTGCATCGTGGCGGCGGGCCAGCAAGTGGACTTCAGCGCCCGGGGCATCAGCAACGCCCGCCCGGCGCAAAGCGCGGGCGAGTCGTGGATTTATCAACGTCTCAATGCCGAAGACATGCCATTGGCGCATTTGCTGCAAACGCTGGGGCGCTATCGCCACGGGCACCTGGGTTGGCACCCGAATGTCGCCAAACTGTCGGTGATGGGTGCCTTCCCGCTCAACGATACCGACCGCGCACTGGCCTTGTTGCAAGCGGCGTTGCCGGTGCGGGTGCAGCGGCTGACGCCCTGGTGGGTCACAGTCGAGCCAGCCTGATTGGCACCTATTTCAAGGCAAACACAAGCCCTGTAGGAGCAGCCTTGGGCTGCGAAGAGCCCGGTAAGGCTAAAGATTATCTTTGGCTGCAGTGGCCTCTTCGCAGCACAAGGCTGCTCCTACACAGGGACGCGGAAGCCTGAGTGATGGTGCTACCCACGTACATCCGCGCCAACCCATAAAAATCTGCCAAACCAGTTCCCTTTTTCCAATCTCGTTCGGTTAACCCGGCATAGCCCTCCCAACTCACCCTTTCGATCCCAGAGACCAGCATGCCGACGCCCTTCCACCCCGCGCTTCGCCTGGCACTTGCCGCGCCCCTCTCGCTGTGTGCCGCCGCCCCACTGCTGTTGCCCGCCAGCCAGGCCCACGCCGAACAGGCGGCCAGCGCCGAAACCCGCTTCAACATCGCACCCAGCTCGCTCACCAGTGCCCTCAACCAGTTCAGCAGCCAGGCCGGCATCTACCTGGCCGGCAGCAACGAACTGGCCGCCGGCAAGACCAGCCCGGGGCTGCAAGGCCACTACAGCGTCGCCCAAGGCTTGGCCCGGCTGCTGCAGGGCAGCGGCCTGCAAGCCGTGCCCCAAGGCAGCGCGGGTTATGTGCTGCAACCGCTTGCCGATGGCACCGCCCTGCAACTGGATGCCACGTCGATCAACGCCGCTACCCTGGTCGCCAGCAACGGCCAGGGCGATAGCGGCTACCGTGCCGTCGCCAGTGCCACCGCCAGCAAAACCAGCAGCGCCCTGGCCGACACCCCGCGCTCGGTCTCGGTGGTAACCCGCCAGCGCATGGACGACCAGCAATCGCAAACCCTTACCGAGGTGCTGGGCTATGTCCCAGGCATTTTCTCTCCGCCGTTTGCCGGCGGGGATGGCCAAGCGGGTGACCTGTTCTTCATCCGTGGCTTCAACGCCACCGACTATGGCTATGGCCTGCTGCGCGATGGCCTGCGGGTGCAGGGCAACCGCTACGATACCAGCAGCGAACCCTACGGCCTGGAGCGGGTGGAAGTGTTCCGCGGCCCCACTTCGATCCTGTATGGCGAAAACGCCCCGGGTGGCGTGGTCAACCTGGTCAGCAAGCGGCCTACTGCCGAAGCGCGCGGCGAAGTGCAGCTGAGCTACGGCTCGCATAACCGCCGCCAGTTGGGCGTCGACGTTTGCGGCCCACTGACCGATGAGGGCAATATCCTCGGCCGCCTGGTGATGATGGGCCGCAAGTCCGACACCCAGGTCGACCATCAGCCCGATGACCGCATGTACATCGCGCCATCGCTGACGTTGAACTTCGACGACTTCAACAGCCTGACCCTGCTGGCCACCTACCAGCGCGACCGCACCTTGATGGAGCTTGGTTACCCGGCCGCTGGCACCCTGCTGCGCAACCCCAACGGCAAGATCGACAAGGACCAGTTGTCCGGCAACCCGGAATGGGACAACTTCGAGCGAGAAACCTGGAGCCTGGGCTACGAGTTCAGCCACCGCTTCAACGACACCTGGCAGTTCCGCCAGAACTCGCGCTACATGCAGTCGCGCATCGACCGGCAGGAAACGTGGCCAGGCAGCCTGAACAACGGCGGCTTCGGCACCACCCTGAGCAACACAGCCTACGACCGCTACAACAAGTCCATCGCCTACTCGCTGGACAACCAGTTCGAAGGCCACTTCACCAGCGGCGCGTTCGACCACACCTTCCTGATCGGAGCAAGCCTGGACCGCACGTCGTTCAACCAGGATTGGGACGCGGGCAATGGCGGCACCATCAATGTGTTCAACCCGGCCTGGAACGGCAAGCCAAGCACGCCCCTGCATGTGCAGAACGCCTTGCTCGATCAGACCATGTACGGCCTCTACAGCCAGCAGCAAACCAAGGTGGACAACTGGGTGCTGCTGTTGGGCGGGCGACTGGACCGGGTCAATAGCCAGTTCCGCAACAAAGCCGGCACCCTTAACGCACAAGCCGACATGAACAGTTGGGACAGCAAGTTCACCTGGCAGACCGGGGTGATGTACCAGTTCGAAAACGGCCTGTCGCCGTACTTCAGTTACTCCACCGCCTTCGCCCCGACCCAGCAGACCGAAAGCAAGAGCGGCCCGCTGGACCCCACCACCAGCGAGCAGTACGAAGTGGGTATCAAGTACGAGCCGAAAGGCTGGAACACCGCCTTCACCGCATCTGTGTACGACCTGCGCAAGAAAGACGACGTACTGTTCGATTCCGCCGTGGGTGACTACCGCCAGATCGGTGCCAGCCGGGCCAAGGGCGTGGAGCTGGAACTTAACAGCGACCTGAGCGACAACCTCAACCTCACCGCCGCCTACACCTACACCGATTCGCGCATTACCAAGGACGTGGCCGGGTCGCTGTATGAAGACCACCAGATGACCGGCGTGCCACGCAACCAGGCGTCGGTGTGGAGCACATATCGCTTCCGTGACGGCCTGCTCAAAGGCTTGCAGATCGGTGGCGGCGTGCGCCACTTCGACAGTACCTTCGCCTATACCCCGGCAAGCCTGTACGGCAAGCTGGATACCGGTGACGTGACGCTGGTGGATGCCAAGGTGGGCTATGAAATCGACGAAAACTGGTCGGTAGAAGTCAACGCCCGCAACCTGTTCGACAAAGAGTATGTGGCAGGCTGCAACAACGCCGGCCGTTGCTACTGGGGTGAAGAGCGCACACTGCTGGGAACCGTGTCGCTGCGCTGGTAAGTGGCCCACAAACAAAAGCCCCCGGCCATTTACATGACCGGGGGCCTTGGATCACGTCGCAAGCGTCGCGATCAGGGTACCGCCAAGATTACTGCTGCTGAGGCAGTTTATCGATCGGGCCGCAGCCACCGATGATCTTGGAGATGGAAACCGAAGGGTGGAACAGGTAGTCGTAAGTGCAGTTTTTCGGTTGGTTGTAAACTTGGCCAGTGCAACCCGACAGCAGGGCAACACCCGAGACAACAGCAACGGCTACGGTGGCCTTGAACAGCTTTTTCATACAAAGTCCTTTAAATGAATCATCTTCGGCCATCTTCTGATGGCCGCGGGATGATACAGACTCTACCCATTGGATCCAAGTCGTACCTGGCACAAGTTCGTTGTAATTGTGCAACAACAGGTTGAAAAGCGCGCCTTTGGCGACGATAGTTCAGGGCACTGCCTTCGCCATGCTCAACAGGAACTCACCATGCTCGGCGTCACCGACTACGGCGCATTCGTCATCGCCTTCATCATTCTGCTGGCCATCCCCGGCCCGGGCAATTTTGCCTTGATCACCGCCACCGGCAAGGGCGGTATCAAGGCAGGCCTGGCTGCGACACTTGGGGTGATCGTGGGTGACCAGGTGCTGCTGTGGCTGGCAGTAGCGGGCGTCGCCACCCTGCTGGCCACCTACCCTACGGCTTTCCACATGGTGCAATGGGCCGGCGCTGCGTACCTGGCTTACCTGGGCCTGCGCATGCTCCTGAGCAAACCCGGTGGTGCTGCCCACGCCTGCCGCATGGACAACGGCCAGTACCTGCGCCAGACCATGATGATCACCCTGCTCAACCCCAAGGCGATCATGTTCTACATGGCGTTTTTCCCGCTGTTCGTCGACCCGGTGAAGCACCAGGGGCTAGTGACGTTCGGTTTCATGGCTGCGACGGTGGCGGTGGTGACCTTCGCGTATGGGCTGATTGCCGTGGTGCTGACCCATCAGCTGGCTGAACGCATGCGCGCCAACCCACGAATCAGTCATCTGTTCGAGCGGCTGGCAGGGGCTTGTCTGGTAGGGTTTGGTATCAAGTTGGCGGCGATGCGCTGAGCAAGGCCGCGGCACAGTTTGTGGGTCAACTCTGGCGACGCATGAACTCTGCAAAAAGCGGTACGGTGGGATCCAGCACACCATGATCGGTGCTGTAAGCAATGCCTTTGGCGATGACCTTGGCTCTTATGGGGCCAAGTGACGATTGGGTTCGGCCCATGGCCTTGGCGATATCACCTACCGCATAAGGCCCATCGCCAAGCTCCGACACAGCTCTGGCGAAAAGCACTTCGGTAGGTGTCAACTGGTCGATACGCCCCCTGAAGAAACCTGCATCCAGCAAAGCCAGGGTTTCCGAGTAGGATTGAACGACATCATCCAGCGATATCTCTGGCCCCTCGGCACAGTTCCACGCCGTGGACGCTCACTCTTGTAAAAAGATTCCTCTTCCGGCGACTCGACCTTGGAGACCAGCAAGCCCGCTTGCTCTTCGCGACTAAAGCCGCTCCCACAGGGTTATCTCCGCCCTCAGGCACTGCACAGCACCTGTGGGAGCGGGTTCACCCGCGAAGAGGCCAGCCCAGGCAACCCAGAACCCAGGGAAACAAATCAATGCCCACCGACAACACACAAGAACCCGCCACAGTCGGCAAGACCTGTTTCTACCAAGGCGAAAACCACACCCACCCGCTGTTCCGCATCGAACCCGGCATCCCCTGCCAGGAAGCCCGTGAACAGGCCTCCGAACTGATGGGCTATGTCCGCGACCTGATCATCACCGGCCTGATGGACGGCGACCAGAAACTGATTTGGGCCTCGCACTACCTCAGCGCGATGGCCAAGGCGCTGCTGGATGATGCTGAATTAGGAATGATGAAAAAGTAAGGCACAACGAAAAAGCCCCTGAAAGCTTTCGCTTTCAGGGGCTTGATCTTGTATGGCGGAGAGATAGGGATTTGAACCCTAGGTACTGTTGCCAGTACAACGGATTTCGAATCCGTCCCGTTCGACCACTCCGGCATCTCTCCAATGCCGCGCATCATACCAGCGTTCTTTTAAAACGCAAACCTTTTTTTAAAAAAAATCGCGTGGTATCAGGCGCTTGCGTGAACGCGCCGCTTACAGCGGCACGCCCAGGCGCTTGGCAACTTCTTCGTAGGCTTCGATCACGTCGCCCAGGCCCTGACGGAAGCGGTCCTTGTCCATCTTCTTGCGGGTTTCTTTGTCCCACAGGCGGCAGCCGTCCGGGCTGAACTCGTCGCCCAGCACGATCTGGCCGTGGAATACGCCGAACTCCAGCTTGAAGTCGACCAGCAGCAGGCCAGCGTCATCGAACAGCTTGGTCAGCACCTCGTTGACCTTCAGCGACAGCTTTTTCATTTCGACCAGCTGCTCGGCGGTGCCCCAGCCGAACGCGACAACGTGGGATTCGTTGATGAAGGGGTCGCCCTTCTCGTCGTTCTTCAGGAACAGTTCGAAGGTGGACGGCTCCAGCTTGATGCCCTCCTCCACGCCCAGGCGCTTGACCAGGCTGCCGGCAGCGTAGTTACGCACTACGCATTCGACCGGGATCATGTCCAGCTTCTTCACCAGGCACTCGTTGTCGCCCAGCAGCTTGTCGAACTGGGTCGGCACGCCGGCTTCTTCCAGTTTCTGCATGATGAAGGCGTTGAACTTGTTGTTCACCGTGCCTTTGCGGTCGAGTTGTTCGATGCGCTTGCCGTCGAACGCCGAAGTGTCGTTACGGAACAGCAGGATCAAGCGGTCGGCGTCGTCGGTCTTGTAAACCGATTTGGCCTTGCCGCGGTAGAGTTCGTCGCGTTTTTCCATGATTGGGCTCCGCTTGCTTGAGGTGTTGGGCTAGGCGATTTCGCGCCAGTCGAGCCCGTGTTCCTGATTCGCCACCTGGAGCCAGTCCGGGTCGCACCCTAAGGTGTCGACGAAGCACTGGCGGGCCAAGTGTGGCAGGTTGTTCTTGCTGCTGAGGTGGGCCAGCACCAGGTGTTGCAGGTTGCTCCAGCCCAACTCGTGCACCAGGCGCGCGGCCTGGTGATTGTTCAAATGCCCTTGCATGCCGCCTACCCGCTGCTTCAGGAAGACCGGGTAGTGACCGCGTGCCAGCAGGTCGCGGCAGTGGTTGGCCTCGATCAGCAGTGCATCCAGGCCCTGGTAACGTTCCAGCAACAGTGCGTCGTACGAGCCCAGGTCGGTCAGCATGCCGAAGCGCCGCTGGCCGTCACTGATCACGTATTGCAGCGGCTCGTAGGCGTCGTGCTCGACCCGCGCTGCGGTCACTTCCAGGCTGCCGATACGCAGGCTTTGGCCACACGCGAGAAAACCGGCCACCTCCACCGGCTTGCGCATGCCGCGCAAAGTCCCTTGGCTGAGGTAGACCGGTACATTGTAGCGCCGTGACAGCAAGCCGACCCCATGCACGTGGTCGGCATGTTCGTGGGTGACCAGTACCGCGCTGAGCTGGGCCGCCGAAACGCCGAGCAGCGCCAGGCGCCGCTCGGTTTCACGCAGGGAAAAGCCGCAATCGACCAGGATGAACGTGTCACCACTGGCGATCAGCGTGCCGTTCCCTTGGCTGCCGCTTCCGAGTACCGCGAAGCGCACTTAGCCCAGGTGGTCCTGAATGGCGCTCAGCACGCGGCGGGCGACATCGGCCGGAGCCACGGTGTTGATGTTTTTCTCGACCGTGACCTGCACGCTCTCACCCACCTTGCTCAGGCGAACCTGATAGCGCTCGGCACGGGCTTCACGCTCTTCCTTGGTCGGCTCGCTGCCGAACATGCGGCCGAAGAAGCCAGGCTGGTTCTGCTTGTCGTCAGGCTTTTCCGACAGGTTGATGTAGTACAGGCCCAGGCTGCGGTTGATGTCTTCGACACGCCACTCGCCACCCTGCTCCAGGGCACGGCCCACGCCAGACCAGGCGCGATCCAGGTCGGAGCCCAGGTACAGCACCGGGTTGCCGCTGCCGTCTTCGCTCAGGCTGACGCGGCTTGGCGCGTCGAAATCGCGCGCGGCCAACAGCGACACCGAACCGCCTTTCTCGGCGCTGCGGTTCATGCTGGCAAGCATTTCGTCGACCAGCAGGGCATCGGCGCCGGTGTTGCTGGACGTGGACGGGAACCCTGGCTCGACAGTGCTGCCGGCCGGGCGCTCGACGCTGACCACGTACACCTCGGAGGTGTTGCGCTGCACGCCAGGCTCCATGCGCACACGGACGCGCACTTCGCTGTCACCGCTGCTGGCGGTGCTGGCCAGGCGCTGGCCAAGCGATGCCGACAGTTCGTCGAAACGCTGCCAGGTGGTGTTGAATTCACCGGTCTGCGGGCGCTCTTCAGCAATGCGGAAGCCGTTATCCTCGAAGAACTGGCGGGCCACTGGCCACACCTCGGCAGGCGAATGCTGGGCCAGTACCCAACGGCTGCTGCCGCTGCGCTGCAGGCTATAGTCGGTTACCTGAGCGGCGCCACCGGTCAACGGCTGCGGGCGCGGCACTTCGAACTCGCCAGCGACGTTGTCGTCAGCGACGTTACGCGGTATCGGCAGCAGCGGGTCAAGGCGTTTGACGTTGCTAGCGTCCGGCGGCAGTTGCATCGGCGCAGTCGGGTGCGCCTGCAGGTAATCGCTGCCGCGGTCGCGGAAATAGCCATCCTCGCCCCACAGCCAGCCACACCCACTGGTGCTGGAGATAATCAGGGCAAGGGCGGAAAGACCAGCCAATCGCTTCATGCGGTGTACTTCCTCTTAAACCAGTACGCCGGACTGGCGCAAGGCAGTACGGACTTTTTCGTGGCAGCCTTCGCTCAGCCAGGTCAGTGGCAGGCGAATACCTTTTTGCATCAAGCCCATTTCGACGAGCGCCCATTTCACCGGGATCGGGTTGGCTTCGCAGAAGAGGTCTTTGTGCAGCGGCATGAGTTTTTCGTTGATCGCGCGGGCCTTCTCGGCATCGCCCGCAAGGGCGGCCTCGCACAGATCGGCCATTTCGCGCGGGGCGACGTTGGCAGTAACAGAGATGTTGCCCTTGCCGCCCATCAGGATCAGCTCGACGGCAGTCGGGTCATCGCCGGACAGAACGATGAAGTCCTTGCTGACGCCATCGAGGATGGCCTTGGCGCGGACCAGGTCGCCGGTGGCTTCCTTGATGCCGATGATGTTCGGCACGGTCGACAGGCGGATCACGGTCTCGGCCTGCATGTCGCAGGAGGTGCGGCCGGGTACGTTGTAGAGGATCTGCGGAATGTCGACGGCTTCGGCAATGTGCTTGAAGTGCTGGTACAGGCCTTCTTGCGTCGGCTTGTTGTAGTACGGCACCACCAGCAGGCAGGCGTCGGCACCGGCGCTCTTGGCGTTCTGGGTCAGGTGCACGGCTTCGGCAGTGGAGTTGGCGCCGGTGCCAGCGATGACCGGTACGCTGCGGCTGCTGCGCTTGACGCGCTCGACCACGTGCTTGATGACCAGGATGTGCTCTTCGACATCCAGCGTGGCGGACTCACCGGTGGTGCCGACGGCGACGATCGCATGGGTGCCGTTTTCCAGGTGGAAGTCTACAAGTTTGTCGAGGCTGCCCCAGTCAACACGCCCTTGTGCATCCATGGGTGTGACCAATGCCACCATACTGCCCGCAATCATGTAACTGCTCCTGCCGGAAAAAGAGAGCGGTAATGGTACTGGGGGCATCGACCTTGCACAAGCGAAGCAGGCGGGCGGAGCATTCCCCTCGGCGCCTTATTTCGCTACCCTTGACCCTTTGATCGGTGCAGCGCGGCCCGCCGGGCCGTCGACCTTGCTCCCCGCCAGCGTCCAAGACCTCGCATGCGAGCCCCGGGCCCTGCCGACAGGAGGCTTTTGACCGTCCTGCACCGACCGCTCATCGCTTTAGGAATGCTGCATGTCCACCCCCACCACTGTCCGCGAACAATTCCTTGTCATCAGTGCCCTGGGACCGAATCCCATGGAGCTGGCCAACGTCCTCAGCCGCGCCGCCTTCGAAAACCGCTGCGCGGTGGTCACCTCGCGCCTGAGCCGCCATGGCGAGACCAGCGCCCTGGTGCTGCAGGTAGGCGGCAGCTGGGACGCCCTGGCGCGCCTCGAATCCACCCTGCCGGGCCTGGGCAAGAAGCACGGCCTGACCCTGGACGTGGTGCGCAGCGCCGACCAGGAAGTGCGCCCGCAGGCCCTGCCGTACGTGGCTTATGTCAGTGCCGCCTACCGCCCGGACATCATCAACGAGCTGTGCCAGTTCTTCCTCGATCACCGCGTCGAGCTTGAAGCCATGACCTGCGACACCTACCTGGCGCCGCAGACCGGCAGCAGCATGCTCAACGCCCAATTCACGGTGATCTTGCCGGCCGGCACCCAGATCAGCTGGCTACGTGACCAGTTCCTGGACTTTGCCGACGCCCTCAACCTCGATGCGCTGATCGAGCCTTGGCGTCCACAGAACCCAATGTAAGGAAACTGACCATGGCTGTAGCACTCGACCAACCCGTTGCCGACTTCCAGGCCCAGGCCACCAGCGGGCAAACCGTCAGCCTGGCCGAGCTCAAAGGCCAGCAAGTGGTGATGTACTTCTACCCGAAGGACAGCACGCCGGGCTGCACCACCGAAGGCCAGGGGTTCCGTGACCAGCACGACGCCTTTGCCGCAGCCAACACCGTGGTGTTCGGGGTATCGCGCGATGGCATCAAGTCGCACGAGAACTTCAAGGCCAAGCAAGGCTTCCCGTTCGAGCTGATCAGCGACAAGGACGAGGCCCTGTGCCAGCTGTTCGACGTGATCAAGCTGAAGAAGCTGTACGGCAAGGAATACATGGGCGTTGACCGCAGCACCTTCCTGATCGACAAGGACGGTGTGCTGCGCCAGGAATGGCGCGGGGTTAAGGTGCCTGGGCATGTGGATGCCGTGCTGGCTGCTGCCCAGGCCTTGGACAAGGCTTGAAATTGATGGGGCTGCTTTGCAGCCCATTCGCAGCACAAGGCTGCTCCTACAGGGGCTGCGCATGACTTTACAAGAGCAGCCTTGCGCTGCGAATGGGCCGCAAAGCGGCCCCAGTTGCATCAAAGCAGCGGCGATACGCTAGGCTCCCGGCGCGGCCAGGCATCCAGCACGGCCTTGATCAGCGTCGCCAGCGGGATGGCGAAGAAGATCCCCCAGAACCCCCACAACCCGCCAAACAGCAATACCGCGCAAATGATCGCCACCGGGTGCAGGCTCACGGCCTCGGAGAACAGCAGCGGTACCAGCACGTTGCCATCCAGCGCCTGGATGATCGCGTACACCGTCATCAGGTAGATGAACTGGTCGCCCCAGCCCCACTGGAACAGCGCAATCAGTGTCACCGGCACCGTCACCACCACCGCGCCCACATACGGCACCACCACCGACAGCCCCACCAGTAGCGCCAGCAGCGCGGCGTAATTGAGGCCCAGGCTGATGAAGGCGATGTAGGTGGCAATGCCGCAGATCAGGATTTCAATGCCCTTGCCGCGAATGTAGTTGGCAATCTGCCGGTTCATCTCGCTGCCCACCCGGTTCAGCAAGGCGCGCTGGGTGGGCAGGTAGCCACTGACCCAACGGCCGATCAGTTCTCGGTCCTTGAGGAAGAAGAACACCAGAATCGGCACCAGCACCAGGTAGATCATGGCGTTGACCAGCAACGGCAGGCTCGACAGCGAAAAGGTCAACGCCCACTGCCCGAACTTGCCGATTTCCCCGCGCACCGACTCGATGGCGTGCAGCACCTGCTCGTCCGACACCAGGTGCGGGTAGCGCTCGGGCAACAGCAACAGCAACGACTGCCACTTGCCGAGCATGCCCGGCAGCTCGTTGAACAGGGTAATCAGCTGGTGCCACAGCAACGGCACCAGCACCAGCATGAACACCGCCAGCGCCCCCATGAACAGGGCAAAGACCAGCATCACTGCCAGCCGGGTCGGTACCCGCAGCCGCTCCAGGGCATTGACCAGCCCCTGCATCAGGAACGCCAGCACCATGCCCGCCAGCACCGGTGCGAGCATGCCGCCCAGGGTGAGCACAGCGGTAAAAGCCAGGAACAGCAGCACCGCCAGCACTACCGCTTCTTCATCGGAGAAGTAGCGGTGCATCCAGTCGCGAAGCACTTTGAACATTGACGATCCTTGGAAAAGACTCAGGCCTTGCGCAGCCAGTAGGTATAGGTGCCGGCCTCAGCCGTTTCCTGCAGCAGGGTATGACCGGCCAGCTTGGCGAAAGTGCGGAAGTCGCGCTGCGAACCTGCGTCGGTGGCGATCACCTTCAGCACGGCGCCGCTGGCCAGGCGATTGAGCTCCATCTTGGCCTTGAGCAGCGGCAAAGGGCAATTCAGCCCGCTGGCGTCCAGTTCGGCGTCGAAGGTCAGGGTGTCACTCATCGCGGGCTCTCCAAAGGCATTGCCGGGTTGCTGCTTCACAGGGTCGGCTAGGATAGCGCCACTGGTCGCCAACGTGTGAGCCCGCTACAGTAGGTATCTTTGACCGACGCGAGCTTCGTGCATGAATCTACTGCGCCCTACCCTGCTGACGCTGGCCTGCCTGATGGCCCTTCCCGGCCATGCTGACGACCTGCCATCACTGGGTGACGCCAGCTCTGCGATCGTCTCGCCGCAACAGGAGCATCAACTGGGCCGTGCCTGGCTGAGCCTGCTGCGTGGCCAGGTCAACCAGTTGAACGACCCGCAGCTCAAGGACTACGTCGAGACTACCGTGTACCGCCTGGCCGAAACCAGCCAGCTGCAGGACCGGCGCCTGGAATTCATCCTGATCGACAGCCGTGAACTCAACGCCTTCGCGGCCCCCGGCGGCATCGTCGGGGTCAACGGCGGCCTGTTCCTCAATGCCCGCACCGAAGGCGAATACGCCTCGGTGCTGGCGCACGAACTGGCGCACTTGTCGCAACGCCACTTCGCCCGCGGCGTCGAAGCCCAGCAACGCATGCAACTGCCGATGATGGCGGCTTTGCTCGCGGGTATCGTGCTGGCTGCCGGTGGCGCTGGCGATGCGGGTATCGGCATGATTGCCGGCACCCAGGCGGCGGCAATCCAGGAACAGCGGCGTTTCTCGCGGCAGAACGAACAGGAAGCCGACCGCATCGGCATCCAGAACCTTGAAAAGGCCGGTTACGACCCGCGCAACATGCCCACCATGTTCGAACGCCTTGCGCAGCAGTACCGCTACGGCGCCAAGCCGCCGGAATTTCTGCTGACTCACCCGGTGACCGAATCGCGTATCGCTGACACCCGCAACCGTGCTGAACAGGCGCCCAAGGGCGGTGTCGAGGACAGCCAGCGCTATCAGCTGATTCGCGCGCGCGTGGCCCTGACCTATGAAGAAACACCCGGCCTGGCAGCCAAGCGCTTCCGCTCCCAGCTCGACGAAGACCCGAAACTTGACGCTGCACGCTATGGCCTGGCCCTGGCGCAAATCAAGGGCGGCCAGCTGAACGAAGCGCGCGAAAACCTGAAGCCGTTGCTGGCCAAGGCCCCCAACGACATCACCTACAACCTGGCGCAGATCGACCTGGACATCACCAACAACCGCCTGGCCGACGCGCAGCAGCGGGCCGAGCGGATGCAGGGGCTGTACCCGGGCAACTACCCGCTTAAACAGGTGCGTGCCGATCTGCTGGTGAAGCAGAGCAAGCCGGCCGAGGCGGAGAAGATATTGAACGAGTTGATCAAGAGCCGGCCGGATGACCCGGACGTCTGGTACGACATGGCTGAAGTGCGGGGTTTGTCGGGCAATACCATTGGCTTGCACCGGGCTCGAGCCGAGTTCTTCACGTTGGTAGGGGACTTTGACCAGGCGATCCAGCAGCTGGATTACGCCAAGCGCCGGGCGGGCGGCAACTTCCCGCTGGCGTCGCAGATCGACCAGCGCCAGCGCGAGATCCTGGAGCAGCAGCGTATGGTTCGGGAAATGATGGGGCGCTGAGAATCTGGGGGCGCTTTGCGCCCCATTCGCAGCACAAGGCTGCTCCTACAGAGATCGCATTCCCCTGTAGGAGCAGCCTTGTGCTGCGAATGGGGCGCAGAGCGGCCCTAGCATTTTCAGGCGTTACCGGAAAGCTTCAGGCGCGCCGCCTGGGTGAAGTCCAGCATGCGGTTCAGCGGCTTGATCGCCTTGGGCACCAGCGCCGGGTCGACAAAAATCTCGTTGCTGCCATTACGCAGGCAATCCAGCACCCGCTCCAGGGTGTTCATCGCCATCCACGGGCAATGTGCACAGCTGCGGCATGCAGCGCCGTTGCCGGCGGTGGGGGCTTCGACGAATTCCTTGTCCGGGCACAGCTGCTGCATCTTGTAGAAGATGCCGCGGTCGGTGGCGACGATGAAGGTCTTGTTCGGCAGGGTCTGCGCCGCCTTGATCAACTGGCTGGTGGAGCCCACCGCATCGGCCAACTCGATCACCGCTTCTGGCGATTCAGGGTGCACCAGGATCGCAGCGTCCGGGTACAGCGCCTTCATATCGGCCAACTGGCGCGACTTGAACTCTTCGTGAACGATGCAGGCACCGTCCCACAGCAGCATGTCGGCACCGGTTTGCTTCTGGATGTAACGGCCCAGGTGCTGGTCCGGGCCCCAGATGATGGTTTCGCCGTTGTCCATCAGGCTTTCGACGATTTCCAGCGCGCAGCTTGAAGTCACCACCCAGTCGGCACGGGCCTTAACGGCAGCGGAAGTGTTGGCGTACACCACCACAGTGCGCTCAGGGTGCTGGTCGCAGAAGGCTGAGAACTCTTCTACCGGGCAGCCCAGGTCAAGCGAGCAGGTGGCCTCCAGGGTTGGCATCAGCACGCGCTTTTCCGGGGTGAGGATTTTCGCGGTCTCGCCCATGAAGCGCACACCGGCCACGATCACCGTTTCGGCCGGGTGATTCTTGCCGAAGCGGGCCATTTCCAGCGAGTCGGACACGCAGCCGCCGGTTTCCTCAGCCAGGGCCTGGATGACCGGGTCGCAGTAATAGTGGGCAACCAGCACGGCATTCTGAGCCTTGAGCTCGGCAGCGATGGCCGCACGGTATTCGGCCTCCTGCTCGGCTGTCAGCGGGTTGGGCTGCTTGGCGTCGAGGTGGGCCTGAACCAACAGGCGTTCGGAAATCTGGGTCATGATCGCTGGACCTGCAGGCGCGCGTGCGCGTCAAATCGAGTGTATCACCCGGCCCTGGCAGATCGGCTAAGGGTGCCGGACGGTACGCAGGCCGCCACGGCCCTCTGCGGGCGCGGATTATTATCGGAGGCCGAAGGCTACAGATAATCCAGCGATTACTAAAGTGGTTTTTGTGTTGCCTGTGCTGGCCTCTTCGCGGGCATGCCCGCTCCCACAGGTACTACGATGCCCTCAGGGGCGATGAGTAACCTGTGGGAGCGGGCGTGCCCGCGAAAAGGCCGGTACAGGTTCAATCAATCAACCCTGCGGCGACAGTGCTGCCAGGTGCGCTGCCACGAGCATGGCGAACTCTTCCACGGTCATCTTCTTGCCGTTGAAATCAACCATGCCATCGGCATAGTGCAGGCTGCTCACCACATCGTTGCCTTCAACGGTGGCCAGGCCACTCTGCAGCGCCATCATGCCGACCATCTCCCCCGCCTGGCTCGACTGCATGGCAATCGCCTGGGCGTCGGTCTGGCCGTCCAGCAGCGCCTGCAAGGTCGCCAGGTCACCCATCATCGGTTTGGAAAGCGACAGCTTGCTCTTCACCTCGGTGATCAGTTGCTTGCTCAACTGGTCCGGCGGCAAGTCGAAGCTGGCCGGGGCGGCGAAGTTCATCGATAGGTTGAAACGGCTCTCGCCATTGGCGGTCTTGAACGACAGGTTTTCTATCGCCACCTTGGGCTTGGCGGCCAGTAGTTGCCGCAGATCACCCTGGAACCGGGCCTTCTCTGCGTCGTCCATCTGGATCTGCGGCACAGGCTGACCGGCTGCAGCGGCCGCCTCGAACTCCGGCAGGTGCGCCTGGTACCACTTCGACAATGCCTGCAATGCCGGTGCGTTGACCGAATTGACAGTCACCAACATGTGCGCCTTGCCCACCGCGCGGCCATCCCAGGTGATGTCGCCGACCTTGTACTCCACGCGACCACCCACGGCATCCGGGCCGTCCAGGGTTTGCAGGACATTCTGCTCCAGGCCGTTGATCAGCAGCACTTGCTGCTTCGGCCCCAGGGTGACCTTGGTTTCGGCCAGCGCCAGGTCGACATTGCCCACATAGATAGCGTCGTGCGCGGTGGCCTGAAGGTTGCCGTCAACCTTCAGGCCTTTGAGTTCGAACGTGGCCGGCGGCTGGTCATCGCGCACAAGTTTCATCACGAAACGGTCGGCCTGGCCGTGGAACTTCGACGCCTTGCCTTCCTTGTCGCCACTGACTTCCAGCTGCATGCCAGAGAAGTCGAGGCTGTTGCCGTCAGCCTCGTCGAGCTTGACCGGCGCCAGCCGGACCTGGCTGACCACACTGCCGCCGTAACCCAGGCTGGTCTGTGCGCTGACCGGGGCCTGCTCGCCTGCAGCGGCGAACCACGCTGCGGTGGCATCGTCCTTCTGCAAGGTGCTGTTGCTGACCGCCATCACCGGCATCAGCTTCAACGCCTTTACCCGCGACCAGGGAAACGGCCCGTGCTCGATCTGGTCGGTCACGCCCACGTCGAAACTCACTACCTCGCCTTCACCCACGTTGATATCGCGGGCCTTGAGCCGGTACTGGGCGGTACTGCTGAAGAAATGCTGCTCCAGCGACACCCGCTCGATGCTCATGCTGCCGCCGGTGGTCACCAGGGCCTTCTTGAGCTCGGCATTGCTGCGGACAAGGGCATTGTCCAGCTCGGCAGGTAACTGCTTGCCGGTGTACCAGGCACCAGCGGTGGATGCGACGGCAATGGCAATCGCCAGGCCGGAAAGGATGCCAACTGATTTCTTCATGAATAGAACCGATTGTCCGTAAGGGCTTCTTGGGCGACAAAGGCCACGCAGGAGGCGAAGAGTACCACTGCGGCAGAACACGATGGCCGATCGGAAAAGAGAAAACACATTTTTCAGAGGCGTCTGAACGCCCTCAAGGCGAGCGTCACTCGTTAATTTTTACGAACATTCGAATTGATCAAAACCGCAAAAAACGCGCAAAAACCGAACAAACCCCCTCATAAATCGATAAATATTTCAATTTGGTAACATCTTGTCATGTTTAACTTGACACCAACCTACCCATCGTTTTTTATTTTCACCACTTAGCGCGTCTCCCCCCGCGCCTTCCGCCGCTCCTACAAAAAAGGTGAACAACATGGAGCCCACCCGCTCGCCCTTGCCGCATGCGCAATACACCGTGCCCGCCGTTTACGCCCAGGAGCCATGCCAGCATGCAGCCTGATCACAGCGCTTCCGGCAACGGCCAACTCCGCAAAACCCTGCGCCTCTGGCACGTGATCATCATCGGCCTGGCCTACCTGACCCCGATGACCGTGTTCGACACCTTCGGCATCGTCAGCGGGATCACCGCCGGCCATGTGCCCAGCGCCTACATCCTGGCGCTGGCGGGCATCCTGTTCACCGCCGTGAGCTACGGCACCTTGGTAAAGCGCTTCCCGCAGTCGGGCTCGGCGTACACCTACACCCAACGCGCGATCAACCCGCATGTGGGTTTCCTGGTCGGCTGGTCGTCGCTGCTGGATTACCTGCTGCTGCCAATGGTCAACGCGCTGCTGGCCAAGTTGTACCTCTCGGCCATGTTCCCCGAAGTACCGGAGTGGATATGGGTGGTCGGCTTCGTCAGCCTGATCAGCCTGATCAACATGCGCAGCGTAAACCTGGTGGCGCACTTCAACCTGCTGTTCGTGGGCGTGCAGGTGGCGATCATCGCCGTGTTCATCTACCTGTGCGTGCGCGGCCTGGGCCAGGGTGAAGGGCTGGGCACCACCTGGAGCCTGCTGCCGTTCGCCGACAACCAGACGCACCTGAGTGCATTGGCTGCCGGTGCGACCATCCTGTGCTTCTCGTTCCTGGGCTTCGACGCGGTCACCTGCCTGTCCGAAGAAACCCGCGACCCGGCCAAGACCATCCCGCGGGCGATCTTCCTCACCGCGCTGATCGGTGGCGTGGTGTTCATCACCGTGTCGTATTTCATCCAGGCCTACTTCCCGACCATGGCGCGCTTCCACGACCAGGAAGCGGCCCTGCCGGAAATCGCCCTGTACGTTGGCGGCAAGCTGTTCCAGTCGATTTTCATCGCCTGCACGGTGATCAACACCATTGCGTCGGGCCTGGCCTCCCAGACCAGCGTGTCGCGCCTGCTGTACGTGATGGGCCGCGACAACGTGATCCCGGCCAGCCTCTTTGCCCGCCTGCACTCGCGCTACAAGACGCCGGTGCTGAACATTGCCGTGGTGGGGCTGGTTGCGCTGTCGGCGATCTTCTTCGACCTGGTCACCGCCACCTCCATCATCAACTTCGGTGCGCTGGTTGCGTTCAGCTTCGTCAACCTGTCCGTGATCAACCACTGCTACCTGCGCGAAGGCAACCGCCGGGGCCTGGCCAACCAGCTGAAGTACCTGGTGCTGCCGACCATAGGCTTCTGCATCATCGTCTCGCTGTGGCTGGACCTGAACGCGCATTCGCTGATGTTCGGCGGCATCTGGGCGGCGGTCGGATTGATCTACCTGGGTTGGCTGACCAAAGCCTTCCGGTCGGCACCGCCCAACTACGTTGCCGAATGACCCACGCTGCCAACAACGCCCGCGCCTGACCGCGGGCGTTGTACTTGATCGAAAAGGAAAGCCCTCATGCCGCTGCGTCGCCTCTCCATCCAGTGGAAGATCACCCTGCTCGCCGGCCTGTGCCTGCTGGCCATCGTCGCCCTGCTGGTGGCCACGTCACTGACCCAGGCGCAGCGTAGCGCTGCGCTGGTCAACCAAGCCAACACCGCCATGCTCGACAGCAGCGCGCGCCTGCGCCTGCAGGCCCATGCCGAAACCCAGGCCCTGCGGGTGCAGCGCTACTTCATGGACGCCTACCAGTACGGCAATGGCTTTGCCCGCATGGTGCAGGTGCTCAAGGCCCGAGGCGGCAGTGACCTGCGCGCCGAGCTGACACGCCAGGCCCGTACCAGCTTGGCCGGCAACCCGGATGTGATCGGCCTGTACCTGGTGTTCCAGCCCAACGCGCTGGACCAGCAGGACAGCCATTACCTCGGCCAGGACGCCGTGGGCAGCAACGAAAGCGGGCGTTTCTCGTTGTACTGGTCGCAGCCGCGCCCCGGCACCCTGGAGCATGAGGCCATGCCGGAAGCGATGCTCGGCGATGCCAGCATTGGCAGCAACGGCGCGGCTAGAAACCGCTGGCTGACCTGCCCGCAGGACACCGCCCGTGCCTGCATGCTCGAACCGTACCTGGACGAGGTCAATGGCCGCCAGGTGCTGATGACCAGCATTGCCCTGCCGCTGCTTGAGCAGGGCAAGGTGGTCGGCGTGGTCGGCCTGGACATCGGTCTGGCCAACCTGCAGCAGCTGAGCCTGGACGGCCGCCGCGAGCTGTTTGATGGCCAGGGCCATGTCAGCATCGCCAGCGCAGCCGGCCTGCTGGCAGGCAACAGCCGCGATGCCAGCGTGCTCGGCAAACCCATGGACAATACGGTGGCCGACGGCCTGCTGCGCGTAGCCCACCCCTTCGCCCCCATCCCTGACGCCGCGCCTTGGCAGGTGTTGCTGGAGCTGCCAGAAAGCGTGCTGCAGGCACCCGCCGTGGCCCTCAACCAGCGCCTGGATGCGCATAACCAGAATGCCAACCTCACCAGCCTGCTGATCGGCCTTGGCGCCGCCATCGCAGGTTTGCTGCTGGTGTGGCTGACCGCACGCGGCGTTACCCGGCCAATCCTGGCCGTGGCCGCACGCCTGCAAGACATCGCCAGCGGTGAAGGCGACCTCACGCGCCGCCTGGACTACGCCCGCCAGGACGAACTAGGCCAGCTCACCCACTGGTTCAACCGCTTCCTCGACAAGCTGCAGCCGGTCATTGCCCAGGTCAAAGGCTCGCTGCAGGAGGCCCGTGGCACTGCCGACCAGTCGGCCGCCATCGCCAGCCAGACCAGCAATGGCATGCAGCAGCAGCACCGTGAAATCGAACAAGTAGCCACGGCAGCCAACGAGATGAGCGCCACTGCCCTGGATGTCGCCCACAACGCATCGCAAGCAGCCCAGGCCGCACGTGCCGCCGACCAGGCCAGCCGCGAAGGCCTGCAACTGATCGACAGCACCCGCGAGGGCATCGATCGCCTGGCTGCCGGCATGAACACGGCCATGGACGAGGCGCGAGCACTCGAAGGCCGCAGCGGCCAGATCGGCTCGGTGCTGGAGGTGATTCGCACCATCGCCGAGCAGACCAACCTGCTGGCACTCAATGCTGCCATCGAAGCTGCGCGCGCTGGCGAAGCCGGGCGTGGTTTTGCCGTGGTCGCCGATGAGGTCCGCGGCCTGGCCCAGCGCACGCAGGTGTCGGTGGAGGAAATTCGCCAGGTCATCGAAGGCCTGCAACAAGGTACCCAGGATGTGGTGGGGGCCATGCATGCAGGCCAACGGCAGGCCCAGGACAGCGCCGCACGCATGGAGCAGGCATTACCGGCACTGCAGCGTATTGGCGAGGCCGTGGCGGTGATCAGCGACATGAACTTGCAGATTGCCTCGGCGGCGGAAGAGCAGAGCGCGGTGGCCGAGGAAGTGAACCGTAACGTGGCCGGCATTCGAGATGTGACAGAATCGCTGGCCGGGCAGGCCGATGAATCAGCACGCATCAGCCAAGCCCTGAACCGGCTGGCCAACCAGCAGCAGGCGCTGATGGAGCAGTTTCGCGTTTAGCCTGTCAGGGCCTCTTCGCGGGCACGCCCGCTCCCACAGGCTCGGCGTAACCCTAAGGGGCTGTGCAGTTCCTGTGGGAGCGGGCGTGCCCGCGAAGAGGCCCTGACAGGCACCGCACCATTGTTATTTTGAGCACAACTTATGCCTAATCCAACCCGATCCACCTTCTTCGACATCACCAGCGAACAAGGCCTGTTACGTACCTCGATTGCCGTCACCCTGTTCATCGCCACCATCGGTATCGCCTTCGGCCTGGCTTCCGGGTCGTTCTCCATCGTCTTCGACGGCGTGTACTCGTTGGTTGACGCCAGCATGAGCGGCCTGTCGCTTGTAGTGGTCAAGCTGATCACCTCGCACACCACCAGCGTGCAAATGTCGCGCAAGCTGCGCGAGCGCTTCACCATGGGCTTCTGGCACCTGGAACCGATGGTGCTGGCACTCAACGGCATCCTGCTAAGCGGTGTGGCCATCTACGCGCTGATCAACGCCGTCAGCAGCCTGCTCGAAGGCGGCCGCCACCTGGAGTTCGGCATTGCCATGGTCTATGCGGTACTGACCGTGATCACCTGCGTCACCATCGCCGTCGTCGAGGCCCGCGCCAATCGCAAGCTGAAGTCAGACTTCGTGCGCATGGACGTCAAGGGCTGGGTGATGTCGGCCAGCATCACTGCCGCGCTGTTGATCGCCTTCTGCTTTGGTTACGCGGTGCAAGGCATGTCGCTGGAGTGGGTGTCGCCGTACATCGACCCGGCGGTACTGGCGCTGGTGTGCCTGGTGATCATTCCGCTGCCGCTGTCGGTGGTGCGCCAGGCGCTATCTGAAATCTTTCTGGTTACCCCCGGCGACCTCAAGCTGCACGTCGATGAAGTGGCCAAGGCCTTCGTCGCCCGCCACGGGCTGCAGTCGTACCGCGCCTATGTCGCCAAGGTCGGGCGCTCACGGGAGATCGAGCTGTATTTCATCGTGCCAAAGACAATGGCCGCGAAGACCATCGATGAATGGGATACGTGGCGCAACGAGATTGGTGATGCGGTAGGCGGCGAAGGGCCGGACCGCTGGCTGACGGTGGTGTTCACCGGCGACCCGGAATGGGCTGAGTAAGCAGGGGGCGCTGTGTCGCGATAGGGCCGCAAAGCGGCCCCAGGATGCTGAAAACGTAAAAGCCCGCGACCATTTCTGGTAGCGGGCTTTTACGTACTGCATATGGTGGGTCGTGTAGGATTCGAACCTACGACCAATTGGTTAAAAGCCAACTGCTCTACCAACTGAGCTAACGACCCGATTGATGGCGCGTATAATACTGATTTCTAACGAGAAATCAACAGCCCATCAAGAAATCTTCAAAAATACCGCGTCGGGTCTGCTACACCGGCCGCCTTGAAGCCGTCGGCGCGCAGGCGGCAGCTGTCGCATTTGCCACAGGCGCGGCCGTCATCGTCGGCCTGATAGCAGGAAACGGTCAGGCTGTAATCCACGCCACGGGCCATGCCGGCCTGCACGATCTGCGCCTTGCTCAGGTTCTGCAGCGGCGCCTGAATACGGAAGCCCTGCCCTTCTACACCGGCCTTGGTTGCCAGGTTGGCCATGCGCTCGAAGGCTTCGACGAACTCGGGGCGGCAATCGGGGTAACCGGAGTAATCCACGGCATTGACGCCGATGAAGATGTCACGCGCCTCCAGCACTTCTGCCCAGCCCAGGGCCAGCGACAGGAACACGGTATTACGCGCCGGCACGTAGGTGACCGGGATGCCTTCGCTCGGGGCTTCCGGCACGTCGATGCTGCTGTCGGTCAACGCCGAACCACCGATACCGTCCAGGTTCAGGCCGATGACCTTGTGCTCGACCACGCCCAGGTCCCGGGCGACACGGGCAGCCGCATTCAGCTCGGCCCGGTGGCGCTGGCCATAGTCGAAGCTCATGGTGTAGCAGCTGTAGCCTTCGGCCTTGGCCATGGCTACGACGGTGGCCGAGTCGAGGCCGCCAGACAACAGGATTACCGCGCGTTTCTCAGTCATGTGCTTTTTACTCTCAATCAACGTCCGGGTTCGTCGTTCCACAGCAGCTTGTGCAACTGCAGCTGGAAACGTACAGGCAGGTTGTCGGCAACGATCCAGTCGGCCAGGTCGCTGGCACTCACCTGGTGGTGGCTCGGCGAGAACAACACCTCCCCGGCACGCTCAGCCAGGTTGTACTGGATCAGCTTGGAAACCGCCCAGTCATAGTCCTCACGGGAACAGATGACAAACTTGACCTGGTCGTTGCGGGTCAGCTGCTCGATGTTCTCGTAGCGGTTACGGTGCGATTCTTCGGAACCCGGGGTCTTCAGGTCGACAACGCGGCTGACGCGGGTGTCGGTGCCCGCGATATCCAGCGCACCACTGGTTTCCAGCGACACCTCGTAACCGGCATCACACAGGCGCTGCAGCAACGGCAAGGCGTTGGGCTGAGCCAGTGGCTCGCCACCGGTGACACAGACGTAGCGAGGCTTGAAGCCGGCAACCTGCTCAAGGATCGAATCCAGGGTACGAATAGTGCCGCCAGTGAAGGCATAGGCACTGTCGCAGTACTGGCAGCGCAGGGGGCAGCCAGTGAGGCGCACGAATACGGTGGGCAAGCCAGCCGTTCGCGTTTCACCCTGCAAAGAGTAAAAGACTTCTGTGATGCGTAATGTGTCTTGCATGCTCGCCACGGGCGTGACAGCTAAACAGGCTGTCCGCCTCCGTCAGGCACTGTCGCGGACTCGACATGGCGTTATCCGCAGCAGCGTGTTTACGAAAAAAGGGCAGTGATTCTAACGAAAAAACCCGCGACTGGCGCGGGTTTCTTTCGAGCGGTACGGCTACAGGGCTCAGAGCTTCTGCAAGTCACGCTGGGCCAGCTGCGCGGCGGAGGTGCCGGGGTACTGGGTGATGACCTGCTGCAAGATGCCCTTGACCTTGTCGGTATGGCCCATGCGGCGCTCGACGTCGGCCAGTTTGTAGAGCGAATCCGGCACTTTGCTGTGCTTGGGATACTTCTGGCTGACCTGGGCGAAGGCCTGACTGGCACCTGGCAGATCGCCTTTGGCCAGGTTCACTTCACCCAGCCAGTACTGCGCGTTGCCGGCGTACTGACTGTTTGGGTACTTGCGCAGGAAGGCATTGAACGCCTGGCTGGCCTTGTCAAAGTCTTTCTGTTTGATCAGGTCGAAAGCGGCATCGTAGTAGAGCTTCTCTTTCGCTGGATCGCCGGGCTCGCTACTGGCGGCCGGTTGTTGCGCAGCAGCACCAGCTGCTGCATCGGGGGCGGCATTTGAAGCACCACCACCGGAGGAATTGTCAGGGGTCGCGGCAGGTGCAGCGCCACTGTTGATGCGACGGTCCAGGTCCTGGTATCGCTCCAGGTTTTCCTGCTTCATGCGCGACACATCGTTCTGCAGCTCTTCGATGATGCCTTGCTGGCGGGAAAGCTGGTCCTGCATCTGTTGCAGCTGCATGAACAGCTGGCCTTGTGCAGAGGCAGGGGCCGAAGCCCCTGACCCGGCATAGGCGCCGCTCGTGCCATAACCCACAGGCGGATAGCTGCCTGCGTTGTCATCTACTACAGGGACCTCAGCCCAGGCCGCGAGCGGCAGGCTGAGTGCGAGGACGGTTACTACACGGCGGCACATACGCATAAGAACTTACTTACGCAGTTCTACGCGACGGTTCTGAGCCCAGGATTGCTCGTCGTTGCCAGTGGCAACAGGACGCTCTTCACCGTAGGAGACCAGTTCCAGCTGAGCAGGGGAAACGCCCTGCAGAACCAGGTAACGCTGAACGGCCTTGGCACGACGCTCACCCAGAGCCATGTTGTACTCGCGGGTGCCGCGCTCGTCGGTGTTGCCTTCCAGGACAACGCGGTTGCCGTTGGACTTCAGGTCCTTGGCGTGAACGTCCAGAGCGCGCATGGCTTCTGGCTTCAGGTCCGAGCTGTCGTATTCGAAGTAGAAGGTGGTGATTGCGCGCAGGGCGGCTTCTTCGCTCAGGGAACCGTCAACAGCGCCAGTGTTGGCACCGTAGCCAGCGTTCGGATCTACAGCAGCGCCTTCGCCTGCATTGTCACCGCCCTTCGAGGAGCAACCTACAGCTACGGCCATGGCCAGAGCCAGCGCAGCGAATTTACCAAACTTCAGCATTTCCATCGTGAAACTCCTAATGAAACCCCAGTGTGTTAAGCAAAACGTATTACGCCGCAATCAGTTCAGGTAAGGGGACCAGGACGGTTCTCTGACTTCGCCTTGAGCGGTAGGAAGTGGGAGCCTCACGCGGCCATTAAGCGACACGAGCATCAAGACTCCCCGGCCCTGCTGGCGGGTGGCGTAGATTAGCATGGTGCCGTTTGGCGCAACAGTGGGAGACTCATCAAGACTTGTTTCCGAGAGAATCTTTACACTTCCGCGTTGCAAGTCCTGTGCCGCCACTTTGAAGTTGGTAAAGCCCTGTTGGCGATGGATCATCACCAAAGTCTTTTCGTCAGCGGACAGTTTCGGGTTGGCGTTGTAGTTGCCCACGAAGGTTACGCGCTCGGCACCACCACCACTGACCGACTGTTTGTAGATCTGCGGTTTGCCGCCACGGTCGGAAGTGAAGTAAAGGGTATTGCCATCTTTACCCCAGAACGGCTCGGTGTTGATACCTGGGCCTGCGGTAACCCGGTTGATCTGGCGCGACGCCACGTTCATCACATAGATGTCCGGGTTGCCGTCTTTCGACAACACGAACGCCAGGCGCGAACCGTCCGGCGACCAGGCTGGCGCGCCGTTCAGGCCTTCGAAGTTGGTCACCTGCTCGCGGCGGCCGGTATCGATGTTCTGAATGAAGATGCGCGGGCGTCTCTGCTCGAACGACACATAGGCGATACGCTTGCCATCTGGCGCAAAGCGTGGCGACAGGATCGGCTCACGCGATTGCAGCAGGGTGACCGCACGCGCACCGTCGTAGTCCGAACGCTGCAGGGTGTAGCGGGTATTGTTGGTGGAGAAACGCTCGGCCGTCACGTACAGCATGCGGGTAGAAAACGCACCCTTGATGCCGGTGAGCTTCTCGAACGACTGGTCGGCAATGTAGTGCGCCATGTCACGCAGCTGGTCGGTGCTGCCCGCGACGCTGCCGGTCAGCACTTGCTGCTCGGTGGCGACGTTGAACAGGGCGTACTGCACCTGCAGGCGACCGCCCGATGGCACGATGCTGCCGACCATCACGTACTGGGCACCCAGCGCTTTCCAGTCACGGAAGATGACTTCGCTGGCCTGCGATGGCTGGCTGATCATGTTCTGCCGTGGAATCGGCGAGTAGTAGCCGGAGTTGCGCAGGTCGTTGCCGATGATGTCGGCAATGTCCTCGGGCAGCACGCTACCACCTTGCAGACCGAACGGCACTACCGCGATGGGCGTCGCCCGGTCGCTGCCGCTGGTGACCAGGATGTTCTTTTCCTCTGCCACGGCCATGCCTGCCACGCAGCACAGCATGACCAGCAGTCCTCTCAGACGTTTAATCACAACGCTAGATCCTCAGGTGTAAATGTCATCTTGAACGAACGATATTGGTTGAAATCGCTCGGCTTCATACCCTGCATCTCGGTCAAACGACCAATGTTCTTCACCGCAGCCACCGCCGAACTGTCATACGGGCCGTCACCACTGGAACGGGCCACGCTGACACTGGTGATGGTACCGTCCGGCAACATGTTGATCTGCAGGACCACCGTCATGCCCTTGCGCGCGGAAGGCGGACGCGCCCAGCCCTCGGCCGCGCGCATACGGATCAGGTCGTCGAAGTCGCCGGCCACCTGGTCACCCTGCTCGTCGGCCAGCGCCTGCTGCCGCTCGGTGGTGTCGGACAACAGCTCGGCCAGGGCCTGGGCTTTCTTGTCTTCTGCCGCCTTGCGGGCCGCTTCCTGTGCCTTTTTCTTCTGGGCGTCTGCAGCGGCCTTTTTCTTGGCCTCTTCAGCTGCCTTCTTCTTCGCGTCCTCGGCCGCCGCTTTCTTCTTGGCGTCCTCGGCTGCTTTCTTCTTGGCCTCTTCGGCTGCCTTTTTCTTGGCGTCCTCGGCGGCTTGTTTCTTCGCCTCTTCAGCGGCCTCTTTCTTGGCCTCTTCTTCGGCTTTTTTCTTGGCTTCTTCCTCGGCCTTCTTCTTGGCGATGTCGGCCTGCTGCTTCTCGGCGGCCTTCTTCGCCTCATCGGCCTTCTTGGCTTCTGCGGCTTTCTTGGCCTCGCTAGCCTTGGCGGCTTCGGCAGCCTTGGCAGCGTCCTCGGCTTTTTTCGCCTCGGCGGCTTCGCGAGCCTCCTCGGCCTTTTGAGCGGCGTCGGCCTTCTTTTGTTCCGCGGCCTTCACGGCCTCCTGCTCGACCTTCTTCTGCTCCAGCTGCTCGACCTCAGTCTGGCGCGAAGCGGTTTTCTTCGCTTCCCCGGCAATCTTCTGATTGGTCTGGGTGGTCGCCTGGCTCTTGGACTTGAGCTGGTACAGGGTAGCCTGAACGATCGGCTTGGAAGGCGGCAGTTCAGGCGTCATGGCGAAACTGACGAACAGCATGGCAAACACCAGCACATGCAGGCCAATGGCCCAGACACTGGGCCAGAAGTAGCTTTCCGAGGCGGATGGCTCTCGCTGTTGCATCAGGGCGCCTCGGTAATCAGGCCAACGTTACCGACACCGGCCTTCTGCAACCCGCCCATGGCACCCATGACCGCGCCATAGTCGACAGCCTTGTCGCCACGAATGAACACCTGGGTCTGCTTGCCCTGGTCACGGCCGGCAGCAATGATCTTGGTCACTGCATTGGTCATGTCGGGCAAGGTCATGGCCTTGTCCATCTGCTTGTCGGTATCGACTTCGCTGCCAAGGTTCCAGTAGTAGGTCTTGTCGGCCTTGATGGAGATGGTGAGGATCTGGACGTTGTTGTCCTGCGGCAAGGCTTCACTGGAAACCTTGGGCAGGTCGACTTTCACGCCCTGGTTGAGCATGGGCGCCGTCACCATGAAGATGACCAGCAGCACCAGCATCACGTCGATGTAGGGCACCACGTTCATCTCGGCGACGGGCTTGCGTTTGTGGCGAACTCGGGCCATGGGCTTCTACCTGATTACTCTTCGCTGGTGTGCACTTTGCGGTGCAGGATCGCCTGGAACTCGTCGGCGAAGGTGTAGTAACGACCGATCAGCACTTCGCTGCGCGCGGCGAAACGGTTGTAGGCGATTACCGCCGGGATTGCTGCGAACAGGCCGATGGCGGTGGCGATCAGCGCTTCGGCGATACCCGGGGCAACGGTGGCCAGGGTGGCCTGCTGGGCGCTGGCCAGGCCGCGGAAGGAGTTCATGATCCCCCATACGGTACCGAACAGGCCGATGTACGGGCTGGTGGAACCGACGGTGGCCAGGAACGGCAGGCTCTGCTCGAGCTTTTCTTCCTCGCGCGAAATGGCTACGCGCATGGCACGGCCAACGCCTTCCATGACGGCGTCCGGGTCAACGCCCGGCTGCTGACGCAGGCGCGAGAACTCCTTGAAGCCGGCACGGAACACCTGCTCGACGCCGGAGTCCGGGTCTGGGTTGCTGCCTGCCTGACGGTACAGCTTGGACAGGTCGATGCCCGACCAGAAGCGCTCCTCGAAGGCATCCAGCGCACGACGACCGGCGCGCAGCATGGTGCTGCGCTGGAAAATCATGATCCATGAGGTGACCGAGGCGGCCACCAGGATCAGCATTACCAGCTGTACCACTACGCTGGCATTGCTGACCAGACTCCACATGGAGGTATGGTCGACGACGTTAGCTTCCACGCTTATTCTCCTGCATTCGATTGGTTACCCGAGCCGTCCGCCGCCAAGGCGTCGCGCAGCTGGGGGGGTATGGCTCGGGGTTTGAAAGTGTCGGCGCGCACGGCGGCCACCAGGAACTGCCCTTCGCAGAGCAGCGTTTCATCCTTTTCCCGCCAGACCTGCTGTACAAAGCGCAGGCTGGCGCGATTGAGTTCAAGTACTTGCGCGGTCACCCGCAACGCGTCGTCCAGCCGCGCCGGCGCGTGGTAGCGCGCTTCGCTGGAATGGACCACGAACAGCAGGTTGTCTTCGGCCAGCTGCGACTGGGAAAAACCCAGGTGCCGCAGGCGTTCGGTGCGCGCGCGCTCCATGAATTTCAGGTAGTTGACGTAGTACACCACGCCGCCCGCATCGGTATCTTCGTAATAGACGCGACAACGGTGTGCGAACGGTTCGAGCTGATTTTGCGCGCGCATACTCTAGTGCTTACTCCTCAGCTTGCCAATCCGCTGTGGCAACTGTTTTTTCTTCATTAATGTCTTATTGCCAGCGCACCCTTGGCATGCCAGCGGTAGGACCACGAAAAGTCGCTTTTGATCTGTCATTCATCGCCTGGCTCGGAAAAATCACCGCCCTCCCCCAAACGCCCGGGAATATTCAGGCCAAAGTGCAGGTAGGCATGCCGGGTGACCACGCGACCGCGCGGCGTGCGCATGATGTAGCCCTGCTGGATCAGGTACGGCTCCAGCACATCTTCGATGGTATGACGCTCTTCGCTGATGGCCGCAGCCAGGTTGTCCACCCCTACCGGGCCGCCATCGAACTTCTCGATCATGGTCAACAGCAGGCGGCGGTCGGAATGGTCGAAGCCACGTTCGTCGACATCCAGCAGGTTCAGTGCCATGTCGGCCACGGCTTTGGTGATCTGGCCCTTGCCGCGCACCTCGGCGTAGTCGCGCACGCGGCGCAGCAGGCGGTTGGCGATACGTGGCGTGCCACGGGCACGCCGGGCAATCTCGTAGGCGCCCTGGTCTTCGATGACCAGGCCAAGGATGTTGGCCGAACGGCTGACGATGGTGGCCAGGTCCTTGTCGCTGTAGAACTCCAGGCGCTGGACAATACCGAAGCGGTCACGCAACGGGTTGGTGAGCATGCCGGCACGGGTGGTAGCCCCCACCAGGGTAAACGGTGGCAGGTCGAGCTTGATCGAACGGGCCGCCGGCCCTTCGCCGATCATGATGTCGAGCTGGAAGTCCTCCATGGCCGGGTACAGCACCTCTTCGACGACCGGCGACAGCCGGTGGATCTCGTCGATGAACAGCACGTCGTGCGGTTCGAGGTTGGTCAGCATGGCCGCCAGGTCGCCCGGGCGCTCCAGGATCGGCCCCGAGGTGCTCTTCACCGACACACCCATTTCATGGGCAATGATGTTGGCCAGGGTAGTCTTGCCCAGCCCCGGCGGGCCGAAGATCAGCGTGTGGTCGAGCGACTCGCTGCGGCCACGGGCGGCCTGGATGAACAGCGCCATCTGCTCGCGCACCACCGGCTGGCCGATGTAATCGTCCAGGCTCAGCGGGCGAATCGCGCGGTCCTGGACCTCTTCGCGGTCGCGGCCACTGGCGGCGATCAGGCGGTCGGCTTCGATCACTTGGTAATCATCCCTTTAAGGCTGCGGCGGATCAGCTCTTCACTGCTCAGGCCGGCCTTGTCTTTGATCGCGGCGATCGCCTTGCTGGCTTCCTGCGGCTTGTAGCCCAGCGAGACCAGGGCGCTGACGGCATCAGCCTCGGCGCTGGACTCGCTGGCGGCCGGCAGCGGGCCATCGGACACCAGGGTGAACATGGCCGGGGAGGTTTCCCAGGCCTTGAAGCGGTCCTTGAGCTCGACCAGAAGGCGTTCGGCGGTTTTTTTGCCGACACCGGGCACGCGTACCAGGGCCGAGGTGTCCTGGGCTTGCACGCAGCGCACCAGCTCATCGACTTCCAGGCCGGACATGAGCGCCAGTGCCAGCTTCGGGCCCACGCCGTTAAGCCGGATGAGCTCGCGGAACAGCTCGCGCTCGCGCTTTTCGGCAAACCCATAGAGCAAGTGGGCGTCTTCGCGCACCACCAGATGGGTGTGCACGGTGACGGGTTCGCCCACCTTGGGCAGACGGTACAGCGTGGTCATGGGAACTTCCAGTTCGTAACCCACGCCGTTGACGTCGATAATCAGGTGCGGCGGCTGTTTCTCCGCCAGGGTGCCGCGCAAACGTCCAATCACGTTCCGATCCTTCCTCTCGGGGAGCCGGTCAAAGACCGCTCAACCCTATCAGCAAATGCAACGGGTGAACGCACCACCCGAACAAAATGTGTATCAGCGCATGAAGCGCCTACAGACGCAAGCGCCCGCCGCGCCGCCGCGCCGTTGCCAGGCCATGGGGCACCAGGCTGGAACGGGTGTGGGCGTGGCACAACGCGATGGCCAAAGCGTCGGAGGCGTCGATCTGCGGCTTTTGCGTCAGTTTCAGCAGGTGCATGACCATCATCATCACCTGCTCCTTGTTGGCCCCACCGGTGCCGGCCACCGCTTGCTTGACCTGTGTGGCGCTGTATTCAGCGATTTCCAGGCCGGCTTCGGCGGCAGCGACGATAGCCGCGCCGCGGGCCTGGCCGAGCTTCAACGCCGAGTCGGCATTGCGCGCCATGAACACCCGCTCGATGCCCATGGTCACCGGTTCGTGCTGGGCGATGATTTCACTGACACCACGAAAAACGATCTGCAGCCGCTCGTGCAACTCGCCGCTGCCGGTGCGGATACAGCCCGACGCCACGTACTCGCAACCACGGGCGGTCTGGCGTATTACGCCGTAGCCGGTGATGCGCGAACCGGGGTCGATACCAAGAATCAGAGTCATAGTGCCTGTCGTTCAAAGCTCACGGTTCAAGACCATTAGGGCCGCTGCGCGACCTATCGCCGGCAAGCCAGCTCCCACGAGTACAGTGCAGGCCTGAAGAAGTGCACTGTACCTGTGGGAGCTGGCTTGCCGGCGATGGGCTGCGCAGCGGCCCCAATAGCAGCCTTGACGCGAAGGGTCAGGAGACCTTAGCCGATATTTTCCATGATCTCGTCGGAAATCTGGGCATTGGAGTAGACGTTCTGCACGTCATCCAGGTCTTCGAGCATGTCGATCAGCTTGAGCACCTTTTCAGCACCGTCCTGGTCGAGCTCGGCACTGGTGGTCGGCTGCATGACGATTTCTGCGTCATCGGCCTTGAAACCAGCCTCTTCCAGGGCGTTACGCACGGCATAGAAGCTGTTGAACGAGGTAAACACGTCGAACGAGCCGTCATCGTTGGCCACCACGTCGTCAGCATCGGCTTCCATCGCCGCTTCCATCAGCGCGTCTTCATCCACGCCCGGGGCAAAACTGATCTGCCCCTTGCGCTCGAACAGGTAGGCCACCGAGCCGTCGGTACCCAGATTGCCGCCACACTTGGTGAAGGCATGCCGCACGGCGGCGGCGGTGCGGTTGCGGTTGTCGGTCATGGTCTCGACCATGATCGCCACGCCACCCGGACCGTAACCTTCGTAGCTGAGCTCTTCGACGTTGTCGCTTTCGTTGGTGCCGGCACCACGGGCCACAGCGCGATCGATGATGTCGCGGCTCATGTTGGCGCCCAAGGCCTTGTCCAGCGCAAGACGCAGGCGCGGGTTGGATGCCGGGTCAGGGCCGCCCTGCTTGGCAGCGACCGTCAGCTCGCGGATCCACTTGGTGAAGACCTTGCCTCTCTTGGCATCCTGGCGCTCTTTGCGGTGCTTGATGTTCGCCCACTTGGAATGACCAGCCATAACGACTCCGAATACTTTGAATCACAAACAGCCCCGCCCCTGTACGGGGCGGGACGGGAAAATACCTGCGCCGAAACGCAAAGGCGCATCCATGTGGATGCGCCCGGGGACCGCTTACTCGACCTTGGTCTGTTCGCGCAGTCGGATGTGCAGCTCGCGCAGGGCCTTGGCGTCGACCAGGCCAGGGGCCTGAGTCATGACGCACGCGGCGCTCTGGGTTTTCGGGAAGGCGATCACTTCACGGATCGACTGGGCGCCGGTCATCAGCATGACCAAGCGGTCCAGACCAAAGGCCAGGCCACCGTGCGGCGGCGCACCGAACTTCAGGGCGTCGAGCAGGAAGCCGAACTTCTCTTCCTGTTCCGCTGCTTCGATGCCCAGCAGGCGGAACACAGCCTGTTGCATCTCTTTGCGGTGGATACGGATCGAACCGCCACCCAGTTCAGTACCGTTCAGGACCATGTCGTAGGCACGGGACAGGGCTGTGGCCGGGTTGGCCTCAAGCTCTTCCGGCGAGCACTTCGGCGCGGTGAACGGGTGGTGCAGCGCGGTGAAGCTGCCGTCTTCGTTCTCTTCGAACATCGGGAAGTCGACGACCCACATCGGTGCCCACTCGCAGGTGTGCAGGTTGAAGTCGTTGCCGACCTTGATGCGCAGTGCGCCCAGGGCCTCGCTGACGATCTTGAACTTGTCGGCACCGAAGAAAACGATGTCGCCATCGACCGCGCCAACGCGATCGAGGATCACGTTGAGGTTGGCTTCAGGGATGTTCTTGACGATCGGCGACTGCAGGCCTTCGACGCCCTTGGCGCGCTCGTTGACCTTGATGTACGCCAGGCCCTTGGCACCGTAGATGCCAACAAACTTGGTGTACTCGTCGATCTTGCTGCGCGGCATGCTGGCGGCGCCAGGCACGCGCAGGGCGGTAACGCGGCACTTCGGATCGTTGGCCGGGCCTGCGAATACCTTGAAGTCGACATCCTTCAGCTGGTCGGCAACGTCGACCAGTTCCAGCGGGTTACGCAGGTCTGGCTTGTCGGAGCCGTAACGGCGCATGGCTTCTTCGAAGGTCATGTGCGGGAATTCGCCGAATTCCAGGTCCAGCACTTCCTTGAACAGCTTGCGGATCATGCTCTCGGTCAGGCCCATGATCTCGCTTTCATCGAGGAAGCTGGTCTCGATGTCGATCTGGGTGAATTCCGGTTGGCGGTCAGCACGCAGGTCTTCGTCACGGAAGCACTTGGCGATCTGGTAGTAGCGGTCGAAGCCGGCGACCATCAGCAGCTGCTTGAACAGCTGGGGCGACTGCGGAAGGGCGAAGAAGCTACCGGCGTGGGTACGGCTTGGCACCAGGTAGTCACGCGCGCCTTCCGGGGTGGCACGGGTCAGGATCGGCGTTTCGACGTCGAGGAAGCCGTTTTCATCGAGGAAGCGACGGATGCTGGTGGTGATGCGCGAACGCAGACGCAGCTTCTCGGCCATTTCCGGGCGACGCAGGTCGATGAAACGGTAACGCAGGCGGGTTTCCTCGCCGACGTCGGAGTATTCGTTCAGCGGGAACGGCGGGGTTTCTGCTTCGTTCAGCACGGTCAGCTGGTAGCCAAGGATTTCGATGGCACCGGAGGCCATGTTGGCATTCACCGCGCCGTCAGGGCGCTTGCGCACCTTGCCGGTGACTTGCACGACGTATTCGCTGCGCACGCGGTCGGCGGCGGCGAAGGTTTCGGCGCGATCCGGGTCGAACACGACCTGGGCCATGCCTTCGCGGTCACGGATGTCGAGGAAGATCACCCCGCCGTGGTCGCGGCGACGATGGACCCAGCCGCAAAGGGTGACTTCCTGGCCGTCCAGGCTCTCGTTCAGTTGGCCGCAATAATGGCTGCGCATCATGATGGTGGTTTCGCTTCTCGTGATTCGTGTATTCGGTGGAGGCCTTGGCCGCCCGGAGGGCTAATACTGCAAGACCCGGTCACAGCATTCAACTCAGTCGGCCTTGTCGCCGCCTGCAAGATTTTTTTTCGCCCCGGTCTTGAAGTCGGTTTCGTACCAACCATTACCGCTCAGGCGGAAGCCTGGCACCGACAGCAGCTTCTTCAGCGCCGGCGCCTGGCAGGCCGGGCAATCGGTCAGCGGCGCGGCGCTGATCTTCTGCAGTGCTTCCATGCGGTGCTCGCAAGATGCACATTGATAGTCATAAAGGGGCATGGGTGTCTCTCGTCAACCACAACGCTCGCTGCCAGGGCAGCAAAAAGCGGGATTATATATGGTTAGCAAGCACTGCGCAGCCCGCCAGGCGATCAGCGCACACTTGGCGGGTCTTGCAGCCAAGCAACGCAGATTACCCGAATCAGCCCACTGAAGTTGCGCACTCCACCCTGGCGCAGGTGCACTTCGCGGTCCACGTAGGACAACACCGCACTGACCGAACAGCGGTTGGCGGCGGCGATGCGTTCCAGTATGCCCCAGTAGACGGCCTCCAGACGCAGACAGGTGGAAAAACCGTTGAGCCGCACCGAACGTGACACCGGCTGCGTCTGCAACATATCGAAATCTGCCTTGAACGGATCAATGCACTGTTTTCCTGGCCAGCTCCCCTGGCCAGCCACACGCTTGCTCGCTTGCATCATGCGCCCTACTTCCTCGTCACCGGTAACAGGTGACCAATGAAGCGCTGGGCAGCAGGTTTAGAGCAGCGGCAAAGTCTTCCCGCACAAACACTCGAGTCCGGAGCACGAGGAAAACACTGTGGGAGCAGGCTTGCCCCGCGAACACCGGCAAAGCCGGTGCCATAAACCGCGCGGCCTCATTCGCGGGACAAGCCCGCTCCCACAGGTTTTTGTCACAGCTCTGGGGTATCTATTTCCCGTCGAGCAACACGCGCAGCATCCACGCGGTTTTCTCGTGCACCTGCATGCGCTGGGTCAGCAAGTCGGCAGTCGGCTCGTCACTGACCTTGTCCACTACCGGGAAAATACTGCGCGCAGTACGCACCACGGCCTCCTGGCCCTGGACCAGCTGGCGGATCATCTCGTCCGCCGGGGGTACGCCTTCCTCCTCCTTGATAGAGGAATGCCGTGCATAGAATGCATAAGACCCCGGCGCAGGGAAGCCCAGGGCACGGATGCGCTCGGCAATCGAATCGACTGCCAGTGCCAGTTCGTTGTACTGCTCTTCGAACATCAGGTGCAGGGTGCGGAACGACGGACCGGTGACGTTCCAGTGGAAATTATGGGTTTTCAGATACAGCACGTAGGTATCCGACAACAGGCGGGACAGCCCATCGACGATGGACTTGCGATCTTCTTCACTGATACCGATATCGATTGCCATTGAAGTTCCCCTTTCCATAAGGCTTGAGACTCAAGCGGACGCCGACCACTGTAGCAACACTTGACCCACACTGCCTGTGACATGGCGCAACACATCGCCCACTGAGGCCTGCGGTTTGAGTAGCCTTCGCCTTTGCTGTTAAATAGGCACCGTGCCACCCGTGCGGACTGTCATTGCCGGGTGCATAGGCTGGCTTGTCACGTGTTCGCGCCCAACACCTCATGCGCACCGTGCTGCCAGCTCTTCCTGTGATCGGCCTTATCAACTGTGAGCCAACCCCATGTTCAAGATCGTCCATCTGGTGACGGGCGTGGCAGCCTTGCTGCTATCGCTCATACCCAGCCTGAAAACCGATGCAACACCCTTCCTGCAACAACCCGACGCGGTTTACCTTGCCCTGCTCGGCCTGCTCAACCTGGTCCTGGCCCCGGTCGTGCCGCTGTACTACCGCGGCGCCCGTCAGCAGTTGCAGCACCTTGCCTGCGCCCTGCTGGTGGTGGCGGTGGTGCTGCAGACCCTGACGCTGCTGGCTCGCCCGGAAATGGGCAACCTCGCGGCGCTGGTCTGTGTGGCACTGGCCGTGGCCCTGCACCTGGCGGTGGGCTTTGCCCGCAGCCCGCGCAAGGCACGCAGCAGCCAGCATGCCGCCCAGGATGCTGGCAACCGTGATACCGGCACGGTGAAGTGGTTCAACACCTCGAAAGGCTTTGGTTTCATCTCCCGCGATTCGGGTGATGACATCTTCGTGCACTTTCGTGCCATACGCGGCGAAGGCCACCGCATCCTGGTCGAAGGCCAGCGCGTGGAGTTTTCGGTGATGCACCGCGACAAGGGCCTGCAGGCCGAAGATGTGGTGGCAGTTACCCGCCGCTGATTGTCTTGCGATAGCGCTCCTGGTGGGCGCGGCCATGCCCGCGCCCACCAGGATTCGTGTGATCAGTAATGAGGCGGCGGTGCCTCTTCACCTTCGGTGCCGTACTGGCCGACCATCTCTTCATGACGCTTGATCAGTTCGGCCACCTGTAATTTCAGCCGCTCGATCACCTGCGCCTGCTCGACCACCACATCATTCAACGCCTGCAGGGTGTCATCCTGGAACGCCTGGCGGGTTTCCAGTTCGACGATTCGCAATTCCAGCGACATGTCAGGCCTCCTGATAGCCAGCAAGCTGCAGCCCACGCACGCGCTGGCGAACGGCTTGCAACTGGTCGTCGCGGTAGGCCACGGCCGGGCACTTGCCCCACACCGGTGCTGGCCAGGCGGCATCGTCACGCTGGCGCACGATCACGTGCATGTGCAACTGGCTGACCACATTGCCCAGGGTGGCCACGTTCATCTTGTCGGCGCCGTAGCTGGCCTTCAGTGCTTCAGCCAGCAGGGTGGTTTCCTGCCACAACTGCTGCTGCTCTGCCGCTTCCAGCTCGAACAGCTCGCTGATGCCGGCGCGCTTGGGCACCAGGATGAACCATGGGTAGTTGGCATCCTTGCTCAGCAACAGCTGGCACAACGCAAACTCCCCCAGCACCAGGGAATCCTGCTGCAAACGCGAATCCAGGACGAACACGGCATATCTCCTTCAGGCAAAAACAACCCGCTTTCAAGCGGAAAACAGGCCTGCAAGGATACCTTGCACATTCCCGGTAACACAGCGCTACTTTTCGCACCAAAATGAGGCCACCTGCGCACCGCCACCACACTTGTCACCCCACAAACGACTCTGGATGAACAAGTTGCGGTAACACATTGACTTTCATGACAGCTTTTTAAATTTTAATGATTCTCGACTCCATCATGCCCTGAGGCAGCCTTCGCCCCGTGTTTACGGCACTTTCCGACCCTCGGTAGCAGATTTTGTGAAAATTTCATGAAGTGTTGCGAATTTTGAGCACGCTTGTTGCATTCACTTCACGCCAAGTCGGCACGACATCTGCAGTGGCAGGTGTACGCGACAAATAACAACAGCGGCATTGGTTACCAGGGAGTTTCCTCAACCAGAATCCGTAGTTACAGATTCGTTACGGTGACAGGAACAGCGCTGGCGTTATACGGCCCATAAACCGGGGCGTGATTTGCGACATGGAAATATCTAAAAGCGACATGGCAAAAAAGTTCCGCAAAGAGTCTATATAGCCATATCGCCAACAACAGTCAGCGTGCTATACATTTTCGCCGACATAACAAGAAAGAGCTGCACCCTATAACTAAAACACTTGGGCGCGGCGGTACTCTTCCTAAAAACCAAAGGAGCAAATCACGATGCGCGTGATGAAGTGGAGCATGATCGCCCTGGCCGTTGCGGCAGGGACCTCGCAGTTGGCAATGGCCTCGGCACAAGACGAGTCCAAAGGTTTCCTCGAAGACAGCAAGCTGAACGTAAAAACCCGCATGCTGTACTTCAGCCGCGACTTCCGTAACAACGACAGCGGCAAGAGCCGCGTCGAAGAAACCGGCCTGGGCTTCCTGGGCACCTTCGAATCGGGCTTCACCCAGGGCACCGTAGGCTTCGGCGTTGACGCCATCGGCATGCTGGGCCTGAAACTGGACAGTGGCAAAGGCCGCGCCGGCACCGGCATGTTCCCGACTGCCTCCGATGGCCGTTCGCAAGATGACTACTCCGAAGGCGGCGGTGCAGTAAAACTGCGCGTGTCCAATACCGTGCTGAAGTTTGGCGACCAGTTCACCGCCCTGCCGGTACTGGCCACCGACGATAGCCGACTGCTGCCAGAGGTCGCTGAAGGTGGCCTGATCACCAGCAACGAAATCGATGGCCTCACCCTGCACGCCGGTCACTTCACCGCGCTGAACGCCCAGGCTCAGACTTACCACGACAGCCTGCGCCTGACCGAGGCCAACGTCTTCGGTGGCACCTATGCCATCAACGACAACCTCAGCACCAGCGTCTACTACTCGCGCATTGAAGACCACTTCCGCAAGTGGTACGGCAACATCAACTGGGCGCTGCCGATCAGCGACAAGCAAGGCCTGGTGTTCGACTTCAACATCTATGACACCAAGTCCATCGGCGACAACCTGACCGGCGCATTCGTCAGCAAGGCTGACGGCAGCAACGAACTGGACAACATTGCAGCCAGCCTCTCGGCCGCCTACAACATTGGCGCCCACACCTTCACCCTGGCTTACCAGAAGGTCAGCGGCGACGGCGACTACGCTTACGGCGTCGACGGTGGCGGCACCATCTTCCTGGCCAACTCCGTTGCCCGTTCCGACTTCAACGCCGAAGACGAGAAGTCCTGGCAGGCGCGCTACGACCTGAACTTCGCCGAATACGGCGTACCTGGCCTGACCTTCATGACCCGCTATGTTCGCGGCTCGGGTGCCACTACCGAAAGCACCAACAACGGCAAGGAATGGGAACGCGACGTAGACGTCAAGTACGTACTGCAGAGCGGCCCGGCAAAAGACCTGAGCTTGCGCGTGCGTCAGGCCACCTACCGCTCCAGCGACGGCGTTTACTACGGTTCGAGCTCGATCGACGAACTGCGCCTGATCGTGGAGTACCCGCTGAGCATCCTGTAAGCCTGGCTTGCAGTGCTCCGCACCTGAAAAAGCCCGGCGATCTCGCCGGGCTTTTTCTTGGCTGACAAGCGGCCCGCCCTGGGGCATCCTGTACGCCTTCGTTTCGCCCCCGTACAATGCGGGGCTATTTCAACGTCTTAGGCAATCGACACGGCTAACCATGCGCACCAGTCAATATTTGCTCGCCACCCAGAAAGAAACCCCTGCCGACGCAGTGGTCATCAGCCATCAGCTCATGCTGCGTGCCGGCATGATCCGCAAACTGGCCTCCGGCCTGTACACCTGGCTGCCGATGGGCCTGCGGGTAATGCGCAAGGTCGAGGCCGTGGTGCGTGAGGAAATGAACGCCGCCGGCGCCCTGGAAGTGCTGATGCCAAGCATCCAGCCTGCCGAGCTGTGGCAGGAGTCCGGCCGCTGGGAACAGTACGGCCCTGAGCTGCTGCGCCTGAAGGACCGCCACCAGCGCGACTTCTGCGTTGGCCCGACCCACGAAGAAGTCATCACCGACCTGGCCCGTAACGAGCTGTCCAGCTATAAACAGCTGCCGCTCAACATGTACCAGATCCAGACCAAGTTCCGTGACGAGATCCGCCCGCGCTTCGGCCTGATGCGCGGCCGCGAGTTCATCATGAAGGACGCCTACTCGTTCCATGCCGACCAGGCTTCCCTGCAGGAAACCTACGACCGCATGCACCAGGCGTACAGCAACGTATTCACCCGCCTGGGCCTGGACTTCCGCCCAGTGCAGGCCGACACCGGCTCGATCGGTGGCAGCTACTCGCACGAATTCCACGTGCTGGCCGAATCCGGCGAAGACGACGTGATCTTCAGCGACAGCTCCGACTACGCCGCCAACATCGAGAAGGCCGAGGCCATCCCGCGTGAAACCGTGCGCCCTGCCCCTACCGAGGAGCTGCGCCTGGTCGACACGCCAGAGGCCAAGACCATTGCACAACTGGTTGAAAACCACGGCCTGGCGATCGAGAAGACCGTCAAGACCCTGATCGTGCGCGGCGCTGAAGAAGGCAAGCTGATTGCCCTGATCGTTCGCGGCGACCACGAGCTGAACGAAATCAAGGCCACCAAGCTGGAACAGGTTGCCGACCCTCTGGTCATGGCCACCGAAGCCGAACTGCGCGACGCCATTGGCGCCGGTGCCGGCTCGCTCGGCCCGCTGAACCTGCCGCTGGAATGCATCATCGACCGTTCGGTTGCCCTGATGAGCGACTTCGGCATCGGCGCCAACATCGACGACAAGCACTACTTCGGCGTGAACTGGGAGCGCGACCTGCCGGTTCCACAGGTCGCCGACCTGCGTAACGTGGTCGAAGGCGACCCCAGCCCGGACGGCCAGGGCACCCTGGTGATCAAGCGCGGCATTGAAGTGGGCCACATCTTCCAGCTGGGCACCAAGTACAGCGAAGCGCTGAAGTGCCAGGTACTGGGAGAGAACGGCAAGCCGGTGGTTCTGTCGATGGGCTGCTACGGTATCGGTGTGTCCCGCGTCGTCGCCGCTGCCATCGAGCAGAGCTATGACGACAAGGGCATCATCTGGAACGATGCCCTGGCCCCGTTCCAGATCGCTCTGGTACCGCTGCGCTACGAAACCGAGGTGGTTCGCGAGGCAACCGACAAGCTGTACGCCGAACTGACCGCCGCCGGCTTTGAAGTGCTGCTGGACGACCGCGACAAGAAGACCAGCCCAGGCATCAAGTTTGCCGACATGGAGCTGATCGGCATTCCACACCGCATCGTCGTCAGCGATCGCGGCCTGGCCGAAGGCAACCTGGAGTACAAGCACCGCACCGAGCAGGACGCCCAGGCGTTGCCGCTCAATGAAGTGCTGAGCTTCCTGCAGGCCCGCGTTCGCCGCTGATAACCAATGCACGAGTGATCATGTTCAAGCGAAGTACCTTTACCCTGGGGGGCGCCGCACTGTGCGGCGCCCTGCTCGTCAGCGGCTGCGCCAACCAGATGTCCCAGCGCAGCGACCACGAGGAGCGCGTCGAGCGCAAATTGCTCGAGCACACCCTGCAGATTGATGTCGGCGAGCCGAAGGTGATGGAGCTGCCGCAACGACGTGTGCGCGTGCATGAGCAAAAGCGCTTCGAAGTCACCGAGTTCGAAGTCACCCGTCGCTATGACCGCTACACGCCTTACCAGCCCTGGCGGGAAGTCTACGAGATCCCGCTGGGTGCAGTGGCCGTGGTAGCGGGCGTCGGCGCCAACGTGGTCAACGTCTTCGCCTTGGGCAACCTGCCGGAAAGCATCACCCATGACTGGCTGAGCTATGGAGTGGACGGGCTCAACCCGTTCATGAACGTGCCATCCAACGGGCGTGCCCAGCAGAACCTGGCCGGGATCAGCGAAGTGCAGAAAGGCAAGCGCGAGGAATCTACCAGCGTGCCCTGGAGCGAACGCCTGGTCGAGGTCAAGGCCGGCAAGATGACCCACGAGCTGACCACCGACAGGAACGGCGTGCTGCGCCTGAACCTGCTCGACAGCCCGTTCTCCGAGCAGAACCTTAACCACGTCGGCACCCTGCACCTTCAGGTACTCGACGAGGACAACGCGGTGCGGGGTGATGCCAGCCTGCTGGTCAGCGCCACCTTGCGCAACAAGCTGCTCGAAGCCCATGAGCTGATCTTCGACGACCTCGAAGATGATGATGTTGGCCAGTGGGTACATCGGGTCAAGCGTCTGTCGGAGCTGGGCCTTGAAGAAGAAGCCAGTGAAATGGAACAAAGCCTGATCGAGCTGACCCGCAACGATCCGGAGCTGCAGCAGGAATTTCTGCAATCTCTGACCAAGGCCACTGGCCGGTTGGTGGCAGATCCGGGCGTGCAGTAAAAGATGGGGCCGCTATGCGGCCCCTTTTCATTCAGGCGTAAACAGCTCCAACTGCTCATGCGCTCCGCGCAAATCGCGCAACCTCACCCCTACCCCCAGCAAGCGCACCGGCTTGCCACCCCGGGCGAATGCCTGCCCCAGAAGCTGTCGATAACTTTCAAGGTCCCGCCCGGCCCCTGCCTGCTCCATCGTGGTCTGGCTGAAGTCATGGAACTTGACCTTGACGAACGGCTTGTCCGGCCGATAACTGCTGTCCATACGGGCAATACGCTCGTTCAGGCTCTCCAGCAGCTCGGGTAACCGCGCCAGGCAACTGGCCAGGTCCGGCAGGTCGGTGTCGTAAGTGTTTTCCACACTGACCGACTGCCTGCGGCTGTCATTTTGTACTGCACGGTCATCTATACCCCGCGCCAGCCCCCACAAACGCTCGCCAAAGCTGCCAAACTCGCGCACCAGTGCCAGGCGCGACCATTCACGCAGGTCAAGGCAGGTTTCGATGCCCAGCCGCGTCAGTTTATCTGCCGTCACCTTGCCCACCCCATGCAGCCTGGCCACCGGCAAGGCGGCGACAAAGGCCTCCACCTCGCCCGGGGTAATCACGAACAGCCCGTTGGGCTTGCGCCAGTCACTGGCAATCTTGGCCAGGAACTTGTTTGGCGCCACGCCCGCCGACACGGTGATATGCAGGGTGCGGGCGACACGCCGGCGGATATCCTCGGCGATGCGCGTGGCACTGCCCGAATACCACTGGCTGTCACTTACATCCAGGTAGGCTTCGTCCAGCGACAAAGGCTCGATCAGCTCGGTGTAGTCGCGGAAGATCGCATGGATTTCCCGCGAGGCCTCACGGTAGGCCTCGAAGCGCGGCTTGACGATCAACAGGTCGGGGCACAGCTTCAGTGCATGCCGTGACGACATGGCCGAGCGCACACCATAGGCACGCGCTTCATAGTTGCAGGTAGCGATCACCCCACGGTGCTCAGGCGAGCCCCCAACCGCCATGGGCCGCCCGGCCAGGCGGGGGTCGTCACGCATCTCGATCGCGGCGTAGAAGCAATCGCAGTCGACGTGGATGATCTTGCGCAAGGACATGGATGGCCGTCAGCACTGTAAATTCATACAGATAGTATCGCATGCGACCTGCCTGAAACACCTTACCCGCTGCATCACACGACAAACTGCCTGAAAGCCCCGTCGCGCCTGAGCCGCTTGCTGCTGACGAGCGCTAAGGGTTTGAACAAAAAAGGGTTTTTCAATGAAACTGCTTGACACTGTGGCGTAAATCCGTAGAATTCGATCTCACAGGCGCGGGATGGAGCAGCCTGGTAGCTCGTCGGGCTCATAACCCGAAGGTCGTCGGTTCAAATCCGGCTCCCGCAACCAGATTCAAAAAAAGGCCACTGTTCATACAGTGGCCTTTTTCTTTGCCTTCTAAAAAGTAAAACCGAAAAACCTTTGATAAATCAAAGCTTAGCGCTTGACACCCCCTCAGCAAACTGTAGAATGCGCCCCACAGACGCGGGATGGAGCAGTCTGGTAGCTCGTCGGGCTCATAACCCGAAGGTCGTCGGTTCAAATCCGGCTCCCGCAACCAAGTTCAAGAAAAGGCCACTGTTAACGCAGTGGCCTTTTT
>Ga0308171_1000154_pt1 | contig 205504 bp, 172 predicted proteins | sample PhyGR1_FD_202135 | JGI IMG/M metagenome (GOLD analysis project Ga0308171, IMG submission 202135) | Phyllosphere microbial communities from UC Gill Tract Community Farm, Albany, California, United States - DLSLSG.R1 | ecosystem: Host-associated > Plants > Phyllosphere > Unclassified | place...
CGCCATGACAATAACTCCTCAACAATTGATCGCGTTGCTGCCGCTGTTAATCGTCGGATTGACGGTGGTGGTTGTGATGCTGTCCATTGCCTGGCGACGCAACCACTTTGTTAACGCCACGCTAACGGTGGTTGGCCTGAACCTGGCTCTGCTGTCACTCTACTTTGTGGGCCATGTCGGGGCGATGGACGTCACGCCGCTGCTGCGCGTCGACGCTTATTCGATGTTCTATACCGCACTGGTGATGCTGGCCAGCCTGGCAACCTGTACCTTCGCCTATCCGTGGCTGGCAACATTCCCGGATAACAAGGACGAATTCTATCTACTGGTATTGATTGCCGCGCTGGGCGGTATTGTACTGTCAGCCTCTAACCACCTTGCGTCGCTGTTTATTGGTATTGAACTGCTGTCTCTGCCACTGTTTGGGTTGATTGGTTACGCATTCCGCCAGAAACGTTCTCTGGAAGCGGCCCTGAAATACACCATCTTGTCGGCGGCAGCATCGTCTTTCCTGCTGTTTGGTATCGCGCTGATTTACGCTGACTCCGGCAACCTGGGCTTTGTCAGCCTGGGCAAAAGCCTTACTGACAGCATGATTCAGGAACCGCTGTTGCTAGTGGGCCTGGGTATGCTGATTATCGGTCTGGGCTTTAAGCTGTCGCTGGTGCCGTTCCACCTGTGGACGCCAGACGTGTATCAAGGCGCACCTGCACCTGTGTCAACCTTCCTGGCAACCGCCAGTAAAATTGCCATTTTTGGTGTTGTCATGCGTCTGTTCATGTACGCGCCGGTCACGGACAGCGAAGCCGTGCGGACGGTACTGGGCATTATCGCCTTTGTTTCCATCCTGTTCGGTAACCTGATGGCGATTTCGCAGAGCAATATCAAGCGACTGCTGGGTTACTCGTCTATCGCCCATTTGGGTTACCTGCTGGTCGCGTTGATTGCGGTTAAAGATCATCAGCTGTCGCTGGAAACCTCTGGGGTTTACCTGGCGGGTTATCTGTTCAGCAGCCTGGGTGCGTTTGGTGTCGTGAGCCTGATGTCGAGCCCGTATCGTGGCCCGGACGCCGATTCACTCTACTCCTACCGTGGCCTGTTCTGGCATCGTCCGATTCTGTCTGCGGTAATGACCGTAATGATGCTGTCACTGGCCGGTATTCCAATGACGCTGGGCTTTATCGGTAAGTTCTACGTTATTGCCTCAGGTGTCAGTGCTCACCTGTGGTGGCTGACCGGTGCGGTCGTAGTCGGTAGTGCGATTGGCCTGTATTACTATCTGCGCGTTACCGTCAGTCTGTACCTCAGTCCACCAGAACTGCTGAGCCGCGATACGCCAGCGAACTGGGCTTTCACCGCCGGTGGTGTTGTGGTGCTGATTTCTGCGATTCTGGTGCTGCTGTTGGGTGTTTATCCACAGCCGTTAATCAGACTGGTACAAATGGCCCAGCCGCTGATGTAAGTTTACGCCGTTACACTGAATCAGGCCTCCGGGCCTGATTTTTTTTGCCTTGAGCCTGTCCCGTCAGCCTTTTGGTCAGTTCAAACCCGCTTGCTCCTACTGATGCGTCCACCTTCCCGTTATAAAATGCATATCTTCATTCTGTTTCCATAGTTTCCTGCTGAAATGGGCCATACCTTGCTATCAGGAGTACCCGCTATGGATCGTCGCCGTTTTCTGACAGGTTTGGCAGCTGCATGGGTTGCCGCCAGGAGTACCGTTTCCCAGGCTCAGCCATCCGCTTACTCACAAAGGGTAGTGCCGCTCTGGCCTGGCACACCGCCGGGCGGCGGGGGACCGGAAGGCCAGATCGAGACGCTGCCTTCAGGGGCGCAACGTCATATCGCCATCCCGACCTTAACGGTGTTAAGTCCCAGCGTGTCGAACGGTCATGTTGTTCTGATAGCCGGAGGCGGCGGCTATCAGCGCATTGAGATGGCAAAAGAGTCCTGGCCTGCAGCGCGCTGGTTAACCGCACGCGGCTATACCGCAGCGGTGCTGCGCTACCGTCTTCCCGGTGAGGGCTGGACTGATGGGAATGAAGTGGCCTTACAGGACGCCCAGCGCGCGCTACGGCTGTTAAGGCCGCAGGCAAAGCGGTTAACGGTGCTGGGTTTTTCAGCCGGTGCGCATCTGCTCGGGATGGCCGTGACCCGGCATCAGCTTCACAGCTACCCAGCCATGGATGCCCTGGACAGCACGCCCGCTTATGCTGATGCTGCTGCGTTGATCTATCCGGTCATCACCCTGGAAGCGCCTTATACGCACACGGCAACGCACCGTATGTTAGTCGGTGCGCATGCCACGGCGGCAGAAGATGCAGCCTGGTCAGTGCAGAATTATGTGACATCAACATCGCCCCCTTTTTTTCTGGTCCAGGCCGAGGACGATCCGGTTTCCGATCCCCATAACACACTGATTATGGCTCGTGCCTGCCAACAGCATCAGGTTGACGTGGAGATGTATCGTTATCTCACGGGCGGTCATGGGTTTGGCATGGGAAAACCCGGAACGCCCACCGTCGCCTGGCCTGGGCATTATCAACGCTGGCTGCAGAAAGGGTAGCATTGTAGATTAGTATTATTGCGCCGCCGGGCAGTCAGCCCATTGTGATAAGGATAAGAGATGCAAATCAGTTGGCTGGATCTTCACCAGCAAGCCATAACCGTACCGCAGCTTTATGCGGCGCTGGTCCTGCGCTGCAAGGTGTTCGTGGTGGAGCAAAACTGTGCCTATCTGGACGTCGATGGCCTGGATTTGCAGGCCGATAACCGCCATGTGTTGGGTATGGCGCAGGATGAACTGCTCGCGTATGCCCGCATCTTGTCACCGGATGGCCCGTAGGCAGACGTCACCATCGGGCGCGTGATCGTTTCTGATAAGGCGCGTGGTCTGAATCTGGGAAACCAGCTCATGGCGCAGGCGATAGCCAGTTGTGAACAGCACTGGCCAGGACATTCGCTGTTTCTTTCCGCCCAGGCGCATCTCCAGGCTTTCTATCAGCGACATGGCTTTGTTGCGGTCAGCGACAGCTATCTTGAAGATGGCATTGCCCATATTGATATGCGCAGAGCATAACAGGCTGGCGAATGAGTCTGCCTGTACACTGGGCGAAACGGAGCAGGTTTGAAAAGAGAGGCGCGCTGACGGGTGCGCATTCACCACGCGCTGCAGGAGATGATGGGCAAAAAAAATGCATCCCGGCAGAGCGCCTGGGATGCATTTAGGTCAAGCCTGAACGATTAACTCACCGTCATCTGACGGTCATCAACGTATTTACGCTGATCCGGCGGCGGCGGAACGTACTGATAGAGCCAGGTTTCACTCAGGGTTTCCTCTTTTGTCCGCAGGAACAGACGCATTTCAACCGGTTTGACGGCGTCGCTGTTGGGATACCAGTCGAACAGAATGCGGTAGCCCTTGATGGGTTCGACATAGAGAATCTCAACCTGTTTGAAGGTACCGGATGAAACGGTAATTACCGGCTCAATCCCTTTCGCGGCTGCGGCCTGCAAATCACCACCGATGAAATCGATAGCAAAGCGACGGCACCAGACATCCGGGAAGTGCTCGCCGGGTGCCCAGCCTTCAGGGAAACCACCGATGCCGGTACGGGTTGCATCCACGCGCGCCAGATCGCTCTGTACAGGCGGCAGGGCACTCCAGTAAAGCTTGTAGGCAAAACTGTATTCGCTGCCGGCTTTAATGGGCTCAGCGGGCTGCCAGAAGCAAACAATGTTATCGAGCGTTTCACCGGTCGTCGGAATTTCCATCAGGTTGATGGCGCCTTTGCCCCATTTGCCTACTGGTTCAACCCACAGGCTCGGGCGCTTGTTATACCAGCCGATAACGTCCTGATAATTCTCGAAGTCATGGTCAAGCTGCAGCAGACCAAAACCGCGTGGGTTTTCATCTTCATAGGCGTTGAACTGCAAACGCTGAGGATTATTCAACGGACGGGCAATCCATTCCCCTTTACCGCTCCACATCGCCAGGCGATCGGAGTCGTGAATCTGTGGGTGATAGGTATTACACATGCGACGTTCGTTGGTGCCGCAGCTGAACATACTGGTCATCGGCGAAATGCCTAACTGGCGAATATCCTTGCGGGCAAAGAGATGATTTTCAATCTCCATCACCACGCGTTCGGCTTCGCAGTGAATGACAAACTTATAGGCACCGGTAACGCTGGCTCCGTCCAGTAAGGCATAGCAGGTAAACGTGGTGTCCTCGGCTTTCGGCGTTTCAAACCAGAACGCCGTAAAGTCGGGGAACTCTTCCTGACCATTGCTGAACGTGTTGATTGCCACGCCACGGGCGGACAGGCCGTACTGATAAGTGTCATCGACCGCACGGAAGTAACTGGCACCCAGGAAAGAGACGATATCCCGGCGGGCAAGCTCAGGCTTTTTAAACGCGCGGAAGCCCGCAAAGCCAAGATCGGTTTTGCCTTCCAGCTGTTTGGTGTCGACTTTGGCATCGTTGTAATTAAACAACTCAGGACGGAAATGAATTTCACGTGCTTCACGGCTGGCGCTGTCCACGGAGAACATGCGGATGCGGCGTTTGAATCCCATTCCTACGTGAAAGAACTGCACATCCAGTTCGCGATTGGGAATATTGTTCCACAGAGAGTGGCTGGCATCATACTGAATGTCGTTGTATGCCTGCGGTGTCAGGGTCGCCAGCGTGGGTGGAAGAGGGCCGGGTGCGCCGCCCCAGGGTTTTTTAGCCAGCGCGGCCGCATTCTTCTTCAACTCATCGAAATCGAAGCGTACTGCGGTTCCGTCAGCAATGCCATCGTCTGCCCAGGCGGATTGCGCGAACAGCGTCGATAAGCCTGTCATCCCGCTTACTGCGGAGAAGGCCATTGACGCTTTCATAAACATTCTTCGATTCATGCCAGAGATCATTCCTTAGCTGTTCGAGTTTGTTGTGACTGTCGTGTCAGTACATTGTTATGCACATGGCCTGATTATTACAGGCAACAGCAGGGTACGACAGTCGGCGTAGAGAAAAATTCAGTTCGCTAAAATTTATCAGATAAATCAAATAAGCGAAGCGAAATTACGGCCAGCAGGCCATCTCTTACACTTCTTTGCGTAGCGCTCAGCGTGACACAGATTGACTTGCGTTCGGTTTACTTATGCTGATTTTCAGGCGATTCCTGGTCGGGTTCCGCGCAAAGCCCTATTTTATGGCTATAGTTACCTTTGTGCTTTGCAATTCACATGGAGGAAATGATGGTAAAACAGACTGAACCTTTCGAAACAGGCTATGACGACGATATCGCACTGCTGACCGAAACGCTGGAAGAAGTGCTGAAGTCATCAGGCGATCCGGCCGACCAGAAATATATCGAACTCAAAACCAAAGCTGAACGAGCGCTGGAAGATGTAAAGTCACGTGTTAGCCAGGCATCCGATAGCTACTACTATCGTGCTAAGCAGGTGGCTTACCGTGCTGATGACTACGTACATGAGAAACCGTGGAAAGGCATCGGCATCGGTGCGACTGCGGGACTGATTTTAGGCTTGCTGCTGGCTCGCCGTTAATCGTAACGCGCACTACATCACGTACAACGGGCAGGCTTCGTCCTGTCCGTTTTGTTTTTTAAATTCCGACCGCTTCGCACCCGCATTGTTAGTCTCGCTGTTTTACTCTCCCGCCTGTCTCGCCAGAAAAGGGCTTATTCCGTGCTAAATCCGCCTTACAGATTGTGTTTTACGCAGGGGCTTCCTAAAGTGAAGTGACTGGCACAAGGAGAAAGAACGTGATTAGAGTTGAAATGCTGTCCACGGGCGATGAAGTGTTACATGGTCAAATCGTCGATACCAACGCGGCCTGGCTGGCTGATGTGTTATTTCAGCACGGGCTGCCGATGACCAGCCGTACGACGGTCGGTGACTCCCTGTCATCGCTGGTGGAGACGCTACAGGCGCGTAGCCTTGAGGCGGACGTTCTCATCGTCAACGGCGGTCTGGGCCCTACCAGCGACGATCTCAGTGCTCAGGCGGCGGCCAAAGCGAGCGGGGTAGCGCTGGTCATGCAGGAAGACTGGCTGGAAACCATGGAGGCCTGGTTCGCCAGCCGCGGACGGGTGATGGCAGACAGCAATCGCAAGCAGGCAGAAATCCCCGCTAACGCTGAAATGCTGGATAACCCGGTCGGTACCGCCTGTGGGTTCGCCATGCAACTCAACCGCTGCTGGTTGTTTTTCACCCCTGGCGTGCCTTCAGAATTTAAAGTGATGGTTGAGCAACAAATCATTCCCCGCCTGAGAGACAAATTTGAACTGCCCGAGCCGCCGCTTTGTCTGCGCCTGACCACTTTTGGTCGTGGGGAAAGTGACATTGCCAATGAACTGGAGCCGCTGCCCCTGCCAGAGAACGTGTTAATGGGCTACCGCTCGTCGATGCCCATTATCGAAATCAAACTGACCGGGCCGGCCGCCCAGCGTGTTGCAATGGAGCAGGTCTGGCAACAGGTGCGTTTGCTGCTGGCGGAGTGCACGATTTTTGAAGGCACCGAGGGGCTGCCAGCACTGTTGGCGCGTGAGCTGCATCAGCGTCACTGGCGCCTGGCGATTAGCGAGCAGTACACCGCAGGTTTACTGAACTGGCAGCTGGCTTCAGCTGAGGTTCCCCTGAGCGCCACCGAAATTTTACCGCAGCAGGACGAAAGTCTTGAAGTACAGGTAATGCGTACTCAGGCGCTGGCGGCGAGGCTTCAGACACCGTTAGCCCTGTCGGTAGGCAATCTACGCGAAGGCGAAATCTCCGTTGCGCTCCATACGCCAGAGGCCACATGGGGGCAACGCGTGAAGTTCAGCCACGGTCGCCACAACCTGGAAACCCGGCAAAAAGTCGTGGCGATGATGGCGATGAATATGCTGCGGCGCTGGTTGCACGGCAGTGAGGTAAGCACAGGCCACGGCTGGATTGACGTAATCGAAACGGTTAAGCATTAAGGATTACAGGGCCGCATTGCGTGAAGGCGGCCCTGCACATCCGGGCTGTTTGTTCGGCTCTTCTGCACGAGCTCTACTCCGGTCTCGGCTGGCATGATGCCGTAGGCTGCAGTAATCCCCCCGCCAGCACGTTAAATGTCGCCGTCACTTTCGCTAAGGTCGCCTGGGGATCGTCACTGGCGGCCACCCACAATGCGGCAGTAAAAGCGGCACCATTGAGCAAGCGGGCTGCCGCTTCGACGTCTACCGGTTTCACTACTCCGTTCTTAACCATCTCACTCAGCGCGCTTTGCGTGGCAGCCAGGCAGGCGTTCTGGCTGGGCCAGAGAGAGGGATCGCCAAGAAAGGCCGGGCCATCCAGTAACACAATGCGCTGGACTTCAGGGTCGAGCGCCATGTGAATGTACGCGATCCCTTCCTCCAGTAGCTGGTTCCAGCTGTCTTTTATACCCGCCGCTCTCTCTTTGGCCCGATGGGCTATTTCACTATCGACTTCCGCCACAACGGCGGCGAGCAGGCCGCGCTTATCGCCAAAGTTGTGGTAGAGCGCCCCGCGGGTTAACCCGACGCTGGCAGTAAGCTCATCCATGGATGCGGCTGCAAAGCCTTTTTCTGCAAACGCTTTGCGTGCTGCAGATATCAGTTTAACGCGATTCTCTTCCATCGTGACCGCGCGTGGCCGTGCTGTCATCTCTTCTCCTTTTCAGATACGCACCGTATTTGGCTTTGACATACGACGCGTATCTGTGTTCTATTTCATATACGCCATGTATCTTAAATCAAGCAGGTGATGCGTGCATGACTTACTGACCGTAAATCGATTAAAGGTGATTGTATGATGACTCGTGAGGCCGTATTTCCCGAAGGACGCCATGCGCTGTATGACATGCATGGGTACTCTGCTGCCATCCGCTCTGGTGACCTGCTGTTTGTCTCCGGCCAGGTCGGCAGCCGCACAGACGGCACGCCAGAGCCGGATTTTGCCGCTCAGGTAGCGCTTGCCTTTGATAACCTGCGGCAAACCCTGGCGGCGGCGGGCTGCACATTTGATGATCTTATCGACGTCACCACCTTTCATACCGATCCTGAACATCAGTTTGAAACCATCATGCAGGTAAAGAATGCCCTGTTTCCTCAGGCACCTTATCCCAACTGGACGGCGGTCGGCGTGACCTGGCTGGCGGGGTTTGATTTTGAAATTAAGGTGATTGCGCGTATTCCCTGAACTATCCGTGGATATAAAAAAACCGCAACCCGGTCGGGATTACGGTTTTTAAACGCGGACGGCTCAGGCGTTAAAGCTCAAGCTCAATGTCGCCTTTCGCCTTGCAGCAGCAGGGCAGAATCTCGCCTTGTTCAATGAAAGCCAGCGGCGTTTCCGCATAATCGACCTCACCGCTCAGCAGCCGCATACGGCAGGAGCCGCAGTAGCCTTCGCGGCACTGGAATTCAACACACAGATTGTTGGCTTCCAGCATGGTCAGCAGGTTAGGGTGATCGTCTGCGCACTCCAGTCGGGTACCGGAGCTGCGCAGAATAACAACAGAACGGCTCATTATTACAGCTGGAAGTCGTCGAAGTCGTTTTCACCCACTTCGGAGTCAATCTGACCGACCAGATAAGAGCTGACTTCCACTTCCTGCGGGGCCACCTGAACGTTGTCCGACACCAGCCAGGCGTTAATCCAGGGAATCGGGTTCGAGCGTGTTTCAAACGGCAGGTCGAGGCCAACTGCCTGCATACGAATATTGGTGATGTATTCAATATACTGGCACAGGATATCTTTGTTCAGGCCGATCATTGAGCCGCCGCTGAACAGGTATTCCGCCCACTCTTTTTCCTGCAACGCCGCTTTCTTAAACAGCTCAAAACACTCCTGACGACACTCAGCGGCAATCTCTTTCATTTCAGGATCGTCTTCGCCCGTGCGCAGCAGGTTCAGCATGTGCTGTGTGCCGGTCAGATGTAAGGCTTCATCGCGGGCAATCAGCTTGATGATTTTCGCATTCCCTTCCATCAGCTCACGCTCGGCGAACGCGAATGAACAGGCAAAGCTGACGTAGAAACGAATCGCTTCCAGCGCATTGACACTCATCAGGCAGATATAAAGCTGCTTTTTCAGCGCACGCAGGCTGACGGTAACGGACTTACCCGCGACCTGATGTGTGCCTTCACCTAACAGATGCCAGTAGCTGGTCATCTCAATCAGGTCATCGTAGTACTTCGAGATATCCTGGGCACGCGCCAGAATCTGCTGGTTGGTGACGATATCGTCAAACACCACAGCCGGATCGTTGACGATGTTGCGGATGATATGCGTATAAGAGCGCGAGTGAATCGTCTCTGAGAACGCCCAGGTTTCGATCCAGGTTTCCAGTTCAGGAATGGAGATCAGCGGCAGGAGTGCCACGTTCGGGCTGCGTCCCTGAATCGAATCCAGCAAGGTCTGGTACTTCAGGTTGCTGATGAAAATGTGTTTTTCATGATCGGGCAGTGCCTGGTAGTCGATGCGGTCACGTGAAACATCAACCTCTTCAGGACGCCAGAAGAAGGAGAGCTGCTTTTCGATCAGTTTTTCAAAGATGTCGTATTTCTGCTGGTCAAAACGCGCCACGTTAACGGACTGACCGAAAAACATCGGCTCTTTCAACTGGTCATTTTTGTTCTGTGAAAAAGTGGAGTAAGCCATAAAAACTGTCCAAAGTAGACGAGGCTCAGCACCGGCCTCGCGGGAAAATGTGGGCGGGAAAGGCTCCCCGCCCGACCGTCAGATCTTACAGGCGCCGCTCTCGCAGCCATCATCCTGAATAGAAGGTGCCAGATCATCCTGTGCATCTTCCGCACCATCACGGGTGTTTTGATAATAGAGTGTCTTAACGCCAAACTTGTAGGCGGTCAGCAGATCTTTTAACAACTGCTTCATCGGCACTTTGCCGTTGGCAAAACGTGACGGATCGTAGTTGGTGTTAGACGAAATCGCCTGGTCGACGAATTTCTGCATCACGCCGACCAGTTGCAGGTAACCATCGTTCGACGGCATATCCCACAGCAGTTCGTACTGATCTTTAAGGCGCTCATACTCCGGCACAACCTGACGCAGAATACCGTCTTTGGATGCCTTGATGCTGATATGACCACGCGGTGGCTCAATACCATTGGTTGCGTTTGAAATCTGCGATGAGGTTTCAGACGGCATCAGTGCGGACAGCGTCGAGTTACGCAGACCGTGGGTTTTAATCTGCTCACGCAGGGTTTCCCAGTCCAGGTGCAGCGGCTCATTACAGATCGCATCCAGATCTTTCTTGTAGGTGTCGATCGGCAGCACGCCCTGCGCATAAGTGGTTTCATTGAACCACGGGCAGGCACCTTGCTCTTTCGCCAGCTCATTGGACGCTTTCAGCAGGTAGTACTGAATGGCTTCAAACGTTTTGTGCGTCAGACCATTGGCACTGCCGTCGGAGTAACGTACACCGTGTTTCGCCAGGTAGTAAGCAAAGTTAATTACGCCAATACCTAGCGTACGGCGACCCATAGCACCGCGTTGTGCGGCCGGGATAGGGTAGTCCTGATAATCGAGCAGGGCATCCAGTGCACGCACCGCGAGTGTTGCCAGCTCTTCCAGGTCGTCCAGGCTTTCGATGGCACCCAGGTTAAAGGCTGACAGCGTGCACAACGCGATTTCACCGTTGTCGTCGTTAACGTCGCTCATCGGTTTGGTTGGCAGTGCAATTTCCAGGCACAGGTTAGACTGGCGCACGGGTGCGATGCTGGCGTCAAACGGGCTGTGCGTGTTGCAGTGATCGACGTTCTGGATATAGATACGGCCCGTTGAGGCGCGTTCCTGCATCATCAGCGAGAACAGGTCAACCGCTTTGACACGCTGCTTACGAATGCTGCTGTCTTTTTCGTATTTGGTATAGAGACGCTCAAATTCGTCCTGATCGGCAAAGAACGCATCATACAGGCCAGGCACGTCTGACGGACTGAACAGCGTGATGTCTTCGCCTTTAAGCAGACGCTGGTACATCAGTTTGTTGAGCTGCACGCCATAGTCCATATGACGAACGCGGTTGCCTTCAACGCCACGGTTGTTCTTCAGAACTAACAGGCTTTCGACTTCCAGATGCCACATGGGATAGAACAGTGTGGCTGCACCACCACGGACGCCGCCCTGCGAACAGGATTTTACGGCGGTCTGGAAGTGTTTGTAGAACGGAATACAGCCGGTATGGAAGGCTTCACCGCCGCGGATAGGGCTACCCAACGCGCGGATACGGCCGGCGTTAATCCCAATGCCCGCACGCTGAGAAACGTATTTCACAATCGCACTGGAAGTGGCATTGATGGAGTCCAGACTGTCGCCGCACTCAATCAGCACGCATGAGCTGAACTGACGCGTAGGCGTACGCACACCGGACATGATGGGCGTCGGCAGTGAGATTTTAAAGGTCGAGATCGCATCATAGAAACGCTTGATGTAATCCATGCGGGTCGCACGAGGATAAGCTGAGAACAGGCAGGCTGCGACCAGGATATACAGGAACTGTGCGCTTTCATAGATTTCACCGGATACACGGTTCTGAGCCAGATATTTGCCTTCTAACTGCTTCACCGCCGCGTAGGAAAAATTCATGTCACGCCAGTGGTCGAGAAAGCCGTCCATCTGCTCGAACTCTTCACGGCTGTAGTCTTCCAGCAGATGGCGGTCGTACTTACCCAGATCGACCATCTTAACAACCTGATCGTACAGGGCTGGGGGTTCAAACTGACCGTAAGCTTTCTTGCGCAGGTGGAAAATAGCCAGTCGCGCAGCCAGATACTGATAGTCAGGGGCATCGCGAGAAATGAGGTCTGCAGCGGCCTTAATGATAGTTTCATGGATGTCAGACGTTTTGATGCCATCATAAAACTGAATGTGGGAACGCAGCTCTACCTGTGAAACCGACACATTGTTCAGCCCTTCGGCCGCCCAGTCGAGGACACGGTGAATTTTGTCGAGATCAATGCGCTCCTGGCGGCCATCGCGTTTAGTAACGAGCAGACTTTGGTTCATGTCGCGTTTTTACCTTTGCGTGAGTATCCAATAATTAAAAGAAATCCCGATTTATACACAGCATATTCATTGTGAATAATGTTGTGGATAAACACTACATCTTGGGGTTGTTGACGATATGCATAACAATATGGAGGCTTATTCTAGTATTTTGCTGGCGCTTAACAAGAGGAAAAAATGATGTCTGCGGGGGTTGTATTTTCTGAGGGTTTTCTTAAGCCGCGTCTCGTAAGGCCGCAGGTCGTGTCAACCATTCAGAGAAAATATTGCAATTTATGATCGACCGCTGATTTTTCAAACATTGCGCTAACTTTTCCAACACCTCAGCGCGGGAGAGCAAAACGTGCAGATACCGTCTCAGCCAATGGCCTGGATCCGCCCCTCTGAAACGCTAACCTGCGCAGATGACAACAGGATGACAGCAGCGTGGGCAGGGCACAGCCGCACGCTGCAGGTTTATCAGGCGTCGCCGTGATGCGTGTGTATCATGTAGTTCACATCCACACCGTTACCCAGACGAAACTTATCGGTGATGGGGTTGTAGTGCAGGCCAATCATATTGCGCTCACGAAGCGGTGTTTCATCGACCCAGCCCAGCAGTTCGGAAGGGCGGATAAATTTTTTCACATCATGCGTGCCGCGCGGCACCATGCGCAGCACATACTCAGCACCAAAAATGGCCATCAGCCAGGCTTTGGGATTACGGTTAATGGTAGAAAAGAACACCTCACCGCCGGGTTTCACCAACTGCGCGCAGGCATGCACCACCGAACGCGGATCGGGCACATGTTCCAGCATCTCCATGCAGGTCACCACATCGTATTCGCCCGCATGCGCGCTGGCGTGCTCTTCAACCGTCTGTTGCACATAGCTGAGCGTGACGCCGCTCTCCAGGGCATGCAGACGCGCCACTTCCAGCGGTTCGGCACCCATATCCAGCCCGGTGACCACCGCGCCTTCCCGCGCCATGCTTTCGGCCAGGATGCCGCCGCCACAGCCAACATCCAGGACTTTCTTGCCGAACAGCCCGTTGCTGTGTTGCGCAATATAGCCCAGCCGCAGAGGGTTAATACGGTGCAGCGGTTTAAATTCGCCCTCCAGATCCCACCAGCGCGAGGCAACGGCCTCAAACTTGGCAATTTCCTTATGGTCAACGTTCTGACCGCTTTCCTGTGAAGTTGAAATCATAACCTTGTTACTCCGGCTAATAGCGTTGATGGTTGGGAGTATACCTCAAGCTGAACCAGGCCGTAGGCTGAAGAGTCAGCAGTCATAGCCAAACCTGGCTTAAATCGAAAGGCACGATGACAAAAGAGAATGTTTCACTGGCAAGCCGAAAGGAGGGAGCAACTGAAATGTGATTATGTTATCAGCACTATCAGAATGATGACCGGAAGCTAAAGATGGCCTGATCGCAGGTGGCGTAAGGGTAAAACGGCGAGACAAAAAACGCGCTTACGTTATGTGTTTTCTGGTTAGTAACAAAGGGATTAAAGCCATGAAATAGGGAAAAGGTATCCACAAAAAACCAATCGCACGGCTTCTGTTCAGATAGTTAAGGCACCGCAAACTGCTGGAAATAAGAGGCATAATAAATGCAATGATCAGCAGGATTGAAAGGGAATCATCCGCCAGAAAGGACAGGTAGAGCGAAAACCAGACTAGCTGGAAAACCAGGAAGATGAAGTATTCGAGTTTCGAATCTTTTTCTTCGTAATTCATGCAGAGTCTGAACCCTTTTTTTATGGTTTTAAAAATCAAGACCACCTCTTTTTTGGAACAAATATCAGGTTAACCAACCGGCTCAGTTGGCTTGCATCAGGGGCATGCAAGCGGTGAAGACCTCTTATCTCAACGCGAAAACAGGCGTTCATTGAGCGTTTCAATACGCGGAATAATGTAATGAATTTATAGAGTAAGGGCCAGAAAGATATCCCGGTACTGAACGTCGTACACACACTTAGGGATTTTTCGTGGCTAAAACTCTTATGGCGGGTGCAGAGGCAATCAGGTGCTGATTAGGTTGTTTTATCCTGATTACTGAGGAGTGAGAGTAACCGCTGCTGATACCAGAACCTATTTGTGATCATGAATGCAAATTATGCGTTTCCTCTCCAGCCGGGTATCGCCTGTAAGGTGCATTTTCGTGTGGTACCTGTCTGGGTTAAATTTGTGCCAGTAAGGGATGAAAAACCTCGGGGTTGTCGTTGCTTTACTTTTCCCTCACGTGCGGCTCTATGATATACTTTCGCACCTTTAAAATCCGGGATTAGTAGAGGGATAGCGGCTCCATGAGCGACCTTGCGAGAGAAATTACACCGGTTAATATCGAAGAAGAGTTAAAAAATTCTTACCTCGATTACGCCATGTCGGTCATCGTTGGCCGAGCTTTACCCGATGTGCGTGATGGCCTGAAGCCAGTGCATCGCCGCGTACTTTTCGCGATGAGCGAACTGGGTAATGACTGGAACAAACCCTATAAAAAATCTGCCCGCGTCGTCGGTGACGTGATCGGTAAATATCACCCGCATGGTGATTCTGCCGTTTACGACACCATTGTACGTATGGCCCAGCCTTTCTCCCTGCGTTACATGCTGGTGGACGGTCAAGGCAACTTCGGCTCCATCGACGGCGACTCTGCTGCGGCGATGCGTTATACCGAAGTGCGCATGTCCAAAATCGCCCACGACCTGTTAGCTGACCTGGAAAAAGAGACCGTCGATTTCGTTCCGAACTACGACGGTACAGAGCAGATCCCTGAAGTTCTGCCCACCAAAATCCCTAACCTGCTGGTAAACGGCTCGTCCGGTATCGCAGTCGGTATGGCAACCAACATTCCGCCGCATAACCTGCGCGAAGTGATCAACGGCTGCCTCGCTTATATCGAAGATGAAAACATCAGCATTGAAGGGCTGATGGAACACATTCCGGGGCCTGACTTCCCGACAGCGGCAATCATCAATGGCCGCCGCGGCATTGAAGAAGCCTATCGCACCGGCCGTGGTAAGGTTTATATCCGTGCCCGTGGCGAAGTAGAAGTGGATGCCAAAACCGGGCGTGAAACGATCATCATTCACGAACTTCCGTATCAGGTGAACAAAGCTCGCCTGATCGAGAAAATCGCCGAGCTGGTGAAAGAAAAACGCGTCGAAGGGATCAGCGCCCTGCGTGATGAGTCCGATAAAGACGGCATGCGCATCGTCATTGAAATCAAACGCGATGCAGTTGGTGAAGTGGTTCTCAACAACCTCTATTCACTGACTCAACTGCAAACCTCTTTCGGCATCAACATGGTGGCACTGCATCAGGGCCAACCGAAGATTATGGCGCTGAAGGAGATTCTTGAAGCCTTCGTTCGCCATCGTCGTGAAGTGGTGACGCGTCGTACTATTTTTGAACTGCGTAAGGCGCGCGATCGCGCACATATCCTCGAAGGCCTGGCGATTGCGCTGGCTAACATCGATCCGATCATCGAACTGATTCGCCGTGCACCGACGCCAGCGGAAGCCAAAGCGGGCCTGATTTCACAAGCGTGGGATCTGGGCAACGTGTCAGCCATGCTGGAGCGCGCGGGTGACGATGCAGCCCGTCCGGAGTGGCTGGAGGCGCAGTTTGGTATTCGTGACGGCCAGTATTACCTGACCGAGCAACAGGCTCAGGCCATTCTGGACTTACGTCTGCAGAAACTGACTGGTCTTGAGCATGAAAAGCTGCTGGACGAGTACAAACAGCTGCTGGATCAAATTGCCGAGTTACTGCACATCCTGGGAAGCTCAGAGCGCTTGATGGAAGTCATCCGCGAAGAGCTGGAACTGATGCGCGATCAGTTTGGTGATGAGCGCCGCACGGAAATCACCGCGAACAGTGCTGACATCAACATCGAAGACCTGATCAATCAGGAAGACGTGGTGGTTACGCTGTCGCATCAGGGGTATGTGAAATATCAGCCACTGACGGATTATGAAGCGCAGCGCCGTGGTGGCAAAGGCAAGTCAGCCGCACGCATTAAAGAAGAAGACTTTATCGATCGTCTGTTGGTGGCCAACACCCACGATACCATTCTGTGCTTCTCCAGCCGTGGCCGACTCTACTGGATGAAGGTCTACCAGTTGCCGGAAGCCAGCCGTGGTGCGCGTGGACGTCCCATCGTCAACCTGCTGCCGCTTGAAGCCAACGAACGTATCACGGCGATTCTGCCCGTGCGCGAATATACCGAAGGCTTCAACATCTTCATGGCAACCGCAAGCGGTACAGTGAAGAAAACGGGTCTGCAAGAGTTCAGCCGCCCACGCAGCGCCGGTATCATTGCCATTAACCTGCGCGATGATGATGAGCTGATTGGTGTCGCGCTGACCAACGGTAACGATGAAGCGATGTTGTTCTCGGCTGCCGGTAAAGTGGTGCGCTTCGCCGAATCTGCCGTGCGTGCCATGGGTCGTACCGCCTCGGGCGTTCGTGGTATCAAGCTGGCGCAGAACGATCGGGTAGTTTCACTCATCGTGCCGCGCGAAGAGGGCGCTATCCTGACGGTCACCCAGAACGGCTATGGTAAGCGTACAGCTAACAGCGAATACCCGACCAAGTCGCGTGCTACGCAGGGCGTTATCTCTATCAAAGTGACCGAGCGTAACGGTCCGGTGATTGGCGCAGTGCAGGTGGTCGACAGCGATCAGATCATGATGATCACCGATGCAGGCACCCTGGTGCGTACGCGGGTATCTGAAGTCAGCATCGTGGGCCGTAATACCCAGGGTGTGATTCTGATTCGTACTGCAGAAGACGAGAACGTGGTCGGACTGCAACGCGTTGCGGAGCCGGTGGAAGAAGAAGAGCTGGATTCCATCGACGGCAGCGTCGCGGAAGGGGACGAAGATATCGTGCCTGAAGTCGACAACGACGACGACGATGTCCCCGCAGCGGACGACGACGTGTAAGTCATCCAACGCACGTGAGTCATGAACGGCAGGTCAGGGGCAACCCGACCTGCCGTTTTTTTTGCGGTGGTGTTTTAGCAAGGATGATTTCCGGTAAGGTCAAACATTCCCAAACTGCGGTCGCGCTCCGCAGCCGACTGGCTTTTTTGCTGCGATAAAGCTAGTGTATGAGCATTAAAAATCCAACGATGCGACTAACCTTGCCAGCTGCGAGTCACCTTTGAAATATCTAGTCTCTTTCCGCACGACGCTTCGCATTTCGCGCTATCTGTTCCGCGCGCTGGCGCTGCTAATCTGGTTACTGGGCGCGGTGCTGACCACCTTCTATATCATCAGCGTACTGCACGATAAAGAGAATAAGGTTCGTCAGGAATTCGCCAGCAACTACGGGACCATTGACTGGTACGTGCGCCACTCGGCGGGCATGATGCGTGAGCTCAAGTACATCGCTGAAAACCATTTAACCAGTAGCGGGGCCGATCCCTCAGGTCGGTTACCGGCCGGCAAAACCATTCAACCGCAGTTTACGCCACTGTATTCAGGCGACGACTGCGCCTCCATGAGCACCACCTGGCGCACCTCACTGGACTCACTTGGCAACTATATCAATTACTGGAAAAGCAACTTTGCCTCATCTTATGATTTGAGCCGGGTTTTCCTGATTAGTGGGGATAGTAAGTGCCTGGCGGATTTTGCTATCGGCAATAATGTCAGTCGCGATCGCAGTCTGAAACTGCTGCAAGAAAACCTGCAACGCTACCGCAACAGCTCGGAAGAGGACCGGCGCAATCCCGCTTACTGGGTAAACAGTAGCGCGCAGCCTGGCGTGGGTAGCTTCTCTGTTGTGATGCCGATATACGTTGCCGATAAGCTTCAGGCCTTGCTGGGGGTGGAACAAAACATTCAGCTTGAGGAGTTTATTCAGCCCGGTAGCCTGCCCGTAACAGCCACGATCACGGATGAAAACTATTATCCGCTCCTGACCTCGCGCCGGGGTGGTTTAGGTTTTTCACTAAATGAATTGCCCGATGACAAAACCTGGTTTGGCTATCTTGACGGTTATCGTCAACTGGTGCTGAAAAAACCGCTGCCGCCCTCGAATCTTAACGTGGTGTGGTCGGTATCGACCGACGTGCTGGTCGATCAGCTTAAGCTGATGATGATTAATGCCTTATTGCTTAATATCCTGAGCGCGATTGTGCTGTTTACGCTGGCCTGGCTATTTGAGCGGCGCATGTTTCTGCCAGCGGAAGAAAATGCCCACCGGCTGGAAGAGCATGAGCAGTTTAACCGTAAAATTGTGGCCTCGGCCCCGGTCGGGATTTGTATTCTGCGCACCAGCGATGGCACCAACATTCTCAGTAATGAGCTGGCGCACAACTATCTCACGCTGCTGACGCAAGAAGATCGTAAGCGATTGAATGAGATTATCGGTGGTCAGCAGGTTAACTTTGTCGATGTGCTGACCGGCAGCAACACCAACCTGCAAATCAGTTTCGTGCATTCCCGCTATCGAAATGAGAACGTAGCCATCTGTGTGCTGGTGGACGTGTCCGCGCGTGTCCGTATGGAGCAATCGCTACAGGAAATGGCCCATGCTGCTGAACAGGCCAGCCAGTCGAAATCGATGTTCCTCGCGACGGTCAGCCACGAACTTCGTACGCCGCTGTATGGCATCATTGGCAACCTGGATCTGCTGCAGACGCGCCAGTTGCCGAGCGGGATAGCGTCGCTGGTCACTGCAATGAATAACTCCTCCAGCCTGCTGCTGAAAATCATCAGCGACATTCTCGATTTCTCCAAAATTGAGTCGGAGCAGCTGAAGATAGAACCGCGTCCTTTCTCGCCGCGAGAAGTGATTACCCACATTGTCGGTAACTACCTCTCCCTGGTGGTAAAGAAACGTCTGACGCTTTACTGCTATATCGAGCACGATGTGCCGCAGGCGCTTGATGGCGATCCACTGCGCCTGCAACAGGTGATTTCTAACCTGCTGAATAATGCCATTAAATTTACCCATACGGGCTGCATTATCCTGCATGCCTATGTCACACAAGGCTATCTGGCGTTCCGCACGCGGGATACCGGCGTCGGCATTCCGGCAAAAGAGTTAACCCGACTGTTCGATCCTTTTTTCCAGGTGGGTAATGGCGTACAGCGTAATTTCCAGGGCACCGGGCTGGGTTTAGCGATTTGCGAAAAGCTTATCAATATGATGGACGGTGATATTGAGGTTGAGTCTGAGCCAGGAATGGGAAGCCAGTTTATTGTGCGCATTCCCATCTATAACGGTAAGCAGCCATCAATCCCGCTGCTGGATGGGTTACAGGATAAGAAAATCTGGCTGGCAATGCGTAATGAATACCTGGCGCAGTATCTTGAGCGGTTGTTAAAGCAGCATGGTATTCAGGTCGCCGAATATCAGGCTGATCCCGGCAGTGATGATGTGGTGTTAACGGATTATTCGTTAGACGTTAGCTCTCCGGTTCGCGCAGTTATCACCGTTGACGGCTCACACGTGGACATGCCGCGTGAGCCCCAGGCCGGGCGCTGGATTCACAGCACCGCCACCCTGCATGAGCTGCCAACCCTGCTGGCGCGCATTTACCGCATTGCGGTTGAATCCGACGTGAACGATGCGTTGTCGCTGGCCAGTCCGGTGGAAGAGAAAATTCATAACGACGACATTATGGTGCTGATCGTTGACGATCATCCTATCAACCGTATGTTGCTGTCAGAGCAGCTTGGCACGCTGGGTTATCAGGTTAAAACGGCACAGGATGGCGTTGATGCGTTAAATGTCCTCAGCCGTAACAGCATTGATATAGTGCTGACCGATGTGAACATGCCGAATATGGATGGCTATCGCCTGACACAGCGGTTGCGTCAGCTTGGGCATGTATTCCCGGTGGTGGGCGTGACGGCGAATGCGCTGGCGGAAGAAAAACAGCGTTGTATGGATGCCGGAATGGACAACTGTCTGTCGAAGCCAGTGACGTTAGACGTGCTGAAAACGACGCTGGGTATTTATGCGGAGCGGGTACGTAAAACGCGGGAAGGATAGCCGGGAAGAGAGGCGGTGCGTAAACGCACCGCCTGCGGACTTAATCTTTATCGATTTGGGTCGCACTGACCGATGACAGGTAGTTGAGCAGGGCGATATCGTTATCCACACCCAACTTCATCATGGCCGATTTTTTCTGGCTACTGATGGTTTTAATACTGCGGTTCAGCTTCTTGGCAATTTCTGTGACCAGGAAACCTTCAGCAAAGAGGCGCAATACTTCGCTCTCTTTTGGCGACAAACGTTTGTCGCCATAACCGCCCGCACTGATTTTCTCCAGCAGTTTAGCCACGCTTTCTGGCGTATATTTCTTGCCTTTCTGCAGGGCTGCCAGCGCTTTTGGCAGATCGGTTGGCGCACCCTGTTTCAGTACGATCCCTTCAATATCCAGATCCAGTACCGAGCTCAGAATCGCCGGGTTATTGTTCATGGTAAGAACAATAATGGACAGGTCGGGATAGTGACGTTTGATATATTTAATCAGCGTAATACCGTCACCATACTTTTCACCTGGCATGGAGAGGTCGGTGATCAGAACATTCGCATCAAGCTTGGACAGGTTGTTGATCAGCGCCGTTGAATCTTCAAATTCGCCTACAACGTTAACCCACTCAATTTGTTCCAGAGATTTTCGGATACCGAAAAGAACAATTGGGTGATCATCCGCAATAATTACATTCAAGTTATTCATCTTATTGGTTACCTTGCTGCAGCAGTTGATTGACATAAGCGTCAATATTACTGGTGGTATTTGTAATGTTTGAATCGTCACACACTTTAATGTGGTGTTCTAACTCTTCACAAAGCTGTTTGCCCGGTGTCAAATTGAGCATAGCAAACACGCCTTTAAGGCGATGAGCTGTCTGAGCAAGCGAGGCATAATCTGATATCGCTGACTCAGTATACAATCTCTTTACATCATCCGGTACTGTCTCAGTAAACAGCTGGAAATAGCCACCACTTAACAGTGGCGTGCTGGCGTCATCGTCGGTGTCATCCTCCATCACATCGTGGGACAATTGCTTCTCAATCAGTGCCAGTAATGCATCAAGTAGTGCATTGCTGAGATTGAAATTGACGCGATACTGTTGATCGTTTAAAGCATGATGGCCGGGTTCATCTTCCGCCAGCAATAAAGCCCAGCCACATAATTTGCTGGGGTCGTCAGTAATTTGTACATCATGATCCTGGCCTGAGATGCGTTCATCTGGCGTCAGGCAGCGTGCGCCCCAGTTCTCCAGATGGCGACAGACGATCTTGTGGACGTCTTCAACCGCGATCTCCACCAGGGCGGTAATCCCTTCGAGGATTTTCTCTTCATCCTCTTCGCGCTTTTCTTCAAGCGTAAGCGGAAGCTGAATATTATAGCGAGTGCCAATGTCCGCTTTGGCGACGATTTCCAGACTGCCGCCCATCTGCTTGCACAGCTGTTTACACAGGAAAAACGCCATGCCGGAAGCCTGACCATAACGATCCTGGCTGGTATCGCCCAGGAACGGGAAGTCGACATTCGCCAGTTCATCCACGGTGAGTCCGGCACCGGTGTCCACCAGCTCGATATAAAGGCGGTCGGGATGGTGCTCCGCCGTTTTCACTTCGAGCGTTATCTTGCCCCAGCGCGTCGTGATCAAGGCATAATGCATCAGCGTCGTCAGCACTTTGCGCAGGGCACGGCGATCGCCAAACCGCATTTCATCATTCGCCTGATGATTATTCACCACGAGCGATAATCCCTTGCGACGCAGCAGCGGCAGACTTTCCAGAGTGATCTCGTCCAGCAGTTCCTGCAGGTTAAACACCGAGGCATCCGGGGACCAGTCATGCGCTTCAAGGCGATTGAGCAGCACGATATCGTCAACCAGGCGGGCCAGTGACTGACTCTCATCCAGAATATCCAGCACGCTCTCGTCGTTCTCACGCTGGCTCAGGTGAACCAGCTGCGAAACGATCTTTTCCAGCGGCTGGTTTAACGCGTGACCAAGGTGATGGAGCAACTGCTGACGCATCTGGTGGTTACGATCTAACACCTGTTGCGCTTTCTGCAGCTTCTTGTTCACCAGTAGCTCACGATCCTGATCGCGCATCATAAACAGCTGAGTATGCGGTGATAAGACGCTGCGCGCGTGGCGGATTTCATACACCTCATTGTTAATCGTGGCTTGCAGTACGCCCTGATGCTGATCGGACATATTGATGATCTTCTGCAAATTAAGGTGAGGCAAAAGATGCTCAGCGATTTTATTGCTTAACAAGGTGCGATTGCTGGCGAAGTCATAGACCAGCAAGCCAACCGGTAAACTGGCGACAATCTCCTGATTGAGCACACGGAGCGAATCCAGCTCGGCGCTCTGGTTTTCACTCGGGCGCAGAGACTGTTGACGTAATAACAACATTCCGCCAAGTGACAGCAAGAACAGCACCAGGTTAATCAGCAACGGCCACATCAAATTATGCGCGCTGTCGAGCAACAGGCGTAAGAAGGGCACCTGATAGACCAGCTGTAACGATGTGCTCGGGAGCGTTGCGGCTATTTCGATATTGTGACTGACCAACGAAACCTGCGTGGTTTCGACATCTTCCTGGTTGCTGCTGGCGCTGTTATTCAGCGGAGCATCCTGACGCAGCTGGAAGTTTTCCACCGGCATATTGAGTGGAATCAAGTCATTAACAGGTAAATCAAATGCCACCACGGTGGCCAGATGGCCCGGCTGATTGAACGTCGTACGCAGGGTAAAATAGTGGTCATTCTGGAAAGCGAGATGACGCAGCGGTGAAAAGCTTTCACGCTCATCCAGCGCATTAGCCTGTTGCAGCATTTCTGCACGCCGTGCTTCAACCAGAGAGCTGATGGCGTTCTCTTTGTAGCGCGTGGTCATGTCTTTCAGGGGCAGGGTGGAAATCATGATCAGGCTGTTGTCCTGACCATTTAAAAAATACATTGACCATGTCGGCGTTTCTGCACCCCATAACGTATCCAGGTAACTGGACATCCGCATCGACATATCCAGCGTGCTGCTGTCATGCGAACCGAAAATCAGTGCTTCGGTTTTGCGTCGGGTTTTTTCCAGATAGTAGACATCCGGACGCAGGCGCGTCTCTTGTAAATTCGTGGCGGGTGTCGATCCGGCGGCGCTGGTCGACAGGTTTTCATAGATCTGCCAGGTCACAAAGCGATAGGCATCAATGCGTTTTTGAATATCACGCGCCATATCCGCCATGGCATAACGTTTATCCGTCAACCAGGCATTGACGGAATTTTGCACCATAAAGCCCAGCGCCAGTAACAGCACCAGATTAAATACGATAAAAAAGCGAGTGACATTACCGGATGTCAGCGGAAACTTATACAACATAGCGCTCAGATACCTGAATTATCGCGCAACGTTGCGCGCACTGACAGCCACAGCTAACAATAACAGTGCAATAAGCAAAAATGCACCGCTAAGGCTAATCCATTGAGAAATGAACCCGATCAACGCCGGACCAGAAAGAATACCTGCATATCCCAACGTTGTCATGGCAGAAATCGCCAGGTTCGCCGGCATATCATGCTGATTACCTGCCGAATTAAACAACATGGGCACGGTGTTCGATAAACCAAAACCCACCAGTAAGAAAGCCAGCAGTGAGGCTTCTGGCCAGGGCAGGAGCACGGCTAAGGTCATGCCTGAAGCCGCCGCCAGCGCGCCCATCAACATGACCGGGTAGCGGCCAACGCGGTGAATGATTTTATCGCCGCTAAAACGTCCAATCGTCATGGCGACGGAAAACAGGGCATAGCCCAGCCCGGCATGCGCCGTTGTCATTGAGGGGTTTTGTAACAGCAGAAGTGCGCCCCAGTCGAGCACGGCTCCTTCCGCTAAAAACAGAATAAAACACAGCATGCCCAGAAAGGCGACGCGTCCACGCGGAATCACCAGCCACGACTGATCGGGCTGATGTAAGCGCTGATTCATATAGGTTGGCAGACGCCAGAGCAACAGTACCCCCATCACGGCCATAATGATTAACACGGCTATTAACGGGGTAAACGTCAGGCTTAACAGCAGGCTAACCGCACCGGCACCCAGAATACCGCCCAGGCTAAAAAAAGCATGGAAGCCCGACATCATCGGTCTGCCGGCTGCTTTTTCCACTTCTACCGCCTGATAGTTCATGGCGACGTCCAGCATGCCCAGTCCGGCACCAAACAGCATCAATGTTGCTGCCATTAACAGATGTGTTTGCACTGTGGCGAGCAGCGGCATCATGAATAACACCACTAACGTCGAACAGACCATCACCCTGCGGCAGCCAAAGCGCGCCACTAAGGTGCCGGTCACCGGCATGGCAAGGAGTGAACCAATTCCCAGACACAGCAAAAGCGCACCCAATGAGGCGCCATCTAAGTGCAACCGATCGCGTGCATAGGGCACCAACGGAGCCCAGGCAGACATCCCCAATCCGTTGATCAAAAAAATGGTACGGGTGCCCCCGCTCAGGCGGCTGTCAGATTGGCTTGATTTTGCGGCATCCAGTGCTGTCATGGCTCTAATTCATCAGTAGCAAAGCAGAAAAGTGTAGCATCAATTTCCTGTAAAACGCTGTGAGAACACAGGTTTAACAGGTTAACCGGCCTGCTGTAACAGGTCATGAGAAAAGCCAGTGTACCGACTTTTATCCTGATGGATTTGTTTTCCAGAACTTTCCTGGCACAGCCCGCGAATAAACCCCAAACAGCTCCCTTTCCAGGACGATCATCATCACAAATTCGTAAGGTGAATAGCTTAGCTGAATTTGAGTATCTGGCAGAAAGCAAAGAACCCAAAAAAGAGAGTCTTTTCCGTCACTTTTGCTCTTTACTGGAAACATTTAGCAATGTTTTGACATGGGAGATCATCTTTCCCACCCTGTGCTCTGCTGATTAATCACAAATATGGCTAATGTTATTTTGATTAATTCATAAATAAAACTGCATCTTATGATTGATTTTTAAACGCGATAAGTTAACTATTGATTGCATGGTGTTGCTGTTTATGAACATCGGTTAACAAGAATTTTAAAAAATAAAGTAAATGCTTAGGACATGGTCGGTTTTCTGTGTCTTTTTCTCGCGCTGCCCACACCAGACTGAAACGTTTTCTGATACACAGCATGAAAAAACGTCAATGTGAAATCATAACTTATTTTTATGGTTTTACATTTCAGCTAATTAGATATTCTGGTGGAGCAAGGTCAAGATGGCAGAACTCACTCAAAGTCGCGTCGATATCATTTCTCGTGCAAATGGTACGCTCACGTCTCAGGTCAACGGCGGCATAACACAAACGATTACGCTCAGCGAACCCAGCGTTGTACGCATCAACGGGACACGTGAGGCCGTCGTACAATACCAGCGTCAGGGCGACGATTTAATCGTCCAGATGCGTGACGGAAGTTCTGTTCGCTACAAAAAATTCTTCCTGGATGATGCCGCAGGCGATCACAGTGAACTTGTCTTTGACGATGGCGTGAACCCGCCCGATCATGCGCTCTTTCCCACCACGGCTGGTGCAACCGATTTAGCCACGACAACCGTGACGCCCAGCTATGAGTCGCTGGATAGCGTGGAGCCGCTTCTGCTGGCAGATAACAGCAATATTTCCACCGGCCTGATGACGGCGAGTGGTGTCGGCTTGCTGGGTCTTGCGGGCGCTGCACTTGGCACCCGACGTGGCGGTGGTGGTGGCGGAGATGACAACGCGGCTACGCCAGGAACCCCAGGTACACCGGGAACGCCAGGCACACCCAATACACCTTCCCTTAGCGTTAATCCGTTTGCCGGTGACAACGTTCTTGATAATACCGAGAAGGCCAGCGATCAGCCGGTGTCGGGTACCACCACCAACGTCGAGGCGGGGCAGACCGTCACCGTAACGCTGGGCGGGCAGACGTACACCACCACCGTCGGGCCAGACGGCAGCTGGAGCGTGACGGTGCCGTCGGCGGCGCTGACCGCGCTGGCGGCAGGCACCACCACGCTTAATGTCACCGTCAGCAATGCGGCGGGCACTACCGCCAGTGCAGAGCAGGTTGTAACGGTGGATGCTCCGGTTACCACGCCGGGCGCACCAACGCTGACCGTTGATCCGTTTGCCGGTGACAACGTTCTTGATAATACCGAGAAGGCCAGCGATCAGCCGGTGTCGGGCACCACCACCAACGTCGAGGCGGGGCAGACCGTCACCGTAACGCTGGGCGGGCAGACGTACACCACCACCGTCGGGCCAGACGGCAGCTGGAGCGTGACGGTGCCGTCGGCGGCGCTGACCGCGCTGGCGGCAGGCACCACCACGCTTGATGTCACCGTCAGCAATGCGGCGGGCACTACCGCCAGTGCAGAGCAGGTTGTAACGGTGGATGCCCCGGTTACGCCACCGGGCCCACCGACCATCACGGTAGACAACTTCGCCGGTGACAACGTACTGGATAACGCCGAGAAGGCCAGCGATCAGCTGGTATCGGGCACCACCACCAACGTCGAGGCGGGGCGGACCGTCACCGTAACGCTGGGCGGGCAGACGTACAACACCACTGTCGGGCCAGACGGCAACTGGAGCGTGACGGTGCCATCCGCAGCGCTCGGGGCGCTGGCAGCCGGTTCCACCACCATTGACGTCAGCGTCAGCAATAGTGCAGGCGCCAGTGCAACCAATAATGAATCCATTACCGTCGAACCGGCAACGGGTACGCCTGGTACATTGACCATATCGCAGCCACTGGGCGGTGATGGCTTCCTCAATGCCCTTGAAGCAGGACAAGGATTAACCGTAAAAGGGTCGATCGCGGGTGGTTCGCCAGGGCAGCAGGTTGCGGTCAATTTTAATGGCGTTAATTACAACGGAACGGTAGATGCGAATGGCCTCTGGTCCGTCACCATTCCGTCAACCGCGTTTAACGGGGTAAGCGATGGGCTGAAGCAGATCACCGTCAGTACGGTAGACGCCAACGGTAATCTGTTATCCGATACTGCAGACGTTACGTTGCAGGCTACGACCCTGCCAGCCATTACCCTGGATGCCGGATCGGTGAGCGATGGGGTGATTAACAACCTGGACACCGCCAGCGATCAGGTGCTGAGCGGCAGTACCGGGATTACCGGTGCCGGGCAACAGGTCCAGGTTCAGTTGGGTGGCAAAACCTATGATGTTCCGGTTAACAGCGATGGCAGCTGGAGCGTGACGCTACCCGCAGGCGATCTTGCTGTGCTGCCCCAGGGTAACAATTCACTGATCGTTAGCGCAATCGATCAGGCCGGAAACGTGGTTACCCAGACCAGCACCGTAACCATTGATACGCTTCCACCCTCATTGGGCGTGGACCCCGTGGGCGGCGATAATACGCTCAGCGTAAGCGATTTGACGCAACCGCTGGTATTGAGCGGTACCGGTCAGAATGGCGATCAGGTCACCATGTCACTCAATGGCCGGTTCTATCGCACGTTTGTCACGACTAATGGGCGCTGGTCGTTACGCATCGATCAGTCCGATCTGGCTGCGTTGCCTTCGGGTAATAATCCTTTTACCGTGACCATCACCAACGCGAATGGCAGCCAGACGACCTACACCAGCGAGCTGAATGTCGCCACAGCACCAGAAGTGCAACCCACGCTGAGCGTTGACAGCGGGACTTTTGCTGGCAACGGTGTGCTGGATGGGTCAGAGCAAAAACTCCCTCAAACCCTTACCGGCACATCGACTAACGTAGAGGCCGGCCAGCAAGTCACCGTAACCATTAACGGTGTCACTTACAGCGGCACCGTTGAGGCAAGCGGAAACTGGAGCATCAGTATACCGCCAGCCGCACTGGCAACCCTGAATGAGGGTAATCAGGCCCTGACCGTCACCGTGGTGAATGCCGCAGGTAACACGACCAGCACTGAGCTTAACTTTGTGGTTGACGCAACGGGAAGCAGCGTTGCTCTGGCTCCTGCAGGCAACAACAACTATCTCAATGCCGATGACGTGGCAAGCGAGGTGGTGCTTAGCGGCAGCACCAGCAATATTCCGGCAGGCAGCATTGTTAACGTCAACGTTAACGGCACGAACTACACCGGTACGGTGGGTGCGGATGGCAACTGGACGGTCACGCTGCCGGCCGGCAGCCTCGTGGGATTACCTAACGGTGCACTTCCGGTGACGACCACCATCACCGACGCTGACGGCAATACCCTGGCGACCAGTACCTCAGATATTAATGTCGTGGCGACGGACGTGCCGGTTGCCACACCGGGTGATGCCTTTGTTGATGGCGTACTGAATGGCAGTGAAGCGGCAGCGGGCGGTTTTATCACCGGCAACAGTGGTGTAACCGGAGAAGGGCAGCGCGTTGTCGTCAGTCTTAATGGCGTCAACTACACCGGTATTGTCGATAACGCCGGTAACTGGCAGGTCAATATTCCTTCTGGCGTGCTCACCGCCTTACCCCAGGGAACGGTGCCTTATACAGTGACCGTTACCGACATTGCCGGTAACACCAGCAATGCGTCCGGCAATGTCACAGTGGATACCTTACCGCCAGCGCTGACGGTGGCTACGCCGTCTGGTGATGGCGTTCTCAATGCTGCTGAACTTCAGCAGCCACTGGTCTTGAGCGGTAACAGCGAAGGCAATGCCGTTATCGTGGCGAATATTAACGGCACAACGGTCAGCACCACCGCTAATCCAGACGGTAGCTGGACGCTGGAAGTACCGCCTGCTGCGTTCAATGGGCTGACCAACGGCAATTATCCTTTAACCATTACCGCCACCGATCCGGCGGGCAATATCACGACCGATACCAGCAACCTGACGGTCAAGGCAGATGCGGCTTCATTACCCACACTCACGCTGAATGCTTTTGCCGGTGACAATCTGATTGATGGGGCGGAACGCCAGGTTAATCAGGAACTGTCGGGTACCACGACGAACGTCGAGGCCGGGCAGGTGGTGACACTGACCGTGGGTAGCGATGTGTTTAGCGGTACCGTCCAGGCAGATGGAACATGGCGGCTGACGGTGCCAGCTACCGTTCTGTCGTCCCTGGCGGATGGCAGTGCCACCTACACGGTTGCCGTCAGCGATGCAGCAGGAAATACCACGACAGCGGATCTTGCTCTCACGGTTAACAGCAATGCATCTGGCGTGGCGCTGGATACCATAAGCGGTGATAACTTCCTGAATGCCAGCGAAGCCGGTGAGCCGTTAATCATCACGGGAACCACCGTGAATGTGGCACCAGACAGCACCGTCACGCTGCAGTTTAATAATGTTACCTATAACGCCGTGGTCTCCGCTGGCGGTACATGGAGCGTGATCATCCCGGCTGCTGCGCTGGCGAGCCTGGCGGATGGTCCTGCCACGTTGACGGTGACAGCGACGGACACGACGGGTGCCGCCCTGAGCAGTTCAGGCACCTTAAACGTTGCGATCAACAACCTGCCTAATCCTGTCGTGATTACGGCATTCGGTGACGGCACCCTCAATGCCGCTGATATTTCCAGCACACAACAGCTGAGCGGAACCACGGGCGTAAGCGGTGTGGGTCAGACCGTCAGTGTTTCACTGGGCGGCAATGTTTATAACGGTACGGTAGACGGCAATGGTAACTGGCGTGTGAGTATTCCTGCCGATGCCTTAACTACACTGAATGAAGGCAGCGCCAACTACAGGGTTACGGTCACTGACGCCGCGGGTAACAGCCGTGAGGTAGACGGTAATGTTAACGTTGATCTCACGCCACCAAACCTGACGCTGGACCCGGTCGCCGGGGATAATATCGTTGACGCTTCAGAAAGCACGGCGCCCATCGTGCTCAGCGGCAGCAGTGACGCCGGTGAAGGCCAGCTGGTGACCATCACCCTCAATAACCAGGTGTGGAATACCACGGTCGATGCGAACGGCAACTGGAGCTTTACTCTGCCCGCGGGTGCCCTTGCCGATGTTGCGGCGGGAAGCTATATCCTGGCGGTGACCGTCAGCGATGCGGCGGGCAACAGTTTTACAGAAACCCGTGATATTACGGTCGCGACGGGGACCTTAGCGATAAGCATTAATACGCCATTTGCCGATGATTATATCAGTCAGGTCGAGGCGGCCAGCGAACAAACGCTCACGGGCACGACTGGTCTCACCGGTGCGGGCCAGATTGTGACTATCACGCTGGGCGGTAATGACTATGCGGCAACGGTGGATGCACAGGGTAACTGGACGGTCACGCTTAGCAGCGCAGTCTTGCAGGCGTTGCCTGAAGGCGCGAATACGGTCGTCGTCAACGTCAGTGATGCCACGGGCAGCAACAGCGGCAGCCTGAGCACGTCGGTCACGGTCGACTTCACACCACCTGAACTCAGCCTTAATCCTGTTACCGGTGATAACCAGATTAACGCGCTGGAAATCCAGCAAAATATTCCGATTACCGGCACCGCATCGCTGGCCGATGCAGGGCAAACGGTGACGGTGACACTGCAGGGTGAAACCTATCAAACGCTGGTTTTGTCGGACGGCACCTGGCGTCTTGAGATTCCAGCCAGCGTGATGCAGGGCTTGCCGGATGGCACCTATCAGCTGGACATTACGCTGACGGATGCCGCAGGCAACCAGACGGCGTTAACCCAGACGCTGACGCGCGTGGCAGACAGCGCGGCATTGCCTGTACTGACCGTTGATGCCATCAGCGATGATAATTATGTTAACCGGGTTGAAGCGGCTGCAGAGTTAACCATCAGCGGCGGCAGTACTAATCTGACGGCGGGTCAGGTGGTAACTGTCTCGCTGAATGGTCAGAATTATACGGGTGAAGTGCAGAATGATGGCCGCTGGACAATTACCGTCCCGCAGGCGGATGTGAGTGCATTACCTGACGGACAGCTGAGCGTCGTCGTCAGCGCCACCGACGCTGCAGGCAACCCGACCAGCAGCAACGTAACCCTGAATGTCATTGCCAGTGACGCGGCCCAGCCGACGCTGAGTGTGGACGTGGTCGCCAATGATGACATCATCAACGCAATCGAAGCGGGCTCGGACCTTGAAGTGAGCGGCGGCAGTACGCATCTGGCGCAAGGAACGGTAGTGACCGTCACGCTGAACGGCGTCGGCTATACCGGTTCGGTGGATGCCAGCGGCAACTGGACGGTGTCAGTGCCGTCTTCAGCCCTGAGTGGCCTGCCTTCTGGTTCACAACAAACCTTTGTTGTCACGGCAGATGATGTGGCAGGCAATACGGCCCTGACCAATCACAATGTGGCTGTTGATACCACCCTGCCGGTATTGAGCGATATCAACCTGAGCGCAGGCGCGTCACTTAACCAGGCGGAGTCGTTGCAGGATTTAACCGTCAATGGCAACAGCGATCCGGGCGCGCAGATTACCGTCGTGCTGAATCAGATCACTTATACCACCCTTGCAGACGGTAACGGCGCCTGGTCACTGGCGATCCCGGCTGCGGATTTGCAGCAGCTCAATGATGGACGCCAGACCTTCACCATTACCGCCACGGACGTCAACGGCAATATCACGACCAATAACAGCACCACGCTGGATGTGGCCTTCCGCACATTGCCTGAGTTGACGCTGGATACGCCGTTTGGTGATGGGCTTGTCAGTCAGGCTGATGCGGCGGGCGAGCTTACACTTAGCGGCAATGCCACCAATCTGCCAGAGGGCACCCCGATCACGGTGACGATCGGCGATCAGACGTTTAATACGGCGGTCGGCGCCAACGGTGCCTGGACCTTAACGCTGGCACCGGGCGCGCTGGACGCATTACCAGATGGCGCAACGCAGGTGGTTGTCACCGCCAACGATGCAGCAGGGAATCCGGCTGAAGTCAGCGCAGGTGTAGAGATCCTGGTGACGACACCGGCCGATCCAACGATAACCCCAACGTTGTTTGGCGATAACATCATCAACACCAGTGAAGCGGCCTCGGTGCAGTTAATTACCGGCACGGCGCCGTTTGGTGACGGACAAACCGTCAGCGTCAGCGTAGATGGCACACCGCTTAACGTGACCATTGATGCGAACGGCAACTGGAGCGCCAGTCTGCCGCCAGACGTGATAGCCGGGCTGGCGGATGGAACGCACACGATCAGCGTGACCACCACTGACCGTGCCGGAAATACGTCTGAGACTGCCACGCAAGACTTCACGACGGCCACTGCCCCCATTGCGCTGCCGACGCTCAATACGCCATTTGGTGATGGTCGTATCAACGCTGTCGAAGCGCAAACCGATGGCACGTTAAGCGGCAACCTGAATATCGATAATGCAGCATCCGTTACGGTAACGGTTAACGGCACAGCCTATGCCGCGACCATCAATGGTGATGGGACCTGGTCACTGGGTCTGCCTTCAACCTTATTGCAGTCACTGCCAGACGGTAACTGGCCGGTCACACTGACCGTGACAGACACCAACGGCAATACGGCATCCATCAACAGCAACATCGTGGTTGCCATACAAACGCTGCCAGATGTCAGCCTCAATTTGCCGTTCGGTGACGGCGCATTGAATGCCAGTGAAGCAGCACAAAATCAGACGCTTACCGGTTCGACAGGCATTAGTGGGGATGGTCAGACGGTAACGGTCATCCTCAGCGGCTTTAATAACGATCAGCCGCTCAGTGCCACCGTTCAGCCTGACGGAAGCTGGTCACTGGTGCTGACGCCCGATCAAATGGCGCAGATCCCTAACGGCAGCCATGTGATTACCGTCACCGCCACGGATATTGCGGGCAATACCGACAGCACCACGCTTAATGTGGTCACCGCCGTCACCGTTCCTGTGCCAACCTTTGCCGACCTGCAGTTTGGTGGCGACAATGTGCTGAACATCAGCGAGGCCGCCGCAGGCGTAACGCTGACCGGCACGACCGGTAGCACCGGCGCAAACCAGGCGGTAAGCATCAGCGTGGATCTCAACGGAACACGCTATCCAGGGACTGTCGATGCGAATGGCAACTGGAGCGTCACGATTCCACCTAATGCATTAAATGCCATTGGCACGGGTCCCCACAGCGTCACCGTGAATGTGGTGGATGCCACGGGCAACCCTGCCACCGCGCAGTTTACCTTTAACGCCGATCTGACCCCGCCGGCACCGAGCGTCGATCCGCTGCCACGTGACGGCTATGTCAACGCCGCTGACGTGGCGAGTGGCATCTCTCTGACGGGCAGTACTGGTGAGGCTGGTGACGGGCAACAGGTGGTGGTGACCATTGGCACCAGCACGTTCAATGCCCAGATCGCGGCGGACGGTAGCTGGACATTGCCGTTGAGTAACGCGCAGCTGGAAGCCTTTACCGACGGCACCTATCCGGTTTCCATCACCGTCACCGATCCCGCCGGAAACAGTACGACGCTCAGCGAATCGCTGGTGATCGATACCACGGCACCTTCGATCACCGGGGTGACGTTTGCGGGTGATAATGCGCTTGATTACGCCGAGAGTATTCAGTCTCAGGTATTGACCGGGGTCGCTGAGGGCGCGGAAACCGGCACACAGTTAACCGTTTCCTATAACGGCACCGTGCTGGGTACGGCGGTCGTGGGCGCGAATGGTGCCTGGAGCCTGACGCTGACGCCAGAGCAAATGAGCACCTTTACACAACCGACCACCACCTTAACGCTTGCCGTTAGCGATCTGGCAGGCAATCCGGTCACCCAGGATCTGACGCTACAGGTTGATCTGACACCGCCACCAGGCCCGCTCGTCACGCTGGGCACTGTGTCGGGTGACAATATCATCAGTACGGTCGATCAGCAGGCGGGCGGCGTTGTGGTCAGCGGAACATCGCAAAACCTGGGGGATAGCGGCGTCGTCACCGTCGTGATCAACGGGGTGGAGTACAGCACCACGATCGACGCTAACGGTAACTGGACCACGGCAACGCTGCCGGTCAGCGATTTCGGAAGCACTGACGGACCCGTCACCATCACCGTCAACGCCACCGACGGAACGGATACCGTGTCCACCAGCGGTACGGTTCAGATCGATCTGACGGCACCCACACTGACGATTAACAGCTTCGCGGGCGATGATGTGGTTAACGCCAGTGAGAGTTCAACGCGTCAGACGATCAGTGGTACAGCAGACACCAGCGAAACGGGCCGCACGGTGACTGTGACGCTGAACGGTAAAACCTATACAGGGATCGTCCAGAGCGACGGAACCTGGTCCACCAGCGTGCCAGCCAGCGATATGCAGGCACTGGCCAACGGTGAAACGACCATTACTGCGCAGTTGACCGATGCCGCCGGTAACACAGGCACCGCCAGCCGTAATATTGACGTTGATACGACCGCACCAGTGATTGAGATTGATAGCTTCCTCGGCGATAACCTGGTTAATGCCGCCGATCTTGCCGTCGGTCAAGTGTTAACGGGCCGGGCAACGGGTGCAGAAGAGGGACAAACCATTTCTCTGTATGTCGGAGATGGTGCCCCCATCGCGACAGGTGTCATTGGCGCTAACGGCGTCTGGAGCATTGATTTAACACCGGAGGTGCTGTCCAGCCTCAATGATGGTGCACTGGTGTTTGGCGTTCGCGTCAACGATCAGGCGGGTAATCAAACGGATGCCACTATCACCGTGAACAAGGTGGTTAACGCCGCCTTAACGCTGGTGGTTGATTCCGTGTTTGGTGACGGCACGCTGAGCGCGATCGACACGACGGTTGCTCAGACCATTACCGGTACGGCAACGTCGGCGGGTGTAGGCGCAACGGTCGCGGTTACGCTTGGCGGCACCACGCTGACCAGCACTGTCGGTCAGGACGGTAAATGGGCGATTGTCGTGCCGCCATCTGTCCTGGGCTTGCTGAGCGATGGTGAACTGGCTGTGAACGTGACGCTAACCGACGCGGCAGGCAACACCCGCAGCGTTGGCGAAACGGTCACCGCGATTGTCGATGCCGTGCCTGTAGTGGGTAACCTGACCGGCCTGTTTGGCGGTGATAATTTGCTGAACATTGCCGAAGCGGCGGTCAATCAACAGATTGGCGGGGTGATTGAGAACGCGGCGGTAGGTTCACGCGTGACCGTTATCCTGGGAACTCACACTTATAACACCACGGTTCAGGCCGGTGGTAACTGGAGCGTGACGCTGCCGTCCAGCGATCTGACGTCGTTACTTGATGGTAATCTGACCCTGGGCGTTACCGTTACCGATGCCGTTGGCAACGTCGCCAGCAACAGCGCGACTATCGGTATCTTTACGCAAACCCCAACCATCAACCTGACGTCACTGTTCGGCGATGGTGTGCTTAACCTGGTCGATATTGCCACCAGCCAGACCATTAGCGGTGTGGTGAACAACGTTGCTGCAGGTTCACTGGTCACGCTGAACGTGGGTAACAGCCAGGTAACGGCAACAGTGGGCAGCAACGGGGCTTTCACCGCCACCGTAACGCCGGATATTCTCGGCACCCTGGCACAGGGTAATCTCACCGTTAGCGCAACGGTCACCGATCCAGCAGGAAATACCGCCTCCACCAGTGCCGGTATTCGTGTGGATACTCTTGCGCCTACGCTTACCATCAGCCCGCTGTTTGGTGACGGCTTGCTGAATGCCGCCGATGCGCTGCTGGGGCAGACCATTGGTGGCGTCGTGAGCGGTGCAGAAGCAGGTTCTCGTGTCGTGGTGACCGTGGGTGGTCAGCAAATCGTCACGGCAACCGACGCCAGTGGCAACTATTCGGTGGCACTGACGCCAAGGCTGCTCCAGGGCCTGACGGACGGTACCTTGACGGTCGGCGTCAGCGTTACGGACAGCGCCGGTAATACCGCCAACAGTTCAGCTTCTGCCACTGTAGGTATCAACAATTTACCTAAAGTGACACTCAACCCACTGTTTGGGGATGGCGTACTGAATATTGCCGAGTCGCTGATAACCCAGACGGTTAGCGGCACCGCAACCGGCGTAGCCGCCGGCAGTTCGGTAAGGCTGGCGATTGGCAGCACCACGTTAACCGCGGTGGTCAACAGTGATGGCACCTTCTCGGCAACGGTTTCACCGGCCATTTTGTCAACCCTGCTCAGCGGTAATTTTACGGTGGGTGCCTCGGTCACCGATGCTGTGGGTAATACTACGTCCACCAGCGCGGGCGTGCAGCTGGCCCTGACTCAGCCTTCTCTGACGGTCAATACCGTGTTTGGTGACGGCATTCTGAGCGCCGCCGATCTGGCTTCTAACCAAACCATCAGCGGCACATCAAACCTGTCTGCGGGGGCGACAGTCAGTGCAACGCTAAACGGCATCACCTATTCAACGAAAGTCATCAGCGGCGGCAGTTGGACAATCAGCGTGCCAAAAACCGATTTGACGGGCATCAGCGATGGCGTTAAAGCCGTTGCGGTGACCGGCACGGATGTTAACGGCAATACTGTGACGGGCAGCGGTAGCCTGAGCGTCATCAGTAACACCGCGCCTGCCTTGACGATTACCTCGCTGTTTGGCGATAACGCACTGAACGTGGCGGATGTTAAAACCACCCAGACCATCAGCGGTACAGCCACTAATGCCGAAGGTTCGGTGGTGCAGGTGACGATTGGCAACCAGACCTTTACGACCACGGTCAGCAGCAATGGAAACTGGAGTATTCCTGTCGCTGCTTCCAGTCTCGCGGCGATTGCAGATGGGCTCTATACCGTCTCGGCCAGCGTGATCAACGGCGTGGGTAACACGGGCAATGCATCGGCTTCGCTGGGCGTCGCCAGCCGGACCACGCCAACGGCGGGCATCAACAGCTACTTCGGTGGTGATGGTTATCTGAATATCACTGAGGCGAATGTTGCAGAAACCATCAGCGGCACCAGCAGTAATGCGGTTGGGGGGCAGGTTTCCGTTAACGTGGCGGGTAATATTTTCACGACCACGGTGGGCAGTAACGGTGCATGGACAATAAGTGTGCCGTCAGCCACCCTGAAAGGCATTGCAGACGGAAGCCATTCTGTTGCCGTCACCGTCACTGATGTGGGCGGTAACAGCACCACGACCACAAGTAGCTTTACGGCGCTGTCGCACAATCAACCGCTCGTGGGCGTCGATCCGGTGCTGAGCGTGGTGTCATCGCTGCTTAACGGCCTGACCGTGCAGGGGGGATCGCTCAATGCGGCGCAGGGCGCTAAAGTCAGCGTCACGTTGCTGCTGGCGAACGGCAACAACGGACCGACGATCAATACCACGACGGATGCGCTGGGACGTTACTCCGCTAACTTCAACCCTTCGCTGTTGTCGGTAGGTGGACTGCTGCTGTCCTTGAGTACGCTGGCTAAGGTCACGATTACGGATGTGGCCGGTAACAGCTATACCACAACCAATACGTTGCTGGCAGGTGCTGTGTTGCCGGTGGCCACCACGTCGGCGACCGAATCCGTTGCGCTGTTCTCGGTGGTGGACGACAGTGCTGCGTCCAGTCTGGATACGCATCACAACACGCAGTCCACTGAACAGGCAACACCTACGGTGCATGTGGCTTCAACCCTGACTACCGAGGCCGATGTGGCCGCGCCGGTCAGTGCGGCGGAGGAGAATACGGCTGTCGCGGCGGCTGCCGTGGCTGAAACCGCAGTAGATCAAACGCCAGCAGAGGAAAGCTACAGCATTGGAGGCGTGGTGATTACGCTGGCCGATGGCACGACGTCAGAAGGTGCAACGGTCACCGGTAGCAGTGGTGCTGATACGGTCACGGTAAGCGATCTGCACTTTAACCATATTGATGGCGGAGCCGGTACCGATACGCTGGTGCTGAACGGTGAACATCTGACGCTGGATCTGACCGATCTTGGTCTGAAAGTGGAAAATATTGAAGTGCTCGATCTCGGCCAGAGCGGGACGAATTCAGTGAAACTGGATCTCAACGAGGCACTGAATATTACTGACAAACAGAGCGATGATCTGATGATTAAAGGGGCAGATGGCAGCCTGGTCACCCTGGTTAACAGCCTGGGCGGTACGTGGGAGATCAGTGGAGAGCGCATGGTGAATGGCCAGTCCTATGAAGTCTACCATAACTCGGCACTCACCAATGACAACACGCTTGGGGATGTGCTGGTCCAGCACAATCTGCAGGTACACGTCGTCTAAATTGCCACATCGTAGTTAAGCAGTGACTCACAGCAGCGGTTGCGTAAGCACCCGCTGCTTTTTTCTGCAACCTTGCGAGCCGCCACGCTCTGTGAGCGATGCGCAAAATGGACGCACTGGCTGGAGGGCCAGCCTGCTTATAAACCTGCACCAGGCCTTGCGTTGCCGTTTCGGGCAAAGGCTTCCGGTCTGAGTAAAGGGGGCCGCATAGCGCAAACCCGCGGGCCGTGGAAACCTCTGCGCAGTTACCTGTATCCATACGACGGGTTGGCCGCAGCCTTACTTTTGACGCTTTGGCATCCTGCATTGTCGCTTTTAAGAATGGTAAGCCCTGCAACTTCTTCAAACAGGTTGTTGTTTATTTTTTCTTAACTGGTAAAGGAGGATGCAACTGATTAAAAAATCGCCTTTCAGTAAAGATATTTGATAATTGGTGATTTTTAGAATGAACCGCTAGGGGATATGTACTATTAATATTAACTCGCGCTTAGCGGTCTCTATTAAACGCATTAAGTAAATTAACAATAAAATGCGTAATGCTCATCGTGACCTTGCTTTTTTGTATGCTGAAATCACCAGGACGTCTTCAAATGATCATAAGAAAACCTGTTGGTATGAATAATGAACAAAGCGCGTTTAGCCCTGTTTTTTTACGCCCTGAATGGCGTGGTATTACCCGCGGCGTTTGCCGCACCGCTCCCCAAAGCGGAATTTAACTGGCGAGCGGCACCGAGTGAAGAGCAGGTCGCCATTTTAACGCTGCGAGATGCCATATTACGCGCCTTCTCACGTAACCCGAAGATTTCGGAGGCGGCGGCGCAGATTCATATCGGTGAAGGCGATCTCAGTGCTGCGCAGAGCGCCTGGTATCCTCAGCTATCGCTTCAGGGGGCGGCGGGGCGTTCTCATCAAACCGACTCCTCTGGCAGCCTGAATAATAATGGTTCCGGCGGAATCGTGCTGAGCCAACTGCTGTATGACTTTGGCCGCACCAATGGCGCAATAGACGAACAGCATGCCTTGTCGGATGCCTACCAGTTTAGTTTATTCGACGCGATGACGCAGGTCGCTAAAGAGGCCTTGCAGTCGTATCTGGAGGTCAAACGCTACCAGGCGCTGGCCGCTACCGCGCAGACCAATATCGCCTCGCTTGAACACGTGCGTGACATCGCCAAAATGCGCGCGGATGCCGGGCTAAACTCTCAGTCTGACGTCCTGCAGGCCGAAACACGTATCGCCGCCATGCATGCCACGCGTGAGCAGTATCTGGCGCAACTGCGCTCTGCTAACGCACAGCTTACCGTCCTGACCGGCGTGGTGCCTGCCACGCTGCCTGAACTGCCCCAGGCACTGCTACAACAGCAAATTACCCTGGACAAAATTGCCTATGAAAGCAGTGCTGCGGTGCGCAGTGCACAATACAAACAGGAAGCCGCCAGGGAGCGGGTACGCCAGGCTCAATCAGGGCACTGGCCCAGCATCAAGGTCCAGGCCGGTCGGACACGTTATGAAAATGACACTCGCTCATACTGGGATGATGAAGTCCAGCTTCAGGTCGAAGCGCCGCTCTATCAGGGCGGTCTGGTCAATGCCAAAACACAGTCAGCAGAAGGCGATAGGCTCGCCGCGCAGGCTGCGGTACAGCAAGCCAAACTCACGATTAATCAAAATGCCTCCACATCTTACGCCGACATGATTGGCGCTCAGCAGCGTCAACTGGCGGGTGAGGCGCAGTTAGCCAGCGCTGAACATACACGCAACGTTTATGCCGATGAATACCGGCTGAGTAAACGCAGCCTGAATGATCTGCTCAGCGTCGAGCAGGATGTTTTTCAGGCCGACAGCGCGCGGATAACTGCGCTTTACGATGGCTGGGATGCCACCGTCCGCTATGCCGCTGCGGTTGATAACCTGCTCGACATCATGGGTATCGACCGTCAAAAAAGCAGTGGCGATCTTCTTCCTTCGTTGCAATAGCGAACCCGTTTTAAAAGGCGTTTACGATGAGTGCACAAAACCCGACGACCGATAACTGGATTGCTGCGATGTTGCGCGTGGCGGCCCGTTTCGGCAAACCTGCAGATGGAAAAACGTTGCGCCAGCAAATGCGCTGGTTTGAACACCTGCCGGTGGCACAGCAGCTGGAGCGCCTGTGTGGTCTCCTTGGGCTCCATCTCACGATGGTGCCACAGAACAAACTACGCTGGCGGCAGGAGATCACGCCCGTTGTGCTGGTCATGGAAAATAACAGCGTTGCGGTGCTGGAAGAGATCGATGCTGACGGCGGCGCACGCTACTGGCTGAGCGAAGGCGGTGACGTGATTCGCGAAGGCGAGCTGGCCGGTCTGCTCTCCAGAGCGCAGGGTGATATCGGCGTGATTGGCGTAGCCGCACGCGGCAGAGATGCCCGAATCGATGAGTTCGTGCAGCCCTATGAACCGCACTGGTTCTGGAAAAACTTTCGCGGCATGGGACGTCGCATCGCGGAAATCTCCGTGGCGTCGGTAATCAGTAACGTGCTGGCGCTGGCCGGTATTCTCTTTTCAATGCAGGTCTACGACAGGGTGATTCCCGCCCAGTCCGAGGCCACCTTGTGGGTGCTGTTTGTCGGCGTACTGATTGCCGCCGCCATTGAATATCTGATTCGCCTGATGCGCACGCAGGTGTCTGACCTGATGGGGAAACGCATCGATTTAAAAGTTTCCGCCATGCTGTTTGCCCGGGCAATGAATATCCGCAATGAGTCACGGCCCAAATCCACCGGGTCCTTTATCTCTCAGCTGCGCGAAATCGATCAGGTGCGTGAGTTACTGACCTCAACCACCGTCGGCGCGGCTGCAGACTTGCCTTTTGTCATTCTGTTCCTGTTTATCATGTCGTTTATTGGCGGCTGGCTGGTACTGATCCCATTGGCCGCTATTCCGTTAATCATTATTCCAGGCATGTTAGTCCAGTTCCCGATGGCGCGGCTGGCGAAAGCCGGATTGCGCGAAGGCGCGCTACGAAACGCCGTGCTGGTTGAAACAATCGAAGGCATTGAAGACATCAAAGCGCTGCAAGCCGAACCCTATTTTCAGCGCCAGTGGGAGCAGACACATGAGGTCAGCGCCGCGATCGGTAATCAGCAACGCCTGTGGGGAGCCAGACTGACCGGCTGGGCAGCGACCGTGCAGCAACTGACCTATGCGGGCATGCTGGTGTTTGGGGTTTACCTGGTGCTGGACTCACAAATCACCACCGGAACGCTGGTCGCCTGTAGCATGCTTTCTTCGCGCACTATCGCGCCGCTGATGCAGTTAACCATGGTCTTTTCCCGCTGGCAGCACGCCAAAACCGCCATGAAAGGGCTGGATGAGCTGCTGAAAAAACCACTCGATAAACCTGATTCCGCCACCATGGCGCACTGCCCGACGCTGACCGGGCATTATGAACTGCGCAACGTGCACTATACCTACGACGAAGAAAACGAAAAGAACGTGCTTAATGTGCAGCAGCTGAACGTCAAGCCGGGTGAAAAAATCGCCATTTTGGGGAAGGTCGGTGCGGGGAAATCCACCTTACTGAAGATCCTGGCGGGCCAGGCGCAGGCCAGTCAGGGAAAAGTGCTGGTAGACGGCGTGGATATGGCCCATATCGATCCGACCGACCTACGCCGACAGCTCGGCTGGCTGTCCCACGATTCCCGTCTGTTTTTTGGCACGCTGAGGCAGAATTTGCTGCTCGGCAATCCCCACGCCAGCGAGCAGGACATGCTACAGGCATTACGCATCAGTGGGGCACTGTCGCTGGTCCAGCAGGATGCGGCCAGTCTGGATCGCATTATCAATGAGGGCGGGCGCGGGCTGTCAGGCGGACAGCGTCAAATGATTATGCTCAGCCGACTGATTCTGCGCCAGCCGCAGGTCGTGCTGCTGGATGAGCCGACTGCCTCCATGGATGAGCAGCTTGAAGAGCATGTTATCCGCCAGATGCAGGGCTGGATCAGTGGACGCACGCTGATTCTGGTGACGCACCGTCCCGCTCTGTTGAAGATGGTCGATCGTATTGTCGTAATGGAAAACGGCCGCATTATCGCGGACGGCGCAAAAGATCAGATTTTACGGCGCGCGACCCACAACGTCGCGGATGCCAGCCAGGGAGGTGCGGCATGAGCGTGGTGATGGACAAAGATCTGGCCAAACATGAACGGCGTACGTCGGCAATCATCTGGTTATGTACGGCGGCGCTGGCCATTTTTCTTGTATGGGCGCACATGGCGATTCTTGATGAGGTCACGGTAGGCACCGGAAAGGTCACGCCATCCACCCGCGCACAGGTGATTGACAGCCTGGACGGCGGCATCGTTAAGCAGCTCAATGTGCATGAGGGGGATATCGTCGAAAAGGGCCAGATACTGGCCACGCTTGATCCCACCCGTTTTCAGTCAAACTTTGGCGAAGTACAAGCCAGAGTGCGCACGCTGCGTGCGTCATCAGAACGGCTCAACGCTGAACTGTCGGGGATTCCGCTTACCTTCAGTGCAGAGACGCAGAAAGAGCCGCAACTGGTGGCGCGTGAGAGGCAACTGTACGAGTCGCGTCGCCGTAATCTGACCGAAACCATCAGTAATCTGCAACAGTCTTTACGGCTGGTACAGGATGAGCTGCGTTTAACTGAACCGCTGGTGGCGAAGGGGGCAGCAGGGCAGGTAGAAGTGATCCGCCTGCGCCGCCAGGTAAGCGATCTGCGCGGTAAGATCGATGAGGCGCGTAACGACTATCTGGTCCGTGCTCATGAAGAGCAGGTAAAAAACAATGCTGAACTGGACGCCCAGCTTCAGGTCGCCGCAGGCAAAGAAGATCAGCTAACGCGCGCGACGCTCTATTCACCGGTGCGTGGGATTGTGAAGGATATTCAGGTTACGACAGTCGGCGGGGTACTTGAGCCGGGCGGAAAGATAATGGAGATCGTTCCTCTGGAAGATCAATTGTTGATTGAAACCCGCATTAATCCTCGTGATATCGCCTATATCCGGCCCGGACTGGCCGCGGTGGTCAAAGTCACCGCCTATGACTCGTCGATTTACGGTGACTTAGCGGGCGTGGTGGAAACCGTTTCTCCTGACACCTTGCAGGATGAGGTCAAGCGCGACCAGTTCTATTACCGGGTTTATGTGCGTACGCAAAAAGCGGAGCTGACGAATCGGGCGGGACGGCGCTTCCCGATTGTTCCTGGTATGGTGGCGAACGTTGAGATTAAGACGGGACAAAAATCCGTAATGGACTATTTGCTTAAGCCGTTGAATAAAGTCAAAGAATCGATGCGCGAGCGCTAATATCGCCAGTCCGAATCGGGCAGCCTGTTATAGTTTCATGGAGTGACTAATTACCTGATAAGCCTTACCTGCTGACGCACTATATTTTCTTAAATCAACAAATAAATTTGGTGATAAAAGCGGCAATAATCAAGGCTATTTAGCGCGTATGAAACCAGAGCAGAGGCGATCAGGCAAAAAAAAGCCGGGCAATAAGCCCGGCGATATATAAGGGTAAAAAAAAATCATTCGGGGTGAATGAAGATAAGAAATAAATGATGATAGCGGGAGTAAGTATATTGGCTGGGGCGCAATAAGTTTTACCATTGAGTGCTTAGGAATATTCCCATTAAAATCATCCTGATAACTATTATTTTCGATTGGATTATCATTTTGTGCTTTATTTTTTATCACTCTGTGCGGCTAATAAGTTCCGTGTTATTTACATGTAGAAATAAATTTTACAGATTATGAAACAGTTTCGGAAATTTAGTAGCATTTTTACGATGGATTATTACTCGCTATGAAACAACAATGGTTTGCCGACCGATATTACCATCGGTTTGCAGTGGCAAATATAAAAGGCACATAACAGAGGGTAATAAAATGAAGCGTCACATTCTCTCCCTGGCGATCCCTGCATTACTGGCAGCAGCGGGATCGGCAAATGCGGCTGAAATATACAATAAAGACGGCAATAAATTAGATTTGTTCGGCAAAGTAGACGGTTTGCACTATTTTTCGGATAACGACAGCGCCAATGGCGACCAGTCCTATGTCCGTTTTGGCTTCAAGGGTGAAACCCAGGTCACCGATCAACTGAGTGGCTATGGCCAGTGGGAATACCAGGCCGCACTCAACAATTCTGAGGCACAAGGCACGGCTGACAGCTATACCCGCGTTGGCTTTGCAGGGCTGAAGTTTGGCGATGCAGGTTCATTTGACTATGGTCGCAACTACGGCGTGGCTTATGACATCGGCGCATGGACCGACGTTCTGCCAGAGTTTGGTGGTGATACTTATGGCGCGGACAACTTTATGTTCCAGCGCGGCAACGGCATGGCGACCTATCGTAACAACGGTTTCTTCGGTCTGGTCGATGGCTGGAACTTTGCCGTCCAGTATCAGGGCAAAAATGACAACCCAACGGAAGCGAGCGGTGGTCGTGATGTGCTGGGTGAAAACGGCGACGGCTGGGGCCTGAGCACCACCTATGATCTGGGTTCCGGTTTCGGTATTGGTGCCGCAACCTTCCAGTCCGATCGTACCAGCAACCAGAATGGTAATGCTGCGGGTATTCTGGGACGCGGTGATAAAGCGGAAGCTTATACCGGCGGTCTGAAATATGATGCCAATAATATTTATCTGGCTGCGATGTATACCCGGTCGTATAACGCGACCAGCTTCGGTGACAGCACCAGCCGTAACCAGCCGAATACGGCTTACGGTTATGCGGATAAAGCGGATAACTGGGAATTAGTGGCTCAGTACCAGTTTGATTTTGGTCTGCGTCCTTCTCTGGCCTACGTGAACTCACGCGGTACCGATGTGCAGAACTGGGGCAAGCAGAATCTGAAGAAATACGTCGACGTCGGTGCGACTTACTACTTCAACAAAAACATGTCGACCTATGTTGATTACAAAATCAACTTACTGGACGACAACGACTTCACCAAAGCGGCGGGAATTAATACCGACGACGTGGTGGGCGTAGGGCTGGTTTACCAGTTCTAAAAGTCACAGGGAGCGCAAATGCGCTCCCTGGTTTTATTCATTCGTTATCTGTTCTGGCCCGGTTTCATCCTGCGGCACGATAACGTTGCCATATCTCGCCCCCTCGAATGCCACACCCGACAAGGTGAACGCAGCAAAACTTAACCAGTTTTGCATCGTAGTCATCGCAGTCTCTGTCTTCTCCATCCCACACCTCTCAGCAAATCAGACGATATGACTGGTGCAGGAATCGTGCCAGTCCGACCGCTCTCATAGCCACGGAAAAACAGGGGATCTTGCTACAATAGCGCGCGGATAAAGGGGCGGATGACCTTAAATGGTGCAGAGGCGATCAACGGCGGCGCAGATAGGCTGTCGCCACATTGCGGTTTCGACGCTGCTGCCACGTTTTATAACTTCCTAACACGAACAGGCCCAACGCAGCGGCAAGGATTAATAAAATCATCTGTTACTCCTTTTTCTGACGCCCTCAAGATCGAGCGGAACGAGCTAGTCTGGTAGAGCGCATAAGTTTTATCAACCATATTTAAGTTACTTTACTTAGTGTTTGTGCTTTGAAATATGCATAAATTACCTGTTACGGATGAATATTGATGACCTTTAAGATAAATCTGCTGTTAGTGGCCGCAATGGTGCTGCTGGCAGGGTGTGATAACCCGTCGTCAAAAGAGCAAGACGCCATGGTGCTGGAAGGGAAAACAATGGGGACGGTGTGGCGAGTTAGCCTGGCAGGGGTTGATGCCGGACGTAAAGCCGTGCTTCAGCAGCGCATTCAGCAACGGCTTGATGCCGATGATGCGGAACTCTCAACCTGGAAGCCCACCTCTGTGCTGTCGCGCTTTAATCAGAGCCGTGCCACGACGCCACAGCCAGTGAGTGAAAACATGGCTGATATCGTGACGCTTGCCCTGCGAATCGGCAAGAAAACCTCAGGGGCCATGGATATTACCGTCGGTCCGCTGGTTAATTTGTGGGGCTTTGGTCCCGATAAGCAGCCCAGCCATATTCCTGACGATCAGCAGATCGCCGCAGCCCGAGCACTGACTGGCTTGCAACATTTGCGGGTGATTCAGGGAGGAGAAGGGCAGTGGCTGCAAAAAGATCTGCCAGGCTTATATGTTGACCTCTCCACGGTGGGAGAAGGTTTTGCAACGGACCATCTGGCGCGCCTGATGGAGCAGGAAGGCATTAATAATTATCTGGTCTCGGTGGGCGGCGCTGTTTTGTCGCGTGGAATGAATGCGCAGAACCAGCCGTGGCGGGTGGCGATTCAGAAACCGACCGACCGGGAAAATGCCGTTCAGGCGCGGGTCGATCTGCAGGGGCACGGTATCAGTACCTCAGGCAGCTATCGCAACTATTATGAACTGGATGGCAAACGACTTTCACACATCATCGATCCTGCTACGGGGCGGCCAATCGACCATAAGCTGGTGTCGGCGACCGTGATTGCCACCACCGCGCTGGAAGCCGATGGTTGGGATACAGGATTAATGGTATTGGGCACTGAAAAGGCCAAAGCGCTGGCAATCAAAGAGAAACTGGCGGTGTACTTAATCAGCAAGCAAGGAGACAACTTTGTCAGCTGGATGTCGCCCCAGTTTTCCGCTTTTATTATTCCATCTGACTGACAGAGAGAACATTTATGCTGGATCTGTTTAGTGACGCCTCACCCTGGCAAGAACCGCTGGCTGAGGGCGCGGTAATTTTACGCCGCCGCGCCCGCGATGAGGCGGAAGCACTGTACCAGGCGATGATGGCGATTGCCGTGCAAAATCCGTTTGAACACCGTATCACACCAGGTGGTCATCGCATGTCGGTTGCGATGACCAACTGCGGCGATTTCGGCTGGTCTACGGACGCGCGCGGCTACCGCTATAGCGAGCAGGACAGCAGCAGTCAACGTCAGTGGCCAGCTATGCCGGACGCGTTTCGTTTGCTGGCCCGACAATCCGCTGAAGAAGCCGGCTTTCCGGGGTTTAATCCGGATGCCTGCCTGCTTAACCGCTATGAGCCCGGCGCTAAGCTCACGCTGCACCAGGACAAGGATGAGAAAGATTTGCGCCAGCCGATTGTCTCCGTTTCCCTGGGCTTACCCGCGGTTTTCCAGTTCGGTGGCTTTGAGCGAAGTGACCATGCACAGCGGGTTTTGCTGGAACATGGCGATGTGGTGGTCTGGGGCGGGCCTTCGCGCCTGCGCTATCACGGTATCTTACCGCTTAAAGCCGGTATCCATCCGCTCACCGGCGCCTTTCGCTATAACCTCACTTTCCGACGGGCGTTTTAACCCGTCGCGCAAGGTGCGAATAACGATTGCTATCATTTGCCATCACTTTACACTGCTGGCTGATTTTCATGTCTGGTAAGGTTTTATGGCACTGTTAAATGTGGTTTTTCGCCAGTATCGCTGGCCTTTTATTGGCGTAATTCTGCTCACGCTACTGAGTGCCGCCTTAGGTATTGGCATGATCGCGTTTATTAACAGCGAGATGATTGTCGCGATTAATACCTCCCTGACGGTCCTGCCCGCGTTCCTGTTCCAGGTGGTTATGTTGATGGCGGTAACGCTGGCCTCGCAGTTGGCACTGACCTGGCTGGGCCATCAGTTTGTCTGGCGTATGCGTGGTGAATTTATCAAGCGCATCCTGGACACGCGCGTGGAGCGCATCGAACAGATTGGTAGCGCACAACTGCTGGCGGGATTAACCAGCGATGTACGGGCCATCACCCTTGCTTTTGTTCGTTTGCCCGAGTTAATTCAGGGAATCATTATCACGCTGGGATCGGCACTCTATCTTGCCTGGCTGTCCCCGAAGATGTTACTGGTGACCAGCGGCTGGTTGGTCGTGACGATAGCAGGCGGCTGGATGCTGGTGTCGCGCGTCTATCAGCACATGGCAAAATTACGTGATGTTGAAGACAACCTGTATCGCGATTACCAGACCGTCATAGAGGGACGCAAAGAGCTCCAGCTTAACCGTGAGCGCGCCAGACTGATCTACGACAAGGTATATCAGCAGGATGCCAGTGATTACCGGCACCATATCGTGCGTGCCGATACCTTTCATCTCAGTGCCGTTAACTGGTCAAACATCATGATGCTTGGCGCGATTGGCATGGTGTTTTTCATGGCCAACAGTCTGGGATGGGCCAATACGGCGGTGGCAGCCACCTTTTCCCTGACGCTGTTGTTTCTGCGCACGCCACTGCTGTCAGCGGTTGGGGCACTTCCAACGCTACTCAGTGCTCAGGTCGCCTTTCGCAAACTCAACAGCTTTGACCTCGCCCCGTATGAACCGGACTTTCCTGCCTTTTCTGGCGACACCGCGTGGCAAACCCTTGAGCTGCGTGATATCACCTTTCACTACGGGGAGAAGGGTTTCCAGGTCGGGCCGATTAATTTAACGCTTCATCGTGGCGAGCTGGTGTTTTTAATTGGCGGTAACGGAAGTGGGAAATCGACGCTGGCCATGTTACTCACAGGACTCTATCGGCCTCAGTCCGGCAGCCTGCTAATAGACGGCAAACCGGTTGATGTCAGCGACCTTGATAGCTGGCGTAAACACTTCTCAGCGGTCTTCACCGATGTGCATTTGTTTGACCGTCTGATAGACAGCAAAGGCGATCCCGCTTCGCCTGGCCGGGTTCAGCAATGGCTCGAAAAGCTCAAAATGCAGGACAAGCTGAAAATTGAAGGGAATAAAATACTGAATTTGCAGTTGTCGAAAGGGCAGAGTAAAAGGCTGGCGCTGCTGCTGGCCGTCGCTGAGCAACGCGACGTCCTGCTGCTGGATGAATGGGCCGCCGATCAGGACCCGCATTTCCGTCGGGTTTTCTATCGTGAGTTACTGCCCGCGTTGCAGGCTGCAGGAAAAACCGTTTTTGCCATCAGCCATGATGACCACTACTTTATCCACGCCGACCGCCTGCTGGAGATGCGCGATGGCGTCCTCTACGAGTTAACGGGTAACGAACGCGATCACGCCAGCCTGGATGCCGTCAAGCTTACCGATACGGGTTTATAATTTTTGCTGAGATCGTCTCAGGCTCGGTCAGTCACACCGTGCTGAGCGCGTTGCTCATCGGCGGCGAGCGTCAGACAGGGGCACTGAGAAACGAGAAAGCCGCTCAGTGATGAGCGGCTTAGAAAAGTTCTGGTTGGCGCTTGAAATCACACGGTGCCTGGCTGTAACAACAGGGAGGCGGTGTGAGGTTGGTAGCTTGTTATAATCAATCGTTGGGCGGGATGGGGAAGTTTTTTACTGAAACGACAAAATGCTGTTGGCTTTTACTGATGCGCGCACCGCGTTCGCACCACTGACTTGCCAGACGAAAGAAATCGTCACAACCGATGTCGTATGCCAGCTCCACCTTATTGATGCCTGAGTGCAGTAAGTTTTCTGCATCCTTCAGGTTTTTAGCTTTGATGATCATATCTGTACCCTCGATTTCAGGAGCAAACAGAATACGTTTTTTTCATGACAGAATTGTTTCAATTTAATGAAAGGCTGCCATATTTGTTGTTTTTGTGAAGTAATCAACATTTGCATTTTATTAATAAATAAATGATTTTTATAATTAATGTTGTATTTATTCGCAATTTTTCAGGAAAGTCCGATACACCAACGATAAGCGCCAGGCGAGGCTGAACAGCCTGGCGGACCGAATTTGTTTAGCCCTGCTCACGTCTGAAAAAGAGCAGGCAGGGCAAAGGCTTCTCAGGTCTGGGCTTCATTATGGGTTGCCGGTTGCTGACGCTCCTGTGCCAGAAAACTCAGGTCGCTTCCTGACGGGCGCTGGTAGATGCGCAATGAAAAGACGTTAGCGATGGCATAGATATATTCGAAGATTGTCGATTGGGTATTTTCATAGTCGACCCACAGAATTGATGACGTGAAGCAATAGATTTCAATGGGCAGCCCCTCAGAAGAAGGCTTCATCGACCTCACCACGATATACATGTCTTTTTTGATGTCATCTCGCTGAGCCAGCCAGGCTGTAAGATAGTGACGGAAGATCATCAGGTTAGTCATACCGTTTTCAACAAACCAGCGGTCACCTACGGCACTCAGTTCCCGACCATCCATAAGTTTGGAGAGTTGCTCACTGATGCCGCGAATCTGCGTCATGGGCTCCAGCATGGCGTGGTCCACAAAACCTATCGACGTCTGATCAATGTAAAAACTGCGCATGATTCGGCGAGCACCGGATGAGAACATGGCCTGCCAGTTGGTATAGGTTTCAGTAAGAAAGGTTTTGGTGGGAACACGGGAAAGCGTGTTGTCCCAGTTGCGAATGGTGATGGTGTGAAGGGCGATATCAATCACTTCACCACTGATGTTGTTCGCCGGGATTTCAATCCAGTCGCCCAACTGCAGCACATCATTGGATGACAGCTGAATATTCGCCACCAGCGACAACAAGGTATGCTGAAATATCAACATCAGCACCGCCGCCACCGCACCGAGACTGGAGATAATAATCACTGGCGATTTATTCGACATAATGGCCAGGATCATAATCGCCGAGATGATATGCACCAGGATTTTGCCGACCTGAATATAACCTTTAATCGAATGATTTTTACGTTTCGACTTTTTAACATAGGAGATATTGATAATCTCCAGGACTTCATTGAAAAACAGCGACAGGTAAACCATAAATAAAATGCCGCAGATAGTCTTAATCGCGATTAACAGATGCTCGGGCAAGTCCGGCATAAACTGCAGCAGAAAGTAAACGGTGATAACCGGAATGAAATTAGAGATTTTTTCAGACAACCTGACATCTTTGTCGAGCGGCACCTGTTTCTTATGGGTACTAAAAAACACCTTACGCACCACTTTTACCACAAAAAACTTACAAATCAGATGCGCAACCAGGCCCGCGACGATCAACACAACGAGGTTAATAGCAACAGAAAGTGCAGGTTTGTTTTCAATATAGTGTTGTATGTCGTTCAAATAATTCATGTTAATCGTATGCCTGAAAATGTTGTTTGTATTCAACCACAAACCCAATGATGCCGATAAGCGTAGCGTGCGTTTGGGCTTCCTGCGACGAGTAAGTTAATGGAATTTATTCATAATGTCATTTCGAGGTTGCACGGTGGCAGCGCTGACCGCCGCTTTCAGACCGCCGCAGCAGGGCAGCCGATGACAGAGCAGATGGCCCTGCGCCTGCACTGAGGGTGGGCTGCTTTCTGCAAGCGGCAGGAAACACGTGCTGCACGATGAGGATTTATTGGCGGTCAGCCTGGTACGTTGACGCCGTAAGGGCACTTTCACCGCGTTTTTACAACACTAAATACGCATGTTTCTGCACTGTATATTTTTAGCTTTCATTATTTAACGATAATGCATTTCATCAGGTTTATATCGATTGAAATATATCTTAATTGACCTCTTTTACTTAAATGATTAGTTAATTCAAACCCACAAAAGGGTGGGTGAAACGATTCTGTTTTATTCCTCTTTACTGTCCTCTTAATGATCTTTTTGCCGCCATTCAGCACGATATTTATATACAGGAAATCACACCGTTCTCCATCACAGGAGGTTACACAATGGGGTAACGTCCTCCGGCTTTTATGCCTGCATAAGCTAAATATATGGAAAATATAGTCATGATTTTGCTTATGCGAGGGTTATCGTAGGCCAAAAATAGCTCTAAAACATATGCTTATCGCCACCTCTTTTCAGGAAGGCGAAAGGTGAAAAATGAAAACGAATATTACGTCAAACAGTGATACCGCTTATCGTGCCCAGCCGGTGCGCTCGGGTCGCGTTGGCTTTGTTGAAAAGGCCGGATTTGGGGCCGGTGATGCCGCCTGTAATATGCTGTTTAATCCGATAACCATGTTCTTGTCTTTTTTCTATACGGATATATTTGGACTGGCACCTGGGGTTGTGGCGACCATATTTCTTGTTGTACGTTTTGCCGATGCGGTTTTCGACCCCTTTTACGGCGCTTATATTGATAAAACCACGACGCGCTGGGGGCGTTTTCGTCCGTGGATTATTGGCTTTGCTGTGCCCTTTGCCATTAGCTGTATGGTGATGTTTTACACGCCGGATTTACAGGGCCATGCAAAGGTCATGTATGCCTTTATTACCTATCTGATCCTGTCGCTGCTTTACTCTGGGGTGAATATTCCTTACTGCTCGTTGGGCGGGGTGATCACCACCAATGCGCAGGAACGGGTTTCCTGCCAGCAGTTCCGCTTTATGGGCGCGGGGCTTGCCAGCTTATTCTGCACCCTGACCTTACTGCCGATGGTAGCGTTTTTCGGTAACGGAAACCGGCAAATTGGTTTCTTCTGGGTCATCACGCTGTTTGCCGTGATCTCCCTGTTTCTGTTTGTTTTTTGCGTCGCGACCACCCGAGAGCGCATCACACCTAAGAGCAATGCCGGGGAGTCGATTTTCGCGATCATCCGGCAAATTACGAAAAACGATCAGTGGGTTGTTTGTGTTTTTGCCATGTTTCTCGACTGCATTCCTTCCTTTGTACGCGGCGCGGCCTGTATCTATTTCGCAAAATACGTGATGGGACTGAACGACTATTACGCCACGCTGTTTCTGAGTACCGGCATTGTTGCCGGTATTCTTGGCTCTTACATTACCCCGTATTTCACCAACCGCTGGTGTAAAGTCCAAGTTTATCAGGCCGCTAAATCGACAGCCCTGGCAATGTCGATCGTGTTCTTCTTTTTACCCGCCCAGAGTAGTGTGCTGGTTTTCATCTGGTTTTTTATCCTGTCTGTCATTCATCAGATTGGTGCACCCATCCTGTGGTCGTTCATTGGCGATGTCGATGACTACGGCGACTGGAAAACGGGCAAGCGCTTATCCGGAATCTGTGCTTCCGGCAACCTGTTTTCACTCAAAATTGCCCTGGCCGTCAGTGGCGCGATTGTGGGCGGGGTTCTGTCGTTTACCGGCTATCAGGCCAATGTGGCCGAACAAAGCCGCAGTGCGATCGATGGCATTTACGCACTGATGGTCTGGATTCCCGTGGTCGGTTATCTGCTGTCTGTGTGGCTGGTCCGCACGCGCTATATCCTGACCACCGCCAAAATGAAAACCATTGAAGACGATTTGTTCTCGACTCATCCCGACTGAGTCTCCAGCTGTAATCCATTGTGAAAACAGAAGGGAAGAAAATGATTAAGTACTTTTTTCAAAAACAAAACACCATCGATCGGGTGGACGATGCCCTGTACGGTTCCTTTGTGGAACACCTTGGACGGGCCGTCTACAGCGGCATCTATGAACCGGGCCATGCCACGGCGGACGCACAGGGTTTTCGTCAGGACGTGGGCGAACGGGTAAGAGAGCTGGGGATTAGCACCGTCCGTTATCCCGGCGGTAATTTTGTTTCGGGATACAACTGGCGCGATGGTATTGGCCCAAAATCAGCGCGCCCGGTAAGGCTGGATTACGCGTGGCTGACCAAAGAAAGCAATCAGTTTGGCATAGATGAGTTTGCCACCTGGTGCGAAAAGTATGGCGTTACGCCGATGATCGCCGTCAATCTCGGCACAGGCACGCCGCAGGAGGCCGGCTACTTCATTGAGTACTGTAATCTGGCATCCGGCACCGCACTCAGCGATCTGCGTATCCAGCATGGTCGGCAAAAACCCTATAATTTCAAGCTCTGGTGCCTGGGCAACGAGATGGATGGCGAGTGGCAGACCGGGCAGTTGAGTGCGGAAGATTACGTCAAAAAAGCGCGTGAAACGGCAAAAATCATGCGTTGGGTTGATCGGGATATCAAGCTGGTCGGATGCGGCAGTTCTAATTCGCTTCAGGCCAGCTATCCCGAATGGGATCGCATTGTACTGGAGGGGCTTTATCATCAGATTGACTACCTGTCATGCCATCATTACTTTGAAAACAGCACCGGTCATCCACAGGATTTCTTAGCCTCGTTCCAGAAAATGGATGATTTTATTCATACTATTACGGCAACGGCCGACTATGTTAAAGCCAAACTGCGCAGCGATAAAAAGATGATGCTGTCGTTTGATGAATGGAATATCTGGTCTATCGAAGGCGAACCCTGGCAGGATCACTTTATCGACCCGAACAACCTGTATCAGGAAGCGCCGCCGTTACTGGAACAGTCTTATACTTTTCTGGATGCGCTGACGTTCGGTGGGCTAATGTGTTCGTTGCTCAATCACTGTGACCGGGTAAAAATGGCGTCCCTGGCTCAACTGGTCAATGTGATTGCCCCCATCTTCACCCGCCCTGGTGGCGAGGTGATTCGCCAGACCATCTTCTGGCCTTTCCAGATGGTGAGTCAGTATGGACGGGGACAGGCATTACGCTATTTTGCCAATGTTCCTACGGTTAACACCGTGCATGGCGAAACCCGACAGGTTCAGAGCGCGGCCGTTTACAACGAAGAGAAACAGCAGATCGCCTTCTTCGCGTTGAACACGCACGCCCATGATGTGGCAGACATTACCTTTGTGCTCGATGAGTTTGGTGAGGGGACATTATCACAACATGTCGTGTTAGCGGGCCATGCGCTGGACGCTAAAAATACCTTTACTGAGCCGGATAAGGTGGTGCCGCAGCAGCGCACTGTCACCGATGCACAGCGTCGCCAGAAACAGGTGTCACTCCCGCCTCTCAGCTGGAATATGGTGGTGATCGATCTGCAGCCCTGAGGGTTTGATCGCCCAGATACCAGAAAGGCGTGGGCATCTGGGCAGTCAGAATGGATATGGCCTGACTCTGCTCGCAGGCAATAAAAAAGCAGCCGTAAATGGCTGCTTTTTAAGGGATTATTTGGTCGGCACGAGAGGATTTGAACCTCCGACCCCTGACACCCCATGACTATGTTTAATTTCGCTTGAAACCCGCGCCAGCACTGGGTTTAGATGATGTTTGACTGTCTAAACAAACAGGTGTTTTTATGCATTTTGTGCATCATATACATCAATGACTTAAGGTAGAGTTTTACCATCAGAGTTTTAGTTCTTCCTGAGCCAAGCTTTTTATAGTTTTTAACGCATTTCCCATAGCTTCACTCAACCTATATTGGAACTCATCTATTCCCTCATGTTCCAGAGGGCTTTCATCTAATTCTGCATTAAGTTTTCTCAATTCTTCAGCAACTCTTGAGTCTAGAATGAAAGACTTTATAACCAATATTTCAGATAATGAATCAATCCCTTTCTTACGCATTGACGCTTTAGCTTTCGATAACTTCTCGTGCTCTGGGTCATCTAACACACTATGTAGATGATCAGTTGCATCCTGTAGCTCTTGATAAAATTGATTATCTTCTTCTTTAGTGAAATATGGTTGGTAATTACTAGCAATATATTGTGGTATTAAATGCAATTCAGCTACGCCAATTGTATGATCTGTCCAATCCTTAATTTTGGCTAAGCCTTCGAATATTTTTTCGTAAGTTTCATATTTTTTCTGCCAAACTTGTTGTGAAATCCATAGCTTTTCATTGAAAGAAGTTTCAATGCGCTTTGTTGTTTCGGTGTTTTGTCTTAGCTGTTCCTTAAGGAGTTCAAAATTATTCGTAATTACATCTATCTTGGATTTTTCTTTTAGATAACCACCAAAATAGCCACCCAACAAACTTGCCAAGAATGTCATTAGAACTATTAGTAAATAGGTGGTTGTGCTCAAGCCCAATGAATTTAACTTTTCAATAAAATCAAAAATAAATTTCGGATTGTCCATTTTTCACCCAATTTTCAACTCTGCATGAGGTACGTGCACCCATTCTAAATGGTTTGAAGTATAAATTTTAGTAGATTTTGAATCGCTATGAGCCATCCTCGCTTGTGGGTCAACACCCTGGCTTTCGAATAAATGTGCTGCTAATGCTCTTATTTCATGGAATGTAGGCCTTTCATCGATATCATACTTAGCCGCTATACCTAAGTTATCTCGCAAGGATGAAAAAGCCCTACTTAAATATGATGGAACAACTTGAGTAGGGTGGTTAACCTCTTTGCTCACTGGGTTGCTGGATTTTTCAGGCAAGCGATGAACCACGTATGGGCTAGCTATCCGGTCCCGGCTTTCATCAATTATTTTTTTAAGCTCATATCCAATCGGTATAGCTATATGTGATGCCTCTTTTTTATGAACCTTTTGCCTATGTATGTAAAGCATTCCATATATCTCATCCTGAGGGGCTTCAAACCACACACAGCCGCACACACCAGGCTTGGGTGAATTGATGGAATACTTTATCCGGGTAACTTCCAGTCTGGCCTGAGCAGTCTGTAAAGCTAAATCCATTGCCGTTCTAAGCCAAGGCTCAGCAGCATCACGCATCAACTTAAACTCAATCAGACTTAGGCGGCGGCGTTTTTTTGCATCTTTTGGCCTCAGTTTTTTACGGTTTGCCGGGTTATCCATCATCAGGGATTCGTCAACTGCATAGCTGAAAATTTTACGCAGAAAACTTACCTTTCGGTTCTGAACATTGGCTGAAGATTCAGCATGATATTTTTGAATAAATCCGTTTACATGTTCTAATTCGATGTCGCATGCAGGCATCGTAAAAAATTCTTTTACCCTGATGATGTCATTAAGCCAAACATCTTTCGTGATCGGAGCTGGCTTCTCGTCCCTGATAGCTCTTGCTAGCAGTTTATCAGCATGTTCAGAGAACGGATTCGCCTCACCATTTACGCCACCTGATTCCCGGATAAGCCCAGCTAGGGAAACAACTGTTTCAGGGCGCATCTGATTGTTGTATTCACGAGCAATAGCTATAGCCATTGCTCGATCCGTTCCTAACGATTTCCTTTTCCCTGTTAACAGGATAAAACGATAAGTGCCTGTCGCTGAATCAAAATAGAGATGGTCAGGCAAATGGCGGTTTTCTTTTTTTCTAGGACGAGCTGCCATTTTAACCCTCGTTGATTAATTGCCTGACGGCATGTGATATATCACTGCTAACGCCCCATTGCTCAGACGAGCAAACCCAAACAACCCCGTCGACAACTTTCCCTTTCAGCTTACCGTTCTCAACCCAGCGCCTTATTGTCCTGTTATCGGGTTGGGAACCATCTTCGAATTCACGCTGGCCCCACTTGCTGGCCCTCATCAACTTGCTCATAAAACCTCCACACACTCCCGCTGCAACAGGCTTGATTAGCCGTGACAGGTCACGGCGCTATAACCAACTTCGTTTCATGCCAGCCCAGGCGGACCCAACAGGCTGAATCTTCTTTCAGTGGGCAATCCTGCACAGGCAGGCAATCACCACACTTACCGCACTGGCGCTTACTCATCAATTTGAACCGGCTACGGACCGCGCATCGTCCTGGCGAATAAGCAGAGAGATGTACTCGGTCATATCGTAGGGTTCACGACCGGGACGACGAGCGGCGCAGTTGAGAGCCAGTATTGCGACTTCCTGAGCATCGAGCACCAGTTCAACCTTGGTTTCCCCGGCAGCGGCATGACGTGCCCGCTGCGCTGCTTTGCGCTCTGCTGATGTTTTAGTCATTAATTCGTCCTAAATTAAAATTCAAAGGATTAAAAAGTTAATTACGAACAGACCGTTGACGCATAGGGTTAGGTACATTTATAAATAAATCTCCAAGCCAAAATATGGCGGGATGGCTGAGTGGCCTAAAGCGGCGTACTTATAATACGCAGACTGGAAACGGTCCGTGGGTTCGAATCCCACTCCCATATATAGGGGCTGCAAATGCGGCCCCTTGTTCATTGGTTTTCCTCGCGTTTAAACTCGATCACCCACACCCAAGGGTTAGCCTGCCAGCTTTCAACGCCATAGATAGCTGCCCATAGACCTGAAAACCAATCGATGTTGAAGTAAGTCGTACCACCTTCAGCAATCGCGTCAGCCTCACTGATATCCTGCAACCGCTCCACACGAACGCCGGTAATTTCCAGCGTTATGCGGGAAGCCCAGCGCGGCATGTGGATGGATGGCGTCCACGTATCGACTACTGCTGGTTTATTGCATTTATCAATTGGCACACGGTGTGTCTGCTGCGTCCAGCTCTGCTGCTCACTGGCTTTATAAACCAGTGTGGCCACGTCAGTTGCCCGACTGTGTACCCGGAACGTCTCACGCACCCACAGGCGATCACCTACTGCACCGAAAGGGCAGCACATGCTGAAGTATTCGTGCGCATCAGGCAGTTTTGAGCAATTACCAGGAATAAAGTCTGATACGTGAACCATGCTGAGCGCTTTGTGACATGAGAACCAGAAATCACCCTCACGAGTTTTACTCGGCATGGGCTGGCTCTTCATAATTCGGCGCGTCTGCGTCTTCCTGCCGTCCAGAACTGCACGAACCATTTCGGCGTTTAAGAGGATTGGGCGCTCTTTCATTCGCACACCCCCGCATAAACGCTGTTATAAACAGATTGTTCGTTCTCGCCAGATAGCAAATCAAACTGCCTACCGCCGCGGGTCGTCATAGCCCAGTCGCGGTAAGTCTCTATGCCATGGGATTCCACGGATATACATTCGATACGACGTTCTGACTTATGAGGGTCCTGAGTCGATGGAAAGAATGTTGAATTCCCACGACGAGAACATGCAGCCACAAGCTTTTCCCACTTAGCTACTCGCGCTATTTCCTCAGGCCATCGACTGAATATTTCGGCCAGCTCTGACTTACGAGCATGGATGCATGGCATACATCCAACACGGCTACATCCTTGCTCGTAAAGTGGGTTGGGCTTAATTCCATGACGTCGGGCCAATTTAAAAACATCTTCATGCTTCCATTTCAGGATGGGGCGGTAGACAGCCAGACTTGGGCCAATATCTAAGCCTTCTTCCCATGCCTCCAACATTGCACGCTCTTTTGATTCCTGTGCACGGACACCCTGCCATGAAATAACTTTTTTTCCGGCTGCTATTAAGGGGTCAATTATCTGGACTTTTATAGGCTCATGCTTTAGCTCAATTGTACAGAATCGTGCTTTGGTCGAGGGAAAACGGCCTTTCCATAAACACAGATCAAGAAAAGGGACGCCAGTTGGTTTCAGTGTTTCAAGTGCAAGGGAAACAGCACTTAGTGCCTTCTCTGTTGTGAATCCGCATTCCTCTACAAGAGATACTGGCCATTTTTCCGCAATAAACTTGCGCTTGTTTTCAATTCGGGAAGTGAAATCAGCCTTTACGCGCTTAACCGGCCCCAGCTTCGACTCCAGGTAATCCAAATATTCCATGGTCTGCGGGTGCTCATGGCCGGTGTCTGCGAATGCCTTCTCAAATTCAACGCCTGATTCAATCGCAAGCAGCCAGTCTGCAAGACTGTCTTTGCCGCCTGAAATGCTAACCACGTTCATAACGTTTTGCCCAAAGCAGCGCGGATCAATAATGGTCATCACACACCCGCCTTATCCGCAGTGTCATGGGTTCCGGAGCGGAGTTGCTCGGCGAACTCTTGAGCGCTCATTGCAGCGTAATCGTTAGCTTTAACCATCTCGATGTCATGATTACCGGCATGCAATTCACTGAGTTTTAATTTTTCGTTAGCAAACATCTCAACACCTTCCGCCCGCACCGAGTTCAGGTAAGCGTCGGTGGCTGGGGTTTTCACCTCATCTTCCAGCCGGTAATCACAGGTTTGATAGGTATGCTGACTATCAGATGTGTGTAGTCCCTGAGCGTCACGCCCCTGAGCAGACTGAACTACTATCCCCCAGGCGGTTTTTCTTACTTCATCACCCCAACCGTCCCCATCAAAATATCCTTCACGGTGAAGCTCAATTTCCTCTAGGCAGGTATCAATAGCGGATTTCTTGTCTTTGAATAAATCAAATCCATATTCAGACCCGCATGCAAAGTATGTTACGCCTGACTTCAGCGCCGCATTCTCCGCCGCCATCGCATCCAGCTTCTGCTGTAGGCTTGTTATCTTCTGTGAATATTCCAAAAAGCTAACCAGCGCTCCATCGGAGACAGGTGCCAGGCGATATTGAGTGCCGTTTAATAACTCAACTCTAAATCTGTTAATCATTGCGTCATCCTCAATGAATAATGATTGCATCGTTTATCTGCTCAGCTATGTTCTGAGCTTTAATAGGGTTTTTGATCACAGTTCCGTCTGGCAATACCCAACCTTTAAGTAACTCACTGTATTTAAGTGTTATTTTCCCAACAGTGATTGAGTCATTTGGTTTTTGCATTTTTTCACCATTACTAATCCGTTTAACCGTTTCGAAAAAGTTAAATGCTCGTTTCGTCATTAGGTAACAGTAAACCTGGTGCCCGAAAGATTGGTTTACCGTGCACATTGCTAATAGTTACTAATCGCGATAGTCACTTTCTAGTGGCAATTTGCGATTAAATCGATGTTTAGCAGCAGGCGGTTATGCCCTCAGCGAATAAACTATGACTTAGGTAATAAATCAAGTCAAGACTTAGGTATGGATTTTTATGCGATAGGGAATAAGTGCCGCTTGGCTTTAATGAATATTTTTTTGCTGAAAAGGATACCGTATCTGGATTACTATACGTTTATACAGTTGTTTGGGCGGGTACTAATTATGTTTGGTACTATGAGCTAACGTTTAGGGAATTAATTAATCACGTAGGAGTATGGGGGATGGTATGCGTTCTTTATAAAAGAGATGGTAAAGGCGGATACGCCTCTACTCAGATTGACGATGCGGAGGTATATTACTTCCGCAACCTACGGACTAAGATTTGTTCGGCTACGCCAAGTATCCAGGACGGATCTTTGACTTCCAGAACCGGGATGCGACCATCATCAACAGAGAGATGTCCGAGCTCACTTCCCCCTTCAAGAAAGCGGTAGACCGATATTTCATTTCTTATGTTTGTAACTACCAGTTCGCTGTTACCCGGCTTGGCATTTGGGTCCACCAAAACTACAGCCCCAGCTGGCGCTTGGATGATGCCGGTATTCTTACTCATTATGTAAGCGCGAAAATGTGAGGGGATGGTTTCTGTCCAGGAAATCACGTCATTGGTGGGTCCATGCTCATCCCAGACATTGACTAATCGTGAGGCATCGATCTTTTCTAAAATAGTTTCCTTGCCGCCAGTCATGTTACCGGCACCATTAATCAGCCAGTCCGCGCTAACCCCAAGAGCCGCCGCAAGCTTACCTGCATACTTAGAGGTTTCGTTTTTTCCTCGCAGTATCTTCGAGATTATCGATTGATTTACGCGTGAAAGCTTAGAGAGTTCACTTTGAGAAGTGATCCCGCTGGCACTCATAGCATGCGTAAGACGTTCACTTAATGTTTTCATGACGTGAAAATATTCCCTATGTCATTAACAGTCAAATGATCCAAAGAATTGACTTTTGCTATTACCTAAGTAATATCTAAATTTCTTAGGTAAAAAGGACTCTCTATGAACAACGTAATAAAAACTGCAATCAGCATTGCCGGATCTCAAAAAGAACTTGCCGCCAGGGTCGGTGTGGATCAATCGGCCGTCAGCAAATGGCTGAGAGGAGGAGGCATCCGGTCTAAATACATCCCCAAATTGATCACAGCAACTAACGAACATTTCACGGCTAACGACATTATCAACTCGTTAAGCCGTCCAAACCCTAATGAAGAATTTAACCAAAAATAACAGCAATTCAACCACAGAAATTAGGGGGTTACCGTGGGGCATGAACGTCAGGGCAAAAACGTTAAACAACCCGAGTGGCTCATAAGGGCGATAAAGAAAACCATCACAGAATTGGATGGGGGATACGCAGAAGCGGCGCAATGGCTGGGCGTTACTGAAAACTCCTTGTTCAACCGATTACGCGTGGATGGGGATCAAATATTCCCTATTGGATGGGCGCTGATTCTGCAGCATGCGAGTAATGCGAATCACATAGCTGAAGCACTGGCTAATGATTCCGGCGGAGTTTTCGTGAAATTGCCGAAGGTCGAGCAAATGGGAAATGAAGAATTACTTCACAAATTTAACGACCTTTTGTCAGCCCTGGGGCGTTTTGCAAGTTTTCACAATGAATCGACGTCCGATGGGATTCTGGACAGTGAAGAACAAAAGCGGATGAGAGTTAAGGGTTACAAAGTGCAGTCGCTGGTGGCTGAAATCATGGTGGTTACTGAATTGCTGTTCGGAAGAGTCGACGCCTGCGAGTGTGCAGCTCCGGGCGTCATGGCGATTAAATCAACGTGTATGGAGCATTGATTCGCATGAGCAATTTATCCCAAACAAGAGGACATAAGCAAGGCACTTACATGTCCTGCGGTAGAGGGGGTAGCGCGGCAGAGCACATTCAAGTTCTCGACAGATATTACAAGGATAGCCACGGTATCGTCGTGCATGTCATTGGTTATGAAACCGTTGGACAGCGTGTTATTTACCGCAGGCCCGGATACGAATGGGAATGCGCGTCACCGCTTATCGTGTTCCGTTCGAGATTTAAGAGGGTGGATAAGTGATTGAGATAAATAAAAGCGGCACCGTGCAGGGTGCCGCTAAAAATCACATTATAATTTCGTCAGGATCGTGGTGTTTAAGCCAATCCTTCAGGGCAGCATCCATGCGGGTTTGCCAACCGTTGCCCGTTGATCTAAATGCTTCAATTACCTCGGGCGAGTACCTTAAGGTTACAGACTGTTTGGGGTTGTCTGCAACAGGTCGTCCCGCACGCTTGCGCTTAAGTTCTCTTAAAGAGACCAGTTTCACATTTGCTCCCTCAAGTAGCATTGTGTCTGGATCTTTTGCTACGGCCTCACGAATTTTTTTATCTTCCGCATCGTCAGGGAAGATAGTACCTGGTTTAAGCTTCGGCATATTTTCTAATCTCCACCTTTGTTGCCTTTCTGAGGCTGATAATTCTGTAAGTTTCAACCCCATCTTCATCTTCAGGCATAGTGAAACATACAGAGAACATTTGATTTCCAATGTGGGCGATACCGTATGTGATGCCTACGTATCTGTATTCGCCATACCCCACCCTGTCATCTTCATACACGAGCATACCATCCCAGTCGAGGTTTCTAGCGTCTTCAAGATAGTAACCATGATCACTATAGTTACTCTCATTCTTCTTTTCGTTAAAGATGATTCTCATAGAATTATTGTAGTTACATTAATTGTCAAGTCAAAGCCAGATTATAGCTTTTATGGCTCCTACAAAACGTGCTGCAGTCATGACTATTGCCTTATGCAGGCTCTTGAAGTTATAGGGCAAGCACAGCGTTACCACATCTCGCTGGCCTCAGATCATCAGGGGGGCACAATGAGTACGGAACTTGTCTCTTCAAAATTCACAAACGTTGCGTTTGAAAAATCCGGGAGTTACACTTTTCTGGCAGCGGCAAAATCCGTTGCCGGGATTGGCGTCCCGGATATGACCATGGCGTATAACCGCGCTTACGCGGTTTTTTTGTGTGTTAAGCATTGCCACATCAGCATTATGGTGGGGCGTGCAGGGGAGCCGAAAGGCTCGCCGGTTTCTATGGTCGCCGGTTACGCCAACCCTGTACGTCTCACCACCCTTGAGATTGGCGTCTCTGGTGGTGAGTTATCGAAACTGACCATAGAGGCTGACATCATGTCTACGTTCCCAACCCCCGGTCGCTTTGTATTCCTCTTCCGCGCCGTAAGAAATTCTGGATCTGAATCAGAACCGGTTGTTTTGCACTCCGTTGCCAATACCGAGCGACAGGCACGAGCCGTCCACGAACCGCATTATTCCCTTGAGTTGATCTGCAAAACCCCAATAAAGAAATCTCGACGGCCTCGCGTCATCAAGGAGGCATCATGAGCACGAAACTTGTCTCATGGGTTTGGGATGGATGCGCTTCCGCCGGCATGAAAATTACCAGCGTGGCAATCATGGCTCGCCTGGCCGATTACAGCAACGATGATGGGGTTTGCTGGCCCTCGGTGGAAACTATTGCCAGGCAACTTGGTGCCGGTTCCAGCACTATAAGAACAGCCATCAGCAAACTTGAAAAAGACGGCTGGCTTACCCGCAAACAACGCAGAAATGGTAACCGGAATGCACCTAATATCTATCGGCTGAATGTGGAAAAACTATGCTCAATGGCGCATCCTCACCAGTCAGTTTTTGACCCCTCAAAATCTGACGCATCAAAATCTGACCTGTCAAAATTTGATGCGTCAAAATCCAACACAATCTCTGCTTTTGACCCTCCAGAATCTGGTGGGGATCCGTCAGTAAAATCAAAACATGATCCGTCAGATAAAAAACCTTCTTGTCCGGACGCTACGCCGCCGGACCCATTGCCTGATGGAATTATCTCTGAAAGTGATTTTCTTGCCCGTCATCCAGACGCTGTGGTGTGCAGCCCCAAAAAACGGCAGTGGGGCAGCCAGGAAGATCTGACCTGTGCCGAGTGGATCTGGCGACGAATAATCCGGTTGTACGAGCAGGCTGCTCGCGATGACGGCGAGCTTGTCAGGCCGAAGGAGCCAAACTGGACAGCCTGGGCAAACGAGGTTCGCCTGATGTGCAGTCAGGACGGGCGAACTCACCGCCAGATTTGCGAATTATTTGATCGGGCAAACCGCGATCCATTCTGGTGTCGCAACGTCCTGAGTCCGACGAAACTCCGCGTGAAATGGGACGAGCTGATGCTGAAACTGAGCACGGCACCAGCTGGTCAGCGCCAGAACAAAGGCGATCTGGATTTTGACAGTACAGACTGGATTTATGGCATCGAGGGACAACTACAGCGACTGCAGAACCGGGGAGGCGTCTGATGGGAAGCTTAACCAACCCCGGCCATGCTGCCCGGAAAAGTAGCGATCGCCGTTCGAAGTATGACGACGTGCGTTTTGTGGCTGAACAGGTCAACGACAATGACGGCATGCGGTTTGTGTCTGAACAGTTTAACGACATATTTCGCCAGCTCAGCCAGATATTTCCGGGCTTTCGGGCGTCAATCAAAACTCAGGACGATCTCAACACGATGCGCCAGCAGTGGGTGCTGGCAATGGTGGAGGGTGGCATCCGTACCCTTGACCAGATTGAAAAAGGGCTTTCTGCGGCTCGCAACGCCGACACTGATTTTTTGCCCTCATGTGGACGTTTCGTCAGCTGGTGCAATGCAAATAATCGAGCGGCATTAGGGCTACCCACCGACGATGAGGTGATGGCCGAATTTAAACGCTATGCGCGGGAAAAATATCGGTTCGCCTCACCTGAAAATTTCGAGTGGTCACACCCTGTCATGTACTGGGTGGTGCTGGATGTCCGGCGAATGATGTACCAGCACAACTTCACTGACGTCGAGGTTTTACGGTCCATCAAAAAGCACATGCACAAGTGGGAACGTGAGCTTAAAGAGGGGCGGCGAATACCGGCGCCTGTAAAGCAATTGGCTGATAAGCGCAGGCCACCTGCAGCCGCAGATATTCTTGACCCGTCCGGATCTGCGGCGTTCCGCGAGTCGGGAAAGGCTTTTCTGGAGCGCATAAGGGCACAGCAGCATAGGGAAAAAACAGATGGCTGAATATTTGATTACACCTGTTGGCAAGCCGCGCATGACGCGCTCAGATAAATGGAAACAGCGCCCGCCTGTAATGAGATATCGAGATTTTTGCGATGCGGTTCGCCTCAATAAAATCCGGCTGCCTGAGTCTGGTGCTCATGTGACCTTTGTTATACCGATGCCTCCCAGCTGGAGCATTAAAAAGCGCACAAACTTGGCAAGCCAGCCTCACCAACAAAAACCCGACATTGATAATTTGGTCAAGTCGCTACTTGATGCCTTGTTTGATGATGATGCTCATATCTGGGATGTCCGTGCGTCAAAAGTGTGGGGTGAAGTAGGCATGATAATAATCAAATCAACGGGAGAAACAGATGCTTGACATTTACGACGTTATGGATAGATGGGGCGCATGGGCTGCTGCAGAAAGTAGTGGCGTTGACTGGCATCCTGTTGCTGCTGGTTTTAAAGGACTTATACCCCATGGTAAAAAATCTCGTGATCAATGTGATGATGACACAGGATTGATTGTTGATGGCTGCGTTGTTCGCTTAAAAAAATATAAGTTAGATGAGTATGAACTGGTTATTGCTCATTTTGTAATTGGCCTCTCACTGAGAGCTATTGCCAAAAAAAAGAAATGCTCGGATGGGACTATTAGAAAACAATTACAGACAGCATTGGGATTTATAGAAGGTGTATATTTGATGGCTTCTTTGCTATGAGATTTGATGTGGCCGAAATACGGCCACTGGCCATAGGGTGTACTAAGTTGAGCCAAAGAAATAATCATGGGCATGTGGAGTTACTGAAAAGTAAAACATTGAAGCTAATGTTAATCCTACAACTACAAAAAAGCCTAGCACTAGAAAAATAACGCGCTGGATTATTATTCTTCTACGTAAGCTTCTGAAAGTAGCTCTTATATCGCTGTATATGGCATTAAACTTTGTTTCGGCTTGAATGTTCTTATAAGTCAATTCATCTGATATTGCGCTCAAGGTTTGCCATTGGTTGAAAACTGCAAAAATAACCATGGCTGTAAAGAAAAAAGCTCCTAGAATGATTATTGTATTTATTATTGCCTGTGAATCCCAACCCTCAGAAGACTTCATTTGAGTGGCCACAATTAGTGTTGCTAATGGAATTCCTAAAATCTGGTTCTGTATCTCACTGAAAACTTTGTGGATTTTCCCCATCTCTTCAATTTTCGCTACGCGCAATTGGTCTAAAATCTTTTCGTAAGAAAATCCTGATACATAGACATTGTAGCCTTTGTTAAAACTATCTATAAGTTGCGAAAAGTCCTCAAAAAGATAAACAAACGATGAGTCCTTTACTTTGGTCTCACACATAGACTTTATTGTGTTGGCCAAAATCGTAATTTTTTGATCACGGTGCGTATCTTGCGCAAATTGCGCAAGAAAATTAGTAGCTGTTTCTGAAGAGAATTTGGTTAATAAATTACTGTCGTAATTTACTGGGATCTTTAATACTCCTGATTCGACAAAAACAAGTTCATAATTACTTTCATCAAGGTATGCGGAACATTCTTTAAATAATGCCAATACTCGCAGTAGTATACGGTAGTTACTAATGATTGAAGGTGTACTTGAATCTTTATTGAAGTATTTCCCTTCAATAATAAAATAATATTTAGCTTCTCTTATTCTATTTTTGCCGTTTTTTAGATAGTCATCAAATGTGTTGTGTAGTTGTCCAATGCGAAGCTTAGGTGGAGAAATATGTAAAGTAATATCTTCTCCTATTACGATATTTCCTGATTCTAACGTTATTCCAAAATCATCGGAAAAATTCAGTATATCTTGAATAAGTACGCGCGAATCTTCCGAGGATACCGTAACTGTACCCCCTGATTTGGAATCGTTAAACCTGATAATACGATATAGCTTTACCAGATCTTCAAATTTTCTAATGTTATTCATCTTCCTCTTCACCTACTTCGGCCAAGATTTCATCTTTAAGAGTATCTGGAATTCCGGTGAGTATCAATTTGTTACTATCTTGTTCATAAACGACACTGCCATCATGTAACGCTGCTCTGTCGAATCTCAATGACCAATGCCTTGATTTACCCTTGAAGCTTACCAGGCCTCTAATAACATTCCCATCGGGTACGAAGCCATCAGAGAACTCTAGTTCTTCGTTAGTTAATTTAGCAACTAGTAATTCAGGTTCAGTTGGCCATAACTCGTTAGCGAAAATCTGAGTATCGAAAGTTTCACCGGAAAGATTGAGATTTTTTAATTTAATGTGAGCATTATTGAGAAACTCCTCACGGGCTGCAGCGTCAAATCCTCTTTCTGTAGCAAACTCAAGTAACGCATCACGCAACTTAGTAGTTTCTTGCTTAGCAAGCAAAATGTCATTGCAGCCTAAGAACTTTTTGAAGTAACCGGCTACAGAATTTTGCCCTTTTAAGAAGCTGATATATCTCTCTTTACCATCTCTTCTTCCGGTCAGATCTATGCGACCAGCAACCCTTAATTTAGATATATCAAGATACTCACTTTCCTGAATATCGAAATCTTCTACGGTGGAACCAACTGCAGATGTTAAAATCGCCACCATTAAATACTCATTTCCATTGAACTCGTTGTGAGTAATTATTACATAACCACCTGTTGACAATAATTCGCCGTCTGCTCTGGCCTTCAAATGGTTAATCATTCGAATGCTAGTGTTATAGAAATCCTGTGAGCGATTTATAAAATAATCATCGACAATATTACCCATTGGATAACTATCACGGTCATCTTCAAATTTTCCATAGCCTTTACCGGCACGGCCTGAATACCTGTCAGTTAGTGCATTTGAAAGATCTATGGATGCTTGCTGTACAGGCTTTTCAGCAGGACAGGGGACTAAAGTGGCAGTTCCTCTCTGCTCTTTGTTCATGATATGAACAATAAATTTATGAGTTACATTATGTGGGTCTACTTCTACGGTCATAAAAAGCGTCCTTATCATAATCACAATCAGTTATGTCCGATAATACTTCAAAAAAGCTTATGCGTACGCAAAATTTCTAGTATTCTGTTAAGATACATGGCTGTGTCGGACCACTTAATCATCTCTTCCTTCGTTATTTAACGCTAAATCCTTTATTTTCTTGATGATTTTTATAGAAAAGTAATAGCCCGGGTAGTTTGAGTTAAGAGGTGGGATGATGTCTTTAGGTAGGAGGCAATGGTAGTTAATAGTTCACAAGATGCCTTATAAACTGTTAGATTTTGTCAATGTATTGTAGCGTTTTTGTGCCTATCTAACATCTTTTCGATATTGACTTGGGTATTCAATCTTTCTTTTCTTAACCATTGTTGTTAGGCACCTGGTCGAAAATGTAGGTGCGTCATCGTTATCTTCACGAACATCTTAGAAGTTTGCGCTTTTATCTAAAAAATTATTAGTAATCGCGTTCTAACTACCTAATCTGATTGGTAAAACCTTCTTTAGGTGTCTAGGTATAGATAATTCGAACAAGATTAAAATTTTTAAACATATCCATGTCGGAGCAGTAGAGACATCATTTTCAATGTTTTGTCTACCAGAGATCGAACAATTGCTTTTGTGGTCATGGATTTTTATCTCTTACAGTTGAGGTTTACCATTGCTAAGTCTCAATAAGCAGATTTTATCGATTGTTATAATTTTATGAACTTCATTATTTTTTTATTCCTTTTCCATGACTAATCACATAAAGTATGAGATTGATATTTAAAGGACGACTCAATGGAAAATATTAGAGAACTTTTAGCTGATGACAAAAACATCGAATATGCTACTGCTTTATTTAATGAATTGAAAAAGGAGTTTGCATCAGGAAGTGATAGAGGTATGACGATAGTGTCGGCATCAATGCTTGATAACCTTTTAAAGCAACTTTTGGAAACGTTGTTAATAGAAAACCTAAAACCATCGGAAAGTGAAAGGTTATTTAGAAATAATGGGCCGTTATCTAATTACTCAAGTAAAATATTGATGGCTCATAGTCTGGGTTTAATATCTGATTTTGAAAAGAAATTACTCAATAACATACGCAGTGTGAGAAACAGATTTGCCCATGAGTTAGAAACTGTGAGTTTTTCTGATGACTCAATATCTGGAATATGCATTAACATGATAATGCCTGATGATCTTATAGTCAGCATGAACATTGATGATGAGCTTGATGGGAAACATGTTATTTACAGACCTGCTAAAAATAATAAAAGAGAAGTTTTTCAAATGGCTGTTTATGTTGCAATAACAATGATTGCTGCGAGGAAATTAAACGCTGTGCACAACAAACATAAGACACCTGATGATTTCAAGCATAGAAAAGAATTTATTCACACTCAAATTAATTCAGAGTTGAATATTATTGATTTAGTAAAAGCAGCCATTGATGAACTTGAAAGGAGAAATATGAATACATGTGAAAAGAGAAGAAAAAAAATGGATGAGCTACTTAGTAAATCATTAATGAAGTTAGATTTTTTTTATAAGCAGTATGAACGAGCATCTGAAGCTATAGTCATCGAAAAAGAAAACATGTTTACTGACTTTTCCAGGGTGACAAAATAAATGGGCTCCGTCGATACTTACTCAGTTTGACATGACAGGTAAGGCCATCAATAAGGACGGAAACGAAAAAACCTTAAAACATTGCCAGTAATGGCAATATCCTGCTTTAAATGGGCGGCTGGTGGGTGTTAGAGCACCACACCAGTCATTCGCTCATGCTACTGGTTACAAGCGAACCAAGGCCCACAGCTTTTGCGCAAATGCAAAACTGAGCCTAGCAAACAAACTCTAATCTAACAATGAAAAACACTGTTGAAATATCCAGTTCAAAGCTCATCAATGATGACTGCCTGCATTACATCGCAACCCTGCCCGATAATTCAGTAGACCTGATTGTTACCGATCCCCCTTATTTCAAAGTTAAGCCCTTTGGTTGGGACAATCAGTGGAAAGGAGACGCAAGCTATCTTAGTTGGTTAGATCGATGTCTTAAGGAGTTCTGGCGAGTTCTAAAGCCCACAGGCAGTATTTACCTGTTCTGTGGTTCCCGATTAGCCTCAGATACTGAACTCCTCATGAGAGAGCGTTTTAGAGTGCTTAATCACATCATATGGGCCAAGCCAGGCGGCCAATGGAAAGGGTGCCATAAAGAAAACCTGAGAGCTTACTTCCCATCGACAGAGCGCGTTATCTTTGCCGAGCATTATCCCGGTCCCTTTCGACCTAAAGACGACACAGAAGCTTTTAAAGGGCACACACTGAAACAGAATGCCCTGCAGCCGTTGATTTCCTATTTTCGGGATGCACAGAAAGCGCTGGGCGTAACCAATGAAGAGATTGGCCTGGCGACCGGAAAGAAAAACATGCCCCGACACTGGTTTGGCACCAGCCAGTGGTCGCTACCTAACGAACAGGACTACATTAAAATTCAGGCGTTATTTGCATCAAAAGCTGGTGGGGCATCAAATAACCTGGGTGAAAATTACCAGAGCCTGAAAACAGAATATCGCGTACTGCTTGAGAAATATAAGGCATTCAGGCGCTGTTTCTCTGTGTCCGTTCAGGTTCCCTACACTGACGTCTGGACGTATAAGCCGGTTCAGTTTTATCCGGGCAAACATCCCTGCGAAAAACCGGCCTCGATGATGAGAGACATCATCAATGCCAGCAGTAAGCCGGGTGACGTTCTGGCCGACTTCTTTATGGGGTCCGGGTCGTTGGTCAAACAGGCAATTATTCTTGGAAGAGAAGCCATCGGTGTAGAAATTGAAACTGACAGATTTAATCAGACTGTTAATGAAATAAGGCATATCGCTAAGATTTAGCCCTGTTGCCGACGGGCAAGGATTTTACCGATTTTTGCGTCAGGGCTACCTCAATTCGGTAAACAAAATTGTTGACTGAGTAAGCATTAATGCTTACTATAATAGCATGTTTAACTGAATGGAGGAGTGGTGAAGCAAAGCGAGTTCAGGCGGTGGCTTGAATCTCAGGGAGTCGAAGTTTCAAACGGTACAAACCACCTGAAACTGAGATACAACGGGAAGCGAAGCGTAATGCCAAGACATCCCGGCGCTGAGTTAAAGGAACCGCTAAGGAAGTCCATAATTAAGCAGTTAGGACTTAAATAAAAAACCAGCCCTGCGGGGCTGGTAACTCGCGGAGTTTCATCAGACCGTATGCGATATCCTATAAATCTTGAGCCATGTGATGGCGGATATGTTGTCTCCTTTCCGGATATCCCCGAAGCGTTAACGCAGGGCGATACCCCTGAAGAGGCGCTAAAAATGGGGCTTGATGCGCTTGTAACGGCATTTGAATTCTATTTTGAAGACGGAGAAAAAGTACCTCAACCGGGTAACATTACCGGCGATTTTGTGGAGGTGCCAGCCAGTGTGACGGCAAAAGTGCTTATGCTCAGTGCGTTCATCGATTCCGGCTTAACTCAGGTTGAGTTGGCATCACTTATGGGCGTGACTAAGCAGGAAGTGACAAGGCTCTTTGATCTGCAACATACCACTAAAATCGACACTATCCAGAAGGCGCTTTCAGCGCTGGGCAAGCGACTGGAACTGATCGCCGCTTAAGAAAATAACTAGGGGAGGGCATATGCTTTCCCACACCAATAAAAGGTCGCCATAGAGCGGCCTTTTTTCATTTCCACGGACTAAGCGTTGCTTCCAGATCGTGAGGATTTTCAGTGGAGCCTGTGTATTGAATCTATCGGAGAAAAAAAGGGGGCGTTATGAGTGAGCCTGTATCCTCAATAACGGCCACGACAGCGACTCTGGCAACGGTGTCGTTCGCGAGTTTATTTGCTAACACACCAGCTGGTGTATACGTTGGGGCGTTTACTGGCGCGGTTGTTTATGTACTGTCTTCACAGGAATTAAGTCGGTTCGCTCAGGTAGGATATTTTGTCGCCTCGTTCTTGCTCGGTATTATGGGGGCCGATTTCACAACAGCGATACTCAGCAAACTACTTGCCTCTTATTTACCTGTCGGAACGGTGGTTGATACCTGGCTGGGAGCAACAGTAACGGCTGCTCTAGGGGTTTGTATCTTGATCGCTATGAGGAAAATCAATATTCAGACATTGGCGGGCCGCATTCTTTCCATGCTTTCGGGTGGGGGTGGAAATGGTAGCGCTAAATGAACTTATTAAATACTGGCAAGAAACCTTACTTATTGTTAATGGAATCGCATGCTGTTTAACGGCAACAATTTTAGGAACCTTCCAACGTCGCGGAGCACAATATAATTTTTTAGGCTCAATGCTTGCCTTAATACTGATTGTGTCCTGCGGTTCGATATCCATTTTTATAGCGGCAGATGTCTACACAAACATTAACCCTTTTGAAACCGTAATAAATGTTGTCCTATGCATAAGCGTTTTCAGAGCCAGGGGTAATGTACTGCATATTTTCAGGAGTACAGAAAAGAAATGAAAGCTGGGGATTTGATGGTGGCGGCTAATATAAGCGCCGAACTTGCTTCGCTCTGGATTAAGCCACTGTGCGAAGCAATGGAAGAATATCGCATTATTTCCATAAAAGATAAGGCGATGTTTATTGCTCAAACAGGCCATGAATCATTGGGGTTCAATAAACTGGTTGAAAGTCTGAATTATTCAAGTGAAGCATTGATGGTGGGGTTTAAAAAATATTTCACGCAAGGGACTGCAAGTAAGTATGGACGCACTGATGAGCATCCAGCAGATCAGCGTTCGATTGCAAATATCATTTATGGTAATCGGATGGGGAATATTGAGCCGGAAGATGGCTGGAAATATCGTGGACGTGGACTAATCCAGATCACAGGCCGTGATAATTACCGTGAATGTAGTAAGGCCCTGACGCTGGATTTGGTTCTGGCACCGCAGTTACTGCAACAGGTTGAATATGCAGCCCGTTCCGCGGCGTGGTTCTTTACGTCGAAAGGCTGTCTGAAACACAGCGGTAATGTTGTAAAAGTAACCAGAATCATAAACGGTGGAAATAAAGGACTTAAAGACCGTCAGGCACGCTACGACAAAGCACTAACGGTTCTTAGCGATGGCTAGCCCTTTATCGCCCTGGAAATCGCTGGTGAAGGGCGTGCTGGCGGCTGTCTTGCTATGGTTCGCCTATGGAAAGGGATACAAGGCCGCTGATTCAGAATGGCGCTTACTGTGGGTACAGCGCGATCTAGGCGATATGACAATAAGTTTCCATCATGAACTGTCAGAAAGAGCCCAGGAGCAACGCTATCAGCGCGCCATTGATGAGGAGAGGAACAGAGCGAATGCAGAACTGGCAAAGGTTAAAAGTGACCGTGATGCTGCTGACAGGGCTGCTGGTGGGATGCGGTCAGAACTCAAAGCATTACAGCAGCAACTTGCAGACAGTGAAACCGGCCGTCTTACCGCCTCTGTCAAAGGAAGCGCGTCAACAGCCAAGGCCGCAGTTCTGCTTGCCGAGCTGCTTAGTGAAGCTGACGGAATGGCGGGAAGATTCGCTACGGAAGCTGACAGAGCTTATGCGGCCGGGAGCAGCTGCGAAAGAAGCTATGACGGACTTACAAAAAAGCAGCGAAACAGCACAAAAAGACAAAATAAACCCTGATTTTCATGGGTCCTCCTGACGAAAATGACCACCGAGGGGGCAGAGACTCGCGGAAAACGGCTGGTTTTTTGCATTTTATCGCCATCATCATCTTCCTATTAACCTTCTGATTATTCAGCAATGAAAATTTGCCGGATGTCGAAATGATTATTTTGTGTTCATCATCATGGACCATGAACTTAAAAATCTTTGCCTCAACATTAACCAGTTGGCGGCGTGTACAGGTGCTCACCGGCAAACGGTAGCCAGCAGGCTTACAGAAGTCTCTCAAGCCCCCGGCAGTAATGCCCGCCTCAAACGCTATTCCGTGCTGGATATCCTAAAAGAATTTTTTACACGGACGACTGCGCCTGAGTTGGTCGCTGTCGACAAGATGACACCACCTGACCGCAAGGCCTGGTTCCAGTCAGAACGTGAGCGCCTCAAATTCCAGCAGGAAACAAACGAACTGATCCCAGCGTCAGAGGTGAGCAGAGAGTTTGCATCTATGGCTAAAGCCGTAGTCCAGGTGCTTGAAACCCTGCCGGATATACTTGAGCGTGATTGCGCACTGACGCCTTCTGCAGTGGTTAGGGTACAGAAAATCATTGATGACCTGCGGGACCAGATAGCGCTGAAAGTTGAACAGGCAGATACAGAGGAGCAGGAGGAACTGCCAGAAGAGGAATAAGCAATGCGACAGGCCACGGCAGCGGAAATCAGAAAGAATACTGCCAGTATCATTCGCGCCCCGCGTCGATTACCTGTAGCTGAAGCCGTGCAGAAATATATGCGTGTCCCTGTGGGCGTGGGGAATTCCGTCGAGTGGGACCCGGAACTGGCCCCCTATATTGTGGAGCCAATGAACTGTCTGGCCTCGCGTCAATATGATGCCGTGGTGTTTGTGGGGCCGGCCAGGACAGGCAAGACCATTGGTCTCATTGACGGCTGGGTGGTTTACAACGTGGTCTGCGATCCTTCTGACATGCTGATTGTTCAGATGACAGAGGAAAAGGCACGCGAGCACTCAAAAAAGCGTCTGTCCCGTACCTTTCGCGTTAGTCCGGAAGTGGCCTGTCGTCTCAGCCCTTTACGCAATGATAACAACGTTCATGACAGAACGTTTCTAGCGGGCAATTACCTGAAAATCGGCTGGCCATCCATCAACATCATGTCGTCCTCTGATTTCAAATGCGTAGCACTTACTGATTATGACCGCTTTCCGGAGGACATCGATGGTGAGGGGGACGGATTCTCGCTGGCATCCAAACGTACCACAACATTTATGTCTGCCGGGATGACTCTCGTTGAAGGCTCACCGGGCAGAGAGATAACGAATACAAAATGGCGTCGCAAGACGCCACACGAAGCGCCTCCGACCACCGGCAGTCTTTCACTGTATAACCGCGGCGATCGCCGACGCTGGTACTGGCCCTGCCCGCATTGCCGGGAGTATTTCCAGCCTGTACTGGATGTTATGACAGGATACCGGCAGGACTCAGATCCGGTGAAGGCAAGTGAATCTGCGCATATAGTCTGTCCGCATTGTTCTGGTGTTATTGATCCTGACCAAAAGCGAGCGCTAAACGGCAGAGGCGTCTGGCTGCGAGAAGGAGAAGAGATCAATGCGGACGGGAATATTACCGGCGAGGCTCGGCGGTCCCGTATTGCTTCTTTTTGGATGGAAGGACCGGCAGCTGCCTATCAGACATGGGCGCAACTGGTTTATAAACTCCTCACAGCCGAGGAGGAATATGCAAATACAGGCAGCGAGGAAACGCTCAAAGCGGTCATTAATACGGACTGGGGATTGCCATACCTTCCAAGAGCAGCCACTGAGCAGCGCAATTCTGAGATTCTTCTGGCCCGTGCGGAATATTATGGAAAAAGACTGATCCCGCCAAAGGTACGTTTTCTTATTGCATCCGTAGACGTTCAGGCCGGTAAACAGCGCCGTTTTGTGGTGCAGATTATCGGCTACGGCGAGAACGGAGAACGCTGGCTGATAGACCGTTACAACATAAAGCAGTCAATGCGTTGTGATGAAAATGGTGAGGCTCTGCCAATTCATCCCGGATCTTACCCGGAAGACTGGCAACTGCTGGTATCGGACGTATTGGAAAAAAGCTACCGCCTTGAGGCTTGTCCCAATAAACGCATGCCTGTTATGGCAATGGCGGTCGACACCGGCGGCGAAGATGGCGTAACGGACAATGCCTATAAATTCTGGCGGCAGTGTCGCAGAGACGGCCTGAGCAAACGTGTCTATCTCATCAAGGGCGACAGCGCAAAGCGCCAGAAGCTGATCACCAAAATCCGGCCGGACAATACCAATCGTAGCGACCGCAGAGCAGACGCACGCGGCGACGTGCCGGTTTACCTCCTGCAGACCGATCTTCTCAAGGACCAACTCAGCAATAACCTGGAACGTGAAACGCCAGGTGCAGGTTACATCCATTTCCCTAAATGGCTGGGTGAATGGTTCTTTGATGAGTTGACCTACGAAGAACGTGGCGCTGACGGTAAATGGCGTAAACCGGGGAAAGGAAATAACGAGGCATTTGACCTTTTCTGTTATGCACAGGCAGTAGCCGTGCTGAGGGGGTACGAAAAAATTAAAGACTGGGAAAACCCGCCATCATGGGCGACAGCGCAGGACACAAATCCGGATATTTTCGAGGGCGAAGAAATAGTGGAAACAGAGATACGCCAAAAAAAACCAATCCGCCAAAAAAGACGAGCGCGGTCTGAAAGAACTGATCGCGAGGCTTCCGGTTGGGTGGGAAGTTCAGAAACAGGAGGCTGGTTGTGACCAAAGACGAAATTCTGGACATGCTTATTATGGTGCGCCATGCATACCGGGATGCTCTTGATGGAAAAAGTGTCTCCTTCACAGGTGTTAATGGCCGCTCCATAACCAATCATGATCCCGCCGCTCTCCGTAAAGAGCTGGAATTCTGGGAGAAGCGCTGGCGCATTGCTTCCGGCCGTGGCGGTTCAATAAAACTCGCTAACTTTCCGTAGGTCTTCAATGGGAATCTTTGAAAAAGCACTCGGTGCCATTGCACCAGGGTGGGCCGCCACGCGCGCGCGAAACAGGATGTTGCTGCAGGCATATGAGGCAGCACATCCGTCACGCCTGAATAAAGCAAAACGCGAAAGTCGCGGGGCAGACACGGCAGTTTACGCTGCAGGCGTTTCCCTGCGCGAGCAGGCGAGGAAGCTGGACGAAGATCACGACATTGTGATCGGCCTTCTCGACAAGCTTGAGGAAAGGGTAATAGGCGCGAATGGCATACAGGTTGAACCTCAGCCGCTGACACGTGATGGCAAACTGCATGAAGAACTGGCTGAAAAGATCGCCAGCTTGTGGGCTGAATGGTCTGTGCGGCCCGAGGTTACAGGCATGTTTACCCGTCCAGAGGTGGAGAGGCTGGCGCTACGATCGGCATTGCGTGACGGTGAAATATTCACTCATCTGGTGCGTGGCAACGTTTCAGGGTTAAGTCATTCTACCAGCGTACCTTTTTCACTGGAGATGCTTGAGGCAGATTTTGTGCCCATGACGTTAAACAGCTTTTCGGAACAGCAGGTACGGCAGGGGATAATTGTCAATGAATGGGGCAGGCCAACCGGGTTTCAGGTTTACAAATACCATCCGGGCAACATGGCCCGCTTCAGCGCCGGTAATCTGAAAACTGTATCTGCGGAGAATATGTTGCACCTTGCGCAACGTAAACGCTTTCATCAGTTACGCGGGATAAGTCTGCTTCACGGGGTGATCCGTCGACTGGGGGATATCAAGGACTATGAAGAAAGCGAACGCGTGGCCGCACGTATCGCAGCTGCGCTGGGGTTCTACATAAAGCGTGGTGATGCTGCCAGTTTTCCTACAGATGATTACGAGGGTCCGCCGGATTCTGGTAAGTATCGCCATTTCGATATTGCGCCTGGAATGATTTTTGATGAGCTGGAGCCCGGTGAGGATTTGGGCATGATTGAATCCAACCGGCCTAACGTTCACCTGAATGAGTTCCGTAACGGCCAACTGCGTGCTGTGTCCGCAGGTACACGCGTCACTTATTCCAGCATTGCCCGTGACTACAACGGCACATACAGCGCCCAGCGGCAGGAACTGGTGGAAGGCCAGGAAGGTTACAACATTCTGCAACAGTGGTTTACCGGGCAGCAGAGCCGTCCGGTTTACCGTGCCTGGCTGGCTATGACGCTTCTCTCGACAGAAATTCCCGCAGACGTAGACAGGTGTTCGCTCTACAACGCCACCTACCTTGGCCCGGTTATGCCATGGATTGATCCGGCAAAAGAATCAACGGCCTGGAAAGGCATCGTGCGGGGTGGCGCGGGAACAGAGGCTGAATGGATACGCGCGCGCGGTCTGTCACCTCGTGAAGTGAAAAGGCAGCGCCTGCGAGAAACCGAATTCAACAGAGAGCACGGGCTGGTCTTTGACTCAGACGCCGCCAACGATAAAGGAGCTTTTCAAAATGCAAAAACTGACAGCCGCGGTCCAACGCGGGATGACGATTAACCCCTGCGCCAGCCTCGCGGGTGTGGATGCCGCACAAGGCCAGTGCTGGTACGAGATACGCGCACAGGCTCAAGGGCGCATTGAAATTTTCCTCTATGACGTGATCGGCGGGTGGGGAATTACCGCACAACAGTTCGTGAAGGACTGCAAGGAAGCGGGCGTGTTTGAAGCCAGCGCCATTGATTTACACATTCATAGTCCTGGCGGCGATGTCATGCATGGTTTTGCCATTTACAACACGCTTTCCAGGCTCAAGGCGAAGGTCGATATCTGGGTAGACGGTCTGGCGGCAAGCATGGCCTCGATGATTGTCTGCCTGCCCGGTGCAACGGTACATATGCCCGAAAACGCCTGGATTATGGTGCACAAGCCCTGGGGTGGGATTGCCGGTGACTCTGACGAGATGCGTGCCTATGCCGAATGGCTGGACCGCAATGAAGCCTTGATGCTTTCGGTATACAGCAACAAAACGGGCATGGAAACAGGTGAACTGGAAACCATGCTGAAGGCTGAAACCTGGATGAACGGTGCAGAAGCCGTTGAAAAGGGATTTGCGGACGCGCTTGAGCCTGAATTACTGGCTGCGGCCTGCATTAATCAAAACAAACTTAAGGATTATCAGAACATGCCTGAACATATCAACAGCCTGTTTACGCCACGCGCTGAAGGCACAAAACCATCGCCGCAGAATCCGGAGCATTCTGCATCACAGGCCAGCCATAAACCGACGCAACCCGCTCAGCAGATTGACGTCACCGCGCTGGCCACACAGATTCAGCAGCAAATGCAGACCGCTAATGCCGAGCGCGTCACGACTGTGACAGCGGTTTTTGAAGCGTTTCCGGCGTTTTCTTCACTCAGGGCTGAATGTATAAGTGATGTCACTTGTACCGCAGAAAGTGCGCGACGTAAGCTGCTGGATGCCCTTGGAGCAGGAACTTCGCCGCTCGGTGGTCCGGGCGCAATCCATATTCACAGCGGCAACGGTAATCTGGTGGGCGATTCTGTCCGCGCATCTATTATGTCACGCGTCGGTTTCGCCAGTGCCGAAAAGGATAACGCCTATAACGGCTATACGTTACGGGAACTGGCGCGCGCATCGCTGGTTGATCGTGGTATTGGCATCAGTGGTCAGGGTACACCGATGACCATGGTAGGTCTGGCGTTTACCCATAGTAACAGCGATTTCGGTAACATCCTGATGGACGTTGCACACAAGGCCACATTACTGGGCTGGGAGGAGGCAGAGGAGACATTTGATCAGTGGACGCGTAAAGGCACGCTGAGCGATTTCAAAACGGCTCACCGCGTGGGCCTTGAAGCATTCCCAACACTCAGAAAGGTGCGACCCGGTGCCGAATACAAGTATGTCACGCTCAAAGACAATGGCGAGCCGATTGCGCTGGCCACGTATGGAGAACTGTTCAGCATTGACCGCCATGCCATTATCAATGATGACCTTTCCATGCTGACAGATATTCCACAGAAGATGGGGGCAGCTGCTCGCTCGACCATAGGCGATCTGGTGTGGGCAATCCTCACCGGCAACCCGAAAATGTCTGACAGCAAAGCGCTCTTCCATGCCGATCACAATAACCTTGTCAGAGCAGATCTGAGCATAGAGGGACTGGATAAGGCCCGCAAAGCGATGAAGCTGCAGAAATCAGGCACACGTAATCTCAACATTCGTCCGGCATTTGTTCTGACGCCGGTGGCTATTGAGTCCCGTGCCAACCAGTTGATCAAATCCGCAAGTGTGCCGGGGGCGGACGTCAACAGCGGCATCAACAACCCTATTCAGAACTTTGCGACGGTCATTTCAGAGGCCCGACTGGATGACCAGAGCGAGACCGATTTCTACCTGACAGCGGCGAAAGGGCGGGACACCATTGAGGTCGCCTATCTGGACGGCATTGATATACCTTATCTGGAGCAGCAGCAGGGCTTCACCGTGGATGGCGCGGCCTTCAAGGTGCGTATCGATGCAGGGGTGGCTCCGCTCGACTATCGGGGACTGGTTAAAGTCACCAGCAAATAAGAACCGTCTCCGGACGGTTTTTTTATATCCGGGCGGCCTCGTCCGCTCTTTTATAATCTGGAGAAAAACATGGCGAGTAATTATCAGCAGGATGGAACAACGCTTGATTATCTGAATGAAACAGATAACGACATTTTATCAGGCGATTCCGTTGTAGTAGCGGATCTGGTTGGAGTGGCTCATGCCGACATTCCCGCAGGACTGTGGGGCGTTCTGCATACTGCTGGCGTATTTCTTCTGCCAAAGGCGGCAGAAGAAATTATAGCGGGGCAAACGCTATACCTCGTAGCCGGTAAATTAACCGGCTCAGCGCAAACAGCCGGTGACGAGGGCGAAGCGGGAACGGCTAATCCGGTGGCAGGAAAAGCCTGGGCATCTGCCGGAGCAGCTGATGAATCCGTGCCGGTGCGTCTGGGGTTCTGATGAGCCGTTTTCGTGAACGTTTGATGCGAGCAGAGGCCCGGATTAACCGGGCGTTTGCCGAAGAAATGCCCGCCATACTCTTTATCGGTGATGAGCAGCGCCCTGTGATAATCATTTTTGAATCCCCTGACGCGCCGGTGGGAGTACCCGGAGGAGGCGAAATACAGGATCACGCACCGGCTTTCAGCGCACTGACCCATGATTTAACCGGATTGTCCAAGCACGACGGCGTGCTGATCGATGGCGTCTCTTACCGCGTGACTCACGTTGGCGCTGATGCAGATGGGCGTAAGCGCGTCACGCTTGCATATGGTCGTCCGGATAAACCACAACCCGCAATAGACAGCTGGAGTTGATATGGCTCGTGAAAGACGTCTGCAGAGGGATTTACCCGTTGATATTGATGTTGATGCCATATGGAACATCGCCAAAAAAATCGGGGCAACACAAAATCAGTTCCGTGCAGCGTATTCCCGCGCTCTTAGCCGAACTGCTGCGACACTACGAAAAAAAGCAATGGCGGATTTAAAGGACGGTCTGGCACCACGAAGTATGAATTTGGTCCGCCGCAGATTGCTTTCGTTTCGTCTCAGCAAAGCTGAGAAATCAGCGCTGGATACTTTTCGAATCTGGTTTGGTCTGAACGCGATCAAAGTTAAAGACCTTAAAGGAAAAATATCTGGCCGTATGCGTCGTCGCCACAAAAAACGTGACCGTAAGACAGGGCGGTTTGCCAAATCGAGGAGGAAAGTCCAGCAAGTCGGTTTTACGCCTAAAGGTTCTCTTCTATCTCCTCAGACCTTTCTCAACGGTGAAGTGGCACGGTCACAACACGGAAACAGGCGCACTTTGGTTATCCGTGATCCGGAGACGCGCAGAACACGTGATGCTGAAATCGATATTTACGAGCCAATGCTGAACTACATCGAAGATAACGCTTTTGCCGAAGCGCTGGAGATTTTTATGCATCATTTCGAAAGCGATATACGCGGTCGCGTAAAAGCCAAAGTGTCTGTATGAGGTGAGAAATGGCTGAACCTTTGCTGATAGGTGCCTATCACGATCACGTAATTGAAAAACTTAAAACACTCGGCTGGGTAAAGGATGCGGACACTTATCCGGAGAGAGACGTACCCCGCTTTACAGGGCTCATCACGCCAGCGGTCTACTTCACGCTCAACAACTGGGAAAGCAAAGAGGGGAACGAAGGCCAGTTGAATATTGATTTGTCCTGCGATTTGTTTGTTGTTGTAGACGCTGCAGGGGCAGGTATCAGCAAGCCGGAAATATATGTGCGCACAGCCGCCGCGGATTTAACACAGTGGATAGATGGCCAGCAGTTCGGACTCGATCATATTCAGCCTGCTGTTTTTATTTCAGCTGAGCGAGATGAATTCGACCCCCGCATGGATGATTACCTTGTATGGCGTGTTTCCTTCACACAGTCCGCGGCATTCGGTAACGATCCATTTGCGCGAAACAGCGCACCACTTCGTGAAGTATGGTTGGGTAAAGCACCCGATACAGGGTGTGCACATGTTGATGATTACCAACGGATATGGGAGGCAGGGCAAAATGAGTGACATTGCAGGCGACCTTCAGCGTCGCCTGGCTAACATAGTAAGGCGCGGCGTCATTCACTCCATCCAGACCGGGAACGTGCCGAAATGTCGCGTTGATTTGGGGGAGATTGTTACGGCCTGGCTTCCTCTCTGCCAGAATTTCGCAGGTAAAAACCGGGCGGACTTCAACCCTTATGCCGTTGGGGATGCGGTTACTGTGCTGTCTGAGGCGGGCGAACTGAACAACGGTCGTGTGTTCCCGGGCTGGAATACTGGCGCAATGCCGGTGCCGGAGGCGAGCGATTCAGAGCACGTTACGCGCTACGGTGACGGGACCGAAGTGCGTTATGACCAGCTGAGCCATGCACTGACTATTACGCTGGCACAAAACGGCACTTACACAATAAAAGGCGAGGGCAGGCTGGAGGGCAACGTAGTCATTACTAAAAGTCTTACCGTTGAAGAAGATACGGAGGTAAGAGGAAAAATTGAGGCTGATGGTGATGTTTCATCAGGTGCGGAAGTGTCTGACAGCAAGGGAAGAATGTCTTCCGTGCGCGAGATATTTAATACACATGAACACAATGAGAATGGGGACGGCGGTGGCGTCACCGACGCGCCAAATCAACAAATGTAACCTGCTGTGGCAGGTTTTTTTATGCCTGGAGAAAAAATGGCTCAGCTACATGGTGTAGAAACGATTGAATTAGTATCGGGAACTGTCGCCGTTACGACCATCCAGACGGCGGTTATTGGACTGACAGGAACTGCACCTGATGCCTCAAAAGGTGTAGCGGCATCCGGCACTGCAGGCACGCCGATCCTCGATAATGTCATTGAATTTACCGCGACCGTTGAGGGGCGAGAGGGGAACATGATCAGCATTGAGGCGCTGGTGGCAGAACCGGACCCGGACAACCAAGCCGAAAGTTACACGCGGGCCATCTGGGATGAGCCGTACTCGTTAAGGATTATCCTGGGGTGCGATGAAAGCGGGGTGAGTAATGCTCTTGTCTCAGATGTGATCAGTGCAATTGATTCTGTTGGCGGCGGACAGATTACCGCCGCTGGCATCGGGGCTGGAGTGGTAATGCCTTTTAGTCTGACACTTTCCGGAGGGGAAGATGAGCCATTTCCAATTAACACCCCGGTGGCGGTAGTTGGGACAGGGATGCTTTCCCGGCTCGGTGAAAAAGGGACGCTCAAGCAGGCTCTTGACGAGATAAACGATCAACGTAACGCGCTGACTGTTGTGGTACGTGTCAGTGAAGCCGAGAAAGAGGAGGATCAACGTGCAGCTATTCTCCGTGGCATCAAAACACTCGCAGCCAGCAAATCCGCCACGACTTACCAGCCGCGGATCGTCATCGCTCCGGGATTCAGTGAGGATGATGCCGTCGGGAAAGCCCTTGAAACTGTGGCAGGGAAACTTCGGGCCGTGGCTTATGTGGACTGTGCATCCGGTGCCACGCTTCAGGATGTTGTTCATCGCCGCCAGTCCTATGGTGGCAGGACAGAACTCCTTCGCCCACGTGTCCAGGTGAGTGACGCCAGTGGTCAACTGACCTACCGTCCATATTCCGCATTTGCGGCCGGCCTTCGCGCGCGGATTGATTACGAAAAAGGCTGGTGGTGGAGTAAATCAAACCAGGAAATTTACAACATCCTCGGCGTGGAGCAGATCGACGAGTTTATTCTTGGCGATGAAAACTGTGATGCAAACCTGCTCAACATTCAGGAAGTCTCCACCATTATCAGGCATTCAGGCTTTAAGCACTGGGGAAACCGCCTCTGCTCGACTGATCCACAATGGCGCTTTGAATCTGTGCGACGCACTGCAGACGTTATCGAGGACAGCATACAGGACGCCATGCTGGAATATGTGGATCGTCCCCTCGACCGTGAGAACGCGGACGACATTATCGGAACCATTAACGCCTATATGCGTCAGCTGGTTGGCCTAAAAGCTATTTTTGGGGGGAAGGCCTGGCTGGATGAAGAGCTCAATACGGCAGAGAGCATGGCTTCAGGTGTGCTGTACATCAATTATGATTTCGGACCAAAATCACCGACTGAATTAATCAGCTTGCGTGTGAGGGTTAACAATAACTATGCGTTAGAGGAGATGCAGGCAGCATGAGCGATAAAAATACACTACGCGTCTGGACCTTCTTCCGACAGGGTATCCGTATTCAGGGCGCGCATGAGTTTACACCGCCGTCGCTGGCCGTTGTTAAAACGGACCTGCGCACTGGTGCACAGGATGCTCCGACGCCGGTTGATGACGGGATGGAGGCGCTTACATGCCAGATAAAATTTTATGGTCTGGATCTGGACATGCTGGCTTCATTTGGCTTTGTCGGAGGAAGTCGCCCCCGTTTTACTGCGTATCAGGGCTATCTGGCTAACGGCACCGCGCGTGGCACGATGGAGGAGATTGAGGGGTTTGTGCAGACCGTCACGCCTGACGCACGGGGCAAAGAAAACCTGTCTGATAATGCTATCACGGTAGACATCGCCGTTAGTTACTACCGGCAGACCCTGGACGGGCAGGAACTTTTTGAGATTGATACCGAGCGTTTTGCAAGACGTGTCAACGGCATCGATATGCTTTCAGGCCTGGCAGCTAAAGTCCGTCTCTAATGGTCCAACGTTTATTTTGATTAACGGCCTGCGGGCCGTTTTTTTATGGAGAAACCCATGAGTTACCCTTGTGTTAATCGTGTTATCAAACTTTATACACCAATTGAACTTGAGGACAGTACTGTGCTTGAGCAGGTAACGATGCGGGAGCCGCTGGTACGCGACCGCATTGCTTATTCAAAAGATCGTGGTACTGAAGAAGAGAAAGAAGCCCGAATGATTGCGTCGCTTTGTAACCTGGCTGAAAAAGACATATGGCTACTGACCGCAGCCGATTTCTCACAGCTAACGGATGCTTTTAACGTTTTTATGCTGCCGCCAGAGAAGCGTCAGAGCAAAGAATTATCCGGGCAATGAGGTTTCTGGGGCGGCGTCTGCATTATTCAATAACTGACTACCTCGATATGCCGATCAGTACATTTACTGAGTTTGTGCAGGACGAGCTGGAGGAATAGAACCGTGGCAGGAACCAGTCAGAATATGAAAGCGGTCATAAAGTTTGGCGGCAATTTAGACAGTTCTTGGAAAAGGTCTGTCAATGATCTTAACAAAAGCCTCAGCACCGTGGGAAAACAGTCTGGCAACCTGATAAAGCAGCAAACGAAGCTGGCGGCAGAAATTAAAAAGGCCAAATTATCCGGCCAGGATGTGGGAGCACTCAGAAAGCGCTACAGCGAGCTGTCACGCGAGATAAGGAAAACCGAAACCGAGCAGACAAAACTGAATGCGCAGTTACAGAAAGCGGAGCGCTTACAGCGTTTCAAAACCGCGGGTAAGGGGTTTCTCCGTAAAGGACTGAACATTGGCAGAGGATTAGGCGGAATGGTGGCACCAGGGCTGGCTATTGGAGGCGGGGGTATTGTGGCCAGCACCTTTGGCTCACTAATCGCACCTGCCGCTACCAACGCAGAAACCGCACTGCAGGCAAACGTAGCCCGAAGCTATGGCGTCGATGCCGAAACTTTTAAAGCCTGGGATAATCTGGCTAAACAGTACGATATGAACGGGGAAAACATTGCCGACCTGTTTGAAGAGTATTTGCATAAAGCCGGTGAGTATAAAGAGGCGGGTAAACAGAACGCGTTACAGGAGGCGTTTGAAACGCTGGGCTTCGAAGCCGGTGACATGCGCGGACTCAGCGGTATTGCACAGTTTGATAAGATCGTCGAACGGGCGCTCAGCCTTCAGGACGAGTCAAAATCCTCTTTTGCCCTTGATTCACTTTTTGGCGGTGAAGCCAGCAAGTTTCTTATGCTTATCAAGCAGTCAGGCAAGAGCTATCGTGAGCTCATGGATGAGCAACGGCGGTACAACCTTCTTACAAAAGAAGGTGCCGACGGCGCAGTGGAAGGCAACACGGCTTTCAATAATCTACGTACGGTTTTTACATCTGGGCTTGCTGAAATTTCCGGACAGCTTGGTTCTCAGCTTTCCCCTAACATACGTAGCCTGACCGATGATCTTGCAGACTGGTTCAAAGGTGGAGGGATCAGCAAGATAGTAAACTTTCTCCGTAATGACATGTACCCCGGCATCGTCACGTTTGGTCAGGGTATTGTCTACGTCGGGAAGATTATCTATGCGCTGGCTAAAAAACTATCCTGGCTGCTTCCTGATGAGCGAAACGATCAAAAGGACGTGCTCACAACTTTGGCTGAAAGGGGGCTTCCACTGGCAAGGCTGAGGGCAAAAGATAACGGACAAGAGGAATGGTTTGAGCAACAGTTAAAGGATAATCCTGACTTACCAGAGACGGTCCGACGATCTTATAAAAGGACTCGTGGCCGGTTCGGTTTTGACAGTGATGATCAAGCTTTTACTGAATCCTTAGCGCCTTATATCACGCCTGAAAGCATCAGCATTATTCCTTCCTGGCATAAAGCTCTTGAGCAAAATCAGCCAACAACTAATACCGGTCATCCGGTTGCCGGACTCTGGCAAAACAATCCTGAAGATTTTAGTTTTCATCCTCACTTCGAGCCCGTTAAACGCAATGGCGTTGCGACGGGTAATTCTGATGAAAAATTTTGGGAGAATTTACAGGAAAAATTAGACGGCTCGCTCGCTCAGAAGCAGGCACCACAGCTTACCGATAACCGAAAGTTTACCTATCACTTTGAAATTAATGGCGCTGCTGGTCAGGAACCACACGCTATTGGAGATGAGGTTGCTGCAGTCGTTAAACGTGATCCGGCTTTTAGCGGTGACAATAATATGTTGGACGGAGGGCTGGTGTGGTGAGTGAAATTATTCCTATTCTGGAAGAATACGGTCAGAAAAAGGCCAGTGACTTACGCGGCGGTCAGGCGGCAAAGGTTATGATGATGCTGGGTAATTTCGCTTTTTCTGTAGACACGACTGCTTATAACCAACTGAGTCGGGAAGCCAGCTGGCGCTGGAGCGAACAGGAGCGAATCGGTGGTAGGGACTTACTTCATTATACCGGCAAGCCAGCCAGAACGGTCCGGCTCGAAGGTGAGGCGCATGCATTTTTCAGAAATGGAGTCACTGCTGTCGGCGATCTGTATGACCTTGCCGATCTTGCCGAACCACAGCAGCTTGTAAGTGGTGAGGGCGATGTGCTCGGCTGGTGGGTGATCACTGATTTCTCTGAAACTACTACCCGCTTCCTTCCCGGAGGTGGTCACCGCAATAAAACCTGGACGATGGCGTTAAAACATTATGCCGACGATATATCAAACCCGTGAAGGCGATGTGCTTGATGCTATCTGTGCATCGCATTATGGCCATGACAATCTTTCAGCAGCGCTGGTCAGCGTGCTCGAAGCCAATCAGGGATTGGCGGATCGGGGGGCTGTCTATACGGCGGGCCTGATTATCTCTTTACCGGACCTGCCTACCCCCGTTAAAGAATCATCATTTAATTTGTGGGACTGACATGGGAGAGCAGACAGCAGCAGTCGAATATGCGCCTGCCTTCAGCGTAACCGCCGAGGGAAAGGACATTACCCGGGCCCTTCGCCAGAGCCTGGCTGAACTCACTTTAACGGATTATGGTGGCGCAACTGAAAAAACGGACGAGCTAAAGATTTCCCTGCTCTCTGAAACACTGGCGTTACCCTCCAAAGGCGCGAGGCTAAGAGTGGCACTGGGATTTAACGAGACGCTGACGGACAAAGGGTGGTTTGTGGTGTCCGGTGTCGCAAGCAGCGGGCCACCACGCCGTATTGAAATTTATGCCACAGCAGCCCCGATGAACGCCGAAAAGCAGCGGGGTAATGTAACCAGTCAAAAAACACGCAGCTGGGACTCTGTGACGCTAAGTGACATTGTGAAAACAATAGCTGCTGAGAATGGGCTCGTGCCTAAAGTGGCGACAGAGCTGGCAAATGAGCACATTGAACATCTCGATCAGGTATCTGAATCGGATGCTAATTTTCTATCCCGTCTGGCGCGAAGTTTCGATGCGGTCAGCAAGCCTTCTGGCGGGTACTGGCTTTTCCTCAAACAAGGTGCGGCTCAGAAGGCGTCCGGTAAGCCTGCCAAGGCCACAACGATTACGCCAGATGAGGTTTCCACCTGGTCATACAGTGAGGGCGAAAGGGGAAGCGCTAACGGTAATAAAGGGGATAAAAAAGAAAAGATTTCGGTGCGTTATTATGATGAAGCTGATGGCAAAACCAAAACGGCTGTTATCGATCACAACGGACCGGCTCTTGCAAATCCTTATACGCAGCCCGCTAAAAAAACGGCTGAAAAACAGGCTAAAGCAAAAGAAAAACAGACCCGCCGGTACGAACGTAAGATGACTTTATCTGGGCCGTGCCGTCCACGGCATATTGTCCTTAGTGCTGAATCAGGTGTGACAACGAAAGGTTTTGGGACGCGAGAGGACAAGACATGGATCGTGGAATCGCTGGTTTTTAGCCTCTCGTCAGCTGGCTTAAGTTTCACCTGTAATCTGGTGGCCGACATTCGTAAAAAATCAGGTAAAAAAGAAAAAGAGCCTGGACCCGATTATTACGGCTGAACCTCCTCAAAACTTCTACTCTGCGGATTAATCAATATGAACGGCGTAAACAGCCGGTCAGGTAAACGCCTGTCCGGAGCGGCGCATTTGCGTCAGTCGGTCAGGGATATCCTGACCACACCAATCGGAACTCGTGTGTTATTGCGTGATTATGGGAGCGATCTTTTTTCGCTGGTGGATAACCCACGTGATGATTTTACCCGTCTCAGAATAATTGCAGCAACGGCCTCAGCCCTGGCGAAGTGGGAACCACGCCTGAAAGTAACGCGCGTGATCGTATCTTTTCCGCAAAGCGAAGCAGGCTGCATTCTTGATATTGAGGGGATTAATCGTGAAAACAATTTACCCGTAACCACGGGAGGGATAAATATCTATGGCCAGTAGCGATGACGTTATCAACCTGTCAGAACTGGATGTGCCTGATGCCATCGTTGTTCCCGATGCTTCAGATATATTTTCGCGCTGGCTTGCACGGTTGCAGGAGCTTGACCCGGAGTTTAATGCTCTTGTTGAATCTGACCCGGTTTACAAACAAGGCGAGGTAAATGCTTATCAGCTTACGTTGGCTTTACAACGTGTTAACGATGCGGTCAGAGCGGTATTCCTTGCCAGCTCAACAGGAGCCGACCTCGACCAGCTGGGCGGCAATTTCAATGTTTACCGGCTGGTTATCAGCCCGGGTGATCCGGATGCCGTTCCCCCGGTAGAGCCGATCATGGAAAGTGATGATCCATTTCGGGAGCGCATACATCTTTCATGGGCTCAGCTAAACACGGCTGGCGCGCGAAACGCTTACCGCTTTCATGCGAAATCAGCCGATGAAAGCATCCTTGATGCCGATGCTTATGGCCCTTCTTCTCACGGCAGACCCGGAGAGGTTGATGTTTATGTGCTGTCGCGAGAAGGGAACGGGGAAGCAAGTCAGGCACTGATTGATAAGGTTGCAGGGGCGCTGAGCGCAGATACCATCCGTCCGCTTACGGATTATGTGACCGTAACAGGTGCCGGGATTTATGAATATACGGTTACGGCAAAACTTGAAATTCCGGACGGCCCTGATGCACAGACCGTGCTTGAAAACGCGATAAGAGCGCTTAAGTCTTACACGGTGCTCGCGCATCGTATTAATTCACTGGTCCCGCTATCGGCTATTTATGCCGCCTTACAACAGCCTGGAGTCCGGAGGGTGATACTGCTTTCACCAACGGCGGACATTGAAGCATCGACAGGGGAAGCGCCCTGGTGTGCTGCCATTGATATTACCCGCTCTTAGGGAGGGACTCTGTGACGGATAAATTTCGCTCTCTTCTTCCCCCAAATGCATTCCGGCAGGAGCGCGCGCTGGAGCAGGCAACCAGTGAGCAGCTAATGGCCATTGATACAAACATGGTCAGGAAAGTCAAAAGTGCGGCTGATTGTCCTGCACATCTTTTGCCCTGGCTTGCATGGGAGCTTGAGGTTGATTTCTGGGATGAAAACTGGACAGAAGAGGAAAAACGGCAGGTCATCGACGCTGCAGCTTATGTGCATCAACACAGAGGAACCCCAAGCGCGGTGCGGCGATCGCTCAGCGCTTTTGATATGCCGACAACGATGATTGAGTGGTGGGAAGAAAACCCGCGTCGGCCTCCATACACATTTAGGATCGAAGTCTACAGCAAGAAGGATATCGGTGAATCTTTATACCAGAGTATCCGGCGGCAGGTGGAGAGAGCAAAAAACCTACGCAGCCAGCTGACAACCATAGACGTTGTGACGGATTTAAGTTCTGAGGGTGCGTATTACATTGCGGGGGCAGTGACCGCCTGGATTGATATTGATATTGAAGCAGGAGAGTAAAATGACGGCTCCATATTACAGCATATTGACAAACCGGGGTAAGGAACTGGACGCCGCGGCCACAGTGCAGGGTAAGCCGGTAATCATTCAGGATTTTGTAGTAGGTGATGGAAACGGTAAGGCAGTTAAACCAGATCCGGCCCGTTCATCTCTTCTGAATGAAGTTTTCAGGGATAAGATTGCATCTCTAACAATTTCACCTGAGCAGGCAACGCAAATGATTGCCCAGTTAATCCTTCCTGCAGACAAAGGTGGTTTTGTTGTCAGGGAAGTGGGGTTGTTGACCGACGCTGGCGAACTCTATGCCGTGGCTAACTGTGCAGCTATTGAAAAGCCCGCCAGCGGAGTCAGTGTTTATTTGCAATTCAGGCTTGTGGTATCCGATAGCTCAAACGTGGAGCTGAAGGTCGCGACCGGCGACGGACTGTTTCTGCGAATTGACCGAAACCTCGGTGATCTGTCTGACATCAGTGCAGCCAGGGCAAATCTGGAGCTGGGAACTGCATCTGTGAAAGATGCGCAGACGTCTAAAGATGATACGACACCGGGCAGATTATTGGTAAACGGTGGGGCGCTGGCGCTGAGGAACGTCTCTGCCGGTTCTCCTGATGACGGAGGAGGTACGCACGAGTTTGCTGATGCAAATGATTTGCCGGTGAATTCAGTTAGTTTTTCTTATCTGGGAGCGATTAACGGACCAGGGTTTGAAGCTTCTGTGCTGGATTACGCAGGGCGAGCGGGAAAATACAGGACACAGCTTGCGGTTTCATACAATGGCGCAATGCGTTTTAAATTTCGCTCATATAACGGCGCAACACAGGTGTGGAACCAGTGGGATGAGGTCTACCACACCGGCAATAAACCCACTACCAGAGATATTAATGCGGTTCACGCAGGCGGCGGTAAAGGTATGGCCGCAGAGGGTACAAACCAGATAACGTTGGGTTGGGACAGCAAACAACTGCTGGCACAGATTGATAGCACACCATTAGGTACTGTTTTTAATGAATTTAATCCCCCCACACCTGAGCAGGTCGGTGCTTATCCCCGTTCGGGTGGATATCTGGATGAAAACGCCAGCGTGACAGCTATTTCAGATTATACAGATGCCTCTGTAGGCGACGTTTTATACGCACCGGGCTTTCGTGTCTGCTTAAAAGGGCGCGGCGGGGATATGGATTTTGCCGACGGTGCATCGTTTTACATGAGGATAGTCGAAGATGTCGGCACCATGGCTTATGGTGAATTGCTATGGGATGGTTTCAGCACAGTTAAATCATTCAAGTTTTTCCAGACCGGCACATTTGAGGCACCTGGAAATGTACAGGCCGCAGGAGCACTATTTGAATCGGGCGGACAGGTTCGGGTTTATTCATCAAATAATCCACCTCCGATAGATCTGCCCGCAGGTGCACCAGTTCCCTGGCCATCTGTCAATCCTCCATCCGGCTGGACAGTTTGTAATGGCAGTTCTTTTGACACGGCGGCCTATCCCCTTCTGGCTGCTGCATATCCTAATGGCGTTTTACCTGACTTACGCGGCGTTTTCATCAGGGGCTGGGATAACGGTAGAGGCATCGATCCGGGGCGCGGGTTAGGTGATCTCCAGTGGAGCCAGAACCTTGCGCATTCTCATTGGGTCAACGTTTACCGTGCAGGGCTTAACCAGTACCACGTGAGCATGGATGACGTCTGGTTTGGCTTCCAGGATGAGCAAACATATTCAGAAGGTGGCAATGAGGCGCGACCGGTAAACGTTACATTTAACTATATAGTGAGGGTGGCATGACAAACCCAAAATATTCGTTCGAAATACAAAAGGCGGTAATAGGCGATAACGGTCTGGCAGTAAAAGCAGGCTGGGCAGAGGTGTATCAGGCCGACCCTCAAACGCGCGAATTTGCCGGAGTAGAAATGGTTTATGTTCTGGCGGGGTTCGGGCTTCCGGCAATGGCTTTTAGGGAGCGGCCTGTGCTTCCCAAAAAAGGCGGCATGGCAATTTTACGAAGTGAGGACGGACAGAAATGGGAAACCGTCGAAGATAACCGTGGCGTCACGGTTTACAGCACTAAGACAGGTGAAGCCAAGCTGGTGGATTATATCGGGCCGGTAATGGAGGGATGGACACTTCTCAGCCCCTCGACAGCCTTTGACACATGGAACGGTACTGCGTGGATAACTGATAAGGAAGCACAAAAGAAGTCGGCGTTAACCCTTTTTCAGAAAGAACTTGATATGCGGATTATGAAAGCCAGTTCTGTAATCAATCAACTTGAGCGCGCTGTAAGGCTGGGGATGGCAACTGAAGAAGAAAAATCTACCCTGAACGCCTGGGAGATATATAGCGTGTTACTTCATCGCGTGGCTCCGGATAACCCTCAATGGCCACCGCTACCGGAGTTAGGCTCAAGTGGTTCTCGTGATAACCAATCAAAGATAATTAACCCGGCTGATTGATTCTTTCCCTGCTAAGAAACTGCCCTGGCAGCTCTTTTATACGCGGCCAATAAAAAAAGCCCGGAATTTCGGGCTTTTTTTCATCTGCTTTAATCATAGCCGCCTTCATTATATTGCGGGCTATCGCCTGGCCGATCCCTTAACCAAAATGCAACCCCCACAGCTATAAGAATGGCCAGAATTATAATTTTAAAGGTCATGCTAAGTTCCCTGGTGTCAGCGACCAGTTAATCTTATAACCACAAAGCTTGTGTGTGTAATCGAATGTACAGATCAATTACGGGATAATGATCGGTCAAAACGATCAATCTTAATTGCTTTAACCGAAACTAATTGTTTTTAAATCATAGGTTTTACAATTCTCACAACTGATGTGTGTCGGCTTTCACTTATTATTAACTTCTCCGATTTTGGATTTGGCATTAAGTCATTTTTTGAAGATGGCTATGAGCCTTTTAAAAGCGGCGTAGAGTATTAATGAGTAAATGAGAAGCACCACGATCAACGTAGAAAAAGTGACGGGGTCTGATTCACTTTCATAGTTGTCGGTCATAAGGCCGTGAAAGTGCGAGTATGACCAGTCGACTATTGCCTGGGTTAGCGAATTGAGAGGCATTTTGTAAGATGAAAGCCAGAAAGCTAACGCGAAGCACACTATAAACAACGCGGTATTTTTAACGAACTTGGCATTTTTCAAAATCATATTTCCCTAAAACATCGACTCTTCCGTAAACAGACAGTGCCAGACTTCCTCTGTGAATAGTGGTTTTGCGTCGGCCAAGCAGAGAGCGCCTCACTGTCTGAAAATCAGTCGGTTTGTAAAATGTTATACACCCCTGGCTTATTCCGGAGCCATCTGGCCTCACAGGATGCAGGCGAAAACTGCCTCTGGAAATGCCGTTAATATAGACGCTGTCGCTCATAGTTTTATCACTAAACAACCCGAACCACTGATCATGCCGGTTTCCCGAAATCTGATCCCATACAGCCGCTCTTACCCGATTACCGAAACTGCCCTCTGGACGGTCCACTATCCAGTATGTGCCGACGGGGATCGCGCTGTTTTTGAAAAAGGTACAGTTCGGGTCATTCGTATATGGTTTGTCTCCGCTAAAGACCGGAAATGTGCCTACTCCATAGACATGCAGCTTGGCTTCTCCACCACTTTTGGTCAAATCCTCATAACTCATTCTCATAATCTGCATATTAATCCCTTTAAACAGACTGCTTAGTTCAGCCAATGATAATCACATATTGTACCTAAATCCTACCTGGTTATTTATCAGGTTCATTTCTGGCCCTTAACATCTCTCAGCCACGCGCTTAAAAATAAATTCCTTTTAGTACCAACACCTTTACAAAATTCATAACCGCGGCGGCTTGATCACTTTCGCAGTATGATATTACTGTAATTATATACAGTATAAAATCGGAGGGTAGAAAAATGCCCCGTGACTACGAAATCATGATTGCCTTTCGGCAGGCTATTAAGCGCGACTGCGAAGGCCGTTACACACTCAGCACACTCGACTTTGTTAGGGAACTTGATCGCCTTAACTGGCATTACACGCTACGCGCCGCTAACAAGTGGATAGAGACACACACAACCACCTTTCGCGATATTTCAACGTCAGAGGGTGAGGAACGGGTGTTCCAGGTTTTTAACCCGAATGGTGGCTTCTGATGTTCGCCCTTGTTGACGTTAATTCGTTTTATGCGAGTTGCGAGACTGTTTTCAGGCCAGACCTCCGCGGTAAGCCGGTGGTTGTCCTGAGTAATAACGATGGCTGTGTAATTGCCCGTTCTGCAGAAGCAAAGGCGCTAAAAATCCCTATGGGTGCACCATATTTCAAGCTCAAGAACGAATTCAGACGGCATAACGTGCAGGTTTTCAGTTCCAACTATGCGCTTTACGCCGATATGAGTAATCGCGTCATGACGACGCTGGAGGACATGGCCCCGGCAGTCGGAATATATTCAATTGACGAGGCTTTTATGTGCCTGGATGGTATGCAGCGCCTTACATCACTTGATGACTTGGGCCGAAGAGTCCGCGCCAGAATCAAAAAGGAAACCCATCTCACAGTCGGAGTTGGCATAGCGCAAACTAAAACCCTCGCGAAACTGGCAAACCATGCCGCCAAAAAGTGGAGCAAGACGGGCGGGGTGCTGGACTTATCCAATATAGACCGACAAAAAAAATTATTAGCTCTGGTGCCAGTTGAGGATGTCTGGGGAGTTGGTCGGCGCATAAGCAAAAAACTCAATGCCATGGGAATAACTACCGCTAGAGACCTCTCAGAACAAAGCACATACATCATCCGTAAGCATTTTAACGTTGTGCTTGAGCGGACCGTGAGGGAGCTGCGGGGGGAGCCATGTTTGGAACTCGAAGAGTTCGCGCCAACCAAACAGCAGATAGTGTGCTCACGTTCGTTTGGCTCACGCATCACCGAATACAAGGATATGCGTCAGGCCGTCTGTGCTTTCGCAGAACGCGCTGCAGAAAAGCTGAGAAAGGAAAGGCAGTACTGCAAACAGATAGCTGTATTTGTCCGTACCAGCCCGCACGCCGAGGGAGAGGTGTTTTACGGCAATCAGGCCAACGGGAAATTGCTCACCCCCTCTAACGATACCCGCGACATTATCCGGGTGGCGATGGACGCATTAGATCAGATATGGCTCGACGGTCATCGATATATGAAAGCAGGCGTGATGCTGGGCGATTTTTTTAGCCAGGGAGTGTCCCAGCTCAACCTGTTTGACGAATACCGGCCACAGCCCAATAGTGAAGCTTTGATGCGCGTTGTTGATGGACTCAACCAGAGCGGCAAGGCCAATTTATTTTTTGCCGGGCAGGGCATTGAGAAGTCCTGGGCCATGAAGCGCGAGATGCTTTCACCAGCTTACACTACCCGTTTTGCAGACCTGCCAGTCGTAAAATGAGGGTGAGTTTTACCATCATTTTACCATTGTTTTACCATCGCAAATCGCAGGCAATAAAAAAAGCAGCCGTAAGAGGCTGCTTTTAAAGGGATTATTTGGTCGGCACGAGAGGATTTGAACCTCCGACCCCTGACACCCCATGACAGTGCGCTACCAGGCTGCGCTACGTGCCGAACTTTGGAAAGCTAGTCTACTGATTCTTCGTACGAATGCAAGCTACCCGGCAACTAACTGCCGCATTATTAATCAGTTAGCGATAAAACGTTTCTCTTCTGTGAGCACCTGCAACAATAGCGCCAGCTCCGGTTTATGATCTTTCAGCACTTTTCCACTGGCGTCATAAGCGCGGTAGCTCCCGTTATTGTTCAGCACCAGCGTGATGTCACGCGTCGTGATCACCAGCTTATTGTCTTCACTACTGGTGACCCAGTCATGGCGACGCTGAGCAGCAAACAGATCTTCGCCCTGGGCATAATTCACCGGATTCGTACTGACGTGCAGCAAGCGCTGCATCAGCGTCACCATCACATCCTGATGATCGGAAAGGCGCGTCACCGTCTGTGCTGGCGTGTCCGGCCAGTGAATAACCAGTGGAACCTGCAGGATTTGGCGATTGCCTTCATTATCGGGAGCGCCATCCAGCGGCACGCCATGCTGCGCCGTAATGACCACCACGGTGTTTTTCAGCAAGTCACGTTGCTGCAGTGTAGAGAGAATGGCCTGAATCTGATCATTGAGCGCCGGTGCCTGACGCATATAGCTGCGCTGCCGTGCTTTGGCGTTATCGCCGCTCACTGTCGGGCCATGCAGTGCCACCCAGGAGAACCATGGCGTACCATCGCTCTTTTGAGCGCCCAGCCAGTTTTGCCATTGCGAGACGGTGCTGGCATTGGGCTGTTCTTCACTGGCAGGCAGCGAGTAGTCGGACAGCAGAGCCTGACGATAAAGTGGCTGACTAAATCCATCCGATGAGAACAGGCCAAACTGATAGCCCTGGGTGCTCAATGCGGTGAGAAGGGCGGACGGCGTTCGCTGTGCCAGCACACCGTTCATATAGCTGGCCGAGATACCGTAGAACAGACCAAACAGGCCTTTTTCTGCATTATCGCCCGCGCTGAAATGTTGGGTAAAGCGTACGTTCTGGCTGGCAAACTGGTTCAATGCTGGCAGGGCGCTGTCACTACTGGCGCTGTTCAGCCCATCCACCGTAATCACTAACAAATTATCGCGCGCGCCTTTATCCGCAAAGGTGATATCACTGAGCGGATACTGTACTGCTGCGGCTTCAGGATCGCCTTGTTGCACCAGACGACGCTGATATTCCTGCGCATCCAGCAAACCGTGGCGCTCCAGAAAGCGACGTGCCGTCATAGGATAGGAAAGGGGCAAATTTGCGCGCTGCATGGTAATCGGGCGATAAAAATTGGCATCAGCCCAGATATACATTAAGTGGCTGGCAAAGAAGGCGCTGATAAAGAGTGCTGCCAGCGGCTTGCCAAAAGAGCGGCGGTTCAGGCTGCGCAGCTTCTGCCAGCTCCAGGTGGCAAACAGAATCTCCACCAGGAAAATCAGCGGCACACCGATAAACATCAGCTGCCAGTCGCGCGCCATTTCACTTTGATCGGGGTTAATCACCAGTTCCCATACCACCGGATTAAGGTGTAAATGGAAACGGTTAAACACGGCACTGTCGACCATCAGCAACGTTAAGCCGGCGGTGGCGACCACCGTCGAAAGCACCCGCATCAAACGTTGCGACATGACAACAAACGTCAGCGGGAAGATAATCAACAGATAAGCGGCAAACACAATAAAGCTGAAGTGACCCACCCAGCTTGTGTACGCATAGATACGTCCCGCCAACGAGGCAGGCCAGTCGGCAACCAACAGATAGCGGCTACCCAGAATCAGCGCGAAAAAGATATTGAACAGAGCAAACCAGTGTCCCCAGCTAATCATCTGGGAGACTTTCTCGCGGTAGCGCTGTCGGTTGGTTACCATAGTTTTACGTCAGATCAGCGAATTAATGGGTGCTGTCGTCTACCGATGCCTGCAGAGCATCAGCAAAAGAACGTGCCAGAGAGCGACGTTGCGCAGGCGCAACATCGCTGTTAATCAGGTTGGTTACCATGTTCCCCAGTACCATCAGGGAGAGGTCGGTGGGTGCCTGGTCTTTTTGCAAAACCTGCGCCATTTCCGCGAGGAGTTGTTCAACGCGTTGGTCGCTGTAACGGGATGATTGTGGCATAGCGAAAAGTTATCTCGTCTCAAAAGGCGATATAGTACCGGAACAGCGCACTTTTTTCCGCAAATTTATCGAAAGCGCACTGTTCGCATGATGCATGGAGTTGAAAGCTGCTGCTGGCGGTGTTTGAATACGCGCCTGTGCTATTAGGAGAGTTTACCATGAGTCTGGATATCGACCAGATTGCCTTGCATCAGTTAATTAAACGTGATGAAAATCAGTTAGAGCTGGTGCTTCGTGATTCGTTACTGCCTGCCACCAACACCGTCGAAGCGATGGTGGAAGAGCTGCACCGTGTTTACAGTGCGAAAAGTAAAGCTTACGGGCTGTTTAATGCTGAAAGCGAACTGGCAGAAGCGCTGCGCAACTGCCGCAAAGGTAACGATGATTTTCTCGCTTTTAGCCGGGCTGCGACCGGACGTCTGCGTGATGAACTGGCAAAATATCCGTTCGCCGAAGGCGGCGTGGTGCTGTTTATTCAGTATCGCTACCTGGCGGTCGAATATTTACTGGTGGCGGTGTTGAACAGCCAGTCCAGTATGCGCGTCAACGAACAAATGGATATCAGCAGTACCCATTATCTGGATATTAATCATGCCGATATTGTGGCGCGTATCGATCTGACCGAATGGGAAACGAATCCGGAATCAACCCGTTATCTGACCTTCCTGCGTGGACGCGTCGGGCGGAAAGTTTCTGATTTCTTTATGGACTTCCTGGGTGCGGAAGTCGGACTGGACACCAAGGCGCAAAACCGGGGACTGTTACAGGCAGTGGATGACTACTGTGACGAGTCGAACCTGGATAAAAACGAACGCCAAAATTACCGTCAGCAGGTTTACAGCTACTGTAATGAGCAGCTTCAGGCGGGCGAAGAGATTGCGCTAAAAGAATTATCAGGCGAGCTCCCTCCGCTGGGTGAAAAGACGTTTGAAGTCTTTACCCAGGAACAGGGCTATGAACTGGAAGAACATTTCCCGGCGGATCGCGGTACGTTACGCCAGTTAACCAAGTTTGCCGGCAGCGGCGGCGGTCTGACCCTGAACTTCGACGCACTGTTACTTGGTGAACGCATTTTCTGGGACCCGGCAACGGATACGCTGACCATCAAAGGAACGCCACCTAACCTGCGCGAACAGCTTCAACGCCGCACCAGCAGTAAGTAATACCAGTCCGGGGCAATGTGTTCCGGCGGATAACAGACAAAATAAAAGGGCCGGTTTCGCAACCGGCCCTTCTACGTTCAACCCATTCGGCGATTAAGCGCGAACGAAGTCGATGTGGTGCAGTTTTGGCTTGAACGGGTGACGCTGAACAGCCTGCACTTTAACTTTGGTGTCTTTACCGTCAACCACCAGAGTCAGAACTTCATCGTAGAAGCCTGGCTTAGTTTGCAGGTTCATCACCTGGTCGTGGTCAAGGTCGATAGCAACCGCTGCTTCTGAACCACCGTAGATGATGGCCGGGAAACGGTTTGCTGTGCGCAGGCGGCGGCTCGCACCCTTACCCTGCTCTTTACGTTCTGCTGCTTCGATAGTGAACATTGATACGTCTCTTTATGATTCCTGCTACAGGCGACCCAGTAACAGAAGGGTTATTCAACACTGCTTATGCACATGCAAAAGCGGGCGGCATTATAGCCGTAATAGGCAGCAGGGGCAAACGCTAATCCGGCCTAACGGAGTTCGTTAGCGCGGCGAAAGCGTCCCTGGTAGTCAAAGAGCTTTTCACGGATCTGCCAGAAGTGGCCTTTGGCACGCGCCACAACAAAATCGGGATGGCGCAGCAGGGGTTGCAAAGCCAGCACATCGGCAGCGGTTTGCCAGCCTAATGGCACGCCAGGGGCGCGCTGATGAGGGCGCATAAACAGTTGCTCAAACGCTTTGCGCTGTGCAGGCGTTTGCAGGCGAAACCGTTCGCTGACGCTGGTGCCATCTTCATCAAAATAGGTGGCTTTCAACCATTCGCCTTTGTCGTCCTTACCCTGTTCCAGCGTCATGCCGCCGCAGCGCAGTACGCGTGCATCTTTCAGCTTCAGGGCGGCTTTGAGCATATCGTCGGGATCGACCAGAATCTTGTCGCATTCCCGACAGCGGCGAGCGGCGATATCGTTTTCAGCGTTACAGTCCGGGCAGTTTTTAAAGCGAAACCGGTAGTCGCACTGTTCCCGCTCGCCTTCATCGTCTTCCAGTACGCCCTGGCAACGCCGGCCAAAGTGCTCAATCACCATGCCGTCCTGGGTGGCCTTGCCCCAAAATGTATTCGCGAAACCACATGCAGGACAAAATACCTGCACCGGCTGATTGTCGCTTTTGCCTTTTGGCGCGCCGACTTCAGGGGTAAAAAGATCGTGCGGATTTCCGGCGTAGTCCAGAATCAGGCAATCTTTTTTGCCGGGTGACAAACGTAAACCGCGTCCCACAATTTGTTGATACAGGCTGACCGACTCGGTGGGGCGCAGGATTGCAATCAGATCCACATGCGGCGCATCAAAGCCGGTCGTTAAGACCGCGACGTTAACCAGAAATTTAAGCTGCTGGGCTTTAAACGCCGCGATCACCGCATCGCGCTCCTGCGCATGGGTTTCCGCCGACACCAGTGCGCTGTTCTCGGGCAGCAGGCCCAGAATTTCGCGCGCGTGCTCCACGGTGGAGGCAAAAAGCATGACGCCGTGGCGATCCTCGGCAAACGCTACAATTTGCCGGATGATATGCGGAGTAATCCGCTGCTGCTGTTTGAGTTCCCGATTCAGGTCGGCTTCGCTGAACAGACCATTAGCCTGAGCGGTGAGGCGGCTGAAATCATATTGAACCACCGGCATATCCAGCCGCTCTGGCGGCACCAGAAACTGATGCTTGATCATGTAGCGCAGAGGCAGCTCGTAGATGCAGTCACGGAACAGGGCCTTCTCATCGCCACGGACCATGCCGTGGTAATGAAAGCGATAAATCCATCCCTTGCCCAGGCGAAACGGCGTGGCGGTCAGACCCAGCAATCGCAACTGGGGATTGTGCTGGCGCAGATGATGAAAAATCTGTTGGTACTGGCTCTCTTTATCGTCGCCAATACGGTGGCACTCATCCACAATGACCAGTGAGAAAGCACTGTCAAACAGGCTGAGATTACGTGCAACGGACTGGACGCTGCCGAACACCACCTTTCGCTGGCTCTCTTTACGCTGCAACCCTGCCGCAAAAATATCGGCCTCAAGTCCGTAAGCCTGATATTTGCTGTGATTTTGCGCCACCAACTCTTTGACGTGCGCCAGCACCAGCACCCGACCGCGTGCCAGGCGCGCCAGTTCGGCAATCACCAGGCTTTTTCCGGCCCCGGTGGGCAGGACGATCACGGCAGGTTCATGATGGCGACGGAAGTGGGCGATGGTGGCATCGACCGCGTCCTGTTGATAAGGGCGTAAGGTAAAAGACATGCTGCTCACTTTTGTAAAATCTGCCGCAATTATGCCACGAATCCACTGTAAACGCGCTGTCAGCGAGGCGCAGTTCAGGATATACTTCTCATACTTTTTCAACGGTTAAACAGGCCGTTTTAGTTTCCCTCCGCAGTAACAGGCAAAACGAATTCATGCGACTCGACAAATTCATCTCTCAGCAACTGGAAATCAGCCGTGCTATCGCTGCACGTGAAATCCGTGGTCAACGTGTCACCGTTAACGGTGACGTGGTGCGCGACACCGCTTTCAAACTCCAGCCCGATCACGAGGTTGAGTATGATGGCAACGTGTTACAGATGCAGACCGGGCCGCGCTACTTTATGCTGAACAAACCGCAGGGTTATGTCTGTTCCACGGACGATCCCGATCATCCCACCATTATCTATTTCATTGAAGAACCGATGGCATTTAAGCTGCATGCCGCAGGCCGGTTGGATATTGATACCACCGGTTTAGTTCTGCTTACGGATGATGGTCAGTGGTCACACCGCATTACCTCACCGCGTCACCATTGCGAGAAAACCTACCGTGTGACGCTGGAAGCGCCGGTGAGCGAGGATACGGCCGCGCAATTCAGCGCAGGTGTGCAACTGCATAATGAAAAGCACCTGACAAAACCTGCTCAGCTTGAGGTCATCACGCCCACTGACGTGCTGCTGACGCTTAGCGAAGGCCGTTACCATCAGGTGAAACGTATGTTCGCCGCCGTGGGTAACCGGGTCGTTGGCCTGCATCGCGAGCGCATTGGCGCGATTGCGCTGGACGACGCGTTAGAACCGGGTGAATACCGCCCGTTAACCGCAGAAGAGATAGCCAGCATTGGCTTGCCAGAAGAACTTAAACAGAAATAGCGAGAAACCCGGTGCGTAAGGAAAAGAATTCGCCGATGGGCCTGGTCGTTATTCTCGGCCTGTTAGCGATGTTGATGCCGTTATCGATAGACATGTATCTGCCAGCGATGCCACAAATTGCGCGCCAGTTTGCGGTGTCCGCCGGGAGCGTGCAGATGACGCTCAATCTTTACATCCTGGGGTTTGCCATCGGTCAGTTGATCTACGGTCCCCTGGCCGACAGCTATGGCCGCAAGCCGGTCATTACGCTGGGTACCCTGATCTTTGCCTGTGCGGCGGCGGCCTGCGCACTCTCGCAGTCGATTGAACAGCTTATTGCGATGCGGTTTTTGCACGGCCTGTCTGCGGCCGCCGCCAGCGTCGTAATCAATGCGTTGATGCGCGACAGTTACTCGAAAGAGGACTTTTCGCGCATGATGTCATTCGTGATGTTAATTACTACCATCGCACCGCTGCTGGCCCCGATTATCGGCGGCTGGCTGCTGTTAATCTGGAGCTGGCACGCCATTTTCTGGACGCTGTCGATAGCGGCCGTTATCACCACCGTGCTGGTGGCGACCCAGATTCGCGAAACCCTTAAACCTGAGCAGCGGCAGCGCTTTCACCTGCGCACCACGCTGGGGAATTTCGTTATCCTGTTTCGCAATAAGCGGGCGTTCAGCTATATGTTATCAAGCGGATTCTCGTTTGCGGGGCTGTTCACCTTTCTCAATGCCGGCCCTTTTGTTTACATCGAACTGAATCACATTTCGCCGCAGAGTTTTGGCTACTACTTCGGCCTGAATATTGTGTTTTTGTTCATTATGACGCTGATTAACAGCCGGGCAGTGCGCCATTTTGGCCCCGTCGCCCTGTTCCGTTTTGGGTTGTTGGTGCAGTTTGCGATGGGCATCTGGTTGTTGATGGTGAGCGCTTTCGATCTGGGGTTCCTGCCGCTGGTATTGGGCATTGCGATGTTTATCGGCTGTGTTTCCATGGTGTCGTCTAATGCCATGGCCGTCATCCTTGATGAGTTTCCGCATATGGCCGGTACCGCCTCCTCTCTGGCGGGTACGTTACGCTTTGGTGTCGGCGCACTGGCTGGCGCGCTGCTGTCTCTGTTCAGTTTTAACAGTGCCTGGCCTATGGTGGGAACCATTGCGCTGTGCGCGACCCTCTCTGTTTTGTTATTTCTCTACGCTTCACGTCCTCGTTCCGTCGCCCGCTAAGCGGGCGTCGCACCTTGCTGCGTTCCGCCTTTATCTGCTTATAAAATAATGTTTCTTATTTGTGAAAAAAAATAGCAAATAAAGTAATCACATTGGGTCTAAAATGATTGTTAGTTATCATTAAACGCGGTACATATAGCCCAAAGTGAGATTTAACTCTCAAATTTGCTTTTACAGGACGCCTTGCAGGATCTGCGCGTTAGCATGATTTAACGGCTCTCGATGCAGACACCGTTGGTTGTAAATTGAGCTTCATTCTCTGGAGATACTGATCACTATGTTGCAACTTTCGGTTGTGCATCGCTTGCCACAGCGGTTTCGCTGGATTAGCGATCGTCGTGGCGTGATTGAAACCGACGATGTCGGCTCAGAAGAGCATGATGTGATTGCGCTGCGGCTGATCAGCCATGATGGCGTCCCGGCATGGGAAATTCTGCACGAACTCAAAGACATGCTGGCAGCCATTCAGGTGGACGGAAAAATCGCCGAGTGCGAAGGGCAACCCTGCCTGTTTATCCGCCGGTGTGATGAGAGCGCCACGAACTGTTGCCTGAAAAATCAGGGCGTGGCTATTGCGGAAACCTTTATTGGTCACTGAGCGTGACGGAACCCAGCAACTCGCGGGTATAAGCCTGTGCAGGCGCGGCAAACAGCGCTTCACAATCGCCTTGTTCAACGACCTCGCCCTGACGAAGTACGATCAGCTGATGGCAGAGCGAGCGTACTACTTCTAAATCATGACTGATAAACAGATAGCTCAGTTGACGCTGTTGCTGTAATCCGCGCAGCAGGGTCAGAATCTGTTTCTGCACTGAGCGATCGAGCGACGACGTCGGTTCATCCAGTACCAGTAGTTCCGGTTCAAGAATCAGGGCGCGCGCAATGGCAATGCGCTGACGCTGGCCGCCTGAAAATTCCGCCGGGTAGCGATGGCGGCTCTCTGTATCCAGACCCACCTCTGTCATTACCGCGTTAACCCGTTCATCCTGCTGGGCCGCACTCAGCTGTGGATAATGCACCGCCAGGCCTTCGGCGATGATCTGCTGCACCGTCATACGGGGATTCAGCGCAGAATTAGGGTCCTGAAACACCACCTGAATACGGCGACGTAACGGCAACAGTTGCTTTCGTGACAGCTGATGCAGTGGCCGATCGTCAAACCAGACCTCGCCCTGAGCCGCAATAAGACGCAGCAGGGCCAGGCCCGTAGTGCTTTTGCCTGAGCCAGATTCGCCTACCAGCCCCAGACTTTCTCCCCGTTTCAGGCTAAAACTGAGGTTATTTACGGCGATTTTCTCGCCCGTTTTACGTTTAAATAACCCCTGGCGCAGGGGAAAACCGACGCGCAGATTATCCACTTTCAGGATAACCGGCGTCGCTGCAGGAAGGGGCACGGCACGGCCTTCCGGATCGGCCGCCAGCAGTTGCTGGGTATAAGCGTGCTGTGGCTGCGTGAGCAGCGGTTGGCTGCGGTTGTGCTCAACCACCCGTCCAGCGCGCATCACGCTCACGCTGTCCGCCAGTTGGCGAACAATTTTCAGGTTATGGGTAATAAACAGCATCCCCATATTCAGTTCCTGTTGCAGTTCGCGCAGCAGGTTAAGGATTTGCGCCTGAACCGTTACATCCAGCGCAGTCGTGGGTTCATCGGCAATCAACAGTTTCGGCTGGGTGAGCAGGGCCATGGCTATCATCACGCGCTGGCGTTCTCCCCCGGAGAGCTGGTGGGGAAAATCATTCAGGCGCGAGGCCGGCTGGCGAATACCGACGCGATCCAGACAGCGCAGTATTTCTGCCCGCGCGGCTTCACGTCGCATCCCACGGTGTAGCGAAAGCACTTCGTATAACTGTTTTTCAATACTGTGCAGAGGGTTCAGGGACACCATCGGTTCCTGAAAAATCATGGCCATCTGATTACCGCGCAGACCGCGAAGCCGTTGCTCCGATGCCTGTAGCAGGTCTTCCCCAGCCAGCAGGATTTCCCCCTGGGGATAGGTCACCGCAGCGTCATGAAGCAGGCGCATGATCGACAGGGCAGTAACGCTTTTCCCGGAACCGGATTCGCCTACCAGAGCCAGGGTTTCACCCGCTTCAACGCGCAGCGAAACATCCTCCACCACCTGATGCAGCTGTTTGCCCTGACGAAAGGCGACGGAGAGATGATTAACAGCAAGCAGCGGGACGCTCATTCAGACTCCTTTACTGGGATCAAAAGCGTCGCGCACGGCTTCGCCAATGAAAATAAGCAGCGACAGCAGAATCGCCAGCGTGAAAAAACCAGATAAACCCAGCCACGGTGCCTGCAGGTTATTTTTACCCTGTAGCAGCAGTTCACCGAGAGAAGGCGAACCAATGGGCAGGCCAAAGCCGAGAAAATCGAGCGAGGTCAACGTGGTGATGGAACCGCACAGGATAAAAGGCAGAAAAGTCAGTGTGGCCACCATGGCATTGGGTAATATATGGCGCAGCATGATCCGTCCGTCACTGACGCCCAGCGCCTGCGCGGCGCGAATATAGTCAAAGTTACGCGTACGCAGGAACTCAGCGCGTACCACGCTGACTAAACTCATCCAGCCAAACAGCACGGTGACCAGCAGCAGCCACCAGAAGCTGGGCTGGATGACGCTGGACAGTAAGATCAGTAAAAACAGCGACGGCATGCCGGACCAGACCTCAATCAGGCGTTGACCAATCAGATCCACTCTGCCACCAAAATAGCCTTGTATCGCGCCGATCACGATGCCAATCACGCTGGAAAACAGGGTTAGCAGTAAGCCGAACAGCAGCGAAATACGCAGGCCGTACAACAGACGCGCCAAAACGTCGCCACCGTTCGCGTCTGTGCCCAGCCAGTTTTGCCATGATGGCGGAGAAGGGAAGGGCACCTGTGACGCAAAATTAATGCTGTTGGCACCAAAGCGAATCGGTGCCCACAGCGCCCATCCCTGCTTTTCAATACGCTGTTGCAACCAGGGGTCCTGATAATCTGCCGCGGTAGCAAACTCGCCACCGAAATCGCTTTCGCTGTAGTTGAAAAATAGCGGGGCGTACCAGCGTTGCTGATAATGCACCAGCAGCGGTTTATCATTGGCGACTAACTCGGCACACAGGGAAAGGACGAAGATAAGCAGAAAAATCCACAGCGACCAGTAGCCGCGACGGTTATGACGAAAGCGCTGCCAGCGCTGCTGATTCATCGGGGAAATGTGCATTACCGCCCCTCGAAATTAATGCGTGGATCAACCAGGGTATAGGTTAAATCGCTCAGGATATTCATCAGCAAACCAATCAAGGTAAAAATATACAAGGTGCCAAACATCACCGGATAATCACGCTGGACGGTAGCGTCAAAGCCCAGTAAGCCCAGGCCATTCAGCGAGAACATCACCTCAATCAGTACCGAACTGGTAAAAAACATGCTGATAAAAGTGGCAGGAAAACTGGCAATCACCAGCAGCATCGCATTGCGAAACACATGGTGATAAAGAATGCGCCGTTCCGAAACGCCTTTGGCCCGAGCGGTGACCACATACTGTTTTCGAATTTCATCAAGAAATGCGTTTTTAGTCAGCATGGTTAAGGTGGCAAAACCGCCAATCACCGTAGCCAGTACCGGCAGCGCGATATGCCACAGATAATCGGTTACTTTGCCGTACCAGGGGAGCGTATCAAACTGTGGAGAGGTCAGTCCGCGCAAGGGGAACCAGTCGAAATAGCTGCCGCCCGCAAACAGAACAATCAAGACAATGCCAAACAGAAACGCCGGAATGGAGTAGCCAATGATAATGAAGGTGCTGCTCCAGATATCGAACGTGCTGCCATTACGCACGGCCTTTTTAATGCCCAGTGGAATCGACACCAGGTAGATGATCAACGTACTCCACAGGCCAAGGCTGACAGAAACGGGCAGGCTCTCTTTGATTAACTGCAATACGGAGGCGCTGCGGAACAGGCTGTCGCCAAAGTCGAAGCGCACATAATTCCACAGCATCGTAAGATAGCGTTCCCCGATAGGTTTATCGAAGCCGTAACGTCGCTCAATTTCCGCGATAACCTCGGGGTCGAGACCGCGCGCGCCGCGATACTGATTATCCCCGGGCGTGAGGCGATGCAGACTGGCCTGCGTACCGCCGCTGTCACCGCCGCCCGCACCGGGCAGCCCGCTGGTTTGACCAAACTGAATATTTGCCAGCGCCTGATCGACCGGGCCACCTGGTGCTATCTGTACAATAAAAAAGTTGAGCGTAATGATCGCCCATAAGGTAGGAATAATCAGTAACAGTCTGCGTAAAAAGTAACGTGCCAACCGGGCTCTCCTCAGCGTCTGTCGGCCGGCAGTCGCCCGGCTTTATTCACGTCATACCACCAGTTATCCACACCTGTGCTGTAGGCAGGTTTAACGGCAGGATGGGAAAATTTATCCCAAAAGGCAAGCCGCTGCTCGGCGCTATACCACATCGGGATCATATACGCATTCCACAGCAAGATGCGGTCCAGCGCCTGTCCCAGCGGCAGCAACGCGTCGGCATCGTCCTGATGAGCGATAATTTGTTTGACAACATTATCGACCATGGGATCTTTTACCCTCGCCGTGTTCCACGAAGACTGGATATAGTCCGACTGCCAGTTGGCCTGCAGATTGCGTGAGGGCGTCGGCATAGCATGATAAATATTACTGACCATATCATAGTCGCCGCTACGCAGGCGGCGCAGGTACTGCGAGCTGTCAATCTGGCGCAGGGTTAACGTGATACCCAGCCGCGACAGACTATGCTGATAGGGAAGCGCCCACTCGCTATTCACACCGGCAGGCAGCAACAACTCTGCGGTAAAGGGTTGCCCGGTTTTATCGTTCACCAGGCGCTGGTTATGGATATGCCAGCCAGCCTGATTCAGCAGTGACATGGCCTTAAGCAGGTTAGCGCGATCGTAGCCGCTGCCGTCAGTTTTCGCGGGCGCATAGGCTTCAGTGAAGATTTCAGGAGGTAACTGTGATTTGAACGGTGCCAGTATTTTCCGTTGTGCAGCATCAGGCACGCCTTGCGCCGCGTACTGCGTATTCTGAAAATAACTGCTGGCTCGCTTAAAAGCATTATAAAACAGTGCTTTATTCATCCATTCGAAATCAAAAGCCAGCGCCATTGCCTGCCGTACCCGGCGATCGTGAAACAAGGGTTTTTCATTATTCAGCGCCAGCCAGCGCGTATCAATTGAGGCCGTATTCGGCGTGGTCTCTTTAACGATCTGCTGATTATCGAAGTTACGACCCAGATACTGGGTGGCCCATTTCTTCCCCGACGTTTCTTCCCGCAGATCAAAGGCACCGGCTTTGAATGCCTCAAACGCAACGTTGTCATCCAGATAATAGTCATAACGCATGACATCAAAATTGAAACGGCCACGATTGACCGGCAAATCCGCCGCCCAGTAGTTTTTGACCCGACTGAATTCAATAAACTGGCCCAGTTTCCACTTACTCACGCGATAAGGCCCGCTCGACAACGGAGGCTGGCTGAGCGGTTCATTGAATTTTTTATTTTGCCAAAACGTTTGAGATATCACTGGGAGCGTCAGCAACCCCAGCATCAGGTCTTTATCCGGGGCCGGTAAGGTGATTCGTACCGTCTGGGGGTTAAGGGCTTTAATTGTTACACCACGATAAAATATTCGGAACTGTGGAACGCCCTCGGTCATAAATTTTTGGAAAGTAAAGGCCACATCGTCAGCCGTGATGGGAGAACCGTCGTGAAACTGTGCACGGGGGTTAAGCGTAATTTCCATCCAACTGAAGTCATCAGGATGCCGGGCTGATTCAGCAATCAGCGGATAGTAGCTGCTGGTTTCGTCATCCGAGGTAGTGAATAAGCTGTCATACAGTGGCCCGGTACCGACGCCAGGGTTGCCTCGTGAGGCATAACGGTTGAAGTTATCGTAAGTGCCGATGACCGACAGGACAATTTTGCCGCCCTTCGGTGCCGCAGGATTCACATAGTCATAGTGACGGAAGTCCCTGGGGTACTTCGGCGATCCCAGTTGAGCAAAGGTGTAACTTGTCTGAACGGGAGACGCATGCAGCGGGGTGATGAGCAAGCTACACAGCAGCAAAATGACAAAGCGGAGCGGCATAAGGGATGTTCTCTCCTGTGAGTGTCTTGCACCGCAGCGATAATCGAAGGTGATTAACGCGAGGGTTGACTGTTTTGACGTTGAAAATAGTCTCTTACCTGCTCTGGACGTAACGGCCGACTGAAGAAATACCCCTGTAAATGGGTGACGCCGCGGTTGATCAGCCAACTGGCTTGTTCATCGGTTTCCACACCTTCAGCCACGCTCATCAGGTTGAGCCTTTTAGCCAGTTGTAACACTGTATCCAGCACGGGTGAAGTGATCGTTTCGGTGCCAATACTTTGCACAAATCCACGATCGATTTTCAGATAATCAAAAGGGTACTTTTCAAGATAGATTAGCGCACTGTGCCCGGTGCCAAAATCATCCACTGCGATTTTAATTCCCCGCTGATGTAGCCAGTGAAACAGTTCAGTCGCATTGCCGTTTTCAACTACGGCCCGTTCAGTGATTTCGAAGACGTACTGAAAATGATCGTGAGGCATATTGTCCTGCCAGTACAGGACATCGTCACGGAAACTGCAGGCGCTCAGATGCAGGGGGGAAATATTTAAGCTGAGGCAGGTTCCTTTGGGCAAGCTATGACGTAGCTGGTGTGCATCGCGGGCGACCAGTTCAAACAGGTGTCGGGTCAGGGGGATAATTTGGTTTTGTGCTTCAGCGTAACTGATAAAAATATCGGGTGAGACCGTTTCACCGGACGGATGCGTCCAGCGTAGCAGCGCCTCCATACCGTAAGATTTGCCATCCTGAGCCGTAATTAAAGGCTGATACTCGACGCGAAATTCACCACGCCGGATGCCCAGAGTAATTTCTTTACCGGGTCGCTGAACCCGGGTCAGTAAAAACCAACACGTACAGCCAGCGAGTAATGACATCAACAGGCTACTCAACATAATGGTCTGAAAATCGCCTGCGGATAAGGTTGAGCCGTAGAGCGCAAACTGGAACGGCAGCCCGTCCATAGTGATCTGCGTTAACGGTGGAGGGAGTTGATGATTTCTTACGAGAGTGGTTTGCCAGCTGGTCATCGCGGTATTATGCGCGAGTATCGCAATCCCGGTAATTTCAGGGTGCGAAGACGCTTTTATTTGGTAATCGGCCAGGCTCAGATTCAAGGTGGTAAAGATGCCGGACTGTAGGGTGCCGGGTTGCTTGATCCATATCGCCAGTACCGGTTTCGTCGGCTGCATAGGGGTACCCGGTAATAAACGGATATCCCGGTCGCGTGTGGTATCGGTACGGGCCGAAATCGCGCTCAGTGGCTGAAAAAAGCTGCCGGTGGCTGAAGAGCAAAAGGCGTTACCGTCTTTCACTAAAATGATGGCGCGTATGTCGCCGGCAAACGCGGCACGCGCAGTTAACTCATGATTGCCGATATAGCATTCTGACTGGACGAACGGAAGCAGGGGAGAAAGGGTATCTGTAATCAGCGTCGCCACGTGACGCTGGAAGTCGTTGCTGCTGTCGATGAGCAACTGCTTATGTTGATTTTCCCGTTGATGTTGGGTCTCGGTAAGTAAAACAGAGGTTAACAACAAAAAAAACAGACTGCCAACAATCGCGCTATTCCACGCGATTCGACGAGGATAAGTTGCCTGGCGTATCAGCGCCCGCGACAATGGCATGAAGTGCTTCCCCTGATCAAAATACAAAACTTAATGGTGCGCAATCGCCCGAATATTTGCGTCTGAGAATATAACGAGTCTGTTAATAATGTCTCGTTATTATTTTGATAAACAAGTATTTTTACGCGGATTCGAGGGATTCAAAAAAAAACGCTGCAAAGGCAGCGTTCTGTTTTTCTCTGGCTGAGAGGACGTTCGAGAGTAGCACTAGCTCGGGTTTTTACTTAAGACCCGGCGAGCTTCGCTATAACGCTTTTTCCAGTAGTCTTCATTAAGGCTGGAGATCATGACACCGCTACTGGTTGAGGCGTGAACAAAATTGTCATTGCCGAGGTAGATACCCACATGGCGACCAGTGGAGCCTGCACGAAACAGAACTAAATCACCTGGACGCAGTCTGGTGCGAGAAATTTCTTTACCCGTTCCCTGCTGCTCGGAGGTGGAGCGGGGAAGATCTAAGCCAAACTGTTCGCGGAAAGTGCGCTGAACGAAAGCGGAACAATCAATACCACGCTTGGTATCACCGCCAAGACGGTAACGTACACCTTTCCAGCTTGCGTATTGCTCCATGATGCGCGACTTAACGTCGACGTTACGCACCATCTCTTCGAACTCATCCTGAGACGCTTGAAGTAAAAAACCATTCTGGTTGTTAACTTCATGATTCTCGTTTTTTACGGTGTTATGGGTACTGCTACAAGCTGAGAGAAGTGTTGCCAGCGCCAGAGCGGGCACTATCCGCCAGATATATCTCAGTATTGGTTGAGACTTGACCATTATACGGGTTTTCCTTCGAAGTCCTTACGACAAGATTGTCGCCAGCCAGATGACAAAACGGAATGAGATTAATAAGCCAGTCAGAACAAGACAATGCTTTAATTATAAAATTGTGTAAATCACCACATTTTACCGATGAAAGCGTGCTTAATACTGCTACTTCTTTCTCACTGCGACCGAGATTAACCGATTACAGAGGCCGTGGCGAGAGCTTTTAATCAAATTCTGATAGGTTTTTTTGATACTTATCAAACTTAAATAACTTGTTCACTTTATCAACAGTTATTCAGGGCTGATAACCTGAGGAAAGGGATGATCTGGCGCTAATTCCAGGCATAGTGCGGGTTAACAGAAGCGCGGCAGCGCCGCGAGCGTCGCGAGCTGACGCTAAATGCTGGATTATCATAGGGTTCAGAAAAGGGATTTCTAGTTAGCTTGCTAATTATTTCATTCGGTTTTTTATAAATAAGGGCGGTTTATAATGTAAACATTATTCCGCCCGGGCTAATGAATTACTGTTGGGGTTTATTTTTACCCGGTAATTTGTGATAAAACCAATTAACCAGGTAATCACTTGCCGGGGTTAATAACCACCAACTCAATCCCACCAGCGTAACCGAAAGTGATCCAACGGCAATATCGGTAAACCAGTGTGCACCAGCCATTATGCGTGGAAGAGAAAACACCACCACAATGACCACGCTGACTAAAAATGTGCGAAAGCCAAAATAGCGCCACATAAATGCCGCGAAGATCATCAGCATCATGCCATGATCGCCTGGAAAACTGTCTTTAGACGCGTCTTTGGCTGGAATGCCGGTCAACTCACTGACGCGATGAACCCCTTCAAAAAACAGCGTTGGACTGGCGTGCTTCACCGGTAGCAAATGACCGGCCTGATTCAGGATGACGGCTGTCAGCAACATCGTAATGCCAATGGCCAGCATACGACGTCGGCCTGTCGGTGTTTCCCGTTGCCATAGCCACAGATAGAGCAAGCCCATTACCAGTAATGACACGGCGTCAAAACCGCGGAAGTTGGTAATCGCGACCAGCAGGGCAAAGCCCGGGTAATTAACCATCTCATTATTGAAAGCGAAGAAAATCCCTTTATCGATATCAAACCAAAACCCATGACCAGGTGGTAAATACCAGGAAAAAAACAGCATCATTCCCAGTGCATTCAGCAGCAGGATGGTGACAAGGCGTGTTGCGTGCATAATTCTGCCCTAATAAAAAATAACCGCCGACCTTAACCATGTCAGCTTAAACGAATCTTCAACAAAGCGGATTGTAGACTATTCCAGTCGGCAGATGAGGAATGAATCATCTCAACGCGGCTGTCTGGCGGGGTTGAACCCAGTATTTCAATATGAACGTCTTCTCCCTGACGGTTAATGCTGACGGCACCCTCCGCAATGCGCAGCACGCCTTTAACCCGATCGACAGGGGCAAGCCGCGCCCACTCCAGCAACGGCAGAGTATCAAACACCGTTTCATCATCAAAAATCCAGCCACAGGCAACATAACCCTGACCCTGATTGACCGCCCGACGCCAGGTTGCGTGCCCGTCGAGTCGCATTGCGGCAATACCACTGGCCGGGGCTGAGTGATGATGATGGTGGGCCGGATGCGGAATGGCGCGCGCTTTCCCTTGCGGCCTGTCGAGCAAAGCGAGGGGAATCTGACCAAACTCGGCAGTAACAAACTGACGATCGTCCTGGTGTGCGGCAAGCCACTGCTCCAGGCGCTGCCGATCGGCTTCGCTCCAGCGATCGCGTTTATTGCCGACAATAATGTCGGCGGCGGCCAGTTGATCGCGAAAGTTTTCATTTTTCGCCACGCGTTCATCATTAAGCTGCCGTGCATCCAGCAGGGTAAGCGTTGCCTGCAGTTCGAGCCAGGGCTGATAAACCGGCGAGGTCAGCATCTGTAATAACTGGCGCGGATGGCCCAGTCCAGTGGGCTCAATCAGCAGGCGATCGGGTTTATTCTGCTTTAACAACCGGTTTAACCCGACCTGCATGGGCAGTCCGTTGACGCAGCACATGCAACCGCCGGGTATCTCTTTCAGGATGGCACCGCTGTTGGCGAGTAACGCACCATCAATACCAACTTCACCGAATTCATTCACCAGCACAGCCCAGTTTTCCTCTTCGGGCTTATGCGCTAACAGATGAAGCAGCGTGGTGGTTTTACCACTGCCCAGAAATCCGGTAAGAAGGTTAACGCGCGTCATGCCAGCGGCTCCTGTAAAATAAAGAAGGTGATATTGTTATATTATAACATTATTCAGCCGCCAGCCTGTAGCGCAGGCAATTAGTCTGCGCGCCCCATATAGCGACGTTCTGCCACATGGATTCGGATGCGATCACCGTTGCTGAGGTACTCCGGTACCTGAACAACTAAACCGGTACTCATCCCGGCAGGTTTGGTGCGGGCACTGGCTGACGCGCCTTTAATACCGGGCGAGGTATCCACAATGTCCATGTCCACGGTTTGTGGTAATTCCAGCGCCAGAACCTGTCCGTCCATAGTAAGAACCTGAATGCCGGGAATGCCACCTTCCGGAATGAACAGCAGCTCTTCTTCTATTTGCTCTTTTTTGAAGGCGTAAGGCGTGTAATCCTCATCGTCCATAAAGACGTATTCATCACCGTCAATATAGGAGAAGGTGACGCTGCGGCGGCTCAGAGAGATAGCCTCGATAATCTCATCGCCTTTAAAGCGTTCTTCGACCTTCATCCCGGTACGGACATCGGTAAAGCGCATTTTATAAAGCGTTGCCGCGCCGCGCGCGCTGGGGCTCTGGACGTCAATATCCTTGACCAGCAGCAGTTTTCCATTGTGGGTAACGGCCATTCCTTTTTTAATTTCATTCGCTTTTGGCATTGCTGTTCTCACTTGCAAAGTAATAGTGCGCGCAACGTTACTCGCGCGCCTCTTAACAGGCAAGATAGCGCGAAAAATTTTGTTGTCGATAGTGAGTGGCAGGGCAGAAAAGGCCGGTTTTATGAGTAGATAAGCCAGGTTTTACGAGGTCTTCCCCTTGCAACGGCGATTTCAGCACAAACCGCAATGCCGTAGGCTAAGGCGTTAACCTCTTTTTCTGTAAAGGTGATGTCGGGGTAATCCCCATTCTGTTATCGTCCGCGGTTTACCCTATCCCGGATGTGAAAGATGGAATGTCGTACAGATTGCGGTGCCTGTTGTATCGCCCCCAGCATTTCCTCGCCCATTCCTGGCATGCCTCAGGGTAAACCCGCTAATACGCGCTGCATTCAGCTTGCGGATAATAACCTCTGCAAAATTTTTGCATCTCCCCTGCGGCCAGACGTGTGCGCGGGACTTCAGCCATCGGTTGAGATGTGCGGCAGCAATCGTCATTACGCCATGGAATATCTGATTCACCTTGAGCAGAGCACCGCGCCATAACCTTTTTCGGCCTCCCTGTTGTTGAGCTATCACCGTGCGTTTGGTTTTTCCTTCTGTCCGTCCCAAAATCAGGCTGTTAACGATGCGCTGACCAGGCTCTCGGTGGCGCATGGCCAAACCCGGATGATGGCGATGTAACTGACTTCCTTATCGGCGTGATGTTGCCTGATTAAGGGGATAACTCTTCAAGCGACTTTTCTTTGGTTTCAATCGCGAACAGCAGGGTGATCACGCCACCGATCAGGGCAATGACGGCGAACGTGATAAAAACAAATCTGATCCCAAAGCCAGACACAATAAACCCCACCATTAATGGCCCAACAGACGACCCGGCGCGTAGCCAGGCGCTGGAAAAGGCAGTACCTGTCGCCCGAAGCCGGGTCGGATAGAGTTCGGCAGAATAGAGATAAAGTGAGAAGGCGATAGTTTGCAAAATGGCATAGGCCATGCTGCCAAAGATCAGTATCTGCCAGGGCGCATTAGCCCCTAATACACACAGCACGATGAGCGGAATAATGGCCAGCATAAATGCCCAGCTGTACCAGCGCTTACGCCCTACGTGATCGATTTTAAAGGCACAAATTACAGAGGCAATGACGCCGCAGGCCGAGGTGATCCACCCATAGGCCAGGCTGGTTTCTAACGGCAGGTGGAACAGGGTTTTATACATGGTTGGAAACCAGGTAACCATACCGTTATTGATGGTATAAACCGTCAACCACAAACCCCACAGCATAAACGTCCGGGATTTGTAGATACCTGAGAACAGGGCTTTCACCCCGCTGGATGTTGCGGGTACCACCGTTACAGGTTTAATGACGGGCTCGGGTAATGGCATACCACGACGTACAGCTTCTGCCTCGAAGGACTGGACCACTTTTTCAGCCTGTTGATGGCGGCCTTTAGAGACTAACCAGCGCGGAGATTCCGGCATTAACCAGCGCAAAGGTGCCGCCAGGGCTGAGGGGATCAGGCCAATGAGAAACATGATTTTCCAGCCATAAACCGGCACCAGAAAGAACCCGATAAGGCCGGCACACATCATGCCAACCGGAAAGATAACTTCATACAGCAGAAAAAAACGACCGCGTTTCTTTGCACCGACAAACTCGTTGATATAGGCACTGGCGACCGGGACCTCAGCACCAATTCCCAGCCCCTGCAAAAAACGGATAACCAGAATCGACCAGCCGTTCCAGGCGAACAGGCAGGCGGCATCCATGATGACAAACATAATGATGGTGATACGCAAAACACCAATCCTGCCAATTTTCTCTGCCAGCGTACCAAAAAAGAGTGCACCTACCAGTTGCCCGATATAGCTTGCTGCAATGATCAGACCGACAAATGTCGGCGTGAGTCCCCATTCCTGCGTCAGCTGTGGCAGGGCAAACGCGATAGCAATAATGGTATAGGCATCAAAAAAAGTGGACAGCCCCACCACAACACGAATAGCCATTAACCGGCGTGTGATGGGCAATCGCTCAAGCCGCGCCAGTAATACAGATGAATCGGCGGGACTGGCGTGGGAAGCGATAACCTGAGTTGACATAGTGACACCCTGTTTAGTGATGGATAGGGGGCAAACGTGCAAGACAACGACCGTGCCGGAGCCATGCGTTTGCCGCCCACTCACTGATGGTTATTGCATAAAAAAATATGCAAACTGATAATATGAAAACGTTAATGCAATCGTTTTCACATTGGTTATCGTTGGTTTAATATTCTGCTGCGTCAATCAAGCGGCATAGTTAATTGTTAACGAGTTCACATTCCGCTCTCAGGCAATCAAAAAAGCGTGAATCAGGTCATACTCTTTCTCATCGAGTTTGCGGACAGGCTACGGCGGAGGAGAACTATAAGAGCGTAATGGCTGAAAATGGCACCTTGTGAGCATTAAGAGAAGGATAAGTGCGGCACCCAACAGTGCGTGTTAACCGCGTATCCCGTTGTTATCGCGTCTGTTGTATATTGTTGCCGTCTGCAGATGGATCTTTGCCACCCACATTAATCCCCGGAGTGATATATGGATCAGGAAAGCCAGGAAAAGGAACAGTCAGATAAAAGGCTGATAACGATGCGTGATGTTGCCAATGCCGCAGGCGTAAGCATTTCAACCGTATCGCGAATTCTGGATGAAAGGCTTCCACAGTCAAAAAGTGCGTCAGCTGAAAAAGTTCGCCAGGTTGCTAGTGAACTTGGCTATCGGCGCGATTATGTTGCCTCCAGCCTGCGAAGGGGCGATACCGGTACGCTTGGTGTACTGGTTCCCCGCATGACGGATGCGGTGACGGCGATGTTGTTTGAGGCTATCGCCACTGCTGCCTCACGACGCGGCTACTTTGCCATCGTGGCGACCTGTGGTGACGACCCGCAACAGGAAAAAGCGTCCGCTGAATCCTTACTGGACAGACGCGTCGACGGACTGATTCTATCAACCTGCCGTCTGGGCGATCCGCTTCCGCAGACGCTGCGGGAACGCGAAATACCGCACGTACTGGTATTGCGCACCGACGGTGTGAGCCCCTCTTCCGTGGGTGATGACGAAATGGGCGGCTACCTTGCCGCGCGCCATCTGATCGATTTAGGCCATAAAAAAATCGGTATGATTGGTGGGCCGGATTTTGCCTCTAATGCATTGAATCGTCGTAAAGGTTTTGAACGGGCAATGAAGGAAGCCGGTTTGTCTGTTCGACCAGAGTGGTGTCGTTCCTCTGACTTTAATATCCAGTCGGGCGAAGAGGTGGGTTCGTCGATGTTAAACCATTCCTCGCGGCCTACAGCGATTTTTGCCGTCAATGACGAGATTGCGATTGGCGTGATGGCGGCGGCGCATCATGCAGGGATCGCCATTGGCAAAGAGCTGTCACTGGTAGGATACAACGATATTCCCCTCGTCAGCCGGTTGCCTGTCGCCTTAACCTCAGTGCGTACGCCACTGGAACATATTGCAGGTAATGCCGTGGATATGCTCATCAATGGCAGGAATGAACCGCATTTATCGACCATTATTCCCACGTTAATCCCGCGAAAATCCACCGCTTCCCCTCATCAGTAACCGCCTGACCAATGACTGCATTGCGAGTGTAATGCGGTCATGAACCCTCTGCGATCTGGATCGCAGACAATGATTTTCTCCCTGGATGTTTTGTGATGGCTGCCGCACTTATTAACAGTTGCCGGTTGACGCGATGAGATTACATTGCGAATTTAACTTATGTGAAAACGATTGCATTAACGTTTGCATTTATTTTTCATCCTGACTGCACTTATGAGTAAACGTCTATTACATCAAGGAGTTAATTATGATTAATATCGACCTCAGAGGCTTAACCCCAGCACCCGTTACCCCATTCACTCGCGAAGGAAAAGTCGATTTTGACGCTATTCAACGTCTGGGCAGCTGGCTGGGAAGTATTGACGGCGTAAAAGGGCTGGTGGTCCTGGGGCACGCAGGTGAGGGCACGTTTCTGACCCAGGATGAGCAGGCCGACGTCATTCGGGCATTTGTAAAATCCGTTGAAGGCAAGATCCCCGTCATTGCCGGTATTACTGGGGAAGGAACTGAAGTGGCGGCACGTGAGGCAAAACGCGCTGTTGAGGCGGGGGCGGCTGCCGGTTTACTTTATCCTTCACACGGCTGGTTGCGTTTTGGTTATCAGGACGGCGCGCCACAGGATCGCTATCGCGTCGTTTATGAAGAGAGTGGCTTACCGCTTATTTTATTCCAGTATCCCGACGTCACTAAAGCCACCTATAACCTGAAAACACTGCTGGATATTTCCGCTCAGCCGGGCGTGTTTGCGATGAAAAATGGTGTACGCAACATGCGTCGTTGGGATACTGAAATCCCTGTCATCCGCCGTGAACGTCCCGATCTTCAGATTCTGACCTGCCATGATGAATATCTGCTGCATACCATTTTTGATGTTGATGGCTTTTTGGTGGGCTACGGCAATATTGCACCTGAGCCACTGATTGAAATGATCAATGCCGGTAAAGCGCAGGATTATAAGAAAGCCCGTGCATTACATGACCGACTGATGCCTGTGACTAAAGCGGTGTACCATCGTGGTTCACATATGGAAGGCACCGTCGCACTTAAACATGCGCTGGTTGCGCGTGGCATTCTGGAACATGCCACTGTCCGTTCACCGCTGTTACCGCTGGGTGAAGGTGCGGCAGAAGAGATTCACGCGGCAATGCGTGCTGCTGAGCTGGGTCGGGTGAAATAAAACGGGCGAGTCTGGCAGGCAGGACGCATCAATGTGGGAACTGCCTGTCGTAACGACGTAGCGCGATTCAACGTATTTCTCTGAGATGTCCCGGTCTGCTTACCGGCAGGCATCCAGAGAAATAATAAATCAACGCAAAAAGAATTTACGCCCCTAAGTGCACCCGATGCGCAGAAAACAGTTATTAAGCCGTGTTCCATTTCTCTGTAGGACATATCGACAAATAGCCTGATACAGCCTTGCGCGGGGAAATGAAGCCTGTACCGGTATTGAGTGTGGGCGGTAGCTGTGTAAAACGCAGTCAGAAGGAATGGAATCATGCTAATACTACAGTTTATGACCGTGCTTTTTTTCCTGTTTTTAGGCATGCGTATTGGCGGTATCGGTGTGGGGTTTGCAGGCGGAGCGGGAGTATTAATGTTGTGCGCGTTGGGTGCCACACCTGGCGACCTGCCGATGCTGGTAATGATATTTATCATGGTGGTGATTGTCGCCATCTCGGCCATGCAGCAGGCAGGAGGCATTGATTATCTGGTGCAACTGACCGAGCGTGCCTTACGCCGTTATCCACGGCTGTTGGTGATTACGGCGCCGCTCTCAACCTGGTTATTAACCATGATGGCCAGTACTGGGCAGGTATCTTTTGCCTGTATGCCCGTGATTGTGGCAGTGGCTAAAGATAATCATCTTCGTCCAACCCGCGCATTAGCGCTTTCCGTCGCCGCATCGTTACTGGGCATTGTGGCATCACCCATTTCGGCAGCCGTGATTTTTTTCTCTGGTATTCTGGAACAGGGGCCGCACGGCTGGGGCTATATAGAACTGATTGCCGTGACCATTCCAGCCACCTTCATGGCGCTCTTATGTTCCGCATTGTTTTACCTGTGGTGGGATCGCTTACGTCACACTGACCAACTTGAACATCAGGATAATGCGGTGAAAACCGTGCAGCTTACGCATTCCGCTATTCACGGCAGACGTTCGGTTCTGATTTTTATTATTGGCCTGGTGACGGTGCTGATTTATGCCATTATCAGCAGTCCCAAACTGGAAATCATTACTCGCCCCGTGCTCAATAGCGGACAGGCGCGCATTGCCGTGATGTTAGCGGTGGCAATGGCTATCGTCATGTTATGTCGGGTGAATGTGCATACGATTCCGGGGTCATCGTTGTTTAAAACCGGTATGACGTCTTGTATCTGTATACTTGGCGTGGCCTGGCTGGGTTCCACGTTTATGGAGAGCAATCGCCTGTGGTTAGAGGATATGGCCGCGCGCTATTTTCTGGATTCCACAGTGTTACTGGCACTGATTATCGTACTGGCATCATGTTTTCTCTATTCTCAGGCGGCATCGACCAACATTCTGTTTCCGATGGCCTTGAGTATGGGCATTGCGCCCGCCACACTGGTCATCTGTTTTCCGGCAACCGCGTCCCTGTTTATCTTGCCTAACTATCCCACGTTGCTGGCCGCCGTTGCGCTGGATGATACCGGCTCCACTCGTCTGGGCCGACGAGTAATCGATCACCCGTTTATTTTGCCAGGTTTACTGGCCACCGGCTTGTCGATGCTTTTTGCCGCCGGTTTAGCCATGCTGTTCTAACCTTTAGCCTCATCCTGGGGATTAACGTGCGGTCCATGCTGTTGTGCACGTGCGGATGGCCTATCACTGTCGGGCAAGGTGCCTTCCTGAGCTTAAGGTAACTGTGTTTGCGGCGTCAGCTGACGCTGCTGAAATCCTCCTGAAAAGACTGACCTTGTGTCGTCCAGACTTCAGCACTATTTTTAAGATAATTTCCCAACCTCTCTGAATTGTGCGTAACGTCAAAGATCTGTTATGTCGTTTACGCATTTTCTTGCCTGTAAAGCCAAGCTGAATAACAATCCCTGAAACGTTTCAGCGTTGCTGTAACAACCTTCACGGGTTCAAACAGCAAGTTCCAACACCAATGAGCTGAAACGATTCAATCAGCAAGCGAGGAGAATTATGTTCCAGCTCGAATTGCAGGCCATCCATACCGGAGCCAGCGCCCAAAACAAAGAAGATGCGATTCGTCAGGTTGCGGCGGCACTTACCGCTGCAGGTAACGTGGCGGAAGGTTACGTCAATGGCATGCTGGCGCGTGAGCAGCAAACCTCAACCTTTTTGGGTAATGGTATCGCCATTCCTCATGGCACCACCGACACGCGCGATCTGGTGCTGAAAACCGGCGTTCAGGTCTTCCAGTTTCCACAGGGAATTGCCTGGGGTGACGATCAAACTGCCTATGTCGCGATTGGCATTGCCGCGAAATCGGATGAACACCTGGCGTTGCTGCGCCAGCTGACCCATGTACTCAGCGACGACAGCATTGCTGAACAGCTCAAAACCGCCTCCGCCGAGGATCTTCGTGCGTTGCTGATGGGTGAGAAGCAATCAGCAGAATTCAGCTTCGATACGTCGTTAATTACGCTGGACGTTAATGCACGCGACCTGATGACATTGCAGGCACTCAATGCCGGACGCTTACAGGCCGCTGGCGTGGTCGATGCCAGCTATGTTGCCGACGTAGTGTCAGGCAATCCTTTAAGCCTGGGCCAGGGTATTTGGTTAAGTGACAGCGGCAAGGGCAATCTGCAAAGCGGAGTGGCCGTAAGCCGTGCGGCGAATGCCTTCGAGCACCAGGGTGAATCCGTGGCGATGTTAGTAAGCGTGGCCGCTGTTGATGAACGACCATTAGAGGTCCTGGGCTATCTGAGCGCACTGTTACAGAACAACAAAGCCGACCGTTTGCTGAAAGCGGATGCAGCAGGCGTTTATGCCCTGCTGACCAGCGAAGTTGACGAGCAGGCAGATCAGCTGACGGCTGAGTTTACTATCCGCAATGAGCATGGCCTGCATGCGCGCCCGGGTACGGCGCTGGTGAGCGTGATCAAACAGTTCAATAGCGACATCACGATTACCAACCTTGATGGCAGCGGTAAACCGGCAAACGGACGCAGCCTGATGAAGGTCGTCGCGCTGGGCGTGAAAAAAGGCCACCGCCTGCGTTTCACTGCCAGTGGTGAAGATGCACAGCAGGCGCTTAATGCCATTGAAGAAGCCATTAACAGTGGTTTAGGTGAGGGGGCGGCATGACCAGACGTGTTGCAACCATCACGTTGAATCCTGCGTATGATTTAGTTGGTTTTACGCCCGAAATTGAACGTGGCGAAGTCAATCTGGTGAAAACCACCGGTTTGCATGCTGCCGGTAAAGGCATCAACGTTGCCAAGGTCCTGAAAGATCTGGGCATCGACGTGACCGTTGGCGGTTTTCTCGGCAAAGACAATCAGGATGGCTTTCAGCAACTCTTCAGTGAGTTGGGTATCGCCAACCGTTTTCAGGTCGTCAATGGACGTACGCGCATCAACGTCAAGCTTACCGAGCAAACCGGTGATGTGACCGATCTTAACTTTTCTGGCTTCCAGGTCACGGCGCAGGACTGGGATCGCTTTACCAGCGATTCATTAACCTGGCTGGGTCAGTTTGACATGGTCTGCGTGAGCGGCAGTCTGCCTGAAGGCGTCGATCCCGATGCCTTTACTCGCTGGATGACTGAACTGCGTACGCATTGCCCTTGCATCATCTTTGACAGCAGTCGCGAAGCGCTGGTGGCAGGCCTGAAGGCTGCGCCCTGGCTGGTTAAACCTAATCGTCGCGAGCTGGAAATCTGGGCAGGGCGCAAACTCCCTGCGCTCCAGGACGTGATTGACGCAGCGCATGAGTTGCGTGAGCAGGGCATTGCACATGTGGTGATTTCTCTGGGCGCAGAAGGCGCACTTTGGGTCAATGCCTCAGGTGAATGGATTGCTAAACCGCCGGTGTGCGAGGTTGTCAGCACCGTTGGCGCAGGTGACTCCATGGTAGGTGGCCTGATTTATGGCCTGTTAATGCGTGAATCCAGTGAACATACGTTACGTCTGGCTACTGCGGTAGCCGCGATGGCTGTCAGCCAGAGCAACGTCGGCGTTACTGATCGTACCCAGTTGGCCGCAATGATGGCGCGCGTCGACTTACAACCCGTTAACTGACAGCAGGAGAGCGATAGTGAAAACGCTGCTGATAAAAGATCCTTCAACAGGACTGGCTTCTGCCTACATGGCAAAACAACGCCTGGCTGCTGCGGCTGCGCAGGCTGGTTTAACACTAACCGAAAATCCGGCAGAGGCCGAGCTGGTGATCGTCACCGGTAAAACTGTGCCGGATGATGCCGCGCTGAACGGAAAATCCGTTTGGCTGGGTGATGTACAACAGGCGGTCAGCGAACCTGAACAGTTCCTGAATCGTGCTAAGGCTGAAGCTAAACCCTGGCAAACCAGCGCGGCAGCTCCTGCCGCGGCGGTTGCCTCTACCGCTGCGCCCGCGAATGGACCAAAACGTGTCGTTGCCGTGACCGCTTGCCCAACGGGCGTCGCGCATACCTTTATGGCGGCCGAGGCTATTCAGACCGAAGCCACCAAACGTGGCTGGTGGGTAAAAGTGGAAACCCGCGGCTCTGTTGGCGCGGGTAACGCGATTACGCCTGAAGAAGTTGCCGCAGCCGATCTGGTGATTGTGGCAGCGGATATTGAAGTGGATCTGGCAAAATTTGCGGGTAAACCGATGTATCGCACCTCAACCGGTCTGGCGCTGAAAAAGACCGCACAGGAGCTGGATAAAGCGGTTGCAGAAGCGAAGCCTTACCAACCTTCTGGCTCGCAAAACAGTCAGCAGGAAGAGAAGAAAGAGGGCGGCGCGGGCGCTTACCGTCACCTGTTGACCGGCGTGTCTTACATGCTGCCAATGGTTGTGGCGGGCGGCTTAAGTATCGCACTGTCGTTTGCTTTTGGTATCACGGCCTTTAAAGAGCCGGGTACTCTGGCGGCGGCGCTGATGCAAATCGGTGGCGGCAGTGCATTTGCACTGATGGTTCCGGTTCTGGCAGGCTTTATTGCTTTCTCTATCGCGGATCGTCCGGGTCTGACGCCTGGTCTGATTGGCGGTATGATCGCCACCAGCATTAACGCGGGCTTCCTTGGCGGTATTATCGCAGGCTTTATCGCAGGTTACGCTGCCAGGCTGATTAGCGGCAAAGTGAAGCTGCCACAAAGTATGGAGGCGTTGAAGCCCATCCTGATTATTCCGCTGTTTGCCAGCCTGATCACCGGTTTACTGATGATCTATGTGGTGGGTAAACCGGTCGCGGGCATCATGAGTGCTTTGACCAGCTGGCTGGCTAATATGGGTACCGCCAATGCGATCCTGTTAGGTGCTATCCTGGGTGGCATGATGTGTACCGACATGGGCGGTCCGGTTAACAAAGTGGCTTATGCGTTTGGCGTTGGGCTGCTGAGTTCACAAACCTACGCGCCGATGGCCGCGATTATGGCGGCCGGTATGGTGCCACCGCTGGCCATGGGTCTGGCTACGCTGGTTGCACGTCGTAAATTTAATAAAGGTCAGCAGGAAGGCGGTAAAGCCGCGCTGGTTCTGGGGCTGTGCTTTATTTCAGAAGGTGCGATTCCTTTTGCGGCTCGTGATCCGATGCGCGTTCTGCCATGCTGTATCGTCGGTGGTGCTGTAACGGGCGCAGTCTCGATGGCGATTGGCGCCAAACTGATGGCACCGCACGGCGGCCTGTTCGTGCTGCTCATCCCTGGTGCGATTACCCCAGTGCTCGGTTATCTGATGGCGATTTTGATTGGTACAGCGATTGCCGGATTAGGCTATGCGGTACTGAAGCGTCCTGAAGAAGAGCTGGCAAAAGCCTGATAGTTAAGTTAAAAACGAAAAAGGAGCCGCAAGGCTCCTTTTTTTTAACGTTGCTCTGACTTGAGCCAGGCGATTTCATCTTTCCAGATATCCGGATTAATGGTTTCCAGAATCAGCGGGATGCCATCAAAACGCGCATCTTTCATGATCCAGCTAAACACGGTTTTACCGATATTCCCCTCACCCAGGCTGTGATGACGGTCAACCCGGCTGCCCAGCGTGCTCTTGGCATCGTTCAGGTGCATCCCGCGAAGATAGTTAAAACCCACAATGCGATCGAATTCAGCAAAGGTTTCGGTACAGGCGGCTTCGCTGCACAGATCGTAACCACCCGCAAAAGCATGGCAGGTATCAATGCAAACCCCTACGCGGGATTTGTCTTCAACATGTTCAATAATGGTTGCCAGGTGCTCAAAGCGGAAGCCCAGATTGCTGCCCTGACCGGCGGTATTTTCGATAACGGCGGTGACGCTGTGGGTTTGATCCAGGGCGATATTGATTGACTCAGCGATGCGTTTTAAACAGCTCAGTTCATCGATCTGCTGTAGATGGCTGCCCGGATGAAAATTCAACAGCGTCAGACCCAGCTGTTCGGCGCGTTGCATCTCATCAAGAAACGCATCGCGGGATTTTTGTAACGCTTCCATGACGGGATGACCCAGATTGATCAAATAGCTGTCATGCGGCAGAATCTGGCCCGGCGCAAACTGGTATTTCTCGCAGGCAGCGCGGAAGGCCGCAATCGTGTCATCTGACAGCGGGGCCGCTTTCCACTGACGCTGATTTTTAGTGAACAGCGCAAAAGCCGTGGCTTCCAGTTCATGGGCGCGGATCACCGCCTGATCCACGCCACCCGATGCGCTGACGTGCGCGCCAATATACTTCATGCCGTTCTCCTGAAGGATTTAACTCAGATTTAACGGCATGATACACGATGGCGCGATGGCAAAGCGCGGTGCGCAGGAAATTTTTAGCCAGGTCAGGAGCGGTTTAGACCGGGAGAACAGCCGGGCTGGGAAGCGCGCGTTCCTGATAGCCATTAACGCGAGAACGCGCTCAGAGAGAAGATTGGGCAAGGGGAAATCAGCCGTTGCCCCACCGCGCATGTGTGTCAGCAGTCAGAAGAAGGCAGAGGATTAATGGCGGAGTTTCGCTAACTCTTCTTCGGTCAGGCCGGTCATTTTGATCACGGTAGGGCGGTCAAGACCGTTATTTAACATGGTCTGGGCAATCTTCAGCGCTTCTTCCTTCCTGCCTTTTTCGATGCCTTTTTGTTCCAGCTGTTCTGCAATGGTCATCAGAGCCTCTCCGTGTTGTGGCACCCGCTGTGCCAGCTTATGAACAAAGGCGTGCGCATCCGACGCTTCGCCCACCTGTATCATGTAGTTTACCAGCGATATTACCTGCGATGAAGAGAGATATTCGTTCAGGAGAAGGGTGACCAGCCTGTCCATCAGCGCCGTCAGGTTACGCTGGTGGATATGCTTCTGCAGTAATGTTAAAGCGGCCATGCTGCGATGGCGCGCAATCTCGTCGTCCGGGATAATTGTTACGTCAACCAACGGGAAAGCCGTTGTATACAGCGCCTGCGCGATGTCTGGGTTGGCAAATTCGTCCAGCCAGCAGAGGGAATACGGATAGGGGCTGCGTTTACCGGTGTAGAACAACATTGGGATAACCAACGGCAGTGTTTTATGCCCGGCCTGCAGGTGACGGTGCATAGCGGCAACCGCATAGCGCATCAATCTAAAGGCCATGTGTTTATCCGGACCTGACTGATGCTCGATAAGCACATGGATATAGCCTTTGCCGGATGAGGTTTTGAGGCTGTACAGCACATCGCTGAAGTACTGCCGCAGGTCATCTTCAACAAACGAACCTGATTCCAGTTGCAGAGTAGAAAGATCGCAGAGCACGCGTAACGATGGCGGCAGATGGATCGCCATAAAATCCCGGGCAATGTCTGGCTGTGTCAGAAACTGCCGAAACAGAGCATCGTGAGGCGTAGGCGTGGTATTTTTTATCTTCATGAGTCCCGGCTCGTAAACATCCATCGGCGTAAAATAAAGCAGCCAGCAACGTTCACCTAACAGCAGCAGGGTAATGTTCGGCACGTCTCGCAAAACCGTCGCCATTGTGTCAAGCCCGCGCCGAAGCACCGGGATAACCGGCTCGGCGTCGAGCCGGTCAGAGACTTCCATGTTCGCGCGCTCACGCCATAAAATGTTGAACCAGCAGATTAATACTGCCGCCGCCAACAATCAGCCAGCTGAATACCAGCGCCCCCAACAGCACGGGCTTAAATCCGGCTGCGCGCAGGGCAGTAAAGCGAGTGGTTAAACCCAGAGCCGCCATGGCCATGGTCAACAGTATTCCACCGATGGTATTGAGCGCGTTAACCCACCCGGCAGGCAACCAGTGCAGAGAATTGAACAGGGCGACAGCGACGAATAGCAACGCAAACCACGGAAAGGTGATGGGCTGCGCCCTGTGCTGTGTTGCCTGTTCACGTCGAAGCACACCGCTCAGCAACAGTAAAAAGGGGGCCAGCATCATCACCCGTAGCATTTTCGCAATGACCGCACTGCTTTCGGTTTCTGGCGCAATACTGTGCCCGGCGGCAACCACCTGAGCCACTTCGTGGATCGTTGAACCGGTAAACACACCAAACTGGGTAAGACTCACCGTGGGGAAAAGATGATGAACCAGTGGCCACAGTAGGGGATAAATAAAGATTGCCAGGGTGCCAAACAGCACCACGGTTGCCACGGCGACCGCCACCTTTGACGGGACCGCTTTTAAGACCGGCTCCGTGGCCAGCACGGCCGCTGCACCACAAATACTGCTGCCTGCACCGATTAACCACACGGTGTCACGATCCAGCTTCAACAGACGTCTTCCCAGCAGACAGGTCATAAAAAATGTGCTGCTGAGCGTCAACACATCAATGAGTACGCCGCTCAGGCCGACATCCGTAACTTGCTGTAAGGTGATGCGGAATCCGAACAGAATGACGCCCAACCTGAGCAATTTTTGTTTTGCCAGCAGCACCCCTGCATCACATTGACCGGCCACGGGTGAATACACCGTGTTACCGATAATGATGCCGAGCATAATGGCCAGGGTTAATGAACCCAGCCCCAGATGCGTGACGGCCGGCACCTGAGCCAGCAGGGCGGTGACGGCGGCAATCGTACCGCATAACAACAGGCCCGGCAGCCATTGCTGCACGGGATGAGATTTAGAAATGCTGATGTCGGCCATGATTACGCTCCTGGTTGAGTACGCATCATCACGCCAGGTTTGTTAAAAGTGAAATTGATTATATATTTATAATCTACCGCTATAAGTGATAAGGCAGGGTTTATGCTGTTCGCACGACTGGGGCGTTTCATTACGCTTATCAAAAGAGATGTTTTAACGCTCGTCTATGCCTGTCGCGATCCGCGAACGCCGCTGTGGTGTAAAGGCCTGGCGGTAGGACTCATGGCATACGGTATCAGCCCCATTGATTTGATTCCTGATGTAATCCCGGTGGTGGGACTACTGGATGATGCGGTGATCATTCCCACGGGTGTCATGGTGTTGCTGAAAATGCTGCCGAAGGCGGTGCGTGACAGCAGCGCGGAGCGTGCCCGGCAACAACGCGTACGCGGTAAAAAAGTGTTCAGCGTGCTGGCGGTGGTGTTCCTGCTGTGGATAGCCTTGATCATTTACCTTGTACAGCGTTAAGTCATTCAGGAGTTCCCATGCACATTACACTGCGGCAAATTGAAGTTTTCACCGAAGTGCTGAAAAGCGGTTCCACCACCCAGGCTTCCCAGGTGCTGGCTTTGTCTCAGTCAGCCGTCAGCGCGGCCCTCGCCGATCTGGAAAACCAGCTTGGCGTTCAGCTTTTCGATCGCGTCGGCAAGCGGCTGGTACTGAACGAGCATGGCCGGTTACTCTATCCCCGCGCCGTGGGGCTGCTTGAACAGGCCACAGAAATCGAACAGTTATTTAAAGAAGATAACGGTGCGATTCGTATTTATGCCAGCAGTACGATAGGGAATTACCTGCTGCCCGGGATGATTGCCGGCTACCGCCGTGATTTCCCGACCTTGCCTTTAGAGCTGAGCGTCGGAAACAGTCAGGACGTGATCACGGCCGTCTCTGATTTTCGAGTAGACGTGGGGTTAATAGAAGGCCCGTGCCATATGACGGAACTGGTGAGTGAACCCTGGCTTGAAGATGAGCTGGTGGTATTTGCCGCGCCCGATGCTCCGATTTTGCAGCAGCCGGTCACACTGACAACCCTGGCCGATGCCACCTGGATTCTCCGCGAACGCGGTTCAGGCACCCGTGAAATCGTTGATTATCTCTTATTGTCCCATTTACCGACGTTCCAGCTCGGTATGGAACTGGGGAATTCTGAAGCGATCAAACATGCCGTCCGGCACGGTATGGGCATTAGCTGTTTGTCCCGCCGCGTCATCGCCGATCAACTGAGCGCCGGAACGCTTATCGAACTGAATACGCCGTTGCCCAATCTGACGCGTACGCTTTATCGCATTCATCATCGGCAAAAACACATCTCAAAGGCCCTGACGCGGTTTTTGTCCTACTGCCGTGAATAAACGCAGAGAGCCAATCTGGTGGTGAAATCAGCGGTTCAACCCCTTGAAATTCAGGGAAACAGGCATCGCCGCTAATAATTTCCCGTGAATCATGAAGGTAACTTATAACTGTATAGCATTCGCTATACAGCACGGCCTTTGCTGCTACAATCGCGCCTTATTTTTACCCAGCGTAATGTTTACACATGCATAATGACTCAAATACAACACAACAACCTGCGTTACGACGCGATCTAAAAGCACGTCACCTCACCATGATCGCCATCGGCGGTTCAATTGGTACAGGTCTCTTTGTCGCATCGGGAGCCACCATCTCTCAAGCTGGCCCCGGCGGCGCGTTACTCTCCTATGCCTTAATTGGCTTGATGGTCTACTTCCTGATGACCAGCCTGGGTGAACTGGCGGCGTTTATGCCGGTATCGGGCTCTTTTGCTACCTATGGTGCAAAATATGTCGAAGAAGGCTTCGGTTTCGCGCTGGGCTGGAACTACTGGTACAACTGGGCGGTTACGATTGCTGTCGATCTGGTGGCCTCCCAACTGGTCATGAATTACTGGTTCCCGGATACGCCAGGCTGGATCTGGAGCGCTCTGTTCCTGAGCCTGATGTTCCTGATTAATTACATCTCGGTGAAGGGCTTTGGCGAAACGGAATACTGGTTCTCGCTGATCAAGGTTGTCACCGTGGTGATCTTTATCGTGGTCGGCGTGCTGATGATTGTCGGCATTATGCGCGGCGCTGAAAATGCGGGCTGGCATAACTGGCAGGTGGGGGACGCGCCCTTTGCGGGTGGGTTTGCCTCGATGATCGGTGTGGCGATGATTGTCGGTTTCTCATTCCAGGGCACCGAGTTGATCGGTATCGCGGCGGGTGAATCAGAAGATCCCGCTAAGAATATCCCGCGCGCGGTGCGTCAGGTGTTCTGGCGTATTCTGCTGTTCTATGTGCTGGCTATCCTGATTATCAGCCTGATTCTGCCTTATACCGATCCGCAGCTGCTGCACAATGATATTAAAGATATCAGCGTCAGTCCGTTTACGCTGGTGTTCAAAAATGCCGGTCTGCTGTCGGCGGCGGCGGTGATGAATGCGGTGATTTTAACGGCGGTATTGTCCGCCGGTAACTCCGGAATGTACGCCTCAACGCGAATGCTTTATAACCTGGCTCGTGAAGGCAAAGCGCCGCGTATTTTTGCCCGACTGTCAAAAGGCGGTGTACCGCGAAATGCCCTGTGGGCGACCACGGTGGTGGCGGGCCTGTGTTTTTTGACCTCGAAATTTGGCAATCAGGAAGTCTATCTCTGGCTGTTGAATACCTCCGGCATGACCGGTTTTATCGCCTGGCTGGGGATTGCGATCAGCCACTATCGTTTCCGTCGTGGTTATGTGGCGCAAGGGCGGGATCTTAATGCATTGCCTTACCGTTCGGGCTTCTTTCCTGTCGGTCCCATTTTTGCCTTTATCCTCTGTCTGATGATCACCTTAGGGCAGAATTATCAGGCGTTCCTGCAGGACAGAATTGACTGGTATGGTGTGGCAACCACCTATATTGGTCTACCGCTGTTTCTGCTTATCTGGCTGGGTTACAGGCTGGTGCGGGGCGGTCGCATTATCAAATACAGTGAGATGGAATTCCCTCTCCATCAAGACGAGAAATGACCAGAAGCGCACGGTGAAAGCCGTGCGCTTTTTACCTTACGTCATCACTGTTAACATTCGATGAATTGATAATTATTATCACCTGCACTATTGTGGCTGCGTTTTTAATTTTGGAGCCATTACTGGGTTGAATCATGACAACGGAATCCTCGTTGATCGGTGCTGAAGAGGGCCATCAGCACACACTGACAAACTATCATCAGGTTGTGCGCCGCCGCCTGTTCTGGCTGGGCGCGCTGCTGATAGCAATACTCGCCTCACTCATTCTCGATTTTACGCTCGGTCCGGCAGGGCTTTCTTTATCCGTGCTGTGGCACACACTGCTGTCTCCCGAGAGCGTTGATGCGGGTACGCGCGTGATCGTCTGGGATATCCGCTTACCCTATGCATTAATGGCCATTGTTGTCGGCCTCGCGCTCGGTCTGGCCGGGGCGGAAATGCAAACCATCCTGAATAATCCCCTTGCCAGCCCCTTTACGCTGGGCGTGTCCTCTGCGGCCGCGTTTGGTGCAGCGCTGGCCATTATTCTGGGCGTGGGTATTCCCGGTATTTCCGGGCAGTGGTTTATTTCAGCTAACGCGTTTCTGTTTGCCCTGTTCGCCGCATTAATGCTGGACGGGATTACACGCTGGACCCAGGTGTCCTCGTCAGGTGTGGTGCTGTTTGGTATCGCCCTGGTGTTTACCTTCAATGCACTGGTTTCGATGATGCAGTTTATCGCCAGTGAAGATACGCTGCAGGGACTGGTGTTCTGGACCATGGGCAGCCTGGCGCGCGCGTCCTGGGAAAAACTGGGTGTACTGAGTGCAGCCTTTGCGGTGCTGGTTCCTTTCTCCATGCTCAGTAGCTGGAAGCTCACCGCGCTGCGGCTGGGGGAAGACAGGGCGATCAGTTTTGGTATCGATGTGCGTCGCTTGCGTCTGGCGACTCTGCTGCGCATCAGCGTGCTTTCCGCACTGGCGGTCGCTTTCGTTGGCCCCATTGGCTTTATTGGCCTGGTCGCACCCCATATTGCACGCATTATGTTTGGTGAAGATCATCGCTTTTATTTGCCTGCCAGCGCACTTACCGGTGCACTGGTGCTGTCGCTGGCTTCCGTGGCGTCGAAGAACCTGATCCCTGGCGCGATCATTCCGGTCGGCATTGTCACTTCGCTGATTGGTGTGCCGTTCTTCCTGAGTATTATTCTGCGTCATCGGGGGAATGTGTGATGGAACAAGGTTTAAGCCTGGGCGGTTTCACCACCGGTTACCCTAAACGTCGGGTGATTGAAAACCTGAATGTCGCGCGTTTGCCGCGTGGCGAGATTACGGTACTGCTTGGACCGAACGGCTGCGGCAAATCAACGCTGCTGCGTGCACTGGCCGGGCTGAATAAAGGGCAGGGCGAACTGTGGCTAAACGGGGAAGACCTGATGACCCAGCCTTTCGTGCGCCGTGCCAGGCAGGTGGTTTATTTACCCCAATCCCTGCCGGCGGGTGTTCACCTGCACGTGCTGGAGTCCATTATTGTGGCGCAGCGTGCCTCAAGTGGATTACACACTGCCGCCAGCGAAGCGGACGTGATGGTGCTGCTGGAGCAGTTGGGCATCGCTCATCTGGCCATGCGTTATCTCGACCAGCTGTCTGGCGGACAAAAACAGTTGGTTGGCCTGGCGCAGTCGCTTATTCGTCGGCCTGCGCTGCTGCTGTTGGATGAACCGCTCAGCGCGCTGGATTTAAATTACCAGTTCCACGTAATGGATTTGGTCCGGCGCGAAACCGCGCTGCGCAATATGGTTACGGTGGTGGTGGTGCACGACATCAATATCGCCTTGCGCCACGCTCAGCATGCGTTGATGCTCAAAGAGGGCAAACTCATTGCTGAAGGCGCGCCGGATCACGTCATTACACCCGCCACGCTGGCGCAGGTTTACGGCGTGCAGGGCCGCATTGAGCACTGTTCGCGAGGAACACCGCAGGTCATGATTGACGGGCTGGTCCAGGAAGGGCTGGCGTAGAATCCGGGGATTGCTCAGGCAATCCCCTTTTTTATATCACCCCACCAACAGGTGTTGCGCATGGAAGCGCAGGTGATCTTCGACAAAACTGGCAATGAAGAAGTAACTGTGATCGTAGCCAGGCTGGATACGCAGTGTTAATGGAAAGCCCATCTCCTGAGCAATCGCTTCTAAGCGCTCCGGCTGGAGTTGATCGGCCAGGAACTGATCGCTGTCGCCCTGATCGATCAACAACGGCAGGCGATGCTGAACGTTATGCATTAACTGACAGCTGTCATACGCGCGCCAGGCCTGGCGATCTTCTCCCAGATAGGCCGTGAATGCTTTCTGACCCCAGGGAACGTCGCACGGGTTGACGATAGGCGCAAACGCCGAGGCAGACGCAAAGCGATTGCCCAGACGTAATGCCAGCATCAGTGCGCCATGTCCGCCCATGGAGTGCCCCATGATTGACTGACGTTCACTGACTTTAAAGTTATCGGCGACCACTGCGGGCAGCTCTTCACTGAGGTAGTCGAACATACGATAGTGGCTTGCCCAGGGTTGTTGCGTGGCATTAAGGTAAAAGCCCGCGCCCTGACCCAGATCATAGCCCTCGTCATTGGCGACCTGCTCACCGCGTGGGCTGGTATCTGGCATGATTAACACCAGACCCAGCTCGGCGGCAACACGCTGTGCGCCCGCCTTGGTGGTGAAGTTTTCATCATTGCAGGTCAGCCCCGCCAGAAACCACACCACCGGCGGTGGGGAATCACCGCGCGGGCTTGGCAAATAGATACTGAACGTCATCGGGCAGTTCAGCACCTGTGACTGATGACGCCAGCGCTGCTGCCAGCCGCCAAAAATTCGATGCTCTTCCAGCAGCTCCAGAGTAGATGTCATAGCGCCCCCGATTACTTATTAAAATGCACGACGGAGCGGATCGATTTTCCATCATGCATTAAATCAAAGGCGTCATTAATCTCTTCCAGCGGCATGGTGTGCGTGATGAAATCATTCAGGGCAAATTTGCCGTCCAGATAATCCTGCACAATACCAGGCAACTGTGAGCGGCCTTTTACGCCACCAAAGGCAGAGCCACGCCAGACACGACCAGTAACCAGTTGGAACGGACGCGTCGAAATTTCCTGACCCGCACCCGCTACCCCAATGATCACCGACTCACCCCAGCCTTTATGACAGCACTCAAGGGCAGAGCGCATGACGTTGACGTTACCGATACATTCAAATGAGAAATCCACCCCGCCGTCGGTGAGTTCAACAATCACATCCTGAATGGGTTTGTCATAATCTTTCGGGTTAATCAGATCGGTCGCGCCCAGCTTACGTGCCAGATCGAACTTGCTGGTGTTGATATCAATACCAATAATGCGACCGGCTTTGGCCATTTTTGCGCCGATGATTGCGGATAGTCCAATACCGCCCAGACCAAAGATGGCAACGGTATCGCCTTCTTTAACCTTAGCCGTATTCATCACCGCACCCATGCCGGTGGTCACACCGCAGCCCAGCAGGCACACTTCTTCCAGCGGGGCTTCTTTACTGATTTTTGCCAGGGAGATTTCAGGCACGACGGTGTATTCAGAGAAGGTGGAGGTACCCATGTAGTGGAAAATGGGCTTGCCGTCTTTGAAGAAACGCGTAGTACCGTCAGGCATCAGACCTTTGCCTTGCGTAGTACGAATGGCCTGACACAGGTTGGTTTTACCGGACAGGCAGAACTTACATTTGCCGCATTCTGGCGTGTAAAGCGGGATCACGTGATCGCCCACTTCAACGCTGGTCACGCCTTCGCCCACCGCTTCAACAACGCCACCGCCTTCGTGACCCAGAATGGCCGGAAACACGCCTTCGGGATCGCTGCCAGACAGTGTGTAAGCATCGGTATGACAGACGCCGGTCGCGACGATACGTACCAGCACTTCCCCTTTCTGCGGCGGCATTAAATCCACTTCTTCGATTTTCAGCGGTTCGCCTGCGGCCCAGGCTACGGCGGCGCGGGTTTTGATCATGTTCATGCAATCCCTCTTACAGTCAGATTGTGACGCGACATGGCGTCTGGATGGTCGTGATAAGTTAAAAATAGCGCGGAAACACTATTCCGCTGCATGCAATGGATGCATCAGCTCATCATTGAGCGGACGATCGTGAAATTGTTCGATAATAAGGTACTTCAGCGCCTCAACGTTGGGCGTGAAGGCATCGCGTCGCCACATCAGCCAGGTGGCGGTGTCGCGGTATTCAGCCGGAAGGCTGTGTACCTGCACACGGGCGCGGTCTGGCATCTGTTTCAGGACCGACGCCGGTATCATGGCAACGCCAGCACCGCCCGCCACGCAGGCCAGCATGGCGTGATAGGACTGAATCTCCATCACCGTGTTAGGTGCCGCCTGACTGTCGCGATACCATGCTTCAAGTTTAACCCGGTAGGAGCAGCTGTTACGAAACGCAAACAAGGTATCGTCCTGGGTGTCCCGTGCGCAGGTCACCGGGATATGGTCAAGGTCGGTGATTAAAACCATTTCCTCGCGAAAGGCAATGCAGCCATTGAGATCGTCGTGTTGAACCGGCCCATCGACCAGGGCTGCCGCCAGGGTGCCTTCGCGCACCCGATCGATAATTTCTCCCGAGGTGCCGGTGATCAGCGATAAGGCGACCGCAGGAAAACGTTGATGGTAGGCAGCAAGAAGGCCGGGCAGGCGCGTCGCCGCCGTGCTCTCCATGGAGCCAAGCGCGAAGTTACCGCCAGGCTTACCCGCCCGGGTCATACTTAATGCTTCATCACTCAACGCCAGAATACGCTGTGCGTAATTAAGGAAATTATGGCCCATAGGCGATAACCGGATGCGCTGTTTTTCGCGAATAAACAGATCCACCCCCAATTCCTCTTCCAACTGGCGCAGGCGCGTGGTGAGATTGGACGGTACCCGATGCAAGTGTTCTGCCGCACGGGCCAGGGAACCGCTCTCTGCCACGGAACAGAACATACGTAACTGAACTAAATCCATAGTGTTCTCTTACCGTAAACAAGTTGCTTAAGATTATTCACTTTTTGTGAGTTTAAGCATCGTTCATGCTATAAGCAAGTTTCAACGCAAAAAACTGAGGTACCAGATGGCGTTTCGCGTGGCGATAAGTGCATTTTTAACCTTGTTTGTGGCTATGGGAATAGGGCGCTTTACCTTTACCCCGCAGGTGCCCTTAATGATCCAGGAACATCAGTTAACCCTCACCAGCGCCAGTCTGGTGGCGGCGTTAAACTACCTGGGTTATCTGTGTGGTTCTTTTGATGCCATGCGCGCGCACCAACGCGTTGAGCTGCGTCTGCAACTGGGAATATGGGGCACCGTTGTACTGACGGCGTTGTCAGCCCTGGCTGACGGGCCTGGATGGCATGGGGTGATCCGCTTTGTTATTGGTTGGGCCAGCGGCTGGGCGATGGTGCTGGTCGCGGCCTGGAGCAACGAGCAGTTGCACCACCATGGCCGTCCCGGCCTGTCGGCAGCGGTGTTTGCCGGGCCGGGCGCAGGCATTTTTGTCAGCGGCCTGTTGGCCGTGGCGCTACACAGTTTACAGGTCAGCGCAGCACTGGCCTGGTCGGTTTATGCAGCGCTGGCAGCGGTGCTGGTCGCGCTTATCAGCCGCAACCTGCCGCGCGCGGGTGAACTGCATCGGCCCGAACAGGCCCCACAACCGCTGGTTCTGACCCGCAATCTGAAGCGGCTGGTTCTGAGTTACAGTCTGGCCGGCTTTGGCTATATTTTGCCAGCAACCTTTCTTTCACAGATGGCAGCAGCGCGTTTCCCTGACAGTGCCACGGCCCAGTTTGTCTGGCCGGTATTCGGTGGGGCGGCAGTTGTGGGTATTGTGTTAGGCATTGCTACTCGCCGGACAGGCAGCAGCCATGCCCGCTTAGCCGTGGTGCTGTGGGCGCAGGCGTTGGGCGTGCTGGCGGCGGCGCTGCTCCCTGGATTCAGCGGCCTGCTAACAGGCGCGCTGCTGGTCGGCGGGGGCTTTCTGTGCGTGGTGCAGCTGTCGCTGCTCTGCGCCCGTGAGCTGGCACCGCAACATATGCGTTACATGGCCGGGCTGCTGACAACCGGATATGCGATTGGGCAGTTGGCAGGGCCGATGCTTTCCTCGCTTTCAACGCTGTTCTTACATCGCCTGGAGCCTGCCTTGTGGGTCGCCGGTGCCAGCCTGATATGGGCAGGGCTGCTGGTCTGGCGGCGGGCAGCATGAAAAGCTTTCATCCCCAATCAGATTGATTGCTGGATTACCTGCACAGAAAGTTTCACAATACGCGCTCAGTAATATGACCCGCTGGCAACAAACGGCGGGCGCAACACCTGCCGGAGAAGAGTAAGATGAGTACCTTAAGTCAGGAAGCTGCACTGGTCCACGAAGCGCTGCTGGCGCGTGGACTGGAAACGCCGCTGCGTGCACCCACGCGTGAAATAGACGATGAAACGCGTAAAAGCCTGATTGCAGGCCATATGACGGAAATCATGCAGCTGCTGAATCTGGATCTTGAAGATGACAGCCTGATGGAAACCCCGCACCGCATCGCCAAAATGTATGTCGATGAGGTCTTTTCCGGTCTCGATTATGCCAACTTCCCCAAAATCACCCTCATTGAAAACAAGATGAAAGTGGATGAGATGGTCACGGTTCGCGACATTACGCTGACCAGCACCTGCGAACATCACTTTGTGATTATCGATGGGAAAGCGACGGTTGCCTACATCCCCAAAGATAAAGTGATTGGCTTATCGAAGATCAACCGTATCGTACAGTTTTTCGCACAGCGGCCTCAGGTGCAGGAGCGTTTAACCCAGCAGGTCCTGCTGGCGTTGCAGACGCTCTTGGGCACCAATAACGTTGCCGTCTCGATTGATGCCGTTCACTATTGTGTCAAAGCGCGCGGCGTGAAGGATGCAACCAGCGCGACCACGACGACCTCGCTGGGCGGCCTGTTTAAATCCAGCCAAAACACCCGTCAGGAATTTCTGCGCGCGGTACGTCATAACTAAAGCTGACAGGCGGGCGCGGCTGTCGTCTGCCTGATACTTCAGGATTCCACATGCAACGCTACCTCGTGCTGGATTTCATTCGGGGCTGTGCCATTCTCGGCATTCTGGTGTTAAACATTATTGGCTTTGGTTTACCTTCCGCCGCGTATCTCAATCCCGCCTGGCAAGGCAGCATCACGCTCTCTGATGCCTGGACATGGGCCATTTCCGACATCTTTGCCCAGCTCAAATTCCTGACGCTATTCGCTCTGCTGTTTGGCGCAGGACTGCAAATGCAGCTGTCACGCGGCAGTCGCTGGCTGAGTGCCCGTTTATCCTTGTTAGTGGTGCTGGGATTTATTCACGGTGTCTTTATCTGGGAAGGGGATATTTTACTGGATTACGGCATTATCGGGCTGATCACCTGGCGTATGTTGCGTGATGTACCTTCAACGCGGGGGCTCATTAACACGGGCGTCCTGCTCTATCTAATGGGATGTGCCGTATTGCTGGTGTTCGGGCTTATCTCCAGCCCTGAACCTTCGCCATCGTGGCTGCCGGGTGCCGCCGGGATTCAGTATGAACAGTTCTGGAAGCTGACGGGTGGCCTGGCTGCCGTGCAGATTCGTCTGGACCACCTTTCCTCGGGCCTGATGGCGCTGGTGGCGCAGTATGGCTGGCAACTGGCCGGATTGATGATGCTGGGTGCTGCTCTGGTGCGCTGTGGCTGGCTGAAAGGCGCCTTTCCGGTGCACCACTACCGGCGCGTAGCCGCAATGTTATTGCCGTTGGGGTTACTGATCGCTACTGTCGGTGTTGCCGCACAGTGGTGGGTCGACTGGGATTACCGCTGGAGCGCTTTTTTTCTGCAACTGCCGCGTGACCTGGCCAGTCCATTGATCAGTCTTGGCTATGTCGCATTATGTTTCGGCTTTTGGCCTTCTCTCCAACGCTGGCGGCTGAGCTATGCCATCCGCTGCGTGGGCAGGATGGCGCTCAGCAACTATCTGTTGCAATCCCTGATATGCACCACGCTGTTTTACCGCTTCGGCTTGTTTATGCATTTCTCACGGCTACAGCTGGTTATGCTGGTACCGGCCATCTGGTGCGTTAACCTGCTGTTTTCTGTGCTGTGGTTGCGCTATTTCCCGCAGGGCCCAATGGAATGGGTCTGGCGTCGTCTGACGCAAATTGCGGCAGGCCCCTCATCCACTTCCCCTTCTGAAAGATAATGACCGCCATCACAAAGGTTACAGAATTGTATGTAACCGTTTTCATTGATGTGACGTAATTCACGCTGCACGCCCGTCTTCCCTGACAAAATAGCGCCGGTGTTGTAACTGGCATAATGCCTTATCTCTCTGGAAGTGCTGCATGATAACGATTCGTGATGTTGCGCGTCAGGCCGGTGTGTCGGTCGCTACCGTTTCGCGCGTACTAAATAACAGCAGCGCGGTCACCGCTGAAACACGTGATGTGGTGTTACAGGCGGTTGACGCTCTGGGCTATCGCCCAAATGCCAATGCACAGGCGCTGGCAACCCAGGTGAGCGATACCATCGGGGTGGTCGTCATGGATGTGTCCGATCCCTTTTTTGGCGCGCTGGTCAAGGCGGTAGACACGGTGGCACAGCGCGTACATAAACATGTTCTGATCAGTAACTCCTGGCACCATGAAGAGAAAGAACGTCACGCGATTGAGGTACTGATTCGCCAACGCTGCAATGCGCTGGTGGTGCATGCGAAAACGCTTTCAGACGCGGAACTGGCTGATTTTATGAGCCAGGTGCCCGGTATGGTGGTGATTAACCGTAGCGTGCCGGGTTTTGAGCACCGTTGCGTCAGCCTTGATAATGTAACAGGCGCATTGATGGCCTCAAGAATGCTGCTGCAACAGGGTCATTGCCGCATTGGCTATCTGTGTTCCAGCCATCCTATCGAAGATGTCGCGCAGCGGCGGGAAGGCTGGCTGCAGGCAATGGCAGAGCAGGGGATTCGCCCGCAGGAAAGCTGGATTGCCAGCGCGGAGCCTGATATGCAAGGGGGCGAAGCGGCAATGGTGGAACTCCTGGGCCGTAATCTCAACCTCAGTGCCATCTTCACCTACAACGACAGCATGGCGGCGGGGGCCCTCACGGCCCTAAAAGACAACGGTATTCAGGTGCCCCAGCATTTTTCAGTGGTGGGCTTCGATGATATCCCGATTTCACGTTATACCGATCCTCAACTGACCACGGTCCGTTATCCTATTGTTTCTATGGCGAAACTTGCCACTGAGCTGGCGCTTCAGGGCGCAGCGGGCTGTATCGACAGCAGTGCAAAACACATCTTTATGCCGACGCTGGTACGCCGCCACTCGGTGGCGCAAAAGCAAATTGTGGAGTCCGTCACTAATTCAGGCGATTCAGCGATGTAACCGTTTTCAATCTGTGATTGTATTCACAGTTAATTAACATTGCTCTCACTATGATGGCAGCGTCTAACAGTACTGAAACATTATGTAACGCCACTCTCTTCATGAGGGGGCCGACCGGGCGTCGGTTTACATGGTTCATGACACGCACTATGGATGCATTGCCTACACGGAAGTCACGGAAGTCGAGTTTTGCATGGCACAGCAGGGGCTCCGCCTGATAAAGCGCATCCTGCCTCGCCGAATAATTCTACCTGATGTTCTGACGCCATCTGGGCGGCTGAACAAAAAAAGACCCTGCAAAAAAAACCGGAGATACCATGAATAAGAAGGTTTTCACGCTCACAGCACTGGTTGCCAGCATGATGTTTGGTGCAACTGCTCATGCCGCTGACACACGCATCGGCGTGACCATTTACAAATACGACGACAACTTTATGTCGATGGTTCGTAAAGATATCGAGAAAGAAGCCAATACACTGGGCGGCATTCAGCTGCTGATGAATGACTCACAGAACGATCAATCCAAACAGAACGATCAAATTGACGTGCTGATGGCAAAAGGCGTGAAAGCGTTAGCCATTAACCTGGTTGACCCGGCTGCGGCGGCCGTTGTCGTGCAAAAAGCCCGTGCTAACGATATTCCCGTGGTGTTCTTCAATAAAGAGCCTAACGCTAAAGTGCTGGCCGGCTATGACAAAGCGTACTACGTGGGTACCGACTCTAAAGAGTCAGGCGTGATTCAGGGCAAACTGATTGAGAAGCACTGGAAAGCGACCCCAGCATGGGACCTGAATAAAGATGGCGTGATCCAGTATGTTCTGCTGAAAGGCGAGCCGGGCCATCCTGATGCAGAAGCACGTACCAAATATGTTATCGACACGCTGAACAAAGACGGCCTGAAAACCCAGAAGTTAGCGATGGATACGGCTATGTGGGATACCGCTCAGGCGAAGGATAAGATGGACGCATGGCTGTCTGGTCCAAACGCTAAGAAAATTGAAGTGGTTATCGCTAACAACGATGCAATGGCAATGGGCGCAGTTGAAGCACTGAAAGCGCACAACATGTCTTCCATTCCGGTATTTGGTGTGGATGCGTTGCCTGAAGCGCTGGCGCTGGTTAAGTCAGGCGCAATGGCGGGTACCGTGCTGAATGACGCGGAAAACCAGGCGAAAGCGACCATTGATATGGCGAAAAACCTTGCAGATGGCAAACCGGCTACGGCAGGCACCAACTTCAAGATGGTAGATAAGATCGTCCGCGTACCTTATGTACCGGTCGATCAAGAAAACCTGTCTCAGTTCCAGAAATAAGTTTTTGCAGATGGGCGCGGCAGCTGCTGCGCCTTTTTTATGTCATCACCGTTTTTTAGCCAGGTAAATTATGGCCAGTGATAATACGACCGCGCAGCGCGAATATCTGCTGGAAATGACCGACGTCAGTAAATCATTTCCCGGCGTGAAAGCTCTCGATAACGTTAATTTAAAAGTGCGGCCTCACTCCGTTCATGCACTGATGGGTGAAAACGGCGCTGGTAAATCGACGTTGTTAAAGTGCTTGTTTGGTATCTATAAAAAAGATACCGGCAGTATTCTTTTTCAAGGGCAGGAAATTGATTATAAAAGCTCCAAAGAAGCGCTGGAAAACGGCGTATCAATGGTGCATCAGGAATTAAATCTGGTATTGCAACGCACCGTGATGGACAACATGTGGCTTGGGCGTTATCCACGCAAAGGCTTCTTTGTCGATCAGGACAAAATGTACCGTGATACCAAAGCGATTTTTGACGAGCTGGATATCAATATCGATCCTCGTGATAAAGTCGCCCATCTCTCTGTCTCGCAAATGCAGATGATTGAGATTGCTAAAGCGTTTTCCTATGACGCAAAAATCGTGATCATGGATGAACCGACTTCCTCCTTAACGGAAAAAGAAGTTAATCATCTGTTCACGATTATCCGTAAGCTGAAAGATCGCGGCTGCGGTATTGTTTATATCTCGCATAAGATGGAAGAGATCTTCCAGCTGTGCGATGAAATTACCATCCTGCGTGATGGTCAGTGGATTACGACTCAGCCGCTTGAAGGGCTGGATATGGATAAGATCATCTCCATGATGGTCGGACGTTCACTGAGCCAGCGCTTCCCGGATCGTATCAACGTCCCGGGAGAAACCATTCTTGAGGTGCGTAATCTGACCTCACTGCGTCAGCCTTCTATTCGTGATATTTCGTTTGATTTGCGTAAAGGGGAGATACTCGGCATTGCCGGGTTAGTGGGTGCAAAACGTACTGATATCGTTGAAACGCTGTTTGGCATTCGCGAAAAATCAGGCGGCACCATTAAACTGCATGGTAAAACGATTAACAATCATACGGCCAATGAAGCCATTAACCACGGCTTTGCACTGGTGACGGAAGAGCGTCGTTCTACCGGTATTTATGCCTTTTTGGATATTGGCTTTAATTCTCTTATATCCAATATCAAAAAATATAAGAACAGTATTGGCCTGCTGGATAATAAACGCATGAAAAGCGATACCCAATGGGTGATCGATTCCATGCGGGTAAAAACCCCTGGGCATCATACGCAAATTGGTTCCCTTTCTGGTGGTAACCAACAGAAAGTGATTATTGGACGCTGGTTGCTGACTCAGCCCGAAATATTAATGCTCGATGAACCGACGCGCGGGATTGATGTGGGTGCCAAATTCGAGATTTACCAGTTGATGGCGGAGCTGGCAAAGAAAGAAAAGGGCATCATTATTATCTCTTCCGAAATGCCAGAGCTGTTAGGCATCACCGATCGTATTCTGGTAATGAGTAACGGTCTGGTAGCCGGCATTGTTGATACGAAAACTACCACGCAGAACGAAATATTGCGTTTAGCGTCATTACACCTTTAATGAAGTAAGGGCTGTTAACATGAAAGCGACTACAAAAAAGAATGCGCTAACCTGGCTTAAAGAGGGCGGCATTTATGTCGTACTGCTGGTACTACTGGCTATTATTATTTTCCAGGACCCGACATTTTTAAGTTTAATGAACCTGAGTAACATTCTCACCCAGTCCTCGGTGCGTATTATTATCGCATTGGGCGTCGCCGGGCTGATTGTGACCCAGGGTACGGACCTGTCAGCAGGCCGTCAGGTGGGACTGGCGGCGGTTGTCGCGGCAACGCTGCTGCAGTCGATGGATAACGTCAATAAAGTGTTTCCACACATGGAAACCGTACCGATCCCAGTGGTTATTCTGATCGTCTGTGCAATTGGTGCAGTGATTGGACTGGTTAACGGTATTATTATTGCCTATCTCAAAGTGACGCCGTTTATTACCACGCTCGGCACCATGATTATCGTTTACGGTATTAACTCCCTGTATTACGACTTTGTGGGTGCGTCACCTATCGCAGGTTTTTATGACGGCTTCTCAACCTTTACTCAGGGGTTCCTGCGTTTCGGTGATTTCAAGCTGTCGTACATCACGTTCTATGCGCTGGTTGCCATCGTTTTCGTCTGGATTCTGTGGAATAAAACCCGCTTTGGTAAAAACATTTTTGCCATCGGGGGCAACCCGGAAGCGGCGAAAGTCTCAGGCGTCAATGTTAACCTGAACCTGATTTTAATTTATGCCTTGTCCGGTGTGTTTTATGCCTTCGGCGGCATGCTGGAAGCGGGCCGTATCGGCTCAGCCACCAACAACCTCGGCTTTATGTATGAGTTAGATGCAATAGCAGCCTGCGTCGTCGGCGGGGTCTCCTTCGCCGGTGGTGTGGGTACCGTTGCGGGCGTGGTTACCGGTGTTCTGATCTTTACCGTTATCAACTACGGTTTGACCTACATCGGTGTGAACCCTTACTGGCAGTACATCATCAAGGGCGGCATCATTATCTTTGCTGTGGCGCTCGACTCGCTGAAGTATTCGCGTAAAAAATAACAGCAGTGGCAATCATACAAGCGGCCTCCGGGCCGCTTTTTTTGGGCCGTGCACATGCGTCTTCGTCAGCTGGTCTTTAGGCCGGGCACGGCCTTAATATCATCAGTTCATCAGCTAAAATCGCAAACCCGCAAACCCGCAAACCCGCAAACCCGCAAACCCGCAAACCCGCAAACCCGCAAACCCGCAAACCCGCAAACCCACAAACCCAGAAACCCAGAAACCCACAAACCCAGAAATCCGTAAGTTGATAAGTGCATAAACTGGCCAGTGAAGAACAGTCTCCTGCGTGCCTGCTCGTCTTCTGCCCTCAACTGGCGCTGGATGCGATATTGCCTTTTCGTATGATTTCTAACACTGAGAGTAGAACGGCAGAACGGCAGAACGGCAGAACGGCAGAACGGCAGAACGGCAGAACGGCAGGATGAAAAGGTGGCAGGGCAGGAAGCGCCGTGCGAAGTCTCGTCAGCCCTTTCAGTTAAGGAAAAGCAGCACTGACCTGGCGGGATAACTAACGGCGTTTCTGTTCGAGTTCCAGCAGTTGTTCCGGGGTCACGGCCGGATAGCTTTGTGCATCTTCAGGTATCTCATGCACGGCAGGGATCGGTACCAGCGGGCCAAGGAAACGTGGTTCGCGCTTCAGCAAAAACAGATCCGCCAGCGCGCCAAGACGTGCACCCACTTCACGCATCCGCACGCTGAGCATATTTTTAGGGGACGGCACTGCGTAGCACTGAGCCTGAATGCCGAGATGTAAGGCGATAAACAGTGCCCGCTCGCAGTGAAAGCGCTGGGTGATGATAATAAAGTCATTGGTATCAAATACCTTGCGCGTGCGCACTATCGAATCCAGCGTACGGAAGCCGGCATAGTCCAGCACGATATCAGCAGGATCGACACCGCCTTTGATCAAATCGCGCCGCATTGTCATCGGCTCGTTGTAGCTTTGCTGTGCATTGTCACCGCTCAACAGCAGGTAGTTAATCTTACCGCTGTTATAGGCGTTGAGCGCGCCCTGCATTCGGTAGAGGTAATACTGATTAATCACACCTGTGCGGTAATATTTCGCCGTCCCCAGCACGACGCCCACTTGTCGATGGGGGAGCGATGCGAGGTTGTCATAAATATAAGGTGCCGTTTTCCAGCTGATCCAGCGATCAAGGCCGAACGCCGTCGCCACCATCGTTAAGATGATGAAAAGCAGAGCAATGAAAACGCGTTTCAGCATGCGCCTGAGCACTCGAGATCAGAAGTTTTGGTGGGACAAGGCTACTTGAGCTACACCTGCTAAGCAAGTTTACCCCGTTTGGCTGGTGTAAATTTGAGCTGCGCTGAATCAATGACGACCCAGCGCAGCAATTTTCAGATCGAGGTACGGCGATAATGGCGGTATTGAGGCAGCCAGAAATTGTTCGCGATGGACTGTGACAGCACGTCTTCTGAGGTCACCACTGCCACGCCAGCCAGCTGCGCGGCTTTACCCACTTCCATGGCGATAATCTTCGACACACCCTGAATATCTTTGATTTCAGGCAGTACCGGCCCTTCACCGTCGTTCACCAGCGGTGAGCAATCCGCCAGCGCACGGCTGGCTGTCATCAGCATGGTATCGGTGACACGGGACGCGCCAGAGGCGATCACACCCAAACCGATACCCGGGAAGATGTACGAGTTGTTGCACTGCGCAATCGGGTAGGTTTTGCCGTTCCAGGAAACCGGTGAGAACGGGCTACCGGTGGCCACCAGCGCTGCACCATCGGTCCAGGCAATAATGTCTGCTGGGGTGGCTTCAACGCGCGAGGTTGGGTTGGAAAGCGGCATCACAATAGGACGTTTGCAGTGCTTATGCATCTCACGGATGATCTCTTCCGTGAACAGGCCAGGCTGACCTGACACACCGATTAAAATGTCGGGCTGTGCATTACGCACGACGTCCAGCAGGGAGATAGCGTCGCTTGACGTATCCCAGTCTTTAAGATTGTCGCTTTTCTGCACCAGCCTGCTCTGGAAATCCAGCAGGTTAGGCAGTTTGTCGGTCAGCAGACCAAAGCGATCCACCATCATAACGCGACTACGTGCTTCGTCGTCGCTCAGACCTTCCGACTTCATTTGGGCAACAATCTGCTCAGCAATACCACAACCGGCGGAACCTGCGCCCAGGAAAACGACCTTCTGCTCGCACAGGCGGCTTCCGGCAGCGCGGCTTGCGGCAATCAGGGTGCCGACGGTCACGGCAGCGGTGCCCTGAATGTCGTCATTGAAGCAGCACACTTCATCACGGTAGCGCTCCAGCAGCGGCATCGCGTTTTTCTGTGCAAAGTCTTCAAACTGCAACAGCACTTTCGGCCAGCGGCGTTTAACGGCCTGAATGAATTCATTTACAAAGGCATCATATTCTTCACCGGTGATACGTGGATGACGCCATCCCATATACAAGGGATCGTTCAGCAGTTGCTGGTTATTGGTACCCACATCCAGCACAACGGGCAGCGTGTAAGCCGGGCTGATACCGCCACATGCGGTGTACAGTGACAACTTCCCAATTGGAATGCCCATACCGCCAATGCCCTGATCGCCCAGGCCAAGGATGCGCTCACCGTCAGTGACCACAATCACTTTTACGTTCTGCTTGGTGGCGTTTTGCAGCATGTCTTCGATGTGCGCACGATTGGGGTAGGAGATGAATACGCCGCGTGCGCGACGATAAATTTCCGAGAAATGTTCGCAGGCGGCACCGACGGTTGGGGTATAAATTATCGGCATCATCTCTTCGAGATGGTTGTCCAGCAGGCGGTAAAACAGCGTTTCGTTGGTGTCCTGAATGTTGCGCAGGTAAACATGTTTATCGTTATTGTTTTTAAAGTCCTGAAACTGACGCCATGCGCGTTTTGCCTGCTCTTCGATGGATTCTACTGCTTCAGGCAGTAAGCCATTGAGATTGAACTCATTGCGCTCTTCGATGCTGAAGGCGCTGCCTTTATTCAGCAGCGGAAATTCCAGCAAAATAGGGCCAGCATAGGGAATATATAGCGGGCGTTTACTTTCGTATTCGAGTTCCATGCAGTCATGCTCCGGTTGCAAGTTTTCCTGGCGCAATAATCAAAGAGTAGGGTGGACGCCAGTTTTATTGTGATGACGAAGGCCTGGCGCCAGATCCTATGAAATTTCTCGCCGATGTACAGCTTTTGTAAATAAAAGATTTAGAAACTGTTTAAAACCGTGCCGCACATTACGCTTTTGCAAGGGGCACCTGCGTCAGTTGATCGCAACCCAACGCGCGTAATGTCGCCTGAGTAGCCGAAAACTGATCCAGAGCAGGCTGGTGCGTCTGGGCCAGTGCGGCGGCCTGGATATCGTGACAGGACTCACCTGCCATGTTCAGTAAAATCAGTGCGGCCTGCAGTGGCGGCAGGCTGGGATTGAACGCCGCGTTTTCTGCATAGCGTCCGCTAAAAATACGGCCTGAGACGGTCTGTAACGCGACACCGCTAAACGCCCGGCTGTAAGGTGCATGAGAGCGATTAGCCGCCTTAACCGCGGCCTGAGCCAGCGCATCGCCCGTTACAACGTAGCCCTGGTCCACATCATCCATCAGGCGTTCCATAATCTGCAAATCACCCGGGCCAAACGCATCGGGCAGGTAATGCGCCAGCGTCTGTACGTCGCGCTGCGGCAGGCTGATGCGAATGTCTGTACCGCTGTTGAGTTCGTTCATGAACTGGCGACAGTGACCGCAAGGCGTGTAGTTGACAGTGATGCTTTCAAGGCGCGATTCGCCACGCAGCCAGGCGTGGGTGATGGCGCTTTGCTCCGCATGAACGGTTTGCTGCATGGTCGCACCGGTAAACTCCATATTGGCACCGAAATACCAGTTACCGCTCACGCCACGCGCGATAGCACCGACGTTAAAATGCGACAGCGTCGCCACCGCGCAGGCGGCGGCGACCGGCAGCAGCGCCAGCGCCAGGGCATCTGCATCCAGTTTGGTTTGCGCCTGCAACAGGGTGACCTGCTCGGCCCGCAGCATCGCGTCAAATCCCGGCTCGTTCAGCACCGGGCGAAGCGCGGTTTGCAGTGCAGCGGGAAGTCCTTCAACGGCAGAGTGGAAACGTGGATGCATGGAAGCCTCATTCAATCATCAGAGCGGTATGCCAGACATCGGTTTATATGTGATCTCCGTCGCTCTGACAATGCAACTTGTCTTACAGTTTTCAACTTTGCGAGATCTCTCCCAAAGTTTTAGCCAAACCAGTGCAGCAACAACGGGAAAACAAAGGGAGCCAGTAACGAGGTGATGATGCCGCAAATCACCAATGCCAGCGAACTAAAGGCGCCTTCCTGAAAATCAATTTCCGCCGCCCGAGCCGTTCCCAGTGCATGAGAGGCATTACCAATCGCCAGGCCGCGTGCCGCTTTGCTCTTCACGCCTAACAGATTCAGTAGCATATGACCAAATACCGCACCCAGCACGCCCGCGATCAACACACAAATCGCGCTAATCGCAGGAATGCCGTGCAGAGATTGGGAGACCGCCATGGCAATCGGGGTGGTCACCGATTTTGGCAAAATCGTGGCGGCGATTTCTGGGGTTGCACCCATCCACAGCGCAATGGCGGTGCCCGAAATCATTGCCGTCAGGCTACCAATCACGCACACGCCGATAATGGATTTCCAGCGGGCACGGATTTGATGCATCTGTTCATACAGCGGCAGCGCCAGGGCCACCACCGCGGGTTGCAGCAGCTGATTCAGCACCTCGCTGCCAGCGAAATAACGGGCATAGGGCATGTGCAGTAACAGCAGGATGGGAATAATCACGGCCATGGAAACCAGTAGCGGATTCAGCAACGATATCTTCAGCCTTGCCGCCAGCTTGCGCGCCAGTAAAAACGCCCCGACAGTGAGTGGCAGCGACCACCAAATATCACTCATCGTTAACCTCTTTAGCCGTAGGTCGCGAATGCAGTTTATGGGCACTTAACCCCACAATGGCAAGGACAGCGAAGGTACTGACAAGGCAGGAGACGACAACAGGACCGAATTGCGCGGTGAGGATATCGGTGTAATTCATGACGCCCACGCTGATGGGCACAAACAGCAGCGCCATATAGCGGATAATCAGATGACAACCCGGCTTGACCCAACGCACGGGCAGGATTTGCGACGCAAGCAGCGCAAACATAATAAGCATGCCGATGATGCTGCCGGGCAGGGTGATGGGCAGCAGCAGGGCTATGCCGTTTCCTGCATATAAGCAAAGATAAATAATGATAAAAGCGCGCAGATAACGCCAACTCATCGTTAGCACGGTGTGCATGACAGGCTCCTGTTTTTAACGGGTTTTATCATACGCACTAACGGCCTGGCCTGCCAGCAATCAGCCGTGTGGCTGAAGCACCATCCCCGGCGGTAAACCGCAGAGGATGGCCAGAGGACTATTTCACCGGCATGCCAGGTACGGCACCGCTGTCTACGGACAGGACAAACAGATCTTTGCCACCGGGGCCGGCAGACAGCACCATGCCTTCCGACACGCCAAACCGCATTTTACGCGGCGCAAGGTTGGCCACGATGATGGTCATCTTGCCGACCAGCACCGCGGGATCGGGATAGGCCGCACGAATGCCTGAGAAAATCTGGCGCTTCTCACCGCCCAGATCCAGCTCAAGACGCAGCAGTTTGTCCGACCCTTCGACTAATTCCGCTTTCTCAATCAGCGCGACGCGCATATCCACTTTGGCAAAATCGTCGATGGTAATGGTATCGCCAATGGGCGCATCCGCCAGTGGGCCGGTTAGCGCCGGTTTATTGGCTTCTGCCGCATCCACTTTTGATGCCTCAATCAGGCCTTCGACCTTCGCCATTTCAATACGGCCATAAAGCGCCTTAAATGGCGCGACCTGATGATTCAGCAGCGGCTGTTGAATCGCATCCCAGTGCAGTTGGCTGTTCAGGAACGCTTCAGCACGTTCGGTCAGCGATGGCAGCACCGGTTTCAGCCAGGTCATCAGGATGCGGAACAGGTTGATGCCCATTGAGCAAATGGCCTGCAGGTCTGCATCACGGCCTTCCTGCTTCGCCACCACCCAGGGTGCCTGCTCATCAACATAGCGATTCGCCAAATCGGCCAGCGCCATGATTTCACGAATGGCCCGGCTGAATTCACGGCTCGCCCAGGCTTCACCAATCTTCTCTGATGCGTCCAGGAAGGTTTGATACAGGGCGGGATCGGCCAGTTCCGCTGACAGCTTGCCGTCAAAACGTTTAGTGATGAAACCGGCATTACGCGAGGCAAGGTTGACCACTTTGTTGACGATATCGGCGTTGACGCGCTGGACAAAATCTTCCAGGTTCAGGTCAATATCATCGATACGTGAAGAGAGCTTCGCCGCGTAGTAGTAGCGCAGGCTGTCGGCATCCAGATGCTGTAACCAGGTGCTGGCTTTGATAAAGGTCCCGCGTGACTTCGACATTTTTGCGCCATTGACGGTCACGTAACCATGCACAAACAGGTTATTCGGTTTACGGAAACCGCTGCCTTCCAGCATGGCCGGCCAGAACAGACTATGGAAGTAGACAATGTCTTTACCGATGAAGTGATACAGCTCCGTGGTTGAATCCTGCTGCCAGAATTCGTCGAAGTTGATATCGCCACGCTTGTCACACAGGTTTTTAAACGATCCCATGTAGCCGATAGGTGCATCCAGCCAGACGTAGAAATATTTGCCCGGCGCGCCTGGGATTTCAAAGCCAAAGTAGGGCGCATCACGGGAGATATCCCACTGCTGCAGTCCCGACTCAAACCACTCCTGCATTTTGTTTGCGACCTGCTCCTGCAGGGCACCAGAACGCGTCCAGGCGCGCAGCATTTCGCTGAACGACGGCAGATCAAAGAAGAAGTGTTCAGAGTCACGCAGGACCGGCGTCGCACCGGAAACCACGGATTTCGGGTCGATCAGCTCCGTCGGGCTGTAGGTCGCGCTGCACACTTCACAGTTATCACCGTATTGATCGGGTGACTTACATTTCGGGCAGGTGCCTTTGACGAAACGGTCCGGCAGGAACATGCCTTTTTCCGGATCGTACAGCTGAGAAATCGTGCGGTTTTTAATAAAACCGTTCTCTTTCAGGCGACCATAAATGAGCCCGGCAAGCTCACGGTTTTCATCGCCATGCGTAGAGTGATAGTTGTCATAGCTGATATTGAAACCGGCGAAATCTGTTTCATGCTCGTGTTTCATTTCAGCAATCATCTGCTCCGGCGCAATACCAAGCTGCTGCGCTTTCAGCATGATCGGTGTGCCGTGAGCGTCATCGGCGCAGATGAAGTAAACCTGATTGCCACGCATTCGCTGATAACGCACCCAAATGTCCGCCTGGATATGCTCGAGCATGTGACCGAGATGAATTGAGCCGTTTGCGTAAGGCAGGGCGCAGGTTACCAGAATTTTTTTAGCGACTTGAGTCATAGTTTGCGTAGCTTTCAGTTAAGTAAAAAACGGGCTTAGATGGTAACCGATGGGCACAGCCGCGTAAACACAAGGGATTTCCCATGCGCAACAGCCCGCGAAACGATCGGCATCTGATAGAATTGTTATTACCTCGCTGGAACACAGCGCAAGCACAGCAGAAAAAGGAGTGGGGATGACAGCGCAATCCCGGGAACCGCATACACCAGAAGCCTTACGCGCCGTTGTGGTCGGCGTGCTGAGCAGCTTTGAACATCCGACGCTTCAACGTAACCTGATTGCCCTCAAGGCATTACATCATGTGGCGCTGCTCGATGGCACGCTGCACATTGAATTGCTGATGCCGTTTGCCTGGAGCGGTGCGTTTGAAGACCTTAAAGCCGAAACCAGTGCTGAGCTGCTGCGGCTAAGCGGCGCACAAGCGATTGACTGGCGCTTAAGTCATGATATCGCCACCCTGAAACGGGTTAAGAATCACCCTGGCGTCAACGGGGTGAAAAACATCATTGCCGTCAGCTCCGGTAAGGGCGGTGTTGGCAAATCGAGTACGGCAGTCAATCTGGCGCTGGCGTTGATAGCGGAAGGTGCGCGCGTGGGTATCCTTGATGCCGATATCTATGGCCCGTCCGTGCCCAACATGTTGGGTTGCGAAAAAGAACGTCCCACGTCACCCGACGGAACGCATATGGCCCCTGTTCTGTCCCACGGGCTGGCAACCAACTCCATCGGCTATCTCGTGACAGATGATAATGCGATGGTATGGCGTGGGCCGATGGCCAGCAAAGCGTTGATGCAGTTGCTTACCGAAACCCTATGGCCAGACCTGGATTATCTGGTGCTGGATATGCCGCCAGGTACTGGCGATATTCAGCTCACCCTGGCGCAAAGTGTGCCGGTGACCGGCGCGCTGGTAGTGACCACGCCGCAGGATATTGCCCTGATTGATGCGCGCAAAGGCATGGTGATGTTTGAGAAGGTTAACGTGCCGGTGCTGGGCGTTGTTGAAAATATGAGCATTCATATTTGCAGCCAGTGCGGCCATCATGAACCGATTTTCGGCACGGGCGGTGCGCAACGGCTGGTGGACGATTATGGCACCCGGCTGCTGGCGCAGCTTCCGCTGCATATTCACCTGCGCGAAGATCTCGACGATGGCGAACCCACCGTGATCCGTCGTCCGCACAGCGAGTTCGCGGCACTTTATCGCCAGCTTGCTGGCCGGGTGGCTGCCCAGCTTTACTGGCAGGGCGAGGTGATTCCGGGCGATATCGCCTTCCGGGCGCTTTAGCGCGCGTCGGCATCACTGGTGTAAAGCGAGGCTGCGGGATAGTGCATCAGCACATAGTTGCCCTGTTCGCTTTCACCCTGTGAAATGATTTTCCAGCCGCGCTGCAAATAAAAGGTTTGCGCGGCTTTATTCATTTCCAGGCACTTCAGTGCTCCGGTAGAGGTAAAGCGTGACTGCACCTCGTCAAGTAAAGCGCTGCCCACGCCACGACCCTGGAACGCAGGATCGACATACAGGCTATGCAGGAAGTTATCGTTTTCCATCAGCCCGGCAAAGCCCGCCCGATGACCATCCAGTTCGGCAACCAGAACGGTTTCGCCAGGGATGATCCGATCAAAGTCTTCAAGCTGCCAGTCATCGTTTTCAATCCAGTTCCAGTTATGACGGCGTGCGGCCAAAAACAGGGTTCGCAAAAAAGGGCGATCGGCCTCAGTAAACAATCGAATATGCACATCATGCTCCGTTAAGTCTTTTTAACAAACCTGGCAGGGATTGCCAAAAAAGCAAAAGCAGAACAAATGTCATCTTTTTCACGGTACACTGCTCGATGGTGCCGTTTGGGGAGAATGCGGTGCGCCGTCGGTTTTTACACGTGGTATTTGGCGCATAAGCAAGTAAAGAGTGACGTTACGAACAGCACCGCTCGCAAAAAAGCGGTTTTTTCCCTGAAAGATCATGACGATCGGCGTTTGATAGCTTTCGTTTATTTTATTGATAACGAGCGCTTATTAGATGTTGGCCCAGAAAATTTGTAACCTGCATCACATATTCTAAAGGAGGCCATCACATGTCCATTATCAATACCAAAATTAAGCCGTTCAAAAACAGCGCTTTTAAAAACGGCGAATTCATTGATGTAACCGAGAAAGACGTTGAAGGTAAATGGAGTGTTTTCTTCTTCTATCCAGCTGACTTCACTTTCGTTTGCCCGACCGAACTGGGCGACGTAGCGGATCACTACGAAGAGTTCCAGAAAATGGGCGTGGACATCTATTCCGTGTCTACCGATACCCACTTTACCCACAAAGCCTGGCACGGTTCTTCCGACACCATCGCTAAAATCAAATATGCGATGCTGGGCGATCCAACTGGCGCGCTGACCCGCAACTTCGACATCATGCGCGAAGACGAAGGTCTGGCTGACCGTGGTACGTTCATTGTTGACCCACAGGGTATTATCCAGGCGGTAGAAATCACCGCTGAAGGTATCGGTCGTGATGCATCTGATCTGCTGCGCAAAGTGAAAGCAGCACAGTACGTCGCGTCTCACCCAGGTGAAGTGTGCCCGGCAAAATGGAAAGAAGGTGATGCTACGCTAGCGCCGTCTCTGGACCTGGTTGGCAAAATCTAATTTCGCATCTATACGTCGATCATTTTCTCATCGGGTGCTGCGGCACCCGATTTTTTGACCAGGAACTCACTATGCTTGATACCAATTTAAAAACGCAGCTCAAAGCCTACCTTGAGAAACTCACCAAGCCTGTGGAGTTGATTGCGACGCTGGATGATGGCGCAAAATCAACGGAGATTCGCAATCTGTTGGTCGATATCGCGAGCTTGTCTGACAAAGTCAGCTTCCGTGAAGAGAACGATCGTCAGGTGCGTAAGCCCTCATTTTTAATCACCAACCCTGGTGCGAATTACGGCCCACGTTTTGCCGGTTCCCCGCTGGGTCACGAATTTACCTCACTGGTGCTGGCGTTGCTACAGACCGGTGGGCACCCGTCCAAAGAAGCGCAAAGCCTGCTCGATCAGATTGTGGCACTGGATGGAGATTTCCATTTCGAAACCTATTATTCACTGTCGTGCCACAACTGCCCGGATGTGGTGCAGGCATTAAACCTGATGGCGGTGCTGAATCCCCGCATCAGCCACACCGCGATTGACGGCGGTCTGTTCCAGAATGAAATTCAGGAACGCAATGTGATGGGCGTGCCTGCTGTCTATCTGAATGGCAAAGCCTTTGGTCAGGGACGTATGAGCCTGGCCGAGATCGTCAGTAAAGTTGACACCAATGCAGACAAGCGTGCAGCAGAAGAGCTGAACAAACGCGATGCTTACGAGGTTCTGATCGTCGGTAGCGGCCCGGCTGGCGCGGCTGCGGCCATCTATTCTGCACGTAAAGGCATCCGTACTGCGTTACTGGGCGAGCGTTTCGGTGGACAGGTACTGGATACCGTCGATATCGAAAACTACATTTCCGTCCAGAAAACGGAAGGGGCCAAACTGGCCGGCGCCCTGCGTGCCCACGTAGATGACTACAATGTGGACGTCATTGACAGCCAGAGCGCCATTAAACTGATTCCGTCTGCGGTCAAAGGCGGCTTGCACGCCATTGAAACCGCATCCGGCGCGGTCCTGAAATCACGCAGCATTATCCTTGCCACTGGTGCGCGCTGGCGCAACATGGGCGTGCCAGGCGAAGAACAATATCGCACCAAAGGCGTAACCTACTGCCCGCACTGTGACGGTCCTCTGTTTAAAGGCAAACGCACTGCGGTCATCGGTGGCGGTAACTCTGGTGTCGAAGCGGCTATCGATCTGGCGGGCATTGTTGAACACGTGACGCTGCTGGAGTTCGCCAGTGAAATGCGTGCGGACAAAGTGCTGCAGGACAAACTGCGTAGCCTGAAAAACGTGGATGTGATTCTTAATGCACAAACCACCGAAGTGAAAGGCGACGGCAGTAAAGTCACGGGCCTGCAATATCTGGATCGCACCAACCAGACCACCCATGAGCTGGCGCTGTCGGGCATTTTTGTTCAGATCGGCCTGCTGCCTAACACCAACTGGCTGGAAGGCGCGGTTGAACGCAATAAGATGGGCGAAATCATGATCGATGCGAAATGTGAAACCAGCCTGAAAGGCGTTTTCGCAGCAGGGGACTGCACCACCGTTCCTTACAAGCAAATCATTATTGCCAGCGGTGAAGGTTCAAAAGCCTCTTTGAGCGCGTTTGACTACCTGATTCGTACCCAGCCTGCGCACTAAGTTTTCGTGCGCATGATCAAGGCCCGGTAACCTGCGTTACAGGGCCTTTTTAGTATCCCGCCAGCGTCATTAACATCATCCACAGTGGCGTGGTTATCGCCGCGAAAAGCGTGGAAAACAGCATACTGGCGGCCGTCGTCCCGGTAATCACATTGAATTTCTGCGACATCAGATACACATTCACCCCAACCGCCATTGACCCCAGCAGCACCACCACTTTGCTTTCCAGCGCGGGCAGGCCGGTTAGCCAGGCAATCGCCCATACGCACAGCGGTTGCAGAATGAGCTTCAACGCACAGATGGTGTAACTCTCTTTCAAGCCTTCACGAATCCGGTAGTGCGCCAGGCTCATGCCAAGGGTGATCAGGGACAGGGGCGCAGCAATGGAGGCCAGCATGCGCAGAGGTTCGGCGGCAATAACGGGCAGTGGGCGCTGTAGCAGGCTCCAGGCGGTACCGGATAAAATCCCGATGATTAACGGATTTTTTAGCACGCTGATCAAGGTGCGTTTAAAGCCGCCCAGTGAAAAACTGCCCTGTTTTGACCATTCCACCGACACCGTTAATAACGTCCACAGTATCAGGCTGTTAAACACCAGCACCAGGGCGACGGAGGGCAGGGCCGCAGGCCCAAGCAGGACGGTGGCAACCGGAATCCCCAGCATCACATTGTTCGAGAACACGCCGCCCAGGGCAAAGACCGATCCGGCTACGCCATCCAGTTGAAACAGGCGCGAGGCCACAATCCGCCCCACAATGAAGACTAACAGGCAACTGCCAAAAAACGCCAGCAGCAGGCGCACATCGACCGGAGGACTGTTATAAAAGTCACTCATGATGCGAAACAGCATGCAGGGCAGGGCGACGTTGAACACAAAACGGTTCATGCCTTCACTGACGGTAACGGGCCATTTGCCGAACCGGATAAGGCAGAATCCCAGAAAAATCAGGATAAACAACGGGGCCGAAAGATAAATCTGGTGTCCTAAAGTATCCAGCAGGAAAGGCATAAGCGTTCACACGTAAAAAATCACTAGACGTGAGATTAGCAAATTACGCCAGCAACGTAACCTGCCGGTCAGTACCAGGTCGCAATTTTATGATTAGCCCAGCCAGCGCCGCGCCTGTTCATCACTGATATCACGATAGTAAACACGGTGAATGACATCATCGCAATGTGTGCAGCGGGCAGAAATATAAGTGGAATAATAGTGTCGACCAGAAGGAGAAACCGCACCCTGACGGGTTATGTTAATGTCGGTCCATCGGTGACGATGAGGAATAAGCGCTAAGAATCGCATCATGCTTCCTGTAAAGTATGAAGTGTTCTGGTGATTTTTGTCTTAACTACATGAATTGAATATTTATTGTTGCGATATTTTAGGCAGGTGTTAATTATTAATGGGCAATGTAATTATGATAGAAAGTTTTATTCACTAGCGTAAATTCTTTCACTGCTATTATCTGCGAATTTTTAGCCCGCAGCATTAAGCCTTTTTTTGTGAGGTTGGTGGTTGATCGAGATCATGCAAAACGTTTGCATATCCAATCGAAAAAATAATAAGTGCCTTGCTTAAAACAGGGTGCTTACTTATGCTTCTGTTCGTAACACGACTCGGGGTGCCCTTCTTCGTGAAGGCTGAGAAATACCCGTATTACCTGATCTGGATAATGTCAGCGTAGGTTGCCGATATTATGTTTATTATTCATGTGGTTACATTTCTCTTTGTCCGTGTGTAATGCACCTAAGGTACAAAAAGAGCGTACCCAAAAGAGATTTTGGATCGTGCGTTTTTTAGTCGATACAAGATTGGTGAAAAGTTCAGTGCTGAGATCTGAGTACATGGCATTTTGTCGGAGGGATTGAACCTGATCATACGAACGAGATTTCAAATCGTGCAGAAAAAAACTAACTGTACTTTTTCCTTAGTAAAAGATTACTTAAGGTTTTTTGTCAAAAATCGGGATGCCTGTGATCTGATTATTTTGTGGTCTAAAGTCCAGTAACCTTATCGACGTTTAAATGGGGCACTAATCATACATGTTATGGAAAGAAAACAGCCCTTCATTAGTTATATAACAAAGGGCTAAACTCTAACTGGAAATTAATCAAATATCGCTAACTTTAAGTATAATCAAGAGACTGATGAAACTTAACAGCCCCACAATTAATGTGATATATTTGATGTAAAACCAAGATACCTCTCTAAGTTTCAATCCTTTAAAAAATAAAATCTCTTCTTCTGTCAGTGTCTTTTTTGTCGCTGGTAGTTTAGGGAATATAAGGGCACTCATAAGATAAGATTCCTTATACCCCCAAAAGAAAAACCCACCACGTTTACCAACGTTCATAGAGAAAGGCGTATACCCAAATGTTTGTTTGAATTTATCAGCAATGAGATCGAATTTATATTCTGTAAGTTTCCCATAGATAAGGTAAAACAACACCGAAACTACAAATATTGCAGCCAAACATATTACTGTTATATCCAGTGACTTCATTTTGAACCTTCAATAACATTATAAAGTGTGTTTCCTACTTTTTCTCCCCCCCAACCACCTGCTTCCCCGCCGACATAGCCTAAAGTACCTCCTGCGATAACAGCACACGCTAAACCACCTGTACCAGCAGTACCTATACCAATAGCTATACAAAGAGGAACAGCCATAGCACCTGCAAGTATGCCTCCACCAGTACTACCAGCAAAACTACCTATTTCAGTATATTTCTTTTTAGTACATTCTTGTTCACGACCAACAGAACAAGCCTCATTTATCTCATTAATAGAATGAATGGCACTAAAGCCGATACCTACATAACCAACATATCGCATAGCTTCAACATATTTTGCGGCTCGTTCTATATGGGTAGCATAACCTTCAATATCACTTACCCCTGTCTCATTCCACTTATGAGTAATTGAACTTGTAGACAAACCGAGGGCATTTTTTATTTTAGTATATTCGCCAAATTTCATAGTCTTGTTTAGGAAACCTACTTTTAATTCCCTTTCAAGATCCTTGAATAGTTGAGCACGTCTTACATAGAATTGTTCACCTATCAAAGCCCCTCTTGTCATGTAAGTGTTTTTGTAAGTTTCCTGAATTTCTTTCAGGATCTTCTCTATATTCTCAAAATACTTTCCAACAGGATCAGCAGCAAGACCAATACCTTTATCCGCGATATTGCTGAAATTGGCTATTGTTGCATAGTGATTGTGCAAAAAGTTAGCTTCTTTATGTGTAAGCGGTTCTAGTGCGGTATCAATGCGTTGCTTGGCAGCCTTCATATGCTCGATCTGATTGCTAACCTGTTTTTCAGGATCAACAACCAGCATAATCGAACCAGCTTTGTATTCCTTACCTGCCCCGTTAAGCGAGCGATAAAGTTCGCGTGTTCCTGCTGGCGGTTCGCTTTCGAACAACCACGTCTCATAGGCTCCCGTTTCAGCCCCGAAGGGAAGAACACAAAATCCAGCGTCCACAGGTTCGCGTTTCGCTTCTACCTTCTTCTTGGCGGCCTGTGCATGTTGTTCAGGCTCTGCAACTTTCGTAGGTTCAGGAGAAGGTGCAGCAGCAACCAACGGGACAGCTACAGGAGCAGCTTTAACAGGTTTGGCTTCTTCAAGCCAATAAGAAGCATTTGGAAATGATGAAATGAATCTTGCGTTGCATGGGCATGTACTACGGCTATTCAAAGTACCTGCGGCTGCTACGCCACGAATAAAATAATTGGGTATACCACCAGCGATATGATAAACCTTGCCATCTTTACCACAAGATACAGAATCACCATTCCTTGCCGTCGCAATCCCTCCAAAACTGTGATGTGGAGAACCTGAAAGAATACTACCGCCGCAAGTTGTTTTGTCACCAATACGCAGAAAATGACCAGTTGCCATAGTATTATCCTTAATGAAGATTGTTTGCTGGTTTGCTCGCGTGGACTGCTGACGAGGATACGATCCACATTTGTTTTTCTATTGAATAAGTACTGACACAGTATTGAGATGCACCACCTTCTATAGGTTTTTTCGTTACTTGTGCTATTTCAACTGCATTATGAGCATGTTCTTTAATGATTTCGAAAGGCTTCGCATTGAGAACTTCCATAGATTCACAGTAATTTGTGAATTCTTCATGCCAGTAATCATTCATATACTCAAAATTAGATGTATCAAATTGAAGTATTACCTTATTACTTACAGGATCTAAATCTTCACCAATTGGGAATGATTCAGGGAATTGCACACTACGATAAAGATTTGTATAGAGCACGAGATTTCTGAAATCATCTACTGAGTACCCAAATACAATCATAACGTTGTAATTTGATCTACGCGGTTTCATTGAAATCATCATTTCGGTGATGTTCAAATCAGAGAGAGGATAAACCTTCCATTCTGAATGCGTATCACTTCTGTTTAGTACTTCTGCTGCTATTGCTGCATCAAGAACAGAGGTATAAAGGGCTAACCCTTGAAAGTCTCCACCACCTACCCACTGAGTTTCTAACCACTTAGCACCATCATCATTGATTGTCATACGGGCTGGCGACCAAAGTAGAGTAGGACTAATATAGTCGTGTGAACCTGGTGCGTAAAAATGAATTTTTTCAGTCATAAATCCCTTTACATACGATGTTTTTCTGGCCGGCTATTGTCACATGATTTATATTGTTATGTACAGGTTATGAAAGGCAAAATTGCAGTTTCTGCCACAAATGACTAAAGGAAAAAACATTTGAATATTATTTCAATGCAAATAATAAAGGCCGCTTTCGCGACCTTGTTTAGCTCCGTACTCATTGAAAACGATCAAGTACCATATACGCTGGCTGGCACATGCTACCTTTTTCCTTTAACCAGTAGTAATCCAGATCGGCTACACGCAGATTCAGCCCGGAATCCACACGATTGATCTGTAATCTTAGTCCAGCAGTATCTTTGTATGACAGGCCTGATTTAACAATGTACTTGTACTTTTTTATTACAGCTTAAATATTATTACCCAAGCCTGAATATCATCTTTTAGTACTTAATGTGCTGCTTGCTATTGATAACGCTATATTGCATTGTCAGGTAACATACTTAATATAGGATAGAAGCTTTAATCGTTTTAAACACTTTTCCATTAAGCATCATTATTAATTATATCGCATAGAATATATTTTTTCCTGAACCAAACTCAGCAGATACATACTTAAACTTGGTAAAAATAGATGTAGGATTAATCATTTGTATACGCTCCATATTGATAAATTTAGAAAGGCCGATTCATGCGAGTGAGTCGGCCTTTTTTTTGGGGAGATGGATTAGTTGTTTAACTGGGGCTGTGTAAATGCTTAAGTTTTATTTTTTGATACCAGTTTTTGTATTTCGTGAGTTTGTTATTTCTTAACTTCTCTATGTATCCTTTTGACAATCGCACTTTTAATATGTTACATATTCGTGCTGAGGTAATATCGCCACATGGAATTTTTTCATATTGATCAAAAGTCAGTGATATTTCTGATACAATTGCTTTTTTACGAACTGATTTATTTAGCGTCTTTCTATTGGTACGTATTGCATTTGTTTTTATATGTGATATCTCATCGTCTTTTTATATCTTTCCCGGAGATTCGTCTTTTCACCCATTCATCTGAAATAGTTGAGAGGTCGGATGGGAAATTGTTAAAATACATCATTAGCTCGTATTCCTCTTCTAATGCCTTCAGTTTAGGTAGCATTTCATCTTCATAATGATTTTTCATTTTCATTTAATTACCTGTTTCATTGTCTGTGTCGCTTTTACTATATGTTATAAAAACAATCCGTTTCACAAGAATAAATTTTAATGTAAGAGGGTATTTTATATGGGTAATTACATGCTAATGCTTAATGGGAAATAATGGTTGTCTGCTTCTCCCCTCGCACATTTAATCTGACGACGTATATATCGATTGATATTGAGTATAGAGATTGTGGTCGTGGAGTAGGTCAGAAGTTGGTTTTAAAAGTATTAAGTTCTGTTGTTTTCCTGTGAGGTACAAAATGGGGTACAAGGTGAGGTACGGCGTGATAATGTAATATTCATAAGGTCATTCTTGTATCAGCACGTGACTTGACGTAACCTACTAATTGATAAAGAAATGTAATCTACACGACTCGGGGTGCCCTTCTTCGTGAAGGCTGAGAAATACCCGTATTACCTGATCTGGATAATGCCAGCGTAGGGAAGTCCGATGCCTGACCGCATTCGCCTTCTTGTCCGCCGGTTGGGAGTTATGATGACACATCAACCGCAGCACCTTTCTGATGCGCAATGCGCGCCCATCCTGCAACAGTTTCGCCGTCAGTCACCGCTGGTGCACTGCATGACCAACGATGTGGTGCATACGCTAACCGCTAACGTCTTACTCGCCCTTAATGCCTCACCGGCCATGGTTATCGACGCTGAAGAAGCGGCGCAATTTAGCGCTATCGCCGATGCGCTGCTGATTAATGTCGGTACGCTAACCCACGATCGTAAGCAGGCGATGCAGGCTGCGGTGCTTGCAGCTAACCAGGCTGGCACGCCCTGGACGCTGGACCCGGTGGCGGTGGGCGCACTGACGCTGCGCACTGCGTTTTGCAAGCAGCTGCTCGCGCAGTCGCCTGCAGTGGTACGCGGCAATGCCTCAGAGATTCTGGCGCTGGCGCAGCAGGCCGCAGGCGGACGCGGTGTTGACAGCCTGCACCCGGCCGAAGCCGCACTGCAGGCAGCACAACAGCTGGCAAAAGCCTTTCATACCTGTGTGGTGGTGACCGGCGAAGTGGATTATGCCACTGACGGCACGCTGACCTGGGCGATTCCGGGCGGCTCGCCGTTAATGACGCGGGTGGTGGGCACTGGCTGTGCGCTTTCGGCGGTGGTTGCGGCCTTTGCCTGTTTGCCAGGTGACCGACTGATCAACATCGCCTGCGCCTGCCGGGTGATGGCGCTGGCCGGGGAAAAGGCCGCGCACGTAGCAGATGGACCGGGCAGCTTTGCGCCTGCTTTTCTGGATGCCCTCTGGACGCTGGAGGCGCGCGATGAAACGCATTAATGCCCTGACGATTGCAGGAACCGATCCCAGTGGCGGTGCCGGTATCCAGGCCGATCTAAAAACCTTCTCTGCACTGGGCGCGTACGGCACCAGTGTGATTACGGCGCTGGTGGCGCAGAATACCTGCGGCGTGCAGTCGGTATACCGTATTGCGCCTGAATTTGTGACCGCCCAACTGAACTCAGTGCTGGATGATGTGCGCATCGATAGTGCGAAGATTGGCATGCTCGCTGAAACGGACATTGTGGAGCGCGTGGCACATGGCCTGCAGCGGCGGGACATTCCCTTTGTGGTGCTGGATACGGTTATGGTGGCAAAAAGCGGTGATGCCCTGCTGAACCCGGATGCGATTGCCTGTGTACGTGAGCGCCTGTTGCCGCAGGTGTCATTGATTACACCTAACCTGCCCGAAGCCGCTGCATTGCTGGGATGCCAGGCGGCAGTCAATGAAGATGAGATGCTCACTCAGGGCGAAGCCTTGTTGATGATGGGCTGTCAGGCGGTACTGATGAAAGGCGGTCATCTGGATGACGATGAAAGCCCGGACTGGCTGCTGACCCGGACAGGACGGCAGCGTTTTAGCAGCGTACGGGTAAATACGCGCCATACGCACGGCACCGGCTGCACGCTGTCCGCCTCGCTCGCAGCCTTGCGGCCGCGCCATCACAGCTGGGAAGCGACGATCAGCGAAGCGAAAGCCTGGCTACAGCAGGCGTTACTCGCCGCGGATTCACTGGAGGTCGGCAACGGGATTGGACCGGTGCACCATTTTCATCAGTGGTGGTAGCCGCCATGCTTGCGCCTGGCTGTCCGGCAAGGCGTTAATCCTCGTCGAACCAGGCGCTGTTTTGCTTGATGACGGGGGTGATCGAAAACTTCATGGCCTGCAGATGGTGGCGCAGTGCTGCCTCTGCCATCTCGGGATCGCTTGCTTTCAGCGCGGCAAAAATAGCGTCATGCTGCTTAATCAGCGATTCGGCGGGTGCAAGGTCGTTCAGGGTTAAATAACGTACCCGGTCCATGGTGGCTTTGATGTTCTCTACCGTTTCCCATGCCAGCGGGCAGTTAATGCTCTCAGCGATCAGACGATGAAACTCATCATCCAGGCTTAAGAACATCTGACTGTCGCCACGGACAGCCGTGATGCGCTGCAACTGCAGATTATGTTCCAGTGCCATCAGTCCCAGCTCACCGATTTCCTGAGCCGCACGGCGGATCACGGCAACCTCGACAGCCTCACGAATAAAACGGCCATCTTCGACTCGTTTAGCCGAGATCCTGCGGACAAAGGTGCCGCGCTGCGGCAGGATCTGCACCAGCCCCGCTTCCGCGAGCTTGATAAAGGCTTCACGCACCGGCTGACGAGAGAGGTTAAACCTTGCGGAAACCTCTTTTTCAGAAAGCGATGCGCCCGGCTGAATCACGCAGGTCACGATATCGCGGCGCAGGTAGCGGTAAACCTGCTGATTTACCGGCTCGCTGGTGGTGATGGTGTAAGAAAGTGTCATATTGCTGTCCATGTAAAAATCAGTCTGTCCGGGCGTTGGGCGAGAGCATCAGTGCTGCGGCTGGCTGGCAGTAGCCTGCTGTACGCTGGCGCGTGCACCCTGTGCAGCAAGCTGCTGGTAACAGGCGGTAAGTTGTTTAACCAGCTCACCGTTTTTGGCAAGGTCATCGCCAAACACCCTGTTCATGCACAGCAAGGCCCGCACGCGTGCTTCACCCTCACCACTCTCGGCCACACATGTCGCCAGTTGCGCTTTCAGCGGATCGCGGATCTCAATAGGCTCGCCTTTGTCATCGACCGCACTGACATAACGCATCCAGGCGGCAATGCCCAGCAACAGTAACGGGCAAGGCGTGCCGTTATTCAGGTGCCAGCGCAGGCTGTCCAGAAAGCGCTGGGGCAGTTTCTGCGTGCCGTCAGTTGCAATCTGATACGTCCGGTGTTTGATCGCGCGATTGGCAAAGCGGGCAATTAAAGCATCGGCGTACGCGGGTAAATCAACGCCCTGAATAGTGAGCGTGGGTGCCTGCTCATTGACCATCAGTGCGCGAGCCGCTGCCCGAAACGCATCATCTGCCATACAGTCGCTGATGTGTTCGTAACCGGCAAGATAGCCAAGGTAAGCTAAAAATGAGTGGCTGCCATTGAGCATGCGCAACTTCATCTGCTCAAACGGCAGGACATCCTGCACCAGTTCGGCACCCGCTTTATCCCAGTCAGGTCGGCCGCTGACGAAATTATCCTCAATGACCCATTGAAAGAAGGGTTCGGCTTCGACGGCCACCGGATCATGGGAACCGATGCGCAGACGTAACGCGTCAAACGCCGCGTCATTCATGGCGGGAACGATACGATCCACCATCGTGGAAGGAAAGGTGATGTTCTGTTGGATATACTCAGCCAGTAAGGGATCGTGCTGCTGGGCTAACTGCATAACGACGTGACGCGTCACACGGCCATTTTCCGGCATATTATCGCAGGACATGACGCTAAACGGTGCTAAGCCGAGATCGCGACGGCGGCGGATTGCCGCAACAATCAGACCCGGCAGAGACTGCGGGTGTTCGGGATGCGCCAGGTCATGCTGAATATCGACATGCTGCAGGTCAAGGTTTCCGCTGGCGGGCAGGTGACAGTAGCCTTTCTCGGTGACGGTCATCGATACAATGGCGACATCAGGCTGGCACATCGCGTCAATCACGGCTTCGATACCGTCCGTTTTGCCGTGTAACGCGGCGGTGATAATGCCGATCACGCGGGTTTCCACCGCATCATCACTTTTCTCTGTCAGCGTGTAGAGCAGGTCTTGTTCACGCAGCGCCTGAATGAGTGCACCGCTGTTAAGGTTGACTTCACAGTATCCCCAGTCACTGCCGTGTTCGGCCAGCTTATCGCTGCATAACGCCTGATGTGCGCGATGAAACGCACCAAAACCGATGTGCACCATACGGGTTTTAAGCTGGCGACGGTTGTAGGCTGGACGCTGGACATCAGCGGGAAGGTGGTCAGTTTGCAGCATAATGCATCCTTGTAGCGGAGAGGACGACAGGCCATTCCGGCGTTAAGGATGAAAAATTACGCGTCCTACTACTACCATACAAGTTGGCGTAACAAATTTGTGAATGTAATCACGAACTGTTTACATCTAAGCCGGGAGCCTCTACTCCCGGCGCACTCAGTTCAGCAACGCGCACTGCGGTGGCAGACGGCAGCTTAACGCGCCCGGCATAACATCAATCGTGAATTCCTGTCCGGACAGCGGCTCGCCATCCAGATTAAATGTCATCTCGTGGGGCGAGCGAATCGTCAGGGACGATAAACGGGTCGAAATGATGCTGGGATTATCTTCATCGCCGCCGGTGAGGGAATGCAGCAGGGTGGGCAGTAACTCCTGCGCGGTGACCACGCTGACGTCGAGCAGGCCGTCATTAATCAACGCAGAGGGGCATAATCGCTGACCGCCGCCCGCCTGGCGACCATTGCCAATGCCAATGACCAGCGCATCGCCTTGCCAGTGGAAATCGGGCCCGCTGATTTCACAGCTGTCGGGTTTCAGGGTGTCCATGCGCATCAGGCCGTGAATAAAATAGGAAACCCCACCCAGCGCCGATTTCAGCTTTTCCGGCGTCTCGGTTGTAATGCGCGTGCCGAAACCGCCTGTCGCCATATTGATAAAGTAGTGACGCTGATTCACCCGGGCCAGATCGATGTCGTATGCTTTGCCCTGAATAGCCAGCCGTAAAGCCGGTTCGATCTCTTCGGGGATGCCGACGCTGGTGGCAAAATCGTTGGCCGTGCCCAGGGGAATAATCCCTAAGACAGGACGATCGGCGACATTTACCGACGCCAGTGCGGTGGCGATTTCATTGACTGTACCATCGCCGCCGCCCGCCACCACGGTGACTGCCTGTAATTCCAGCGCTTCTTCGACGTAACGTTCGCCGTCGCCTTTTTCATATGTCACGCGCACGGCAATGTTGTAGCCCTCATCGCGCAGCTTAGTGACCGCTTCACGTAGATCATCATTGCCTGCGCCTTTACCGTTAAGGATCAGCAGCGTAAGCGATTCTTTGTCCATTATCTGTTCCTTGAAGATCTAAAGCGTAGGTAGTGGTTATAGCACAGCCTGGAGAGAAAAATGATGGGCGAAAGGGAGAAAAAAGAAAACCCGCACGGGGGAGCCGGGCGGGTGAATGAGGTGGATCCAGTTACAGCTGCTGATAATTGTTACTCATTGGTAGCAGGCAGCACTATAGAGCAGCAAAATTAAGCCGTCTGTGATCCTTCTCGTGCTTTTGTCAAAATGTGTCAACCTGTCACCCCGGTGGCGTGAGGCGCGCGCGTATCCTGACCGTCGGTAAAATTGCGCAGCAACAACGCAAATTGCAGATCGACCTGTGGAGGCACCTTCATCCAGACACGATGACCGTCTCCCGGCGCCACGTCCGTCGGCTCGCCCCGGCTGTTTTGCAAGGCATCCAGGGTACAAATCAGGTTACCAGAGGGCGTCATGATCTCCAGGCTGTCATGCAGGACAAATTTATTCTTCACCACCACCTCCGCCCAGCCATCGTGCTGCTCACCGCTGAATTCGCCGACAAACTGTTGGCGCTCAGAAACAGAATAGCCGTTCTGGTAATTTTGATAGCTGTCATGTGTATGGCGACGTAAGAAGCCTTCGGTATAGCCGCGATGCGCCAGACCTTCCAGGGTTTCCAGCAGGGCAGGATCAAAAGGTTTGCCGGCGGCGGCATCGTCAATCGCTTTGCGATAGACTTGCGCGGTGCGGGCGCAGTAATAATAAGATTTGGTTCGGCCTTCAATTTTTAATGAGTGAACGCCCATCTGGCTCAGCCGTTCAACGTGCGCCACGGCACGCAAATCTTTCGAATTCATGATGTAGGTGCCATGTTCATCTTCAAAGGCACTCATCATCTCGCCGGGTTTCATCTTCTCTTCCAGCAGAAAAACCTTATCACTGGGCTGACCGATGCCCAGGGTTGGCGTGACCTCCTGCACCGTCACCGGCTGATGGATTTCAACAATATTGCCGACGTCATCTTGTTTGGCCTCCTGCAACTGATATTCCCAGCGGCAGGCATTGGTACAGGTTCCCTGGTTCGGATCGCGTTTATTCATGTAGCCGGAAAGCAGACAGCGCCCGGAATATGCCATACACAGCGCGCCGTGCACGAAGACTTCCAGCTCCATGGTGGGCACCTGCTGTCGAATGTCGGCAATCTCTTCCAGCGACAGTTCACGTGACAAAATCACCCGACTCAGGCCCATCTGCTGCCAGAACTTCACGGTCGCCCAGTTAACGGCATTGGCCTGAACGGATAAGTGAATGGGCATGGCCGGAAAAGCCTCACGCACCAGCATGATCAAACCGGGATCGGACATAATCAGCGCGTCCGGCTGCATCTCAATCACCGGCGTTAAGTCGCGGATAAAGGTTTTTAGCTTGGCGTTATGCGGTGCGATATTGACGACGACGTAAAATTTTTTACCCAACGCATGGGCTTCGTTGATGCCTTTCGCCAGGTTTTCATGGCTGAATTCGTTGTTACGAACCCGCAGGCTGTAGCGTGGCTGGCCGGCATACACGGCATCTGCGCCGTAGGCAAAGGCATAACGCATATTCTTCAGCGTACCCGCTGGAGAAAGTAATTCTGGTTTCATGGCGTACTCACTGATGTCAGGTCAGTATGCCGCCTTGGGCGGCACGTGCAGGGGCGTTACCCCTGCGAAAGGTGCGGAATTGTAGGCAGTGAGAAAAAGGAAGTAAATTGATCTGAATCAATCTAAATCAAATGACAGATATCGGCTTCCCAGCGATAGCCCATGCCATACACGGCGCGAATGAAAGGCTGCTCGCTGTCCAGGTTTTCCAGCTTTCTGCGCAGGTTCTTGATATGACTGTCAATAGTGCGGTCAGTGACGACCCGATAATCGTCATAGAGGTGGTTTAACAGCTGCTCGCGTGAAAACACTTTTCCAGGCTCAAGGGACAGCGTTTTTAACAAACGAAATTCCGCAGGCGTTAAGTCGAGCGGTTCATCGCGCCAGCTGGCCTGGAAGCGACTTTCATGCACTTTCAGCAGCGATGCAACCGGGGCTTCTTCAGGCGAACGTTTCACCCGACGCAAAATGGTTTTCACCCGCGCCACCACTTCACGCGGGCTGAACGGTTTACAGACGTAGTCATCCGCCCCAATTTCCAGCCCCAGCAGGCGATCGATTTCTTCTGTCCGCGCAGTCACCATAATAATCGGCAGTTCAGAGTCACGGCGGATTTCACGGCACAGCGTCAGGCCGTCCTTACCTGGCAGCATTAAATCCAGCAGGATCAGATCGGGCGGGGTCTGATGAACGTAGTCCAGCACCTCATTGCCATGCGCCAGATGGTGGGTGCGGTAGTTGGACGCCTGTAAATAATCGATCATGAGTTGCGCCAGCTTGGGTTCATCCTCAACCACAAGGATTAGCGGATAGGTGTTTTCCTGATTCATAGTCTTCTAAACGGGAGGAACATAACGCAATTGTAGCGCGATTTTCAGTCCACCTAAATCAGCGTGCGTCGCGGTTATCGTTCCGCCATGCGCATCAACAATATTTTTACAGATTGCCAGACCCAAACCTGAGCCGCCGCTGGCCCGATTGCGGGACCCTTCGGTGCGGAAAAACCGTTCGAAAATTTGCGCCTGCTGCTCGCCATCCACACCGGGTGCGCTGTCCTCAACGGTGACGTGCCAGTAGGGTGCGTCATACCAGAGACGAACCTGAACTGTGCCACCCGCATCGGTATAACGCAGGCTGTTTTCCAGCAGATTGATAAACAGCTGCATCAGGCGATCGGGATCGCCAAAGAAGGGCGCATCTTCAGGCATAGACAGTTTCAGCGTCAGGTCATGGCCACGGTAGCGTTCGGTAAAGTTGCCTGCGCTGACCTCAATGAGCTGCACTAAATCCGTGGCCTGCTTGCGGTAGGCCAGCGCACCAACATCAGAAAGAGACAACTGATGCAGGTCGTCTACCAGCTTCGTCAGCAACGCAACTTCACTTTGCAATGAGGTAATGGCGTCGGGCGTCAGCTGACGAACGCCATCCTGCATCGCCTCCAGTTCACCGCGTAAAATAGCCAGCGGCGTTCGCAACTCATGAGAAATGTCGGCCATAAACGCCCGGCGCATACTTTCATTTTTCTCCAGTGAGCTGGCCAGCAGGTTAAAGTCATGTGCCAACTGGCCCAGTTCATCCTGGCTGCTGACCTCCACCCGGGTGGCCAAATTCCCCTCGGCCAGATGATGGGTACCGTCCACCAGCCTTTTTACCGGAGCCAGCAAGCCTCGCGCCATCAGCCAGGTCACCAGCGCGGCAAGCAGAGTCGACAAGCCGACGATATACCAGCTGGTTCGTCGTTGTTGCTGATCAAAATTAATGTCGGTACTGCGCGTCAGGCGTTCGGGTGGTGAGCTGATGATCCAGCCCACCACCTTGCCGTTGCTGGTGGTGATATTGTGGCGTATTCCCTCTGGCGGTACCTGTGAGCGCGGTCCAACCATCACTTTATATTGCTGATCGAGCACCCAGAACTGGGTTCGCCAGCCGTGCGGCGGAAGCTGATTGTTGCTGTCGGGATTCTGCTCCAGCGAGCGCAGCATGGTAAAAATCAGTCGGTCATTGTTGCGCAGAAAATCCCAGTTGCCATGCTGTTCGTACTGATCGGCCAGCGCCGCGCCCAGCAAATTCAGTCGCTGTTCATTACCGCGTTTGATGTAGTCGACGAAGCCATGCTCAAAGCTCAGCCTGACGCCCCAATGCATGGTAATCAGTACCAGCATGCAGGTGGAGAAAATAGCCATAAACAGCTTGGCACCGATGCCAACGCGCAGAAACGATCTCATTCACTTCTCCGGCGTCGCAGATCGACGCTTTTACTCTCTTCTTTCGGGACACGCCAGAACACCAGCGCAGGCAGAATAATGATCAGGGCCATACAGAGATAAACATAGATAAAGGCCTGGTGGCTTAACCCCTGTTGCCCCAGCGCCGACTGACCAAACGCGCCCAGCAGCAGGCCCGCGACGGTTACCCCGATACTCATTGAAAGCTGCATGATCATCGACAGCAGGCTGTTACCGCTGGATGCCAGATCGTCCGGCAGCTCTTTCAGCGTCAGCGTGTTCATTGAGGAGAAGCGAATCGCATTCACCATCCCTTGCAGGAATAACACCAGCGGCAGCATGGCCGTCCAGCCCAGCATCGCCACCAGCGGAAACAGCAACACCACCAACGCCAGACCGACGGTCGATCCCACCAGCACGTTGCGATAGCCGAACAGGTTAACGATACGGACCACGATGCGTTTCATGCCCATATTGCCGAGCACCATCGCAATCATCATTAAACCGGCATGAAACGGGCTGAAACCCATTCCGATCTGTAAAAAAAGCGGCGTCATAAAAGGTAACATCCCGCTGCCGATGCGGCCCGCCAGGCTACCGAGTAATCCGATGGAGAACACCCGATTATCAAACAGCTTCAGGCTAAACAGCGCATCGTCGTTGTGGCGCGCATGCAGCAGGTAAAACAGCAGGGAACCTGTGCCTGTCAGGATCATTGCCGCCAGCAACAACGCGGAGCCGCCGCTGCTGCGCTGGCCATCAAGCGCCAGCGTCAGGGTTGCCATGCCCGCAGCCAGCAGAACAAAACCCAAAAAATCGAAGCGTCGTGGCGGCATGGCGTAGTTGGGTAACAGCTTTAAGGTGGCGATAGCGCCGATCACGCCAACCGGGATATTAATCAGGAAAATCCAGTGCCAGCTGGCATATTCCACCAGCACCCCGCCGAGCGCCGGACCCAGTAGCGGACCAATCTGGCCGGGCAGGGTAACGAACGTCATGGCGGACATATATTGATCGCGCGGCACAATGCGCATCACCGTCAACCTGCCTACCGGCACCATCATGGCCCCGCCAATGCCCTGCAGTACACGTGCCACGAGCAACTGATCCAGCGTGTGGGACAACCCGCACATCAGCGAACCCAGGCTGAACAGCACGATGGCGCTGAAGAAGATATTTCTGACGCCAAACCGATCGGCCAGCCAGCCGCTCAGGGGCAGAGTGACCGCGACTGTTAACACGTAGGCGACAATGACCGAATGCATATGCAATGGGCTCACGCCCAGATCGTGGGCCATGGACGGGATGGCCGTATTGACGATGGTGGTATCCAGCGCCTGCATAAAGAAGCCAAAGGCGACAATCCATAACTGCCAGCGGACCGTTACGCTCTGCATGATAGTTACCCCTTAGTGCTGCGTCGCATTCATTGTCTGAGTGCGCTTTTTGCGTCGCAGTTTATCCATCATTAAGTACACCACTGGCGTGGTATACAGGGTAAGGAGCTGGCTCATGATCAGCCCGCCCGCAATGGTGATCCCTAACGGCTGGCGCAGTTCCGCGCCATCTCCGCTGGTCAGCACCAGCGGGAGCGCGCCAAACAACGCGGCCAGGGTAGTCATTAAAATAGGGCGGAAACGCAGCAGGCAGGCCTGGAAAATGGCATCGCGGGCGCTCAGATTACCCTTACGTTCTGCCTCCAGGGCGAAGTCCACCATCATGATGGCGTTCTTTTTAACGATCCCGATTAATAACAGAATACCGATCAGGGCAATCAGGCTGAAAGGCGTATCAAACAGCTCCAGCGCCAGCAGCGCACCGACGCCTGCCGAGGGCAACGTTGAAAGAATGGTCAAAGGATGCACGTAGCTCTCATAGAGAATGCCCAGCACAATATAGACTGCCGCAATGGCGGCCAGCATCAGCCACAGCTGGCTGCTCTGTGATTGCTGGAAAGCCTGCGCGGTACCGGCAAAGCTGCCGCGCACGCTGGACGGCACGCCCAGCGCGGTCATGGTGCGGTCGATGGCCTCCGACGCCTGTGACAGGGAAACACCCTCTGGCAGGTTAAAGGAAATGGTCGATGCGGCAGACAGCCCCTGATGATTGACGGACAGCGGGGCATTAGCCGGCTGCCATTTGGCAAACCAGGCGAGCGGGATCGGTTTGCCCTCGCTGTTAATCACAAACATCTGATTCAGCGCGCTGATGTCCTGGGTATAGCGGGGGTCCACTTCCATGACGACCTTGTACTGGTTCAGCGGCTGGTAAATGGTGGAGATCTGGCGCTGACCAAATGCATCATTTAACAGGGCGTTGGCTTCTGAGACGTTGATTCCCAGCCGCGCCATGCTGGCGCGATCGTAGGTCAGGGCCATTTCACTGCCCTTATCCTGTTGGTCGGAGTTGACGTCAGCCAGTTCCGGCAGGGCGGTAAAGGCCTGGCGGATTTGGGGTTCCCAGGTGCGAAGCGCAGCAAGATCGTCTGACAGCAGCGAGTACTGATAGCTGGCATTGGCTTCGCGACCGCCCACCCGAATATCCTGCACCGCATTGAGATACAGGTTGGCTCCGGGTTCGTTTGCCAGCTTCGTACGTAACCGGGCAATCACCGTCTGGGCATTGTCTTTTCGTTCAGACAGCGGTTTCAGAGAAATAAACATCAGCCCCATGTTGGTGCGCATCCCGCCGGTGAAGCCCACTACGCTGGACACGTCCGGATCGGCACCGACGATTTTCATAAAGTCTTCCAGCTTACCGCGCATCGCCTGAAACGAAATACTTTGGTCGGCTGAGATAAAGCCCGACAGGCGGCCAGTGTCCTGCTCGGGCAGGAAGGTTTTGGGAATACTGATAAACAGCCATACCGTCAGGGCCACCGTCCCCAGCAGCAGCAACAGTACCCAGCGCGCATGGTTCAGTACCACGGTCAGCGAGCGCGCATAACCGCGCTGCACCGCCAGCAGCAGCCGTCCAAATCCCCGTCGTTGCGGTTGACTGCGCGGCGCATGGGGCTTGAGCAGGTAAGCACACATCATCGGCGTCAGCGTGACAGAGACAAACAGGGAGATCAGGATGGCGACCGACAGCGTGATAGAAAATTCGGCGAAGAAGCGACCAATCAATCCGCCCATCATTAGCAGCGGCAGGAATACCGCAATTAATGAGAGGCTCATCGACAGCACGGTGAAGCCGACTTCACGCACGCCTTTTAGCGCAGCAGCCATGGGTTTCATCCCGGCTTCCACATGACGGGCGATGTTTTCCAGCACCACAATGGCATCATCCACCACAAAGCCGGTGGCGATCGTCAGGGCCATCAGCGACAGGTTATTCAGGCTGAAGCCGCATAAATACATCGCGGCGAAGGTGCCGATCAGCGATACCGGCACCGCCACGGCAGGGATCAGCGTGGCGCGACCAGAGCGTAAAAACACAAACACCACCAGAATCACCAACGCGACGGCAATCACCAGCGACTGTTCCACTTCCTCAAGCGAGGCGCGGATGGTGGGCGAGCGGTCCTGCGCCACCTCAAGGTTAATGGCCGCAGGGATAATCTCGTGCAGTTCGGGCAGTTCGGCACGAATGCGATCCACCGTGTCAATCACGTTCGCATCGGCGGTTTTGCGTATGACCAGCAACACCGCCGGTTTACCCCTTGACATCCCGGCGTTACGCACGTCCTGTACCGAATCCTGCACCGTGGCAACATCCGACAGGCGCACCGCTGCGCCATTGTTGTAATGCACCACCAGGGGCTGATATTCACTGGCGGTTTGCAGCGCATCGTTGGTGCGCAGCTGCCACCGCTGTTGACGATCTTCTAGCGCGCCCTGTGGACGACGCTGGTTGGCGTTAGAAATGGCCTGCCGTACTGCGTCCAGGGAAACGCCCTGGTTAAACAGGGCCTGGGGGTTCAGCGCAACGCGCACGGCGGGCAAAGAGCTGCCGCCTACGGTGACATCGCCAACGCCGTTAATCTGCGACAGCTTCTGCGCCAGCTGTGTGGAGGCGTAATCGTAGAGCTGAGCCGGGCTGAACAGGTCGGAGGTCAGCGTCATGATCATGATCGGCGCATCAGACGGGTTAGCTTTGCGATAGGTCGGGCGCGAAGGCATACCGGTGGGGAGCAGGCTTTGCGCAGCGTTGATCGCCGCCTGGACATCCCGCGCCGCACCATTAATGTCACGATCAAAATCGAAAACCATGATGATGCGGGTCGATCCTAGGGAACTGGTGGAGGTCATTTCGCTGACGCCGGCGATGCGGCCCAGGGAACGTTCCAGCGGCGTGGCGACTGACGAGGCCATCGTTTCCGGCGAGGCACCGGGCAGAGAAGCCGACACCATAATTACCGGAAAATCCACCTGCGGCAGCGGGGCGACGGGCAGCAGGCGAAAGCCCAGCATCCCGGCCAGCGCAATCGCCAGCGTCAGCAGCGTGGTGGCGACCGGGCGATGAATAAACAGCGCAAAAAATTTCACTGCTGTTCCTCCGTGTGACCGAGGCGGCGACGCAGGTTATGCGCCAGTCGGTCAAACAGCAGGTAAATAACCGGTGTGGTAAACAGGGTCAAAATCTGGCTGAGGATCAGGCCGCCGACCATAGCAATACCCAGCGGTTGGCGTAATTCTGCGCCGACGCCGGTGCTGAGCATCAGCGGTAATGCCCCCAGCAGCGCGGCCAGCGTGGTCATCAGAATAGGTCGGAAACGCAGCAGGCAGGCCTGATAGATCGCGTCATACGGCTTCATGCCCTGTTCACGCTCCGCAGCCAGGGCAAAGTCAATCATCATGATGGCGTTCTTTTTCACGATGCCAATCAGCAAAATGATGCCGATGATCGCCACGATATCCAGCTCGTTGCCGCTTATCATCAGGGCCAGCAAGGCACCCACACCTGCGGTTGGCAGGGTTGAAAGAATGGTGATGGGATGAATAAAACTCTCGTACAGGACGCCCAGCACGATATACATCGCCACGACAGCCGCCACAATCAGCCACACCGTGCTCGTCAGTGCCGCTTCAAACGCCAGGGTGCTGCCCTGGAACTGCGTCATCACCTCTGACGGCATACCAAGCTGTTCTTCGGCCTGGGTTATCGCCTTTGTGGCATCTTCCAGCGAATAGCCTTTCGCCACATTAAACGAGAAGGTGGCAGACGGAAACTGGCTCAGGTGGTTGATGGTCAAAGGCGCGTGGCGCTGCTCAATGCTGGCGATAGCATTTAAGGGAACGCTGCCGCCGTCGGTACTGATCAGGCGAATACCCTCCAGACTTTGCAGGCCCTGCGTGGTGCTGTTGTCCTGCTCCAGCACCACGCGGTACTGGTTTGCCTGAGTATAAATGGTGGAGATCAGCCGCTGCCCAAAGGCGTCGTAGAGCGCGTTATCCACATCCGCCATGCTGATACCCAACCGGCTGGCGCTGTCACGATCGACTTTGATATAGGCTTCCAGGCCCTGATCCTGCCAGTCGCTGCTGACATCTTGCAGCGCGGGCAGTTTCTGCAAGGCGCTCACCAGCGCAGGAACCCAGGTGCTGAGTGAGTCCAGCGATCCGGACTGTAGCGTAAACTGATAGGGCGTGCGGCTGGCCTGGGTATCAATCGTCAGATCCTGAACCGCCTGGAGCCACAGCGTGACGCCGGGGATCATGCTGATTTGCTGTTGCAGTCGCTGCTGAATCTCAGGAATACGTTCGCTGCGCGCATCCAGCGGCTTAAGGTTGATCTGCAACCGGGCACTGTTGAGTGACGGATTGGTGCCGTCGACGCCCACAAACGAAGTCAGGCTTTGTACCGCGGGATCTTTCATTATCACCGAGGCAACGTCACGGGTGCGCTCAGCCATGCTGGCGTAAGACACCGACTGCGGAGCCTGCAGAGTGCCCTGGATGATGCCGTTATCCTGCTGTGGGAAAAAGCCTTTAGGAATCGCGATCCATAACAAGACGGTAAGCAGCATCGTGCCAAGTGCCACGGATAACGTCAGCCAGGGATGGTTAAGCACCCGACTCAGCCCGCGACCGTACACCGCAATCACTCGCTCAAACATGGCTTCGCTGGCGCGGGAAAAGCGGTTTTGCCTGCGCAGCGATTCTGCGCTCAACATGCGGGCGCACATCATCGGCGTCAGGGTGAGCGAGACCACGGCTGAAATCAAAATTGCCACCGCCAGCGTCACCGCAAATTCGCGGAACAGACGGCCGATGACATCACCCATAAACAGCAGCGGGATTAACACCGCAATCAGTGAAAACGTCAGAGAGATAATGGTAAAGCCAATTTCGCCCGCGCCCTTCAGGGCGGCCGTCATGGGTTTTTCGCCTTTCTCGATATAGCGCGAAATGTTCTCAATCACGACGATGGCATCGTCTACGACAAAGCCTGTGGCGATGGTCAGCGCCATCAGCGTCAGATTGTTGATGGAAAAACCCAAAAAATACATCGCCGCAAAGGTGCCAATCAGCGACAGGGGCACTGCCACGGCCGGAATAATGGTGGCAGGCACGTTACGCAAAAACAGGTAGATGATCATCACCACCAACCCCATTGCCAGCATCAGTTCATGCTGGGTGTCGCTGACGGACGCACGAATGTTGGTGGTGCGGTCAGTGACCAGTTTCACGTCGACTGATTTAGGCAGGCTGGCGATCAGTGACGGCAGCATGGCGCGAATGCTATCGGCGGTGGCAATAATGTTGGCACCTGGCTGGCGTTGCACATTCAGCACAATGGCTGGTTCACGGTTGGACCAGGCACCCAGCCAGCTGTTTTCTGCGCCCTGTTCAATGGTTGCCACATCCGCCAGGCGCACCGGTGCACCATTTTTATAACTGACGATCAACTGGCGGTAATCCTCTACCGATTTCATCTGATCGTTGGCGGAAAGCGTGACCGAGCGGGTAGGGCCATCCAGGCTGCCTTTCGCGGAGTTGACATTGGCATTGGTGATCGCCGTGCGCACCGTTTCGCTGGTCAGCCCCATGGCGGCCAACGCCTGGCTGTTCATCTTCACGCGCACCGCCGGACGTTGACCGCCCGTCAGCGTCACCAGACCGACGCCGGTGACCTGCGATATCTTCTGTGCGACACGGGTTTCCACCATGTCCTGCACCTGGGTTAAGGGCATGCTGCTGGTGGTGACGGCCAGGGTCATAATCGGTGGATCGGCCGGATTGACTTTGCTGTAAACCGGCGGATTTGGCAGGTCACTGGGCAGCAGGTTGGTGGCAGAGTTGATCGCCGCCTGCACTTCCTGCTCCGCCACATCAAGCGGCAGCGTCAACTGAAATTGCAGCGTGACGATTGAGGCGCCACCCGAGCTTTGCGATGCCATCTGCTTCAGTCCGGACATCTGGCCGAACTGACGTTCAAGCGGGGCGGTAATGGAGGAGGTCACTACATCCGGGCTTGCCCCGGGGTACAGCGTAACGACCTGAATCGTCGGATAATCCACTTCAGGCAGGGCAGAGACCGGCAAAAAGCGGTAACCCAGAATCCCCGCCAGTAAAATGGCAATCATCAGTAAGGTAGTCGCGACCGGACGCAGGATAAACTGGCGTGACGGCCCTCCGCTGTGGTCAGGAGGCATAACCTGCATTACTCAGATTCCCCTTTGGACGGCAAGCTGGTGCGGGTCTCTTTTGTGGCGCGACTCTGCGCGGCAACCACTTCGACTTTTGCCCCTTCTGTCAGGCGGTCCAGCCCGTCGGTGACGACGCGGTCGCCTGCGTTGAGTCCGGCGCTGATTACCACTTTCTGGCTGTCCTGCAGACCGGCGGTCACGCTTTTCTTACTGACCTTGTCTTCACTGTTGATCACCCAGACAAAGTGGCCTTCATTCCCCATTTGCAACGCTGCGGTGGGAATCACGACGGCATCCTGTAAGGTATTCACCTTCAGGCGCGCATTAACAAACTGATTAGGAAAGAGCAGGTCATCCTGATTATCAAAGCGCGCTTTAATTTTAATCGTGCCGGTGGTCACATCAATCTGGTTATCCAGACTGAGCAATTTACCGCGGGTGATCAAATGCTGATTGCTGCGATCCCAGGCTTCGACCAGTAAAGGTTCGCCAGTTTTCTGCGCCTGCATGATCTGGCTGATAGTGTTCTCAGCCACGCTGAACACCACATCCACCGGATGCGTTTGAGTAATCACCACCAGGCCATTGGTGTCGCCGCTGGTAATGTAGTTGCCGATATCAACCTGCTTCAGACCCACGCGGCCATCGATAGGTGAGGTGATGCGGCTGTAAGTCAGATTCAGTTGGGCGCTGGCAACGCTACCTTCATCGGCTTTTATCGTGCCCAGGGTTTCATTCACCAGGGCGCTCTGTGTGTCCAGATCCTGCTGGGAAACCAGCGAGGTTTTCGCCAGCTTCTGGTAACGGGCTAAATCGCGGCGTGCGTTCGCCAGGGTGGCCTGGTCGCGTGCCAGCTGTCCCTGTGCCTGCATGAGGGCTACCTGATAGGGACGGGGATCGATCTCGGCGAGCAGATCGCCGGCTTTCACCCGCTGGCCTTCTGTGAAGTGGATAGCCATCAGATTCCCATCCACCCTGCTACGCACCGTCACGGTGTTGGCGGCTGTCACGGTGCCTAACCCATTCAGGTATTGCGGCACACTCTCTTTGACCGCACTGGCCGCCTGCACCGGCGCTAAGGGCTTATGCGCGCCACTGCCTCTTTTACCATGTGCAGACTGGCTGGATGCGTCACCGTCGCTTGCGGGTTGGGCCGGATGCTTCCACCAGTAATAGCCGCCTGCGGCCACGGCAATCACCACCAGCGCAATCAACGCTTTTTTCATAACAGGGTATCGGTTGTTCATTGTTGTTGTTGCTCTCCAGCACTGTCTTTCCAGGGCGCGGGCTTAAAAGGTTGCCTGCAAACCACGAATTGTAGTCGTCCCTGCGGGTGAAAATTTGAAGGAATTAAGGATATCTGTCAGCACTGCGTAATTATGTCGATTTTCTGAAGACATATTGTCGTTTAATTGATGGGCCGTATTCATAACGCATTTGAATGAGTGTGCCACAGAATAGCGCGTGATGAGCTGTTGTGGTCAGGAAATGATTTATTAAATTCATCAATGGCAACAAGCGCAAAAAGCCAGAAGGGGCAGGTGTCGGGCGGAAATACGCCGCGCGGAGCGGCGTGAAAACGCCAGCGTTTGCCCGCAGGAAGGCGAGCAAAAGGCATGAGGTGACGTCAGGTGAACGAATGATGCAGAGAGGGTGCTTCAGCGGCGCGAGGAGCGCAGAGCCTTGATACCGACTCTGGCGACATCACCGGCCGTTGACGCTGTCCTTTTACTGTCTCACTTGGCAACTGTCTCACCCGGCAGGATCAGGCAAACATCACCTCTGCCCAGCGCGCCAGACCTGCGGTGACCGAGGCAAAATCGTCTCCACCGGCAATGGGCGTACCCGGCAGGGCCTGCTGCAGTGCGGCGCGTAAAAGAGGCGAGCGGGCGCTGCCGCCGGTGAGATAGATCACCTCGGGTTTGATATTGCTGGTTGCCAGCGCCAGTTGTACCTGCTCCAGAATCTTCTCCAGCGGCTGGCTGATTGCATCCTGCAGGGTGGTCACGCTGATATCGGCCTGTAAACCGGCGGTGATAAAATCCAGGGATGCCGTAAAGTCGGGGCGATCGGACAGGGCGATCTTGCTTTCTTCGGCGGTCCGGACCAGGCGATAACTCAGCTTCTGCTGCCATACCTTGAGTAAATGGGCGACGGCGACAGGATTTTCTGCCTCGCGGACTAAATCACGCAGCATCTTACCGCAGGCGGTGCTGTAAAAATCGCTTTGCGCAGGTACATCGTTGATGGCGACGGCGTTCCACCAGGGCAGGGCAGGCAGAGCAGTGCCTTTCTGGGTGTTACCGCCCGCGCCCAGTAAGGGCATCAGCGCCTTGAATGCCAGCATAATATCCAAATCGTTCCCGCCCACGCGACAACCGCTGTGGCCCAGCAGACTTTCACGCCGATCTGACAGGTTGCGCCACTGCGGCCCCATCAGCAGCATCGAGCAGTCGGTGGTTCCCCCGCCAATATCGACCACCAGCACACGGGTTTCCTTATCCAGCGTCGCCTCAAAATCCAGTCCCGCCGCCACCGGCTCAAATTGAAATTCCACATCCCGGAACCCCGCGCGTTTCGCCGCACGTAACAAAATGCCCTGTGCCTGCTGATTCGCGTCTTCGCTGCCTAATCCTTGAAAGTTAACCGGACGGCCTATAACCGCCTGGTCGATCGGCTGCTGGGTCTGCGCTTCACCCTGTTGGCGAATGTGCAGCATCATGGCGCAGACCAGATCTTCAAAAAAAGCAATCTGCTGCGGTTTCAGACCCGTGGCACCCAGAAAAGATTTAGGGGATTTAACAAACCAGACATCTTCAGGATCGACCATGTAATGCTGGAGCGCGGTCAGGCCAAACTGAATGCTGTCGGGTAAAACATCGATATCTTCTTCGCGGTTATAGCGTAGCGCCCGCTGCAGCAGCGCCGTGCTTTCCTGTTCAGGTGTGGCAACCTGATGATGGCGATAGAGCCATTCCGTCACGGCTTCACGTGTAGGGGAGCAAATCATGGACGGCAGCAGGCGTTGACCCTTCTCCAGCGTTAACAGCCGTGGCGAGCCATTTTCGCTGACCGCAATGGAACAGTTAGCCGTACCGTAATCGAATCCAATGAACATTTTTCGCCCCCAGGCAGGAAAAAAGGGGGCGACTTTAGCGCAGCTGAAAGGTCGTGGCAAGCGGTGAGCGGCAGAATTAGCGAATCGCGAAAAGGGACTCTTCCGCCAGTTTACTCAGTGGCTGGCGTTCTGCGACCGCGCTTCCCCAGACGCCGTCAACGTCGAGACGGGTGAGCGTGGTGAGAACGGCTGGAACCGAAACCGGGCCTGCAAGCAGGGTAATATCACGCTGGCTGGTCTGGCTCTGAATAATGGAGATCAGCATCTCATCCATCAGATTATTGTGCAGGTTAGCAACCAGCTCCGGGGCCAGAATCAGGCAGTCAACGACCTTGCCGGTGAGCTGATTAAAGGCATCCAGATTACGGCCAAAATGCTGCAACACGATGCGACAGCCCGCCTGGCGTAGTTTCGTCAACGCGCCGATCAGGCGCTCACCGCTGGCAAGGACGCTGGCGGCGTTAAGCGCAATCCCGCTATGGCTATCGGCCAGACCCGATTCCGCGAAGCGAAAACACAGGTTTTCGACAAAGGCCGGATCGTAAAGCGCGTTCACATCAAGGGGCAATATCAAGGCGATGCCTTTTTGGCTCATTGTTGAAATACGCTGACCGAAAAAGGCTGCAACGATATTGTCTTCCAGTCGGCGTTTCAGCGCCTCATCGGTCAGGTTGTTACGCAGCAGATGCTCATCAATAAGCAACCCTTCCTCGGTGAACAGCTGAATCTCCACCAGCCAGACGCTGGCAGAATGAGGCTTACCGGGCGGCGCGACCGCCCATACCTGCATTTCAACCTGCAAGGCATCCACCATCGTCAGATCCATGGCGTGAGGGTTTCCCATCAACGCGAGAGGGTGCTGCTCATACACCATATAGCGGCCCCGCCCGCTACGCTTGGCGTTATAACAGGCAATATCCGCCTGCGAGAGGACATCACTGCTCTGCGCGTTCTGTGCGGAGATTTGCGTAATGCCCGCGCTGGCACCGACCTGATAGGCGCGCCCCAGCCATTCAAAACAGTAGTCACTGACGGCGCGAACGATGTTTTCGACCTCTTCGCAGGCCTGATCGACCCGGCATTCGGGCATCAGGATGGCAAACTCGTCGCCGCCGAGCCGGGCCAGGAAGTCGCTGCCGCGCAGGCGGTGGCGCATTAAGTCCGAGAGTTCGCTTAGCAGGGCGTCCCCGGCGGCATGTCCCGCGCTGTCGTTGACCGCCTTAAATTTATCAAGGTCAATAAACACCAGCACGTGCTGATTCTGATGCTCGACAGCGTCGGAAAGCAGTCGCTTAAGTTGCAGCTCAAAGCTGGCCCGGTTAGGCAATCGGGTCAGCGTATCGTGCAGGGCGCTGTAACTCAGGCGTTTCATCACTTTACGTGACTCGCTGACGTCCTGAATAACCAGCACCGCACCGCGCTCGGTGCCAGATTCAGATTTGAGCGGCGTAATACTGTAATGGATATCAATATGTTCGCCGTTCAGCGTGTGCAGTACCCACTCTTCAGACAGGTAGGGCGCGGTTTTTTCGGAGGGGATGTGGTTAAGCAGCAGGTTTTCGACTTCAGGGCCATGACGACCATGGGTGATATGCAATAGTTCGCTGACCGGTTTGCCTGCCGCGGCGTCCTGAGACCAGCCCGTCATTTTTTCCGCCACAGGGTTCATAAAGGTCACGCGCATCTCCTGATCGGTACTGATAACAGCCTCACCGATAGAGTCCAGCGTGATCATCATGCGCTCTTTTTCCTGAAACAGCGCATCATTCAAATTACGTAACGGCGTGATGTCTTGGGAGATCCCCAGGATGCGCTCAATACGGCCATCTTTACTGAGCAGGCGATTAGCCTGAGTACGAATCCAGTAGTGCTCATCCTCACGCACCACCCGATACTCCATCTGGAACGCACTGCTTTGTTCAATAGCGCCTTGTATCGTCATCACGCAATATTCACGATCGGCGGGATGGACCATCTTCACCCAGAGCTCGTAGCTGGGCGATTCATAGGATTTCATGCCAAACAGCTCGAACATGCGTTTATCCCACAGCACTTCGCCGCTGATCATGTCCCATTCCCATACGCCGATGCCGCCTGCTTCATTCGCCAGCGTAATCCGCTCCATCAGACGCTGATTCACCAGTTCGCTCTGTTTCAGTTCGGAGATATTGATAATCTGCGCAATAAAATAGAGCGGTTGCTGCGCGTTATCGCGCACCAGGGAGATGGTCAGCCGTACCCAGACTATTTCGCCGTCTTTGCGAAAATAGCGCTTTTCCAGCGTGTAGGAATAAATTTTGCCTTCGAGCAGCTTCTCCAGGCGCTTCTGATCGTCATAGATGTCGTCGGGATGGGTAATTTGCAGGAAGGTCAGTTTGGTGAGTTCATGCTCGGGATAACCCAGCGTATCGCACAAGGATTTATTCACCTGAAGCCATCGGCCTTCTACAGAAACCAGCGCCATGCCAATGGCTGAATACTCCATGGCATGACGAAAACGGGTTTCGCTCTCGCTAATGTGATGCTTTTCATGGCGGAAAGCATCCATCACTAACGACATGATATGACAGGGGATTAAAACCATCAAAAACGGAAGCCAACTGGTGATGACTGCATAGGCGCTGACGGTAGAGGTGACCTTAATCCAGTCTAATGAGAGCAATAACGCCATAAAGCTGGCGTTAAGAAAAAACAGCACAAAGGCTTCGACCTTGGGCAGCCGCACCGCACACCAGAACAGCACGACCAAAATAAAGGTAAACGGCCAGGGTAAGAACCGCAGCGATAAATAGCTGGCGGTGAGCGTCAGAACAAGGGTGATAAGCGTTTCAAACAGCGACGCGCGTTTCAGATAATCGTGCGGCAGTGGCCAGGAGAGCAGCAGCAAAACCGGGCCGAGGGCGAGCATGCCAATAATTTCTGAAATCACCCAGGTATAAAAGAAGGCAAACGATGCCTGTTCACCCACGTGCAGTACCCACAGGGCAAGGGCTCCGCCAATAACCGGAGAAATGATGCCGGTGGCAATGACAAAGCGTATCCAGTCATTTAGCGAAACCAACGGCGCATCCCGGTTAAGTAATGCGCGTAATAAAAATCCGCCCATCAGGGCCTGCAACAGATTAAGCAGCGCAAATTTTAAATTTGAAAGGGCAGGGCCGATGATCAATGCGTTTGCCACCGCCGTACCAATGAGGCAGGCAAGGAGCAAAAAGGGCAACTGGCGTGAAGTGCAACGAAAAACCACGATGGTCATTAGTGCCGTTGAGAACCAGAGTGGCGAGATTTTACCGCTGACCACAATAAGTTCAAGACAGAACAACGTCAGGACGAAGGAAACCAGGCTAAGCCAGCAGGCGTGTAGCCACGTGTTAGGTGATTTATCTGACGAGGCCAGTGTCTCAACGATCATTTATCGATCCAGCAGGAAGCAAGATAGTGCAATGGAATGCGGTGCGCGAGCCATTGTTATTGGAAGAATGCTAGCACATTTGGTAGAAAAAACAGGGGGGAAATCATTAAATTGCGGTATTCGTTGGATTGAATGGCACGCGCCAGCACGCGCCATTCAGTTTATCAGTCGCGGAAAAGATCGGCCCTTGTATAAGGTTTTTCCATGCCAGCCAGACGGGCAGAAAACTGCTCCAGAAACTGTTGTGTCGTGGCTATCCGGCCGTGCCCCAGCAGCAGTACCGGGACCAGGAGCGCCGCGGCAATTTGTGGCCAGCTAAAGCCCTTCAGCGCCGTTTGCCGTTGCGACAGTAAAAACGCGGTACTGAGCGTAAAGCCCAGCAACAGCCCGGTCAGTACCTCACTAATGGAATGGGCATGAATGACCAGTCGTGACAGACCTACCATCAATGGAATGACATAGCCCACACCAATAGCAAAGACGCGCCACCGGCTTGACCAGCGCCCTGATATTAACCAAAGCATCACTGGCCACAAGGTAGCGGACATGGCGCTGTGACCGCTAAACCCGGTGAAGTTAAAGCGGGCGCTACCGATACCAAAACCAAGAAACAGTATTTTGGACACGCTGACAACCAACCCGGCTAAACCAAACGCCATGATCCAGTACCATACGGTGCGGCGGTTATCGCTTTTCCACGGCAAAATCAGTGCAATAATCACCGCCGTGGGAATCAACAACATACTGTCACCAAAATAGGTGAGGGTCTTCCAGAGCATAGTCTTCCTTTATTCTTCTTCGGGCAAAACGCCCTTATTCATCAGCCACATCAGGCCCGACACGTGCTGTGCGTCGTCATTCTGTTTTGTGCCGCTAGTTTATCGGTGAAATCCGTTAGGTTAAAAGGGGAAAGTCTGAAAAGGGAGAATGCCATTTCTCTGGCATCAAAAGGCCGAAATCCCTATACTTAGCGCCAACTCACCCTCTCCGTTCAGCCCCATTAACTGGGTGCGCAGTTTGCGCGCAGTTTCTGGCTCCAGTATCAGGTTTTTAAAAGTATGACTGACAAGTCTCATCAGTGCGTGATCGTTGGCATTGCAGGTGCATCCGCATCCGGTAAAAGTTTAATCGCCAGTACTCTCTATCGTGAAATCCGCGACCAGGTGGGCGATGAACATATCGGCGTTATTCCTGAAGATGCGTATTACAAAGATCAAAGTCACCTCACCATGGAAGAGAGGGTTAAAACCAATTATGACCATCCCAGCGCGATGGATCATGATTTGTTATTACAGCATTTGCGTGCGGTAAAAGCAGGACAGGACATTGAGTTACCCGTGTACAGCTATGTCGAGCACACCCGTACGAAAGAAACGCTGCAAATTAAGCCTAAAAAAGTCATCATCCTTGAAGGCATTTTACTGTTGACCGATGCGCGCCTGCGTCAGGAACTGAATTTCTCCATCTTTGTGGATACGCCGCTCGACATTTGTCTGATGCGTCGTATGAAGCGCGATGTGAATGAACGTGGTCGTTCAATGGACTCCGTGATGAGCCAGTATCAGAAAACGGTTCGCCCTATGTTTCTGCAATTCATTGAACCCTCCAAACAATATGCAGATATTATTGTGCCGCGCGGGGGTAAAAACCGTATCGCCATTGATATCCTCAAGGCCAAGATTAACCAGTTCTTCGAGTAGTTTACGTCTCAAGGGACGTGGCGCGAACAGGTTAACAGCACAGATGCGCCCTGTTCGCTACACTTACTTCATGGAGTTACCGCAATGAGATTATGCGACCGCGATATTGAAGCCTGGCTTGATAGCGGAAAACTGGCGATTACGCCGCGGCCACCCGTAGAACGTATCAATGGTGCAACGGTTGACGTCCGTTTAGGCAATCAGTTCCGTACTTTCAGTGGACATACCGCTGCCTTTATCGACCTGAGCGGCCCGAAGGACGAAGTGAGTGCCGCGCTCGATCGCGTGATGAGCGATGAGATCGTTCTCCCCGAAGGCGAGGCGTTCTTCCTGCATCCAGGAGAGCTGGCTCTGGCGGTAACGCTGGAATCCGTCACCATTCCTGACGACCTCGTAGGCTGGCTGGACGGACGCTCCTCGCTGGCGCGCCTGGGTTTGATGGTCCATGTGACCGCGCACCGTATCGATCCAGGCTGGCAGGGCCGTATCGTGCTGGAGTTCTATAATTCGGGCAAACTGCCCCTGGCGCTGCGCCCCGGAATGCTGATTGGTGCACTAAGCTTTGAGCCGCTTTCCGGGCCAGCCGCGCGCCCTTATAATCGCCGTGAGAACGCGAAATATCGAGGCCAGCAGGGTGCTGATGCCAGTCGTATCGATAAAGACTAATTCATGAGGATGTGATGAGAAGAGTGATAACCACGCTGGCCATCTTACTGGTGGTGGTCGTAGCAGGCTTGACCGCGCTGGTTTTGCTGGTCAATCCCAACGACTTTCGTAGCTACATGGTACAACAGGTCGAACAGCGCAGCGGTTATCAACTTACCATCAACGGCGATTTGCGCTGGCATGTCTGGCCAAAACTCAGCATTCTTGCCGGTCGTATGAGTCTGACGGCGCCCGGTGCGTCGCAGCCCGTCGTTTCTGCAGACAACATGCGCCTGGATGTAAACCTCCTGCCTTTATTGTCGCATCAGTTGAGCGTCAGCCAGGTGATGCTGAAAAATGCCGTGGTGCGGGTCACACCTGACAGTGCCGCACAGGCACCGCAGGATGCGCCGCGCGGCCCGCACAATACCGAGCCGACCTCTTCTGCCCGCTGGTCATTCGATATCGACAAGCTTCAGCTGTCGGACAGCCTGTTTATCTGGCAACAGCCGGGCGGTGATGCGTTCACCTTCCGCAATCTGAATCTGGATATGGAGCAGGATCAGTCCAGCGTGGCAACGATCACGCTGAATACCAGCCTGACGCGCAACCAGCGCACGGCGCTAGTCAATCTGAAAGGCCGGCTGGACAAATCACAGTATCCTCATCAGTTAAGCGGTCAGCTCGATCAGCTGGATTACGATCTGTCTGGTGCCAGCCTGCCGCCGCAGGGCATTAAAGGTACGCTGAGCTTTCAGGGACGCTGGAATGCCGACAGGAATACCTTTGCCGTCACCGACCTGAAGCTTAACGCCAACGACAGCGTTCTCAGCGGCAATGCGCAAGGCAACCTCACGCCACCGCAACAACTGGCGCTGGACCTTCATGCCACTTCACTCGATATGGACAACCTGCTGTTTATCTCATCCCTGACCCAGCAGGTGAGTGGGCAAAGCAGCCAGATCGCCCCTGCGCCGGTGATTGCCGATCAGCGCGAACCCACGAATGCGGACTCGCCGCTCAACGATATCGATCTGGATGTTAAACTACAGGCGGATAAGGCGGTGTGGCGAGGTCTTAGCCTCACCAAATTCTCTGTGGATGCGGTTAACCAACAGGGCTTGATGACACTGCGTACGCTGTCTGGCTCAGTAGGGCAGGGCAGTTTCTCTGTTCCTGGCAGCATTGATATTCGTCAACCCGTTACTCATGTCAGCTTTAAGCCGGTGCTGAACCAGGTTGATATCCAGCCCTTGTTAAAAGCGCTTGCCTTGCCGCAGTCGCTACAGGGAACGGTGGATCTCAACGGTGATTTGGCGGGTGATAACCTTACCCTTGAGGATGCGAAACGCAGCTGGCAGGGCAAAGCGGATATCCGTGTGAGCCACCTCAAGCTGGCACAAATTGACTTGCAGCAGATGGTGCGTCGCGCCGTCGCACGCGTCAGCGACCGTATCAGCAGTGACGATCAGGCATCAGGGCAGGGCATCGACGACATTAGCGGCCAGCTTGCACTGAAAAAAGGGCAACTCACCTTTAGCCATCTTAACGGTACCAGTAAGCAACTGGCATTACGGGGCGACGGCAGTGTCAATATGGTGCAGCAACAGTTAGACGTGACGCTGGGCCTGACGCTGAGTGGCTGGCAGGGTGACGAAAAACTGGTTGCAGCGCTCTCCAGCCAGGCGATCCCGTTTCGTATCTACGGCAGCTGGGATAATCCACAATATACGCTGCCGGTTGACGATGTGCTCCGTGATAAGTTGCAAAACGAGGCTAAAACACGTCTGAATCAGTGGCTCGATCGTCAGCAGACCAAAGACAGCCGCCAGGATTCGCCGCGCCCATAAAGGTGCGGCTTCAGTGCGGCGCGTCGGGGTTTGGCAGGATTTCTACCTTCTGAATCCGGTGGTGTTCAACCTGCAGGGTGCGTAACCGGTAATCGCCGAGTGCGATCTCTTCGCCTTCCTGCGGGATCGTCTGCAGTCGGTCCATCACCAGCCCGGCAAGCGTGTGATAATTCCGTTTGTCGTCCAGCGGCAAGGTGACATACATTGCCAGGTCTTCTAACGGCATTTGACCATTGGCAATCCAGCCGCCCGCACCGTTAGGCTGAATGTCATAGCGCGCATCGGTCTCACCTGCCTCATTGGGCAGACTCCCGGCGATGGTTTCCATCAAATCGCTCAAGGTGACAACGCCTTCCACAGAACCAAACTCATCAACGACAAAAGCAAAGTGCGTGTGCCCCTGACGAAACAGCTCCAGCGCCTGTAACAGGGTGATGCGTTCATGAAACACCAGCGGCTGGCGGATCAGGCTGCGTAAATCGAGTGAATGGTGGTGCAGTGACTGATGCAGCAAATCGTTAACATGCACAATGCCGAGCGGTTCGTTGCCGTTATCCGTGATAACGATGCGCGTATGCTGATTACTGTCGAGATTCGCCATAATGACGGCCGGATCGTCACTTAAGTCAATATGCTGAACATCGTGGCGCGTCGTCATAATGCTGTTTACGTGGCGCTGTCCAAGCCCCATGACTCTGGCGATCATCACGCGCTCCTGACGATTGAACAGCGCGACTGAATCGCCATCGGCAAGCATCGACGACGTTTTTGCATCCAGTTCTGCCCGTTCGGCTTCGCCGCGTAACAGGCGTAAAACCGCTTCAGCGGTACGCTGCCGTAACGGACGACCGGCAGACAGCACCTTGCGACGGTTAAACTGCGCAAGCTGGTTCAGGGCTTCAATAAGCACCGAGAAACCAATGGCGGCATAGAGATAGCCTTTAGGAATGGCAAAGCCAAACCCTTCCGCCACCAGGCTAAAGCCAATCATCAGCAAAAAGCTCAGGCACAGGATAACGATGGACGGGTGACTGTTGACGAAGCGGGTAAGGGGCTTACTGGCCAGCAACATCAATAAAATGGCGACGGTGACCGCGACCATCATCACGGGCAAATCGTTTACCATACCGACAGCCGTGATCACCGCATCCAGCGAAAATATCGCGTCCAGCACCACAATTTGTGCCACTACTGGCCAGAATTTAGCGCCGCCTTTTTGTTGAGCGTTGTCGTCATCGCTACCTTCTAGTCTTTCGTTCAGTTCTGTTGTCGCTTTAAACAATAAAAACAGTCCACCGAACAGCAGTAACAGGTCACGGGCGCTAAAGGCGTGATTAGCCAGCGTCATCAATGGCTGGGTCAGTGTTACCAGCCAGGAAAGGGACGCCAGCAGCAGCAGCCGGCAGACCAACGCCATCAGCAGGCCAATAACCCGGGCCCGATCGCGCGACGCGGCGGGAAGCTTTTCGACCAGAATGGCAATAAATACCAGGTTATCGATGCCCAGTACCAGTTCAAGAACGATTAGCGTGACTAAACCTGCCCATAACGCGGGGTCGGCCATTACCTCCAACATGCTTTATTCACCTGAATGTCTAAAAATAAGCTTTATCTGATGATAGTGGAGAGAGGGCCAGGGGACAAATAGCGACCTTACAGGTTCTTTACGATTTAATTGAATACCGCATACATTAATTACAGGATAATTCTTCAGCAGATTGATTAATGCGGGGACGACAGTAGCGGAAAAAGGTTGCAGATTAATGTCACCGCCTTTCTCATTCAGAGGAATTTCTTATGCGATTATTCCTGGTGCCAACATGGAATAAATCTGATTTTTTTCCACCTCAAAGCCGAAAATGGGCGGGTTCAATACTTATTACTGGTAGTCTTTTTCCTAAAATAGTCCAGGGATGGCGGGGTCTACTTGTAAACATGCCAGTAATAACTAGTATAGCAACGAGTTAGTCAACGCCTGCGCCTGAATCTGTAATTTGCGCGATAATCCGTCATGGTATGTAGCGGAATGTCAACGCATTCTGCACAAGGATGTTTTGTGCGCAATCGCACGCGGTGCAGCGAAAAACAGTGGCAATCAGGGCGGTATTGGCAGCGACAGCCAAGGGCGGTAGCGTGTCTGAGTTGCCGCTTCGGTTTGATATTTAATCAGCATGTTGCTGATAAAGTCAGAGTAATCTGTTGGTATTGAGTACGGTATTATTGGTTTCATAGTCAATGACAATGGCGTAAATGCCGCAGGAGCTCCCCTCAGAAACGCTCGGGCTTAAGGGACAATGCTGGTCGCTTAAGAGTCTGGTGTGGTGGGTTAAGGAAATAAAATAAAGAGTTAAATATGCGCGATAACGAATTTACGTTTAAAAGTCTTATCACCAAATTATTATTGGCTTGTTCTGATTTAATATGTTTCAACGCGGCATTATTTATCGCGATGATGCTAATTAATATGACATCTCCTTCACTGTTGTCGGATATGTCTGATCGGGAATTAAATTTAAAAGTTGCTACACACATCTGCCTGTCTGTAATTTGCGTGTTCTGGTTCTGGGTCAGGCTGCGTCATTACACCTATCGCAAACCTTTTTGGTTCGAATTAAAAGAAATTTTTCGTACCATTCTCATTTTCTCCGTCATTGAACTGTCGATCACGGCCTTGTCTCAATGGCAGATGTCACGTTTTGTCTGGTTGCTGACCTGGCTTATTACGCTGGTGATCATTCCGGTCTGCCGTTCGCTGTCTAAACGCCTGCTGAATAAATACGGCTTGTGGAAAAAGCAGACCATTATCATCGGTAGCAATAAAAACGCACAGGAAGCCTGGCAGGCGCTGCAGAGCGAAGAAGTCATGGGCTTCGACGTGATTGCCTTCTATGACGTGGACGGTTCCTGCCCGCAGGAGTTGATTTCAGGTATCCCGGTGCTGCGCGATGAGCAAGCGCTGTGGAATCTGACGAACAGTGAAACGCAGTTTATTGTTGCGGTTGAGTTCGAGCAAAGTCAGCACCGCGACATGTGGCTGAAATCCCTGGCCATGCATAACTGCCGTTCTGTGTCAGTGATCCCGACGCTGCGCGGTGTGCCGCTTTACGGCACCGACATGGCCTACATCTTCAGCCATGAAGTCATGATTCTGCGTGTTCAGAATAACCTGGCAAAACGTACCTCACGTTTCCTGAAACGCACCTTCGATATTTTCGGTGCGCTGTCGATCATCCTGATGCTGCTACCGGCTCTGCTGGTGCTGGGCTTCCTGGTCGGACGCGACGGTGGGCCGCCGATTTATGGTCATGAGCGCGTAGGTTTAAATGGTCGTAAGTTCAAATGCCTGAAGTTCCGTTCGATGGTGATTAACTCGAAGGAAGTGCTGGAGGAAGTCTTACGCACGGACCCGATTGCCCGTGCTGAATGGGACAAAGATTTCAAACTCAAGAACGATCCACGTATTACTAAAGTCGGGCACTTTATTCGTAAAACCAGCCTTGATGAACTGCCGCAGTTGTGGAACGTCGTGCGTGGCGATATGAGCCTGGTCGGACCGCGTCCGGTGATTGAAGATGAACTGGCTCGCTATGCTGGCGATGTCGATTACTACCTGATGGCCAAACCGGGCATGACAGGCTTGTGGCAGGTCAGTGGGCGCAACGATGTAGATTATGAAACGCGAGTCTATTTCGACTCATGGTATGTAAAAAACTGGTCTCTGTGGAACGACATTGCGATTCTGTTCAAAACCGTTGGTGTCGTACTTAAACGTGATGGTGCTTACTAGCCGCAGAAAAAACTCTGTCAGCCATGCTCTGATAGCAGCCTTTTTCAGGTGCCCGGCTGGCAGATTTTTCTAAAAAAAAGCGGTACGGCATTGATAAACAGAAATGTTCTGCTTTGCTTTAATCCGTCCCGGGTAAAGCGCGTTATTGGTAAAAGACAGGAGCTAAGAATAATGAACGACATGTTCAGGGCCTGATTCAGGATAGTTTACATTTTTCGAGCGCTTACACAGCGGCGTATTCGCCTCTATCAAACATTAACTGATAGCGAAGATCTAAATGATTACAATGAAAATGAAAATGATACCTGTTCTGGTATCTGCCACGTTTATGGCCGGCTGTACCGTCGTGCCGGGGCAAAATTTGTCCACTTCGGGAAAAGATGTCATTGAGCAGCAGGACAACAATTTTGACATCGACAAATACGTTAACGTTTACCCGTTAACACCAACGCTGGTGGAGAGAATGCGTCCCAAGCCCCTGGTGGCACAGGCTAATCCATCACTCCAGACCGAGATTCAGAACTACGAATACCGCATCGGCATTGGTGACGTGCTCACCATCACCGTGTGGGATCACCCTGAGCTCACCACCCCCGCAGGTCAGTACCGCAGCGCCAGCGACACCGGTAACTGGGTACATTCAGATGGCACGATTTTCTATCCTTACATTGGCAGAGTCCGTGTAGCTGGTCGTACCGTTGGTGAGGTGCGTGATGAAGTCGCGCGTCGTCTGGCGCAGTACATCGAAAGCCCTCAGGTCGATGTCAGCATCGCCTCGTTCAAGTCACAGAAAACCTACGTGACCGGCGCCGTGACCACTTCAGGCCAGCAGCCTATTACCAACGTCCCGCTCACTGTCCTGGATGCGATTAACGCCGCAGGTGGCTTAGCGGCGGATGCAGACTGGCGTAATGTCATTCTGACTCACAACGGTCGTGAGCAGCGCGTTTCGCTGCAGGCATTGATGCAGAACGGCGATCTGAGCCAAAACCATCTGCTTTATCCGGGTGACATTCTGTATGTGCCGCGCAATGACGATCTGAAAGTCTTTGTGATGGGTGAAGTGAAACAGCAGGCAACCCTGAAAATGGATCGCAGCGGCATGACGCTGGCGGAAGCACTGGGTAACGCGGCGGGCATGGATCAAACCACCTCTGACGCGACCGGTGTGTTTGTTATCCGACCGACTCGCGGCACTGACCGCAGCAAAATTGCCAACATCTATCAGTTAAACACCAAAGATGCGGCCTCCATGGTCATGGGTACCGAATTCCAACTTGAACCTTACGATATCGTCTACGTAACCTCGACGCCGCTGACGCGTTGGAACCGTGTGATATCGCAGTTGATACCAACCATCGCCGGTGTTAACGATGCGACTCAGGCCGCACAGCGCATCCGCAACTGGTCGAACTAAGGTTTAGCCATGATTAAGTCCGTGTTAGTCGTCTGCGTAGGCAACATCTGCCGCTCTCCCACAGGAGAGCGCCTGTTCAAACGTGCGCTGCCGCACCTTCCTGTGGCATCTGCCGGACTCGGCGCGCTGGTCGGGCATGCGGCGGATAAAACCGCGACTGAGGTGGCGGCCGAAAAAGGGTTATCCCTGGACGGTCATGAGGCCCAGCAGTTAACGGCCAGCCTGTGCCGGGAGTATGACCTGATTCTGGTGATGGAAAAACGCCATATTGAACAGGTTAACCGCATCGATCCGGCTGCACGCGGCAAAACGATGCTGCTTGGGCACTGGCTCAATCAGAAGGAAATAGCGGATCCGTACAGAAAAAGCCGTGAGGCCTTTGAAGAGGTTTACGGGTTACTGGAACACGCCACTCAGAAATGGGTCAGCGTACTAAGCCGATAGTTGGGATTATCCATGAATATAAAAAACAAAGTCATGACCGCGCCACGCGAGGAATCGAATGGGTGGGATTTGGCGCATCTTGTGGGACAGCTTATTGATCACCGCTGGGTCATCGTCGCTGTTACCGCTTTTTTCATGCTGGTGGCAACGCTTTACACACTGTTTGCGACGCCCATTTACAGCGCCGACGCCATGGTTCAGGTTGAGCAGAAGAATAGCAGCACCGTCCTGAATGAACTGCAGTCAATCATGCCCACCACGCCGGCCTCAGATACCGAGATCCAGATCCTTGAATCACGTATGGTGCTGGGGAAAACCGTTCAGGACCTCGGCCTGGATGCGATGGTTTCGCAGAACTACTTTCCGGTCATCGGTAAAGGCTTGTCGCGTCTGATGGGCAACAAGCCCGGACAGGTCGCGGTATCCCGTCTTGAAATCCCACGCACTATTGAAAAACGCAGTGTTGAACTGGAGGTTACGGGTAAAGACAGCTACACCGTTTCGGCTGATGGCGATGAGCTGTTCAAAGGTAAAGTGGGGCAGTTTGAAAAACACGGCGACGTGAGCATGCTGGTCAGCGATATCAATGCGGAGCCTGGCACCACGTTTACCGTCACCAAGCTCAACGATCTGCAGGCAATTAACAGCATCCTGTCTAACCTGACCGTTGCGGACAAAGGGAAAGATACCGGCGTACTGGGACTGCAGTATGTGGGTGAAGATCAGGAGCAGATCAGCAAAGTTCTGAACCAGATCGTCAATAACTACCTGTTACAGAACGTGCAGCGTAAATCCGAACAGGCCGAGAAAAGCCTGGAGTTCCTGAAACAGCAACTGCCGGAAGTTCGCGGCAAACTGGATCAGGCCGAAGACAAACTCAACACCTACCGTCGCGAGAATGAGTCCGTTGACCTGTCGCTCGAAGCAAAATCGGCACTGGATTCTTCCGTCAGTGTTCAGAGCCAGCTTAACGAGCTGACCTTCCGTGAAGCCGAAGTTTCACAGTTGTTCACCAAGGATCACCCAACCTACCGGGCGCTGTTGGAAAAGCGTAAAACGCTGGAAGACGAGCAGACGCAGCTGAACAAGAAAATTGCGCAGATGCCTAAAACCCAGCAGGAAATTCTGCGTCTGACCCGCGATGTGCAGTCAGGACAGGAAATCTACATGCAGCTGCTGAATCGTCAGCAAGAGCTGAGCATCAGTAAAGCCAGTACCGTGGGTGATGTACGTATTATCGATCAGGCCGCGACCGCCAATTCACCGGTTGCGCCGAAAAAGCTGCTGATTATTGCCGCCAGCCTGATTCTGGGTCTGATGGTGTCCGTGGGCGTGGTACTGCTGAAGGCGCTGCTGCATCACGGTATCGAGAACCCAGAGCAGCTGGAAGAGCTGGGCATGAACGTTTATGCCAGCGTCCCGCTTTCCGAGTGGCAACGTAAGAAAGATACCGAAGCACTGGCACGTCGCGGTCACAAGGTGAAAACCGATCCGCATGAGACGTTGTTAGCGCTGGGTAACCCAACCGATCTGTCCATCGAAGCGATTCGTAGCCTGCGTACCAGCCTGCACTTTGCGATGATGGAAGCGAAAAACAACATTCTGATGATTACCGGTGCCAGCCCGGGTATTGGTAAAACCTTTATCTGCGTTAACCTCGCCACTCTGGTTGCGAAAGCAGGGCAGAAGGTGTTGTTTATCGATGGTGATATGCGCCGTGGTTACACCCACGAACTGTTGGGCGCGGAAAATAAATCCGGTCTCTCTAACGTGCTGTCAGGCAAAACTGAGTTTACGCCGGCGATGATTCAGCAAGGGCCATACGGTTTTGACTTCCTGCCGCGCGGTCAGGTTCCACCGAATCCGTCGGAGCTGTTGATGCACCGCCGCATGGGTGAACTGCTGGAGTGGGCAAGTAAAAATTACGACATAGTCCTGATTGATACGCCACCGATTCTGGCCGTAACGGATGCCTCCATTATCGGTAAGCTGGCCGGTACCTCGCTGATGGTGGCGCGCTTTGAAACCAACACCACGAAAGAAGTGGATGTCAGCTTCAAACGCTTTGCCCAGAACGGTATCGAAATTAAAGGGATTATCCTTAACGCCGTGGTACGAAAAGCGGCTAACTCGTACGGTTATGGCTATGACTACTACGACTACGAGTACGGTAAACCGACGAAAAGCTAAGAGCTGAAAGAAAAGGGGCGGGTTTGACCGCCCCTTTTGATCGCAGGCTCAGGATGACGACACATAACGATTTGCACAGGTGATTCTGGATACAACGCACAATAAGCGACGATCTAACGTCAATCATCAGAATTCATCATCAACACGCTTTTGTCTGTCGCGATGTCGGCGCAGACCCGCTGAGATATCAACCCGGAAGGTAATCAGCACAGGCCGCTGTTGGCATGAGAACTTGTGGATTTAAGGAATCACACCATGGCTCCATATTGGTATATATCAGGGTTTTTGCTGCTGATTTCGCTGTTTGAAATCCTGGTGAAAAAAGACGAACGCACAAATTATATTTTGACCTGGCTGCTGTGCTTTGCGGCCATTATTCTGATCGTGTTTGGTGGTATTCGCGGGCTTGGCACCGGCATGGATGACTACCAGTACCGCAGTTTCTTCGAAGACTTTATCCGGCGCATCCAGATCAACGGTTTTTTCGAGACCGTTGCGTTTTTCCGCTACGAACCGCTGATTTTTGCGATGGCGTGGGTAACCAGCTTAGTTTCGCACAATGCCAGCGTGTTCCTGTTTGTCTTCTGCGCCATCGCGGTATCGATAAACGCTTATTTTTTCAAAAAGATGTCACCTTATCCGGTACTGGCGCTGGCGCTCTATTCGGCGCACATCTTTATCAACAAAGACATTAACCAGATACGTTTTGGCTTAAGTTCCGCCCTGTTCCTTGGCGTACTGTGGACGATATACCTGAAGCGTTACTGGTGGGCCTTTGCCTTTTTTATTCTGTCATTTATGAGCCACAACACCGCCGTGATGGTGGTGACGCTGGTGCCATTCCTGTTTATTCGTGACTGGCGCTGGTGGCCGGTGATTATCATCGGTTTCAGCCTGCCGCTCTCGGTGGTGGGGGGATCAAGCTTTATTGCCCTGATTGCCGGTCATCTTGGATCGCTGGGGGAAAGGGCATCGGGTTATAACAACGATCCCTCCTATGCAATGGATGGCAGCATCCTGTCAGTGTCGAACCTGAAGAACATCATGCTGGTGTTTATCTTCTTCTATTTCATGCTGAGCAATGAGCTGAAACGCGAAAACTATGCGCAGTATCGCCTGAACTATCTGCTGATTTTAAGCTTTGCTATCGGCGGGGCGATCCGTATCTTCCTGTACAACTTCCCGTCAGGTTCGCGTCTTTCTAACTATCTGCAACAGGTTGAACCCATCATCCTGACCTCACTGATCTATCAAGCCAGGCGAGTATGGAAGCCGGCGCTGTTTGGCATGCTGTTTTTCTTCCTGCTCTATTACCTCTACTACAACACCATTTCAACCAAGCAAGCGGTTGTTGGGTATGAAGTGGCCCAGGAGTTTTGGCTGATTCGGTAACGGACCCGGCGATCCGCCCCGCGTGAACGGCTTCACTCAGCGCGGCGGTCGCCTGAAATATCACAGGTTTTTCTTCGACGTTTGTCGATTGAATTGTTTATTTTTGAATACTTTTATGAGGTGCTGGCAATGAAGGACATTCGTTTCTCCATCGTAATTCCGGCTTATAACGCGTCAGAATCGATTGTCACGACGCTGGATTGCGTTAAAGCACAAACGTATCGTCATTTCGAGGTCATCATCGTGGATGACAAATCCGCGGATGCTGCCGCGCTGGCCGACGTGGTGCGCAGTGAGCGCTATCAGGATCTGGACATCAATCTGGTGTTATCTGAGGTGAAACTCAACGGTGCCGGTGCTCGTAATAAAGGCATCGAGCTGGCAACGGGTGACTACGTCAGTTTTCTGGATGCCGACGATGAGTGGCATGCGGACAAGCTGCAGCAGGTCAGCGAGAAAATTGCTGAGCTTGAGGCACAAGGCAAACAGAACACCATTATTTTCAGTCAGGTGAATATCTATCAGGACGGTGAGTTCCTGAAAGTCATGCCGATGCAGCCGCCCGCCGAAAATGAAACCGTGGCGGAATACCTGTTTGGCTGTTATGGCTTTATTCAAACCAGCACCATTGTGCTGAAGCGTGAAGATGCCGCTAAAATTCAGTTCGACGCGCGGTTTATCCGCCATCAGGATTATGATTTCTGCATCCGTGCCGATCGCATGGGCTACCGGTTTGAAATGATCGCTTTCCCGCTGGCTAACTATCATCTGGTCACCAAGTTTGGCTCTAAACACAAAGGTGAATCGGTCAAGTACTCCCTGTTTTGGCTGGAGACGATGAAACCGCACCTTACCGCACGTGATATTCACACCTACAAAGCGTTCAAGCTGCCCCTGCGCTACAAAATGGACGGCAACTCGCTGATGGCGAGCGTCAGTTTTGCACGCTACTTCTTGCTGACCAATAAAGACAACCGCACTTACTTCCTGAACCGCGTGAAAGACAAGTTAAAAGCGCGTTTAGGCGGCGAAAAGGCGCTCTCCTGATTCCATTGATGTCGTGACGTTTTAACGCTACCGGACAGGCTCCTGGTGGCTCCGTCTATTTTATTTATTCAGGTATGAAAATGAATAATCACTCTGGTACCGTTGGCATTGTTATGCCTATGTATAATGCTCGCCAGACGGTATTACGCGCCGTGCAGTCCGTTATCAATCAAACCTATCAGGACTGGCACCTGTATCTGATCAACGATAAATCCACCGATGATTCACTCGAGTGGGTGAGAGAACAGTGTCAGGACCCGCGTATTACCCTTCTCGATAACGCGGTCAACATGGGCGCAGCAGAAACCCGCAATGTCGGACTGCGTGCCGCGACAGAAGAGATCATCGCCTTTCTTGACAGCGATGACGAATGGCACAGCGACAAGCTGCGTCAGCAGATGCAGGCTATTGCCGATGGCGATAATCTGGTCATTACGGAATATCACTACAAAACGCGCAAAGCCGACCACGATATCCGCTACGCAAAGCCTTATCTGCAACAGGACAACTTCGTGAAAAAACAGTATCGGGTGTGCTTCTCATCCGTCTGTTTTCGCCGTCCGCCGGGTGGCATTTTGTTTGAACGCAAAGGCCATGAAGACTTCCTTTTCCTCTACGAACTGTTTAACCGTTATAAACAGGCCCGCATAATTCAGAGCATTCTGGTGAATTATTACGAACTGGGTGATTCCCTGTCGCGTAATAAAAATAAAGCCGCCAAATGGCACCTCGAACTATTAAGAATTATCTATAAAAACAATCCGTTAAAAATCTATTACTATTACGCCTGGTATATGGTGAATGGTGTGCTGTTTAGCCTGAAACACCGCTAAGCCGATCGGCAGGATTGTGTATAAATTTGAGGTGGATAACGTTTCATGAAAAAAATTGTCCTGGTGATCAAAGACGCTTACTCGTATGCGGGCACCGAAAATATCTGTAATTTTATGTCGGAATGTCTCGGCGATGAGCACGACGTCACCATCTACTCGCTAGAGGGGCACGGTGAACCCTTTTACCCTTTTGAGAAGGTCAAACAGATCGTCAGCTTTGAAGGGGAAAGCAATCCCATTAAGCGTGCCGTTGCCCGTATCCAGCAGGAAGGCTTCGACACCGTATTTTTAATCAGCATGGGTCGCCTGAGCGTGATGTTTGCCTTCTGGAACCTGATGACGCTGAAAAAGAAGCGTTTCAAAGCCTATGCCTGCGAGCACATCGCCATTAACTCCTTCAGTAAACCCATTAAATTCCTCAAGTTCCTGCTACTGCGCTACTACGATCGCGTCATCGTGCTGACGGATAAAGATCACCAGGTGTTTCAGCGCTGGCACATTCCCAGTCAGGCCATTCCTAACCCGGTAGTGTACAAATCCTGGCATCGCACCACGCGCCATCGTCAGGCGCTGGCCGTGGGCCGTCTGGACAATCAAAAGGGATTTGACCTGTTACTGGATATCTGGCGCGACTTTACGAAAGCGCATCCTGACTGGACGCTGGTCATTGCCGGCGACGGCGAATTACGTCAGCAGTTGCACGATCAGGCGGCGGTACTGGGCATCACTTCCAGCGTGAATTTTGTCGGTAAAGTCACCAACATCAATGATTACTATCGCGACAGTGATATGGCGCTGATGACCTCGCGCTACGAAGGTTTGCCGCTGGTGCTGCTGGAAGCAAAATCCTGGTCACTGCCGGTCGTCGCCTATGACTGTCCAACCGGCCCGCAGGAGATCATTAACCACGGTGAAGACGGTTTCCTGGTGCCAATGAACAAGAAAAGCGAATTCCTGGCGCGGATGGAACAGCTGGCCAGCGATGATGCGCTGTTCTACGCCATGAGCGAAAAAACCCAACAAACCGCGCTGAAATTTGACGGCAAGCAAATTAAACAAAGCTGGCTGGCACTGGTGTAACGGGCTGGAGAAGCTCACTTTTGATGTGCCTCATGGGACACCTTTTATGGCTGAGTTTATAGCCTTCATGACGACGGGATTTATTGCATGAAAAGAAGAGAAGTCTTGCAAACCGCAGCCTCCGCCCTTGTAGGGGCGCTCTCCGTGAGCACCTTTTCCAGTTACGCCGCTAAAAGTAATGGCCTGGCGCTAAAGTCGGTTGATGCCACCGCGATTCCTAAAGGCGATGTACCCATTCTGACACCTGAAAATGTCTATGCGATGCCGCCGCAGTTTTGGCAAAACTTTCAGGGAAAACTGTGGATTGGTCAATCCGGCAGTGATGCCAGCAAACCAGGTAACCAGATACCGGTATTCCTGCGCGATGCCAACGGTAATCTGGCACAAATCAGCCAGCCGATTACCCTGAACAAAGGCAATTTTGACCAGTTCGTTAAAGATAATGCGGCGCTGATAGCCAACCCCTCGCACTCGATGGCGCTGGAAGACAGCAACGGGCAGATGGTGTTTAACATTCCTGATGTCAGCCAGCCGGGCCAGGCGGCCTTCAGCCAGCGCCTGGCGCAGCCTGCGGGTTACCAGCTGATTGGCGAAATCCCCTCGGTAGACGATCTGCGCAAGACGCGACCGCTGTTTGAAGGGGCAAAAATCAAGCTGAAAAGCTGGCACGCCGGGCTTGAAGTGGGCGGCGGTGAGTTCGTCGGCAGCTTTCAGCCGGCGCAGGACGATCAGGGGGTGATTTTCAGCGGCGATGGATTTCACTGGCGTCGCGTGGTCGATGACTTCAACCGTCTCTCGCTGTTTGATTTTGGCGCTATCGCTGACGGCAAAACCGACAGTGCGCCCGCGATTAAAGCCATGTACCAGTGGTCGCAACAGAGCGATCAGCCCATCTGTGTGCAGTTCCCTGCCGGTACCTTCTTTGTGTCCGGCTGTGATTTCGGCGAAGAACAGCGCCGCTTCTTCCGTATCTCCGGGGCGATGGTTAACTTCGGTTATTTCCCGGCGACCACCATCGTTTCAGATGGTAAATCCCCGTTTGTGTTCGAAGTCAGCGCCCGCTGGGTGGAAATCTCTAACCTGATTTTCAATGGCAATACGGATTCCAGTCCCAATAAACAGGGCCTGTTCCGTAATACCTGTCCGGGCGGCCAGTTTTTCCGTGGCGCGTGCCTGCGCTTCAACCAGGTCGGCGGCACCGCGCTCAGCCTGCTGGATACACTGGACTGTAAGATTGACCAGTGGTACGCCTCGGCCTGTACCGGTGATGTGATCCAGGCGGGCTGGTCCGGTCAGAAGAAGGGCAACTGGGATCACAGCACGGCCATTGAGCTGTCTAACTTTAACGCTCAGCACTGTAAGGGCGGCAAAGTCCTCAATCTGCCGCGCTGCAGCCAGTCGCTGATTCATAACGGCTGGATAGAGCACTGCGACAATCCGGGTGATATCTCAAACGGTCAGTGGATTATTGACGCCCTCAGCCTTGAGGATTGTAAAAATCCGCTGATCGCCTGGCATTCCCGCCTGAATACACGTCAGACCAACCTGCAATCCGGTAGCTGGATTGATAATTCAGAGCAGGGCGACCGGTGGTTAAGCGCCTGGGAGATGGGATCAACCCGCGTTGAATCCTATGGCGTCGCCATTGATGGCAGCCTGAAATACAACTACCTCACCTCGCGCTGGTTGTTGGAAAACAACAGCAATCAGGCCGTGTGGTTCGAACTGGCTAATCTTTATTCCCCGACTGTCGGTGATTCGTGGGAAATCGAACTCTTTGGTCAGTCGCAGTTCAATAACGGCACGGACGGTGAACCGCTGATGAACCTGATCAGTGGCAAAAACACCGGCGGCCGGGCGGTGATTCATATTCAGCGTAAGAAAGACCATGCCGAAGCCAGCTGGTCAGCGGAAGGCAGTAGCCCGGTGCTGGATGTGCGTTACGTCGCCAAAACCGATACCGACACCCAGGTTTTCGTCAAACTGGCCGGCTGGACGCCATCTGCCGCCGTGATGATCAAGAGCACAGCGAAAGATCGTTTTGTGACCGGCCGTTGTGCGCGGGTCGATGCCAAAATGGCGAAGGCCACGCCGGACAGCAGCAGCCATGCTGCCCCACAGCGTTTCAGCCTGCACAATGGCAAAGCGGGCGTGGGCGCGAATGAGCAGGGGGATTTATTGCTGGCCTCCCGCGCGTTGTCTGATGACAAGGTGGATACCAGCAAACCTGAAGGATTCGTGTCTGTCGTTATTAACGGTAAGCAGGTC